>Ga0208283_10007_pt1 | contig 202103 bp, 222 predicted proteins | sample AntRauMetaRauer1_FD_184785 | JGI IMG/M metagenome (GOLD analysis project Ga0208283, IMG submission 184785) | Saline lake microbial communities from Rauer Lake, Antarctica, in enrichment culture - Antartic Rauer Lake 1 Metagenome Rauer1 (SPAdes)... ...
CCAGCCCTGCCTGCCGAACCCCTCGCCCTCCGACTCGCCGGTGTAGGGTTCGGAGCCGCCGGTCGCCCCGGCGTCGTCGCCGTCCTCGGGCCGATGAACGTACCCACTGTCGCTGTCGGCGTCGCCCGGATCGCTGGCATCGGAACTCACTATCGGCGTTCGTCGCCCGCGGGCCAAAGCCCTCACGGTTTCGGCTGCCTGCGGTCGGCTCGTCGGTATTCGAGGACTTTTAAGCCGCTGGATGTAACCGACTACCATGAGCAAGCAGGAAGAACGCGAACAGTCGGGCAAGGACCCGAATCTGCGGAGCAGCGAAGTCACCGAGGGAACCGATCAGGCCCCATCCCGGGCGATGTTTCGGGCGATGGGCTACGACGACGACGACCTCTCCTCGCCGATGGTCGGCGTCGCCAACCCGGCAGCCGACATCACACCCTGTAACGTCCACCTCGACGATGTCGCCGAGGCGGCCTACGAGGGCGTCGACGAGTTCGGCGGCATGCCGATCGAGTTCGGCACCATCACCATCTCGGATGCCGTTTCGATGGGGACCGAGGGGATGAAAGCCTCGCTGATCTCCCGTGAGATGATCGCCGACTCTGTTGAACTCGTTTCCTTCGGCGAGCGGATGGACGGCCTCGTGACCATCGGCGGCTGTGACAAGAACATGCCGGGGATGATGATGGCCTCGATCCGCACCGACTTGCCGAGCGTCTTCCTTTACGGCGGTTCGATCATGCCCGGCGAGCACGACGGCCGCGAGATCACCATCCAGAACGTCTTCGAGGGCGTCGGCGCAGTCGCGCAGGGCGAAATGGAGGAAGACGAACTCGACGAGATGGAACGCCACGCCTGCCCCGGCGCGGGCTCCTGTGGCGGGATGTTCACCGCCAACACGATGGCCTCGGTTTCGGAGGCACTCGGTCTCGCCCCACTCGGCTCGGCGGCCGCACCGGCCGAACACGACGAGCGCTACGAGATCGCCCAACGGGCCGGTGAGATCGCCGTCGACGCCATCAAGAACGACCGCAAACCGTCCGATATCCTCTCGAAGAAGAGCTTCGAAAACGCCATTGCCCTCCAGGTCGCCACCGGTGGGTCGACCAACGCCGTGCTTCACATCCTCGCGATGGCCGCCGAAGCCGGAATCGACCTCGACATCACGGAGTTCGACGAGATCTCACGAAAGACGCCCAAAATCGCCAATCTCCAGCCCGGCGGGACCCGCGTGATGAACGATCTCTTCGAGATCGGCGGCGTGCCGGTCGTCCTGCGCCGCCTGTTAAATGCGGACCTGATCCACGGCGACGCGATGACCGTCACCGGTCGCACCATCGCCGAGGAACTGGCGCATCTCGAAGACGAGGGGCTGATCCCCGACGACGATTCCATCGAGGCCGACTACCTCTATATGATCGACGAGCCCTACTCGGAGGAGGGCGCGATCAAGATCCTGACCGGCAACCTCGCACCCGACGGCGGCGTCCTGAAGGTGACCGGCGACGACAAGTTCCACCACGAGGGTCCGGCGCGGGTCTTCGAAACCGAGGAGGACGCGATGGCCTACGTCCAGGAGGGCCACATCGAATCGGGCGATGTGCTCGTGATCCGCAACGAGGGACCGAGCGGCGGTCCTGGAATGCGGGAAATGCTCGGGGTCACCGCCGCAGTCGTCGGCGCGGGCCACGAGGACGACGTGGCACTGCTGACCGACGGGCGGTTCTCAGGGGCCACGCGCGGGCCAATGATCGGCCACGTTGCGCCCGAAGCCGCCGATGGCGGCCCGATCGCACTCATCGAAGACGGCGATACGGTCACCGTCGACATCCCCGACAGGGAACTCTCAGTCGACCTCTCGGACGACGAACTCGACGAGCGCCGCGAGGCGTGGGAGCCACGGCCGCCGAACTACACCAGCGGCGTACTGGCGAAGTACGCCCGCGACTTCGGTTCGGCTGCGAAGGGCGCGGTGACCAATCCTGGACTGGTCGACGACGAGTAGGCAGTCGCCACGGTCCGTTCACTCGATCCGAAGCGGATACTCTTCGACACCGTAGATGAACGAACTCCGGATCGGCCGGAGGTCAGATGCGATCGGCTCAATCGTCTCGAACCGTTCGAGTAGCGACTTGATGGCGATCTTGGCCTCCAGCCGAGCCAGCGGCGCGCCCAGACAGTAGTGGGTGCCGTAGCCGAACGAGAGGTGTTGATTCGGCTGCCGATCCGGAACGAACTCATCGGCATGATCGAACAGCCGCTCGTCGCGGTTGGCCGAGCCGAGCCACGCCACCACTCCCTCGCCCGCCGGGATCTCCCGACCGCGGAGGTCGACCGGCTCGGTCGTTACTCGGAACAGCGCCTGGACGGGCGAGCGGTAACGGAGGGCTTCCTCGATGGCGGTCGACACTTCTGTTTCGCCAGCCCGTAGCTCGTCGAGCAGCCCCGGCTGCGAAGTAAAACACCGCATGGCGTTGGTGATCAGGTTCGTCGTGGTGATGTTGCCCGCGACCAACAGCAGGGTACAGAAGCCGATCAGCTCCCGCTCCGAAAGGCGGTGGCCGTCGACCTCCGCGTCGATGATCGCCGTGACCAGATCGTCCTGCGGGTCGGCTCGCCGCGCCTCGATCAACTCCGCAAAGTACTCGCTCATCTCGCGTTGGGTTTGCTGTTGGCGCTGCTGGAAGGCCTCCATCTCGGCTTCGGTGGTCGCCTCCGGCCGTTCGATGAGCGTGTCGGACCACTTCTTGAACATCGCGCGGTCGTCGGTCGGGACGCCAAGCATCTCGGCGATCACGTCAACGGGCATCGGATACGCCAGCTCGGAGACGAGATCGAACTCGCCGTCGAGGCTGTCGAGATAGCCTTCGGTCAGCTCCTGGATTCGGTCTGTCTGCTCGCCGATCGCTCGCGGTCGGAAGAACTCTTCGACGACACCCCGGAGTCGACCGTGTTCCGGCGGATCCGCGAACAGCATCGTATCGAACACCGGCGGTGGCTCGCCTTCGGCCTCGGCGACCTCCCTCTCGAAGCCGGGCATGTTCGTCGGGTCTGCCGAAAAGACACCGTCAGTATCGAGGACGTATTTGACGTCGTCGTACCGGAACACGTCCCAGAGTTCGCGATCGGCGTCGTACCGAACCGGCGAGTCGGCCCGCATCTCTCGGTACCAGCCAAAGGGTTCGAGCCAGCGCTCGCGGCTCGACAACGCCTCGGGAAAGCTCACTGCCGGTCGACTGGGATCGGCGGCACTCATACAGAACACTGTCGGCGCTGTGAGGGTAACTATTAGCACCCGTCGGATTCGGTGGATTTTCTCTTATCGGAAATCGTATCTAAACGCGCTCTTTTGATGCCGACCGTTGAACGATGCTGTAATGCGTACACCAGCGACCGGCCACCTGCTCGATTCGTTTCCCTACGTCCGGGTCGGCGATGGCGACAAGCAACTGGTGGTGATCCCCGGCTTCGGCGATGCGATGTTCGGCGGCCAGTATCCCCCGGCAGCCGCGTGGGCACTGCAGGGCTACTTCCACCGGTTCACTGATGAGTACACGGTCCACGTGATCAGTCGACCACGCGGTATCCCCGAGAACTACAGCATCGACGACGCTACCGAACAGTACGGCCAGATCCTCGATCAGCTCCCGACGCCGGTCGACGTGCTGGGCATCTCGATGGGTGGGTTCATCGGTCAGGAACTGGCCGCCCGCTACCCCGAACTCGTCGCGCAGTTGGTCCTCACCGTTTCCGGCTGGCAGGTCGCCGAGGGTGGCCGACCGATCATCAAACGCTGGCTGCAGTACGCCGACCAGCAACGCTGGTACCGGCTCCAATCGGAGGCCGCTACTGAATTGTACAGTCCACGCGACTGGCGGCGGTATCTCCTCGCGTCGACGTTCGGGACCGCCAGCCAGCTCTTCCTTCCGCGACCGGCAGTTCCAACCGATGTCTCGCGGTCGCTCACAGCGATTCTCGACTACGACGCCACAGAGGTTCTCCCAGAGATCGAGGCTAACACGTTCGTCATCGGCGGCGGCAGTGACCCGTTTTTCCCCGAATCGGTCCTCCGGGAGACTGCCGACCGAATTCCCCATGCCGAAGTGTTCCCGATCGCGGGCGCAAAACACGGCGCGTTCGACGAACGGAAGCGCCGCCACGACACCGCGGTCAAAGCCTTCCTTGACGGACCACAACCGCTCGGTGCGGACTGACTGTCGACTGACTCATACCGTCCGATAGTTCTTCTAATCGCCTGTTAAATTCGTTCTATTGCCCTATTTCGGCCCGCAGCGTTTTGCACGTGGCACCCCACTTCGAGCGTATGTCCGAGTCAGATCCCGAACCGGAGTCCGAGTCCGAACCGGAACTCGAAGCCGAGCCCGGCGTCGACGAGGAGATCGAAGACGAGGATCGTTCGGACCTCGATCTCCCCGACCCCGAGTTGGGTCGGGCGACGATCGTCTACGACGAGCCCGACGGCGAGACGACAACCCGGGAGGTCGACAACGAACACATCGTCTACTTCCAAGATCATTGGCAGCTCAAAACCGGCACCGACGACAAGGGCAACGACGTCATCCGTCGAATCCCCCGCCAGCGAGTCCACTACGTCGAACGCTCGGTCGAAGAGTTCCAGGACCGCGTCGACGCGATGATCGATCAGGCCCGCAAGCGACTGCCGATCTAACTCCGGCCGACAGGCCGTCTCTGGACCTCGAACGCGGTTTTTAAACATAGATACCTCCGCTACTCTGCCATTTATATACGGTTTGTATCAGATGAAAACTATTTATACGAGGATTCATTTATCCGCACGCGGAGCCCTACCGAGATGAAACACTGTGCCGACTGCGGCCATCGACTTCGGCGGCAAAAACCGGACAACGGGGAGTACGGGATTCCGGCGGTCGACGGCCGCCGGTACCCCGAACAGTGTCCGAACTGCGGTCTAGCCGTCTCATAACACCGAGTAGGCGTCAACTGTGTCGAGACGCTGTCAGCTACTCCCTGGAATCGTGGAATTTAGTGAGAAAATGACAATACGATTACTTTTGCGAGCGGCGACCCTCGTTTGGAGCGATGACGCAGTTCGTCTGCTACGGCGGCAAAGGCGGGGTCGGGAAAACGACACTCGCGGCGGCGACGGGGGTTGCGGCCGCCGACCGGGACGCAACGACGCTCGTTATCTCGACCGATCCGGCCCATTCGTTGGCCGATGCGTTCGGGATCGAGCCCGCATCCGGACAGGTGGCGGTCGACGAGAACCTCTGGATCGAGGAGCTGTCGCCCGAGGCTGGCCAGGCGGCCTACCGTGCGATCGTCGACTCGCTGGCGGCCGAACTCCGGTCGGCTGGAATCCGACTCGACGACGAGGCGGTCGAACGGCTGTTTACTGCAGGCGTGGTCCCCGGTAGCGACGAGCTGGCGGCGATCGAGGCGCTGGCGGCCCACAGCCAGGGCTCGGAGTTCGATCGGATCGTCGTCGACACCGCGCCGACCGGCCACACGCTCCGGCTCCTGGAGCTCCCTGCAGTGCTCCAGGAGACCGTGGCGGCTGCGGACTCCCTGCGGGGACAGCTCAGACGGACGGTCGACACCGCCCGGAGCGCCGTCTTCGGGCCAGCCTATCTGTTCGGCCGCCGGCGCAATGAGGACGACGAGTTCGCGGCGATGGCTGGCCGAATGGAACACGTTCGAGACCTCCTCACCGATCCCGAACGGGTCGACTTCCGGGTGGTCTGTCTCCCCGAGTCGATGGCGGTCGCCGAAACAACGCGGCTGGTCGACCAACTGACCGAGGCCGGAATTCCGGCCGACACGATCGTCATCAATCGCGTACTGACCGATGCCGATCCCGACTGCCAGCGGTGTCGGGCGACCGAACGGGCCCACCGCGAGCAGATCGAGCAACTCGAAGCCCAGTTTCCCGACCGTCGGCTCGTGGAGATTCCGGCTGTCGCCAGCGATCTGACGGCTCGTGAAACGGTCGACCGGGTCGCAGACTATCTCCCCGACCCACTCTTATCGGCTGAATAATCGCCGTAGCCACAGCCTAATGGCTAAACAATTGCAGTAGCCACAGCCTACCAGTTGGCAAACGGCTCGCCACGCTGGCTGTGTCGAATGTAGTCAGTCTGCATCGCGGTGATTGCCTCGGTGAGCGAGGCACCACCGTCGAGTTCTTCGCGCACACGGGCTTTTTTCCACTGGCTCGGCGTCTCCCTCCGCTCCCAGCGGTCGACCATCGGTGCGAGCAGCCGCCCGATCTCGCCGTCACCGAGGCCCTGTTCTCGGAGGCCGCGACGGGCGAGAGCGAACAGTTCGGGGTAGATATCCTCGGGATCGCTCGTCGGCTCGCCGTCGTCGGTGATCCAATACAGTTCGGCATCGAGGCCGTTTTCGACTACGTTGTAGAAACCCCGTTCGGCGTCGGCCCACGCCAACTCGACGAGCGGGTGATCGGCAGCGACGATGCCGCAGATGAGTCCCGTCGTAAGCCAGTGGAGACTCAACACGTCCTGGACGGTCGGCTGTGTCGGCAGCGGGCGGTACTCGATGCGGAGCGAGCCGCCGTCGCCCACCGCATCGCCGCCGAGGATCGGCCGCACCCAGCGCCAGTAGGTGCCGTACTTGTGGGTGAACTCCCAGTAGGCTTCGACCGCGGCGGCCGTCTCGGCGGTCGGCGTTTCGGTCCACTCGCTGAGGAACGGCCCGCAGGTCCAGTCGTCGACGACGCGGTCGACGATATCGGTCGGCGTCTCGATATCCCGTGGACAGCAGGCCTTCGTGTGGTCGCCGACGTTGACCGTCTCCTCGAAGATCGGAATCCGGAGTTCGTGTGGTGTCGACTCGACGAGCTGGTGGGCGTCCTCGACAGAGTTGTAGAGATCACCGGGCAGAAACGGCGAGTTGGTCGACAGCGCGAGCAGCGGCCCCAGCGTTCTGATGGCGGCGTTGAAATAGGTCGGAAACCGGTCGGTGTCGGGGATCTGAAGGTGGGGTTGGATCGAGGTCGTCAGTGACTCGACGAGGATCGTCGGAAACTCGTGGTGTGCACCCGGCACCGAAATCTCGATTTCGCCGTCGGCCGCCCGGCGGAGCGTGGTGTCCATCGCACAGTAGCGCGGCTTGGTCGGCATATTCGTCGCCGTCTTGATGCCGCCGTGGTGGTCGACCGAGCCGAGATAGGAGCGACTCCCCTCGGCGGGCGGGATCGTCCACATCCCATCGAGGATTGCCTGCTGACGGCGCTTGGACAGCCTTTTTTGAAGATCGTCGACTGCCGCTCGGAGTTCGGTCGACTGGGCGTCGACGCCCACAGGATCGAACCGTTGTGGGCTGGCGTTGAGTTCGACGTTGTGGAGGCCGATCTCCCGTGCGTACGTCTCATCAGCGAAGATCGTCTCGTCGATCCGTGCGAGTGCGTCCGTTTCGTCGACTGCGTACAGTTCGAGTTCCAATCCGACCGCAAAGCCGCTGCTGTCGAAGGCTCCCCCGTCGAGTTCGGCCCGGAGCCGGTCGGCCTGGTCGGCGACCCGCCGGTCGAACGTTGACTGCGTATCGGGGTCGAGCGCCCGCCGAACGGTCGCCACCACGGAGTCCATACCTGCTGCTACTGTGTCCGGTCTGATAGGGTTTCGTGCTTGTGGCTCCGTGGCCACCCCTGCTGGCCGACGCTACGCAAGCCCCGGCGGCTCTCTATCAGTGTCTCGCTGATCGGGTTCGCCTGCTTGCTGTGTGGGTTGAGTGAGATACTCGCCGATGAGCTCCTGGAGCTGTTGGCAACCCGTCTGTGGACAGTAATCGACCCCGTGGTAGTGTTCGGAAGCGTAGCGTGGATGAAACGCGTTGAACTCGTCGTGAGCGTAGATGTCCGTTGCTCCATCCTCGGTTCGAAACAGCATGACGTGGAGCTGTCGGTCGGCCAACAGCCCGTCACGCCGGGCCCACGACCCGGCCTCGCTGCGGCCGTCGGGAAGGGTTTTCCACGCCGACAGCGGCATTCGTTCGAAGCCGTGGGCCGCCAGCAGCCGGTCGACGTCCTCGACGGGCACATCGATCCGGCCCGCGTACTCTCGCGGCTGGAGTTCGTAGGCTGCATACCCCGCTCCGAGCCGCGTGGCCAACCGGTCGAGTCCCGGCAACACCGCCGCTCGCCCCCGGTTCCAGAAGGTCGCTGTCGGGCCGCGATGGGTCGGTTGGAGGACGCCATATAAAAGAATCAGCCCGAAGGTTGCGACGACCGGTGCTGCGATCACCATTATCAGCTTCTTCGTGGCGGCCGACAAAGCCTTTGTGTCGTCGCCACGGCTCTATTGGGCTCTATAGCCATGGGGAATACCCCCATTGCTGTCACTGCGCTGGCTACTCGTGGGTAAACAGGAATGGGCGACCGTCGTGGTCGGCGCTCACACAGAGGTCCATCACGTCCGACAGCGAGAGGCTGGTTTGGTCCTGTTTACAGACCACCAGGTAGTCGAAGGGGTCGCCGCAGGCCGGACAGGCGATCGAGGTCGTGTTCTGGTAGGTCGCCATCATCTCGTTGTCCCGACGGGGCGTCAGGTAGTTCACCAACTCATCAAGCGACTCCTCGTCGTCGAGCTCCGGTTCCTCGGCCTCGCTCGTCGCTGTTTCGTCCATGCTATATCTAGCCACACCGTGGAAAATAAAGACATCGCCTACGCGATCCGCAGACAGTCGATCGCGGTTTCGACCGCCTCGACCGCGCTCGTGCCGAGAACGTAGCTAATCGGCTCGATGCCGAAGGCTCCCTCGTGGTAGAGCACCGACGGGATACGCTCCCGATCCTCCAGGAGCGACCGAATCCGTTCGGTTCGGTTCTCGTAGCTCGCATCGAAGGCGACCGTATCGAGGCCCTGCTCGGCGGCTCCGTCAAGCAGCGTCTTGGAGGTCGCGAGGTTGACCGCGCCGCGAACCGACGGGTCGGCGGCCATCACGGCCAGAATCGTTCGGGCGACGTGCTGGGAGGCTCCGAACTCGGGGTTCGAGGGGACGTTCACCCGGCCACGCATGGCGTGGGCGCGACCCGGAACGGCCGCGATGTCGGTCTCCTCGTCGGCCTCGGGCAGCGCCATCCCGATGTTCGAGCCGACGTTCGGGATGTGGTCGACGACCGCTGGCGTGTTGGCAAACTGCCGGACTGCGTGGCGGACGTTCCGCAGGACATCGCGTTCGGCCTGCAGTCGGTGGTCCTGGCCGCGGACACAGAGATCACAGCCCATCCCCTCCAGGACGGGCATCTCCTCCTCGTGGACTGCACAGATGGGGCCGCGGTCCTCGAAGGCCTCGATTAGATCCAGGAGTTCCGACAGCGCCTCGTAGTCGTCGAGCGTCCCCGTGGCGAACCCCTCGGCGATGTACTCGACCGCCTCGACCATCCGGGGATCCTCGGCGAACCGCGGTTCACCCGTCTGCTTGCCGCTGAGGTATTTACTGACGGCGGCCTGTGAGATCCCGAGCTTGGCGGCGATCTCCTGTTGGGCCAGCCCCCGCTCGTCGAGTTCGACCGCCAGCATCGAGCGGACGGTCGGCAGAAACCGGTCGACGACGATCTCGCTGGGCAACTGGAGCGTCATCTTCCACCCCTTTTATAAACGACACTCATTTGCAGGTGATACTCACGTCGGGGCCTTATGCGTTCTCACAGTATTAGCGGCTGTCAATACGCCCTGTCGCTGCCCCACGCTGTAGATCGAACAGTCTCCAGGAGCCGTCTTCGGGTCGGAGTTCGGCCGTCATCTCGGTCGTCGACCCGTCTCGCTGTTGGGTAAACGCGATGACGACCCGATCCGATGCCGCCTCAACCCGGTCGATCTCGCCTATGATCGAGCGGTCGACCGTCTTCGCCCGGCGGAGTCCTTTCCGCGAAACCGGGTCGGCGACCGCCCGTGAGTGGTAGAGTTCGTGAACTGCCGGATCGCCGCTGTCGAGGCGGTCGACGAACGTCCGGACGATGGACTTCGGGCTTCGGTCAGCCGACGCCGACTCTGCGTCACCGGGCCGGTCGTCATCGAACTCGTCGGCTACAGTCGACGGGGCGTCGTACAGCAGGTGTTGGTACGGCTCGTACGTTGATTGGTCGACCATCCGACCGCTGGACTCGAAGGCCTGTTGGATAGCTCTCACGAGATGCCGCATCTCGATAGTCGGCTCGTCAGATTTCGCCCCATCGGACTGCCCCTCGTCGGCCGTCAAAATCGCGGCCGTCTGGGCAATCTGTTTAATCCGGCCGCCAGTGAACTCGAACGAGGACAGTAACTCGTAGTCGATCTCGCCGAGCGGAGCGTCTTCGGGGAAAATATCCTGCCAGATCGCACTCCGGGTCGACTGTTGTGGCTGTTTGAACGACACCGTGTGATCGAGTCGGCGCTGGAAGGCCGAATCGATCGCCGAGGCGTAGTTGGTCGTCAGCAACACCACGCCGTCGTAGTTTTCGATCCGCTGGAGGAGGTAGTTCACCTCGGCGTTGGCATACCGGTCGGTCGAATCCGAGACCTCTGTCCGGTCGCCGAAGACCGCGTCGGCCTCGTCGAACAGCAAAATGGCGTTCGCGTTGGTCGCCGCCTCGAAAATCTCCTCTAAATTCTCCTCTGTCTCGCCGATGTATTTCGAGACGACCGACGAGAGGTCGATCCGGTAGAGGTCCATCCCGACATCGCCCGCGAGGATCTCGGCGGCCATCGTCTTACCAGTCCCAGAGGGACCTTCGAACAGCGCGACGACGCCGGTGCCGCGGCTGAACTGCTCGGCAAAGCCCCAGTCGCTGTAGATCTGGGCCTGCTGTGTAATGTGTGTTCGCACAAGCCGGAGCTTCCGCCTCGTCTCCGGCCGCAACTGGATTTCGCCCCACTCGCTGTCGGGTTCGATTCGGTCGGCGAGATCTCCTAGTTCGTCGGCCGATTGTGCACTACAGCCGTCATAAATGTCCTCGGCAGTCAACGCCTCGCCGTCAGCGAGCGATCGGGCCGTCGACAGCGCCGCCCGGAGCTGCTCGTGGGTGAGTCGAAACGTCCCCGCGAGTACCTCGGGATCGACGGTGTCAGGAAGTTCGGCAGCGTGCCCCCGCCAGAACTCCCGCCGGAGGTCGACCGAGGGGTAGGGAAACTCGACGATGGCGTCTACCTCGGCCACCATCGTTTCCGTGGGGGTCCATTCCTCGCTTCCGGTGACAATAACCGGAGTATCGAGATTCGCAAGCGCGTCGAAGACGGCTTCCAGCGTCGGTGTCTCCGGACTGTTCGTCGCCGCGGTCGCATTATAAAGGTGGAGCGGTCGACCGAGCAGGGCGGCCTCCCGACCCACCCAGTCAAGCACATCAGTGTTGAGCACGGCCGCGAGGTCGGATTTTAAATACTGATCGGTGGGACAAACGGCCTCGACGGCACGATGTTTCTCGCTGCCGGGGCCATACCAGTAGCAGCGGTGGCCGCCGTCGGCCGCCGAAAGCGACGTGAGCCGCTCGCCGAGCGCGTCGTCGACAGCAAGTTCCGAGAGCGTCGTTGTGGCCTCGCAGTCGGCCACTCCTCGCTGGCCGTGGCTTCCCCGAGCGTGCTCGGACAGCGTTGCGTCGAGATCGGTGTCGACGCTGTCGTAGCCTTTGAGATACTCGACGATCCGGTCGGTAACGGTGATACGCTGACGGCGGTTGCTGACCGCGAGCGCAGGGCTCGGCTGGAGTTCGATGAGGTCGTGTCGACGGAGCGGCGAGTCGCTGCTGATGAGGACTCCCGCAGCGATCTGTTCGGCCCGTGTGCGAGCGAACAAGTTCTCGACGAACAGCGGGGTTGGGCGGTCGAGTGACTGGTGGTTCTGGAGCTCCTGGAACCACCTCGCAAACGACTCCTCGAGCTCCGGGGCCACCGCTAACATGAGCACGTCCAGCTGTCGGCGCGACAACCCACACGTCTCGGCAAGCACACGCAAGCGCAGCCGCGTCTCGTCGGTTTCCCGGCACTGCTCACTGATCGCTTCGGTCCGCTGGGCGATACCCTCACGAGCCGCCGCAGGCAGCGCGAGCGGGAGCGCCGCGGGCTCACGAATCAGCCGCTCAGCGGCGGCCGTCGATCCCGTATCGTCTGCTGGCGTTGGCGTCTCGGCCGACGCTTTCCGCTCGTCGGACTCGTAGGCCGCGAGGATGGCCTCGACGCGATCACACTCGTCGAGGAGGTGGTCCTGCGTATTGGCGTAGCTCATCGGCGATGGGTCGGGACCGCAAACCAGTCGGTAGCCATGTCGACTGACACTGAGGTTCGTTCTCCGGCTTAAAATATCGCTCCGAGAGTATTTATACGAAGACGACACGAACGGCACCAAGAGCCTCTCCAATGGGATTCCGATCAGCACGTCGGTCCACGACCCACGAGTCGACTGACTCCTCGGGTGGGGTCGCGAGCCAGCAGGCCGCCCACCGCGAGCAGTCGACCGGGACCGTCTGGACGCACGACGTCGAGCAGGGCGAACAGCATTTCGGGATGTCCATCCCCGACGATAGGACTCTCCAACGGTTGCAGATGCACGAGTCGACCTTCGGAGCGGAGGTCCACGACTGGATCGCGGAGGGGATGCCGACCGAGATCATGGGTAAAACGCGGGATATGGATGCCTTCCGCCAGCGGCAGGCCGACCGCCCGCCGGAGGTGCCGACGAATATCGAACGCCGGAACAAGCGGTCAGTCCAGCGCAGCGAGCAGGCCGCCGCTGATACTGGCGTGACTGGCGAGACTGGTGTGCCGGAACCGGTTCGGGAGGTAATCTCGTCGACCGGCCGGTCGCTCGACGCATCGATCCAGGAGGCGATGGAAGATCGGATGGGCTATTCGCTCGGCGACGTGCGGATTCACACTGACCCCCAGGCTGCGGCGGCCTGCGAAGCGATCAACGCGCGAGCGTTCACGGTCGGCAATCACGTCGCGTTCAACTCCGGTGAGTACGATCCAGGATCGCCGGAGGGCCAGCACGTGTTAGCCCACGAACTCGCACACGTGAGACAGCAGACTGGCGGCGCAGTCTCGATGTTGCCGCAGGACGATGTGGAACTGGAGGTCGACCCTGATCCGGCGCTCGAACGCGAAGCCGAGGAGACGGCCCAGCGTGTCATGGCGGGCGGTGATCTCGGGATTCAGCGATTGGCCGATAGCGAGGTCCACGTCCAGCGGATTCCGAGCGTCGACACGGAATCGTCGTATCTCTCCGGCAACCGGGCTGGTAGCGACGGATCGCCGTCGATCCTCGAACAACTGAACGGAGCGACCGCCGACGATCCAACGCCGTCAGTGGCGGATGTCGACCTCGGCAGCGGCACCATCGCCGAGTTCCAGCAAGCCGTCACCGACGATATCCAAACGCTCTACGAGAAAGTCGGACAAGAGGGAATCCTCTCGCAGATGTCCAATGCAGGGACGGCTGAGGGGATCAAGATCGGAGCGACCGAAATCGGCAAACAGTCCGGTGTTCCGTTCGGTGGGATGCTCGGTAGTCTCAGTGGGGCCGCACTGCAAGCGATCTACGAGAACCGGAACAAGGTGCTCGAATTCCTCGGCCTCAAATCGGAGAGTGCGGCTGGTAATGAATCAGTGACTGGATCTGAATTGGAAGGCGTTGGTCAAGGAGGTCAGGTGTAGTATGAAGGCTGTAATTACGGGTGAAAACGATAGACTGGTCGGAATTAACCTACGGGACAACCAAGGGGCAGAGCATATTATTGAGATGGAAAAAGATGGTGAAATAAATGCCCATCAACAAGACGGCTACTCAGATGATCCGGACAACCGAATGGACAAAGGCAACGAAATGGTCGACCAAGCCCGCGACTACGCCAAATGGTACGTCGACCAAGAGACCGACCACGATACCTGTCCGTGGTATCTCAACTGTGACCGAATCGAGGCCGTCCGCACAGCCATTGCTGGACTCTCCGATGACATCTTAAAAGACCACTTCGATGAGTACTACCGCCAACTCGCTGGGAAATACGACGACGAGATCACGCGGCCACACCCTGATCCGGTGGCCGCTGGCGAGGCGATGAACCGCTACCGCGAGTACAAACTCGACCTCTACCTCACCGACGACGGCGGAGTCGACGTCACCTCGGGCGTCCACACCATGTACTACGCTGGGGTCGGCGACGAGCGACTCGTCGAGAGCTCTGATCCCTATCCCAACCGCAGGCCGGATGGTCGACTCGAACACGTCCCGCTGGATATCCCGTGGGAGCAGTTCGACCGCTTCGTCGACTACCACCTCCGCTGCCAACTCCGGGACTGCTATCTCGCCCGCGGCGCGGAGCCGCCAGCCGACTACCGCGTCCTCGGCCCCGGAACTGACCACATGATGGTCCGGTGTATGAACCGCGACTGTCTGCGGCCCTACCACGAGTACGATGCCGATATCGACGGCTACCGCGCCGAAGACACGTTCAACGCGGGGCTGTTCGCCCCGCTGGTCGAACTGTTCGGCTGATCGCTCCGCCCACCCCAGAACAGTATCCTTTTCGCGCCGCTAACCGACCCTCTCAGTATGACTCTGGCCGACGAAACACGGACGGCCGTCGACGAGGCGGCCGCGGCCATCGCGGCTGGTGAGGCGGTCGTCTACCCGACCGAGACCGTCTACGGGCTGGGCGCGGACGCCACCGACGCCGCGGCCGTCGACCGCGTCTTCGCAATCAAGGACCGCCCGCGGGACAAGCCGCTGTCGGTGGCGTTCGCCGACCGCGACCACGCCCGCCAGTACACGAATCCGACCGACCGCGAACTGGCCTTTATGAAGGAGTTCCTTCCAGGACCGGTGACAGCTGTCGTCGACCGTGACCCCACGCTGCCCGATACCCTCACTGACGGCCGCCCTCGGGTCGGTGTCCGGATCGCTGACAACGAGGTCGCGCTGGCTCTCTGCGGAGCCGCCGGACCGATCACTGCCACCAGCGCCAACCGAAGCGGCGAGCCGAGCGTGCGACTCCCGACCGAACTCTCGGCCTCGGTCAGGGATGAAGTGGGGACGATCATCGATACCGGTCGGACACTCGGCACCGAGAGCACGGTCGTCGACGTCGAAACCGACGCAATCATTCGCCGCGGCGCGCTGGTCGATGAGATCGAGGCGTGGCTTGTCGACCACTGACGATTCCCAACAGGCTCGGGCGGCGCTGTCAACCACCCGTACAAAACATTAAGACAGTCACGATACTAGTACCCAATCAGTCTCCAACCGCATCATGTCGACGAATCCTCCCCTCACCAGCACTGGAAAATACCGCGTCATCCGGCGTGAGCCGGGGTATCTCGTCATGTACTCCGCGGATGGTGAGCCCGCCACCGTCGGGACACAGGGGTACGACGCGAAACTCCAGTCGATCGTCGACAAAATCCAGCAGGGCGACGGCCTCAAACTGAAAGCCAAGGGGATTCACGACGCCCGAACCATCGGGCGCTTCGAAGCCGTGAAGATCATCGACCGGCGGGCGATCCGACTCTTTTCGCGGCCCGCACCGACCCCCGAACCGTTTGCGGACCTCTGGGCGAACAGCGACGGCGAGACCACCACTGGCGGCTTCCAGAACGACGACGGGGCATATACGGCCGATATCATTCTCGAACCCGAGTCGACCGAGCTGCTGACGATGTTCTGGAACGGGTTGATCGACTTCGAATCGCAGTTCAAAAACCGAAAATTCGGTGACGAGCATCCGACCGACGTCCTGATTTTCAACAACGAAACAACCGACTACGTCACGATCCTCTATCACACAGACATCACCGAGACGCTCGAAGAGATCTACCGGCTCTATCTCGACGAGTACGACGCCGAAACCGATACCGGCGACCGATACAAGGCCGAGTTACTGTATCCGGAGTACCGGCAGTTCAGACCCGATCTCTCGGACGGTGTACCCACAAAAGCCGTCTTGGCGTCCGATACGAATCCGTTCCCCCGCGAGTCGCGGGTCGAGGGGCTGCCCCTGGATCGCCCTCAGTCCCCCCAGCGAAACGGCTCGGAGTCGGTAAACGGGAACGGCTCGGCAGCCGACGCCGACCCGTCGTCGGATACGGTCGCCTCCGACGAGGCCGCCGCCGATACGGAGTCGACCGAAGGTGAGGGGCCCGACGAGTCGACCGACGACCAGCCGCCGTGGGCCGAGGGGTTGGAGATGGAGCTTTCGCACTCCTGGACCAAGGAATCCGAGGTCACCATGGCCGACTACGGCGGACGGCCGGAGCTGACCGAAACCATCCGCAACAGCGTGATCGTTCCGTTCCGGGACCGCCCCGAACAGGCCAAACAGCTCGGGGTTCCCGTTCCGAGTCTGCTTTTATACGGCCCGCCGGGGACCGGGAAGACCTATCTCGCAGAGACGCTCGCTGGGGAGATCGGCTACCCCTACGTGACCCTCAGCGGCGGCGATATGCTGTCGCGCTACATCAACGCCAGCACCGAGAACGTCAACGAACTGTTCGCCGAGGCCCGAGCCATCGCCGACCACGCGGGCGGGGCGTTGATCTTCATCGACGAGATCGACTCCGTCTTAAAAACGCGTCAGTCGACCAACCAACACGCCGAAGACCAGAAGGTCGTCAACGAGTTCCTCACACAGATCGAGAATGTCGGCGAGGAGAACATCCTGTTCATGGGGGCGACGAACGTCCACGAGGAGCTCGATTCGGCAGCGCTCAGCCGTTTTGATAAGGAGCTGTTCGTTGGCCTCCCAGAGGAGCAGACCCGCCGGGAGATCATCGCCACCCATCTCTCGGATCGGGCCCACTCGGTGACCGACGACGAGATCGCCGACCTCGCCGCCTCGACAGAGGGCTACTCCGCCCGCGATCTGACGAAGATCGTCACCGACGCCGCCCGCCGGACGCTCGTCGACCCCGACGGCGATGAAATCAGTATCGAGGCCTGCGAAGCGGCACTTGCGGAGTTTACCGGCTAATCTCAGAGTCCGAGCAGCGAGCGCAGCGACCGTGTTTTCACGCCACACTCGGTGCGGTAGTCGCAGCTCTCACACCGACTGTCGTTGACCCGTGGCGGCGGGCCATCCATCGACTGCACGGTTCGCAGCACCCGGCGGTAGGCGGCGGTTCGCCGACAGGTCAACTCGACCTCGCGGACGACCCCGACTGCCGGGTACTCGACAAGCGCGCGGGGGATCTCTCGCTGGCGCTCCCACGCCAGCGCGTTGGCGACCGCCACCGCCCGGACCGACTGCGGCTCCCAGACTCCCTGGTCGGGCGGCGTGCCAGGCGAGATCACCGTCGGTGTCGGCGGATCGCCAGCCAGCAGTTTGTGAATCCGTCCATGGCAGTCTTTTCCCTCGACGTGGTAGTCTCGTGCGGCCGGTTCGCAGAGTTGTTGCCACTCGGTGCGGGTCGACAGCGCTTTGAGACCCTCTCGGTAGGCGGCTGGCGAGCATTCGATCGGGAGATCGGCGAGTGTCGCATCGTCGGCCTTGCGGAGTTCGTCGTATCGGAAGGCGAGTGCCTGCCGGGCTTCGGATTCGGGTGGCGGCCCTCGGTCGTCGTCACGCCGGGCGTAGTAGAGCTGTCGGGGGCAGTAGGCGGCCCGACTCAGGTCACTGAACGTCGGCATACGGGCTGTGGCCCGCTGTTCGTATTTGAAATTACGCCACAGAACGGAGAGAAAAATCTAAAAAGAAACGTCGGTTTCGATGTCTTCGGTTGCCTCTCGAAGCCCGTCTTCACGAGCATCGCGGGCGAGTTGCCCAGTGAGGTCCGAGTCGGTCAGCAGTTCGGCGAACTCGTCGCGGAACCGGTCGTTGGCCCGCGTCGAACGGATATCCGCCGCTACGACCCGACTGTAGTGGCGGGCCGTCTCCTCGGTGACATCGAGCCGCTCGGCGCGCTCGGTAAGCGGTACGTCGTCGACGACCAGTCGCCGGAGATCATCGGGGTCGAAGGGGGCTTCGCGGTCGGCCTCGTCGACGAGATGGAGGTCGAGCCGCGCCGCGAAGACGGCCTCGGGGTCGGCTTCGAGTTCGGCGGCGATCTCTCGGTCGGTGCAATCGGTGTAGTACCATTGCACGATCCGAGACAACGTCTCGTCGTCGAACTCGGTTGCGAAGTCGTAGCGCTCCCGCATTCGGCCGATGAGTTCGAGCAGTCGTTCGGTCACGTCGGTGTCGGTGTCGGTCAGCGACCCCGGCGACTCCGACTGGCTCTCGGTGACCGAATCCGACCCGGTCGCGTCGATGAAGATATCCCGTAGTTCGGCGGTCTTGTCGTCCATGGATGGAACCATCACAGTGTCGGCATATAAAAACCTGTCTGCATTCTCACCGGCTGCGGAGCGTCACTTCGCCGGACTTCACCGATGATATATCAGTACCGACGGGGGAGACGCCGTAAACCGAACCTTTGAATACGGTTTACGCCGGTCGTCCTGTATGGCAACTTCGACCGACTCAGTCGACCTCGTCGACGGCGAGGTCGTCGGTAACATCGCCCGCGCGGCGCTGTTTGCGGCGCTCGTGGCGGGCTTTTCCTACGTCTCGTTTCCGAATCCACTCGTGCCGAACATCCCCGTGACCTTGCAGGTCGTCGGCGTCTTCCTCGCGGGGATCATGCTCGGTCCGCTGTGGGGCACCGGCGCAATCAGCCTCTATCTCGCCGCGGGAGCGGTCGGCGTCCCCGTCTTCGCCAATGGCTCGGCGGGACTCGGCGTTCTCATCGGGAGTCCGACCCTCGGCTACCTCTGGTCGTATCCGGTCGCGGCGGGCGTCGTCGGTCTCATCGTCCACCGCGGCACCGACCTCCGGGATTACACCGAGGTCGGCGTGCCACTGCTCGTCGGGGCGATGGTCGCCGGAACGCTCGTCATTTATGCGATGGGAACAGTCGGCTTCGCGGTCAGCCAGGACCTCGGGCTCGTCGAATCGTTCGCTGTCTCGGCGGTCGCGTTCGTTCCCTTCGAGGCCGTCAAGATCGCCGCCGTCGTCGGCATCCTCCGCCGTGATTCGATCGCTGCGGTCTAATGATCCGGGCACGCGACCTCGTCGTCCGCTACGGCGAGACGACCGCCGTCGACGGGGTTTCGATCGACATCGGCGACGGCGAGTACGTCGCCATTGTCGGCCCCAACGGCTCGGGAAAGACGACGCTCGTCCGGACGTTCAACGGGCTCGAAACGACTGACGAGGGCGAGCTGCTGGTCAACGGGACGCCGGTCGAGGCGGATCTGGTGGCCGCACGGCAGGCCGTCGGCATGGTGTTCCAGGAGCCACGCGATAGCTTCGTCGCCGCGACGGTCGGGGCCGACGTGGCGTTCGGCCCGCGCAACCTCGGACTGTCGCACGCCGAAGTCGACCACCGCGTCGAGTCAGCGCTCGCGGCGGTCAATCTCGAAGATCGAGCGGACGAGCGGATCGACCGGCTGTCGGGCGGCGAGCGCGAGCGGGTCGCCATCGCGGGTGCGCTGGCGATGGAGCCCGACCACCTCGTGTTGGACGAGCCGCTGACCGGCCTCGACGAACCCGCCCGGCGAGCGGTGCTTTCGCGGCTCGAAGCGCTCCACGAAGACGGGACCAGCGTGATCGTCGTCACCCACGACCTCCGCGGTGTCCTAGAGGCTGCCGACCGCGTGATCGGGATGACCGAAGGAACGGTCGCCTTCGATACGGACGCCGAGGCCGCCCGCAAGGAGTTGGTGGCGCTGGACGTGTACGTCCCGCCCGAGACAACACCGCCGACACCCCAATCGACACTCGAACCGAAATAAGATGCTCCACTACCAGCCGGGCGACTCGCTGGCCCACCGACTCGATCCGCGGACCAAACTCCTGTTCCAGATCGCGTTCGCCGCGACAGCCTTCGCTTATACGACGCCGCAGGGTCTCCTTGCGTTCGGCGTGCTCGGCGTTCTCGCCCTGTCCGGAGCCCATACCAACCCCCTCCGAGTAGTCTGGGCCTACCGGTTCGTTGTGCCGTTCCTCCTGGCCGCGCCGCTGGTCGCCATGCTCACGCTCGGCTCGCCGTGGCTCGTCCCCAGTCAGGGGGTCGACCCCGCACTAGCGAGCGTTCGGAACCTCATCGTGCTGGTCGTCTGCGGGGGGTACGTTCGGACCACCTCGATCGGTGCCTCGCGGGCGGCGATCCAGCGAACGGTGCCCGGCCGACCGGGCCAGTTTCTCGGCCTTGGGATCGAACTCGTCGCCCGCTTTTTGCCGGTGCTCCGGCGGGATCTGCTGGCGATCCTGGACGCCGAGGCCGCCCGGCTCGGCACCGACCGGCCGCTCCGCGAGCGGATCGCCACGGTGGCGACGGCTGGGTTGAATCGTGCCTTCCGGCGGGCCGACCGGCTCTCGATGGCGATGCAGGCGCGGTGTCTCTCCTGGAACCCGACGCTGCCGCCATTGGGATTCGGGTGGGTCGACGTTCCGGTCGTGGGGCTGTCGGTGCTGTTGCTGAGTGCGGCAGCGGCGCGGCTCGTGGGGCTCTCGCCGCTTTTTTAACTGACAGCAACCCTTTTTAAGAGCCTTGATATCAGTCGACAATGGTTCTTGGACTCGTCTTGCCGGCCCTGATCGGGTTTACGTTCGTCATGATCGCTGCCTATGCCGGGACACTGCGCGCCCTAGAGGTCTACTTCGATCCGACCCAAGACAGTATCTTTCTGTCGGACGACGCCGAGCCGCCGGAGGTTCGGTAGTCTACTCTCCCTCGCGCTGTCGGGCGATCCGCTGGAGCGCGTCGGCGATCGCCTCGAAGGCGGCGACGAACCGCCAGCCGAGATACACCACGCCACAGAAAACGCCAATCCAGACCGCAAAGAGGATCTGCCCAGCGATGACGAACGCGTAGGCGAACACGAGCAGGTAGCAGATACCGATGCCGACGACTACCGGGCGAGACAACCGTGGACGAGACCATTCGGACATGTACCACAGTTACCACTCATCCGACAAAAAGTATCAGTTTGTGTTTCTCTCACAGCAGTGAGTCAGTTCTCGAACTCGATGCGCTGGTCGTCGCTTTTCCACGCCGATTCGAGCTCGGAGCTGCCCGTTTCGGCCTCTTTGAGCAGCTTCCGCGTCGCCGTTCGGAGGTCGGTCCTCGCTGGCACTGTTACCATCCCGGATCGCATGATATCTCGAACTTTCATGGGTGCCTCCTGGTCTGCCCGTTGACAGTACGCGGAACTATTCGTCCGGTAAAAATAAAACCATGTGACTAGTTGTCAATGCCATCACAGTGAGTGTCAGCAGTTCTGAGGGAGCTATTTACGGCTGCCGTCGACGTCGATCGCGTCGACGGGACAGATATCCACACAGAGCATGCAGTCGATACACTGGTCCTCGCGGGTGGGTTCGACCTTCTCGTCGCTGGCGGGGTGGCCGGGCGTGTCGACCCACGTGAAGACGTCGACGGGGCAGTTTTCGAGGCAGGCACCGTCGGCAACACAGATGTCGTAGTCGACGGCGACGTGGGTACCGTGGATACCCTGTTTCTCGGGTGGATCGACGGGCCCCCAGACGTCGACGCCGTTTTCTTCACCCACCTTCTCGCGGTTCACATCGAAGTTCGGGTCGATAGCCATTACTCATTGGTCCGACAGGCGGCTACTTAAGGGCGTTCTTGACAGGTGTGGCTCGTCACCACCTATTAAAAACACGTCAGTCAGGCGGTCGCTTCCGGAGCTTCGCGCCCGTCGACCTGCTGTCGGACGTACGCGGTGAAGTTCTCGAAGAGCTGTTTGGCCTCGCAGGCGGCGTCGTACTGTTCAGGCGAGATGTCCGCGAGGACGCGGTCGACCTGTTCGTCACCGAGTCGCTCGCGTTTGCTCTCGGCGATCTCGCGGGCAGTCTCGATGTCGTACTCGGGGTGGAACTGGACGCCCCAGCAGTCGCCGCGCCGGAAGCCGTGGACGCCGTGGTCGTTGCGCGCGATGAGCTCCGCCCCCGGCGGTAGTTCGGCGACGGTATCGCCGTGGCTCGTAAAGACCGTAAACCGGTTGCTGATGCCGTTAAATAGGGGGCCGTCATCGACCTGCTCGATGGTATTGTAGCCCAACTCGAAGTCGTCCATCCCGGCCACGCGGCCGCCGAGGGCTTCCGCGAGCACCTGGTGGCCGTAACAGACGCCGAGAATCGGCACCCCGTCGGCGGCGGCCTCGCCCACGTAGTCGACCAGCGGATCGATCCAGTCGTCGTCCCAGTAGACCGAGGCCCGCGACCCCGTGACGACGAGGGCGTCGAACTCGGTGTGGGGCGGAAGCTCGCCGTTGTTCACGTCGAACTCGACGAGGTCGGCGTCGAGTTCACGTCTGAAGTTGCGCGTCGTGTTCGTATCGCTCTCTGCGGCCTGCAGGAGCCCGAATCGGAGCCGTTTCATTACCAGTTCGTGGACGAGGCGGCACTAAGTGCCTTGCGTCGCCTGCGGGTGCTGCCGGTCTCGTCGACTAGGCCTCCAACCAGCCCACCAGTTCGTCGTTGAGCGCAGCTGACCGCTCGACGGTGGGCAAGTGGCCCGAATCGGGGAACTCCTGGACCTCCCCGCGCGGCAACTCCTCTGCTAGCCGCCTGCTCTCGGCGACGTCGACGACCGAATCCCCACCGCCAGCAACAACGAACGCCGGGGTCGTCAGTTCGTACAACGGTTCGGCGTCGAACCCTTCGATGGCGGCCAGTTGGGCCTGCTGGGCCGCGGGGGAAGCGTCCTCTTTGCTCCGCCACTCGACGATTCGGTCGACGACATCGGGCTGGGCCGCACAGAAGTCGGTCGACAGCAGCGCAGTCGTCGAGGCCCGAAGCGCCTCGGTAGCGGCAGGATCTGCCCGAAGATCGGAGGCGTCGAACGCCTCGCCGGAGGCGGGCGTGCCGATCAGCGTCAGGCTCTCGGCACGGCTCGTGTGGCGGGCTGCCGCGAGCGCGACACAGCCACCGAGGCCACAGCCGACCAGGTGAGCCCGGCGAGTGTTGGTCTCCTGGAGGACGGCATCCAGATCGTCGACCAGATCTCGCATCTCGTAGGGTCCTGGCGGCGCGTCGGAGCGACCACAGCCACGGGGGTCGTAGACGATGGTTTCGAACAGTCCGGCGAGGGCGGTGTACTGCCAGCCCCACTGCCACGCGCCAAGTGCGAGGTTGCCGATGAGGACGACAGTACCGGCCTCGGGGTCGCCCTCCGAAACCTCGTAGTAGATGTCACAGCCACCGGCGTCTGCGTAGCTCATACCCCACCCTCGCGGCGGGTGTGCCTAAAAGATGTGACTGCCGTCTCGACGGCGGAAGTCGACGGGTTAAGGTTACGGCGGCCCCATCGTTTAGGTAGTTCAACTATCGATCTATGGCGTCTCCGTACGATATTCTTCGCATCGACTCTGATGCCGACGAAGACGAGATTAAACAGGCCTACCGCGACCGGGTCAAGGAGACGCATCCGGATCTCGGCGGGAGCGAGGCGGAATTCAAACGCGTCGAGCGGGCCTACCAGCGGCTGTCGGACGCCGAAGCCGAGGAGCAACTCGACGGCGAGACGGTCGTCTCCGACCAAGATATTCAGCCCGAGCCCGAGGACCAGCCAGCACGGGTCGACTTCCTCAACTATGAAGTGCTCGACGATTACGGCTGGAGTCTTGCGGACGACGACCTCTTCGAGAAGGCCGCGGCGGCCGATCTCGATCCGGCCGACTACGGCTCCTTCGAGGTCGAAGGCGACGATACTCTGCTGGAGGCCGCCGAGGAAAACGGCCTCGCGTGGCCGTATGCCTGCCGCGGCGGGGCGTGTGCGAACTGCGCCGTCTCGCTTCTGGATGGGGAACTCTCGCAGTTAGTCGACCACATCCTCTCGGAGGACCTCCTGGAGCAGGGAATTCGCCTCTCCTGCAACGGGCGGCCGACGACCGACGAGATGCAGGTCGTGTATAACGTCAAACACCGGCCAGATCTCGACGACCTCCGGCTGCCGCCAGATCGCTTCGAGAAGGCCCACGCCAGCAAGTAGGTCGACGCAAAACCCATAGGGAACCACCGCCTACGTCGGGTATGTTCACCGGGCGAACCGATACCCCATGTTGTCTCTGCGGGCAGGCCAAAACCTCCAGTCGGATCGAAGTGCCGCCGCGGGCGGTCACGCTGATGAAAAACAGCGGGCCGATCGCGTGGCAGGACATCGTCAGCCCGGTGACGATCCAGTTTTGTGCCGACGACTGGGAGCTCGTCGCCGATCTTGCCCTCGATATGGGCCACCATCCCCTCTCGCGGTGTAACGTCGCCTACGCCTCCTTCGACCTCCGCGAGGATTTCGAGGCCATGCTCAACGAGACCAAGGAACCCAATCAGACCGAACTCGAAACCCGGCTCAGCGAGCGGAGCCGCGAGGTGCTCGATTCGGCCGACGACCCCATGACCGAGACCCGGGACCTCGTCGAGGCAACGGTGATCGAGGTCGCACTCGACGAACTCAACGTTGCCGAACCCGCCGTCGACTGAGTCCTACAGGCCGACGTTGACTCCCTTCCATGGTCGGTGTGACCTATTCAACCATATCGCATCTAGACTGTGTATGGAGACGTTCGCACACTATATCGACGGCGAGTGGGTCGACGGCGAGGAGACGTTTGTGAGTAGCAATCCCGCAACGGGCGAAGCGTTGGGCGAGTTCCCACGGGGCACCGAGGCCGATGTCAACCGCGCAATCGGGGCCGCCGACGAAGCAGCCGACGAGTGGGGCAACCTCTCGTATCCGAACCGCGCGGAGTATCTCTGGGATGTCTACGAGGAACTGAAAGCCCGAACCGACGAGTTCGGCGAACTCGTCACCCGCGAGTGTGGCAAGGAGATCAACGAGGGCCGAGCCGACATCGTCGAGGCCGCTCATATGGTCGAGTGGGCCGCCGGCAACGGTCGACATCCCCACGGCGACGTGGTTCCCAGCGAAATCGGCTCGAAAGACGCCTATATGCGGCGCAAACCCCGGGGTGTCGTCGGCTGTATCACGCCGTGGAATTTCCCCATCGCGATTCCGTTCTGGCACATGGCGGTCGCGCTGGTCGAGGGCAACACGGTTGTCTGGAAGCCTGCCGAACAGACCCCCCGGTGTGCCCAAGCCATCGCCGAACTCATGGTCGACTCGGGTATTCCGGATGGCGTTTTCAACATGGTTCAGGGGTACGGCAACGCCGGAGCCGCCATCGTCGACCATGACGACGTGGCGACAGTCCTCTTTACGGGCAGTGCCGAAGTCGGCCACCACATCGCCGACCAGGTCGGTGGCACGCCCGGCAAACTCGCGGCCTGCGAGATGGGCGGTAAAAACGCAGTCGTCATCACTGACGAGGCGGATCTCGATCTCGCGGTTCCGGCGGCTGTCCTCTCCGGATTCAAAACCACCGGCCAGCGCTGTGTGTCGGCCGAGCGGCTCATCGTCCACACGGACGTCTACGAGGAATTCAAAGAACGCTACGTCGAGGCCGCCGAACGCGTTGCAGTCGGCGATCCGCTCGACGAGGGGACCTTCATGGGCCCGCTGATCGAGGCCGAACACAAGGAGAAGGTGCTGGCTGGCAACGAGCAGGCCCGCGAGGAGGGCGCGAACGTCTTAGTCGACCGCGGCGAACTCGATGCCGACGAGATCCCCGATGGCCACGAGGATGGGCACTGGACCGGGCCGTTCGTCTACGAGATCGAGTACGACGAGTCGCTGGAGTGTATCCGTGAGGAGGTCTTCGGCCCCCATGTCGCGCTCATCGAGTACGAGGGTGACATCGAGCGCGCGGTCGACCTCCAGAACGCGACGCCCTACGGGCTCGCGGGCTCGATCATCTCGGAGGACTACCGGCAGATCAACTACTACCGCGACCACGCTGACCTCGGGTTGGCTTACGGCAACCTCCCGTGTATTGGTGCAGAGGTCCAGTTACCGTTCGGCGGCGTCAAGAAATCCGGCAACGGCTACCCCTCGGCCCGGGAAGTCATCGAGGCCGTCACCGAGCGGACTGCGTGGACGCTCAACAATGCCCCCGAGATCGAGTTGGCGCAGGGACTGTCGGCCGACGTGAAGACTGACGACGACTGAGACGGACTGACGATCACTTCTGAATTACAACCAACAACATATGTACCGCGTACTCGTTCCGATCGACGACAATGAAGATCGTGCTCGCAGACAGGCATCGTTCGTTGCCGCCCTTCCCAACGCTGCCAAGGACGTCGAAGCATACCTCCTGTTCGTCTTTACCGAGGGGGCAGGTGCGACGGAGCTGCCCGCAGAGTTGCAGCGATTCAACTCCGCCGAGCGCGTCGCGTCGGTCCGCCGCGCGGAAGACCTCCTCGAAGATGCCGGTGTCGACTACCAACTCCTCGAAGACAGCGGCGAGGTGGCCGACGACATTATCGACGAGGCGGAGGCCCTCGACGTGGACCTCATCGTCCTCGGGGGTCGCAAACGCTCGCCCGCCGGCAAGATCCTCTTCGGCTCGGTCACACAGGAGGTCCTCCTCAGTACCGACCGTCCCACCACAGTCACCGGCGGGGTGTAGTCCGAGACCAGGTCACTGTCACCGTCGACCGCTTCGCGAGTGTGTCGACTGATTGCGTCGCAGTGTCAACGGTCGACTCGATTACGACAGTGTCTCTTGCCGAAGATAGCAAAGCAGTCTTCTCTGTATTCTGTGAGGACGTACCTTGCAAGATACAATGCGCGTATCTCGCAAAAAGTGATTTCAACAGTAAGTGTTTCAAGTGTTTCACAGTTGACTGCCGCTCATACGTGGTGCTCCTTGTTATTAATCTCAATTTTTGTCTCATCGTCGGTCGCTTCATACGGAGCCCGGCAGTCTGGCTCGAAGAAATATTTCAGCCAATGGTATCAGTTTTTGATTGATTCGTGAGACCGGTCAATCAACGGTTCAATCTGTCGAAATGAGATCTCAGAATGATTTAAAATGCCGCGAGGACACGCTGTTTCGCCGTGTGTTCATAAAAATATTTTCTGCAGATGAGCTTTCTCAATCATCCGATTGAGTATATCTGATTGACTAATTTACTCTCTCTCGGTTGCTTTCTTTATCCTAAGGTCTACACTCTTTTTGTAAAGTACCGAATCTTTATATTCGGTGAATCTATTGATAGATAACAATGTTATTCGAATATCTATTCAATTCGAACAGAGATCGAGGTGTGTCACCTGTCATTGGTGTTATTTTCATGGTTGCAGCAGTCGTTATCATTGCGGCATCCATCGGTGTGACCGTACTGGACACAGCAGACGGTGTTTCTGACCCTACACCACAAGTGAAGTTCGATGTAGAAGAAACTGATAGTGGAATGAAAATCACACACACTAATGGTGATTCAATCGACGGTGATCAGATCAGACTCGCCGGTGCCGCAACAACGGAAACAATTTCTGAATGGGAGGGATAAACCGTTTCAGCTGGTGATTCAGCAATCGTTGAGACCACCCAAGGAGAGATGGAAATCATCTGGGAAGGAGGAAACGAAGATAGTAGTAGCCAATTAGCTTCTCTTGATGTCAGTGATACAGCAACCGTCGGTAGAATATGTAGAATATATTTGAATGGATTGCGAGTTGGTGCCGATGATGTTGAAGTAGATATTGGTACGGTAAAGAACACACCAGATGATAATGTGTATGTCTCTATCGAACATGAGAGTGATGGTGAAATAAGAAGCACGACTAGTACAGGTGATGAAACATTGAGTTTCGCTAGTACATCTGCATATTTCGATGGGGATACATTTACTGTACGAACCTTTACTGAAGATGGTGGAGAAGTTTTAGAGGAGAAAACCATATCACTTGATAATTCTGCAGGAGGTGACGACACCACTGGTGTGAATGAAAGGGCATATTGTTAATATAGTATTTAAAATTTGATAAAATAGGCCTCAACATTGTACGTTGGAAGTGCCATATACATCTAGTTGACATAGGAAGTAAAAGTACATTTAAAATACAATTCGGACGGTCAGATGATAGCAGTCTCTCGGCCAGAGTCACAATTTTCATCGACTGTCCAGTCAAGTCGGCGAAATAAAGACTGCTTTGTTGTACCCATCTTCTATATCTTGCACGCCAATTAGTAGCAATATCAGAATTCTGTTGTTACACCAGAGTAGGCGAGAGCCACGAAAACAAAAGCCCGCGACAGCTACCCGCCGAGGTATAGTTTCGAGACCTCGGGATTATCAAGCAGCCCGCTGGCCTCGTCCGCGTAGGCGACCGTCCCCTGATCGAGCACGTAACCACGATCTGAGATGTTCAGCCCCTTCGTCGCGTTCTGCTCGACCATGAGGATCGAGGTGTCCATCTCGTTGACTGCCTGCACGTCGGCGAACACATCGTCGGCCGTGTTCGGTGCGAGTCCGGCCGACGGCTCGTCGATCAGCAGCACATCCGGCTCCATTACGAGCGCGCGGGCAAAGGCCAGCACTTGGCGCTGGCCGCCCGAGAGCGTCCGGGCGTTGGCCGACCGCTTCTCGTCGAGCAGCGGAAACCGCTCGTAGAGTTCGTCGATGACCTCGTTGAGGCGGTCGTCCGTGCGAGCGACGCCGCCCATCCGGAGGTTCTCGTCGATGCTCAGCGAGCCGAAGACGTTGTCGGTCTGCGGGACGAAGCCGATCCCCTCGCGGACGATCTCCTCGGGTGCCATCCCGCCGATGTTGTTGCCGTGGTACTCCACGGTCCCCTCCCACGGTGTCAGCATCCCGAAGGCGGTCTTGAGGACGGTCGACTTCCCGGCCCCGTTCGGACCAACCAGACAGACGATCTCGCCCCGATTGAGCTGGAGTGTGAGGTCGTCGAGTACCTGCGCCTCGCCGTAGCCGCTGTCGACGCCATCTAAGGCGAGAACGGGCTCGCTCATGTGCCTCCTCCAAGATACGCCGAGATGACACGGTCGTCGGTCTGGATCTCGTCGGGCGTCCCCTCCATCAGCACGCTGCCCTGATTGAGGACGACGACCGGATCGGCGAGGCTCATCACGAACTCCATGTCGTGTTCGATCAGCAGGAATGTCGTTCCCTGATCGTTGAGCCGCCGGATCTGTTCGGCCAGCGTCTTTCTGAGCGTCGGATTGACACCCGCGACCGGCTCGTCGAGCAGCAGGATCTCGGGCTCGGCGAGCATCGCACGGGCCAACTCGACGAGTTTCATCTGGCCGCCGGAGATGTCGGTCGCTGGCTGGGTGGCGAGATGGTCGATTTCGAACTCTTCGAGGATCCGTTGGGCATCAGCCAGATTTGCTGATTCGGCTTCGTTGACCGCATCCGGGTTCGTGAAGAGTGTCAGAAACGACTCGCCGGGCTGGTTCCGTGGCCCGATGAGCATCGCCTCCCGGACGGTCATCCCCTCTAGCTTTCGGGGTGTCTGGAACGTCCGAATCAACCCCTGCTCGGCTACCTCGTAGGGTTCCATGTTCGTCACGCCAGTTCCGTTGACGATGACGCTGCCGCCGTCGGACTCATAAAACCCAGAGATGAGGTTGAAGATCGTCGACTTCCCGGCCCCGTTGGGGCCGATCAGCCCGGTGATCGTTCCCCGCTCGACCTCGAAGGTCGCGTGGTCGGTGGCGACCAGGCCACCGAAGGATTTCTGGAGGTCCTGGACCTCGAGGACGATCTCCGGTTCGTCGGACTGCTCAGTGGTCGCTTCCTCGGCAGTCGACTGTTCGGCTGTCTGCGTATCGGCTGTCGTGTCTATCTCACTCATTGGTATCACCGCCGGGCTGCTGATTCGTGTGGCGCTCCGGTTCCGTCTCCGACCCCTCGATGGCGTCCGGCCAGATGAGTTCCCGCTGCGGTGGCAAGATCCCCTGTGGGCGGAACTTCATGACGAGGACGATCAAGACCCCGATCATGAGCAGTCTGAGCGGCGCGGTATCGAACGGAATCCACGCGAACTCGTTGAGGAACCGCGTTCCCTCTCGGATCGTGACGACGACGATTCCGCCGAACAGGGCCCCTCGGTTCGAGCCACTGCCGCCGAGGATGACCGCCACCCAGACGTAGAACGTCGTGATCGGATTGAGGTCTCCTGGACTCACGAAGAGGTTGAGATGCGCGTAGAAGACGCCGGCCAGCGCCATGATGACGCTGCCGAGGACGAACGACTGCATCTTGAACGAGTAGGTGTTTTTGCCGAGTGCGCGGGCGAGGTCCTCGTCCGAGCGGATCGTCCGGAGCACACGCCCCCACGGCGAGCGGTGGGCGCGGCGCAAGACGAGGTAGCTGGCTCCCACGAAGATTGCGACGAGGGAGATGTTGAGCAGCATCTGGTAGAACGGCGTGCCCAACTCGATCGGCGACCCCAGAATGATGACGATTTCGAGCCCCGGCATCGCTTGGGGGAACGTCGACAGAACCGGCCAGCCGTCGAAAAAGCGCGGGATGCCACGCACCCCACCGCTGCCGTTGGTCCACTGTCGCTCGTTGAGCACCAGCAGTCGGACGACCTCTGCCAGCCCCAGCGACGCAATCGCAAGGTAGTCTGCCCGGAGCCGGAGCGTCGGTACGCCGATCAACACCGCCATGACGGCGGCGAGCGACAGCGCGACGACGAGCCCCAAGATCGGATCGAAGCCGCCGAGGATCGGCGCGGAATCCGAGGTCATCAACGCCGCCCCGTAGGCACCGATGCCGAAGAAGGCGGCCACGCTGAAGTTGATCAGACCGGAAAAGCCCCACTGGGAGTTGAGCCCCAGCGACATGAGGGCGTACATCCCGGCCAGCCCGACGAGGAACAGGAAGTAGGTCGGATTGAGCCCGCCAGTGACGAGCCCGACCAGCAGCACCGCTGCGAACAGAGCGATACTCCCGGTGACGCCCTGTTCGGCCCGTGTGAGGTCGCTCCAGTAGTCGACCCAGTTGTCGAGACGCGACATCAGGTCGCCTCCCCGGCGATCCCAGTCGGACGGACGAGCAGGACGACCACCATGATCACGAATGCAATCGCGTTGGAGTACTCGATGCCGATCGGGATGCCGACCATCTCCAGGACGGGCGTCAGTTGGCTGATCATCCCGATCAGGAAGCCGCCGAGCATCGCGCCGTAGATCGAGCCGATGCCGCCGAGGATGACCGCCGCGAAAATCAACAACAGGAGATTGAACCCCATCCGTGGCGCGAGCTGATTGAACAGCCCCAGGAAGACACCCCCAGCACCGGCGAGGCCAGCCCCGATGACCCACGTCCAGAGCGTGATTCGTTTGGTCCGAATCCCGCTGATGCGGGCGAGATCCGGGTTGTCGGCCATCGCCCGCATCTTTCGGCCGAGGTCGGTGTACTGCAGGAGCACGTGCAGTCCACCGACGAGGACGGCCGCCGAAATCACGATGGCGACGTCGTGGTGGGTGACTCGAATCCCGTAGGGGATCAGCCACTCGATCGGTCGCAGTGCCACGATATCGAACCGCGTGAAGTCGGCCCCGAAGCCGATCTGGATGAGCCCGCGATAGATGAACGCGATCCCGATCGACGTAATGAGGAGGCCAATCGATCCGATGTCGAGGGACTCGTAGACGACCTTTTCGGTAACGATGGCGACGACCGCCGCCATCGCGGCCCCGACGAGCAGCGCCACGAAAAAGCCGTACGGGAGTCCCAACACCGAGCCGCCGAGTCCGCCGACCGCGCCGAACGTCACCAGTGCCGAGTACGCCCCGACCGTCATCGTATCGCCGTGTGCGAAGTTCGCGAAGTTCGCAATGCTGTAGATCAACGACAGCCCGATGCTCCCGAGGACGAGGATGCTGCTGAAGATCAGCCCGTTGGCGACGAGTTCGAGGACGGACATTCCTCGACTAACCCTCGATGAAGCCAGCGTCGACGTACTCGTGGTCTTCGACGGTCACGACCTGTAGGAAGCCGACCGGATCGCCATTCTCATCGAAGTCGATCGGGCCACTGACGCCCTGGTAGTCGACGTCCGAGGCCCCCCCGCCGTCGGCGAGGATCGCATGCGCATCCTCGAAGGTCGACACTTGCTCGCCCGATGGTCGTGAGACCTCCCGCACGGTCTCCTGGAGCGCCGCGCCGGTGAACTCGTCGGCCGCCTGGATCGCCAGGGCGGCATTGATCACACAGTCGTAGGCGTAGGCCGCCCACGAGGTCGGTTCTTGGCCGTACTCTTCCTCGAAGGCACTCGCGAACGCCTGGTAGTTCTCCTGTTCGATGGGTGCCGAGGGCAGCGTGATCTTCATCCCCTCCATGCTTCCCTCCGGGGTTCCCTCGAGCACGCCGCTGCCCTGGGCGGAGTCCGCGCCGTAGAACTGGGCTTCGTAGCCGCTGGAGAAGGCCTCGTTGACCATCGTGGTGAACTCCGCCTGGTAGGTGATAAACAGCCATGCATCCGCGCCGGAGTTGTTCATCTCCGACATTACGCTCGAATAGGAGGACTGTTCTTGGTCGTGAGCGCTGTTGTAGGCGATCTCGCCGTCCCACGCATCGACAAAGGCATCGGTCAGACTCTGCCCGAAATCGTTGTTGACGTACGTGAGCGCGACGCTGTCGTAGCCATCGTCGGCGATGATGTTGGCTAATGCGAGCGATTGGGCCCGGCCAGTGGGTGACATCCGGAGCAGTCCAGGGAAGTCAGTCAGGTTCAGTCCCGTTGAGTTCTGACTCAGTTGGACGACGTCGGTCTCCTGGATCACGCTCTCGTAGATCGCAATCGAGACACCGGAGCCGACTGCGCCGATGAGAAACGGCACCGAATCCTGGTTGACGAGCTTCTGGGCCGCGGAGATACCGCCCTGATTCTCGCTGCCCGAGTCCTCAACGATGATGTCGAGGTCTTGCCCATTGATTCCCAGTTCGTTCACACGCCCGAGGGCGAGGTCTTTCCCACGCTGGTTGCGCTCACCGAACGCCGACAGCGAGCCGGTCAGCGAGTCGACCATCCCGATGGAGTATGGACCGCTCTCGTCGCCGCCACTATCGCTACCGTCACTGCCCTCGCCGCCGTCCCCATCACCGCTGTCATCGTCCGATGTGCTGATACAGCCCGCAAACGCCGTGATGCCAGCTACACCAGAGGCTTTGATGAGGTTCCGCCGATTCAGCTTCCGTTTGATATCATCTACCATGGTATTTCTCTATAGTAGTATCTGTATCAACGGTCACCCTCCCATGGTCGGTTGGCCGGTGGGGGCCGTTCGTTTCAGACACAAAACATCAGAATAGTATGGTAGGGTCGGTATTGAGGCCTGATCGCTACAATAGACCACTAATGATCCCACCAATTGCCAACAATTTCGTTGCCGGAGAGGATCCGCCGACGGCAATCGAGCACGTCAAATCGTGCAACCGCGACGGCGTCGGCGGCATTCTGAATCTACTCGGCGAACACTACAGCGATCGGCCGCCTGCGGACGCTGATACGCAGGCGTATGTCGATCTCATTGCCGCGCTTGCCGAGGCCGACGTTGCAGGCTGTGTCTCGGTCAAACCCTCACAGATCGGGCTCGATGTCGGCGTCGGCGTCTTCGAGGAAAACCTCGTGTCGATCGTCGAGGCGGGCCAACGACACGACCGATTCGTCTGGATCGATATGGAGGACCATACGACAACCGACGTGACACTCGATGCCTTCGAGAAACACGCCGTCGAGACTGACGGCGGTGTCGGCCTCTGCACGCAGGCGAATCTCAAACGGACGCGCGAGGATATCGAACGGCTCGCGGATCTGCCGGGCAAAGTCCGATTCGTCAAGGGGGCCTACGACGAGCCTGCCGACATCGCCCACAAAGACAAGGCGGCGGTCGACGCTGCCTACAGGGAACTGCTCGAATACGCGTTCGCGGAGTTCGACGACGGGATCGCGGTCGGCAGTCACGATCCGGCCATGATCGACTACGCCGCGGACCTCCATGTGGAGTACGGCACCGACTACGAGGTCCAGATGCTCATGGGAGTCCGAGAAGCGGCCCAGCGTGAGCTTGCAGCCGACGGCGTGCCGACCTATCAGTACATTCCGTACGGTGGCAAATGGATGTCGTACTTCTACCGTCGACTCCGCGAACGGAAGGAAAACGCACTGTTCGCGCTCAGAGCCATCATCGGCCAGTAGCGCCGGTTACGACTCGTTTTGTGGGTTGAGCAGTTTCGCCTCGGCTTTCCGGAGATGTTCTAGCAGTGTGGTTTTCGAGACGTCTGAGAGCTCCGCAAGCTCCCGGGTCGACGTGCCGCGGGGCCATTCGTAATACCCCTCCTCGCGTGCTAAATCGAACACGTCCCGCTGGGTTGGAGTGAGCAGATCGAGCCGACGCTGTCGTTCGGGCTGCCGAACGTCTCCGGCGGTTGTAATCCGTTTGACCTCGATATCGGCACCCGCGTCCTCGCGGACGCCGTCGAGCGAGGGCTCGATACTGGGTCGCTCGCCGGCGAAACACACCTCCCAGATTTCGCGGCCGCTTTCGATGCGGACGGGTGCGCTGTGGACGAACCCGTGTTCTAACAGGACGGGACAGACCATATCTCCGGGTTTGTATTCGAGAAAGAACTCACGGACGACGTTGCCCGGTGCAGCATGTCCCGCGCCGAACCGTTCCTGGAGTTCCAGTAGTTCGCCACTGTGTGGTGAGGCGTCGATCTCGTCGAGCAACGTCTCGACTTCGTCGACGGTGTCGCCAAACGCGGTGAACAGCCCGTTGACTGACGCTGACTGTAGCTCCGTCGTCGGGCTATTATAAATGGCATGGGCTAGGACGCCACCACTGACTTCACGTGTTGCCTCGATAGCCCAGCAGTTCGGGTGCCACAGATCAAGTGTGAGTCGTGTTCCTGCCCGGGAATCTGTCTGACTCATCTGTGTGATATACTGTGCCAAAGAATATAATTTCTCCTATTTAATAATGTAATTTTTACACACCTTCCCAGCAGCGAGTAGATCGGCTGCTGTGATACTGTTTCCACAAACTGCAGCGATGAGTAAGGATTTTGCATTGTCGACCCGTATTCGAACTAATGGCTGACTCGCTGCGGGCGTTCTTTGACGAGATCGAGGCCCCGGACCGCCACCTCGTCGTTCTCAATCAAGGCTCACCGTATCCGGTCCGAAAGCTCCTCGATTCGATACTCGACGGCCAGCCAGTGGCGATCGCGGATATCGATGACGCTGACGAAGACACCGACACCGTCGCGCTGGTCGAGGACGACGAGATCCTCGCCCGGTCGACGCTGGACGAACTGCTCGAATCCGTTCTGTTGATCAACTCGGATCTCTACAAAACCGGTGGGATAGACCTCGGCGAGGTCGAAATCCCTGACGTGCTACAGGGGCTCGACGAGGTACCGTTTCGGCTCCGCGGCTATCCCGAATCCAACAAGGAGAAACTGCTGTTGATCATCATCTCGCGGGTGATCGAGCGGATCGCGGCCGAAACCGGTGGCGGAATGCTTCGGTCGTCGTTCCAGCGACTCTCGCGGCTCCGAGACGAACGCGGCACTTACGAAGTCTACGAGACACTCAGCAACAGCGGCGTCGACGTCCATCTCTACGGTGTCGGCGACGCCAATCCCGCCGAATCACTACTAGCGACGGTTCACACCGGGACCTCCTACCCCTACCGACGCTCGTGGTTTGTCGTCTATCGACCGCCCGCGGACAGCGACACTGCCGACCACGCTGCGCTGCTGGCGCTGGAAGACGAACCCAACGTCTGGGAGGGGTTTTGGACGTTCCGTCCCGACCTCGTCGACCGGATCGAGCGCTACATCGCCGACAACGTCTAACTGTCCTCCTCGCCGGTGGTGATCTCCGCCGACAACCCCTGTGCCAACTCGATCCCCTCGGCGTTGTTGAGCGTCCACGCCGTCCGGTCGGTAACGGCTTCGATTACCTCACGCGCCGATGGATAGCCATTGCCCGACTGCTTGACGCCGCCGAAGGGGAGTTGGACCTCCGCACCGATACAGGGGAGATTACCGTAGGCCAGCCCGACCTCGGCGTGGTCCCGGTAGTAGTTGATCTCGCGGTAGTCCTCGGAGATGATTGCCCCTGCGAGGCCGTAGTCGGTGTCGTTGTGGATCTCGACGGCCCGTTCGATGTCGCCACTGTACGGTAGCAAAGCGACGTGGGGGCCGAAGACCTCCTCTGAAATACACCGGAGGTCGGCGTCGGGGTCGGCCTCGTAAACGAACGGGCCGACCCAGTGACCTGCCTCGTGGCCCTCCGGGATCTCCTCGCTGTCGAGGTCGGTCCGGTCGACCAACACGTCGACGCCCTCCTCCCGAGCTACCTCGTTGTATTTCGCCACCTTCTCCTTGTGCTCGGCCTCGATTAACGGTCCCATGAACGTCCCCTCGTCGAGAGGGTCACCGACCGAGACGGAGCGGGCCATCTCGACGAACCGCCTTTTGAATTCCTCGTAGACCGCCTCGTGAACCACGAGCCGCTCGCTGGAGACACAGCGCTGGCCCGTGGTTTTAAAACTCGACAGGACCGCCGACCCGACTGCGGTTTCGATGTCGGCGTTGGCAGTGATCACGATATTGTTCTTGCCGCCCATCTCGCAGGCTGCCCGGGTTCCCGACTGGGTGGCGACCTCGCGGGCGATCTCGTGGCCGACTTCGGCCGACCCGGTAAACAGGACGGTGTCGACCGCCTCGTGGTCGACGATCGCGCTTCCGGCGTCGCCGAACCCCTGAACCATATTGAAAACGCCATCCGGGATGCCGGTGGCGTTGAACATCTCGGCGACAATTCGTCCGCAGAGCGGGGTCTGTTCGGCAGGCTTCCAGACAACCGTGTTGCCCTCGACCAGCGCGACCGCCATATGCCAAAACGGGATCGCGACGGGGAAGTTCCACGGCGTGATACAGCCGACAACGCCCCGTGGCTTGCGCCGCATATAGGCGTCTTTGGCGGCGATTTCGCTCGGCACCACGTCGCCTTTCGGATGACGGGCGTCCCCGGCGGCCCACTCGACCATGTGGGCGGCCTCGACCACGTCCGCCCGCCCCTCGCTGATCTCCTTGCCGCACTCTTTGGTGACTACGCGGCCGAGTTCCTCGGTCCGCTCGCGGAGTTCGTGGTAGATCTCCCAGAGATACTCCGCCCGGTCGATATACGACAGTTCGCGCCACTCCTGGAAGGCTGCCTCGGCGGCGTCGATTGCAGCCGTCACCTCGCGGTCGGTCCCGCGAGTGAACCGCCCCAGCGTCTCGCCGGTTGCGGGGTTCTCGCTTTTAAATTCCGGCCCCTCGCCGGTGACCCATTCGCCAGCAATGAAGTGGCCATCGACGCTGTCGGTGTCGTGGAACATATCCACGGAATTGGGTCGGCTCGGTGAAGTATCTTTGTCAAACCATACCATGGTAACTGGAACCGTATTAGGATATTCGTTTCACGGCCCGTGTTCTTCGACTAGTCTATCCGGTCATCCTGTTGAACACTTAGTTATCAACTGCGATATTCAGGTGCGTAGGCATTTATGATTCCTCTACTGCTGTACGTGATGTCCGAAGTTACTCCACAAACTGGGCAAATCTAATCAACCATGTTCAACGATACAGATCGAGGCCAGGTCGGCATTGGAACACTCATCGTGTTCATTGCCATGGTCCTGGTCGCGGCGATTGCGGCAGGCGTACTGATCAACACCGCCGGGCTCCTCCAGACACAGGCCGAAGCAACCGGCGAAGAGTCCGCACAACAGGTGAGCGACCGTATCCAGATCCAGAGTGCGACCGGTGTCGTGGGCGATGAGAACGTCACACGGGTGAATCTCACCGTCACCAAAGCACCCGGTGCAGACGACATCCAGCTAGCGAACGTTACCTACGAGTTCGTGACGGACGATCAAGTCACGACCAACGTGATGGAGCCGGACGATCTCGGTAACGGCAGCAGCATCAGCCAAATAACGGCCGAAACCGATGATAACGTGATTACATCGCGGAACGACCGTTACGTGCTCTCTTTCGTCGCTGAGGACACGCTCGGTGGCGATCTCGACGGTGGCGACAAAGTCTCGGTAACACTCACGACCGCAGCCGGTGCCTCGACAGTGACGGAACTCCGAGTGCCTGACTCGTTGGTCAGCCGTAGCGCAGTATCGCTGTAAACGACGAGAGCTGCCTCGAAACTGTCAAAAATCTCTTTTATAAGACACCACGCTGACAGGACACCACAGATCCGAGCCTCGGCTGTCGGTACGACTGGTGTTGTCGATCAAACCCGTCGACTATCGGTCGCCCGCTTTTCGATCTCGCTTCTGAGCGCGGCGGCCTCGAAATCGTGGTCCGGTCGAATCTTCACAAAGCTCAGGAAGTCCATCGCCTCCAGGAGCTCCTCGACCGAGTAGACTGCCAGCGCCGCAGCGACGGCCTCCCGGGCCCCGATCAGCGGTTCCAGCGCGGCTAGCCCGCAGGCCAGATCGTACGACTGGATCGACCCTCGGCCCTCGGTGCTGACGTTGGTCGCATCGATGAAGTAGAGTTCGTCGTCGAGAATAAGGACGTTTTCGGCCCGCAGGTCGCCGTGAGCCATCCCGGCGTCGTGGAGCGTTTTCAGTGAGTCAAAAAGGTCGACTGCCAGTTCGGTTTCGGTCTCGACATCCAGCTCGTCGAACGCCCGGAACTCCGGCAGGTATTCGAGCACGACGACTCCAAAGCCGTCGACCTCGAAAGCCTCGATCGGCTCGGGTGCGTTGACACCCAGCTCCCGCATTCGCTCGGTGGCCTCCAGCTCGTGGCGGGCCATCTCGTAGGGCGTTTGGAACGACTCGAAAAATCCCTCGGTGCCAGTCGAAACGGCCCCGAGGTTTCGGCCGGTCGTGAACAGCGCGTGAACGATGGTGTTCTGTCTGCTGATTACTTTCACGAACAGGTCGTCGTCGACCACCATCGGCGTCGAGAGCCAGTTGTCGGCCTCCAGGAACCGAGCCCGAACCGTCTCACGGTCGTACCGCTCGGCGATCCGGCTGACGACAGTCTCCAGTTCGGGCCAGTCGATCCGGCCGCGGACCAGGCGGCGCAGACGCATTACTCCATATCAATGGCCGGAGCACTGATAAAGGGACTGCGACGGGACGCTCCGATCCGGGGCGGTTCTGATTATCAAATGAGATATCTGAAACCAATACATTAATAGTAGAAAAGTAAGATACAGTGAAGAGAAACCATATTCATGTATTCGATGCTCCCCGGGTTCGAACTCGCTGTTCTTTCGGGGATCTCGGCGTCGGTTCTCGCGGTGGTTGCCTACCGGGAGGCCGCAAGTCAGTCACGCTTGGTGCGTGCCTCGTTCGTCGGCGTCGGGCTTGCCGGGCTCCTGTGGGCGGCTGGCTACGCGAACTATCTCCTCGCCGACCCCTCGCGGAGCTACGCCGCACTGCGGTGGCTCTGGCTCGGATCGGTTCCGTTCGTCACGCTGTGGGCCGTGTTCGTGATCGTCTACACCGACCAGACGGCGCTGTTCAAGCGACACATCTTGGGGCTGTTGGCCATCGAACCGGCCGTCGTGCTGGCGGCCGCGCTGACGACGCCCGCCCACGATCTGTTTTTATATGGCCAGTCGACCGGGACGATCGGCGGCTATGAGGTGGTACTGCCGACGATCGGGCCACTGTTCGTCTTCCACCAGACGTATACCTTTCTGCTCGGGGTGTTCTCGCTCCTGCTGCTCATCCGAACGCTCGGCGACACCGATCCGGCCTACCATCCACAGCTCCTGGTGTTGGTGGCAGCCGGGAGTCTCCCGCTGATCGGACCGCTCCAGCAGCCGTCGAGCCTGATGACGGCGGCTATCCACGGCACACCGCTTGTGTTGAGTCTGTTCAGCGGGATGATCCTGCTCGGCGGACTCCGGTATCGGCTGTTCGATGTGCTGCCGACCGCTCGCGGCCACATCCTCTCGACGATGGAGGACGGTGTGGTGTTGGTCGACGACGACGACCGGATTCGAATCGCCAACGCGGCCGCCCGCCGCCAGCTCGCACTCCCCGAGCCGGTGATCGGCTGTGATGCCGCGGCTGTGTTGCCCTGCGGCGAACAGTTGCTCCAGTTCGCCAGTCGGGATGACTCCTCCGGGGCCGCGCTACACGCTGTCGGCTCGGAGACGGATCACCGAACTGATGGGGGAACGGCCCAACTCAGACCGCATCCCTCCGGCCTGGAACTGTTTTTCCAGACCGCGGGGAGCGAACGCCACTTCATCGTGAGCACCGAACCGGCCCCCGCCGAGACGACCGTCGAGGGCCAACTGCTGGTGTTCCGGGACGTGACTGCCCAGCGGGACCAGGAACTGGAGTTTCAGGCCGTCATCGAGCATACGACCGACGTGGTGACGATCGCTGACCCCCAGGGCCGGATCACCTACGTGAGCCCGTCGGTCGACCCCGAACTCTCCTATACCCCGGTCGAACTCATCGGCACCGACGTCTCCGAACTGTTCCACCCCGACGACACCGAGGCGGTCGAAGCCGAGATGTCGACCGTCGAAGACACCGACCAGGTGATCCACTCTCAGTACCGAATCCAGACCGGCGACGGCGAGTGGCGAATGGTCGAAACCACGATCCGTGGCGGCCGCTCGACGCCGGTCACCGACGGCGTCATTCTGACGACCCGCGACATCACTGACCGCTACCGTCACCAACAGCGTCGCCGGGTGATGAATCGCGTGCTCCGCCACGACCTGCGAAACGACATGAACGTCGTCGTCGGCCACGCCGAGATCCTCGTCGACGCCCTCGACGCCGACCACGCCCGCCACGCCGAGACGATCCAGCAGAAGGCGAGCAACCTCGTGCGGTTGGGCGAGAAAGTCCGCAAGATCGACCAGCGACTCCATGGCCGCGATCGGGCCCTCAAGCGGGTCGACCTCTCGCGGATCGTCGAAGACGAGGTGGGGTCGCTCCACGAGACGTATCCCGAGACGGCCATCCGGACCCGGATCGAGGCGGCGTCGATCCTCGGCGATACGCTGATCCGGGCGGCGGTCGCCAACCTCATCGAGAACGCGATCGAACACAACGACAGCGACCACCCCGAGGTCGACGTCAGCGTCTCGACCCACCCGGAGACCGGCCGGGTCGAACTCGCGGTCAGCGACAACGGGCCGGGGATTCCCGAAGCCGAACAGCGCGTCATCACCGCCGGGATCGAGACGCCGCTCGAACACATCAGCGGGCTCGGGCTGTGGCTCGTCAAATGGATCGTCGAGGGGATGGACGGCGACCTGGAGATCGAAAACACCGATCCCCGTGGCTCGGTGGTCACGCTCTCGTTCCCGTCGGTCGAGCAGGCCACCACCGACCCCGACCGTTCGGTCCCGGAGTCGACATCGGATGCCGACAGGTCGACCGACCAGTTCACCGATACCGTCGGCTCACGACGGACGGGCGCGCCGATTCAGACGACGACACGCAGCGACGGGTGATGTATCTTCAGGCGATTTGGGGTGCGTCGGTGCGACAAAATAGCGGCGGTATTAGTCGATGTGACCTTCTTCGCGGAGCTGCTGGGCGTCCTGGCTGTCGTAGCGCCACTCGACGTCGGCCTTCTCGTCTTGCCAGTCCCACGGCTCGATGAGGACGACGTCGTCCTCGTTGATCCACGTGCGGAACCGCATTCGACCGGGAATCCGGCCCATTCGCTCTTTGCCGTCGTTACAGCGGAGTCTGACTCGGCCGCCACCGAGCATATTGGTCACGACCGCGAACATTTCGTCGTCGTTCGGCATGCGGAGGTTTTTCCTCCCTGATTCGTTTGACACACTCCCAGTACGCGCTGCCGACAGTTAAACCGTAGCATCCTGCCACCAACTCGCACGTCGACTGTCCACACAGCGCGCTGTCGGCGGGTGATTCGACCACCCCACCCGATGGAGTCGAACTGTTTTTCCTGCGAGCCTGACAGTCGACCGTATGTACCGGAAGGGCCATCTCGGCGTCTCGCTGCTCGTCTTCGCGCCGATCGGCCACACACTGGTTGGCCTCGGGGCTCCCGAACTCGCCGCACTCACTGGGGGCGTCATGCTCTGGTTCGTGATGCTCCCGGACGTCGACCACCGCCTGCCGATGATCGAACACCGTGGGCCGACCCACTCGCTGGCGTTCGCGGCGCTCATCGGTGGTGTGGGTGCGGCTCTCGGCGTCGGCGCGGAGTTGCTCTTCGGGGGAGCCATCGAGTCGGTCGGCGTGGGACTCGCGCTCCCGGCGGTGGGCTTCGCTATCGGCGCGCTGACCGTGATCGCCCACCTGATCGGCGACACACTCACCCCTGCGGGCGTGAACTACCTGTGGCCGCTCTCCTCGCGGACGTTTTCTGTCTCGTTGGCGAGAGCCAGCAACCCGTGGGCCAACAGCGGGCTGTTCGGCCTCGGTCTGCTGGTGACTGCTGGCTGGGTCGCTGTGGCGGCTGGAGTTATCTAAGGCCTCAAGACTCAATCCGCAGCAGGCCCAAGGAACCGTATGATCGACGACACCCACTGCGAGCTCTGTTCCCGGCCGACTGATGGGGCCGTCTGCGAACGCTGTGGGACCATCGTCTGTCGGATGCATTACGATGCCGAACTGGCGTTCTGTGCGGAGTGTGCCGCACGAGCCAAACCAACGGGTCGGCGTGGCGATACGTTCCACCTGTGAGACCGGAGGCTTTTGCTCGTCGCAGCCCTACAGCACTCCAGAGATGTTCCTCCCACCCGAACAGCCAGTGATCGATTCGCTCCGTCTCCTCGACCGGTCGACGGAATCGCCCCCACGTCCATCAGTATGAGTACGCCAGTCAATTCACCCTCGACTGACGACAGCGAGTCGACCCGTGAGAAGCTCACGACCGCAGGCGTTGCGACGGGCCTTGGCCTCGGTGCGGTCGCCCTCACCTACGTCATCATCCTCCCGCTCGTGTTCCTGCTCACGCAGTTCGAGATCCCGCTTCCCGATTCGCCGCTGGTCCTCACGACCGCCGAGTTGGTCATCGGCCAGCTGCTCGTAATGGGCGGCGTGTCGGTACTGTACCTCCTGTGGACGGGGCGCGGGCTGTCCTACGTTTCGATCCGTCGACCCACACTCGTCGAGTCGCTAATCGTCGTCGCCGCGCCGTTCGGCATCATCTTCGTCACCGCGATCGTCACACAGCTGAGCCTGCTGGCCGGGATCGAACCCTCACAGCACGCCCTCGGCGGGCTGACCGGCGTCGACCCGAGCTTCTACCTCTATTTGGTGCCGCTGATGATCCTCATCGTCGGCCCCTTCGAGGAACTGCTGTACCGCGGTGTCGTCCAGAGCCGCCTTCGGGAGTCGTTCGGCCCGGTCGGCGCGATCGTGCTGGCCAGCCTGATTTTCGCGTCCATCCACCTCCCCGCCCACGGGTTCGGGTCGGCCGGACTCGCGTCGACGGCTGCCTCGTTGACCGCGCTGTTCGGCGGTTCGCTCGTTTTTGGCGGCATCTACGAGTGGACCGGGAACCTGACCGTCGTCGCGCTCGTCCACGGTATTTATAATGGCATCCTGCTGACCTTGCTGTACATCGTCACCGTCTACGGTCCCGAGATGGAGGCGCTGGCGGCCGATGCCGAGACGGCGGCCGTGCTGCTTGGTATTTAAAGAGCGCGACGCCGTCGGCTCCGTCGACCACCCACCCGTACGGTTTTATTTTCGGGTCGCTTGGTGAGTGTGTGGACGCACATCAGCCCGAGTTCGAGAACCCCTTCGGTATGGACGAGCAGTGTACGAACTGCGACCTCTGTGAGAACCGCCAGAACGTCGTCCACGGCTACGGCGACGTGGGCGGTGAGTTCCTCTTTCTGGCCGAGCGGCCACACGAGGGAGCCGACGAAACGGGGATTCCGTTTACGGGCGACGAACACGGCCAGCGGCTCCAGGAGATCCTGGGCGAACTCGGCTTCGTCCGCTCCGACCCCGACGCGGCGGAGCCGGACATTCAGAACGCCTACTGTACGTATCTGACGCGGTGTCGAGATCCCGAGCGGCCGCCGACTGATAGCGAGATCGACACCTGCGAACCCTATTTGAATGCCGAGATCCGGATGATCAACCCCCAGATCATCGTCCCCATCGGCCAGCGCGTCCTGGAGTCGCTGGCGATGGAGTATACCACCCGCAAGCCCGAGAGCTTCGATATCGAGGCCGAACACGCCACGACAATCCGCGGCCGTGGCTTCGAGTTGGTGCCGATGCTCGAATTGGATCGACAGGACGACGCCGACAGCGAGGTGTTCGTCGACCATGTGAAAAACAACGTCTTCTCGCGGGATTACCGCCAGACGAAAGGTCGACAGAGCCGCTAATCCCTCGCTCCGTATCATCGCGTTCAAGACGCCGCCACCCGCATAGTGAGATATGACTGTTATTGCTGTTCTCGCAAAGCCACCGCGTGAGGGACTGGTCCTGCCGGAACTGGCCGAAACCACCCCGCTGAGTGAGGCTGCTGTCGCCGAGTTCTACGAAGCGATGCTTCGGGACACCTTCCTGGCGGCCGACCGCTCGGGCGGCGAACTGCTGGTCAACTATCTGCCCGAAGACGAGTTCGACGAGGCCTACCACACCGATATCGATCCGGTCGCCGAACTCCGGTCGATCGCGGCCGACACCCTTGAAGACGTCTCGGAAGTGCGGTTCGAGCCCCAGGTCGGCTCGACGGTCTCGGCGCGGGCCGGGAACACGCTCACCCATCTTCTCGACAATGAGGAGGTCGCCTCCGCGGCCGTGGTCTTCGGGACCGCGCCGCTGTTGAGCCGCCTGCAGGTCGACTCGGCGGCGATGAAGCTCCGAACCAACGAGGTCGTCCTCGGCCCGGCCGCCGACGGGCGAGTCTACTACGCCGGCTTCACCGAGCCGGTCGACTTTACCGAGAGTTTCGAAGGAATCGAACTCCAGCGGCTGACCAACCGCGCCGGTGACGCCGATCTCGACACCGAGTTCCTGCCGATGAGCCCGCGTGTCGACGCCAAGCAGGATCTGCTGTCGCTGCTGCCAATGTTGCGGGCGCGGTTCACCGCCGAGCGGATCGTCCCCGAGTACACCGCGGCCTTCGTCCACGAGCGTGGGCTGGACGTGGCTCCCGGCGACGATGGCCCGGAGCTCGTCGTCGACGCCGAGTAGGCCTTCCTTACTCGGGGGACGGCTGGCGGTCGGTGGCCGCCAGCGCCGCGCGGCTGTTTTATACTGGCTAACTAAGCAGGGCCGTCGGGTAGCCTCGGACTATGGGTGATCAGTCGACGACCGGCGGCTCGGCCGTGCCGTCGGCCTCGGCGGCGACCGGCTACGGAGTGACATTGACGCTCGTCGGCGCGGTGTTGTTGGCGCTTGGCTATTACGGCCTGCAGGCGATCGAGGCGGGCCGCGAGGTCGGCGAGACGCTGCCCGAGCCGATCTACGTCTTCGTCTTCGCGCTGCTGTTCGTGATCGAACTGCTGAACAGCCGCCTGCTCGGGCTGTATGCGCTGGGGCGGGCGGTCGCGGTGACGGTCATCTACGGGGCGTTGTTCGTGATTGGCGTCGAAGGCGGTGCCTACCTCTGGGCGAACCCTGAGGTGGCCCTCGACGACTACGTCGGCTTGACGGTGCTCGCGGGGGCGATGGTGGCGGCGGCACTGGTGTACGTGGCGTATCTGACTGTGGTCGACAGTGGTGGATGATCCGGCAGTGGAGCGTCGACCAGAACCGTTTTGATGGTCGGTCGCCCAGAATCGGGCGAGGGTGGGATGGCAGAGTGGACTATTGCGCCTGCCTTGAAAGCAGGTGGCCTTCGGCCTCCAGGGTTCGAATCCCTGTCCCACCGCATTCTGCCGCGAACAATTATCGTGAGCGGCTGCTGTGGCGGAGGGGATTCGAGCAGCGAACAGATTTCCGATCTGTGAGTGAGTTCGAATCCCTGTCCCACCGCGTTTTCCGTCGAACAACAACCGCGAGCGGTTGCTGTCTAATTTGACTTTTAAAACCGAACGACAGCGTCGACGATCCCCACCGTCTGCCCCAAACCGACTAGCGCAAGCCCGCCCAAGCCGACGAAGCCGATCGACTCGCCGTAGCCGACCAGCGAGAAGATATAAATCATCGCGCCGAGCCCGCTGATGGCGGCACTCGTTATATAAACCCCGGCCGCCTCATCGACCAGTCGACCCGTGTAGGCCAACCCGGCGGCTGGCAGGAGCATCCAGCCGACGAGGCTCGTTGTGAGCAGCGGGGTCGACTCGACGACGAAGCCTGCGATGCCAGCGAGCGTCACCCCGAGGCCGACGACCATCACCGCCCGCCAGCCAGCGAGCGCGCCGGTCGACATATCGGCCCAGCCGGTCGTGAGGAAGAACGTAATAAACGCCGCCATGACGAGATGGGCGATGAAAATCGACCGCGAGGCGACGATATCGAGTTGTGCGGCCGCGACGAACAGCCACGCCAGCGGGACGAGCAGGCCCGGACCGCTCTCTCGGAGCTGTTGGAACATAGACGGGTGTTGTGACGCGATTTATAAGAGGGTATTCGTTCTCTCAACCCATCGGCTGTGCAGCGTCGGCCCACACCACCGCCTTGCTTTTCCCACCGAAGCCCCTTCGATGGGACGATGAGTACACAATCCACCGAGCAGATCACCGTCTTCTCGGATTACGTCTGTCCGTTCTGCTATCTCGGCCGCGAGTCGCTGTCGCGGTACCAGGAGGGACGCGACGAGGAACTCGAAATCAACTGGCAGCCGTTCGACCTCCGAAGCGGCAAACGCAACCCCGATGGGAGTATCGACCATTCCGTCGACGACGGCAAGGACGACGACTACTACGAGCAGGCCAAGGAGTCCGTCCGCAACCTCCAGGAGAAGTACGACGTCGAGATGGAACTCGATCTCGCGACCGAGGTCGACTCCTTCAACGCCCAGATCGCCGCCTACTACGTCGCCGAAGGCTACCCCTACGAAACGTGGCTCGACTTCGACGAGGCGATCTTCGAGGCCCTCTGGCAGGAGGGCCGGGATATCGGCGACGCGGACGTGCTGGCCGACCTCGCCTCTTCGGTGGGCGTCGACGCTGAGGAGGTCCGGTCGGCACTCGACGACGAGACGCTCCGCGAGGAGATCGAAGCCGAGTGGACCACGGCCCAACAGCAGGGAATCACCGGCGTGCCGACGTTCGCCTACGACGGCTACGCCGCCCGCGGGGCGGTCCCACCGGAACAGCTCCAGCGGCTGGTCGAAGGCACCGAGTAGGCAGCCTCGACCGAGCGCCTTTGTCCGTCCAGCCCCTCCGTCTACCAAATGGGAGACCGACCGGAACATATCGCTGGTGTGGAGCAGGTCGACCTTTCCGACAGTCGAGCCCTCATCACCGGATCGACCAGCGGGATCGGCCGCGAGACGGCCCTCGCCCTCGGTCGACTCGGCGCTGACGTGATGGTTCACGGTCGCGACGCTGCGGCCGGAGCGGCGGTCGTCGACGAACTCACCGCGATGGGTCGCAAAGCGACCTTTCAAAAGGCAGATTTCGCCAGCGTCGAGGACGTTCGTGACCTCGCAGCGGCCGTCCAGGAGTGGACCGATGACCTCGACGTGCTCTGCAACAACGCCGGTGGCCTCTTTCGAGACGGCCGACTGACCGACCTCGGCGTCGAGTACACCTTTCACGTCAACCATCTCGCGCCGTATCTGCTGACCACCGAACTCCTGGAGACGCTGGCCGACGACGCCCGGATCGTCACCACCTCCTCGGGTGCCCATCGGGGCGTGGAACTGGATTTCGAGGCGATCGAGTCGGTCGACTCCTACTCGGGGTTCCGGGCCTACCAGCGCTCGAAGCTCGCCAACGTCCTGTTTTCGACTGCGTTAGCACACCGACTCGACCGCACCGAGCGGTCAATCACCTCCAACTCCTTTCATCCAGGAGCGATCCCCGGCAGCGGCTTTTCGCGGTTCCTTCCTGGTCCGCTCCCGCGACTGTTTGCCGCCCTCGATCGGCTGCCGATGACCACCACGGTCGCCGAGGGGGCCGCCACCGCGGTCTATCTCGCTGCTTCGCCGCGGGTCGACGACGTGTCAGGCCGGTACTTTGCTGACTGTGAGCCCACAGAGCCGTCTTCGGCGGCCCGCGACCGAGCCACCCAGCGTCGGCTCTGGGAGCGGAGCGCCGAACTCCTGGAGATCGACGAGCCGCTGGCCGACGGTAGCGAGTAGGTGTCGCCACCGCTTGCTGCTGCCGTATCGCTGGCGACGTCGACACGACCCGTTTTAGTATCGGGGTTACCTGACTCTTCGATATGAGTATCGTCGAGGGCGACAGTGTCACGATCGAGTATATCGGGCGGTTCGAGGATGGCAGCGTCTTCGATACCTCCCGCTACGAGGTCGCTGACGAACACGGACTGGTTGAGGCGCAGGAAAACGAGGAAGACGACTACGGGCCGCTGTCGTTCACCGTCGGCGAGGGCGACGTGATCGAGGGGCTCGACGAGGCGGTCGTCGGAATGAGTGAGGGCGAGGAGGCGTCGGTCACGATTCCCCCTGAAAAGGGGTACGGCGAGTTCAACCCCGACTGGGTCCGGGAGTACCACCCCGAGACGTTCGAGGGGATGGTTGGCAACCCACCCGAGGTTGGAATGCACGTCCACGCCGAAAACGGGCTTCACGGCGACGTGACTGCGGTCCAGGAGGACGTCGTCGAGGTGGACTTCAACCACGAGCTCGCCGATACGACGCTCGTCTTCGATATCGAAATCGTCGGCGTCTGGTAACTGCGCGGCCCCGTTCCGTGTTATACTGTTGCTACTGTTCGATCAGGCGCTCCGAAACAAGTCAGCAAGAACCGTGGCGGCTTAAACGCGGCCGACGTTTTCGACCGAGATGCTTTCGACGCCGTCGACTTCGCCGAAGGCCTCTTCGACGACTTCGGTGCCACCGGCACCGTCGGCGACGATCACCGTCGGCAGCAGGGCGACGAGGCCGAAGGCCACGTCGTCACGTTCGAAACCGTTGATCTGTGCGCCCTCGGGGAGGGAGGCTTCGAGTCGCTCCTGGAGGTCGTCGAGATCGACGTCCGGGCTCTGCGGCATGACTTTGAGTTTGGCGGCGACTTTCCCCATCTTATGGCCCCCGGAACCCACAGTCGGGACACTCATAGAGGTTGCTCTGCTTGCGGCATTTGGCACAGCGGTGGATCTCGGTGCCGCAGTCCGGGCAATCGAACGCGGCAGCGTTCATCCCTGCGACGTTGATGCCACAGGAGACGCACTGTCGCTCGGAGTCTTGTGCGGATTCGCTCATACACCTACAGACCGGAGCGCGGCTTTTAACGATTGTCTTTTAACCGCTTGCCCACTGCCCAAACGGTTTCCCGCCTTCGATCCAAGAGAACGTATGGCCGACCGCCGTTCCGACCGGGAGTCTTCCGATCCACACGCAATTCGCTCGATCGCCGTCACCGTCGACGACGTCGTCACCGCCCTCGAAGCCAACGCAAGCGCCGACCGTGGCGCGGTCCTTCGGGTTACACCACCCTTCTCGGGGCGGATGCGCGCCCGGATTCACGTTGCCACCGTCGACGGAAGCTACGAGGGCGAGGCTGAGCCGATCCATCTCGATCCGGCCGCACTCGTTGAGGAAGTGCCCACTTATCCGACCGCCGACGAGACGGCCGCCGAACCACCGACGAGCGAGGCGGACCTCGAAACACGCCGCAAGCGACACACCGAGCGCGTCGAGGCGTGGCGCGAGACCGTCCGCGACCGGCTTCGGGAACGAATCTCGGTCGACCATCCGGCCGGAACGCTCGACGTGCAGCTCCACGCACTCGGCTGATTACGCTGGGCTGATCGTCGCGGCTGCTGTGAGCCGTGACTCGCGGGTGGTAAAAAATGGAGGAACGACAGCCGGAAGGCTGTTGATTTAGACGCGCTGGAGGTTCTTGGCTCGGGGGCCTTTCTCCGCCTCGACGATGTCGAACTCGACGTCCTCACCCTCTTCGAGGTCAGGACCGCCGACATCCTCCATGTGGAAGAACACGTCGTCGTCCGCGTCGTCCGTTTCGATGAATCCGTAACCGCCTGTGTCGTTGAAGAACGCAACCGTACCTTGTGCCATTCGCAATTACTCCAGACGAGAGAACGATTCACACACACATATATTTATGGGTACCAACGACTGTACTGATAGCTTGCTACTCGTCCGGATGGTCGACGCCGCCGAACAGTGTCGTGACGGCCTCTTCCTCTTGGCTGTCGAGTTCCTGTGGATACGCCCCCGCAGCGATGATGATGTCGTCGCCGTCTTCGACCGACGTGACGTGGACGTAAACCGGAATCCGCTCACCGTTGAACTCCGCCTCGGCATTGAATTTGGTCACGGCCGTCTCGCTTCCCACCATGGTGAGCGTACTCTCGGAGACCTGTTCGGTGACGCTCACTTGTCCGAACTCACCGGCGACGAACTCGAGGATCTCCTTGTTACTGAAGTCCGCAACCGGATTGAACGACTGGCCCGCGAATTTGAATGCGGGCGTGGACACCAGTGCGAACAGGCTGCCGTCGGTATCGGTATCGCCGATCGTCTTCGTATACACCCTCGCGTAGTTGGTTGCCTCGACCTCCCGCGTCTGACCGGAGGTCTCGACTTCCCGCTCGATCGTCTCTTCGCGCTCGTCTTCGAGCTCGTGGCCCGTCTCGTCGAGCACCGACGGCTCGACTACCGCCGGAGAGGCTTCGCGAGTGATTGGCCCACTCCCTGTCGCCGCCTCCATGCAGCCGCTGAGTGCCGCGATCCCGGTCGCACCGACCACTAATGCCCGTCTTCGTGTGTACATGACGGCTACTCTTTTGTCCCGCTTCTTGATAACTATCGTTGAAGCAACGTGAAACTATCAAAGAACAATTAAACAGCTATTTTGTGGAACAAAGTTTCGACACGGCTGTCGACCGTTTTGCCACTCGGCGGAAACGTACCAACAGGAAACCTCCAGGAGTCGGCGGACTTAGCGGAAGCCCATCGCTTCGATCTGCTCCTGGTAGCGGTTCCGGATGGTGACCTCGGTGACTTGGGCCACGTCGGCGACCTCTCGCTGCGTTTTCTTTTCGTTGCAGAGCAGCGAGGCCGCATAGATCGCCGCCGCGGCGAAGCCCGTCGGTGATTTCCCCGACAGCAGGCCCTGTTCGGCCGAGACGTCGATGATTTCTGTCGCCTTGGCCTGTACTTCCTCGCTGAGGCCGAGCGAGGAGGCGAAGCGCGGAACGAACTGTTTGGGGTCGACTGGTCGGAGTTCGAGGCCGAGTTCTTGGGAGATGTACCGATAGGTGCGGCCGATCTCCTTCTGGGGGACCCGCGATACCTCGGCGACCTCGTCGAGCGAGCGCGGAATGCCCTCCTGTCGACAGGCGGCGTACAGTGCGGCGGTCGCGACGCCCTCGATGGATCGGCCGCGAATGAGGTCCTCGTTGAGCGCCCGGCGGTAGATCACCGAGGCGACCTCCCGGACCGATCGGGGGACGCCGAGCGCCGAGGCCATCCGGTCGATCTCGCTGAGGGCGAACTGCAGGTTCCGTTCGCCCGCGTCCTTGGTGCGGATGCGCTCCTGCCACTTGCGCAGCCGGTGCATCTGGCTCCGCTTTTCCGACGACAGCGACCGGCCGTAGGCGTCTTTGTCCTTCCAGTCGATCGTCGTCGTCAGCCCGCGGTCGTGCATCGTCTCGGTGATGGGGGCACCGACACGGGACTTGTTCTGCCGCTCGGAGTGATTGAACGCCCGCCACTCCGGCCCACGGTCGATCTGCTGTTCGTCAAGCACCAACCCACAGTCGTCACACACCAACTCACCCTGATCGGCGTCGGTGACGATCTCGTCCGACCCACACTCCGGACACTCTAAGGTTTCGTCCGACTGTTGTTCCGATTCTCGCTCCTGTTGGCGCTGCCTGCTCGGACGTTCCATTATAAGGTTTGTGGTTCGGACCTTATTTAAAAGTTTTTGAAATCAATCGGACCTGTCTCTTGTAATAAACGTCAGACACGACGGTCGACAAGTCGATAAAATCGCCTGAGTCGGCCGGTATCGGCACCGAGAGCCGAACCGCCAGCGGGCGGTCGGGCGTCCTGGTCGGCTCGGCCGATCGGTCAATCGAGTTGGATCGTTAACTCGTTTCCTATGCGTTCCGTTAGTCTCCGAGCGGCTGCTGTCGCCGGTTGTATTATCAGGTGGTTGTCGTTGCAACACTTTTGAGTCGACGGCGAGTACCCCCCGTATGATGAGTACCGGAGCACCGAGTGGGCGTGCCCACGACTGGTGGCCAGTCGGGAGGCAGTGAGATGGCGACCAAACGCGAACTCGAAGGCCAGCTGGCGGTCGTCGCAGGCTTCGAGAACCCACAGGCGTCGCTCGAACAGTACCCGACACCGCCGGAGCTGGCGGCCCATGTGATCCATCTGGCGGACCTACAGGATGACATCGAGGGCCGAACGGTCGTCGACCTCGGGGCGGGGACGGGGATGTTCGCACTGGGGGCGGCGCTCCGCGGCCCCCGCCGGGTCGTCGCACTGGAGATCGACAGCGGGCCGCTGCGGACGGCCGTCGAGAACCGCCGCCGGGTCGGCACGACAACGCCGATCCACTGGATCCAGGCCGATGCCACCCGGCCACCGCTCCGTCTCGACGAGCCCGCGACGGTCGTGATGAACCCCCCGTTCGGCGCACAGAACGGCCACGAAGGGGCCGACCGGGAGTTCCTCCAAACGGCCGCAGCGATCGCGGGTGTCTCCTACTCGGTGCACAACACCGGAAGTCAAGAATTCATCGAGGCGTTCGCCGCCGACAACGGCGGCGAGGTCACCCACGCCTTCGCTGCCGAGTTCGACGTCGACCGGCAGTTCGATCATCATACAGACGAGCAGCGAGCCATCGACACCGAAGTCTACCGGATCGAGTGGGGACGGTAGTCGGTGCAACGTATGCTTCGTGCGGGCCGAGAGACTGTCGTGCCTCTCCCATCTGCTGCTGACTCCCGTTGCCGTCTGATCGACTTTTGTGACTTGTCGGGTCGTAGTACTGCCGTTCAGCACCGTCGCTGGAAGGTGGAGACACACGTCACAGAAACGGGTGGTTACACATGGAGTCCCGACGTCGTGACGTGTGTTCCCTGTACATACACGAACCTCCCACTAAATTCTTTGTGACGCGGTAGCAGGGGCCGAGAGGGATAGGGTTATTATCGGGTGTCCCCTTGGCTGTGAGGGTTACACATGGAGGTCCGAACTGGGCTCTCGTACGGAGATGCATTGCTGGTTCCACAGCGGTCAGGTGTCGACAGTCGCAGCGACGTCGACCTCACCGCACAGCTAACGCCGTCGCTCACGCTCGACGTCCCGATCGTCAGCGCCGCGATGGACACCGTCACCGAAGCCGAAACCGCGGCCGCACTGGCCGACCTCGGCGGGCTGGGCGTTATCCACCGCTTCCTCTCGATCGAGGAGCAGGCCGCCGAGGTCCGGGCGGTCGCCGAACGGGGTGGGCCGGTCGCCGCGGCGGTCGGCATCGACGAGGACTACCTCGACCGCACCGCAGCGATCCTGGAGGCTGGCGGCGACGCGGTCGTCCTCGATGTCGCCCACGGCCATATGGAGCGCGCCCTTGATGCGGTCGCGGAGATTCATGCAGAGTACGATCCGGAACTGATCGCCGGGAACGTCGTCACGCCGCAGGCCGTCGAAGACCTCTACGACGCGGGTGCCGACTGCGTGAAAGTCGGCGTCGGCCCCGGCTCCCACTGCACCACCCGCGAGGTCGCCGGGGCGGGCTACCCACAGCTGTCGGCGGTCGACGAGTGTGCCGCCCGCGCCGACGAACTCGGCATTACAGTCATGGCCGACGGCGGGATCCAGCACTCCGGCGACGCCGCCAAGGCGCTGATGGCCGGTGCGGAGACGGTGATGATGGGTGGCTTTTTCGCCGGGACCGACGAGGCTCCCGGCCGCGTTGTCACCCGCGGCGGCGACCGGTTCAAACGCTCCCGCGGGATGGCTTCGACGGCCGCCAACGACGACCGCGAGGACAAAGCGATCGATGTCGACGCCGGTGAGGGCGTCGAAGCTCTCACGCCGTACAAAGGCCCTCTCGGGCCGCTCACCGAGGAGTTCTGTGCCGGGATCCGCTCGGGGCTGAGCTACTGCGGCGGCCACACGATCCCCGCGGCCCGCGAGAACGCAGTGTTTGTGGAAGTCTCCGAGGGCGCGAAGGAACGGGAGAGCGCACACGGCGTGCTCGTGGAGTCCGGTCCAAGTCAGCAGGTCCTCGAAGGAGTCGTCGAGTCGGACTAACCTATCTGGCGGTCCCGGCGTCACACGTTCTGTATAAAACGCCGCACTCATCCGGTCATATATTTATATATAGCACTCACAATCGGCGTGATACTGACGTGAGGGATCAAATACTTACAACCGAATGTCCGGTATATTTGCACGAATGTGCCTAAACAATCCATAAATAAACACATACAATTACAAATTCTGGATAATCGACAGTGTTTTTATTTCGTACTGAGTGTGATATAATATGACAGAACAGGACGGGACGGCCACTCCTTCTTCGGGGTTCACCGACAGTTTGGGTGGTCTCCTCCCGACCTTGGAGACGGTCGACCTCGGGATCTTCGTCCTTGACCCGGAGTTTACCGTCGAGTGGATCAACCAGACTGCGGCGGCGTATTTCGGTCTCTCGCGTGCGGACGTGATCGGCCAGGACAAACAGGCGCTGATCGAGTCGACGATCTCGTCGATCTTCGAGCAGCCCGAGCGGTTCGCCGAGACGGTGATCGACACCTACGCGGACAACAGCTACGTCGAGGAGTTCGAGTGCCATGTCCTTCCCGGCGAGGAGCGAACAGAGCGGTGGCTACTCCACCAGAGCAGGCCCATTCGGTCGGGCCCGTTGGCTGGCGGGCGGATCGAACACTACACCGACATTACCGAGCTCAAGCGCTCCCAACAGCGGCTGGCGGCCCAGCGTGACGACCTCGAAGTGCTCAATCAGGTCCTGCGCCACGACATCCGCAACGACCTCCAGTTGGTGACCGCCTACGCCGAGATGCTCGCTCCCCACGTCGACGAGGCGGGCGAGGCCCACCGCAAGCGGATCGTCGAGAGCGCTGACAACGCAATCGGGCTCACCGAGAGCACCCGTGATCTGGCCGATGTGATGCGCAGTCGGCAGACTGAGCCAACCTCGGTCGTCGTAAGCGAGGTTCTCGAGACGCAGATCGCGGAGGTACGGGCGGTCTCTCCTGAGGCGATGATCACGGTCGACGGACCGCTGCCGGAGACGGCGGTCGTGGCTAACTCACTTTTGGGCTCAGTCGTGCGGAACCTGCTGACCAACGCGATCCAGCACAACCGAAGCGACGAGCCACAGGTAACCGTCTCGGCGACCGAACGCGACGGGTGGGTCAAGATCACAGTCGTCGACAATGGCCCCGGCATCCCGGACTCTCAAAAGGCGGAACTGTTCGGCAAAGGCGAAAAAGGCTTGGAGAGCGCTGGCACCGGGATCGGGCTGTATCTCGTCCGGACGCTCGTCGAGAGCTACGGCGGCGAGGTCCGGGTCCGAGATAACGAGCCCGAGGGTGCGATGTTCGTCGTCGACCTCCCGGTTGCCGACTAAGCGGGTCGCCTACGCCTTGGCTGCGACCCGCACGACCGTCCCCTGATTGACTGCAAACAGCCGGTCGTCCCGGTTGACGAACCGCAGCGGGCCGACCGTGACCGACTCGCCGGGAGCCGGGAGCTCGACGCCGTCGACCCGAACCGACTCGTTGGGGACGTTCGTGAGGACGATCGGCTCGACCCCGCTGTCATCGGTCCCGTTTTCGGTGTCCGTCGTGTTGCCGTCGTCACCCGTTTCTGTGGCGTTTTGTGAGTCGCTGGCGGTATCCGCGTCAGTCGCGTTTTCGGTCGGCTCGGTTTCGACCGGGGCGACGCCCAACTCGAATCCGTCGTCGGTGGCGTTGATCGAGACGCTGTGGCCCGCAACGACTGGCTCGGCGGTGGCGGGCCCGGAGGCGAAGACGGGGCGGCTCGTGTTGTCGTGGGCCAGCGAGATCCGGTAGGTCGACTCGCCGCCAACGGCTCGCCAGCCGGTTCGGTCAATCGTTACCGTTTCGTCCCAGCCCAGACCGCCGAGACGGACGCTCGACCCGCCGTTGGATGCCAGTTCGCCTGTCGAGACCGCCGTCGACCAGATGTGGCGGTCGGTGTTGCGGACGATCACCCCCGAGGTGTTGAGCTGCGTGGTTTCGTCGGCGAATTCGGTCGGAAGGACGCTCAGCTGGCCGTTGGGGACGTTCTCGCCGTAGGTAACCTCGTAGCCCACGATCTCGATCGGTTCGCCCGGCAGCGCCGCGTCGTCGGCCGTCGTGAGGTTGACCGGCACCGCGGGGCCGACGACGAGGGCCGCCGCACCAATTACAAACAGCAGGGCGACCTCGTGGCCCGTGATCGAACCCAGCGAGTCGGTGATCGTCCGGGGGTTGGGCACTGCACGCTCCGGAAACAGCGGCCTGTGTCGAGCGACGATACTGAGTGTGATGATCGACGCGAGGACGAACACCAGCGCCAGCCCGACCGCACGGTAGAGGACGTATGTCTCGTTGCCCCGGTACCAGTAGATCGCCCACAGCGCCCGTGAAACCACGAACAGCAGCACGCCGGTCCAGACGTGGAGCGCTGGCGGCGGCGACTCATCGCGCAGTCGCAGCACGGCAAGTCCGAGCAGGACGCCGATCAGCAGGCCGATCATGTGGCCCTGAACCGCGATCGAAGCCCACCACGGCGTGCTGTAGCTGGCCTCGGCGACCGCCACCTGCTGTGGGGTCTGCAGGGCGTCGACCAGCCGCCCGATGACTCCCTGCCCAACTCCGGCGATGATCGTCGCCAGCGGGTAGCGAACGAGGGCGAAGCCAGCGAAGGCGAAGACGGTCGTCGAGAAGCCGATCACCGGCCCGAGTGCGACCATCGTCCCGACGGTCCCCACGAGGATCGTCACCGCCGGAAAAATCACGACCGCACGGGCGACTGGGTGGGTCCAGAAAGTCTGGAGAGGGGTCTCGACGCGGCGGTCGACGTGGTGGCCGAACCAGTACTCAGCCAGCGAGCCAAAGGCGAGGGTGCCCAGGAGGTTCCCTGTGAGATGGCCGATATGGGCGTGTGTAAAGCCGGCAAACAGCATCCCGACGGGATCGAAGTAGCTCCAGGCCCGAAACGGGAGGACGACCGGATTCGTGGGTGTCGAGAGGCCGTCCTGGACCAGATAAAAAATCCCAACGAGCAGCCCGCCAACGAGGAGCGTGCCCCACGGCACCCCGGCGACGAAGCGATCGGTCAGCGGGTCGGTGAGTCGCGTGGTCGGTCGACTCACCACCAGGAGCGTGCCGACAGCAAGCAGCACCGCCGCGACCAACAGCAGTCGCTGGAGCGGCAGTCCGGCGACAACTGAGCCGACCGACTCGGCGAACAACAGGGGCCCGCCCATCCGTGGCATCATCTATCGACGGGCGGCTGCGGCGCTGGCTGATCCACGGCTACAGTTTGCTTTCGGCGTCGTCGGCCAGCTCCTTCATTCGCTTGCCGACCCGACCCGCATTCGAGAACTCGTCTTCGCTCATCGCCGTCGCAAGGGCGTTACCGAGGACGAAGACGGCGTGTTTGTGTTCGCTTTTGGATTTGTGGACGTGGTCGGGCTCGACGGTCAGCTCGTCGTAGGGGTCGAAAAGCGAGGAGTCGACCGACTCCTGGGCCCGGAAGCTCTCCATGATGGTCACCATCTGCTCGTGGAGCTCCAGTAGTTCGTCTTTGTGCATACCGGTGGCTACGAACGGTGCTAATTTAAGAGTTGTTGGGGACTGTCACCCACGCCGACTGGTTAGAAGACGTACTCGTCTTCGTGGCCCATCATCCCGTCTTCTTCGAAGCCGGAGTCGGAGCCGGAGCCGGAACCGGGTTCGTCGTCCATCGGGCCGCTCGTTTTGTAGGCTTTTATTCCGGTCGACAACAGGTTCTCGATCGCTTCTTCACGGTTGAGGAACTCGTCCTGTTCGACGAGCTGGGCGATCTGCATCTCTAGATGTTCGGGGATGTTGATCTCGACTTTCGGCATCTGAACAGTCGGGAGTTACCGGAGTGCATATTTAAAACCACCGGCGTTACCAGCCGACTGTATGTCGGGGCGTGGCGGTATATATACGGCCGCCCAGCCAGTTGGTCGACTATGGTCACGGACCGAACTGATCTCTACGCGGAGTTCGGCGAGCACCGACTCCCACCGGGTCAACAGCAAACCGACGGCTTCCCGGTGCTCTCGAAAAGCGGCACGCCCGCGGTCGACCCAACCGAGTGGACGTTCGAGGTCTTCGGCGCGGTCGCCGACCCGCTCACGCTGTCGTTCGAGGAACTCCAGGAGCTCCCCAGCGAGACCCAACGCCAGGATTTCCACTGCGTGACCGGCTGGAGCAAGTTCGACTGCCAGTTTACGGGTGTCTCGTTCCCGACGATCGCCGAGCGGGCGGGCGTTGATAGCGATGCGGCCCACGTTATGTTCCACTCGGCGGACGGCTACACGACTGATCTCCCGCTGGAGGACTGTCTGCGCGAGGAAGTCCTGTTCGCCTACGGCTACGACGGCGAGGACCTCCCCGCCGACCACGGCGGCCCGCTGCGCGTCGTCACGCCCCACAAGTATGCGTATAAAGGTGCGAAGTGGGTCACCGGCGTCGAGCTGTTGACCGAGCAAGAGCGGGGTTACTGGGAACAGCGCGGCTACTCGTCGACGGCCGATCCATGGAACGAGGAGCGGTACGGCTGACTTGTGAAACGAAGAGCGGTACGGCTGCGTTCGGTCGACCCCAACATTCAATTTGTTGATCAAAAATACGGCCGTATGGAACTGAATCCGGGCCATCTCCGCCGTCCACTCGGGATGCTCAGTGTCTCGCTGCTGCCGGTATTCGTAATCGTTGGTACGTTCGAGCTCCTGGTTTTCGACGAATTGGGGACTGCCACCTTCATGTTGTCGGCTGTCACCTACGCGACGCTGATGGCTCACATCTTCGAGATCCGGTACGGCACCGACCCCCTGATCGAGTAGCGACCGAACCCCTCGACCGATAGTCACGCTCAAGAGTCCGGAGTTCCGAGTTGTTTTTAATGGAGTCGCCGCGTGCTGCCGATCCACAGCTGATCAGCCGGTCGGTTCGTCTGAACGGCGAGCTGCCGTCGTTTCGGGCGGTCCTGAAGGGGTTCGACGCGCCGCGAACCGTCTGGAATGCGCCCGGCGAAGCTACAGTAATCGCCGGTGGAGCCGCGGCGACACTCACCGCCGAGGGGCCCGACCGGTTCGACCATATACGGGAGGCCGCCGAATCGCTGTTTGCCTCCGGCGACGTCCACGCCGGAACTGAGGCCGCCTGTCCCCGCCTCTTTGGCGGCTTCACCTTCCACGCCGACCAGCCCTCCGAGACCGACCGGGCGGCCGTCGACACCGACGGCGGCGACCCCGCTCCCGATGAGGACGTCCCCGAGTCGACCGATCCGTGGGCTGCGTTCCCCGACGCACGGTTCGTCTTCCCCCGCGTACAGGTGACGATCACCGACCGCGGGCCGTGGCTCACCGTCAACGCGGTCGGCCCCGACGCTTCGGTCGCGGCGGTCGAGGACCGGATCGAAACCGAACGCGAGCGGCTCTGCTCGCTGCCCGCGGCCGATCCCGAAACGCCGCAACCCGGCCTGATCGACCGCCGCCGAACCACCACGCCCGACTCGTGGCGCGGCGGCGTCACCACTGCTACCGATCGGATCGAGGCAGGAGACCTCCAAAAGGTCGTTCTTGCACAGGCCTTGGAGGTCGACCTCGCGGCTGATCTCGAAGTCGGCGACATCCTCTCGCGGCTCGGCGACAAGTACCCCTCCTGTACCCGCTTCCTCGTCGAGCCGGAGGGCCCCGAACCGCCCGCGTTCTTCGGGGCGACCCCCGAGCGCCTGGTCTCGCTGCGCGGGCGGACTGTCGAGACCGACGCGCTGGCGGGGACGACCGGCCGCGGGGAGACGCCCGCCGAGGACGAGTGGCTCGCCGACGAGCTGCTGGCCGACGCCAAGAACGTCCACGAACACGAACTGGTCGCCGAAACGATCCGCGAGCAGTTGGCCCCCTTCGCCGCGTCGGTCTCGACCGGCGACCGGCAGATCAAGCGGCTGGCAACGGTTCAGCACATCCATACCCCGATCACCGCGGAGTTGGCTGCCGACACCCACGTCCTGTCGCTTGTCGAGGCACTGCACCCAACGCCCGCGGTCGGCGGGCTGCCGCCGGACCGGGCCCTGGAGACGATCCGTGAGACCGAACCGTTCGACCGCGGCTGGTATGCCGCCCCCATCGGCTGGATCGATGCCGCCGGAAACGGCACCTTTGCCGTTGGGCTGCGGTCAGCCGTGGCAACGCGTCGACGGGCCACCCTGTTTGCGGGAGTCGGGATCGTCGGCGACAGCGACCCCGACCGGGAGTGGGACGAGGTCGAACTCAAGTTCCGACCGATTCTCGACGAACTCGAAGCCGAGTAGCGACTCGCCGGACCTATCAACGCCGACTACTTGTGGGGAGATATGACTGCGCCGAACCGGAACACGCTCTGGGGGCGAGCGATCGCCGCCGAACTCGCCCGCAACGGTGTCCAAACGGTCTGTATCTCGCCGGGAAGTCGGTCGACGCCCCTGACGGTCGCCTGTGACGAACACGACGACCTGCGAACTGTGTCCGCGCTCGACGAACGCTCGGCGGCCTATTTTGCCCTTGGGAGGGCCCGCCGCACGGGTGAGGTGACAGCCCTCGTGTCGACCTCGGGGACTGCCGCTGCCAACTACCATCCAGCCGTGATCGAAGCCAGTCAGGGTCGGGTCCCCCTGCTGCTGCTGACGGCCGACCGCCCGCCGGAACTTCGGGAGTCGGGGGCCAACCAGACGGTGGACCAGGAGAAGCTCTACGGCGACGCTGTCCGGTGGTACAAGGACCTCCCCGAGCCAGCCGCCGAGGATCGAACCCTGCGGTCGCTGCGGACCGACATCTCGCGGGCGGTGGGGACCGCCGAGGGGACGCCTTCGGGCCCGGTCCATTGCAATGTACCATTTAAAAAGCCGCTGGAGCCGACGCCCGTAGCGGGTGACGTGCCTGCCGATCTCTCGCAACTCGCGGCGATGGGTCGTGGTGAGGACGAGCCCTTTGTGAGTCGGACGGTGGGCCAGCCGCAGTTGGACGACCAACAGCTCCGCACACTGGCCGAGGAACTGAGCGTCGACCGGGGGCTGATCGTCGCCGGACCGGCCGACCCGCCGGGGCTCACCGCCGAATCGGTCACCGCCTTCTCCCACGCCACAGGGTTCCCCATCCTCGCCGATCCGCTCTCCGGGCTTCGCTTCGGGGGTCATACCCGCGCCGCGCCCGTGATTGGGGGGTACGACGCCTACGTGAATACGGCGGTTACCGAGTCGTGGCCCGACCCCGAGGTCGTCGTCCGGCTGGGCGCGTCGCCGACCTCGAAACCGCTTCGCAAGTATCTCGCAGGGACCGACGCGCGGCAGTTGGTCGTCGACCCCGCCGGCGAGTGGCGGGAGGCTGAGTTCACCGCCACCGATCTGGTCGTCGCCGACCCCGACCGGCTCTGTGGCCATCTCTCCCAGATGGTTCGCAGCGGCGGGAGTGCCGACTGGCGCAACCGGTGGGTCACGGCCGACTCGGCACACAGCGAGGCGGTCGGCGAGCGGCACGACACCCTGTATGAGGGCGGGGTTCTCGCGGACGTGGTCGATGGGTTGCCGGATCCGGCGACGTTGGTGGTCTCCAACAGTATGCCGGTCCGTGATCTCGATCGGTTCGGCGAGCCGGACACGACGTCCGTGACGACGATCGGGAATCGGGGAGCCTCCGGGATCGACGGCATCGTCTCGACCGCCCTGGGGGCGGCTCACGGGACGACCGACGACGTGACGCTCGTCATCGGCGATCTGGCCTACTACCACGACATGAACGGCCTGCTCGCGCTTCAGCGCGCCGAAGTCGATGCGACGATCGTCCTCTTAAATAACGACGGCGGCGGGATTTTCCATATGCTGCCGATCGAGAACTTCGAGCCGCCGTTTACGAGTCAGTTCAAGACGCCCCACGGGATGGATTTCGAGCCGACTGGCGAGCTGTATGGATTCGATTACAGCCGAGTCGACAGTCGGTCGGCGTTCCGCGAGGCCTACGCCGAGGCGGTCGCGGCCGACGGCTCCCACGTGATCGAGGTCGAGACCGATGCTGAAGCGAGTCACGAGGTTCGCGATGAGTTGCAGGCCGTAACGGTCGACCGGTTGGTCGAGGAGTGAGGGGCCGTCCGAGCCGAATTAGCTATGGTGGGTGCTCACAGTAGTCGACCATATGACTCACGACGACCTCATCGCAGCCAGTGACGCGCTCGCCGATGCAGCCGAGCACGCCTCGGACGACCAGGCGGCGGGGCTGACAGCGACGGCCGAGACGCTGGCCGAGCTTGCCAAGCGTGACCACGGGGCCGACCACGGCCGACTCGCTCGGATCGAATACACGCTCCGCGAGCTGCACGACGGGGCCGACGAGCAGGTCGGTGGCGGCATCGACGACGCGCTCGGCCACATCAAAGCGTTCCGGAAAACGGTCGAGGGCGTGTAGCCGGGTGTTAGTCGGCTCGTTCGGGAGCGCGTTCCTCGGTGTCGACCTCGTCTCGCTCGGTTCGATCCTCGATGTCGACGAGGCGATCGAGTTTTCGCTCGAAGGCTGCCTCGCTGATCTCGCCTGTGGCATACCGGTGTTTGAGTTCGTCGAGGACGGTTCGGTCGGCGTTGTCGGCCGACTCGATTTTCCTGATCTCACGCCAGCGCCAGCCGATCCACGCCGCGAAGACCCCGACGATCAGCCCGGTAGTGGTCACGAACGCCAGCGTTGTGACATTGCCAATATACCACATGACTCCCACGAAGACGATGATATCCGCACCGAAGGCAACCATCAGGCCGAGCATGAGGTCCGTCACGAGGCCTTCCTCCGGGTCGACTGGCATACTGGCTGTGGGTTGGGATTCCTATCGTATGACACCTCTGGTGTCACCGAGGCATCACGCGGCGTGAGTGTCCAGGACTCGAGTGGAAGCGTAGCTATTCGTTAGTTGGCAGTGTAGTCCTAGTGATCGACTATGGTCGACTACTACGACGCGATTCTCGTGGCGATCGTCGGCTGCATCCTCGGTGGGCTAGCGGTGAGTCTCGTGACCGGGATCGGAGTTCGGGCCGGGGTGTCCGCCGGGACGCTCGTCGCCACGCTGTTCGTTTACGATGCCATCATTCGGCACCCGCCGCTGCCGCCGACCGAGCCCGTGATGGCGGTGCCCCTGGTCGTCTGGCACGTCGGCGTCCTCCTGTTGGCGGTCGCCGTGGTCCTCGGGTGAGTGCTATATCAATCGGCCGGTGAGCGCGACACTCCAGGACCCGATCGGCACTCCCCGCTGGTGGGTCTCGATGTGAGGGCTTGGTGTCGACTCCAGTAGTTCTTTAATCACGTCTTCCTGACTGTACGCTATTCGTATGAGTCAGGCCACGCTCGGGAGCGAGCCATTCCAGAACTCGAATCTGTTTTCGAGTTACTATCTTTCGGACCGGATCGACGATCTCGACGAGTGGGAGTGCGACGAGGCGGCCGAGGATGCCTTCGAGCGACTCCAGAACCTCTGGGAGTTGGAGGCCGATCTCGTTGCGGGCTACAAGGAGGACGAACTCCTGGATACGTGGATCGACAAGGTGATCGAGGTTTTGGGGTTCGACTCGCTTTCTGAGACAACTCTGCCCAACAGCGGCGGTTACACCGACCGGCTGCTGTTCGAGTCGGCCGAAACTCGGCGCGACGGCGCAGCACAGAAGAATGACGGCGATCAGGCGGCGATGTTCGGCCTCGCTTCGGCGATCCTGGAGGCCAAACAGTGGGATGCGGATTTCACCACACGGTTCGCCGAAGAGCGGAAGTATCGGGATGCCTCCCACCAGATCAAATACTATCTGGAGCACACCCCCGAACGGCTCCAGTGGGGCATCCTGACCAACGGGCGGAAGTGGCGACTGTACGGGACGAAGGATTACGCCACCGAGATCTACTACGAGGTCGATCTACCGGAACTGCTCGAATCCGGGGATCTGGAGCGGTTCAAATACTTTTATGCCTTTTTCCGGCGCGAGGCGTTCCGCGAGACTGCCGGGACCTCGTTCCTCGATACGGTCTGGTCCGAAAGCGAAACTGCCGCCCAGCAGTTGGGTGAGGACCTCCAGGACAACGTCTTTACGGCCCTGCGGGTGCTCGGCGAGGGCTTTGTCGAGACCAACGACCTCGATATCGATCCCGAGGATGCCGCAGCCCGCGAGGAACTCAAAGAGCAGTCGCTGGTGCTGTTGTATCGGTTGATGTTCATCCTGTATGCCGAATCCCGTGGGTTGATCCATCCCGACGACCCGGCAAAGCAAGTCGAGTACGACGAACATTTCAGCCTCGAACAGCGCCTCCTGGACATCCACGAGGACATCACCTCGGGGGACTCCTACGAAGATTTCAGTGGCTACTCGACGCAGTTGTGGGGGCGGCTCGAAGACCTCTTTTCGCTGATCGACGAGGGCGAGGAGGATCTCGGCATTCCGCCGTACAACGGCGGGCTGTTCGACGAGTCGACCCACGAGTTCTTGGCCGAAAACGAGGTGGCCGATCGGTATCTCGCGGAGGTGATCCATCGGCTCGGGACGACCGAGGGCGACGAGGGCAAGCCAGCGATCGCCGACTACGCCGACCTCGATACGCGGCATCTCGGGAGTATTTATGAAGGCTTGCTGGAACACGAGTTCCGCATCGCCCCGGAGCAGTACGCCGCGGTCAGCGCCGACGGCGGGGAGGTCTGGAAGCCAGCGACCGACGTGAGCGTGGCCGACGCCGTCGAGACCGTAGCGGAGGGTGGGCTGTACGTCGTCAACGACGACGGCGAGCGGAAGGCGACCGGCGCGTACTACACGCCGGACTACGTGGTGTCGTATATTGTCGAGGAGACCATCGACCCGCTGATCGAGGAGATCAAGGCCGACCTCTCGCGGGAGGGATTGATGCCGGGCGACATGGGCTATTTCGGCGGCTTTTACAGCCGGGTGTTACAGCTCAAGATTCTCGATCCGGCGATGGGATCGGCACACTTTCTGACGAGTGCGACCGCGTATCTCACCGAGCAGGTGATGGAGGTCTCCCGCGAGCAGGAGCAGGGCCGCGACGAGCAGGAGATCCGGCGGACGATCGCCAAGGAGTGCATTTACGGCGTCGACATCAACGGGATGGCGGTCGAACTCGGCAAACTGTCGATGTGGCTCGAAACGCTGGCGGCGGACAAGCCGCTGGCGTTCCTGGATCACCACCTCAAGGCGGGCAACTCGCTGGTCGGCTCGGATATCACCGCGGTGCTGTCGGACGACACCGCCGACAACGGCGGGCAGTTGACCCTGAGCCAGTCGTTCGCCCGAGCGCGCCAGCAGACGCTGGGCCATGTGATGGACCTGATGGCGGACTTGCTGGCGATCGACAACGACGGGCTGGCGGATATCAAGTCGATGGAGGAGCTGTACGACGAGATCCGAGACGATCCACTTTATAAACGGCTGTTCGAGGTGGCGAACGTGCATACGGCCGAGCAGTTCGGCGTCGACGTGCCCGAGGGTGTGTATGAGGATATGGCAATGGCGATCGACGACGCCGAGGCGTGGGCCGAGATTCAGGGGGAAGACTGGTTCACATCGGCGCAGGCGCTAGCTGGCGAGCAGGACTTCTTCCACTGGGAACTAGAGTATCCCGAGGTGTTCTTCGGTGAGGATGGAGAGAAATTAGACGAGGCTGGATTTGATGCTGTTATTGGAAATCCACCATATGTTCAAATCACAAATGAGTCTGAGGACTATTTAAGAGAAACATACGATTCAACACAGTACAAGATTGACGCGTTTCATGCGTTCATTGAAAAAGGTGTGAAAATGTCTAGGGATGGGTCAAAATTCGGATATATCACCCCGCTACCTTGGCTGACGTTAGATAATACTGAAAAACTACGTGAGTTCATATATGATCGGACTGCTATTCAAGAAGTCTTAAAATTCAAGAATTCAGTTTTCGAGGGGGCTACAGTCGACACAGCAATAATTATATTGGAAAAATCTGATCTGAATTCTGATAATGAGATAAGCGTCAAAACAGCAATTAACAGTGAGAATGATATGGGCGATATAAAAGCTAATCTAGATATTTCACAGTCGGATCTTGATGATGGAAATAAAAAGATAGAGGTTCGGCAATCTGTTCAAGATCGCCGTACAATCCGACAAATCAAATCAGACAGTATCGATTTAAAAAGTATAGCATCAGTTTCAATTGGGATTCAGGCATACGGTCAGGATGATCATTCTGCCGAGGTTATCAAGAAACGTGCTTTTCATGCAGAGACGAAAGAGACAGAAAATCATGTGCCGCTACTTTCTGGCGACAATATCCGCCGATACAAAATAAGTGGCTTAAATGAGACTTGGATCGACTATGGAGAACATCTTCATCGTGAAAGAGAGTGGGAATATTTTGAGGGAGACCGAATATTCATAAGGGAAATTACAAGTTCTGGAAGATATAATATTCATGCTGCATATATTTCCGAAGATGCGGTTTGTTACAAAACGGTTCTTAGTGTAGTTCCAAATCAAGAAGAGAATTCTATATTTTTGACTAGCTTGGTTAACTCCTCTCTTCTATCGTGGTATTTCATCCAAACTTCAAATAAAATTGTCACAGATACTTTCCCCCGTATAACTCTTTCAGATACTGAAGAATTGCCTGTTCCAGAACAGGAATTTTGGGCAGAAAACCCGGAATCAAATATAAATGCGGATTTTCTTGAAGAAGGTGCTCTGGAATCTTGTAACAGTTATTTCGATTGGTTATCTTGTTTGGGCAATATCCAGACAGAGAATATCAAATCACGTGACGATTTAAATCTAAGACTCATTGACCACCTCGGCTCCTACTCCGATGGCCCCACGCTCGCCGACATCGGCCTGACCCAACCCCCGCGTGGCTCGGCGGAGTCGATTCTCCAGCAGACCGCTGAGGAGAAACCGAATCTCAAGATTGGGTCTGTCGGCGTGGTTCGGGAGTCCGAGAATACGGTCGAAATCCGATTGACAGCGCGGTACAAACCTGACCCGGATAAAATGGGCAAAGATGCGTACACCGAAACCGACCCCGAGCCCGCCTTGCGTATCACCGATCTCACCGCGACCGAGGCCGATCTGATCGCGGCCTTTGTTCCGGTGGCCGTCGACGAGGCCGGTGGGTTTGCGGGCTTCCGCGAGACCGCGACGAAAACGAATTCGTTGGTGGATCGCTTGCGGAAACTGACGCTGCCGGCTGTGGCTGATGTGGAGGCCGGGCTGGAGAGCTATGTACAGACGAAAGAGCGCGCCGAGGAACTGGAAGCGAAGATCGAGCAGACTGACGCGCTGATCGACGAAATCGTGTATGAGCTATACGGGCTGACTGATGAGGAAATCGAGATTGTCGAGGAAGCGGTTGGCGAGTAGAATCCGCGAGCGTAGCGAGCGGTTCCCTGCCGAGCGTAGCGAGCGGTTCCCTGCCGAGCGTAGCGAGCGGTTCCCTGCCGAGCGCAGCGAGGCAGCCTTTTTCGCCCACGTTTTTCGAGGAGTGGTGCGCGAAGCGCACCCGACGATGAAAAAGGTGGGAGTGAGATCGAAATTGTTGAGGAGGCTGTCGGGGAGTAATCCCAAGGCTGCGCGGTTCGGCCACGGGTCTCGTCCGTTCTCTACCAGCCCGCCACAAACCGGACGCTGCGAGTCGACCACCGACCGCGGTGAGGTCTGCCGAGTGAACAAACGCACAACCTTGATACCGACCCTACGCAGAGACACATGTATGAGCGAATCAAACAACATGCATCAGTTCTCGATTACGGCCACAGGCGACAGTGAAACGAAAACAACGGTGTCGGTCCGTGATTTCGAGTTCGTCGTCGACGAACCGACCAACCTCGGCGGCACCAACGAGGGTCCCAACCCCGTCGAGTACCTGCTCGGCGCGTGGGCGGGCTGTCTGAACGTCGTCGCCCAGACGGTCTGCGACGAACACGACGTCGAGCTCGCCGGACTCGATATCGAGGTCGAGGGTGATCTCGACCCCCGGAAGTTCATGGGCATGGCCGACGAGCCACGCGCCGGCTATCAGGAGATCCGCGTCGAACTGACCGCCGAAACCGACACCGACCCCGAGACGCTCGAAACCATCCGCGAGGAGGTCGAAGCCCGCTGTCCGGTCGGCGACAACATCATGAACCCGACGCCAATCGAGGTCACCATCGACGCGGCCTGAACCCCCACGACCGCCCGACTCGGTTTCTGTTTTCATCCGCGATCCGAGAGACGAATCCAGTCCGCAGGATCGGCAGCCGCCCCGACACCCCACGACCCGAAACCGGTTGGTTTGAGTGCCCCACGGCCATCGCGGCCCGTATGGTTTCCGAAGGCGCAGTTCTCGATACGTTTCCCGACAGTCCAGTGACGACAGCCGCACTGTCCAGTCTCGAAGATCACGACGCTATCCGCACTGCGATCCCGCTGATCTCCGAGGCCCACGACGGCCAGGAGGTCTCCGATCAGGTGGTCGTCCAGACCGACTCGGTCGCCATCGTCGCCAGCTACACCGACGGCGAGGGGTGGACCGTCGACCACCGCGTCGACGGGACCGACCGCGATCCGAGCGCGGTGCTCGAAGACGCGATGGTCGCCGGACAGGGCGACTCCTCGCTGGTCGACGCCCCCGAGGAATAGTTCGGCAAACCGCTGTTCTGCAAGTAGTACTCCCGCGAGCGGCCTTTTGATCGCCGTTTTATGATTTCGGCAGTCGGAGTTCGATCGTCGTCCCGATCTCCCGGGGTTCGGTGACACTGACGGTCCCGTCGACGCCGGTGACGATCCAGTAGACCAACCACAGCCCCAGTCCCCGGCCGTGAACAAGCGGCGTTTCCTCGCCGGACTCCAACACCGATCGCTCCAACTCGGGGAGGCCGGGGCCATCGTCCCGGACCGATAGTTCGTAATGCGTCTCAGTCTCCTGGATTCCGATTTCGATATCGGGGGCCTCACCGGCGTGTTTGGCGGCGTTATCGACCAGCTCCCAGACCGCTGTTTCGAGCCGTGGGGCGCTGTCGACGACGGCCGTCTCCGGGGCGGTCACCGTGATTGAGGCGTCCGGATAGGCCCCGCCGAGCTGATCCCGAACCCGCTCGGCCAGCGGGCGAAGGTCGAGCGGTTGCCGTTCGATCGGGCCATCGAGCGTCTCTTCGAGCTTCTGGGCCGTCTCGCTGAGGTCGAGCAGCCGATCCGAGGTCGTCCGGACGCGCTTGGCCAGCGTCTCCTGTTGGCCCTTCAGTTCGTCTTCGAGCATCTCCGCGTAGCCGTTGATGACACCGACATCGTTGCGCAGGTTGTGCCGGAGCACGCGGTTGATGACGCTGATCAGTCCATCCCGGCGCTTACGGTCGGTTGCGTCCCGGCCCATCGCTTGGACGGCGACGATATCCTCCGGCGTGCGTTGGTCGGCTGGCATTCTACTGTCGTAGATCGGCGTCGCTCGGAGGTCGACGTAGACGATATCGCCCGACTTCGTTTCGACCGGGAAATAGTGTTCTTCGATCGTCTCGCCGGAGAGGACGCGGTCGAACAGCTCCCACGCACGTTCGGCCGTTTCCGCGTCGACCTGAACCGTCGCGACCGATTGCCCATCGAGCTCCTCGGGCTTGTAGCCGAGCAGGTCGACGACCGACGGGGATGTGTATATAAACTGTCCCTCACGATCGAGTCGGAACACCATATCGAAACTGGCGTCGATGACGGCCCGATAGATCTCGGCCCGTTCGTCGAGTTGGGCCTCCCGCTCGGCGAGTTCGGCCTCGTACTGCTGTTGTTCGATCTCGTAGCCCGCCATCTGAGCGACCAGATGGCTGAAGGACTTTTCGGCCTCGGAAAACGGTTCTGCACGCGCGTTCTGGGCGGTGAAACAGACCGTCCCGTACGGCTCGTTGTCGACCATAATCGGCGCGCCGTGGTAACAGTGGATACCGTATTCGACAGCATCCGTGCTGTCTTCGAGCCCCACATCGGCGACATCGGCAAACGAGACGATCTCTTCGTCCCGAATCGTCCGCAGACAGAACGTGGTGCTGAGATCCCGTTTCAGCCCGGTCGGATCGGGATCGTCCCCGGTATCCGTGCTGATCCGTACCTCCCAGTCGTCGGTCTCCTGATTGATTTTGGTGACGATCCCCGCGTCGACACCGAACTGCGAAACACCGACTTCGAGGGCGTCTTTGAGTCGGTCCTCCAGTGGCCGGTCGGTCTGCATTACCTCATAGAGCTGCGAATACGCAGTCTGTCGATCGAACGTCCCCCGACTTGCGCCCATTACCGAAACCACGCACGTTGGGATTGTTATTGTTGCGGTCGGGTTGTCGGTCGGTTACACGACGCGGTATCTCGTCCCGACCGCCGACCACTGAACGGGGTGTTTCGGCTGGCTTTTTATCGGCTCCGCTCCTCCCCACAGTATGGTTTCGGAACTGTTCGACCCCGACCGCTGGGAGCCGGTCGAGGCCTTCGACTTCGACGACATCACCTACCACCGCGGCACCGACGTGCCCGCTGTCAGAATCGCCTTCGACCGCCCCGAGGTCCGCAACGCCTTCCGCCCGGGCACGGTCGACGAACTGTACACCGCCCTCGATCACGCCCGGAAACAGGCCTCCATCGGCTGTGTCCTCCTCACCGGCAACGGCCCGTCCGAGAAGGACGGCGGCTGGGCCTTCTGCTCGGGTGGCGACCAGTCCGTGCGGGGTGAGTCGGGTTACGAGTACCGCGAGGACGATGCCGCAGCCGCAGACGATGATCCGGCGGTCCAGGAGGCGAAGGCGGGTCGGCTCCACATCCTCGAAGTCCAGCGGCTGATTCGCACGATGCCCAAACCCGTGGTCGCCGTGGTGCCGGGGTGGGCGGTCGGCGGCGGCCACTCGCTGCATGTGATCTGTGATCTCACCCTCGCCAGCGACGAGCACGCCAAATTCCTCCAGACCGACCCCGACGTGGCCTCCTTCGATGGCGGGTTCGGATCTGCCTATCTCGCCAAGCAAGTCGGGCAAAAGAAGGCCCGCGAGGTGTTTTTCCGCGGGAAGACCTACTCCGCCGAGGAGGCCGCCGACATGGGGATGGCCAACGAGGCGATTCCCCACGCCGAGCTCGAAGAGGTGGCCCTCGAATGGGCCGACGAGATGACCCAGAAGAGTCCGACCGCGATGCGAATGCTCAAGTTCGCGTTCAATGCGACCGACGACGGGATGGTCGGCCAGCAGGTCTTCGCCGGCGAGGCGACCCGACTCGCCTACATGACTGATGAGGCTGCGGAGGGTCGGGACGCTTTCCTGGAGGGCCGCGACCCCGACTTCGGCCAGTTCCCGTGGCACTATTGATCGCCCCGGTTTGGCTGTCGACGAATTTATGACCGATACTGACAGAAAATTGGTGTGATCAGCTCGGAGAGACTGTCGGTGATTGCTGACTCCGTCTGGCTACCAGCGGTTCTCGCTGGCGTTGCCACAATGCCGTTTGCCGCCGGATTTCACAGGTATCTGCCGGTTTTGACATCGATGCCAGTGTTTGTCGCGGGCGTCTGTGTGGGCTACTACTACCGCCACCAGTCGAAACGGGCTATTCGGGTCGGTACTCGTGCAGGAATCATCGGCGGGATTCTATCGCTGTGGGAGTATGCAACTGCGTTCGAGCTGCTCACCAGTGAGATCGGTTCGAGTCAGTCAGTGGTGACGACGGCGATGGAAATCGCCCCACCACTGTTGGTGCTCCTGCTCGCCGTTGGAGCCGCGACACTACAGGGGTTTCTGGGGACGCTGGTGGGTGTGAGAACCGTCCAAAAGCGTCCATCAGCCGAGTCTACCTAGGGCTCTATTGTATCGATCCATCGGCGCTCACTACGTATTCACGAGGTAACCGAATCGATTACCACCGCCGCTTCGGCCTTCCGGAGGAGTTCACCCGCCGTGCTCGCCTCGCAGTCGAGTTCGGCCGCCACCGCTTCGGTGTCGCCGGTCCGCGGCACTTCGTAGTAGCCGACGTCGACGGCCGCCTCCAGGGCCTCACGCTGGCGGTCGGTGAGCCGCCCGCCCGACCCGCCGCGACCGACTGATCCGCGATCGAACGGCCGCACACGCTCGATGTCGGTCTCGATGACCTCGCTGAGCGCGGCATAGAACTCGCTGAGTGCTGGCCCGTCGCCGACGGCCTGGAACCGAACCCGCCCGCTGTCGAGAAACGTCACCGGCGGGAGGAAGATCAGTTGGGCCTCGGCGACAAGCTCCAGGACCGACGCGGTGAGTTCGTACTCGCGCTGGGAGAGAAAGCCGTAGGTGCCGTCATCCGCCGCCACCAGCGCCGACCGCTCGATGGAGTCGACGGCCTCCAGGAGCTCCCGAACCGCCGCCGCCGGCCCGTCGTACCAGAACAGTGTCGTCACCGTCTCGGTCGGTCCCCACAGCAGTAGCTCCGCCCGCGACAGCCTCTCACTCTCGATCAGCGCCCGATGCATCGGATGGGCCAGCTCCGGGGGATAGCGCGCGATGAACGTCACCTGCTTCATAACTGCGTTCGACCGCCGATAGTATATAAAACACCGCATGAGTGCGGAGTAATAATATTCCAACCGGCGTGTGACTGTACAAGTAATGGCAGAGACAGCGACGACCGGGTCGGTCGAGGCGGACATCGAGTGTCCAGTCGACTCGGCGGGTGTGTCGGTCGCGGGACGAACCGTTGCCTACACCGAGTACGGCGATCCGACGGGTCGACCGGCCGTCCTCCTCCACGGGACGCCTGGCAGCCGACGGTTCGGTGGGCTGTTCGCCCCGGCGGCTGCCGAGCAGGGGGTGCGACTGCTCGCCGTCGATCGGCCGGGGTACGGCGACTCCGAAGCGTGGCCCGAGCGGTCGATCGCCGATATCGGTGTGGTCGTCGCGGCGGTCCTGGATGACGCTGGCGTCGAGCAGGCAGGGATAATCGGCTTTTCGGGTGGCGGCCCCCACGCGTTGGCGGTTGCGGCGACCCACCCTGATCGGGTGAGCAGCGTCGACGTGATTTCGGGGTCGACGCCGTCGTCGGTCGGCGAGACACCACCCCCGCAGCGACTGCTCGAGGGGCTGGCCGCCGCGACGCCGCGGCTGTTCGGCGGGCTGTTCGGTCTGCAGGCGTGGGTTGCCGACCACCTTTCGCCGTCGGTGTTCCTCTCGCAGTACACCGACCGCGAAATAGAGACGTTCGACGAACAGGTCGTCGACCACCTCTCGGCGGAGTTCGTCGACGCGGTCGGCGGGCGGCGGCCGGGCGTCGCCACCGAGTTCCGACTGCTCGGCGAGCCGTGGGGGTTCGACGTAGCCGGGATCGATCGACCGGTGCGGCTCTGGCACGGCGATGCGGATACGAACGTCCCGCTTGCGGGCGTGCGGCAACTCGACCAACGGTTGCCGAACAGTAGGTTGACGACCGTCGACGGTGACCACCTGTCGACGCTGCTCGATTGTCGACAACGCGTCCTCGCCGCTCACGAGTCTGGCGAGGAGTGACACGCCCGAAGTCGCGGCCATCCGGTCGATGTTTCAGGATGAGAAACAGTCGGCCAGTGTTATAAGATCCGACGCGAAACAAGTCGAACTGATGACACGACCGACGCCGCGACTGACGATTGGGATACTTCTCGTTGCCTTCCTGACGGTGACAGCGGGCTGTGCGGCCGCCATCGGGGACGACCCAGATCCCGAACGGATCGCCGACGAGCTGGAAGACAGAAACGAACAGATCGAAGATATTCAGGGCGAGCGGGTGCTGACTGTCGAGATGCCGAACTCGACACAGCGTACCGTGATGGCTGTCGCCGAGCGGCCGCCGGAGCAGTCCAGACAGGAAGTCCTCGAAACCAACAGTGAGTGGCAGTCTGACGGCGACGTGACGGTCAACGACGGCGAGACGATGTTCATGTACGACGCCAGCGAGAACACCGTCACCGAGTTCAACGTGAGCTACGAGCCCGAGTCGGCGGCTTTCGCCAGCGAGGAGCTGATCGCCAACGCGCTCAACGAGAGCGATGTCTCCTACGAGGGGTCCGACACCGTCGCCGACCGTGACGTTCACATCATCGAACTGACCGACACCGAGACCAACCGGACGACGACCGTCTGGGTCGACAAAGAGTTCTGGTATCCGCTGAAATACGAGACGACGATGGAGCGCGGCGACCAGCAGCTGTCGACGACGATGGTCTTCGAGGAGGTCGCGTTCAACGAGGGTCTCGACGACGGGACCTTCACCTTCGAGCCGCCAGCTGACGCGACCGTTGAGCAGTACGAGCCGCCGGAAACCCAGACGGTCGACTCATTTGCCGCGGTCGACGACGAGACACCGTACGACGTTTCGGCTCCCGAGCTTCCCGACCGGTTCGAGTTCCACGAGGGCCGGATCACCGACGCCGGTGACAGCCGCTCGGCGTATATGAGCTACACCGCCGCCGACGAGCGCGTGAGCTTCTCCGTGACGAACAATACGGCCATCGAGCCGAGCGGCGAGACCGTCGAGATCGGCGACACTGAGGGAACCATCTCCGAGTATGGCGACGTACGCTCGGTAACGTGGGACTGCGATGGGGTACGCTACACTCTCAGCGGCGAACTCGATCGCAAGACGCTCCTCGACAGCGCAGCCTCAGTGAGCTGCTAACGCCCGCAGACTGTCTTTTCAATACCACGACGCGAGACAACCCGACCGTTCGTTCACCGCCCGACCGGACAGTTCAATTCGAATGTGACCCGTCGACAGTATTTTGCCCACTGGCGGTCTGTGGCCGCTTATGAGTGCAGACACCGGGCAGACACGGCAGGTACCGGAGTCGGACGCCGACGCGACCGCCGATGTCGACCTCGACTGGCTGACCCTCGACGACGGCGAGGAGATCCTCTGGGCGAGCACGCCACACAAGAGTAGCCTCGTCTCGGCGCTGGTGGTCGGGATTCCGCTCTCGTTCGTCCTCCTCGGTATCCCGATCCTCGTCGCTGCCTACCTCTCGTTCAAAAACACCAACTACGTCGTGACGACGCGCGGGCTGTATCGCAAGCGCGGCATCTTCTCGCGGGACGTCAAACAGATCGGCTTCGACAAGGTCCAAAACATCTCCTACAGTCAGACGGCAATCGGTGCCCGACTGGGGTACGGCAGCGTCGAGATCAGCACCGCCGGGAGTTCGGGTGTCGAACTCCAGTTCCGAAACATCCCCACGCCCGCTGAGATCCAGGAGCTCATCTCCCGGGAGATCGAGCGCCGCGAGGACGGGGGCCGCGAGCAGGACGGCGACGCCGATGACACTCTCGAAGCGATCCTCACCGAACTCCGTGGGATTCGACAGGCCCTCGATGGCGAAGCGGCCACCGGTCGAACGGGAGCCTCGACCGACGGCGAGCCGAGCGAGGCCGACCCCTTCGAGCCAGCCGTGGCCGAACCGAGCGACGACCAATGAGCGACGACTGGCGCTGGCTCCACGACTCGGAAACGGAGGTTTGGGAGGGCCGCCCCCGGCTGACGACGATCGCCGGGAGCGTCGTCGCCGGGCTGGCGATTCTCGTCGGTGCGGGCTGGCTCGCAGCGACCGTGGACCCACGGCTGGCTGCGGTCGGCCTGGTGGGCGTGCCGCTGCCGGTGTGGGCGTATCTCCGAATCCAGCGGACGACCTATCTGGTGACGACGCGGGCGATCTGGGTCAAAACCGGCGTGCTGGGTCGATCTGTCCGCCGGATCACGCTGTCGAAAGTCCAGAACACCGCCTACGAGCAGTCGATTCGTGGCTCGATCTTCGGCTACGGCACCGTCACGGTTGAGGTCGCCGGTGGCGACGACATCGACTTCCGGTGCATCTCCGATCCCGCGTCGGTCCAGGAGGCGATCAACGACCAGATCGACCGCGGCGACGACCGCGAGCTTCCTGGCAGCCCCGAGCAGTGGCAGGCTGTGCTGTCGACCGTTCGCGAGATCCGCTCGCTGACCCATCAGTCGACGGCCCGCCGCGAATAGTCGACGGCCCGCTGAGAGGAGTCGATTCATCTGATCGGCGAACGGCTTAGATACCAGCCACTCGTAGCTCTCGTCATGACAGAGACGTCCGACTCGTCGGTCGACAGCTCGCCGCCAGCTCGCCCTACTGACCTCGCCGACGAGCCCGCGCTTGATAGCTTCATCGCCGACCACGAGGTCGCACTGGTCGAGTTCTACACTGACGGCTGTGGCATCTGCCAGAGTATGGAGCCGGTGCTCGGTAATGTCGCCCGACAGCTCGATGTGGTGGTCGGCCTCGTCAATCCGCGTGACGACCCGCCGCTCGTCGATCGCTTCGAGGTCCGCAGCGTCCCGCTTTTCGTCCTGTTCGTCGACGGCGAGCCCGTCGCCCGGCGCGCCGAGGGGTTCATCCCCGGCGACGACCTCACTGCGTGGGTCGAGGACGCTCTGAACTGATTGCTGGCCGGACAGTCACGAACGCCCGCCATACTGCTCATCCGGCTCGCCGTCCAACGGCCAGTATGAAACAGCGCGTGAAGACCGTCTTTCTCGGCGGGGCAGCCGTGCTCGCTGGGTGGATCGCGTGGGGGCTCTACTCGACGTGGTCGACCGAATCGGTGCCCTACGACCGGCTGCGGACGGTCGACGGCGTCGAGCTCCGCCGGTATCCCGAAACGGTCACTGTCGAGACCACCGCTCCCGACGGACGAACCGCGTTCCAACGGCTCTTTCGCTACATCTCTGGGACTAACGCGAGCGGGCAGTCGGTCTCGATGACGACCCCTGTCGAGACACAGGGAGAATCGCTCCCGATGACGACGCCGGTCCGCTCACGGTCGGCCGACCGCGGCGACGACACCGACAAACACGCCGGTCATGACGAGGACCACGACAGCGCCATCAGCGATGGGATGCGGATGGCGTTCTACCTCCCGGCTGACTACGACCCGGAGACAGCCCCCGAACCGACCGACCCCGCGGTGAGGCTACGTGTCGAGCCCGAAACAACAGTGGCCGTTCGCCCGTTTTCGTGGTACACTCCCGAGTGGCGCGTCAAGCGCATGGAGCGACAGCTCCGCTCGACCATCCAGCGCGAGGGCATCACCCCGGTCGGCGAGCCGTTCCTGCTGCGGTACGACGCCCCGTGGACGCCGCCGTTCATGCGGCGCAACGAGGTCGCCGTCGTAGTCGACGCCAACTGATCAGTCGCCCCGGTGCTCGGTCTCTGTGGCGTCCTTCCACTCGCCAAGCCCGGAAGGATCGAGATGAATGTGGGCGTCGCCGACCTCATCGACCGCTCTGAGGCGGTCGACCAGCTCGCTTTCGACGTCGTGAGCCTCCCGGACGGTCATTTCGCCGTCGACCTCAACGTGGGCTTCGACTTCGAGCACCGTGCCGTCGTAAAACACCGTCAAGTCGTGTGCGCCTTCGACATCCGGGTGGGACTTGATTTCGGCAGTGATCTCGGCGCGTTTGGCTCCTGTCGGGGCCGCCCCGACCAGATAATCGAGGTTCTCCCGGCCGATCTCGATGCCCTGATAGACGACAAGCAGGCTCACCAGTCCGCCCGCGATCGGGTCCAAAATAGGGTAGTCGGCGAGCACGCCGAGGACGCCGATGATTGCGGCGACGGTCGTATATAAGTCGTTGAGACAGTCCGCTGCGAGCGCCGACAGGGCTGTCGATTCGAGGCCTTCGTTTTGGCGAACCGTGTACCAGTAGACCAGATACATATCGACCATCGCAAACGCCAGCGCGCCTACCAAGAGGTAGCTGAACCGCACGCCGGTACCACCCTCGATGATCCCCTGTGTGGACTCATACAGCAGGTTCAGACCGAGGACGACGATCACTGCCCCTACGAACAGCGCGGTCAACGGTTCGATCCGTGCGTGGCCGTGTGGGTGGGTGTCGTCCGGCCGGTCGAACGAACTGCTGCCCCAGACGAGGACGACGACGCTGGCGATCAGATCCGCAACCGAGTGGGCCGCATCGGCAACGAGTGCGACGGAGCCAAAAGCGAGTCCGGCGGCCCCCTCGGCGACGATTTTGACCGCGTTACCGAGGACGTTCGCCCACGACGCACGCGAAAAGCGGCGTTTGGCGTCGTCGACATCCATAGCCTCACTTACGGAAAACGGCACTTGAGCGTTCGGATTTCTCGGCTCAAACGGGGTCGTTTGCGGCGTCTATCGCTGTTTTCGATGCCATCTAATTCAGTCAGTCGACTCGACCGATCCCATACTTGCCTCCCGATCGACCACCGAATCGTCGTCGACGGTTCGGTAGCCGACGGTGCGCTGGGGGAACGGGATGGCGATCGACTCGGTGTCGAACCGTTGTTTGACGACCTCGATCACCTCGGCGGTCGCCCGCCAGCGTTTCTGGGGGGTCGGCGGCGAGATCCAGAACCGAACATCGAGGTTGACAGAGGAGCCGCCAAACTCCACGGGGAACACCTGTGGTTGAGGGTTGCCGTCGACGAAACTCGCCTCCTCGACGGCTTCGCGGGCGATCTCGGCCGCGCGGGTGGGGTCGGCCTCGTAGTCGACACCGACCTCGACGTGGACCCGGAGTTTGCCGTCACGGCTCCGATTGATCACTGCCTGCTCGCCGACGTTATCGTTCGGGATCACGACGTGTTCGCCGTCGAAGTTCCGCAGGTGGGTGTTCATGATCGTGATCTTGGTGACGATCCCCTGATTGTCGCCGACTTCGACCCAGTCGCCGATCTCGAAGGGCCGAGAGAACATGAGGACGAACCCCGCGATCAGCGACCCCAGCGTCTGGCGGGCGGCCATCCCGACGACGATCCCGAGGAATCCCGCGCCGACGAGGACGCCACCGATCTGGATGTTCCAGACACTGAGCACGCCGACTAGCAGCGCCACCAGCAGTGCGACCTGCCCGACCCGCGTGAGGATCTGTTCCTGGTGGGCGGAGATGTGGCTGGTGTCGGTCGTGAAATCGCTGATCATGTCCTGGAGGAGATTGTTGACTAACCCGGCGGCGATGACCAGCCCGCCGGTAACCAGGAGTTTGGTGACGACCGGAAGCGCCGTCTCCAGGAGCCCGACCAGTCCCCACGCCACGTCGACGAGCCCCCAGACAATGAGCAGTGCGACCACCGACCCGACGAACAGCAGGAACTGGACCAGCCTGACTAGCACCGTGACGATCAGCGACACCGGCACCACGTCCTCGATCAGTTCGACGATCTTGGCGACCCGATCACCGAACTTCCGCCGGGTCCAGTCGGCTGTCAGCCGCTGGGCTCGCGTGACGAGCTTCGGAATAACCAACCCGGCTGCCCCGAAGGCGACCACCATGACTGCAACACTGACACCGAGCCGTACCTCCGGCGAGACGAACTCCCCCAACACCGACTCCAACCGCGTGACGATCCCGGAAATCTGCATACCTGTGACAGTCACTATAGACTAAAAGAAATACTGATACAACACGCACGCCGGTCGGTACCGCCTCCCGCCAGCACACTCCCCGACCAGAGACAACTGCCACCGCAGTCGGCGGGTGCCCACTCGACAGGTCGCTGTGCGGCTGTCCGACGTGGTGTGAGAGTAGGATCCCTATAACCGGACGTAGCCGCTACCTACTCCTCGTTGAGATCGAGTTCGAACTGTTCGTTTTCGGTCACCGCGTTGAGCACGACGCTCGTGTTGGACTCTCGGATGTCGACATCGGTCAGTAGCTCCTTGATCTGGCTGTTCATCCCATCCGTGTCGGTGAACTTCCCGATAGCGATGATGTCGTAGTCGCCGGTGACCTCGTAGACGCTGACCATCTGTTTCTGCTGGCGCAAGCGGTCGGTGATCTCGGGCAACGAACTGCCCTCGACTTTGAGCTGGATGACGGCGGTGACGTCGTAGCCCAGCGCGTCGTAGTCGACGATCGGCGTATAGCCGTTGATGACACCCTCGGCTTCGAGATCCCGTAGGTGGTTCGAGACCGTGGTGACGGAAACGTCGAGTTCCTCACCGAGGCTTCGCAGACTGGCCCGACCGTTTCCGAGTAATGCATTGATCAACTTGGCGTCCAAGTTTTCGTACGTCATTACAGTTGTCCACTCACCGGGGGCATTAGAATTTTACGAATATCCAATTTCTCAGTTTGCGCGGCGTAATTGCACTAAGCGACAAGATCTTTATACTGGCAGCGAATGATCCAAGTGTCCATAACATGACGGAAGAAAACGTTGCCACTGATGGTGGATTGACCGAAAAGGAACAGGCAGTTATTGACGAAATCGAAGAAAAAGGAATCGACTTCCTTCGACTACAGTTCACGGATATCCTCGGTGTTGTAAAGAACGTTTCAGTTCCTGCTCGGCAGGCTGAGAAAGCTTTCACTGACGGGATCTACTTCGACGGTTCCTCGATCGAGGGCTTTGTGCGCATCCAGGAGTCCGATATGCGGCTGAAGCCTGATCCGGATACCTTCGCCGTGCTCCCGTGGAGACAGAAGGAAGAAAGTAGCTCGGCGCGCCTCATCTGTGACATCATCAACACCTCTACTGGCGAGCCCTTCGAGGGTGACCCACGCTATGTGCTCCAGCAGGCCATCGACCGTGCAGAAGAACATGGGTATGACGTCAACGTCGCCCCAGAACCGGAGTTCTTCCTGTTCAAACACGACGAAGACGGCTACGCAACCACCGAGTTCGCCGACCAGGGTGGCTACTTCGACCTCGCACCGAAGGACCTCGCAAGCGACGTCCGGCGTGACATCATCTTCGCGCTCGAAGACATGGGCTTCGAGATCGAAGCCAGCCACCACGAGGTCGCCGAGGGCCAGTATGAGATCAACTTCGAGTACGACGACGCGCTGACCACCGCCGACAACGTGGCAACGTTCCGAACGGTCGTCCGTGCGGTCGCCGCACAGCACGACCTGCATGCGACGTTCATGCCCAAGCCGGTCCCGCGAATCAACGGCTCGGGGATGCACACCCACATCTCGCTGTTCGAGGACGGCGAGAACGCCTTCCACGACAGCAGCGACGAGTTCGACCTGAGCGAGACCGCTCACTCGTTCCTCGCCGGTGTCCTCGACCACGCACAGGCGATCTGTGCTGTCACCGACCCAACGGTCAACAGCTACAAACGTCTCGTGCCCGGCTACGAGGCTCCTGTCTACGTCGCCTGGTCGGACCGCAACCGCTCGGCGCTCATCCGGAAGCCGGCCGCACGCATTCCGGCTGCCTCGCGTATCGAGGCCCGCTTCCCCGATCCGTCGTGTAACCCGTACCTTGCGTTCGCTGCACTGTTGACCGCCGGTCTCGACGGCATCGAGCGCGACCTTGAGGCTCCGGACCCAGTCCGAGAGAACATCTACGAGTTCGACGCCGAGAAACGCGACGAGTACGGCATCGAGACGCTGCCGACCAACCTCGGCGAAGCAATCGAAGAGCTCGAAAACGACGAAGTCATCTACAACGGTCTCGGCGACCACGTCGGCGAAAAGTTCGTCGAAGCCAAAAAGGCCGAGTTCAAAGACTACCTCGTCGACGTCTCCCAGTGGGAGCTCGACGAGTACCTCGAAAAGTTCTAAGCCTCGACCGTTTCCGCCCTTTTTTGACGTCGCTCCGCGATCAGTGGCAACAGCAGAATACACCCGACGGCGGCGGCACTCGCCACCACTGCCCCGACCGCCGGTAACACACCGGCGTACGCCGCGATCCACAGTCCGCCAGCGACGGCGAGCCCCGCGATTGCAAGCGGCAGCGACACCGGCGGGGCCGCAACGAGCCGGTCGCCGAACTGCCGCCACGTCACGACGCCGCCGATGGCTGTGCCGATCCCGATGGCCGCCTGAAGAACCTCTTCGGCGTGGCCGCCCTGGACCGCGACCCCGAGGCCAATCACCGAAGCGACGCCGCCGAGTGCAAAGACACGGTCAGGATAAAAACGGCCGTTGCTGCGGCCCACTGCGAGCCCTCCTGCGATCAACAGCGATCCCAAACCCATTCCGGCGATGATATCGCGGGGGTAGTGGACTTCAAGGACGACCCGCGAGAGGCTGATCAGAACGATCATGCCCGCGGCCAGCAGATACCGGAGCCGTTTCCGGCCGACCGTCAAAAGCAACCCGAGCCCGCCGTAGACGACCGTCGCGGCGGTGGCGTGGCCGCTGGGGAACGTAAAGCCGTCCGATGCGATCTCCCCCGCGACGAAGGTTCCGAACAGCGTCGGGAGTCCACTCGGGTCGACCGGCGTCATCGCTGGCCGGGGGATCGCGGTCGCGCTTTTGAATGCCAGCACCGCGGCGAGTCCGAGCGTCGCAAGGCCGACACAGACGGCGGCGACTGCTCTGGCATCGTCGACGTAGCGGGGGCCGATCCAGTAGAGGACGGAGAGCCCGACGAGGACGAACCACGCATCACCCAGCAGCGTGATGAACGCGAAGGCGATCACCAGCAGTTCAGAGGCCGATACCAGTACCATCGGGGAGAGCTGCGGAAGCATCTAGCGGCGCTACAGCAGCCACTGATTAAGGAGGTATGGTTTTCACTGCGGCGTCAGTTCCGCCGGTCCCGAGCCATGTCGATGGCTTTGCCGGGAACGCCCAGGAGGTTCAGGCCGACGCCGACGGCGACAAAGAGGACGTAGAGGCCGAGCGTCGACAGGAAGATGATGAGCATGGCGACGATTGCCAGCAGATCACTCTGGAACAAATAAAACGCACCCAGTGTCAGCGCCGTCCCGTACAGTAAGACGAGATACGGCCCCCAGCCGCGGGCGTGGCCGCGGCGCATTTTCGAGCGGACGTAGCGTTTGAGCTCGGATTCGACGCTGGGTTTGTCGACCGTTCGATCGCGGACGTCGTCCTCGAAGGCGTCGAACTCGGCTCGGAGCTGGTCGATCCGCTCGTCGACCTCGCTGATATCGGGGGCTCCTCGCGGCTCGACGCGGTTCGACTCCTCGCCAACACTCGTCTCCTCGGCGTCGACATCGGTCGACGCCTCGCTTCCCTCACGCGCCATATGGTCCGATTCATGGCCGCCGCCCTGTTGTAACTGCCGGTCGGCTGACGCCGCCGTCGGTCCGTTGCCGCCGTCGGCCTCGGGGGTAAACGGTGGACTGCTCGCGGTTTTGTCGGCCCGCACGGCGTTGACGACCGCCCCGAGAATCACGATCACGGCGGCGAGATACAGCCAGGTGACGAGCAGCAAGATCCCACCGACGACGCCGTAGGCCTCGTACTGTCCGGCTCCGGCGGCGTAGATCTGAAACCCCGCCTGCAGCAACGTCCAGCCGACGCCCGCGAACACCGCTCCTGGAAGCGCCTCCCGAAACGGGATCGGCGGGTTCGGAAACCGGTGGTAGATCGGCAGAAAGGCGACCGTCAGCACAGCGGGAAGCGCCAGAATACTCACGAGCTGCCCCGCAGGACCCAGCGGGAGCGCCGCCAACACGGCTCCCGCCGCGATCATGACGCCGACACCGGTGCCGATCCCGACCAGCGCGACCGTCGCATCCTTGAGTTGGCCGACGAAGCTCGCCGACTCGATCTGCCCGTAGACGGTGAGAAACGCCGTATCAAGCGCCCGAAACACTTTGAGGGTACTCCAGCCGAGGACACCGACCCCCACGACGGTGGCCCCGCTACGCCCCGGTGCATCCGCGAGTGCGCCGGTAATGGCATCCTCGCCCGCCGGTGTCAGGAACTCCTGTGTCGCCCCGACGATCTCTTCGGCGAAGGCCTCGCCGCCGATCGTCGATGCCAGCACCAACAGTAGCAGGAGAGCGGGCAAAAGCGAGACGAACGCGTAGTAGGCGACGCTGGCGGCCAGAAACGTAATCTGTTGTTCGCGGGCCGTGTCGACGATGGCCTTCGCTGTGGCCAGTCCGGACTGCGTCGGGGCGGTCATTACACGCTATATCTGGGACCTGCCCAAAAGTATCGAGGATATTTCAATCACGTAGAACGTCAGTAGGTGGTTGTTACCGGGGTGCCCATCATCACCGACACGGCCGACGCATCAGTTGTCGGCGTCGGGAGCTGCCGCCTCGCGGATCTCCTGGACCGTCGCATCAGTTTTGAACGCCGTGCCGCTGTAGTGGGCCTTCGAAGCCCCGTAGCCCGCCGCCTGCAGATCGGCGACGAACTCGTCCATCGCGTTGGCAGGGACGCCCCACTGCTTGCAGAGCCGGTGTTGGTCGTAGTGGGTCGGGGTGTCGATCTCGCTCGCGACCGTCGACAACAGCCGCTCGGCGCGGGCGGCGGTGTCCAGTTCGGGTGTTAGGTGGGTAATAACTGACTCCGTAAAATCGCTGTCGGCGACCGGCCCGAGCCACACCGGCCCCGCCGTTAGGGTCCGACTACTGCCGCAGACCGGGCACGTCTCGGGGACCGATTGCGGGTAGTGGCCGAACTCGTGGCGACGGGCGAGACAGTCCTCACAGTGGTGGATGAAGCCGAGGTTTTCGAGCAGCGAGTCGGCCGAGGTCGCCCGGTGGTCGAGTTCGAGATAGGTTCGGGCGTAGTGACGGGAGACGTGCGAACAGATCGGGGTGGCGGCCACGTCGTAGCGGGCGGCCGTGCGAACGAGCGCCGACAGCAGCGTTCGCAGCCCCATCTCGGGGTGATAGTCGGTGTTCTGCGGGACGGCGCTGTACTTTCGGATGCCGCTGTTGAGATGGGCCCCACAGAGCGGTGCGGTGTCGGTGGCGGTGACACAGACCATGTTTCGGGTGGTCGCAAACGCGGCGTCGGCAAAGGGGATTGGTGTCCCGAAGGGGTCGAGGTCGACCACGTCGAACATCGACTCGTGGAGCAGGGCGTTGACGTTTCGGTTTTCGACATCGCCATCGAGATCGTTGTGGGCGAGGTTTTCGCCTGCAAGGTCGGCAGCCTCGCTGTCGAGATCACAGCAGGTGACCGAATACCCCTCGTTTGCCGCCCGTACGCCGCGGATTCCCGAGGCGGCCATCGCGTCGAGGTAGGTGTCGACCCGCGGCTCGCGGTCCTGATAGGCCCGCAGGACGGCGACCGTGATATCCCGGTTGAGCTCCATCGTCGGGTTGAAAAAGACGCCGTCGCCGCTGCCCTCACGGGTGCCATCGCGTGGCTGGTCGACCTCGATTTCGAGGCCCCCTTCGGAAAGTTGCATACCGAGGGTGGGACCAGCGAGCCGAAAAAGGATGCGAAGCCGTCGACGGTCTGCTGTAGACGGTTCCCGGGCGACCACCGTCACAGTATGGCGGTCGATACGGGAACGTCCTCCAACAGGCCGCCGCATCGAACCTGTTTTACTGACCCTGTGAGTAGGGCCGCTGTGGCCGAGATCGACAACTGGCGGAACGCGCTTGCCGAGACCGGCGAGCTACAGCCGGCGATCGTCACCGCCATCCTCTCGGCACACGGCGACCGCGGCCAGCGGGCCATCGAGGCCGTCTCGGAACGTCGGGTCAAGCGGTACCGTGATTTCACCGTCGTCGTCGGCTACGAGGAGGAGTACGTCGTCGAGGACGGCGGCTGTGACTGCAAGGACAGCCAGTACAACCTCGACCCGGAGGACCCCAGCCAGCAGTGTTGGCACGCACTGGCGGTCGACATCGCCGAGCGTCTCGGTGCAGTCGACGAACACGATATGTGGTACTCCGACGTTCGAGAGTTCATGTGAGGAGGGGGAGACAGCGGTGACCGAGCTGGCGGACGCAAGCCGGTAGTAGGCCCCGACTACTCGAGTAGGGAGTCGAACTCGTCCAGGAGTTTCGTTTCGGAGATAGGTTTAGTCACGTAGCCGTCGGCTCCGGCTTTGGCCGCGGCGCGCATCTTTTCTTCCTGTTCGACGCTCGTACACATGACGATGATCGTGTCTGGAGAGCGGTTCTTGATCTCTTCGAGCGCCTCGATGCCGGTCATCTTCGGCATCACGATATCCAACGTGATCACGTCGGGGTCGTGTTCTTCGAACTTCGAGACGGCCTCCTGTCCGTTTTCGGCGGTGTCGATGATATCGAACCGATCGTCGAGAATATCAGAGACGACGGTCCGTTGAAAAGACGAGTCGTCGACGACAAGCGTCCGAAATGCCATACGAGCAATCGGATGGAGGTATATTTAGAGCTTATCCATACTGTATATGTTTGTGACGAATCACGAACGCCCGCTCGTCACCAGTGCGATATACAGCAGCGGGCCGAAGACGGCCCCGAGAGCAGTTGTCACCCATGGATCAAGCGGGCCGCCGCTGCGGACGCCGACCGCGAGGAGTCCAGCCGCCGCTACCAGTCCGCCGACCGGAACCAGCCGTCGACGGCGCGGGGTCACGCCGGTCGACCGGGCGGCAAACAGCATCGTAGCGAGGAACACCGCCACGGCACTGGCCGCGGCTACGACGGCCGCCCCGCTGACGAGCCCCCCGGCAAGCAGTCCCACCGCCAGCAGTGTGCCGCCGGCTTCGACCAGCCGTGGACTGAGCCACGCTGGCGGCGTGCCGTACTGTGTCGCGTAGGCGGCGACAGGGAGGAACACGACCAGTGCGACGAAGATACCGACCAGCAGCGACTCGACGCTCGACGCGAACAATCGGAGGACGTCGGCGACGACGCCGACTGCCGCAAGGCCAGCGACCGCGGTGACCGCTCGCGGTGGGAGAACCGTCGTTGGCTCGTCGTCGGTGTGAATCGCGTAGGCGGCAAACGGGTAGCCCAACAGCACACAGACGACGGCTGCCGAGTAGAACTCGCCGACCGAAACCAGAACGAAGCCACCGAAGACGGTGCCGAGCAGTCCCCCCGTGATGAGCGCTAACTCGGGGGCATAGCGGTTCATACTCTCGGTTGGTGAGATGTCACAAAGAGCGTCCCGATTCAGGTCACCCAGCGGAAGCGTTTAGACGACCCCCTGATTACGGGGAGATATGCCGAACTGTCCACTGGCGGATGACTGCCCTAGCTTCTCCGAACGGATTCAAGGGATGGGCTGTCAGCATTACGGTGATCGTGGTGGGGCCGAATGGTGCCAACACTACAACATGCCGATCAGCGACCTGAAACAGCAGCCGATCAAACCCGGGGAGGAAGTCGTCGTCGACGTGACCGATATGCACGAAAGCGGTGCCGGTGTCGGCCGGACCGACGACGGCTTTATTGTCTTCGTCGACGGCCTGCTGCCGGAGGCCCGAGCCAAGGTGCGGATCGATCGCGTGCTGTCGAACCACGCCAAAGCCAGCGAGATCGTCGAACGGCTCCCGATGGACGACGAAGACGACGAGGGCGCAGATGCTGACGACACCGCCGACGGCGATAGCGAGGCCGACGACGAGGACTCCTCGCCGAGCCGCCGGCGGGACGATCGGGAAAACCTCGGCAGCCGCGAGAACTTCTGGGGCGGCTAACGCCGCACCGGGCGGTAGTCGAACCCGGTGGACAGTCGGAACTGTAGCTTTTTCCCCGCCGCCCACAAATCGCCGCGTATGACAGACGGGACCGACTCCGAGACTGACCGGGCAGCCGACGCTGACTCCGATCGGATCGACGTCGACGCGGTGCTCGAACGCGCTGGCTTCGATGCGGAGACAAACGTGTTGACACGTCGGCAGGCCGAGGTCCTCGCGCTCCGTGAACGGGGAATGCGACAGCGGGATATCGCCGAGCGGCTCGGTACCTCACGGGCCAACGTCTCGAACGTCGAGGCCAGTGCCCGGGAGAACGTCACCAGAGCCACCGAAACGATCGCCTTCGCCGAAGCCGTCGGCTCGCCCGTCAGAGTGGAGGTTCCGGCCGGAACCGATCTCTTCGACGTGCCGACGCTGGTGTACGACGCCTGCGACGACGCCGATGTCAAAGTCAACCACACCGCTCCGGAGCTGATGACACACATTAGCGAGGCCGCTGACGGCGCGGTCGAAGGTCGTGCCGTTCACGAACCGCTGTTGATCGGCGTAACCGACGACGGCGAGGTTCGGGTCCGTCGCTCCGGGGAGTAGCTATCGCCTAGCTCGGTGGTTCGTCCCACGTTTCTATCAGCCCGTCTCGAATATCCTCCACACAGCCGACACAGTCGGTGTGGTCCGGATCGAAACAGGCTGGCTTCCCCCCCGCGTCGAGCTCGACCGCGCGCTTTTCGGCGTAGCGTCGACAGACGAGTTTGGCGCGTCCCGCCTCGTCGACCGGGAGCGAGCCCTCGCCCGGCGGGCTCTCGGCCTCGCCCTTTCCCTCGGTGTAAGCGCGACGCGTGCGTTCGTACCCCTTCCCGAGTTTCCGGAGGCGGTCGCGCACGAACTGCTCGAAACCCTCGTCCATACCGTCGGTGTCGGTCCCCGACCGTATAGGTTCGTTGGGAGGTTCATTCCTCCACGATCCTTCCCTCTCGTGTGTCGGCCATCCAGCCTACCCCTTCGTTGTCGTGCGGTTTTACATTCACCCTCCGCCCGATACATTTTATATGATTAGGCCCCAACCCTCGTATGTCTCCCATTGAAAACAGAGCGGAGGCAGTGAACCCATGACAGAGTTGCAGACCCACGCAGCCGAGATTGCAGCACAGTTTTCGGACCATATCGACGTCAAGACCGACGAGATCGAGCAGCGCCTCGATCAGGTCGTCTCGGAGTACAAGATCCCCATTGATGAGGCGCGGCGGACGGTCACCAACAGCCTGCTCGACGAGGCGGATATCGACCGCGACGAGCTGGGCCGCGGCGGCGCGGAGACGGTTCTCGTCGACGAGATCGATCAGGACGAACAGTGGGTCGACGTGACCGTGAAGGTCGTCGACCTCTGGGAGCCCCGCAGCGACTCGATCTCGCAGGTCGGCCTCGTCGGCGACGAGTCCGGCCGGATCAAGTTCGTCGCCTTCGAGACCTCCGAACTCGACGAGCTCGAAGAGGGCGCGAGCTACAAACTCAGCAACGTCGTCACCGACGAGTACCAGGGCGACTACTCGATCAAGCTCAACCGGACGACGACGATCACCGAACTCGACGAGGAGGTCGAAGTCGGCGACAGCACGACCACTGTCGAAGGCGCGCTGGTCGACGTCCAGTCCGGCAGCGGCCTCATCAAACGCTGCCCCGAGGAGGGCTGTACCCGCGTCCTCCAGAACGGTCGGTGTTCGGAACACGGCGAGGTCGACGGCGAGTTCGACCTCCGGATCAAGGCCGTCCTCGACGACGGCCAGGAGGTCCAGGATGTGATCTTCAACCGGGAGGCCACCGAGGAACTCACCGGCATCGAACTCGAAGCCGCCAAACAGCAGGCCAAAGACGCCCTCGATACCTCGGTCGTCGCCGACGGCATCCGGACCGACATCCTGGGTCGCTACTACCGCGTGACCGGCCCGACACTCGGCCGGTACGTCCTGGCCAACGAGTTTGAGCAGCTGAATCGGCCGACGGATACCGATACCGTGCTGACCAAAGCGAGGTCCCTCCAATGAGCCAAGACGATTCAGTGCCGACGCGTGAAGTCTCCCAGCGAGCCTTCGCCGCGGAGTTCAACGACGCCAACTACACCTTCAAAGAGTCCGACGACGACCGCGCGCCAGTGTACGCCCTACTGCCGACCGGCGAAAAAGCCAACCGCGTGTTTTTCGTCGGCACGCTGACCGAGACCGACGACGTCGGCGAGGACAACGAGTACTGGCAGGGTCGGATCGTCGACCCGACGGGGACGTTCTTCGTCTACGCGGGCCAGTACCAGCCCGAGGCCGCCAGCGCGCTCCGCGAGCTCGAACCCCCGGCCTACGTCGCGGTCGTCGGCAAGCCCCGAACCTACGAGACCGACGACGGCTCGATCACGGTCTCCGTACGACCGGAATCGATCACGACCGTCGACGCCGCCACCCGTGATCGGTGGGTCGCCGAAACCGCCGAGCGAACGCTCGACAGGATCAAGGCGTTCGACGACGAGGCCAACGAGTACGCCCGCATGGCCCGCGAGCAGTATGGCGACGACCCTTCGGCGTACGCCGAGACGGTCGCCTCGGCACTCGAAAGTCTCGACGGTGACGATTCCGTCCCGGCAGACGATGCTGCTGCTGACGCATCCCTCGACGGCAATCCACAGGCCTAACGGCCACTCTCGTCCCGTCGGCTGTTTATATACGTTTTATTTGGCACGCACGTCCGGCTGTCTGACAAATTATTAAATACCCAGCGTGTGCAGGTGCTCGTAGAGAGGTCTGTAGCGATGGGAAACAAAAACAAGACGATCTCGTTCCGTGTCAACGAGGATGCCTTCGAGACGCTCCGTGATATCGCGGAGGATCGGGACATCTCGCTGTCGGCGGTGTTTCGGGACTACGTCGATATGCTGGTCGACCACGACGGCCGTGTCGAGGTCGTCCCCGAAACGGAACTCGGCGAGCGGCAGGAGTCCGAGGAGTTCCCGCCGAGCGTCGAGGTCCCCAAGAGCTTCATCCGGGAACACGAACGCCTCGAACTCGAAGCCGAGCATCTCCGCGAACAGTTGGAAGAACACAAACAGTACGTGAATCATCTCCGCGAGCAGGTCGACGAGGAAGACGAAGAGGACGTGGTCTACCTCGAAGACCTCGATGGCGACCGCGACGAACCGTCCTTTCAGATCGGGTAGCGTCGTTTTAGATCGGGTAGTTTCCTTTTGATGGCGTTAGCCGTTGGTTAACTCCCGCTTTGCGTCGTGGAGTTCCTGACTTCGGTCGGCGCCGGCTTCGGTTTTGGCGAGTGCCTCGGCGGCTTCGAGAGTGCGGACCGACTGGTCGAGAAACGAGAGAATGTCGCCGGAGTAGGCGTACAGCATGTAGTCGTCGCCCATCACGTTGACGATCGCGTCGGGGCCGAACCCTTGGGCACGGAGCTCCAGGAGGTACTGGATGAACTTGCGTTCGGCACAGCCACAGTAGGGGTGTGATTTGCAGTCGCAGTCCAGGAAGTCTTCGGCGAAATCCAGCACCCGGTCCTGGGTGGTCGAATCAAGGTTGGCGAGGCTACCGCCGGTAAACAGCAGGTCCAGCGTCGCTCCGGCAAAAGCACTCTTTGGAAAGCTCGTCTCCAGTTGAGAGGCGAGCTGTCGGTGGTTTTTGACGTAGATCTTGTCCGTGATGGCCACAGCTACCCGGTCGTAGCAGTGGGAGCCTCAAAAACGTCGCGTTCGGGGGGCTGGAGGTCGACCGGCGTGGTGTGAGAGCCCACCCCGCGGGGAACCCCGAGTCGTAACGTATTTCTTTGCGAGTAGTGTAGCGATGAGTGCGTGTCCGGGGTAGGGTAGTGGACTATCCTTCAGCCTTGTGGAGGCTGAGACGCGGGTTCGATTCTCGCCCCTGGACCTTCTCCCGAACGTTACTCTCTGAGCGTGTGCTCCATGAGGAGCACCGCGAATCGATCCAAGTGAAGGGAAGGTCAACCGAAAGAGATCGAACCCTGCCAGTCGCAGCGACCGAACGCAGTGAGGTCGACCGTCTGGCTCCGGTTCGATTCTCGCCCCTGGACCTTTCTGCGACGAGCACTCACGCGAGGAGCTGAAAATCCGTCTGTAAGCGGATCGAAGCAGGGAGCGAAGCGAACGACTGAGGTTCGATTTTCGCATCTGAACGTTTGGCACCGAGCAGTCATCAAGAGTGACACGGCTGTTTGAAGTCCGTCGACCCAGCATAGAATGGGCCCGAGGCGACCGAAATTATGAATCTTGGTCCGCTACGACGATTGTCCCTATACACTTAGGATGAATTCTTTAGTACACCAGACCCTTCCCTCAAAATGCAGATACCGGGCGCACTACCAACGGCTTGTCCCCCTCTCCCGATGGTGGTGTCCCTTGGTCAGTCTGCCCTCCCTACACACTGCTGATCGGGTTGGCCCGGATGCCTTCGCCCTCCCCCCGCTACGCTGTCAGTCCCCCGCTGACGTGGCATCCACACTTTACAACCCGAATCGAGTGGGTTCGTGTCCCCACGCGGACCACTCGGCCCTTTTGACGCGGTTGCGTTCGATACAACCACCAGATGACACACCGCGAAACGAACGTCGAGCAACGGCTGCCGTTTCGATCTGCCCCCAGTTGGACGCTGGGGGTTAAACCAATGATTCGAACACTTTCCGCTGGGCAGCCCGGAGATGTTGGTGGAACGTTGGCGACGTGATGCCGAGCGTCGCAGCCAGATCCTCACCGGATGCGTCACGCGGCCAATTAAAGAACCCAGAATAGACTGCCGTCTTGAGGGCGGCCTGTTGGCGTTCGGTGAGGTCCTCGGTCACTGCGCGGTGGACCCGCGTGAGCCGGTCATCGGTTCTGGTGATCTGTCGACGAGTGACGAGCGTCGCCGTCGGATACGCATTGCGGACGGCATCAATAACACGGCGAGCCGTCACGGTGGTCGGGAGATGGATCGTCATATGGAGATCACCATCGGTGAGCGTCGATTGCTGCAGGTAGCCACCGTCCGACGCGATGGTTGAGACGACCGGCGGTGCCGAGAGTTGCAGCTCGAAGCGAGGCCTGTCGGTGTCGTCGTCGCTGATTGTCACCTGCTCGAAGTGAGGAAGCCGCTCGACGAGTGACTCAAGGGTGCTGATGGCATCCGTCTCGACAGTCCCGTACTGGAGGAACCCCTCGCCACCGGTCGCCACCGTCTGGTCGAACGTAATCGTCCCATCGCCGGACGACGGCATACCGACCGTGTCGGTGATATGGGGGACGACGAATTCGATTTCGGTGACTTCGTCGCTCATGAGTGCTTGCTTGCGCTCGATGGCGGCGATCGCGTGGCCGATGATCTCCCCGAGTTGGGCGATGACGTTCCGCTCTTTTGTCTCGAACGCGTATGGCCGATCGGCGTAGACGTTGAGTACGCCATAGACGGTGCCCTCGTGGACGATCGGAATTGCCGCTGACGATCGCCAGCCGTACGGTTCGATGTGCCCCCGCCACGGTTCGTAGCGACGGTCGGTATCGAGGTCCTGTGTCACTTCGATTTCACCCGTCCGAAACGCTCTCCCAGTGGGCCCGGCGCTCCGTGCGTCATCGGCGTCGACCGAGATCGTGATCTCGTCGAGGTAGCCCTCGACCCCGGCTTCGGCGCGAAGCGCGACGGTATTGGTCGTGGTGTCGGCCTCGCCGATCCAGGCAAAGCGGTAGGAGTCGGCGGCTGCGAGATGCTCACAGACCGTCGCTTCGATCTCCTCGCGAGTCGACTGGCCGATGACGGCGTCGGTAATCCCGCTGACGACCTCGTTGAGGCTGTTCAGTGCGGCGAGTTGCTCGCGTTGACGTTCGAGCTTGCGTTGGTGTTGCTTGCGTTCGCTAATGTCGACGGACGCGGCGGTCAAGCCGATGATCTCGCCGGACTCCTCACGGAACGGCTCAACTGACAGATCGTACGTCACCGTCCCGCTCGGGAGGTCGCAGGTCACTTCCTCGCGGACTCTCTCGCCGGTTTCGAGGGCACGTCGCTTCGGTTCCATGAGGGCCGCTGCAGCCTCGGGTGGCAGGAGTTCGTCATCACGTTTTCCGAGTACGTCCGTCTCGGAAAAGTCCCCGTGTGGATTGTACACCCAGGTGTAGCGGAGATCGGTGTCGAGCCTGAACGCAACGACCGGTGAGTTTTCGAGTGCCACGCGGAAGTGCTCTTTTTCGGTCCGAAGCTCGCGTTCCAACTGTTTCCGGTCTGTAATGTCGGCGAAGTAGACGGAAAGGCCGTCTTCGGCGGGATACACCCGGGTTTCGAACCACGCTTCGAACGGCTCGTAGAACTCTTCGAAGACAACCGACTGCTGTGTTTCGCGTGCCTCCCCGAACGCGGCCCACGCCTTCGACCCCCGTTCCAAGGCATCCCAGATGTATTCTCCGATCAGTTCGGTTGAGGGACTCCGCAGGTACTCACTCGCACGGTTGTTGACGTACGTGAACCGCAACTCCTCGTCGAGCGCGAAGAACCCATCGTCGACTCGTTCGAAGACGCCATCGAGTTCGCTTCGCAGGTCGTCCCGCTGGCGTTCGAGCTGTCGTGCTTGCTCTTTGAGATGCGTAATATCGTTCAACGTGACGATGACTCCACCGGTCTCACCCTCGAACGGTTTGGCGTTCGCCGAGAGCCACAGTGTCCGCCCGTCGGGACAGTCGAGACGGATTCGCTGATCCATGAGTAGCTCCCCCGTCGAGAGGGCTTTGGGTGCCGGTCGCTCCGGATAGGGCACGACGTTCCCCTCGGCGTCGAGGATCGGTTGCTCGCCGAGTTGGTAGTCTAACGAATCCGTATCGCCGCGGCCGAGCAGTTCCATGAATCGCTGGTTCGCCCGGAGGAGTTCACCGTCCGAATTGAAGACACTCACTCCTATGGGGATGGTCTCCTGAATCCGTTCGAGGAGGTTCCGTTCGCGTTGCAGGGCTTGCTCGCGCTCGCGTTGATCGGTCATGTCGCGGGTGACTTTCACGTAGCCCGTCAGCTCGCCGTCATTATCGTGGACGGCCGTGATGGTGACGTTAGCCCAGAACCGTGAGCCGTCGCTTCGAACGCGCCACCCATCGTCTTCGATCGAGCCGCGTGCCCGTGCTTCCGCGAGGTTTCGTTCGGGAGTCCCACTCTGTTTGTCACGGTCCGTATAGAATGTGGAGAAGTGACGATCCAGAACATCTGTGGGTTCGTATCCCTTGATTTCTGCTGCGCCCCGATTCCACGTCTGGATGTAGCCGTCGGTGTCGAGCGTGAAGATAGCGTACTCTCCGACGGCTTCGACGAGCGATTTGAACTCCGTCTCCCGTATCTGTCTCGGGTGTTTGTGACCGGTCGTGGTGTCGTCATCAGCGTCGCCGAGGAATCGTGTTTCCTCCCTACCGACTGCTGTTGTGGGCTGATCCATACCCATCGCCGAGACGGGCTGCCACCATACCCGGGCGCTTGCACCCACCTTCTTGGTTTCGAGCCGCCCATGCTCGACGAGCCGTTCTAATCGTTCGTAGGTACTCCGTCGACCGATGTCGAGCTGTTCGGCCACCTCCGGTGTCGTCAGTGGGGTGCCCGGCACAGTGAATACGGCGAGCGTTTCCAGAAGCCGACCTGTAATCTGTTCACTGCTCATTAGCTCCTGTAGGTGCGGAGCTGTGTATCAACCCTCCGCCGATGGAGGTAGATGTAATCATATCTGGGTACTGTCGGCTGATTACATGTACTCAATTGTACGTACAATTTGACTGTCGACGAGCATCTGGATACGATCTGTCGCGGACGTTCCTGGATACGATTTATCGCTGGCGTCCGCCATCGACTTCCCCGCGGGAGCGTCATACAAACGGTGACTTCACCCACCACAAACTATTCCCCACATCGTTCAGATTTCTTTATAAGTCGACTATGAAGAGCCTCCTGCCGCTGACATCCCGTGTAGAGCCAACCCAAGACGGTGCGAACGTAATTTCTATTTCGGAGGAGGCTGCCGACGAGGTATTTAAAACGCTCTCGTCGTCGACCGCCCGACGCATTCTGTCGTTGCTCTACGAGGAGCCGCGTCCGGCGGCCGAACTCGCCGAGGCGACCGATACGACCGTCCAGAACGTCAGATACCACTTGGAGAACCTCGTTGAGGCCGACCTGATCGCCGTCGCCGATACGTGGTACTCCGAGAAAGGTACCGAGATGAAGGTGTACGCACCGACCGAGTCGGCGCTGGTCGTCTGTGCGGGTCGGGAGTCGACCACCGACCGGCTCAAATCCTCGATCAAAAACCTGCTCGGCGCACTCGGGGTCTTCGGACTGGCGAGCCTGCTCGTCCAGTATCTCGTAACGACCTATCTCGACACGGAGTCGGCAGCCGAATCCGCCTCCGGGCCGGGCGCGATGAGCGTGGAGAGCGACGCCGCAACCGAAGCCAGTGGGTCGACCGGCGGCAGTCTCGTCGAGTTCCTGACCGAACCCGGCGTCGTCTTCTTTCTCGGTTGTGTGGTCGCGCTCGTCGTCGTGGGTCTCCTCCTGCGTCGGCGCGACTCATGGGTCGAGTTTCCGGTCGCAGGTTCGGATCAGTAGCCGCCACTCGGGGGGCGGAGTACCGCCAGTTAGCGGATCGATGGCAGGTCGGATGTCGATCCGCCGGACTGGATGATCGACGTGTTGTCGCCCCGGCTCTGGATCACGTTGAACGCGGTCATCAGATCCGTCCTGGAGATGATGCCCGCCAGGTCGCCCCGGCTGTCGACCACGGGCAGCCGACCGACGCCGTGTTCCTGCATCGTCCGTAGGGCGGTGATCGCATCGGCATCGGGGGCGATGCTCCTCACGTCGCGTTCCATCACCTCTTCGACCCGGTAGGCATCGCGTTCGACCTCCTTGATCGTCCGGGCGTCGTCGAGGGTGACCATCCCGACGAGCTCACCACGGGTGTCGACGACGGGATAGCCGGTGTGTCGCTCAGTGAACATTCGGCCGAGGAGTTCCGCCACCGTCGTCCCTTCCTCGACGACGTGGAGCTCCTCGTCCGGCGTCATGATGTCCTGGACGGTGACGCCCTGAAAGGCGGCTTTGAGCGTCGACTGCTGGGCCTCGCCGGAGGCCGCGATGTAAATAAAGAAGGCAAGCAGAATAAATAGCGGGCTAAAGGCGAACAGTCCCACCATCCCGAGCAGGAAGGCGAAGATCTTCCCCACTTCGGCGGCGAGCTGGGTCGCCTGCGCGTGGGGTCGTTTGCGCGCCAGCAGCGCCCGCAGCACCCGCCCGCCGTCCATCGGGAACCCCGGCAGCATATTGAACACCGCAAGCGTGACGTTCATGAGCGCGAGATAGCCGAGGACGAACTGGAGCGGGCCGAGGCTTGCAGGTGTCAGTGTAAAAGCAATGTAGGAGACGACACCCACGAGCACGCTGACGACGGGGCCAGCGATGGCGATATTGAACTCTTTGTGCCAGTCTTCGGGCATCTCCCGGAAGCTCGCCACCCCGCCCAGCAGCCACAGCGTGATCGACTCGATTTCGAGGCCGTAGCGCATCGCCACCAGCGAGTGGCCGAACTCGTGGAGCAGCACGCCGAAAAACAGCCCACCAGCGGCTGCAAAGCCGAGCAGCCACGGCAGCGAGCCGACCGTGAGTGGCTCGGTTGGGATAGAACTCCCGAGAACGTTGTTGACGAGCTCGGCCAGGGTGATGATATCCGAACCGATGATCCACGCGAAGACCGGCAGGATAAGCAAGAACGTCCAGTTGAGCTGGATGGGGATGCCGAAGGCGCTCCCGAGACGAATACCACGCATACCCAAACTAGTCGCCGAGTCGGTATTAATGTGGCCGTCGACTGGGTCCTCGTGCAGTCGCCTCCGCTGTCGACGCCAAGCCGAACGGCTGATATACCCCGATTGCCTACCCTCGGCCGTGTCTCAGCAGGTCGCGCAGGTCGAGACGTTGTTCCTCCACCAAACCGGCGACAGCTACCGCGTCGTCGCCCGGAAGAACGGGTCTCGCGTGTTTCACGGCTCCCTCGACGTCAAGGAGACGAGCGCCGGCCCTCGACCGGGACGGTTCCGCCGGAACACCGGCTCCAGCGAGGAGCTCCGGGACCCTACCGAATTCATTGACCTCGCGCGCAACGCCTCCAGAATCAGAATCTCTCAGCAAACTTCCAAACAGGGTCGCCGGGAGCTCCAGGAGCTCCTCGACGGCTACCAGTTAGAGGCGGCGGTCGTCCGGACCTGTCGCTACTGTGCTAACGATGGCCGGTACTCCCCGATCACCGACGAAACGGCGATCAAAACCGACCGCGAACATATCTGTCCTGACTGTGCAGTCGAGGAGCTCGAACGCGAGCTCTCGTATAAGGGCCAGTTCACCGGCTCCGCACAGGATCGGCTTGAGGATCTGTTGCTCGAAGTCCAGGACCTCGACCGCATCGTCGACCTGCTTTCGGGCGAACTCGACCCCGATCTCACGCAGTTCGACGTAATCAGCGCGACCGTCGACGACGTCGACCCCGTCAAAACCGCCGACCTCGATCTCCATCCCCAGCTCAAGTCGATGACCGAATCCCGGTTTGACTCCTTGCTCCCGGTCCAGAGCCTCTCGGTGCGCAATGGCCTCCTGGATGGCGAGGACCAACTCGTCGTGAGTGCGACCGCGACCGGGAAGACGCTGGTCGGCGAGATGGCTGGCATCGATCGCGCGCTGAAGGGCAAGGGGAAGATGCTGTTTTTGGTCCCGTTGGTCGCCCTCGCCAACCAGAAACACGAGGACTTCAAAGAGCAGTACGGCGAACTCGGCCTCGATGTCACGATCCGCGTCGGCGCGAGCCGGATCGCCGACTCGGGCAGCCAGTTCGACCCCAATGCCGACGTGATCGTCGGCACCTACGAGGGAATCGACCACGCCCTCCGGACGGGCAAGAACCTCGGCGACGTGGGGACGGTCGTCATCGACGAGGTCCACACGCTCAAAGAGGAAGAACGGGGCCACCGCCTCGATGGGCTGATTTCGCGGCTCAAATACTACTGCGAGCAGCGCGCGCGCGGCGACAGCCGCGACTACGACGGGGCCCAGTGGATCTACCTCTCGGCGACCGTCGGCAACCCCGAGTGGCTGGCCGGTCGACTCGAATCCCGGCTCATCGAGTTCGAGGAGCGACCGATCCCCATCGAGCGGCACGTCACCTTCGCCGACGAACAGGAGAAGCTCCGGCTCGAAGACAAACTCGTCAAACGCGCCTTCGACCAGAAATCCTCGAAGGGGTATCGGGGCCAGACGATCATCTTCACCAACTCCCGTCGACGCTGCCATACGATCAGCCGCAAACTCCAGTACGATTCCGCGCCCTACCACGCGGGCCTCGATTATAAGAAGCGCAAGAAGGTCGAAAAACAGTTCCTCGATCAGGATCTCTCGGCAGTCGTCACCACTGCCGCGCTCGCAGCGGGTGTCGACTTCCCGGCCTCACAGGTGATCTTCGATACGCTTGCGATGGGTATCGAATGGCTCTCAGTGCAAGAATTCAGCCAGATGCTCGGCCGTGCGGGTCGACCGGATTACCACGACCGCGGGACGGTGTATATGCTGATCGAGCCCGACGCCACGTACCACGGTTCGATGGAGATGACCGAAGACGAGGTCGCGTTCAAACTCTTGAAAGGCGAGATGGAGGACGTCCGGAACGTCTACGACGAGGCCGCCGCCGTCGAGGAGACGCTGGCGAACGTGACCGTTGCGGGCAAACAGGCAAAACGGCTCAACGACCGGATGTTGGGCGAGATCGACACCACGCGGTCGGTCGGTCGACTGCTCGAATGGGAGTTTATCGATGGGCTGGAGCCGACTCCGCTCGGGCGGGTCGTCACGCGGCACTTCCTCTCGCCGGACGACGCCTTCCGGCTCCTGGATGGGATTCGGGAGGGGCTAACGCCGTACGAAATCGTCGCCGAGCAGGAACTCGCCGACGAGGAGATGTAGCGGGATCGTAGCCGACAAAAAGTGGTGTCAGATGGCATTAGATGGCGGCAAACGTCAGTGACTCTAACCGAGGACAGCGAAACAGTCCTTTCCGAATTTTGTTAGGACGTGCCGTGCAAGATATAGGGCGCGTATCTTGCACGTGATTGATGCCAGCTGCTGGACAGCAGACTAGACATTTCTGGATTACAATTATGAATCGACCATGAATAAACTGGTAATTGAAGCAAGGATTTGTTTTGCACTATTGGTGAATATGACATAAAGCATTGAAGAACCAAATCCGTCGAAAGGCTGTGGTCTGGGGGATTCCACAGTATCGGGAGAACATATGATTGGAGGGGTCTGGGGGTCAGCGGGGACTTGTCTCCCGACGTGCAATCCTTTGACCTCTATATATTTAAAATGTTTCTAGGAAATGCTTATGTATTGTACATTCATAAGACAAGTATCTCATATAGTGGATATAGAGCTAGTGATTGAGAATATAACTGCCATATTGTTTTTGATCTAATTCTGTTCCCAGAACTACCGAAGTACTAACTTAGGCATCAATTTTTGTAATTAGGTCTACCAAATTATAGATGTATTTGATCGAGATATACAAAATACAATCTCTATATCTTGCACGCCAACAGGTGGCAATATCAGCATACTGTGTATTGTTTCACCAGAGTAGACAGGAGTCACGTCAGTAACTGGGGATAGATGCCAGCACCGGGTAACTGCTCAGTCCAGCGAGATCGCCCGCCCCTCCTCGGAGGAGCGATAGATCGCGTCGATCACTTTCTGGACCGCCAACCCTTCGTCGACGGTGTTGCGCTGGGGAGTCGTCTCCGAGCCGATGTGGTCGATGAAGTACCGCTGTTCGGCTTTGTGGGTGTCGCTGGCACGGGTTTCGATCTCGGCGTCGGTGAGGTGGTCCCGACCGGCCTTGCTGTCCTCGTAGATCGTCAGCTCGTGGCTCGACCGGTCGAATTTCGCCCCGGCCTCGGTCCCCCGGAGGACGAACTCGTCGTTGGTGGGTCGGTTGACTGCCCACGCGACATCCAGCGAGATGGTTTGGCCCTTGGCAGTGCGAATAAAGGCGCTGACCGAATCGTCGACATCGAACCCCTGTGGCCCGATGTCGTCGCCCCACATCTCGACGAAGGCGTAATCCTCGCGGGTGCCGAACTGCGAGCGAGCGGTCCCCGAGACCTCGGCGATCCTCGGGAAGTCCAGGAAGTAGAGCGCGAGATCGATGGCGTGGACGCCGATGTCGATCAGCGAGCCGCCACCGGCGACCTCCTTGGAGGTGAACCACGAGCCGCGGCCCGGAATTCCCCGCCGCCGGACGTAGTTGGCCTCAATGTGGGAAAATTTGCCGAACCGGCCGTCGGCCTGATACTGTTTGACTACCTCGACCGGCGCGGAAAACCGGTTGTTGAAGCCGACCATACAGAACCCCTCGGCGGCGTGGGCCGCCTCGACGATCCGCTCGGCGCTCTCTAAGGTGTGGGCCAGCGGCTTTTCGAGCAGGACATCGAGGCCCGCTTCGAGGGCGTCGATCGTGTACTCCTCGTGGAAGCGGTTGGGTGTCGTGACGAACAACGCGTCGGCGACCTCCAGGAGGTCGTCGACCTGCTCGTAGGTCGAGACGTTGTACTTCTCGCTAAAGGCGCGTCTGGCGTCGCCCGAGATGTCGACGCCCCCGACGAGGTCGGCGGCGGGCTGGTCGGCGAGGAGGTCAGCGTGATAGTGGCCGATGCCGCCGAGGCCGACGATTCCGATCTGTGCTGGTGAATCAGACTGCATTACTGTAGTTCTACGACTCCTGTTGATAAACACCACGCTGGGACTGTCGGGGTCGGCTGTCCGATCCGGTTGGCTCCCGCGTGGCTTCGTCGTCCGTACTGAAACTCAGCGACGGAGCCAATAAACCCTGTGACGAATCAGAAACGCGTGGTGTCGGTGGCGTTGGCCCCCGGTCGTTACCCGTCTTCGCCGACCAGATGCCGGGTCGACAGCCCGACGAGATGCGGGGCCTCCTCCAGGATGATCGCCTCGGTCGCCAGTTCGACGGCGTTCCGGCTTCCCGGTAGCACGAACACCGGCGTGTCGCGGGCGATGCCGGCGGTCGCCCGCGAGGCAATTGTCCGCGGGCCGATCTCCTCGTAGGAGAGCTGGCGGAACAGCTCGCCGAACCCTGGCAGCTCGCGGTCGAACCGGTCGGCGACAGCGTCCGGCGTCACGTCGTCAACCGTCGGCCCCGTTCCCCCAGTGCAGACCACGAGGTCGACGGTTCGATCGTCCAGCAACTCGTCGAGCGCCCGCTGGATGGGGCCGATCCCGTCGGCGACGAGTCGGCGCTCGACGACACGGTGGTCGGCCGCTTCGAACAGCGACTCGATCCGGTCGCCGCCGGGGTCGTCCGGATCGTCGGCATTGGCCCGTGAGGTTGAGACGGTGATGATCGCCGCCTGGAGCGGCCCAACGGTGTCGTGGCCGTGGTCGTCAGCATTTCGCCGTTTGGGATCGGTTGTCGGAGTTCGAGCTGGCGTCTCTGTCATACTCCCTATAACAGGTCGACACGACAATAATTTGGCCCTCTCCGAGCCTCCCGGTCGACGACACGATCGACGCCCAACCGGCCGACGCCCGGGACACCCTCGCGGTGTCGCCGAGAGAATTACAATGGTGCAACACGTCGACTGAGGTAGTGGACCGAAACGGGCTCATCCTCGGCGTGTCGGCGGTGTTGTTCGGTATCACAGCTCTCATGCTGATCGTCGGGATCGTCGTTAGCCCCTTTTTCCTCGCTGTCGCGGTCCCGTTCGGCGCGTCGGCGTACCTGCTGTGGTATCAGGCCAGCGGCAAACTCGGCGATCGAGTCAGTCGTGAGGCCGCCGCCGGGAACCTCGGCGACGACCGTGGGTTCGGCTTCGATCCTGGACCGTTCGGCGGGCGGACCGCCGACGGCGACACCGCCCGCGAGCGTGCCCGCCGGGCTCGACAGAACCGTCGGCGTGGCCGCCGACGGACTGGGGCGTCACGCGAGACTGACCCCTCGACGCCCTCGCCGTCGGAGGCCCGCCGTATTCTCGATGTCGACGCCACCGCCAGTGACGACGAAGTAAAGAGTGCCTACCGCCGGAAGGCGAAGGAACATCACCCTGACACCGACTCGGGTGACGAAGAGAAATTCAAACAGGTAAGTCGTGCCTACGAGCGGCTGAGCGAGTGAGTCCGCGACGGTGTTGCCAGCTCCGGCCGGCTATTGTATGGTATGAAGACACACGGCATGAAAAGCGTTTTACTGTCGCCTGACAAACGGCGGGTATGAGCGCGGATCGGGCCGCATTGCAGCAGGCCCTCAAGCGCGGTGAACAGGACGGCGGCCACATCGAGTTCAAAGAACGGCTCACCCGCGAACTCCATCTGGCCGATGGCCGCATGGAGAGTCTGGCAGCCCAACTCCGCCACCGGGTGCTGTCGGGCGACGGCGAGGCCACCTACGTCGTCGGTGTGACCGACGACGGCGGCATCGCCGGGATCGCCCCCGACGATTTCTCCGAGACGATGGACGTACTCTCCCTGCTCGCCGAGGAGGCGGGCGCCCATATCGAGAACGTCGACACCTGGAGCGCTGGCGACGACGGACTCGTCGGGATGGCGACGGTCCGTGAGGGGTCGATGCTGACCGCCGACAACGGCCACATCGTCATCGGCACGGCGGGCCACGTCGACCACGGCAAGTCGACGCTCGTCGGCTCGCTTGTCACGGGCGAACCCGACGACGGCGACGGCTTCACGCGGAGTTTTCTCGACGTCCAGCCCCACGAGGTCGAACGCGGCCTGTCGGCCGACTTGTCGTATGCGGTCTACGGTTTCGACGAGACGGGCGATCCGGTCCGAATGGACAACCCCCACCGAAAAACGGATCGCGCGCGTGTCGTCCAGGAGGCCGACAGACTCGTTTCGTTCGTCGACACCGTCGGTCACGAGCCGTGGCTGCGGACGACGATCCGGGGGCTGGTCGGCCAGAAGATCGACTACGGACTCCTCGCTGTGGCAGCCGACGACGGCCCCACGAAAACGACCCGCGAACATCTTGGGATTCTGTTGGCGACCGATCTGCCGACGATCGTCGCAGTGACGAAAGTCGACGCCGTCTCGCCGGAGCGCGTCGTCGAAGTCGAAAAGGAGATCGAGACGCTGCTGCGGGACGTCGACAAGACGCCGCTGCGCGTAGACCGCTACGGCGTCGAAACGGCCGCCAGCGAGCTGAGCGAGACGGTTGTCCCCATTATTCGGACGAGTGCGGTCCGCGGTGACGGGATGGAGGACCTCGACCGGCTGTTCGAGACGCTGCCCAAGCGGGCGACCGACGAACACAGCGAGTTCCAGATGTACATCGACCGCACCTACAACGTCACCGGTGTCGGGGCGGTCGCCTCCGGGACGATCAACGCCGGGAGCGTCTCGGCGGGCGACGAGCTCCTGCTGGGTCCAATGCCGGATGGACGTTTCCGGGAGGTCGAGGTCCGGTCGATCGAGATGCACTACCACCGGGTCGACGAGGCCAAAGCCGGACGGATCGTCGGCATCGCTTTGAAAGGTGTCGCGGAGTCGGAGGTCCAACGCGGGATGGTGTTGCTCCCGCGGGGAGCAGACCCCGAACCGGTGCGCTCTTTCGAGGCAGAGGTGATGGTCTTGAACCATCCGACGCGGATCACCGACGGGTACGAACCCGTCATTCACCTGGAGACGCTCAGTGAAACCGCCGTTTTCTCGCCGGAAAACGGCAAACTGCTGCCCGGCGATACGGGGACCACGACTGTCGAGTTCAAGTTTCGGTCCTACTTCATCCAGGAGGGCCAGCGGTTCGTCTTCCGCGAAGGATCGAGTAAGGGTGTGGGTACCGTCACCTCAGTCGACGACTAACGCGCCATAGCCTCCGGCTACGACCTGATTTCGCGACGGTAGGCCTTATTTACTTATAAAATAGCCAGCAGCGCTTCGCTCAGCGATGCTACAGCAAACGAACCACTCGGCCAGCCGCCGCAGCCGCTGTCGACGAACCCGCTCGGGGTTGGCGTGGTGGTGTCGTTCCCACGTCGGGAGGTCGACCGCGCCATCGAGATCGTCGACCGACAGTGGTTCATCGGCAGCCGCCAGTCGATCGTAAAGTTCACGCGCCCCGTAGATCCCGTCGCGGAGTCGGTCGGCCAGTACGTCGGCCGTGAGTTCGACCCGCTTGCGACGGTAGCCACTCGCCGTTCGGTCGACGAGCCCGAGGGCCCGCAGAAACGTCAGCCACTCGCTCGCATCCTCGCGGTCGTCGATGTCGGTTTCGGTGGTACGATCGACGAGTCGACGGAGACAGTCGGCCTCGCTGGCGGGGACGAGCGGGATCGCCCGCCGGGCATCACCCACGGCGTCGAGCGTGGCTGGCGGTTCGACGACCCACTTGAACCGCATCGCCTACTGGATGCCGAACGATTCGGCAACGAGTGCCTCGTCGGTCTCGCCCAGCACGTAGGTCGCGCCGTCGACCACGTCGATGGTGACCTTGGCGGGCGCGAAGATGCTCTCGTCGACGGCGTAGAAGTCCCAGTCGGCGTCCTCGAAGATCTGCTCGAAGGGGACGCCGTACTCCTCGCGGGCGTTCGAGGGCACTTGGTCGAAGACGTTCGACTCCTCGCGGACCTGGAGGTAGGCCTCGCCGCCATACGCGAGGGCGTCGTTGGTCCGGCCCATGGCGACCGACTCGTTGTAGCTGACCGGCGCGACCGGGGCCCGGCCGGTCGCCGAGAGGATTTCGGTCGGTGGGTAGCCGAGTTCCGAGAGTCGGAAGACCGCGAGTTCGGCGGCCCGGGCGGCCATCGAGACGCTGCCGGCGGTCGACCCGGCGGCGTAGGTCGGCAGGAAGACGCTCGTCGGTTCGACGTTGCTACGGTCGGCGACGTGTTTGGCGATCCGGTCGTCCGGCAGGTCGATGGACTCGACGGTCAGGACGGCGAAATCGAACTCGTCGTAGTAGCCCACTCGTTCGAAATCGGTCTCCTCGCCGACGAGTGCACGGGCCGGGCCGGAGCCCAGTCCGTTGAACCCCTCGACGTCGAGTTCCCAGCCCGCCTTCTGCGAGCAGAGCAGCGCGACCGCCGGGTGGTCGGTCGTCAGTTCGACGTAGGGGATCGGCGCGCCGCCGATCTGGTCCATCTGGGTGTAGGTCGTTGCGAGCCCGGCCGTCTGGATATCCGCCAGCATGAGCCCGGCCTCGATGCCGCCGTCGGCGGCCACGCCGAAGTCGATCACCGTTGCGCCGCAGTCGAGTTCGGCGGGGACGACGCCGAGTTCCTCGGCGAAGTCGAGCGCCTCGTCGACGAGCTCGACTGCCGAGCGGTTGATACTCTCCATACCCTCCGGTTGGCCGTCGTCTCCTAAAGGGATTCGCAGTTGTCCGCCCCACCCGATTAGTCCTCGTTCCGTGCTTCCCGACCGAGTACTTCCTCGACGGCTTCGACTTTTTCGGCCGGCGACCCGTCGCTTGTCCGCTTGTCGTCGATCTTCAGGACGGTGCTCACGCGGTCGGCGTCGACGGCTTTGTGGGCATCCGCCACTGCCGCCAGCAGGGTGTCGATATCCTCGGCTTCGATGACGGTGCCCATGGGGTTGGTCTCGTAGCTGATGTCGTGGTCGTCGAGCGCGTCGACGGCCGCGGCGACCTCTTCGGCCATGCTGTCTTCGATAACGGGCGCGACACTCAGGAGTGCGATGACGGTCATGGGTCGACTGTCGGGCTGTCGGCTCCTAACTCCTCTGGGTACGGACGCTTACAACGAATCCGGCCGAGGAGATGTCGACAGCGTAGACTGGACCGAACCCGGCTTCGTTGGTGGAGATGACCACACCCTCACACGAAGTGCGAGTGACACAGCGGCCGCTCGTAGTGTTGTGTTCGGGAGAAGATGCGTCGGCCGAGATTTGAACTCGGGTTGTAACCATGGCAAGGTTACGTGATACCACTACACTACCGACGCCCGTTCTTCGCATTTACTTCTAACCGGAGGCGGATGTATAAGGGTTGCGAAAGTCGTGCCCTGTGAGTGAGAAAACCACACGACAGGAGTGGGATTCTTATCTCATTCTGGACAGTCACCGGCTCCGTCGACGCCCGCGATACTCCCGGCGTGATCTGGTAGGGAGAGAACAGATCGGTTCCACAGACGGGCATCTTTTCAGCGCTATTCCACTGACCGGGGGGTTATATTCGCTGACCGTCTCGAATCGCTGGTCCGCCCGCCGGTCGACGGGATGGTGTTTCCCGAGCGAGTCGGTCGCAGACGTGGTATGTTCTCATTGTGTGATAATAGGGAGCCGACAGCCACGCAGCCGGCGGATTTCTCCCGCTCGATCCTGGGATCGAGGTTCGCCATCGATCTCTGTCTAAGCGAGTCGGCGGCCAGGTTGTCACCCGGTTGAAACGGGTAGTTCGGGGTTATCCCGAGTTACACATCTATAACAAACCGACGGCAGTCGGTCTGACGACTCGAACGCCACGGCACCCGATCGGCAGTCGGGTCGACACCGACTCGGTGACGATGGCTCCCCCAACCGGACACACAATGAATTCAACACGACAGACCGCAGTACTCAGTGGCCTCGTTGCGCTCCTCATGATCTCCGCACTGTTCGCACCGGTCGTATCCGCACAGAGTGAGCAGCCGGGAGACGACGAACCGGCGGACAACGAGTACACCTACCGTATCGTCCAGGGCGACCAGGAGTTCGAGGTCAGACCAATACAGGGTGATGTCCCGGCCGAAGCGTTCTACGACTATCGGGATCCGTATCAGAGCCGGGAGAACCCATCGTGGGGGCGGTCGTTCAGTTCGCGGGGCACGACCGACTACCAACAGGACAGCACGAGCATTCTCATGCTGTACGAGGGGCCGAACGGCGTGAGCCTGATCGCCGTTCACGACAAGTACCACGAAAACCTCGACAACGCGACCGCCGGGAGTTCCGTGAGTTTCCAGCTCACCGGGCTGCCCGACGACGGCGAGTGGGCGATGATCGATGACGACTACGGCTGGCGGATCGAAGACGAGGAGAAGGGCGACGTCGCCCAACTCGACGCAGATCACCGAGCCGGTGCGGCCGGCAACGACGGCGAGCCGCCGGAGGGCGTCGACGCCAGGCTGAGTTGGGCCTGGATGACCGGTCGGACCGATGGGATGGCCTACCGCGGTCTCGCACAAGAGGATCTATCGATCACGCTCGACCCTGCGTTCAACGAAAACTCGTATCACCGCGTGGGGGATGACCGACGTCCCGACGAGGAGCCCGACGATCCCGAGGAGGGCGAGGAGTACAACGGAACTATTGACGACTGGCAGTTCATCACTGCTACCAACGGCGGTGAGGAGTACAAACGGGTCTGGTTCAGTAGTCTCGAAGAGGAGGTTCGGATCGAAACCGTCCCTGCCTCGGAGCCAGTGACGGCCTCGCTCTCCGGTCCCGAACAGGCAACTGTCGGCCAAAACGTCACGTTCACTGCCAACGCAACCGACGAGGTCGAAGGCTACGAGTGGACCATCAACGGGACGCCCGTCGAGTCGACCGATGGGTCGACGCTGACCCACTCCTTCGACGAGGCGGGTACTGCCGAGGTCAACGTGACGGTGATGTCCGCGGCCGAGCCGAGCGATACGGCGTCAAGCACCGTCGAGGTCGTCGAAGCCGAGACGCAAACGACCGACGATGGGACACCGGGCTTCGGCATTTGGGTGGCGCTCATCGCGCTGACTGCAGTGATACTGCTCGCAGCGCGACGGCTGCACACCTGAACGGCTCTTGACACCAGCCAGTCACCCTACTCGCTTACCGGAGGTCGACATCTAGGCCATCGGTACGACGATCACTGCAATGCTCGAAGACCCCATGGTCGCCGACGCCAACGCGGACCTCAGCTGTGTTTCTCTCACGCCGAGCACGACGACCTCGTCGATCGGCAGTGTAAGGCTGCCTCCGAGACGGTCGTCCGTGATTTGTTAGCTCCCGATTCCGATCCAGAATCGGATTCGGTTGCAGACGCTGGTATGTTCTCGTTGCGTGGTACAATGGACCGTCGAAAGCCTCTGAGGCGACCGATATCGCGGGATTCGATCTCGACACCGTGGTTGGTCAGTAGCCCTCCTTACAGGCACGGCACCGGCCACCTTGTCATCCGTTTGAAACGGGTAGCGTGGTGTTAGCACCATTTACCCATCTATAACAAACCGATAGCAGTCGGTCTGATGGCACGAAGCCGACGTAAACAATCGGCAATCGGGTCGACACACCCCGGTGGCGATGTCAGTCCGACCGAATATAATGAATTCAACACGACAGACCGCAGTGCTCAGTGGCCTCGTTGCGCTCCTTATGATTACCTCGCTGTTCGCCCCGGCGGTGGCTGCACAGAGCGAGCAGCCCGAGCAACCAGCCGACGACGAGGAGCGCACCTACCGTATCGTGCAAGGAGACCAGGAGTTTGAGGTCCAGCCGATACAGGGTGATGTCCCGGTCGAGGAGTTCTACGATTATCGGTACCCGTATCAGAGCCGGGACAATCCCTCTTGGGGGCGATCGTTCAGCTCGCAGGGAACGACCGAGTTCCAGCAGGACAGCACGAGCATCCTCATGCTGTACGAAGGGCCGAACGGTGTGAGCCTCGTTGCTATTCACGACAAGTATTACGAAGACCGTGAAAACGGGACCGCTGGGAGCTCGGTGAGTTGGGAGCTGACCGGCCTTCCGGAGGACGGCGAGTGGGCCATTATCGACGACGATTACGACTGGCGGAACGAGACGGTCGAAAAAGACGACATCCACCAGCTCGACGAGGACCATCGAGCCGGGGCCGCCGGCAACGACGGTGAGCCGCCGGAGGGTGTCGACGCACGATTGAGTTGGGTCTGGACGAACGGCCGAAACGATGGGATGGCCTACCGTGGCGTCGGCGGCGACGACGTGTCGATAACGATCGATCCAGCGTTCAACGAGAACTCCTACCACCGATACGGCGACAGGCGCCGCCCCGACGAGGAGCCCGACGAGCCGGAGGCGGGCCCGGAGTACAACGGGACGATCGACGACTGGCAGGTGATCTCCGCCACCGACGACGGTGATGATGTCAGACGTATCTGGTTCGATAGCCTCGAAGAGGAGGTCCAGATCGAACGCGTTCCCGCGTCCGAAGTCGAGTCGGAGGCTCCCAACGCGTCGCTCTCCGGTCCTGAAGAGGCAACGGTTGGCGAGGAAGTCACGTTCGATACCAACGCCACCGGCGAGATCGAGCGCTACGAGTGGACCGTCGACGGTGATCCGGTCGAGTCGACCGACGGGTCGGAGATGAGCTACACGTTCGAAGAGTCGGGGACCACTGAGGTCGAAGTGACAGTGTCGACGGCCGACAATCAGACGGACTCCGCATCGCAAACGGTCGAGGTCGTCGACGGTGAGGAGACGGCAGGCGGCGTCCAAACGCCCGGGTTCGGAATCGTCGTTGCGGTGGTCGCGCTGGTTGGTGCGATGTTGCTCGTCGTGCGACGGAGCCGCGGCTGATCGGCTCTTCTCACACCCACGAGTCGTTTATTCGCCCCGAAGTCTGGTTTACGATATCAATCTTATAAACGCCGACTCCGGACGGTAGTACAGTAATATACCTAATATTGTTCTAGACAGAAGCCTAATACGGGTGTCTTTTGTACGAACACCTATGCCACGGGCAGAGTACCAAACCCGCCTCGACACCCTGCGGGAGGACGTGCTGTACATGTCCGAGCTCGTTCTCGACCGACTCCGGCTCGCACTCACCGCACTCGAAGGGACCGACGAATCGCTGGCCCAGCAGGTGATCGACGGGGACAGCGAGATCAACGAGCAGTATCTCGCTCTCGAAGCCGACTGTGTCGACCTGATCGCGCTCCAGCAGCCGGTCGCCTCGGATCTGCGGTTCATTGCCGCGTCGTTCAAAATCATCACCGATCTCGAACGGGTCGGCGATCTCGCGGTCAACCTCGCCGAATATTCACTGACGACTGACCGGACGCGCCTTCCGGATGTCGACATCCAGGACATCGGCACGACGGTCACCGAAATGGTCGAAGACGCCATGGTCGCCTACGCCGACGCGGACCCCGAGTTGTGTTACACCCTCGCCGAGCGCGACGAGCTGGTCGACCAGCAGTGCGAGGCCGCCTCCGAGACGGTCGTCCGTGACCTGATGGGCCGCGAGCAGACCACCGGTGCGGTCGACGCCGACGGCTTGCTGGCTGATATTTCCCGGCTCCTGTTGACTGTCCGGGATCTCGAACGCATCGGCGACCACGCGGTCAACATCGCCTCCAGGAGCCTGTATATGATACAGAACGACGCCGATCTGCTCTACTAACCGACCTTTTTACGCCTCGGGTTCGCCGCAGGCGAACCGCTCGGCGCAAAAACGTCGATGAAAAAGGGCGGACGGCTCGGCCTTCGGCCTCACCGTCCGAGAACCGCGCTCGCTACGCTCGCGCGGATGCGAAACTTACGCGTGAATTAGATAAATAAATGTTACTATTACTCAAAGTGGAAGCGAATGAAAGCAAAACACGATTCCAATAATTATCACTGCAGCCTTATATTTGCCATCTGTTTCACCAAGCTGAACTAGGCCATAGCCAGAGAACCAGACATCGATCAGTCCTGTGATTGCAAGGTAGCATACAACAAGTAATATTGAAATCAACATTGATGAACCAGTCCAGAAAGCCAAGGCTACACCGAGTACTGCATAAACAAAAAACGGAACTAACAATCCAATAGTCGTTCCAAGTCTATGCATCAGTACTGCGCGCAGTTCTTCCGGTGTAGCTTCTTCAAGTGGTTTTGAATTCTTGTAATCGGTGAGTCGGGTCTGTTTTAATGACGAATTTCTATCAGTACGAGATTGCCGGGCAGTATCCGAAAAATGCTCAAACACAACTCCAGAACGTGATCCTCTATGCTCAATAGACACTGATCTAAAAGCGTCTTCAGCTTCACTCATGAATCCTCCTACCGCAATTTCATGAGCAATAACAAGCCCCAAAACTATGGCTGGTGTAGATACAATGAATATCCAAAGTACCGCGATTGGAATGAGGCCCTCAATCAGTTCTGCAATCCAGAAAATTAAATAAAATGCCACTACGTAACTAATTCCCGTCATTACATACGTCGTTATAAAGAATACTGGGTGGTTGTTTTCTAGTCTGTTCATAAGCCCCACGCGTCGTAGAAGTGTCAGTATTAGCAAACTAATTGCAGCGCCCTCTACGACCCACTCATAAGCAAACGCATCAACACTGAGATACGCGGAGAGTGTCGCCAATAAGGAAGCAAAGGCGATTTCAAAGTCGACATTCTTTGACATCTCCGCGTTCATATAGTGAATATACAGGTCACCAATATATAATATTTAAACACCACTAAACAGGCCATTTGCAGATGGAAGTGAGAATTTCGAAACGCGCGCGTACGAGAATAAAAATAGCATCAAACTATTGGCCGACGGCGGACGACACCCCTTACTCACTACTTTTCACCCAATTGCCGTCGACCACTTTCCCGTTTTTCGTGTGGTATGCCACACCAACCAACAACGTAATTGCCGGATACAGGCGCTCTATGGGCCGTGTGAAGGCAACACAGGGGAAGATCGTTCCGCTACCCTTTTAGGCCCTGATTGGGAATCGTGGATACAGTCTAGTGACGAGGCACACCCGATGGACGGACTAACACTACTGGTTCCGTCGTCGGTCGTCCGCGAAGCCGAGGACAAACGCGAGGCAACTCGCAAACTCGGTTACGTCGCCCGCGCGGCGGCGGTGTTCCGGGCCGATCGACTACTCGTCTTCCCCGACCGGGAGGGCGAACGTCGGTGGGGCGAGGAGTTCGTCCGCGTTGTGCTGCAGTACGCCGCGACGCCCCCCTACCTCAAAGACGAGGTGTGGGGGAGACGCGACGAACTGCAGTTTGCGGGCATACTCCCTCCGCTCCGGGTTTCGTCACAGACGGTAACTGATCCAGACGGATCGGTTACACACCAAGGAATCGTGACCAAGGTCGGATCTGAAGGCCGCGTTCGGGTCACTTGCGGACTGCAACACCCGATCTCGCTCATGGTGCCGCCGGATATGCCGGTGCCATCAGAGGGAGAGCGCGTCACCGTCAGGATCTCTTCGAGAGAACCGGTCCGTGCACGACTCGTCGACGAACCCACAGCGGGGTTCGACGTCGAATGTACGGACCTCTCGGCAGCCCTCAGCGACGAATCGAGGCTACGGATCGCCGCCTCCGAGTACGGGGAGAAACTCTCCCACGCTCGGCTCGGCGAGCTCCTCCCGGATCTCCGGGCAGGGATGACCGTCGCCTTCGGTTCGCCCGGCAGAGGGCTGCCGGAAATACTCGGGGTTGAACCCGAGGCAGTCTCGGCCGCAGTCGCGGCAGACGAACACGTTGAATCCGATCCGGGGTTCGACCGCTGGCTCAATACGATTCCGCGACAGGGCAGCGAGACGGTGCGAACGGAGGAAGCGATGTTCGCGTCGCTCGGCTGTCTCACGCTCACGGAGTAACACAATGCCACAACCAAGCAGACCACGCAAAGGCTCGCTGGGCTACGGCCCGCGGAAGCGTGCAACCGACGAGGTTCCACGCATTCGCTCGTGGCCAGACGACGACGGAGCAGCGGCTCCACAGGGCTTTGCCGGCTACAAAGCTGGCATGACCCACGTTGTCATGGTCAACGACGAGGCAGACTCGCCGCGTGAAGGAATGGAAGAGTCCGTTCCTGTCACGGTCGTCGAGGTTCCGCCAATGCGGGCGGTTTCCCTCCGAGCCTATCAAGACACGCCGTACGGACAGAAACCGGTCACCGAGGTTTGGGCCACCGAGTTCCACGAGGATCTCGACCGCGCCCTCGACCTCCCGGCCGAAAACACCTTCGAGGAGGACTCGGAGGCCATTCGGGAACTCATCGCCGACGGTGAGGTCGATGACCTTCGACTCATCACCCACACCGCCCCCGGCGAGAACAGCAACATCCCGAAGAAGGAACCCGACATTATGGAGACCCGCGTCGGCGGCGGCTCGCTCGACGAGCGCGCCGACTTCGCACTCGAACTCCTCGAAGACGGCGGCGAACACAGTTTCGGCGACGTCTTCCGCGCCGGCGAGTACGCCGACGCATCGGGCATCACGAAGGGGAAAGGAACACAGGGTCCCGTCAAGCGATGGGGCGTCCAGAAACGGAAGGGCAAACACGCCCGTCAGGGATGGCGTCGACGGATCGGCAACCTCGGTCCGTGGAACCCATCCCGGGTCCGTTCGACCGTTCCCCAGCAAGGACAGACCGGCTACCACCAGCGAACCGAACTCAACAAGCGTATCATTTCGATCGGCGAGGGCGACGACGCCTCCGTCGACGGTGGCTTCGTCGACTACGGCGAGGTCGATGGTGACTACGTGCTGATCAAGGGTTCGCTGCCGGGGCCGAACAAACGGCTGCTGCGGTTCCGCCCGGCCATCCGGCCGAACGACCAGCCGCGCCTCGACCCCGAGGTTCGGCACGTCTCAACCGCATCCAACCAGGGCTAACTATGCAGGCAACAGTACGCGACCTGAACGGTGACGACGCGGGCTCGATCGACCTCCCCGAGGTCTTCGAGACCCATTTCCGCCCGGATCTCATCCAGCGGGCAGTCGTCGCCGCCCAGGCAAACCGGAAACAGGCCTACGGTGCAGACGAGTTCGCCGGACTGCGAACCCCCGCCGAGTCGCTCGGTAGCGGCCGCGGGATGTCCCACGACCCCCGACAGGACGGCGTCGTTCGACGCGTCCCCCACGCAGTCAGTGGTCGGAAGGCACACCCACCGAAGGCCGAAAAGGACCAGGGCAAGACGATCAACCGCAAAGAGCGCCAGCTCGCAACCCGCTCGGCGCTCGCCGCAACCGTCGACGCCGACCGCGTCGCCGACCGCGGCCACGAGTTCGACGGCGATCTCGAACTCCCACTCGTCGTCTCCGACGAGTTCGAAGACCTCGTGAAGACTCAGGAGGTCGTCTCGCTGCTCGAATCCCTCGGCGTCGCCGAGGACATCGAGCGCGCCGACGAGGGCAAGACAGTACGCGCCGGACGCGGGACGACCCGTGGCCGGAAGTACCAGGAGCCCAAATCGATCCTCTTCGTGACGAGCGGCGAGCCATCGAAGGCCGCCCGCAACCTCGCAGGTGCCGACGTGGCAACCGCCGCGGAGGTCAACGTCGAGGATCTCGCACCCGGCACACACGCCGGTCGACTCACCGTCTTCACCGAGAGCGCGATCGACGAGGTGGCCGACCGATGAACTCGATTCTTCACCACCCGCTGGTGACCGAGAAGGCGATGAACGAGATGGACTTCGACAACAAGCTCCTGTTCATCACTGACATCGACGCCACCAAGCCGGAGATCGCCGAGGAAGTCGAAGAGCGCTACGACGTGACTGTGACAAACATCACGACGCAGATCACGCCGAAAGCAAAAAAGAAGGCGACGCTCAGTCTGAGCGACGACGACGACGCGACTGAAGTCGCCTCACGGATCGGGGTGTTCTAAGATGGGACGACGAATTCAGGGACAACGACGCGGTCGTGGCGGCCCAACGTTCCGGGCCCCCTCCCACCGCTACAAAGCAGAGCTCTCGCACAAGAAGTCCGAAGACCACGACACCATCACCGGCGAGGTCGTCGGCATCGAACACGACCCCGCACGGAGTGCGCCACTCGCGGACGTGGAGTTCGAAGACGACGACCGTCGGCTTATCCTCGCTCCCGAGGGAATCACGGTCGGCGAGACGATCCAGGTCGGTGTTTCGGCGGAGATCAAACCCGGAAACACGCTGCCGCTGGGCGAGATCCCCGAGGGGATCCCGGTCTGTAACGTCGAAAGCTCGCCGGGCGACGGCGGGAAGTTCGCCCGATCGACGGGCGTTTCGGCGCAGCTGATGACTCACGACCGCAACATCGCGGTCGTCCAGCTGCCGAGCGGCGAGGTCAAACGGCTCAACCCCGAGTGTCGCGCCACCATTGGCGTCGTCGCTGGCGGTGGCCGGACCGAAAAGCCGTTCGTCAAAGCAGGCAACAAGTACCACAAAATGAAAGCACGCGGAACCAAGTACCCGCGTGTCCGTGGGGTTGCTATGAACGCGATCGACCACCCATTCGGTGGCGGTGGCCGACAGCACCCCGGCAAGCCGAAGTCCGTCTCGCGGGACGCACCGCCGGGACGGAAGGTCGGTGACATCGCCTCGAAGCGAACCGGACGCGGCGGTAAAGGAGGACGTGACTAATGAGTAGTACAGAGTACCGAACTGGCCGAGAGGGCGAGTTCACATACCGCGGTTACGATCTCGACGAGCTCCAGGAGATGGATCTCGACGAGGTGGCAGAACTGCTCCCCGCTCGACAGCGGCGAACCATTCTCCGTGGTCTCTCCGAGGAACACCAGAAGCTCCTCGACAAAGCCAGCGGCAAAGGCGAGGAAGAGACGGCCAACAACCCGATCCGAACCCACCTGCGGGATATGCCGATCCTGCCGGAGTTCGTCGGACTGACGTTCGCCGTCTACACGGGACAGAGCTTCGAGCGCGTCGAGATCGAACCCGAGATGATCGGGCACTATCTCGGCGAGTTCCAGCTCACCCGTAACTCGGTCGAACACGGACAGGCCGGGATTGGCGCGACCCGTTCATCGAAGTTCGTGCCCCTCAAGTGATATCATGGGAATCAACTACAGCGTCGAGGCCGATCCCGACACCACCGCGAAAGCGATGCTTCGGGAGCGGCCCATCAGCCTGAAGCACAGCAAGGCCATCTCGAAGGCCATCAAAGGCAAGACCGTCGCAGAAGCCGAGGAGTACCTCGACAGCGTCATCGACGGCGAGCAGTCGGTGCCCTTTAAACAGCACAACACCGGCGTCGGCCACCGCTCGGATATCGACGGCTGGGATGCCGGACGCTATCCGAACAAGGCCTCGAAGGACTTCAAAAAGCTCCTCGAAAACGCCCGGAACAACGGGGACAACCAGGGCTTCGACGGCGAAGCAATGGTGATCAAACACGTCGCCCCCCACAAGGTGGGCGAACGGCCCGGCCGCAAACCCCGTGCGTTCGGTCGTGCCAGCTCGTGGAACACCACGCTCTGTGACGTCGAGCTCATCCTCGAAGTACCGGAGGCAGATCGATAATGGCAGACGAACACCAATTCATCGAAAACGGCCTGCAGCGCGCCCAGATCGACGAGTTCTTCGGCGATGAACTCAGTCGCGCAGGCTACGGCGGCATGGACATCGCCAAAACCCCGATGGGAACCCAGATCGTCCTCAAAGCCGAAAAACCGGGGATGGTCATCGGGAAAGGCGGCAAGAACATTCGGAAGATCACCACCGAACTGACCGAACGGTTCGGAATGGAAGATCCCCAGATCGACGTCCAGGAAGTCGACGAACCCGACCTCAACGCCCGGATCGTCGCCGACCGACTGGCCAACGCCCTCGAGCGTGGCTGGTACTTCCGGAAAGCGGGTCACACCACCATCGACCGCATCATGGAGGCCGGCGCACTCGGTGCCGAGATCGTCCTCAGCGGCAAGGTGACCGGTGCCCGTTCCCGCGTCGAGAAGTTCAACCGCGGCTACATCAAACACAACGGTGAGCCAGCCCAGACCGTCGTCGACGAGGGGCAGGGCGTCGCCGTGATGAAGCTCGGAACCATCGGCGTCACCGTCAAGATTATCCCGCCGGGAGCAACGCTCCCCGACGACTTCGAGATCCACGACGACGTGGATGTCGAAGACGTCGAACAGGCAGGCGACGACGAGAGCGTCGAATCGCTGCTTGCCGAGGAACCCGACGAGGTCCCGGACGTTACTGAAGACGCCGAGGAAGAAGTCGACGTTCCTGACGAAGACCCAGCAGAGGTCATCGACGAGGAGATCGTCGAGGAAGTCATCGACGAGGAAACCGCAGACGCGGACGAATCCGACGATGACACCGAGGAGGCTGCCGACGAGGCAGCCGAAGACGACGAAGAGGATCTCGACGAGGACGTTGCCGAAGAGGCAGCCGATCTCGTTGCCGAGATGGAAGACGAAGACGACAAAGAGGAGGACCAATAGATGGCCATCCTTCACGTCGAAGAGATGCGCGATATGACGCCCGCCGAGCGCGAGGTCGAGCTCGAAGAGCTCGAAACCGAGCTGCTCAATCTCAAAGCACTCCAGGCAGCCGGTGGCGTCCCGGAGAACCCCAGCGAGCTCAAAGAGCTTCGCCGGACCATCGCCCGACTGAAAACGGTTCAGACCGAAGAAGGCGACAACGAGGCCGCTGCCTCGACCGACGACGAGTAACCGACTCATGCCACGCACGCCCGAGACACTCACACGACACGAACTCATCGGCCTCCCGCTTCGGGTGGTCGACGCGCCCAGTGCCGACTCCGTCGGTATCTCAGGCCGCGTTGTCAGCGAGACGATGAAGACCGTTGTCGTGTCGACCGAGTCGGGCGACAAACGCGTGCCGAAAGCCGAGTCGGTATTCGAGATCGCAGTCAGCGAGGAATCGATTGACGAACAAGGTGCAGGCGTGCACACAAATGAAGCCGCCGAGGTCGTCGTGGGGGATCAACCCGCGTCGAACCCGTCACCAGGACGGGGCCGCAAGGGCTCGGGGTCTTCGTCCAAACTCGGGGAGGAAACTGCGGGGGTACGCCCTCGTCAGTCTTTGCCGTCGGAATGTTCCGTAAACCAACAGGGTGGATGCCAGGGCGGAGTCTACGTTACGGTGGATGGCAGCCGTCTACTCTCGCGGCCTGCAGAACGAACTGAACGCACAGGAGATTCGAAATGGCGATAGGACTTGACGTACCTATGCCTCCGGAACCACAGAACCCGGAGGCCTACGACTACGAGAAGTGTCCGTTTTACGGACAGCTACCCGTTCGAGGCCAGACCCGCAGTGGGACTGTCGTCTCAACGGATATGGCAAAGACCGTCATCGTCGAGCAGGAGTACGACGTGTTCGTGCCCAAATACGACCGGTATATGAAACGCCGGTCCCGTATTCCAGCGCACGTACCCGGCGTCCTCGACGGACTCGACGAAGGTGACGAAGTAACAATCGCGGAGACCCGACCGCTCTCGAAGACGAAATCCCACGTCGTCGTCGAAAAGCTTGGAGGCGATGCCTGATGGAGGCCCTCAAAGCCGACGTGACGCAGGGCCTCGAGAAGGGCTCGCTGATCACGTGTGCCGACAACACCGGCGCGCGTGAACTCCGAGTCATCAGCGTGGCGGGCTACTCCGGCACGAAGAACCGACACCCCAAAGCCGGTATCGGCGACAAGGTGACCGTCTCGGTCACCAAAGGGACGCCCGAAATGCGACGGCAGGTCCTGGAGGCAGTCGTTGTCCGCCAGCGCAAGCCGATCCGCCGACCGGACGGGATTCGCGTGAAATTCGAGGATAACGCCGCCGTTCTCATCGACGAGAACGAGGAGCCTCGCGGGACCGACATCAAGGGCCCGATCGCACGCGAAGTCGCCGAACGCTTCGGGAGCATCGCGTCCACAGCGACGATGATCGTATAGCATGACACGACAACCACACAAACAGCGAAATGCCGCTGCGAACGCGTCGCTCCACGAGCGACACGAGCAGGTCAAAGCGCCGCTGTCGCCCGAACTCCGCGAGGAGTACGACCAGCGGAGCGTCCGCGTCAACGCGGGCGACACCGTCGTCGTCCAGCGTGGCGATCACGCCGGAAGCGAGGGCGAGGTCATCAACGTCGACCTCAAAAAGGCCGAGATCAACGTCGAGGAGGTCACCGTCGAGAAGTCCGACGGTGAGGAAGTGCCTCGACCGCTTCAAGCCAGCAACGTCCAGGTGACCGAGCTGGATCTCGAAGACCCACGGCGTGAGGCCCGACTCAGCAGCGAGGAGGATAACGAATGAGCAACCACCAGAAACGACTCTCGGTACCGAACTCGTGGCCGGTCGAACGGAAGACCGAAACCTACACCGTGAAAGCGGGCGCAGGCCCCCACGGTGAGGCCGGTGTGCCCCTGCTCGTCCTGCTGCGGGACGTGCTGGGCTACGTCGACTCGAAGAAGGAAGCGCGCTACGCACTGAATCAGGGCTCGATTCTCGTCAATGGTGACGCAATCACCGACGAGCGTCGACCCATCGGGATGTTCGACATCGTCGCGTTCACCGAACGCGAAGAGTACTACCGCGTCTTCCCCGACGAGGGTGGACGACTCGCGCTGACCCCTATCGACGCAGAGTCCGCGGGGAGTCGGCTCGGGAAGATCGTCAACAAGGAGCAGGTCTCCGGCGGCGACTTCCAGCTGACGCTCCACGACGGAACGAACGTTCGCGTCGCGGATGCAGGCGAGTACTCGACCAACGACTCGCTTGTCATCGACAACGAGGACAAGGAGATCGTCGCCCACTTCGTCTACGAAGAGGGCGCGCTCGTCACCGCCGTCGACGGCCAGCACGCTGGCCAGATCGGACAGGTAGAAGAGATCGATGTTACTCTCGGCAGCGGTTCGAACACGGTCGCCGTCGAAGGCGACGACGACAGTTTCGAGACGGTCGAGAGCTACGTCGTTGTGATCGACGAGAACTTCACGGGTGATGACGAATGAGCGAGGCTGACGCCGAGTTCCACGAGATGCGCACACCAAGCATCGAGAAAGTCGTCGTCCACATGGCCGTCGGCGAAGGCGGTCGCGAGCTCCAGAACGCCCAGGAGATCCTCGAAGAGATCGCGGGCCAGGAGAGCGTCCAGACGCTCGCCAAACGGACGGTCGCGGAGTTCGACATCCGAGAAGGCGATCCGATCGGTGCAAAGACGACGCTCCGTGGCGACGACGCCCACGAGTTCCTCGAAACCGCACTGCCGCTGACGGAGCTTTCCGTCTCGCAGTTCGATGACACCGGCAATTTCAGTTTCGGTGTCGCCGAACACACGGAGTTCCCGAGCCAGGAGTACGACCCGCAGATCGGTATCTACGGGCTCGATGTCACCGTGACGCTCGTCCGACCGGGCTACCGCGTCGCCCAGCGCGACAAAGAGACCCGATCGATTCCGAGCGGCCACCAGATGACGACCGACGATGCAGCCAGCTACGTCGCGTCGACGTTCGACGTGGAGGTCACTGAATGAGCGAATCAGAAGAACAGACGTCCGGAGACACCGCGGAGCGGACGGGACAGACGCTGTCCTGTCGGCGCTGTGAGCGCGAACAGGGGCTTGTCGGCAAGTACGACATCAACCTCTGTCGGCAGTGCTTCCGCGAGGTCGCCCGAGACATGGGATTCAAGAAGTACAGCTAACCATGGCAGGCAACGACCCACTGTCCAGCGCACTCTCCGGCATCGACAACGCCGAAAGCGTTGGCCATCTCGATATTACGGTACAGCCCGCCTCGAACATCATCGGCTCGATCCTCGAAGTCTTCTACGACCGAGGATACATCGACGGCTTCGAATTCGTCGACGACGGCAAGGCCGGTCAGTTCGAGGTTGAACTCAAAGGCGCGATCAACGAATGTGGCATCGTCAAGCCCCGGTACTCCGTGGGCGCAGACGGCTACGAGAAATGGGAGAAACGGTTCCTCCCGGCCCGTGACTACGGGTCGCTCATCGTCACAACGAGCCACGGCGTCATGAGCCACTACGAGGCCCGCGAGGCGGGCATCGGTGGCCAAGTGATCGCATACGTCTACTAACAATGACACGAACAGCAATCCAACTTCCGGACGACGTGTCCGCTACGGTAGACCACCTCGATCTCACCGTCGAGGGACCTGACGGCAGCGTCTCGCGCCGTCTCTGGTTCCCCGATGTCGACGTCAGCGTCGACGACGACGAAGTCGTCATCGCAACCGACGTTGAGGACGCCAAGACCACCGCGACCGTTGGCACCTTCGAAAGCCACGTTCGCAACATGATCCACGGCGTCACCGACGGCTGGGAGTACAAGATGGAGGTCCACTACGCTCACTTCCCGATGCAAGTCAACATCGAGGGCGACGAAGTCGTCATCGAGAACTTCCTCGGGGAGAAGGCCGACCGGCGGACCCCGATCCGTGGCGACACAGACGTACAGGTCGACGGCGAAGAGGTCACGCTGACGGGCTCCGACAAGGAGGCCGTCGGCCAGACCGCCGCCGACATCGAACAGCTCACCAAGGTCAACGACAAGGACACGCGCGTCTTCCAGGACGGCGTCTACATTGTCGAGAAGCCACAGGCAGGAGGTGCCTGAGATGGCAGACGAACCCCAAGAACTAGAGGACATCAGCGGTGTCGGCCCCTCGAAGGCCGACGCGCTCCGTGAGGCAGGCTACGAGTCGATCGAGGACGTCAAAGCCGCCAGTCAGGGCGAGCTCGCCGAGGTCGACGGCATCGGGAACGCGCTCGCAGCGCGTGTCAAAGCCGGTGTCGGCGATCTCGAAGTCGCCGAGGAAACCGAGGCCGAGGTCGAAGACGAGACCCCCGAAGAGGAACTCGAAGAAGAGGCCGAAGACGTCGAGACGAAACTCGTCGCCCGCGGTCACGCCGACAAGACCCCGGAACTCGACGACGAAACCGATTCGGCGCTCACCCAAAAGAAGCGCGAGGGCAAACCCGCCTTCAAGCGCCAGGACTACCACATGAAAAAGCGGACGCCCGAATCGTGGCGTCGGCCCCGTGGTGGCCTCTCGAAACAGCGCCGCGGCTTCAAGAGCCGTGGGCCGAAAGTCGCCCCCGGATTCATGTCGCCGAAGGCCGCCCGTGGCCTTCACCCGAGCGGCTTCGAGGAAGTCCGTGTCCACAACACCGACGACCTCGACGACGTCGATGGCGACACCCAAGCGGTGCGGATCGCCAGCAAGGTCGGCGGCCGCAAACGCGAGCGGATCGAGGAGATCTGCGAAGACGAGGAGATTCGCGTGCTGAACCCAACCTACATCGAAGTGGAGGTCGACGACGATGAGTGATCTCGGTTCACAGAAACGACTCGCCGCCGACATCCTGGATGTCGGCGAGGGCCGCGTCTGGCTCGACCCCGAGGAACAGGAAGAAATTGCCGAGGCGATCACCCGAGAGGATATTCGGGATCTGGTCGACCAGGGCATCATCCGTGCGAAAGGCACGCAGAACAACTCCCGTGGCCGCGCCCGCGAGCGCAACGAGAAGCGCTCCTACGGCCACAAGAAGGGCCAAGGCACCCGCAAAGGGAAAGCCGGGGCCCGCGAGTCGCGGAAAGACAGCTGGGTCTCTCGGATTCGCGCCCAGCGGAAGCGACTCAAGGAACTCCGCGAGGAGGGAACGATCGACCGGACGCAGTACCGCGAGCTGTACAACAAAGCCAGCGGTGGCGAGTTCGACAGCGTCGACCGGCTCGAAGCCTTCGTCCGAACCAACTACGGCATTGAGGTGAACGCATAATGGCAACTGGACCACGATACAACGTGCCGATGCGCCGCCGCCGTGAGGTCCGTACTGATTACCACCAGAGGTTGCGCCTGCTGAAATCCGGCAAGCCCCGTCTGGTCGCCCGGACGAGCAACAAACACGTCAGGGCGCAGCTGATCACCCCCGGACCCGACGGCGATATTACCCACGTTGCCGCCTCCAGCGAGGATCTCGCAGACTACGGCTGGGACGCCCCAACGGGCAACATCCCCAGCGCGTACCTGACGGGCTACCTCCTTGGCAGCCGCGCTCTTGAGGCCGGTCTCGACGAGGCCGTCCTCGACATCGGGCTGAACACGGCGACGCCGGGTAATAAGGTGTTTTCGGTGCAGGAAGGAGCAATCGACGCGGGGCTCGAAATCCCCCACAACGACAGCGTGCTGGCCGACTGGTCGCGCAACCGCGGCGAACACATCGCCGACTACGCCGACCAGCTCGACGAGCCGCTGTACAGTGGCGATTTCGACGCCTCCGAACTACCTGAGCACTTCGACGACGTGCTCGCAGCGATTCAGGAGGACGAATGAGCCAACACAACAACGGCTGGGAGCCGCGCACGCGGCTCGGCCGACAGGTACAGAGCGGCGATATTTCGACGATGGAACAGGCACTCGCCTCCGGGCTCCCGCTGAAGGAGCCGGAGATCGTCGACCAGCTCCTCCCCGGACTGGAAGACGAGGTGCTCGACATCAACATGGTCCAGCGGATGACCGACTCGGGTCGCCGAGTCAAGTTCCGCTGTGTCTGTGTGGTCGGCAACCGCGACGGCTATCTGGGGTACGCCCAGGCCCGCGACGAGCAGGTCGGCGGCGCTATCCAGAAAGCCATCGACGTTGCAAAACTCAACATCATCAAAGTCGACCGCGGCTCGGGATCGTGGGAGGACTCCGCCGGTGGGGTCAACTCCCTGCTCCGAACCGCCGAAGGCAAGGCCGGCTCGGTTACCGTTCGCATCATGCCCGCCCCGCAGGGGCTCGGGCTCGCGGCAGCCGAGACCGTCCGGAACATCCTCGAACTAGCCGGCATCCAGGACGCCTGGACGAAGTCCGACGGCAACACCCGGACGACGGTCAACCTCGCGAAGGCGACATACAACGCCCTGGAGAACGCCGCCCAGTCGCGGACGCCCCAGCGCGCTAAAGCCGTCCGCAAGGAGGCCAACGAATAATGCAGGCACTCGTTCAACTCCGCGGCGAGGTCAACATCTCACACGACATCCGTGACACGCTGAAGATGCTGAATCTTCACAGCGTCAACCACGTGACGTTCGTTCCCGAGACCGACACCTACCGCGGCATGATCACCAAGGTCAACGACTACGTTGCCTTCGGTGAACCCAGTGCCGACGTTGTTGCCACCCTCATCGAGCGACGCGGCGAAGCCGACGAAGGCGACGCCGACATCGACGACGCGTGGGTTGCCGACAACACCGACTACGACGATATCGCCTCGCTCGCCGAGGCACTCGTCGCCGAAGAGACGACGCTGCGAGAGCAGGGTCTGTCGCCGGTCATCCGGCTTCACCCGCCGCGCGGTGGCCACGACGGCATCAAACACCCGGTCATCGAGGGTGGCCAGCTCGGCCACCACGACACCGAGGATATCGATAGCCTCCTGGAGGCGATGCGATAATGGGATCGAAGAAACGCCGACAGCGCGGTTCCCGAACCCACAGCGGCGGCAGCCACAAAAACCGGCGCGGAGCCGGACACCGTGGTGGCCGTGGCCGTGCGGGCCGCGACAAACACGAGTTCCACAACTACGAACCGCTCGGCAAACATGGCTTTAGCCGACCTGACTCGATCACGGATACGATCGAAGAGATCCGCATCCAGAAGATCGACGAGGATATCGCGCTCTACGCCGACGACGGCACCGCCGAAAGCGACGGTGACGCCTACGTCATCGACGCCCGCGACGTAGTCGACGCCGGACACGACGTCGACGTCGTGAAGGTGCTCGGCGGCGGCCAGGTTCGCAACGAACTGGTCGTCACCGCAGACGCCTTCACCGCGGGTGCAGTCGCTGGCATCGAGGAGGCTGGCGGCGACGCCGTCCTCTCGGAGCGAGCCGAGGAAGCCGAAGATGACGAAGCGGAAGACGTAAACGACGAGCGTTCAGACGAATCATAATATGAGTTGGAAGGAGGCCGCCGAACCGGTGCTGACGCGGATGCCCGTAGTCGCGCGGCCGGAGGGACACGTTCCGTTCAAACGGAAACTGCTGTGGACCGCCGGCGTGCTGGGTATCTACTTTTTCCTGACGAACATCGCGCTGTTCGGCCTCGATGCTGGCGGTAGCGATATCTTCGGCCAGTTCCGGTCGATCCTCGCGGGCGGACAGGGATCGGTCCTGCAGGTCGGGATCGGCCCGATCGTCACCGCATCGATCGTCCTGCAGCTGCTCGGCGGTGCGAACCTGCTGGGGCTGGATACGGACAACGATCCCCGCGATCAGGTGCTGTATCAGGGGCTCCAGAAGCTGCTTGTGGTCATCGTGACTGCGGCAACTGCCGCCCCGATGGTGTTCACCGGCGCGTTCCTGCCGGCCAGCGATACGGTCGGTAACGCCCTCGGTATCGGCACCTTCGGCGTTCAGCTGCTGATCTTCGCGCAAGTGTTCGTCGGCGGCATCCTGATCCTGTTCATGGACGAGATCGTGAGCAAGTGGGGTGTCGGCTCCGGTGTCGGGCTGTTCATTATCGCCGGCGTGAGCCAACAGCTCATCGGTGGGATGATCAGCTGGTCGGCGCTCGGTACCTCCGGCTTCTTCGCGAGCTGGTATGGGATCATCGTCGGCAGCACCGAACTCGGAGCGACGTTCACCGCCGAATGGTTCCAGCGGCTGCTGTTCGATCCGGGGAACCTCCTGGCGCTGGTGACCACGGTGCTGATCTTCGTGGTCGTCGTCTACGCCGAGTCGGTCCGGGTCGAGATCCCTCTCAGCCACTCCCGCGTTCGGGGTGCCCGTGGGCGGTTCCCGGTGAAGCTCATCTACGCGAGCGTCCTGCCGATGATCCTCGTCCGCGCACTGCAGGCGAACATCCAGTTCCTCGGACAGATCATCTACAGCCAGATGGGCGACTCGATGCCAGCGCTGCTCGGCGTCTACGCCGACAGTCAGCCCGTCGACGGGCTGTTCTACTATCTGGCACCGATTCAGGCACGTTCCGACTGGATGTGGTTCCTCGGGCTGACGCCGCCGGAGATCGCGCCGTGGCAGATCGGCCTGCGTGTCGCTATCGACCTGATCTTCATGCTGGTCGGCGGGGCGATCTTCGCCATCTTCTGGGTCGAAACCACCGGCATGGGGCCGGAGGCGACTGCCAAACAGATCCAGAGCTCGGGGATGCAGATCCCCGGCTTCCGCCGGAACCCACAGGTCGTCGAGAAGGTCATGGAGCGCTACATCCCACAGGTGACCGTCATCGGTGGCGCGCTCGTCGGCCTGCTCGCCGTGATGGCGAACATGCTCGGTACCATCGGTAACGTCTCCGGAACCGGACTGCTGCTGACGGTCTCGATCACGTACAAACTGTACGAGGAGATCGCCGAGGAGCAGATGATGGAGATGCATCCGATGATGCGGCAGATGTTCGGCGACGAGTAGCTGCTTCCTGCGGTTTTTATTTATTTCATCGGCCTCTCAGCAGCGCCCACGGATCGTCGACACCGAAGCCGTCGATCCGTACTTGATCCCTCCGACAACAGCCAACAAACGGCAAAAGAACACGGGTTAAGTGCGTTCGCACCCAACGATATACCATGTCGGAACCAACCGATCTCGGGACGCTGCGGCGCGGCACTGAGTTGGTGAAACGCGGCTTTGCACAGATGCAGAAGGGCGGCGTCATCATGGATGTCGTCACCCGCGAACAGGCCCGTATTGCCGAGGACGCCGGCGCTGTCGCCGTGATGGCGCTGGAAGCCGTCCCGGCGGACATCCGCAAACGCGGCGGCGTCGCCCGGATGCCCGACCCCTCGAACGTCACCGAGATCATCGACGAAGTGTCGATCCCCGTCATGGGGAAATCCAGGATCGGCCACCACACCGAGGCCCAGATCCTCGAAGCCCTCGGCGTCGACATGATCGACGAGTCGGAGGTCCTCACGCCCGCCGACGACGAGTACCACATCGACAAACGCGACTTCACCTCGCCGTTCGTCTGTGGGGCCCGGAACCTCCCCGAAGCGCTGCGGCGCATCCACGAGGGTGCGGCGATGATCCGCACCAAGGGCGAGGCCGGAACCGGCGACGTGAATCAGGCCGTCCAACACCAGCGGACGATGATGAACCAGATCCGGACCATCGAAGGCCTCGACCACGAGGAACGTGAGAAGTGGGCCCGCGAACACGGCGCGCCCCGAGAGTTGGTCCACGAGACCGCCGAGATGGGTCGACTCCCCGTTGTCAACTTCGCCGCCGGTGGGATCGCAACGCCCGCCGACGCCGCGCTGATGATGCACCACGACTGTGACGGCATCTTCGTCGGCTCGGGGATCTTCGGCGCGGAGGACCCCGAAGCGATGGGCGAGTCAATCGTCGAGGCGGTCAACAACTGGGACGACCCCGACCGGCTCGCCGAGATCGCCACCGAGGCTGGCAGCGGCATGAAGGGCCAGTCGAACGATTCGATTCCGGACGACGAGCGGCTGCAGGGTCGCGGCGTCTAATCGCGCTTACGGCGCGCTACTGTTTTCATTCGTTTGGCCGGCCGGAACGTATTCGATCGTCGGGTTCTCTCCGGGACCGACCGGAATCCGCTCGATCTCCTCGCCGTCGCTGCCGGTGATCACGATGTAGTAATCGACGCCCTCGCTGTCGGGTGCTGGCTCGGTCTCGACTTGCTCGTTGCCGTCGACATCCTCGCCCGCGAGGAACGACCGTACCGCCTCGGTAGTCATGAGTGAGACCGCCTCGCCGCTGTCGGCGTTGACGAACACGTTGCGGCTGATGTCGGTGTTGTCGACCGGGACGACCTTGCTGTGCCACCACAGATCGTCGTTGATGAACACGGGCACCGGCTCGACGACGACGAAGTTGTCACCCCAGCCGGTCTGGGAGTCCGCCGACCGGACGATCCCCATCGCCCGTTCGGGACCGGTGAGTGTCTCGCCCCCCGAGGCAAAGTACCGGGTCTCGCCCGTGGTGGCGTCGACGAAGAAGATCTCATCGAGGCCGCGGGAGTCCTCGCCGTAGGGCTCCATCGCAGTCACGTAGCTCATCCGCTCGCCCGCGAGATCGATCACGAACGGTTGGCTGTTGCCAGCACCCGAGGGCATTGCGGCGACCTCGACTTCTCCGCTGTGTTCACCGACGACTGGAAGTTGGTTGATAATCCCGTTGCGGAAGCCGAGCGACCCCATCTCCCGCTCGGTATTATAAAGAGGGTAGAGCCGCTGGCCGTCGAGGATCTCGCTTGCCTGTGCTTCCTCCGGCGTCAGATGAGTGATCGTTCCGTCCGGCGAGATCAGCGCGCCGCCGTCCCAGACAGGAACCGTGTGGGGGATCGGGGTCAACTGCCACTCGTGGCCCGTCTTCGAGTAGTACATATACGCGGTCCCGTTGTGGGTGAACTCGACGGCATCGTCGTAGTACCGCGTCAGGAAGTCGGTCGACTTCAGATTCCAGTCGGCCCCGCGCTGGAGGTACATCCCCTCGCCGATGGCGAACTGCTGGTCGTCGTAGGCGGTGATCGCCCGGTTTTCCATCCGGGTCATATCCGACAACAGGACGCCGCGCTGGTTGCTCAGGAGCTTGTTCCGCGGGCCGTCGGGTTCGATGGCGTAGGACCACGCCAGCGTACCGTCCTCGGCGCGGGCGATGTCGCTCGGCCCCAGCCGGTGGGTCCGGTAGGACGTCGACCCTCGTGTCTGGACGTCGGCGACCGCACGGGGGACGATCCGGGGATTGTCGGCGTTGATCTCCGGGAAGTCGTCGATCGGCTCGCTGTCGCTCATCGTTCGGTCGGCCAGCGTCGCCTCGGCGACCATCCCGGCCGGAACCGAGTAAATAAAGCCGAGCAGGACGGCGATACCGAAGATCGTTCCTACCAGGTAGAGTTTCAGCACCGCCGAATCGCTCAGCAACAGGCCCAGCGAGCCGCCGTCGACCTGTCTGCCGTCGGTCTTCAGCGGCGGCGCGAGCCAGAGGCCGACCGCCACGAGGATCGTCACCCCGCCAATGAGCAGCCCGGTCGGAGAGTAGACGAGAGGATAGACGAGCCCGTGAACCACCGGCCGCAAAAAATAGACGAGGATACAGGCGACAGTCAGGAGGGCGATACGTTTGGCGAGATGGGGGCCGGTCGACACCGTCTCGAACCGGCCTGAGAGATCGGGTATCACAGCGGCTGTTGGCCGAATTAGCCTATAGGAGTTTTGAAACTACTGACAGGTAGCGTTCCGTTTCTCTCAGAACAGCGTCGCGCCGCGGCTCACCCGCGTCTGGTAGGCGCGCGCCTCGACGCCTTCATCCGCAAACGCATCGAGCATCGCGGTCGCCACCCCGCGCCGCTGGTCGTCCCGACAGACCGCGAGTAGCGAGGGCCCCGCGCCGCTGACGGTGACGCCGACTGCACCCGCCTCGCGGGCGGCCTGTGAGACTTCCTCGTAGCCCGTAATCAGTTTCGCCCGCGCAGGCGTCACCAGTGGGTCAGCCATACCGCGGCCGACGAGATCGGGGTCGGATTGACACATCCCCATCGTGAGCGTCGCGGCGTTGCCGACGGTCTCGACCAACTGCTCCATGCTCGCCGTCTCGGGGACGACCTCGCGGGCGTCCCGCGTCGACACGGCGATCTCGGGGAGACAGGCCACGAGCGGAATGTCGGCCTCAACCGAGTGGACGCCGTCGCCCGTGGCGATCGTAAACCCACCGAGGATCGAGGGGGCGACGTTGTCAGCGTGGGCGGTCCCCGAGACGACCGCCTCGCCCTCCGCGGCGATTGGAACGAGTTCCTCCCGCGAGAGCCCGCGGTCGTACAGCTCGTTGAGCGCGACCGCCGCGCCCGCGGCGCTGGCGGCTGACGAGCCCAGCCCCGAGGCGGGCCGGACGCCCTTGTCGATCTCGATGCGGGCGGGTGCGTTGAGGGCGTCGACGACCGCGCCGACGGTGTTTTTGTCGGGATCGGTCGGGATGTACTGGCTCCCGACGCCCGTGATTTCGATCGTGGTCCGGTCGGCGCGTTCGACACGGATCACGTCGGCCGGGCGATCGAGGGCAACCCCGAAGACGTCGAACCCGCTGCCGAGGTTAGCGCTCGTCGCCGGCGCTCGAACCGTGATCATGCGGCTGGGTTATCGTAGTTACCCCAAAAAGATAGCGAACCGGACCGACGATCTCCCCGGTGTTGGCGGCTGGTCAGCCACCCGTTCGGCATCCCCACGGCGATTAGCCGTCGGCGGTGACATACACCAGCGGCCCGACCACAATGAGCGTGAGTCCCAAAAACAGGTAGAAACTGGGCATCAACGTCGACGGCGTGAGAATGAAAATCACGCCGAAGAGGATCGTGTTGAGCCCGATTACCTGTTGTGACTTCAGTGGGAGCGCCCCGAGGGTCGTCAGGACGAACCCCACCAGCATGATCTGCCCGATGTTGTAGTCCAGGAGGATCGAGTCGACGAGTAGCGGCAGCATTCTTGTTCGTAGGTCGCGGTGAAACCCGCATTAAACTTCCGTTCTTCGGCTGGTCGACCGCTAGCCGTCGGTGCGTTATTGTGGGCCCGTGATGTCTAGCGGGCGAATCCAGCCGTACCAGAGGACGAATACCATCCCACCGTACCCCATAACGAAGACGAGCATCCCGAGGGTGTCGAGTCCGAGCTGTCCAAGTCCCCAGCGGGCGACACCGGAGCCGGCGATGCCGACGAACAGGATCAGTGCCAACAGGACGGTATCGGAGCTGAGAAATTCCCGGAGGTTCGTCTCGGCCATACTGCCTGTTGGTGTGCCAGCCGTGTCAATCGCTCGGTTCGCTGTCGACTAGTCGGACTTTCCGAGCCGGGATTCGAGATCGGCCTGCTCGTCGCTCCGGCCGATCGTCACGAGAGTGTCTCCGGCTTCGAACTCGAAGCTCGGCTCGGGGCTCGGGTAGGCATCCGGCCCCCGTTCGACGGCGATCACGGTCACTCCCGTTTTATCCCGAATATTGCTGTTTTCGAGTGTCGTACCGGCCAGCGGTGAGTCCTCGTCGAGGGTATACCACTCGATGATGGTATCGCCACCGATCATCGTCGAACTCGTGTCCATTTCGGTCGGCTGGAAATGGACGTCTTCGAGGATCGCCCCGAACGCCTCGGCTTCGGCCTCGCTGAGTTCGATGATGCGGTCGGCGTCGGCATCCGCGTGCTCTTTTTTAAATATCTCGTGTTTGCCGGTGTTGTGGATCACGACGACGAGCGACGAGCCGTCGTGGACCGGCAGCTCGAACCGCTTGCCGACGCCCGGCAAGTCCGTCTCGGAGATGTCCATATCCCACATTGTAACGATAGCTGGATAAGTATTCACCCGGTCGACGGACGCCGAGCCGGTCGGGTGGATTCGCATACGCTTATCAGGGCGGAATACACAGTACGGATAACTTACTCTCCTATGGCTTCGGGCACCCTCCTGTTGGAAGTCGGCGTGCTGTTCGTGGTGGTCGCCCTCTGCGGAGCGCTCGCCAAACGGATCGGTCTCTCGGTCATCCCGTTTTATATTGTCGCCGGAATCGTCTGTAGCCCCTTTGTCGTCGGCCGACTCGATCTCCCGTACATCCAGAACACCGAGTTCATCAAAATCGGTGCGGAGCTCGGGATCGTGTTCCTACTCTTTTTTCTCGGGCTCGAATTCAACCTCGACCGGCTGCTCGAAAGCCGCCAGTTGATCGGGAAAGCCGGACTCATCGATCTGGGAATCAATTTCCCGGTCGGCTTCGTCCTGGGCTATTTGTTCTTCGGCGATCTCATCGCCGCAACGCTGATGGCCGGGATCATCTACATCTCCTCGAGTGCGATCATCACCAAATCCCTGATCGACCTCGGCTGGATCGCCAACGACGAGGCCAACCCGATGCTCGGCACACTCGTCTTCGAGGACCTGTTTATCGCCGTCTATCTCGCCGTCGTCTCGGCGATCGTTATCGGCGGCGGCGATATCGGTGCGGCCGCCCAGTCGGTCGGGATCGCCCTCGGCTTTATTTTCGTCCTGCTGCTGCTCGTCCAGTTCGGTAACGATCTGTTCGAGCGGCTGCTTGCCACCGAGTCCCACGAATACTTCGTCCTCCGGGCGGTCGGCGTCACCGTCCTCGTGGCGGGGGCGGCGCTTGCACTCGGCGTCAGCGAGGCCGTGGCGGCCTTCTTTATCGGGATGGCGTTCAGTTCGACGACCCACGTCCACGAACTGGAGACGCTCCTGGAGCCGATCCGGGACGCCTTCGCAGCGATCTTCTTCTTCTGGATCGGCCTTATCACCGATCCCCTGCTGGTTGTCGGCGTCGCCGGGCTGCTCGCGGTCGCCATCCTCGCCTCGACGCCGACCAAACTCCTCAGCGGCTACTGGGGCGGTCAGGTCTACGGCCTGAGCCACACCCGCTCGGTGCGGGTCGGTGCAGGGATGGTCACCCGCGGAGAGTTCTCGTTGATCATTGCGACGGTTGCGGCCGCCGGAACCGGGCCAGTACTCACTGAGACGATTCCGGCCTTCGCCGTCGGCTACGTTCTCCTGATGAGTATCCTCGGGACCGTGTGTATGCAGTACTCCGGTGTCTTCGACAGCATCATCCCCAACCGCACTACCCGAGCCGAACCAGCCGACTAACACCTATGCGACTGATCCAGACACTCATTCCGGACGGCAAGCGCGATACCGTCGTCGACATCCTCGAAACCGAGGGAATCGACTTCGCGATGACCAAGGAGAGCTCCGAATCGGGCTACAGCGATATCCTCTACATCCCAGCCGAGTCGGATTCGGTCGAGGGGATCGTCGACCAACTCCGGGATGTCGGTGTCGAGCGCGACGGCTACATGGTCGTCACCGACGTCGAGACGATTATCTCCGAGCAATTCGAGGAGAAACAGGACGAAGACGATGACAACGCCGAAGACGAACGGATTTCCCGTGACGAACTCCGAACCAAGGCCCGGAACCTCTCTCGCAGTACGACGAACTATCTCGTGTTGACGATCATCAGTGCCATCGTTGCCACCGCCGGACTGCTCCAGGACAGCGCGGCGGTCGTCGTGGGATCGATGGTGATCGCGCCGCTGATCGGCCCGGCGATGGCATCTTGTGTGGGGACCGTAATCAACGACGACGACAACGCGCTGTTCTGGGAAGGGATTCGCTCGCAGGCCGTTGGGCTCGCGGTCGCCGTTCTGAGCGCGACGCTGTTCGCACTTAGCTATCGGGCGTTGCTCGCCCCGGAGCTCGAACTCCTGTTGATCCAGCAGGTCGCCGAACGCGCCCATCCTGGACTGCTGGCGCTGGCGATCGCTCTCGGAGCAGGGACCGCTGGCGCGCTCTCGCTGACCTCGGGGGCCGACGAGGCGCTGGTCGGCGTGATGATCGCCGTCGCACTCATGCCCCCAGCCGCCTCGGTCGGCCTCGGGATCGCCTACGCCGACCTCCGGCTTGCTTTCGGGGCTGGCGTGTTGGTGCTCGTCAATCTGCTTTCGATCAACATCGCGGGCATCGTGACGATCTGGATCAAACGCTACAAGCCGACCCACTGGTACGACGCCCAGGAGGCCCGGCGGGCGACGATCGGCCGATTGGCCGTCTTCGGGCTGGCCGTCCTCGTCCTCACTTCGTTTCTGGCGGTGAGTTCGCTTGATGCACGCGAGAACGCGGCCTTCGAACAGCAGGTCGAGGCGATCGCCGCCGACACCACCGACCGACTGCTCGGCGTCGACTTCGAGTACCGCGCGGATCTGCTCCGGCAGGAGCCGACCGAAGTGACGGTCCACGTCTATGGCGACTCCCCACCGGCCGCCGCGGCGATACGCGAGCGGATTCGACAGGAGACTGGCGTCGACGTCCCCGTCACCGTGGTTACCGAACGGGTAGATACTGCCTAATAGTTGGTAAATGTCGCCTAACGGCTGATGAATATCACCTAACAGCCGGTGAGGATCGGCTATTTAAACATCAAAAAATCAGAACGAGAAGCCAGCCGTTACTCGTCGCCGAGCTGGCTGTAGGAGCCGACGAGACTGTGGGTGAGGTCGATTCCCTCGATGGTCGCCTTCTCGTCGAAGACCGTATTGGTCAGTTCGGCGTCCTCGACGTGGGCATCGGGGAAGACAAGCGAATCAGTTACCGTCGAGTCTGTGACGGTTGCGCCGGACATGACGTGGGTTGAGCCGTTGAGCTCGCTGTTTTCGACGGTTGCGTCGTCGGCAATCAGCGGCTCACCGCCGAGTTTCCAGTCCACCGCGTCGAGGTAGGCCGCGGCCTCGCCGATGTCGAACCAGACGTCCTCGAAGGTGAACGCATAGACCGACTGTCGGCCCTGGAGCCACTGGAGGAACCAGCCGGGCTCGTCGGGGTTCTGGTCGTCGGCGAGATAGGTGTCGAACTGCGGCAGCACGTCCGCGGGGAACGCATAGCAGGCGATCGACGCGAGGGTGGTGTTGGGTTCGTCGGGTTTCTCCTGGAAGTTGACGACCTCGTCGTCGTCGAGTTCGACCAGGCCGTAGGATTTGGCGCGTTCGCGGTCGCCGACGTCGTAGGCCGCCAAGACGGGCGACTCCTTGTCCTCGAAGAAGTCGACGAAGTCCGCGATGTCGAAGCCGACCATATTGTCTCCGGCGATAATCAGCAGGTCGTCGTCGAGCCCCTCGCGGTCGATGAGCTGGGCGAGCGCGCCGACGACGCCGAACTTCTCGTCCTCGTCGCTGGTGTCTTCGACCGACAGTTCGGGCTTCTGATAACCCTGCTCGTCGACGTAGTTCTCGAAGTCGGCGGCGAACCGCTCGTTGGTGCTGATATAGACATCCGAAATCTCGTCGTCGTCTTCGAGCTGTTCGAGCGTTTTGTCGATCACCGTCGTCTCGCCGACGGGGAGCAGCATCTTCGGTCGGTTGCGCGTGATCGGCCACATTCGGGTGGCATAGCCACCGGCAAGAACAATTGCGTCCATACCATGTCAACCAGTCTCTGTTACCTTATACTCTTTCCTTGCGGAGATCACAAACAGTCGCTACAGGCTGTATATCGCCTTGTTGCTATTCACCGATGGGTGAATACAATTCGAATATATCACAGTGAGGACCCCTGTTCGTCTACTGCTCTCACAGTTAGCATCGTCAACGACGGGGGCTGTCCACATAGGTATCGGGTAACTAATGGGGGGAGGCACCGACAGGAAGCGTATGTTCGGAACGAGTGGCGTCCGTGGCCCTGTTGGTGAGACGGTGACAGCGGAGCTCGCGCTCTCGATCGGGCGAGCGGTAGCGACCGGTGGCGCGTCGACGGTCCTGGTCGGCCGTGACGCACGCGACAGCGGCCGGTTCCTCGCCGACGCGGTCGCGGCGGGACTGGCCGAGTGCGGTGCAGACGTGATCGACCTCGGTCGGGTGGCGACGCCGACGCTCGCCCGGCGTATCGCCCAGCTCGACGCCGACGCGGGCGTCGTTATTACTGCCTCCCACAACCCGGCACCCGACAACGGGCTCAAACTCTGGACGCCCTCGGGGCAGGCCTTCGACACCGACCGACGCGAGCGGGTCACCGAGATCGTTGAGAGCAACGGCTACGCCTTGGCTGACTGGGACGAATCGGGTGACAGACAGCGTGATCAGACCGCGACCGCCGCCCACAGGGACGCCCTCGTTGAGGCGGTCGACCGCAAGGCCATCGAAGACCTAGAAGTCGTCGTCGACGTGGGCAACGGCGTCGGTGGGGTAACCGCCTCGGCGTTCCGGGAGTTGGGAGCCAATGTAACGACGCTCAACGCCCAACCCGACGGCTCGTTCCCCGGCCGCCCCAGCGAGCCGACCGCCGGGACGCTGACCGCGCTCTGCGCGCAGGTCGGCAACAGCGATGCCGACCTCGGCGTCGCCCACGACGGCGATGCCGACCGCATGATGGCCGTCGACGAAACCGGCGCGTTCGTCCCGAAAGACGTTCTGCTGGCGCTGTTCGCCCGGCGTGCAGTCCGGGCCGCCGGAGGAGGCCGAGTCGCCGCGCCGGTCGATACCAGCCTCTGTGTCGACGATGCGGTCACCGCTGCCGGAGGCGAGTTGGTCCGCACGAAGGTCGGCGACGTGTTCGTCGCCGAGGCGGCCGCCGAGCCGGAGGCGGTCTTCGGCGGTGAGCCATCCGGGGCATGGATCTGGCCAGACGAAACCCTCTGTCCGGACGGCCCGCTGGCGGCCTGCAAGCTCGCCGCACTTGTCGGCAGCCGCGGACCGCTCTCCGAGTTGGTCGGCAGCGTCGACACCTACCCGCTGTCCCGCGACAGTATCGAAGTCGACGCCAAGGCCGCGGTCATGGAGCGGGTGGCCGAGGGAGTTCGGGACGACTTCGAACGCGTCGACACCATCGACGGCGTCCGGGTCGAAACCGACGACGGCTGGTTCCTTGTTCGTGCGAGCGGCACCCAGCCGCTTGTCCGTGTGACCGCAGAGGCCAACACCGAGGCCGCGGCCGACCGGCTCCGAAAAGAGGCGGTCGACCGGGTGACCGCTGCCACCCAGTAGCTCACGCTCCATCGAGGCCGCAGCACCGGTAGCTATTCTTCTTCCTCCATGTCGTCCTCCTCGGTCTCCTCGCTTTCGTCTTCTTCTGCCTCGCCGTTTTCGTCTTCGCCGTCGTCCTGCTCCGCACATCCTGCGAGAACTCCAACCGTTGCGATACTACCGGCGGCTTTCAGGTGGGTTCGACGCGTCTGATTGAACATCGGCGTCGGGGCGTTCGCAATGAATCCTCTTGTTGGATTTCCCGATATCGTCCACTACTGGTTTGCAGGCTTTCTCTTTTGATAGCCGGATAGTTCGATATCGGTTGGATGCAGGTGTCGGGTGGTCACTCCCACCGGTCGCGTGTCAGCACCTCTCCTGGCTGGGTCGTCATCTCGGTTCCGAGGACGACACCCGCATTCAGGCTGGTGTTGATCCCCGTTTTGGCGTCGTCGCCGACGATCACGCCGAGCTTTCGGCGGCCGGTCGAGACGCGCTCGCCTTTGACCGTCAGTTCGACGGCCTTGTCGTCGTGTCTGAGATTGGCAACCTTTGTCCCGGCCCCAAAGTTGACCCGCTGGCCGAGCACGCTGTCGCCCACATAGGAGAGGTGGCCGACCGTCGCGTCGGCCATGAGAATGCTGTTTTTCACCTCGACCGCGTTGCCGACCTTGGCATCGGGGCCGAGATAGGTCGACCCGCGAACGTATGCGTTCGGGCCAACGGTCGCCCCGCGGTCGACGTAGACCGGGCCCTCGATACAGACGCCGGATTTGATCGTGGCACCGTCTTCGACGACAACCGGCCCGCTGAGATCCGCCCCGTCGTGGACCTCGCCGTCGAGTCGGGTCGACAGCGATTCCAGGAGCCACTCGTTGGCCGCCAGTAGCTCCCACGGGCGACCGACATCGAGCCAGCGGTCGAACGGGACGACAGTGACCGAAAACTGGTTGCAGACGGCTTCGAGCACGTCGGTCAGCTCCAGTTCGCCCCGCTCGGAGGTCTCGACGTTGAGCAGATCGTTGGCGGCTGCGGGGAAAACGTATGCGCCGGTGTTGATCAGGTTTGACTCGGGGTTCGCCGGTTTCTCGACAACGCCGGTGATTCGGCTCTCGTCGCGTTCGTCGAGTTGGAGAACGCCGTAGGCGCTGGGGTTGTCGACCCGATAGGAGCCGACCGCTGGCCCGTTGCTGTACAGCGTATCGAGCGACGCCGGATCGTAGAGCGCGTCGCCGTTGAGGACGACAAAGGGCTCGTCGGCGAGCAGCGGCGCGGCCGCGTTGACGGCGTCAGCGGTGCCGCGCTGTTGTTCTTGGACGGCGTATTCGAGATCGACCCCGCCGTGCTGACTCCCGAAATGGTCCTGGACGCGGTCGGACTCGTAGCCGACGACGACGATCAGCCGGTCGGCTCCGGCCTCGACCGCGCGGTCGAGGGTGTGTTCGAGCAGCGGTTTGCCCGCCACCGGCAACATCGGTTTCGGTTGGGCAGCGGTCAGCGGACGCATGCGCGTCCCTTCACCCGCCGCAAGGACGACCGTTTGCATAGTATGAGGTGTTGGAGTGGGCTGAAAGTGATTCTGGTTGCGAGCGACTCACCGCACTCTCGTCGGCGACTCTCGGGGGATAGATAATCGATAGATCGGTTCGAACTGCCGCGACGCCCGTTGCGAAGCCATACCTCGTCGTCGGGTGATCGACTGCTTTGTTAGCCAGCCGATAGCCACTCGTGTTGATAATCGGCCGCCGGGCTGCCGCCGACTGCCAGCAGTAGCCACTACCTACTGCCCCGCGGTCGAAGCGTTTTGGGTGCTTGCCGGAAGAGGCCATGTATGCCCGACCTACAGACCCACCACGTCGGCGTTACTGTCAGTGATCTCGAGCGCGCAATCGACTTTTACTGCGATATTCTCGGACTCTCGGTTGTCGCCGAATTCGAGGTTGCCGGAGAGGCCTTCGAAACCGGTGTCGGCATCGAGGGCGCGAGCGCCCGCTTCGCCCACCTCGACGGCGGCTCGGCCCGGATCGAACTCGTCGAGTACGAACCGCCTGCCGACGAACTACCGACGCCCCAGCTCAACGAGGGTGGCGCGACACACCTCGGCCTCGAAGTCGACGATCTCGATGTTTTTTATACCGAGTTGCCGTCGAGCGTCGACACGCTGAGCCCGCCACAGACCACCGAGACCGGCACCCGAATCCTGTTCCTCCGTGACCCCGAGGGGAACCTCATCGAAATTCTCGAACTCGGGGCGGAGTAGCCACTGCCTACTGGTCGAATCGCGGATCGGCGTCCGTATCGAGACGCGTGAGGCCCGACCCGTCGAGCCGATACTGCTCGCCGTCGACTGCCAGCGGCTCGACGAAGGCCTCGTTGACCGGGTAGTAGTGGGCCGTGTGGACGAGCCGTGTGGTGTCAGCATCGAGATCGGCGGCCAGCGAGAGCGCGCCCTCGCGGGTCATATGTTTGGTGCCAAACGTTCGTGGAACGCCGTCGGCGTCGTGGTCGGTGCCGCCGATCGGGTGATACTCACACAGCGAGGCGGGGACGATCCCGTCGACGAGAAACAGGTCCGGATCGCGGAGCCGTTGACGGGACTCCTCGGGCACATCGTAGCTGGTGTCGCCCGACAGCGAGAGTTTCGCCCCCGTCTGTGGATCTTCGATCACCAGTCCGTAACAGACCAGTGGCGGATGGTCGACCGGCACGAGCGTCAGCTCCAGTCCACAGACTTTGACCGACTCGAAGGGGGTTACATCGTTGACGGTCACGGTATCAAGATAGTCGTACTTCTCTCGGACCGTGTCGGCGACCGATTCGCCTGTCTGGGGGTCGACCTCGTCGGCAGCGTACACAGGAAGCGAGTCGAACACCCGGTAGGCGTTTCCTAACCCGTCGATGTGATCGAAATGGATGTGGGTGATGACCGCCGCGTCGGGCAGGTCGACGTCGTGGGTGAGAAACTGGTGGCGAAAGTCCGGACTAAAGTCGATCAGGATCGACTCGTCAGTGCGTTCGTTTTCGACGTGGACCGAAAACCGGGTTCGTTCGATCCCGCGCTCCCTAGCTGCCTGACAGGTATCGCAGTCACAGCCGACTGTCGGCGTGCCCGTCGTATCGCCCGTTCCCAACAGCGTGACCCGGATCGCCATCTGTGCTCAGTGGGCCTGATCCTGCGGCTTGGCCTCGACGGTCTGTTCGTCACCCTTCGAAGCGGTGTCGGCGGTCGACTCGTCGGCGTCTTCGTGGCCGTCGTGATCGTGATCATCGTGATCGTGACCGCTGCCACTTCCGGTGAGGGCCGCTCCGTCGCCGTCGATCATATCCATGTTCTTGAGGTTGTCCCGCTCCTCGAAGTCGGCGACCGCATCCATCAGATCCTGCTGGGTGAGCTCCATCCGTTCCTCTGTGAGGGCTTCGAGGACGGCCTCTCGGAGCACCATCCGGAGGTCGCTGCCGGTCAGCCCCTTGGTCTGGCTGGCGACTTCGTCGGGATCGAAGTCGGCGATATCCATCTGCTTGGTGACGACCTCCAGGATGTCGGCCCGCATCCCGCGGTCGGGTTTGGGGAAGTTGACGATCTCGTCGAACCGTCGCCACGCCGCCGCATCGAGCTGGTCGGGGTGGTTCGTCGCGCCGATCAACAGCACCTCGTCGCGGATCAGCGAGATGTCGTCGATCGATTTGAGCAGGGTGTTAACCGCCCGTTTGAGCGCGGCGTGTTCGTCCGACCGCCGTGTTTTGGCGACCGAGTCGAACTCGTCGATAAAGAGGATACACGGCGAGAGCCGTTTGGCGACCTCGAAGGTCTTCTCGACGTTTTTGGCCGTCTCGCCGAGATATTGGCTAGTGATCATCGAGAGCTTGACCTCGACGAACGGCAGGCCGAGTTCGTGGGCTAGTGCCCGCGAGATGGTCGTCTTGCCGGTTCCGGGCGGACCGACAAACAGTAGTTTGCCGATCTCACGGAGGCCGATCGAGGCCAAATAATCCCTGTGTTCGATCGCCTTGACGATCTTCTGGATCTCGCCTTCCTGGTCGGCGGTCAACACCAGATCGTCCAACTGCATCTCGATCTCCTCGGGGGCGCGGACCTGCACGAGATCCAGCATCTCGGCGTCGTCGTCCTCGTCGAAATACTGCGAGAGCAGCGCGTCGATCCAGACGCGGTCGGCCTGAATCGGTCGGTTGTTCTGTCGGGCTTCGTCGTAGCTGACGTCGACGGAGGGCTCGTCTTCGATCGCGGCGGCGATCGTCGGGTTCGTGCGGAGCCGCTCGTCGCCGGCCCGCTCGATGTACCACTCGATGGCCATCTCGGGCTGTGTCAAGGAAGTTTCGTTGGAGAACTCCTCGCGTTGGGTAAACAGGAGCTCCGAGACGGCCTCCCATGGCCGTTCGACGCCGGTTGCGGTGCGGATCACCGACTCCGTGGCCCGCAATGGGCGCTCGATACCGCCCGGTGGCTGTGGCTCCGGTGCTGTCGATTGGTCGGTCTCATCGGACGAACTACGCTCGGTCCAAAACACCTGTCTGAACCGAGGTGGAAGATCGTTTTCGTCCAACGACCGGTCGTCGTTATACAGTTGGGTCGTCAGGACGAACTCGACCACGTCCAAAGCCGGGTCACTCATCCCACACAGATTGGGACTACGGTCGCTTAAGACCGTCGAACCGCTTTCATCCGTCGCTCCCGCCGCTGGCATCTGTCGTGCCAGTCTCGCGCGCGTTGTCCAGTAACGACTGGCATACAACATTCCGTACCCAAGAGAAAAATACCGACGTACATCAAGTTTTAACCGATATTATACCATTTTGACAAATATAAGGCCATTATATTCCATAGTATATAGGACGTCTGTCCACTATGGTGTATGAGATGTTTGTTAGTTCAACGATCAGGGTTTTACCGATGCAAACACACAGATGTAACCGATTGAGAGTGAAATCCAGTATGTTTTCAGCTCGGATGTCACACACACGGTCACAACTACGTCACGATCTTTTATGGGTGGTGGTTCGGTGAGCGATCCGGTCCCGACCACCTGTATGCGGTGTGCGGTCGGCTGTGGGCACGTCACTCAGGCCGTCGACACCGGCTACGGCCTCGATACGGTTCGAGGCGATGCGGCCCATCCGGTCAACCGCGGGCTGGCCTGTGAGCGCGGGATCAACGAGACGGCTAACCCGGAGGGCGAGTGGTTGACTCGCCCGCTCGTCCGGAAGAACGGCGAACTCGTTCGGGCGACATGGGACGACGCCCTCGACCGGGCGACCGAGGCCATCGAGGACGCGCGTGCGGTCGACCCCGACAACGTGGCGATCATGGGCAGTGGCCAACAGACCATTGAAGCCGCCTACGCACTTGGCAAACTCGCCCGCGGCGGCCTCGGCACCCAAAACTACGACGCCAACACCACCCTCTGTATGGCCTCGGCGGTGGCGGCCTACTACGACGCCTTCGGCAGCGACGCCCCGCCGCCGACCTACGACGACATCTCCGACGCCGAGACCCATCTCGTCTGGGGGGCCAACCCCGCGGTCGCCCATCCCGTGATGTTCCGGTGGATCAGGGAGTCCGCCGACGCCGAGGGCTCCGAACTGCTGGTCGTCGACCCCGTTCACAGCGAGACTGCCGAGAACGCCGACGCCCACATCGACACCGCACCGGGCGGCGACCTCGCGCTGGCCAATGCCGTCCTCGCGCGGCTCACCGAGACCGATCGGGTCGACGACGAGTTCATCGAGGTTCACACCGAGGGGTTCGAGGGCGTTAGGAACTCCTTACCGCCGGTCGAAGCGTCGGCCGAGCGGGCCGGGGTGTCAATGGCGCAGGTCGACAAACTGGCCGACGCCTTCGAGAAGAACACCCTAATCTACTGGGGGATGGGGATCAATCAGAGCGTCCGCGGTACCGCAAGCGCAGGTGCCCTGATCGACCTCTGTCTGGCCTCCGGCAACATGGGGCCGGGTAGCGGTCCCTTCTCGCTGACTGGACAGGCTAACTCGATGGGAACGCGGGTCTGTTCGGCGAAAGGCTCGTGGCCCGGCCACCGGGAGTACACCGACCCCGACGAGCGACAGTTCGTCGCCGACGCGTGGAACGTCCCCGTCTCGCGGCTCCCCGACGACACGGGTCCCGGCCCAGTGGAGATGGTCGACAACGGTCCCGACGTACTGTGGACCGTTGCGACGAACCCGGTCGTCGGGATGCCCGACACGAACCCCGTCCGCGAACGACTGGAGGAGGCGTTCGTCATCGTCCAGGACGCCTTCGAGACCGAGACGATGGCCTACGCCGATGTCGTCCTCCCCGCGGCGACGTGGGGCGAGTCGGAGGGGACGACGATGAACATGGAGCGAACGGTTTCCCGCGTCCGGCGAGCCACGGAGATCCCGCCCGGCGTGCGGACGGATCTCGACATCATCTGTACGATCGGCAACCGACTCGCGCCCGACGTCGTCGACGCCGACTCCGAGCCGAACGAGGTGTTCGCCGAGTTCGCCGCCCTCACCGAGGGAACGAAGGCCGACTGCTCGGGCATCAGCTACGAGCGGCTCGAAGCCGAACACGCCGTGCGGTGGCCAGCCCCGGCGCTCGATGAGTCTGGCGACTACCGGTACTTCGATTCGGCGGCCGAGACCGTCGACGATGCGTGGTCCTTCGAGACCGACTCGGGACGGGCGAGGTTTTCGACTGCACCGGACCCCGAGCTGCCCGAACCGCCGAGCGAGTCGTATCCGCTGACGTTGACCACCGGCCGCGAGAAGGACGGCTACAACACGGGGATTCGGTCCCGTGAGGCCGTCGGCGACGACGCCGACCACATCGTCGCCCGGATCAACCCCGAGACGATCCCGGCCGAAACAGGTGGCGGGGACCTGCTGCGGATCGAGACACCGCGTGGGGCGGCGCTCGCGGTCGTCGACCCCGATGCGGCGGTGCCCGAGGGGATGATCTGGCTCCCGATCCATCATCCGGCGGCCAATCGGCTCACCCATCCGGCGGTCGACCCCCAGTCGAAGGAGCCGAATTTCAAACAGTGTGCGGCACGACTGATCGAGACCGACGCCGACTCGGGCCGTCCCGTCGAGGACCGCGACGGCGAAACACCGCCGACCGAACCACCGACAGCGGGGGCCGACTGATGACGGTGTGTCGTTCCGCCCGACAGTTGGCCCCCCGCTGCCAGCCAGTATCGACCGCCAACGACCACCGCCAGCTCTTCCACGAATGAGTGAGGACGCAGCCGCCGGACGCCGACAGCCGGACGCCGACACCGGTCGGGCGGGCATCCTGCTCGCGGGCGGCCGGTCGGATCGGTTCCCGACCGTCGACAAGGCATTGGCCCCGCTGGACGGCAAACCACTGCTGTGGCACGCAGTCAACTCAGTCGCACCGACCGCCGACGAACTGATCGTTAATTGCCGACGGGATCAGCGGGAGGAGTTTGCCGAGGCGCTCTCGGAGTTTCCGGTCCGGTTCGCGATCGACCGGATTCCCGACCGCGGGCCGCTGGTCGGCCTTCGAACCGCGCTGGCGGAGTCGACGGCAACCTACGCGGCGGTCCTCCCCTGTGATATGCCGTCGATCCCGGCAGGCTTTCTCGACTTCCTCTTTACGCGAGCCCGGAACCGGACGGGCGCAGTCGCCCGGTTCGAGGGCCGTCTCCAGCCGTTCCCCGTGGTCGTCCACGTCCGGGCGGCGGCGGCGGCCTGTCGGGAGGCCGAAGCCAACGGCGCAGACCGACTCGACGCGTTCATCTCCGCAGTCGACCCGCATACGGTCCCCGAGCGTGTCGTCCGTGCCCACGTCGATCCCAGGGCGTTTCGGAACATCAATACCCACGACGACCTGGCGGCAGTCCGCGACAGCGAACGTCGGAAGTTTTAGTTCCCTGTCGACCAGCCTCCCTGTATGAGTCTCCAGGTCGCCGTTGCCGTTCCGTTCCGCCAGCAGGGCACGCGGTCGCTGGGTGAAGGCGAGTTCGTCGTCGCCCTCTCCTTAGACCGGGAGTGGTTCTCGCCCGATCAGGCCAAGCGACTGGTCGACGTCGCGGTCGGCCGCGGCCTGCTCGACAACGACGACGGCGACCTCCGGCCGACGTTCGACGTTGACGAGGTCGAGATTCCTGAGGGGTTTACCCCCGATACCGACATCCTCCGCGAGCAGTCGACGTTTGAACAGCTGCTCGACCAGCTGGTCGCCGGTGGGCTGAGTAAACAGGACGCCGTCGCCGAAACCAACGACACCCAGCGACGGCTCGGCATCACTCTCGAAGCGGCGGCGGTGCTCGTCGCCCGGCGCAACGGCGTCGACTGCGCGGAGATCGCCGAGACAGTCCGGGCGGAACTCGAAGGGGCTTAAGTCGGGCGACCGATTGGTTCCAACATGGTCCAGGACCGACTCCGCGACGGGACGCGCATCGCCCAACTGGTCGCCTCCGAACTCACCGGCGACCGCGAGGCCCTCGCCCAGGTGGTCGTCGTCGACGCCGACCCCGATGTCGAGCCGACCGACGACGGCGCGCTCGCCTACCGTGTCACCCACGTTTCCGATCCCGAAGCAGTCGACGTCGGCGATCGCGGCCAGACAACAGTCGATGAGGGCGTCGATGCCGAGCAGACTATCCTCGCCGAGGTGTTCGTCCAGTCCGAACGCGCCCGCGTGGAGTTCGCTGCTGCTCCTGATGTGGCTGCCGATGCGGCCGCGGAGGCCGCCGTTACCGACGACGAGACGGGCCTCCGGGTCCGACCGAAGGCGGTCGACCCGCCGCGGACGCTCGTGTTCGTCGAGGACGGTGCGGACGCCAAGCGTATTATTTCGGTTTTTAAAATAGTCGTCGCAGCGATAGGCGAGTCGATCGAGACCGCTTAAAAATCAATCAAGCGAGTCGAGCAGTCCGGGCAGATCTCTTGTGAGTCGGTCTCGATCGATGTAAGCGTCGGCTCGCCGGTCGCGGTCCGGGCCGCCGTCGAACAGCACCTGAATCGCGTACAGCCCTGATTCGGTTGCTCCCTCGATATCGTCCAGCGGCGTGTCACCGATATACACGGTCTCGCTCGCGTCGGTTCCGAGCCCCTCAAGCAGCGCCTCGAAGGCGGCGGCGTTGGGTTTCCCGGCCGGGAGTTCGCCGGTGACGAGGCTGGTGTCGAACAGCTCTCCCCAGCCGAGGTGTTCGATCTTCGAGCGCTGGGCGAGCACCGAGCCGTTGGTCAGCAGGCCCACTCGGTATCGGGACCGGAGATCGGAAACGAACTCCTCGACGCCGGGCAGGGGTTCGATCGAGTCGGTGATCTCATCGCGGTAGGCGGTCGCCATCGATTCCGGGTCGACGTCGCTCCCGTTGTCCGCCAGTAGCTCGGCAAAGATGGGGGCACGGCTCTCGGTGGTCAGGTGGTTGCGGTGCGCCGTCAGATACTCTTTGCGGCTGATCTCCGGGCCGTCGACCGCTGCGATTGCATCTGCGAGGATCGCATCCCGGTCTTTCGTTGTCACCGCAAGGGTGTAATCGAGGTCGAAGGCGACCCCCCGTATCGACATACCCGATCGTTTGGATTCCACTGGTTTGAGAGTAGCGACATCCCCGCCCCGTTCGTGCGCCACACATTCAACCCTGCCGACCAATCAGTTTTTGCCAGTGGCCCACGCCGCGTTAGGTGTGACGCTCGATCCGATCCACGTCGAGGCTATCGCCCGACTCGCGGGGTCGGTCGCCGAGACGGCCGACGACAGCGACCACGAGCAGTTCGCCACCACGGTCTGGGAGCAGTGGCTCGATCCACTGGTCGACACCCGCGGAAAGCGGGTGATCGAACCGCTCGGCGACCAGCGACTCCAGCACGTCGACATCGAGGACATCGCCCTCGTCGACCGGCCGTTCCCGACGGTCCACGGTATCGACTCGGGGACGATCAACCCCACGGCGTTTAAAAACGGGCTGGTACTGGATCTCGCCCACGCCGCCATGGGCGTCGAACCCTCGCAGGTCTCGACCCACCGAAAGCGCACCATCGTGGCGACCGCTCACACCAACGACTCGACACAGGTCGCCGACGGCGACTGGGTCCCCTACGATGCGGGCCACAGCCGATATCGCCTCATCCGGGCCCCACAGGTCAACAAGTACGCCGAGGCGGTCGTCCATGCCCTTGCCCTGTACTTCGCCGAGGGCAACCACGCGCTGGAGCATGCCGACAAAGTCGACGACCTCCTCATCTTGGACGGGCCACTGTACCCCAAAGAGATCCTGACGTGGCGGGACCGGACACCCGAACTCGAAGAACTGACCTACGAGGCCCGGCCCAAGCGCGTGCTCGAACAGTACGTCCGGTTGGTCGAGCGCTTTGTCGACCGCGGCGTGCCGATCGTCGGATTCGTCAAAAACCCCTCCGCCCGCGTGATCACGAGTACGATCGCGAACAAGGAGATAGGGTTCGAAGCGCCGTGGCCCGACGACACCGCCTTCTTTACGCGGCTGCTTGAACGCCACCACCAGCCCGCCGCCGATGCTGCAGCCGCCCAGACGGCCGAGAACCGCCGGACCGACGAGCTCACCTTCACGTCGTGGTTCGTCTCACGGGGTGGTCCCGACGGAACGATGGCCGCCGCGGGCGACGCGCTGGGCGTCGATCGTCGACTCGATCCCGAGTGCTACGAGGTCACGTTCTGTATCATCTACGACCCTCGCCACGACATCTGTTACAAGCTCGAAGCACCATACGCGGTGACGCAGGACGCCGCGGTTCGCCAGCGGCTCACCACCCAGATCCTCTCGGAGGTCGCCGCCGAGCGGGGGCCACCCCGTGCGGTCGCCAAAGCCGACGAACTCGCCCGGATCAGTGCCGCCGAAAAGACATCGCTCCGCCGGAAGTTCGAGAGCCAGTTCGGGACCGACCAGCTCCGGACCTACGATTCGATCCGGTGGGCGGGCGAAGAGATCTAAGCTACGGTCGCACCTTGACGTAGGCGTCGTCGAGATAGCCGCCGATCCGGTCGACGATGCCCGGATCGTCCGTCCAGAAGCCGTAAAACTGGTTGGGGGTCTGTTCGGTCGCGAGCAGCGCGGTCTTGTAGCGATCGTCGCCGTCGCCGTCGAAGACGACGAACCACGAGCGTTCGATCTCCTCGGTGTCCTCTGCGTGGTGGGTGATCCCCTCTATGTCGACCGTGGCGTCCGGAACCCCGAACGTGTGAATGTCGACCGCCGTCGTCGCGAGTCGCTCGTAGAGCTGCCGCTGATCGAGGAGTTTTGAGGCGTACTGAAAGCCGGTGTACAGCTGGCCGCCGTCGACTCGCAGGGCTCGGTCTTCGATCTCGTGGGAGATCGAGATCATCTGGCCCTTGTCGTAGGAGGTGAACGTCGTCTCCTTGAGATGCTGGAGGATCTCGTGGTAGTCGGTATCGTCGATGCCGACCCCCCGATTACGGAGCGCGCCGCCCGCCAACAGCTCTTCGAGCTGCTCGGCCGGGACCGCCGCCAACACCTCGTCGTCGATCTGGAGGACGACGACACCCTCCGGCTCCCCGGAGGCCGTCCGTCGACCCGTCACGACGACGTTCTGTGTCGTGAAGTAGTCCCGGAGATCGGCAACGAGCGTGCTGTCGGCCGGTGGATTGAACACGACAAGCGTCTTCTCGTTCCCCTTGACGAACTCGATAATCTCCGAGAGGGCCATATACATACGTATTTTTTGTCTGAGTAGATAAAAATTTCTCAGGGTTGATAATAATGTCTGACAGATTAAAGGAATCAAAAGAGTCTGTTATACCTAATATTTATTATTTCGTGGTAATGACTATCACACATGAAGCGATTACTCAACCGACTTGTGGTCGCAGATACCGAGCAGGAGAATGCGGAAGCCACGGACGATTCGGGCACGTCGGATGCGGTTGAGTGGACGGATCTCTCCACACAAACGAGCGGTCCCCACGGGTCGGAGTCGGGCCCCGACCCATCGCGGTCGCCGACCGGCGACGAGCAGTCGGCTCCCGACAGCGACGAGGTCGACACGATGGATGCCGACCGACTGCTGGCGAACGTTCTTAACGGGCTGGCGGAGCCAACAATAGTGGTCGACAGTGCGGGGTACATCTCACACATCAACAGCAACGCCTGTTCGGTCTTCGAGGTGAGTAAATCCGATGCGCTCGGAGCCCCGCCCGCGTCGGTCCACGGCGGCGAGTCGCTCGCCGACCACGTCCTCGACACGGGCGAGGAGATCACCGAGCGGCGGGAGACAGTCGCGGTCGACGGGACCGAGCGCACCCTCAGCCGGACGATCACGCCGTTCCGAGACGACAGCGGCGAGATCGTCGGGGCGATGGAGACGGCCAGCGACATCACCGACAAAGCCCGCGAGGAACGGAAAACCGACCAGCTGGAGGCCTACCAGGAGGCGGTTCTCGACGATCTGCAGGACAAACTCGTCCGGCTCGCGGAGGGTGACCTGACGCTGGATTCGTCGGTGCCGGAGCCGCCCGCCGACTTCGAGGAGATCGTCACCGTCTACGAGGAGTTCACCCAGCTCAACGCCCATCTGACGACCACGGTCGACAACTACCGGTCGGTCCTCTCGCGGCTGACGATGCTGGCCGACGACCTCGACGACACGAGTCAGGAACTCAGCGCCAACAGCGAGGAGGTCACCGCCTCCATCGAGGAGATCAGCCAGTCGACCGAGGAGATGGCCAACGGCTCCCAGGAGCTGGCCGAGCAGACCGACGAGGCCGAGCTGGCGGTCTCGAACCTCACAGCAACCATCGAAGAGATCACCGCCTCGGTCCAGGAGATCGACGCCGAAACCTCGGAGGCGAGCAAGCTCGCCGTCGACGGTGTCGAGGAGGGAACCGACGCGGTCGATCAGATTCGGTCGGCGACCGACGCCACCTCGGAGATAACCGAGGAAGTCCGAACTCTCGAAACGAAAATGGAAGAAGTCGGTGAGGCCCTTGATGTGATCAGCGATATCGCCGAGCAGACCAATCTCTTGGCGCTCAACGCCTCGATCGAGGCTGCTCGCGCTGGCGAGGAGGGCGACGGCTTCGCCGTGGTCGCCGACGAGGTCAAGAGCCTCGCCGAGGAGTCCAAGGACTCGGCCGCCGACATCGAGGAGATTATCGTCGACGCCCAAGACCAGACCGCCGAAGTCGCCGCCCAGATCACCCATACCAACGAGGAGGTCAGCGAGGGGGCCGACGCCGTCGAGGAGGTCGTCGACCAGCTCGACGAGATCGAGGCGGCCGTCGAGGGTGTAAGTTCGGCCACCGCGGAGGTCAGCGAGGCCGTCGAAAACCAGGCCGAGAACATGGACGGCTTCAGTGCGACAATCGACTCGGCAGCCTCGATGAGCGAGGAGCTATCGGCGTCGGTCCAACAGATCTCGGCGGGACTCGAACAGCAGTCGACGGCGACCGATGGGGTCGCCGAGCGCGCCACGTCGCTGAGCGCGACCAGCGACGAACTCTACGATCGTATCGACCAGTTCCGGCTGCAGAAAGACGAGTCGGCGGATGTCGACAGCATCGACCAGGCCTGATCGATCGTTCGTGTCGGTGTGAGGTTCGCCCGGTCAGGCCGGATCGGTCGGGATTATTTCGATCTCGACGGTCTCGCGGTCGACGCCGATCCGGGCGAACTGGGTTTTAATGTGTTCGTTGGCCGCATCCAGCGCCTGCTGGCGGGTCTCGAAGCCACGAGGCATCGGCGACTCGAAGGCAACCCGGATCTCCTCGCCGTCGAGCTCCATCGCCGAGCCGCCGCTTTCGACCTCGTAGAACGCATCACAGACCCAGACGTAGGGTGCGTCATCGTCCGGTGCGCCCTTATACGTGGGCGGCTCTTCGCCACGCTCGAAGACCGTTCCCGTGAGCGCCGTGCCACCGCCGTGGCCCCGAACGAGTAACATACGCCTCGTAGGTCGCCGAGATACAAAAGGTAGTGCGGTCAGGCCGTTCCGGCCTGCGACCGCGCTGGCTCCGGCAGGAACTCCAACAGTGCTTCGACGACGGCGGCGGGCTCCTCGTGGAGGATCCAGTGGGTGGCCTCCTCGACCAGCCGAAGCTCGCCCTCCTCGCAGTAATTGAGGCTGTCGCGGGCCATCGAGGTTTTTAAAAACTGATCTTCGGCACCCCACAGCACCAGCGTCGGCGTCGACACCTGCGGGTCGACCGGCTGTCGCCGGTGGCGGACTGCCGCCCGATACCAGTTGACCATCCCGGTCGCTGCTCCCGGTCGAGCCCACGCCAGTCGGTAGCGATCCAGGTCGGTCCTGGAGAACGTGCCAGGACGGCTGGTCGACTCGAGGGCGCGCCTCGCTACCCACCAGTCGCCGAGCTGGGTGGTCAGCTCCGGGAGTACGGGGAGCTGGAACCACAGGAAATATGAGCTTTTCAGCCGCTGGCTCCACCCCTCACGCAGCGTCTCCTCGAAGACGGTTGGATGGGGGACGTTAACGATACAGAGCTGCGAGAGCCGGTCGGGGTAGTTCAGTCCAAGCCACCATGCGACGGCGGCTCCCCAGTCGTGGCCCGCGACGATGGCCCGTTCCCGACCGCAGGCGTCGATCAGCCCGACGATGTCGGCGGCCAGCTCGTCGAGTTGGTAGCTCGCGACGCCTGCGGGTTTGTCGCTCAGGTTGTACCCTCGTTGGTCGGGAACGACTACCCGATACCCCGCCTTCGCCAGCGGGCCGAGCTGTCTGTGCCAGCCGTACCAACACTCGGGAAACCCATGAAGCAGGACCACGAGCGGGCCGTCTTCGGGCCCTGCTTGTACGGTGTGGAGTCGCACCCCGTTCGTCTCAATGAACACCGACTCCGCAGCAACGGACTCCGGCAGAACAGCAGCATCGAGCGTCGAACTCATGTCGACGGCTACGGCGGGTGGCGGCCTAAGCACTGCGGCTGTGTCTCAGATCGAAAACAGCGATTCGGCGTCGAGCTTCTGTTTCTCGTAGAAGCCACGCCCCTTCAGTCGCGGGACGGGATGGTGGTGGAGCGTTTCGTGTTCCAGATCGTAGATCAGCGGAAAGATACTCGTTCGGCGGTCGGCGACCGTGTACTCCTCGGTGGCGAACTCGACGAGTTCGTCGCTCGGATCGGCGACCGCGCAGACCAGATAGCCGAAACGGTTCTCCATCCCGCCGGGCTCCGAGGGTGAAATACTGTTCACCACGTTTCGGAACGTCTCGGCCGTCTCCCTGAGTTCTTCGGGGTCGAAGCCCCCGGCGTCGACAACGGTGACGAAGTCCTCGGTGACCCCGATGGTCGGGTCCTCGGTTCGTTTGTGCCAGACCGGATCGAACGGGCCGGTCGGTCCGTCGCTGATCGGCTCGTAGGCCTTGTCGAGTACGGCTGTCTCGACGCGATTACGGTAGCGCTGAACGTCCATGTGCGGAACACAGACGTATAGAGTATATGTTATTCGGTGTTCGGTCAGCGACCTGTCACTGTGTTGTCGACCTGTTTCGGACACAACTACCTCGCTCTCCGGGTGGATTTAGTGGGTGGCGACCGTACCTATTGGTATGCCGTACGATCCAGCCACGACTGCGATTGTCGTCGTCGATATGCAGAACGGCTTTTGTGATCCTGATGGTTCGCTGTACGCCCCCGGCAGTGAGGCCGCCATCGACCCCGTCGCCGACCTCGTCGACCGGGCCCACGACGCCACCGCTCCCGTTATTTATACCCGAGACATCCACCCGCCCGACCAGTTCGACGACGCCCACTACTACGACGAGTTTGACCGCTGGGGCGAACACGTTCTCGATGGCAGTTGGGAGGCCGAGATCGTTGCGGACCTTCCTGCGGATGACGCCGACCACGTCGTCGTCAAACACACCTACGACGCCTTTTATCAGACCGAGTTGGAGGGCTGGCTGCGGGCCCACAACATCGACACCCTGCTGCTCTGTGGCACGCTCGCCAACGTCTGTGTGTTCCACACCGCGGGTAGCGCGGGGGTCAGGGATTTCAAACCCGTCCTCGTTGAGGATGCCCTCGGCTATATCGAGGAGGATCACCGCGAGTACGCGGTCGACCACTCGGAGTTCCTGTATGGTGAGGCGATGACACGCGAGGAGATCGCCTTCGACTGAGGCTGGTAGCCGCTACGTGAGTGTGTTACCGATTTTTGAGAAACCGCTGCAGGTGTTTTTTCCGTCAGTGCGTATTCAACGGTCATGCAAGAGACATACAGCAGACGGGCAGTTGTTGGCACAACGGCTACCGCGGCGGTCACGCTGCTGGCGGGCTGTTCGTCCGGGGGTTCCAGTGACGACCGGACCGCCGACCGGGAGTACCTCGATGAAGAGCCAGCCTACGACAACTGGTTCGAGGGCGTTCAGGGGTACAACGGCACCGTCGACTGGACCGGCCAGGAGGAGGTGACGATCGATGTCGGCTACAATCAGTACAGTTTCGATCCGACTGCCATCGCCGTCTCGCCGGGGACGACCGTTACCTGGGAGTGGACCGGCATGGGTGGCGGCCACAACGTCGTCTCCGAGGGCGAAGAGGGGCCCCTGGAGAGCGACCTCGTCAACAGCGAGGGCCACACCTACAGCCACTCCTTCGAGGCGTCGGGACTGTACCGCTACAGATGCACGCCGCACGAAGACCTCGGGATGCGCGGGGCGGTATACGTCGAGTAGTCGACACACCGTGACCAACCGGCTGCAGCCGAACCACTGGCTGCTCCGGATCGAACAATTAACGCCGCGCCGCGAGGGTTATGTTGTATGGCTCCCGGCGATCTCACAGCAGTCGACGCTCGCCCCGACCTCTACTGCGTCGACACCGGAATGTACGACGTCGAAGGCTACGGCTCGGTCTACATCCTCGATGCCGACCAGCCAGCCCTCGTCGACACCGGCATCGGCACGAACCGCCAGTACATCGTTGAGGCTCTCGACGAACTCGGTATCGACGACCTCGCCTACATCATCCCGACCCACGCCCACCTCGACCACGCGGGGGGAGCGGGCTTCCTTGCCGAGCGGTATCCCGAGGCCGAAGTACTCACTCACGAGCGAGGGGTCCGACACCTCGTCGACCCCGAGCGACTGATCGCGGGCACCAAATCCGCCGTCGGCGAGATGTGGACCTACTACACCGAGCCGAAGCCGGTCCCCGAGGACCGAATTCGGGGACTGGCCGACGGCGACCGGATCGACCTCGGCAGTCTCCGCCTAACGGCCCACGAAGCGTCGGGCCACGCCCCCCATCAGCACGTCCTCGAAACCGACACCGGGGTCGTTTTCACCGCCGATGCCGCGGGGCTCTACGTTCCCGGCCGTGACGAGATCCGGCCCACCTCGCCGCCGCCGCAGTTCGATGTCCACGGCTGTCTCGACGACGTCTCGATGATCCAGGAGCTCGGTCCCGAACTGCTCTGCTTCGGTCACTTCGGTCCGCGTGCCTACAACGAGCGACTCCTCGACGGCTACAAGCGGTCGCTGGTCGAGTGGGTCGAGGCGGTCCGCCAGCGGCGCGACGAACTGGCCGACGACGAGGCCGTCATCCAGCATTTCGCCGCCCACACCGAACTCACCGAGATCTGGGGCGACGAGAAAGGCCGCGAGGAAGCCAAACTCAACGCTCGCGGTGCCCTCGCCTTCCTGGACCACGAAGACTGATCCACATTTTTATACTAGCCGCCCCGCTCCTGCGAGTATGGACCGCCGAGACGCCGAAGTAGCGTTCGATCACCCCTCGCTGGGATCGTCGACGGTCCCCGCGTTGTTCGTCGGGACCGCATCCCGCCACCCCTCGGCGGCCGCCCAGTCGTACAAGGGCGGTGTCTACGACCGATCGCTGGTCGAGGCCGACGCGATCCAGGCGGCCCCCGACGGCAAGTACGCTGATCTCTCCTACAGCGACCTCAAAACGGTCGTCCAGCGACTCGCTGCCGGCTTCCGCGACCTCGGTCTCGACGCTGACGACCGGCTGGCAATCGTCTCCCACACCCGCATGGAGTGGACGCAGGTCGACCTCGCGGCGCTTTCGGCTGGCGGGGCCGTCACCGCCGCTTACCCCTCGGCCACCGACGATCGACTCGAATCACTGCTCACCGACGCGGCACCCACCGGCATCGTCGTCGAGAACGCGGCGCTCCTCAAACGACTCCTCGCAGTCGAACCGCCAGTCGACCCCGCGTTCATCATCGTTATGGACCGCCTTCCCGACGGGAGCGGGATGGCTGCGGCGGCCCGCGACCGCGACGAGATTTATTCGTTAGGCACCGTTTACCAGCGCGGAGCGACGGCGTTCGATTCCGACTCCTGGACCGAGTGGCTCGACACCCGCCGACCGGACGATCTCGCCAGTATCATCTACACCTCCGGGACCACTGGCGAGCCGAAGGGTGTCCGGCTCACGCATGGGAACTTCTGTGCCAACGCCGATGGGATGCTCCGTCGGCTCGGCCCGCGACCGGATCGCCCCGCTGCAGTTCCGCATCTCGACTCCACCAGTCGACAGCTCTCGGTGCTACCGTTGGCTCACGTCTTCGAGCGGCTGGTCGGGGGGTATCTCCAGATCGCCGCGGGGGCAACCATCGCCTACGCCGAATCCCCGGAGACCCTGGCCGAGGACTTCCGGCTGGTCTCGCCGACCTGTAGCACCGCCGTCCCGCGGCTCTACGAACGACTCTTCGAGAGCTTCGAGCGCGAGGCGAGTGGCTCGCCCGTTAGTAAGCGATTATTTAACTGGGCCGTCGATGTAGCCGAGCGGTTTCACCGAACCGAGTCGCCCGGTCGACGCCTCCGCGTCGCCCACGCCGTCGCAGATCGACTCGTCTACTCGTCGATCAGATCCGCGCTCGGCGAGGAGATCGAGCTGTTCATCAGCGGCGGCGACAGCCTCTCGGCGGATCTCTGTGCGACCTTCCACGGGATGGGGTTCCCGATCTTCGAGGGGTACGGCCTGACCGAAACCGCGCCCGTCGTCAGCGTCAATCCGCCGGAGGCACCGCGTGTGGGGACTATCGGCCCCCCGCTCTCGAACGTCGAGACGCGATTGGATACGACAGTCGATCTCGACGACGACGATCTGAAGTCGGTCGATGGCGCGATCGAAGTCGGCGAACTACTGGTCCGCGGACCGAACGTGACCGAGGGCTACTGGAACCGTCCGGAGGCGACCGAGGCAGCGTTCGTCTCGCTGTCGGGTGATGACGACGATCGTGATTGGTTTCGTACCGGTGACTTGGTCGAGCAGGGACCCGACGGCTACCTCTCCGTCCGCGGCCGACGCAAGCAACTGGTGGTGCTGTCGACCGGCCACAACGTCGTCCCCGGTCCCATCGAGGAGGCCGTCTGTTCGAGCCCGCTCGTCGAGCAGTGTTTGCTCGTCGGCGACGGTCGGCCTGCGGTCGGCGCGCTGGTCGTCCCGAACTTCGAGGCCGTGCGACAGTGGGCCGACCGTGAGGGAATCGATCACCCGAGCGATCCTGCCCGGATCGCAGACAACGAGCGCGTCCAGGACCACATTGCGGCCGCTGTCGACGTGGCTACCAAAGGGCTCGAATCACACGAGCGAATCGAAGGATTCGCCCTCGTCACAGAGCCGTTTTCGGTCGAAAACGGGCTTTTGACACCGACTTTAAAAAAGAAGCGTCGGGCAATCGCCGAGCAGTACGCCGATCGGATCGACCACCTCTACGAGTAGAGGCAAGCGACTTCACCGCAGCCGGTAGAGTCGACCCATGGCCAGCTACGACCTCTCACACCCGATCGAATCGGAGATGTGCGTCTACCCGGGTACCCCGCCGGTTCGGGTCGAGCCAACCGCCACCGTCGAGTCCGACGGCTTCCGAACCACGTCGATTGTACTTGATTCACATGCTGGGACACATCTCGATGCACCGGCGCATATGCTCGCCGATGGAACGACGATCGACGACCTGCCGGTTGAAACCTTCCGATTTACTGCACGCCGGGTCGACTGTCGACCGCTCGACCCACGAGCCGAAATCGGTATCGAGACGATCACAACACCCCTCGACAGTAGCCTTGATGATGCGGTCGACCTCCTCGTGATTCAAACGGGATGGGACGACCATTGGGGAACCGACCGCTACTTCGACCATCCGTATCTCACCCGTGAGGCCGCCGACTGGCTCGCCGACCGAGGGCTTCATGTGGGAATCGACGCGCTCAACGTCGACCCGACACCGACCGACAACGCGCCCCCGGACGAACCGACGGGGTATCCCGTCCATCACGCACTCTTTAGTAGTGACCGACTACTGGTCGAGAACCTTCGCGGCCTCCACCGATTACCGCCGCGCTTCGAGCTTCATGCCTATCCGCTTGCGGTCCGCGACGGTGATGCCGCGCCGGTTCGGGCCGTCGCTGTGGTAGACGCCTGACAAGTAGGTGATTGGCACCACACAACATATCTTACTGCTCCTCGTCTACGGCCTATGGCTCGTGTTCCGTACGTCGACGAGAGTGCACTACCGACCGAACAGCAGGATCTGCTCGTCTCGGCACTGCAGGGCAAAGAACTCAACATCTATCGTGCGATCGGCAACAATCCCGATGCCTTGTACGGACTCCGGACGTTCCTCGGGGCGCTCTGGCGTGACTCCGGGCTCGATCCCGAACAGCGGGAGCTCGTGATACTGGCGGTTACCTCCGAGATCGAGTCGGCCTACGAGTTCCACCAACACGTCGCTATCGCCCGCGACGTGGGCGTCTCCGACAGCGACATTCTCGCACTCGTTGGCGGTGATTTCGACCACTTCGACCGCGGCGACCGTCGGCTCATCGAGTACGCGCTGGCTGTCGTCCGGGGAACGGTCGACGACGACTGCCACGACGCCCTTGCGGCCAGCCACGGCCCGGGGACGATCGTCGGGGTTGCATCCCTCGCCGGTGGCTATCTCTTGGTCGGACGGCTGCTCGCGGCCCTCGATGTAGAGACCGAGACGCCGTTCGTCGGCTGGCGGCTCGAAGGTGAGGAGTAGAAACGGACTACCGGTCGAACGGAACTGGTTACTCGCCGACTACCTACCAGCCTCACGTCCGGCTGGCTGACCCGGATCAGCATCGACGCCTCTCTCAGCGCCCGCCGGGCAGTCAGTAGGATCGAACAGCTCTGGGGCCACATCGGCCGATGCGTGTTGGTAGTCGCCCGAGGTGATGGGATCAGTCATCGGCGTGGGCGATTCCTTGCGTTGACTCCGGTTCGTCATCCTCTGCGAAGGGGTACCACGACTGTTTGGCGTCGTGGAGACACGGGTCCTCGTAGCTGGTCTCCTCGGGTTCGCTGAGTTCGATCAGCATCTCGTCGCCCGTGGCATCGACCCACTCGCGGAAGGTCTGGCCCTCGAAGCGGTGGGCGGCAAACGCCTGGACGAGGTTCTTGAGCGCGCCGGGGACCTCGTCGGCTGGCACGCGCTGGCGGATCCAGTCGACAAAGGATGGCTCCTCGCCAATACCTCCGCCGACGCCGATATCGAGGGCTTCGACCATCTCGCCGTTTTTGCGGCCGCGCATCCCGATCAGGCCGATGTCAGCGGTGTTGGCCTGGCCGCAGTCCGCGGTGCAGCCGGAAAAGTGGATCTTGAGTTGGTCGACATCATCGGGCAGGTCGACGTTGTCCCGCAGCCAGCGCAACATTGCGGCCATCCGCGTCTTGGTTTCGGCGAGTGCGAGCGAGCAGAACTCGGTACCAGTGCAGGCCATCGCCCCGCGGACGAAGGGGTTGGGTTCGGGTTTGTGTTTGTGCAGGAGGGGTTTGCGAAGCAGTTCGTCGACCCGGTCTGGATCGATGTCGACGATGATCGGGTTCTGGCGGCGCGTGAGTCGGATCTCGCCGGAGCCGTACTCGTCGGCGAGGTCGGCGAGTCGGATCACTTCCGGGGCCTCCATCCGGCCGACGGCGACGTTGATACCGACGTAGCGGCTGCCGTCGGCCTGTTCGTGGACGCCGAGGTAGTCGAACTTCCCCTCGTCGCTGGAGCGTCCCGCGTTGTAGGTGTACTGTTCCCGCATGTCCGTGCCGCCCGTTTTGAGCTCGAAGTCGACGTACTCCTCGTCGAGCAGCTCCCGAATCCAGTCGGTGCCGTGTTCGTCGACAAAAAAGCGCGAGCGGTTCTTCGAGCGGACCTCGCGGTCGCCGTGGTCGTGGTAGAGTTCGACGAAGCCGCGGACGACCTCGTAGGCGTTGTCCGGTTCGACGAAGACATCGAGTGCGCGGGCGACCCGTGGTTCGTGGCCGCCGAGACCGCCGCCGACCCGGACGTTGAAGCCCAGCACCTCTTCGCCAGCGTCAGACTCCGTCTGACTGGCTTCCGAGTGTGACTCGGAAACATCGATCTCTTTCTTTGCGGGTTCGAGCCCGATGTCGTTGATCGAGTCCTGGGCACCGCCCTCCGGTGTGCCGGTAATCGAGATGTTGAACTTCCGGGGCATGTTGCACAGCGCGTTGTCGCCGCGGATCTCCTCCTGGAACCGCTTGAGAATCGGCAGCGTATCGATGAGCTCGTCGTTGGCCTTGCCCGCGACCGGACACCCTGAGATGTTTCGCATCGTATCGCCACCGGCCGAGCGGGTGGTGACGCCTGCGGCTTCGAGTTTCTCCCAGACTTTTGGCACGTCTTCGAGTTTGACCCAGTGGAGCTGGACCGACTGCCGCGTGGTGAAGTCGATCCAGCCGTTGCCGTACTCGGGGTTGTCGACCGGTCCCTGGGCGTAATCACGGGCGACCTCGCCGATGGCCCGGAGTTGCCCCGGCTCCAGGATGCCATTACAGTTGGTCAACCGCATCATGAAGTAGCCTTCTTGGCCCGAGCGGTGGGCGAACACGCCCCAGAACTTGAACCGCGAGAGCCACGCGTCCTTCTCGTCGTCGGGAATCGAATCGTATCCCTTCTCGGCGAACTCCAGGAGTTTCTCGCGTACCTCGTCGCCGTACAGTCCGTCTTTGAACTCCTCTTTCTTTTTCTGACTCATAGATGGACTCTCTCTATGATAACCTGCAACTTAAAACCGATTTCAGTGGTTGAATGAGCAATTGACATGGATATCTCTTTGTGTATTAGCATAAAAATCTGCTCTTTTAATAAATATCAAAATAGTCTCCGAAACCAAATAAGCTCCCATCCATGCCACGAACGAGGATATATTACGGTAGTTCGGGAGCGAATTTTAATACCAGAGTAACGAGCCCCGATACGATGACAATTTCCAACAGTGGCGTGTTGATGGCGGATTCGGTCAGTCCCGGGCGAGGTCTGCTCACCGTCGACCGCACACGGCCACTCCTATCGGCAGTCCGAACGCGGAATCGACCTCGCTGCCGACGATCCGACCGGTCTAGACGGCCGCTGACATTCGGATAGGTTCCGAGCCACTTACACCGCGATTTTATAATTATATCCGCGTTAGCAAACTGTTTATGAGGCTACGCTCGGGATACGAGTACAAATACCTCCCGTGACAATGTTCACACAGCCACTACACACAGACAGGCGAGTCGACGGATCGACACTGGTGATCGGCCGATGAGCCCGTGGCAACCGACAACGTGTATGCGGTGTGCGGTCGGCTGCGGCCTGCTCCAACGCGAAGACACCGACGGCTGTGCGGCTATCGAGGCCCGGGGAGACGCCGCCCATCCAACCAACAGCGGTGCGGACTGCGAGCGCGGTATTCGAGAGACAGTCAGCCCTGACGGCACGCGGCTGACCGAGCCACTCGTCCGGCGTGGCGGGACGCTCCACCCGACGGACTGGGATACCGCACTGGGTGTCGTCGCCATGCGGTGTATCGAGGCGTTCCGTGACGATACCGGCGATGTCGCGGTGCTTGGCAGCGGCCAACAGACCAACGAGGCCGCCTACGCGCTGGGAAAGGTCGCCCGCGGCGGCTTCGGGACGCCGTACTACGACGCCAACACGGGCCTCTGTATGGCGAGTGCGGTCACTGCCTACGACCGAGCCTTCGGCGGTAATGCCCCACCGCCGACCTACGAGGATATCCCCGAGGCCGAGACCCACCTCGTTTGGGGAGCCAATCCCGCAACCGCCCACCCCGTCCTCTACAACTGGATCGCGGACAGTGCGAGCGGCGACGACAGCCAGTTGCTGGTCGTCGACCCCGTCGAGAGCGAAACCGCACAGGAAGCCGGCAGCCACATCCAGCCCGACCCCGGCACCGACCTGGCGTTAGTGCGGGCTGTGATGGCGCAGGTCGTCGCCTCTGGCGGCGTCGACACCGACTTCGTCAGCGCCCAGACAACCGGCTTCGAGCGCATGGTCGACTCGCTGCCCGACGTCGAGCGGGCCGCCGACACCGCGGGCGTGTCGGTCGACGCGGTCGAACGGATCGCTGCGGCGGTTACCGATCCCACGCTGGTCTACTGGGGGATGGGTGTCAACCAGAGCGTCCAGGGGACCGCGACGGCCCGCGCGCTGATCGATGTCTGTTTGGCGACCGGCAATATGGGGCCCGGACGGGGCCCCTTCTCACTGACTGGCCAGGCCAACTCGATGGGCAACCGTGTCTGTTCCGCGAAGGAAACTTGGCCCGGCCACCAACCGTTCGGGAGTTCGGAGGCTCGCAAGGAGATCGCGTCGACCTGGGGGGTGCCGTTCAGTCGGCTCCCACGGGACCGCGGGGCGGGGTTCGTCACGATCGTCGACCGGATCGCCCGCGGTGACATCGACGTCTGTTGGACGGTCGCAACCAACCCCGCGGCGGGGATGCCGGATGCCAGCCACGTCACATCCGTCCTGGAAGACGTGTTTCTGGTTGTCCAGGACTCGTTCTACTCGGATACCGTCGCGTGTGCCGACGTGGTGCTCCCGGCCGCAACGTGGGACGAAACCGAGGGGACCACGATGAACATGGAGCGACGCGTCTCCAGGGTGACCGCAGCCGTCGAGCCGCCGGAGCTGGTCCGACAGGACCTCGACATCATCGCGGCCATTGGCAATCGGATCGAGCCCGACCTCTTCGGGACGCCGCCGCTGGACCCCGAATCCGTCTTCGACGAACTCCGGGGGCTGACCGCCGGCACGAAAGCCGACCTTTCGGGGATCTCGTATGGCCGACTGGCCGACGAGCTGGCGGTTCGCTGGCCCGCACCCGACGCCGAAAGCGAGGGCGGCTACCAGTACTACGACGACGGCGAGTGGGCCTTTGAGACCGACTCGGGGCTGGCAGCGTTTTCGGCGGTCTCCCACGGCGGGCTGGCCGAGCCGATCGACGACGCCTACCCGCTCACGCTGACGACGGGTCGACAGGCTGGCATCTACAACACGGGCGTGCGGAGCCAGTCGACCGATGGCGATGGCCTCCCCACTGCCCGAATGCATTCGGAAACGATCGCCAACCGACTGTCGGCTTTCGAGCGTGGTCGGACCGTCATCGCCTCACGCCGTGGCGCGGTCACCGCCGCGGTCGAAACCGACGACGGGATTCCACCCGGCCTCATCTGGCTCCCGATCCACCATCCGGCAGTCAACCAACTCACGCTACCGACCGTCGACCCCGAGTCCGACGAGCCGAACTACAAACAGTGTGCGGTCGCTCTCGAAGCACCGACCGGCTCCGACCCGCCCGCCGAGACCGACCCACACGCCGAATCAGTCGGCAGCTAACCGCGCGTCCGACGACCCGACGACACTTGTTTCTGCAACTAGTGATTGAGGGGCCTGTTTCGATTATCAACCGATCCCTCCCAACTGAGAACGCACCGAAGCACACGGTTATCGGCATTTGTAATGGATAATATGGTGCAAAATTCACGGCATCAGCGCTCTGCTGTCGAACTTTTCGGGGAGTATCTTGCAATATTTTATTTTGCAATAGCCAACGCCGAATATTATGTGTGCCACGGACTCAAACCATAGATGGATACTTTCTAACCCAATAGGATTACATATGCCAAGCGTTTGGTTTATTAGCCTTTCATATGTATGGCTCAAACGTGTTTGAACCAATGATACACACATTATCTATGCGGATCGTGCAGGAATCGCGTATTGATTCCTCCGTACCGTTGTCGATCTTGAACCGTCCGTCCGATGGCTCAGTAGGCTCAAAAACGAGTCGAGAGGGTGAGTTGGCATGAAAGACAAACACAAGACGTTGATCATGGCGACGATCATGTTCAACCTCGGCTTCGTGATCTGGTTTTCGTTCGCCCCGTTCACCGATGCGATCGCCGAGGAGTTCAGTCTCAGTGTCGCCGATCTCGGCATCGTTGCGAGTACAGCGATCATCGCCGTTCCGCTGGGGCGGATCATCATCGGGCCACTGACTGACAAAGTCGGGGCCCACGTCACCGCTTCGGCCACGATGCTGCTGGTCGGCTCGTTTGCGATCCTCAGTGCCTTTTCACAGACCTACGAGGTGTTTACGGCCTCCAGGATCGTCGCCTCGCTGGCGGGAATCACCTTCGTGATCGGTATTCAGCACGTCTCCGAGTGGTTCGAGGAGGAAGAACTCGGTACCGCAGAGGGGATCTACGCCGGAATCGGCAATGCCGGGGCAGGTCTCGGCGCGTACCTCACCCTGCCCCGAATTTTCGGTGAGAACTACGTCGACCCGATCTTCGGATCGGGCTTCCTCGCCGTCTCGAGCAACTGGCGCGCGGCGTTCTTTTATACGGGTGTGCTGGCGCTGATCGTAGGCGTCTGCTACTACCTGTTTACCGAACCCGCCAAAAGCAAAGCCAAGCGCGAGGCAACCCAGGCCGGTGTGAGCTTCGACCAGTGGAAGTTCATCGTCACCCGCTACGGCGCGGTCGTGCTGTCGGCGGCCTACATCATGAGCTTCGGGCTCGAAGTCGCGATGAACGGCTGGCTCGGCACCTACTACCGAGAGGCGTTCGGCCAAGGTGATATCGTGATCGCCGCGACGTTCGCGGCGACGTTCTCGATTGCGGCCGGGCTCCTCCGGCCTATCGGCGGCTACGTCAGCGACCTCGTCGAGCGCAAAGAGAGGAACATCCTGCCATGGTTCGAAGGCGAGTACCGCAATCAGTGGACGTTCGTCACGCTCGTGTTCATCATGGTGATGATGGTCGCGATGACCGTTGCGGGGCTCTCGGGATTCCTCTACGCGGCCGTCGTCACCGGCTTCTTCGTCGGCATGGCCTGTGCGTTCGCCGAGGGGGCGATCTTCGCCCAGGTCCCCGCGATGTTCCCCGACAACTCGGGGACGGTCGCCGGGATCGTCGGCGGGATCGGTGTGAGCGGTGGGGTGATCTACCCGATCGTCTTCTCGCACGCACTGCTGCCGAACCTCCACGTCGGCTACACCATCGTCGCCGCCTCGATGATTCCGATCATCGCACTGAGTGCCTGGGTCTTCCAGCCGCACATCGCCGCCCGCGCAAACGAGGCTGGCTGGATCGTCTCGGGCAAACAGCCCTCGAAAACCAGTCTCACTAGCGATGACTAACCGTGAGAGAACCGCTGGGTTCGGCCATTGTCCCGCAAGGCGCTTGGATGTCGACTCCGCGGGTAAAACGTAGTCCAACACACGCACAGCCGACCGCGCCGTTTCGAGCGATTCAAGTAGCTGCTGGTGCTCATCTCGGAGTATGAAAGACCAGGGACACTCCACGCGGAAGCGGACCGGCGGTCGGCTCAAGCACTTCAGCAAAAAGAAACGCCACCAGCTGGGCCGTGAGCCCGCCGAAACGATCGTCGACGAGCCACGACTCCAGTTCATCGACTCCCGTGGCAACGACGAGAAGCTTCGGGCGCTGTCGACCAACGTCGCCCAGCTCTCGGCAGATGGCGAGACGACCGAAGTCGAGATCCAGGACGTCGTCGAGAACCCCGCGAACGTCAACTACGTCCGCCGAAACATCATCACGAAGGGCGCAATCATCCAGACCAGCGAGGGGAAGGCCCGCGTGACCTCCCGTCCCGGTCAGGTCGGCCAAGTCAACGCCGTCTCGATCGAGTAACCACCCGCTTTTAAATCGACTTCGTAGCCACACCCAGTTCGTGGCTTACAAGCCGTTTGCCCCGTAGTCTTCCGTATGGAACTCTCGACGTTCACCACTCGGTTGGACGAGACACTCGCGACCGACGCCTACAGCGATGTCGACGCCAGCGCCAACGGCCTGCAGGTCGGCCCACCCGAGCAGGAACTCACTCACGCGGCCTTCGCGGTCGACGCCGCCGAGGCAACGATCGAAGCCGCCGCCGATGCCGGGGCCGACGTGCTGGTCACCCACCACGGCCTCTCGTGGGGCGGTATCGAGCGCGTTACCGACCGGCAGTACCGCCGCATTGCGCCACTGATAACCAACGACATCGCACTCTACGTCTCGCACCTCCCGCTCGATGGTCACCAGCGACTGGGCAACGCCGCCGGAATCGCGGAGCTGCTGGATCTCGATGACACCACCCCCTTCGGTTCCATGGGGCCGGTGACGATCGGCCAGCAGGGACGGCTGGTCGAATCACGACCGGTCGATGAGATCGCAACCCAGCTCGAAGCCGAACTAGAAGGCACCGAAAACGTCCAGCTGTTCGACTTCGGGCCCGACGCCGTCGAGACGGTGGCCATCGTCACCGGCAGCGGATCGGACTGGCTCGATGAGGCCGTTGCGGCCGACGCGGACCTCCTCATCACCGGAGAGGGCAAACAAAAAGTCTACCACCAGACCCGCGAGGCTGAGCTCAACGTGATTCTGGCAGGCCACTATGCGACCGAAACATTCGGTGTGCGGAGCGTGCAGTCGCTGGTCGACGAGTGGGGACTGTCGACGAGCTACCACGGCCACCCGACTGGGCTGTAACCCGGCGGGAGACGACTCTCAGTGGTGATAACTGGGGGATGTGGTTTTATCAGTCATGATTACTAACTAGTCGGTATCACTATGAGTACGGAGCAGTCATCACCCGTCATCCGCGGTAGTTACGCGGCAAAACTGACACTGTCGTTGCTCGGGGTCGCCGGTATCGTCGTCACCGCCGGGCTGTTCGTGCATATCGAGGCTGTCGGTGGCCTCGGTGCCGAAAGTGCGGCACTCGGATCGAACATTCTCGGGCTCATCCTTCTGACGGTCATCAGTCTCGCGCTGATCGGCGTCACGATCGGGAGCCAGACGATCATTTCGTTGCGACACCTCGCCGGGAAGGCCGACCGCATGGCCGACGGCGATCTGGATGTCGACCTCGAAACAAGCCGTGCCGACGAGATCGGTCAGCTCTACCGCTCGTTCGACTCGATGCGTCGCTCGCTGCGGCAGGAGATCTCGGCCGCCGAGGAGGCCCAACGACAGGCCGAGGAGGCCACCCAGGATGCCCAAGAAGCCCGCGACGAGATCGAGCGCCGGGCCTCTAGAATAGAGAGGCAAGCCGAAAGCTACGAGCGAACCATGCGACAGGTCGCCAATGGCGATCTGACCCAGCGGGTCGACCCCAACGGCGAAAGCGAAGCGATGAATCAGGTCGGCGTTGCGTTCAACGAGATGCTCAACGAGCTTGAAGGGACGGTCGGCGAGGTTACGACGTTCGCCGATACCGTGGGCGAGGCCGCAACCGGCGTCGACAACCGCGCCGAGGAGCTCCAGCGGACCAGCGGGGGCGTCTCGGATGCCGTCGAGGACATCTCGGAGGGCGCACACAAACAGACCGAAAACCTCCGCGAGGTTGCCAACGAGATGGATGGGCTCTCCTCGGGTGCCGAGGAGGTCGCCGCAACCGTCGAGACGGTCGCCAACACGACCGAAAACGCAACCGAGGCCGGAAACGAGGGCGAGGCCGCCGCTGCCGACGCGCTCGAACAGATGGCCGCCGTCGAGGAGACCACCGACGAGACGATGGAGGACATCGAGATGCTCGACGAGGAGATGACCGAGATCGGCGAAATCGCCGATATGATCAGCGAGATCGCCGAACAGACCAATCTGCTCGCACTCAACGCCTCGATCGAGGCCGCCCGTGCGGGCGAGGAGGGTGCTGGCTTCGCGGTCGTCGCCGAGGAAGTCAAATCCCTCGCCGAGGAGACCAAAGACGCCGCCAGCGAGATCGACGGGAAGATCCAGCGCGTCCAGGAGAAGACGGGCGACGCCGTCGCGGGGATGGACGAAACCACCATCCGAATCAGTCAGGGCGTCGAGACTGTCGAGGGCGCAATCGATCAACTCAACAACGTTATCGAGTACGTTGAGGAGATCGACAGCAGTATGAGCGAGATCAACCAGACGACCGAAGATCAGGCCCGCGCCGCTGGCGCGGTCGTCGACATGATCGACGAGGTTGCCTCGATCAGCGAACAGACGTCCAACGCGGCCGACAACGTCACCGATACCACCGAACAGCAGCTCGAAAGCCTCCAGACGGTCGAACGCGAGGCCGCCGAACTCGGCTCACAAGCCGAGAAACTCAGGAACCTCCTCGGTCAGTTTGATGTCGACACCGCCGACCGTTCGACCCGATCCGGGAGTTCGACGGTTGGCAACGAGATCACGGTCGACAGTTCGCCGAGCGGGAGCTCGATGGCGGCCACCGACGGCGGCAAACACACCGACGATGACGGTGGCTTCCAGTTCGGTGATGATCGATGATCCTGTCGGTCCAACAGTGGGCTGCGGTTGGTGCGGCGGCGTTAGTCGCCGGAACGCTCCCGTCGGTGTACTTCGCGCTCAACGAGCCTGAAAACCGGACCTACTACGGGATTCTCGCCGCTATTACGGGGATCGCCGCGACCTCCTACACGCTGACCTCGCTGGGGATCGGGACGATTCCGCTCGACGGGGCGAGTTTCTATCTCCCACGCTACGTCGACTGGCTGTTGACGACGCCGCTTTTGATCCTCTATATGGCGCTGCTCTGTAAGCCGGGCAAACAGCTCTACGGGATGCTGATCGGGCTGGATGTCGCGTTGATCTTGCTGGGAACCGCGGCGATCTTCACCACGGGCGCGCTCTCGCTGGCGCTGTTCGGCGCTGGCTGTGCGGCCTACCTCGCGCTGGCCTACCTGCTCGTGGTCTCACTTCCCGAACAGGCGGCCTTCGAGACCGACCGCGTGGCGATGGTCTTCACCAAACTCCGCAACGTGACGGTCGTCCTCTGGACGATGTACCCCGTCGTCTGGCTGCTGGCACCGGTCGGCTTCGGCCTCCTACAGGCCAACACGGAGATGCTGGTGATCGTCTACCTCGATATCATCACGAAGGTCGGCTTCGCCATCTTCGCGCTGCTCGGGCGGGATGCACTCAACCCGCTGCAAAACGAGGCGCTGGCGATGGATGCCGGTGACGAGGACTCGACCGCCAACCCGAACCTCGCGGACTAACCGCGAAACGACTGCGCCGTACTCACCTTTTATTGCGTTTCCGTCCCGCCGTCAGTTGCCACATCCGACAGCAGCGGCGCGAAGGAGTCGACGCGGTAGTCGCCAAGGACACACCGTCCCCGGCGCTGTGGTCCGTGGCGCTCGACGTGAATCCCGTCGAGGCCAGCGTTCCACGCCGCGCCGATGTCGCTTTCGCCGTCGCCCGCCAGGACGCCACGCTGGCCCGTGTCGACGCCCAACTGGGCCATCGCGTGGCTCACCGGCGCGGGATCGGGCTTCCACCCCAACTCCTCGGTACAGCAGACGACCGTATCGAACCAGTCGCCGATATCGAGGTGGTTCAATACGGGTTGGGTCAGGAACTCCTGACAGTGGGTCACGAGGCCGACCGGAACGTCTTGGCGTTCGATTTCAGCCATGAAGTCGACCGCGTCGTCGTGGAGGTAGGTCGACTCCGCCCGGACGAGGGGCTGTTCCTCGTCGTGGAAGACGGGCCAGAACTCCGCGGGATCGATCCCCCACTGCCGGAGCTGTGGGTTCCGCGCCCCACCCAGCCCGTGCCAGAGGATTTCGGCCTCCCGGTCGCTAAAAGAGCGGCCGAGCCGATCGCCGACGCGGTCGAACACCTCGCGGGTGTAGGCCCACTCGGCGTCGATCAGCGTCCCGTCGAGATCGAACAGCCAGAAATCGTACGCCTCTGTGACCATTGGACAGATAGCTACGTGAGCGTGGTATATGTGTGTTACGGTGTAACAAATAGGCCGGTAGCTGAACAGTCAGGAGTCACCCGACTGGACACGGATCGAACTGCCGAGGTATTTGTGCAGCACTTCGTCGACCGAGTCGGCGTTGAACAGGGTGAGATCCGCTGCGATCTCGTCTTTCAGCGCGTCGAGATAGCGGTCGTCGGTTTCGAGTTCGCTGAATGTGATCGACTCCACCGGAACGCCGAGATGGTCTTCGGCAACTGACCTGAAGTGGCTCTTGTCGCCAATCTCGCCCCGCCAGAGGTTTCGCTGGAAGAACAGCCACCCCTCCTCGCCGGGCCCTGCGGCCGGAATCCGGAGGACGGTTTCGAATGCATTGGGGTCGACCCGACCCTTGTCGGGGTCGAGCCGGAACCGAACGCGAAACACGTAGGCGGCCATGGTACCCAGTCGCTATCAGTACTCGTCGTCGAACAGCTCGGCGAGCCGGATGTCGTCGTCGGTGATCCCGCCGGCTTCGTGGCTCGTCAGCCGGACTTCAACAGTTCGAAAACCGATGATCAGTTCGGGGTGGTGGAACTCCTCGTCGGCGATCTCGGCGAGATCGGTCGCGAATGAAACGCCAGTGAGGTAGTCGTCGAACTCGTAGGTGCGGACGATCTCGTCGCCCTCGCGGTCCCAGTCGTCAGGTAGCTGTGCGTCGACCTCGTCGTCAGTAAGGGTCATACCGGAGTGTCGACGCCTGGCTCAATAACAGTTGGTGCCGGTCGGCGGCCGGACGCTAGTCGTCCGACAGCCGTTCGAGAACGTGGGGTGGGATCTCGTCCGGTGAGACGCCGTCGGGGATCTCCTCTGGTATCTCGGCCGGACGGTCGGTCGAGGCTGCGGCTGCCTCGTCCGGTGCCGCATCGTCCGACGGCAGGTCGCCGTCGAACTCGGGATTGAACAGCTGCATCGCCGTCTGGATCGTCGTCCAGTCGTCCTCGGCGGCGGCCTCCCGCAGGCTCTTGGTCGGGGCCGACAGCAGCTGGCCGACCAGCGAGTCCGCCAGCGATTCGATCACTTCGCGCTGTTTGTCGGTCAGCTCGCCGTGGGCGTCGAGTTTGGCGAAGGCGGTGCCGACCTCGCGGTTTTTGACGCGCTCGGCGCTTTCGTACATCGTACTGATCGCCTCGTCTGCTCGCTTGCGTTTGAATAGCGCCAGCAGCCGGTCGAACTCCTCGTCGATCATCGCCTCGACCTCCGCGGCGGCGGCCTGTCGCTGGCGGTGGGTCGACTCGGTTACCGATTCGAGGGCGTCGATGTCGAACAGTTCGACCTCGGCGAGTTCCTCGGCATCGGGGTCGATATCCCGTGGCTGGGCGAGATCGATACAGATCGTCTCACCGGCCTCGGCGAGCCCGTCGGACTCCAGGATATATTCGGGGCTCCCTGTTGCAGTGATGACGACGGCTGCCCGTTCGGCGGCCGATGCCGCCGCATCGAGGCCGATCGCCGACGCCTCGACGTCGACGGTGTCGGCGATGTGGGTGGCGTGGGGGATCGTCCGGTTGGCGACCAGCAGGCGGTCGACGCCCGCTGCATCCAAGGCGTTGGCCGCCAGCGATCCCATCTCGCCCGCGCCGACGACGAGTGCGGTCGACTCGGCGAGATCGGTCTCCTGGCTGGCGAGTTCGACGGCCGCCGAGCCCAGCGAGACGACACCCTCGTTGATTTCGGTCTCGGTGCGTGCCCGTTCGCCGACGTGAATCGCCTTCGTGATCGCGTCCTCCAGCAGCGGGCCGATCCCGTCGGCCGACCGGGAGGCCTCGAAGGCAGTCTTGAGCTGCCCAATTATTTGGTCCTCGCCCAACACGAGCGATTCCAGCCCGGCGGCGACACGCATGAGATGCCGCAGGCTCTCCTCGTGGTTCATGTGGTCGACCGCGCCCTCGCGGACGTCGGCCGTGATCTCGGCGACTGCCGCCCGTCCCTGTTCGGCCCGGTCGGTGACGACGTAGGCCTCCGAGCGGTTGCAGGTCCCGATGGCGAAGGCCTCCGAGACGCCCGGCTTGGTCAGGAGCGCCGACACGCGGCTGCTCACGTCCTCGCAACTCGCGGCTTCGATCTCGTCGACGCTCGCGCTGACGTGCGAGACGCTAATGCCCGTGATGACGCCGGTCCGAATCATCGGCTTGTCCCCTCGTTGTCGTCGTGTTCAGCTGCCATTACGCGCTCTGCCTCTTTTTCTGGGTTGGGAGTACCCGTATGTAAACCCTTCCAAACGGACGACGACCGGACAACTGATCGGACAGCCGCCCGGCGATCTGCCGCCGCGTAGTCGGAGGCCTTGAGGTCGATCCGGAGCTCGCCGGTCAGTTCGGCCATCGCGCCCGCATCCTGGATCTCGGCTTCGATCTGCTGGCGGAGATACCGCGAGAGCGCGGGGCTCTTGCCACCGGTCGAGATCGCAACCGACACCGGGCCGTCCCGCACCGTCGCCGGAACGACGACGCTGCCGACATCACGGCCCCCGGACTGGTCGGTGCGATTTATAAGCAGTCCACGCTCGTCGGCTGCTTCGGCGACCGCCCTGTTGAGCTCGGTGTTGTCGGTGGCCGCGACGACCATGGCAGGCTCGAATCGGTCGACCCACTCCGAGACATCTTCGGGTTCGGGGGCCGCGCGGATCCGGTCGACAGCCGCCAGTTCGGACTCATTGAAGTCCTCGAAGCGGTCGTCGAATGTCGGACTGACGACGACCACCGTGGCCTCGCGGACAAACCGCTGGGCCTTCCGGGCCCCGACGCTCCCGCCGCCGAAGACGAGCACCGTTTCATCACTGAAATCGTGGTAGAGCGGTATCACTCCGTGTTCGCCTCCGCCCGTTCGGCCAGCCGGATGCCCGTCTTTTTGAGGATTTGGGTCGAGAACAGCGAGTCCCAGTCGTCATCGCCCACGTCCCAGAAGTCGTCCATTCGGTCTTTGACCTCCTGGATACGCTGTTGGCTCTCTTCCTCTGTCCGACCGTGAGTCATTGCAAAGAAATTGTAGGGCCAGACGCCCTCGTGGCGGGGTCGCTGGTAGCAGTGGGTGACGAACCCGAGGCTGGCGATTTCGGGACCGACCTCGGGGACGATCTCGTCGGGGACGTTCCAGACGGTCATCCCGTTTTCCGTATAGCCCAGCGCGTAGTGGTTCGGAATGACGCCGACACGCCGGACCTTTCCCTCCTCGTTGAAGCGCTTGATCGTGGCGATCACCCAGTCGAGGTCGGCATCGAGCGCGTCGGCGACATCTCGGTAGGGTGTCGCGGTGATCGGGAGCCCGCCCTGGATCTCGATGACGAGATCCCGCTCATCGGGGGTGATGGTCGTCCGATCGCTCGGCTCGGCGTCCGGGCCGAGAGCCGAGAGATCGATGTCGCCCGCCTCGATCGGCCCATCGAGCATGAACTTGGCCTCGACGCGGAACTCCTGGAGCTTGGGGAGGTTGTACGTCTCCTGGCCGGTTTCGGCCTCGATCTCGGCGAGTACCTCCTCGATCCGATCCTCGTCGGCGACCGAGACGACGAACCACATATTCAGGTGTGGGTGTTCCCGCTCGTAGTTGTGGGCGACCTCGCGGAAGGAGTTGACCTGCTCGGCGATCTCGTCGAACCGCTCGGGCGGGGCGTGCATGGCGACCAGCGAGGCGTTGCCGCCGATCTCCTGGGCGTTGACCAGCGCGCCGAAGCGTGTAAGGATTCCTTCCTCGTCGAGGTGTTGGACGCGCGCGAGCAGTTCGTCGGCCGTCACGTCGACCCCACGGTCGCGGAGTGCCGCCGCCGCGGGCTCGAATGGACGCTCAACCGTCGGAAAACCACCCTGAAAGGCGTTGACGATCGCGCGGTCGAGCGCCGACAGCTCCGCATCGACCTGTTGCATACCTACACTGGGGGTTGGGGGTGAATAAGCGTCTCGGAGCGACTGTCTCGAAGGCCGGTTGCTGCGGGCCAGCAGCGGGGATCAGTCACTGTCGACCGGGTGCAACCCGGCCGGAGATCCGAACGTTTAGGCCCGCGGCCCCATCTCGGGAAAATAGACCGTCGTGGCAGTCTGCTGCGACTGAGGGGGTACCCCTCCGGGCGATGGGGCTCGCCCGCCCAAACCGCCGACCGGGCTGATGGCTCCTGTCTCGAAGACCCATGACACGAAGACAGCTCCTCTCACAGCTCGAACCGATCCTGTTGATCGCTATCGGCGGCTTCGCCGGGGCCAACCTCCGGCACTTCGTCGACCTCGCCGTCCCGGGGACGCTTTCGGGGACGTTCCTCGTCAACGTCGCCGGAAGCTTTGCCCTCGGCGTGTTAGTCTACGACTCGCTGGGTGAGCCGGCGGTCGCCGACAACTCACGGCTCGTCTTCGGGACGGGCTTTCTGTCGTCGTTTACCACCTACAGCACGTTCGTCGTCGACAGCCTGCTGGTCGCGCCACTGACTGCGCTCGGCTACGTCGGCGCGAGCTATCTGATCGGCTTCCTCGCCGTGCTCGCGGCTCGACAGGTCGTGAATGGGGGTCGACGATGACGGTCCCGACCGACCCCGCCTACCTCGTCGGCACCGGCGCGGCCATCGGCGCAGTCGCCCGGTATCTGGTTGCGAATCTCATCGTCAAGTGGCAGGGGTCGGGGCCGTTCCCGACCGCGACACTCGTGGTCAACGTCATCGGGAGCTTCGTCCTCGGGTTGGTGGTTCTCGGTGGTGCCAGCGAGCCAGCGGCGCTGTTGGTCGGTACCGGGGCCTGCGGGGCGTTTACGACCTACTCCTCGTTTAGTGTCCAGACGGTGCGGCTCTGGGAGGACGGCAAGCGTGGCCTCGCAGCCGTCAATGCGGTCGGAAACTTCGTGCTCAGCGCCGCTGCCGTCGGGCTGGCGTGGCTCCTCGTCGGTTGAATTCTTCGATCACCGGACCCCGTCGATCACTCGGATGTCGACCGTTCCTCACCGACTGTTAGGATTCGTCGAACGACACCCCTTGGAGGTCGACTTCGAGTTCGTCGACGAAGTCGTTGAACGCCGCAACGAACGGCTCGACATCATCCGCGAGCGCTCGGACATCCGGTGCCGATGGCGGGCTGTACTGGGAGAGCAGATAGACGCCACCCTCGCCGCCAACCCGGAGATACGAGACCTGTCCCTCCTCCCACTTGAGTTCCCAGCGCGTGCCGTCGACGGTCGTCGAAAAGGTGCCGTAGTCGGTGCCCTCGTAGCGGTAACACTGCTGGGCGATCTCGGTGGCGACCTCGTGGATCGCCGCGACAATGCGGTCGCGGTCGGCGACGACGGTTTCGGTCGACTGGACATCGGGAAACGCCGGATCAACATCGTCGAGGACGTCCTCGCGGGTGTCGACGAAGTCGTTGTAGGCCTCGACGAAGGCGTCGTAATCCTGCATGGCATCGCGGAGCGCTTTCGGTTCGGGGGGCTGTTTGGTCGAGATGACGTAGGTTTCGGCCCCGGATTTGCTCTCGAACAGCAGGAATTCGAGCCGTCCGGCCTCGTATTTGACCGTCCACTCGCCGCGGTCGCCGGTGAACGACCGGCGGCCGTAGTCGCCGCCCTCCAGGAGGGCGAGTTCGCGCGCGATCTCACCGGCATGGGACCGCACGTCGGCGAGAATCGCCTCCCGTTGAGCCCGGACCTCGTCGGTGGATGCCGTCTCTACGTTGAGCCCGTCGACCATTCACTGAGGATACGCCGCTTGAGATAATAAGTCGTGTCGGTCGCAGTGAGGCCACGATGTGAGTCCCGTGAGAGAACCGACCGGGCACGATGGGACTCCCGCGAGCGACCGCAGGGAGCGAGTGGGAGTAAATCGTGCCGTGAGGGAACGAAGTGACCGAACGGGCACGATGGGATTCGAACCGGAGGAAGACGGTCGACCTCGCTACGCTCGGCCGCTGCGACTTCCAGGATTCGAATCCCGGTTTCGCTACTGCTCACTTCGTTCGCAGATAGCGGGCACGATGGGATTCGAACCCACGATCGAGCAGTTAGGAACCGCTCGCCTTGTCCACTAGGCCACGTGCCCGAGTGCAGTCGCTACTCCAGACTGAAGAATGAAAAAACGTCCGGCCCGGACGGGCTTAGTTGGTTTTCTCGGTTTCCGTCTCGGTCTCTTCCTCGTCGACGACCGGCTCGGTGTCGGCCGACGGCGTCGATGTGGTTGCGTCCGGGTCACTCATTTCTTGCAGTTCCTCTTCGATGTCTTCGCGACCCTTCTTGAACTCGCCCATCGCCTGCCCCGTCGAGCGGGCGAGTTTGGGGATCTTGTTCGCGCCGAACAAGAGCACTAACACGAGCAGGATGATGAGCATCTCCGGACCGACTGGGCCGAACAGCGGAAGCGCATTGACCATGTCTATCAATCGATAACCCTGTCGCAACTATAGGCTTTTTGCTCACAACCGGGTCGAACCGGCCTGACGTATCAGCCAAATTGGACGCGCGGCCGACCGGTCGACAGTATCACAACGAAACACTAAAACGACACACAGGCAAAGCGAAGGTATGGAACTGCGGGTTATCGAGAAGACAGAGACGGAACTCCGCATCGAGATCGCTGGCGAGGACCACACCTTTATGAACGTCCTCAAAGGCCAGCTGCTGGAGACCGAGGGTGTCTCGGCGGCGACCTACGATGTGAACCCCGAACAGTCGGGTGGACAGACCGATCCCGTGCTCTCGATTACGACCGAGGACGGACACGACCCACTGGACGTGCTTGCGACCGCCGCTGGCTCCGTCCGAGAGGCGACCGATAGCTTCAGCGACGCCTTCGAAGCCGCGGTCTGATCGGCGAGACGAAATAGCATCGCGTACAAAAATAGTCGATCGTTTCTACGGCCGCAACTGCTCTTACCGGCTGTTTTCGAGTGAGACGACGTGTGTCGAGTCGACGGTCAGCCAGTGTGTCATCCGTTCATGCGGCGACAGTTCGGCGGGGGCGACCGTATACTCCTCTCGACCGTCGGCAGTCGTCGTGGTTCGTCCCTCGAAGATGACTTCGTTGGAGAGATCGGGGGGTGTTTCACCGATAGACCACAGCAACGGTTCGATAACGGTGCTCTGGAGGGGGTGGTTAGTGGAGGGCACATCACGACGATTGGGGCCCTGAATAAAATCTGTTGCCATTCCGTGGGGACTACTAGTTGACAGGTAGTTACCGTTCCCTTACCACCGGGCTGCGCCGCGAGTGACAGTCGTCGACCGAACACTGTTTCTGTCAGAGACGAACGGGAATCCCCTGTGACTGGAGGCGTTCTTTGACCTCCTGGATCGAGTACTCGTCGAAGTGGAAGATCGAGGCCGCCAGCCCCGCGTCCGCATCGGCCTCGGTAAACACCTCTCCCATATGATCGGGCGAGCCACAGCCCGACGAGGCGATCACCGGCGTCGAGACGTTGTCACAGACTGCCTTCGTCAGCGGAATGTCGTAGCCATCCTTGGTGCCGTCGGTGTCGATGGAGTTGACGAACAGCTCGCCCGCGCCGCGCTCCTCGGCCTCGATGGCCCACGCGACCACGTCCCGGCCGGTCCCCTCGCGGCCGCCCTTGATCGTACACTCGAACCAACACTCCTCGCCGTCGACGGTCGCGTAGTACTCGCCCTCGTCGTCGTAGCGGCGGCGGGCGTCCACGGAGATGACGATACACTGGCTGCCGAAAGCCTCCGCGCCCTCGGTGATGAGTTCGGGCCGTTGGAGCGCCGCGGTGTTGATCGAGACCTTGTCCGCGCCTGCCCGTAGCGTTTCCTTGATGTCCTCTTTCGTGCGGATGCCGCCGCCGACAGTCAGCGGAATGAAACACTCGTCGGCGACCGCCGAAACGGTCTCGAGCATGGTCTCGCGGCCCTCGGCCGAGGCGGTGATATCCAGGAAGACGAACTCGTCGGCCCCGGCCTCGTTGTAGGCCTTGGCCATCTCGACGGGGTCGCCGGTGTACTTCAGATCCTCGAAGTTGACGCCGGTGTAGACGGCGGGGTTGCCCTCGTCGTCGGTGTCGACATCGATACAGGGGATGATGCGCTTTGTCAGCATTGGATACCGGTAGGTAGGCGAGTCGGTGGTTTCACCGTTTCGACCGGCGTGAATATTCGGCCCCGACCGCGCGGCACGGTCGTCCCAAACCGCCGGAACTTAAGAACCGGCTTCGCCTGCCATCGGTATGGTCGGTTCACTTATTGCGACAGCGTTCTGGGCCATGCTGCCCGCCTACGTCCCGAACAACGCGGCGGTGTTGGCCGGTGGCGGTCGACCCATCGACGGCGGCCGGACGTGGGGCGGACGGCGCGTGTTGGGCGACGGCAAAACGTGGCGCGGCACCGCAGTCGGCACCCTCGTCGGCGTTCTGCTGGCACTGGGACTCAACGCGGTCAACGCACCGCTCTCGTCGGCGCTCGGGCTCTCGCTGCCGACGTTCCCACTCCACGCCGCGATCGCGCTGGCACTCGGCGCAATGGTCGGCGATATCGGTGCCTCATTTATCAAACGCCGGAGCGGCCGCGAGCGCGGCGCGGCGTTTCCTGGACTGGATCAGCTGGATTTCGTCGTTGGCTCACTGCTGTTGGCCTTCATCGTCGCCAGCGACTGGTTCCTGTCGACGTTCACCCCCGGCGTCCTCGCCGTTATCCTCGTTATAACACCCCTCCTGCACGTCGGTACCAACGTCATCGCGTTCAAAATCGGCGCGAAAGACGAGCCGTGGTAGTCGGCAACTACTTTTAATTCGCGTCTTCAACGATCCGCGTTTCGCCAGCCGTGACGGCCTCACCTTTCTCGACCAGGAGATCCTCTCGTGAGTAGGTAGAGGGTAACAGCACGTCGACCCGGCTGCCGAAGGAGATATGACCGACACGCTGGCCAGCAACGAGTTCGTCGCCCGGTTCGACAGAGGGGTGGATCCGGCGGGCGAACCAGCCCGCAATCATGGCGAGTTCGTACTCGCCGCAGTCGATCACGACACGCTCGTTCCGATCCGACTCCTTCGAGAAGGCCGGTTTATAAGCTCCAGGACGGTGATCGACTTCGTTCACCGTCCCCGCCATCGGTGCGCGGTTGACATGCACGTCGTTGACGTTCATAAAGGTCCCAACCCGGACCCGGTCGCCCTCCTCGCGGATGACCGAGATGTGGCCGTCTGCGGGCGCAATAATGCCCGATTCGGGCGGCGTTCGCTCCGGGTCACGGTGGAACCACAGCGAGCCGACACCGAGTGCCAGCGCGACGGCTGCGAGCGGCGGGGCGAAGACGATGGCGGGCAGCGCAAGGGCGAAGCAGGCGGTCGCATACCGCCAGCCGCCCGAAGCGACGGCGTAGGGGAAGTCAGTCATAAATTAGACCCGCGACCGCAACTCGGTTCGGCCCTCGGCCCACGCGGCCAGCAGATGGGTGAGGTGGAGGCGGTCGTCGAGCCCTTCGGTCAATTCCAGATCGACCTCGCCCGCGAGCGCATGCAGGCGAGTGATGTCGTCCGTCCCGAACTCCGACCGCGAGCGGGCGACCCGCAGGAGTTCGCCCAGCAGTTCGTTGCCGTCGTACCCCTCGTCGGCCAGTAGGTCGTCGACCGTCTTGCGGGCCGATTTGAGTTCGCCGCTGCGGGCGTCGGTTAGTGCGCTGAGGATCCGGTCGTCGTCACCGATGTCGCCCAGCGTTTCGTAGGCTGTCTGCATCGTGAGTCCATCAGTTTGTGTGGCGGTGGTCTGGGCGGTGAGGATCGCCCGCCGGAGGTTGCCGCCCGCCGCGCTGGCGACGAATTCGAGGCCCGCCTCGTCGTGGTCGACGCCCTCTGCCTCGCAGATATCCTCAAGTACCGCGATGGTTTCGTCGGTCGTCGGCGCGCGCATCGGTACCGGGAAACACCGCGAGTTGATCGGCGCGATGAGTTTGGCTGGCTGCCGCGTCGTAAAGACGAACTGGGTGGTCCGGTGGTGTTGTTCCATCACCCGCCGGAGGGCCTGCTGGAAGTCCTCGCGGATCGCCTCGGCGTTGTCCAGGAGGATCGTTTTGAAATTCCCCGAGACGGGTGCATGGCTCGCCGACTCCTTGAGGACGTGGCTGATCATATCGCGTTTCGACATCCGGCTCCGACCCGTGAGAAACTGCTCGAAGCGGGGGTCGGATTTGATCTCCTTTTTTGTCCGATCGAAGAAATCGGCCACGTTGAGTTCGATCAGGTCGGCCTCGACGTCGTCATGGACCTCGCGGGCCAGTGCCCGCGCGGCGGCGGTTTTGCCGACGCCGGGTGGCCCCTGAATCACGAGGTTCATCGGCTCGCCGACGGTCCGGTCGAGGCGATCGACGACCTCCGGCTGCGGGAGTTCCGAGAGGGCAGGCGCGTAGGTGTCGATCCACAGCGGCGCGTCCATTGGCGACCCTATCGACTCCGTAGCTAAGAATCGGTCGGTTGCGGTGCTCCGGTCGCTCGACACCCACGGTTTTGGGGGTCGGGTCCCATCGATCCGATATGGCACGAACCGCAGTCATCGCTGGCGTCGGTCCTGGACTCGGTGAATCGCTTGCACGCAGATTTGTCGACGAAGGCTGCCAGGTCGGCCTCTTTGCCCGCTCGAAGGACCATCTCGACGACCTCGCCGCCGATCTCGGCGACGACGCCCTGGCGGTCCCGACCGACATCACCGACCCCGAGGAAGTCGCGGCTGGCTTCGCGGCGGTCCGGGAGGCGTTCGGCCCGGTCGACATCCTCGTCAACCACGCCAGCGGCGGCTCCTGGAAGGGGCTCCAGGAGATCTCCCACGAGGAGTTTGAGGACGCCTGGCGAGTCTCGTCGTACGGCGCGCTGTGTTGTTCGAAGCAGGCCGTAGACGATATGCTGGCAGGCGACGGCGGGACGATCATCTTCACAGGCGCGACCTCGGCGGTCCGCGGCCGTGATGGCGCGCTCGGGTTCAGTGCAGCCAAATTCAGCAACCGTGGGATGGCGGAATCGATGGCCCGCGAACTCGGCCCGGAGGGAATCCACGTCGCCCACGTCGTGATCGACGGCCAGATCCGCTCGCCAGCCGTCATGGAGCAGTCACCCAACCGCGACGCCGAGGAGTTCCTGGATCCCGACGAGATCGCGGGGACCTACTGGGACCTCGTCGAACAGAATCGCTCGGCGTGGACACTCGAAGTCGACCTCCGGCCCCACGTCGAGGAGTTCTGAGCCGTCAACACCGACCGATAGCGACCCGGTTCTGAAGATCTCTCGGTGTTGCTGAATTAGTATTTAATAGTAAACGACGACTAACAGTAGTATGAACGCCAGTTTCTCCGCGAGTCGACGGTTCGTCGTGCTCGCCGTCGTTTCGCTACTGATCCTTTCGGGGTCGATTGGCGTCGTTGCCGGACAGTCGACCGACGGACCTTCGGGAGCGGTCGTCGTCGAGGCCGACGAGACGGTCGACGGGATCGACGCCGTCGCGGGCTCGGTCGTCGTTCGTGGCACGGTGACCGGCGATATCAGCGGCGTTGCCGGACAGGTTCACGTCACCGAGACCGGACAGGTCGACGGCTCGATCGAGGCCGCGGCTGGCGCGATCCGTATCGACGGAACGGTGGCGGGCGACGTCGCCACCGGGAGCGGCCACACCGAGATTGCTGACACCGCCCGGATCGGCGGGAATCTGGATCTCGGGACGGGGTATCTCCTCGTCGACGGGCAGGTAGATGGTGACGTTCGGGCAGGTGCCGAGCGAATCGCTCTCGGCCCGAACGCGGTCGTCGGCGGTGAGTTCCGCTACGACGCGCCGAGCTTCAGTCAGGACCCGGCGGCGACCGTCGACGGCGGTGTCGTCCAAGACTCCGAGCTCGGTGGTGACACCGGCAGTGAGTTCACGGTGCCGTCGTGGCTCGGCATCGTCTACGGGCTGTTGGCGAACCTGCTGCTCGGCGCCATCCTCCTCGCGGCGTTCCCGTCGTTCGCCACAGGGGTCGCCTCCCGCGTGGTCGACTCCCCGGCCCGATCGGGCGGAATCGGGCTGCTACTGCTGATCGCCGTGCCGATCCTGCTGGTGGTGGTCGCGATCACCGTCGTCGGCATCCCGCTGTCGCTGTTCGGCGCGGCTGGCTTCGGTGCGGCGATCTGGATCGCGGTCGTCCTCGGCCAGTACGCTATCGGCGCGTGGGCGCTGGATCTCGCTGGCGTGGACAACCGCTGGCTGGCATTGGTGGTCGGTCTCGTCGGGGTCGCCGTTCTCGGTGCAATCCCGATCCTCGGAGGTATCGTCGACCTACTGGTCCTCTTGGTCGGATTGGGGGCACTTGCACTCGGGCTCCGCGAGCAGTATCGCTTGCGAAGCGGCGGCCAGTCGACTGTCGTCGGCACAAGTGCGGACTGAGCGGGCGTCGGCTGTCTGGTGTTCACCGGTCCGTTCAGCCGCTCGATTGACACCCTGCGCTCGGCTGTCGGATGGTTTATTTTTCAGCACAGAGTAGTGTCCGGTAATGGAATTACTCGGGAACCTCACATTCGTCTTCGTCGCCGGGTTCATCACCGCCTTGGCGACCGGGATCGGCGCGCTGCCGTTTTTCTTTTTCGAGACGATCAGCGACCGCCGGAACATCGTCCTGTGGGGGCTGGCCTCGGGGATCATGGTCTCGGCGTCGCTGTTCGGGCTCATCGAGGAGGGACTTGCCGAGGGCAGCGGGTGGGAGATCGCCGTGGGGATGGCCGCGGGCGTGGTGCTCGTTGTCGTTGCTCACGAGATCATCGTCGATGCCGAGATCGACCCCCAAGAGTACGAGGAGGCCGATTTCAAGAAGCTCGTCCTCATTCTCGGTATTTTGACTGTCCATAGCTTCCCTGAGGGGGTTGCGGTCGGCGTCTCCTTCGCGGATCTCGGCCTGGAGGGTGGCACCCAGATTCTCGGCGCGACCGTCCCCGTGTTGGCGATCTTCATGACTGTCGCCATCTCGATCCACAACATCCCGGAGGGAACGGCGATCTCGATCCCGCTGAAATCGATGGGCGTCGCCAACTGGAAACTAGTCTGGTGGGCCGTGTTTTCGAGTCTCCCCCAGCCGATCGGCGCGGTGCTCGCCTTCGGCTTCGTCCGGGTTGCCCGGGAGTTCCTCCCGTTCGGCTTCGGCTTTGCGGCGGGGGCGATGATCTACCTCGTGGTCTCGGAGTTTATTCCGGAGGCACTAGAGCTCGGCGAGAACGTCCCCCGCGGCGGCAAACCCGAACTGGTCGGCGGAATCGCCTTCGGGGTTCTGTTGATGCTACCGCTACGGTACGTCTGAGTAGTCGACGGCTACCGACAACATACGCAGCACCTACTGCAGGAGAGAGGCGGGTTCGATAGCCGGTTTCCTATCACTCGTCGTCTTCATCTTCCTCGTCCGCATCGTCTTCTTCGTCGGATTCGTCCTCTTCGTCAGACTCGTCTTCCTCATCCACGTCATCTTCTTCGTCGGATTCGTCCTCTTCGTCAGACTCGTCTTCCTCATCCACGTCATCTTCTTCGTCGGATTCGTCCTCTTCGTCAGACTCGTCTTCCTCATCCGCGTCATCTTCTTCGTCGGATTCGTCCTCTTCGTCAGACTCGTCTTCCTCATCCGCGTCATCTTCTTCGTCGGATTCGTCCTCTTCGTCAGATTCGCCTTCCTCGTCCGCGTCGTCTTCGGGCTCCGGCACCTCCTCGTCAGTGTCATCCTCGTCCGTCGACTCGTTGGCCTCGTCGGGTTCCGGCTCCGATTCGGTATCCGGCGGCTGTTCACCACTGGCGTTTTCGGAGTCTCCGTCAGTCACGTCCGTTTCGTTTGATTCGTTGGCACCGTCGATTGCCGGGTCGTCATCGTCGACGTCGCTCTCGTTCGATTCGTTGGTATTACTCTCGTCGTCTTCGTCCGCACCGTTTTGGTCGTCATCCCCGGCGGGGACAGGCTCGCTGTCGGTGACCGGTTCACCGTCGACATCGGCATACGGCTGGTCGTCCTCGTCGGCGTCGAAGGTTTCGTCGTCGTTCGAGTCGAGAACGGTGACCGCAGTCAGGGTTGTTTCCACAGTGACCTCGTTGGTGAGCTCGATATCGATGTCTTGGTAGCTCCCGGCGTCGAGATATCTCGAGACGCCGATGATCGAGCCCTCGTCGTCGGTGATGACGACGAAGCCACCCTCCGAGAGCCGTACCCGCTCGACGACGACCGACTCGTCGTCGGTCTCTTCGGCGTCGAGTTCGATCTCGGCGACCGGAATCACGTCGAGTACCGCCTGCTCACCCCGGTCGGTCGTCAGGAAGCCGTGAATGTAGCTACCGACGCCGAGGGATTCGGTGTCGAGCTCGATCGAAACGGTTCGCTCGCTGTCGGCGTCGATGGTCACCGTCGACCGGTCGACCACGTCGCCGTCAAGCCGGAACTCGACCGGTTGGGTCGTCTCGAACTCGTTGGGGTTTGAGACGGTCGCGGTCACCGTCACCGTCTCGCCGACGGCCACCTCGTCGGGGCCGTCGAGTTCGCTCACGTCGAAGGAGTCACCGGGATCGTCGTCCGGTGGTTCGTCGTCGGGCTCCCCGTCGTCGACGGTGATTTCGCTGCCGTCTACCTGCAACGGTGCGGGCGATACCGAGGTGTCGGCTGTGTCGGCTCCGACCGCAACGCCCGCAGTTCCCAGCGAGAGGAGTACCACCACTGCGAGAACGGTGAGACCGACTGATCTAGGTTCGTACATTGGAAAGTCTCGTGGGCTACCGGCGGTGAGCCCCGTTGCCACACCAGTTCATGCCACGATGAATAAACCGGAACGACCGTTTCAGTGGGTTGCCACGCTGTTCGAAACTCCGGTGAGCTTACTGTGTGTATCGACCGTCTATCGGTTCCTATGAATTGGTATCCGTGACAATCGACCGTGTATTAGGGGTACTCGGTTGGCACTCGGTTGGGGCTTGATCACGACAGGAGCCGTCGACAGTCGGCGGGCGTTCCGAAGGGCGTTTAGTTGCCCGCGGTCGACTCTCCTCCATGTCGTTACGTGTGACCTTTCTCGGCACTAGCGGGGCCGTGCCGACGACCGACCGGGCCCCCAGTGCGATCTTTATCAACCGCGAGGGCGACGGCCTGCTGTTCGACTGTGGCGAGGGCACACAGCGACAGATGATGCGGTTCGGCACCGGCTTCGATGTGACGGCCCTTTTTATAACGCACCTCCACGGCGACCATATTCTCGGGATTCCTGGACTCGTCCAGAGTTGGAGCTTCAACGGCCGCGAGGAGCCACTGACGATCTACACCCCGCAGGGGACGGGCCACGATATCGAGACCTTGCTGACCGTCGGCGACTACAACCCGGCGTTTCCGGTCGAGATTGTCGAGATCAGCGCCGGAGATGTCGCCCGCGAGACCGACGAGTACGAGGTCCGAGCCTTCCAGACCCACCACCAGACCAACGCGGTCGGCTACGCGCTGATCGAGGACGACCGCCCCGGCCGGTTCGATCGCGAAAAGGCCGAGGAGGAACTCGGGATTCCGCCGGGGCCTGCGTATGGTCGACTCCATGCGGGCGAGGCGGTCGAACTCGACGATGGACGGGTGATCGAACCCGAGGAAGTCGTCGGCGACCCGCGGCCCGGCCGGAAAGTGGTGTATACGGGCGATACGCGACCGGTCGACGCGACCGTCGAGATTGCTGACGGGGCCGACTTGCTGATCCACGACGGCACCTTTGCAGCCGATAATAAAGAGCGAGCCCGAAAGACGGCTCACTCGACCGGCGGCGAGGCTGGCGACATCGCCGCCCGAGCAGGAGCCGACCGGCTCGCGTTGACACACATTTCTTCGCGATACGGAGCCGATCCCTCGCCCATCGAACAGGAGGCCGCCGCCGAGTTCGACGGCGAAGTCTTCATTGCGAGCGACGGCCAGACCGTCGAACTACCGTATTCCGACGAGTAGGTGCGGTGCGGACTACCTTCCGGTTCCATCGGGATTACGGTTCCATCGGGACGAGTATAGAGCACACAATAGGCCTCTTAGCAGCGGTTTTGAGCAGCGATAGCCACTGACTATATATGACGGTCGCCCCCGCGGTTCGACTGCTCGTAGTTTCCGATGACTGTCTGTTCGACGAGTACACGGCCGCGGCGGTGCGTCGGTCGCCAGCCATGCGCGTGTGGTCGGTGTCGACGCTCTCGGCGGCCCGCGAGACGGTCGACGACGGCGGGGTCGACTGTGTTGTCCTCGATACGGAACTCTCGCCCAACCGTATCGGGATCTTTCACCGGTCGCTCCGGCGCGAGCGGCCGACGCTGCCAGTGATTCTCGCGGCCGGTCGACCGGTGACCGAGCTTTCGTCGGCGCTATCGTACCACGCGTTCGTCCGCAAAACCGGCCCCGAGATGGGAACTGCGGTCGCGGATGCGGCGCGGGTGCTGACCGACGCTGATGTTGCCGACGACCACGACACAACCCCGGCAACCGTCGAGTAGCCGCCGGTCCCGGCGTGGAGTATTTACTGCCTGCGGTTCTATCAGGAGTGTGACCGTCCGGACGAACGCACTCGACGGGCCGGTGTTCGGCGTCGACATCCAGAGCGGCGACATTCGCGGCGATGCGCCCTCCTATGCGCTCGTCGTTCTCGATGACGGCCAGATCGAGCGGGATGTGGTCTCGTTCCGCAAACTCTGTCGACTGATTAAAAACGAAGAGCCGGGGCTGTTGGCGACCGACAACGCCTACGAACTCGCCGAGGACAAAGACGCCCTCGTTGGCTTCCTGCGTCGGCTTCCCTCGGCGACCACGCTCGTGCAGGTGACCGGCGACGAACGGCCCGAACCGCTGTCGCGGGTCGCCGCCCGCCACGGCGTCCCCTACGGCAAGAAACCGATGAAGGAAGCCGAGGCTGCCGCCCGACTCGCCGCGGCCAACGTCGGCTGTGAGGTCTCGGCGTTTACCAACACGACCACCGTCAAGGTCGCCCGGGGCCGGTCGACCGGCAAGGGCGGTTGGAGTCAAGACCGCTATACGCGCCGGATTCACGGCAGCGTCAAAAAAATGGCCCGCAAGGTGGAATCCAAACTCAAAAAGGCCAATCTGGAGTTCGAGGCCGAGAGAACGGAAAAATACGGCGGCTACTCGAATGCGATCTTTACCGTGGAGGCGACCCCCGCGGAACTGCCGGTGTCGACCCACCGCTCGGGCGACACCCGAATCGAAATCGAACGCGAGCAGCGCGACGGGATCAGCTACGAGCCGCTGGTGAAACGCAGAGATCGGGTGATCGTCGGCATCGATCCAGGAACGACCACTGCAGCGGCGGTCGTCTCACTCGATGGCCGCGTGTTGGACCAATTTTCGAGTCGGACGGCCGATACCGCCGAGGTCATCGAGTGGCTGATCGACCGTGGCCGACCGCTGATCGTCGCCGCCGACGTGACACCGATGCCCGAGACAGTCGAAAAGTTCCGGCGGAGCTTCGATGCGACGCGGTGGGTCCCGCCGAGCGATATCCCGGTCGACGAGAAGGTCCACCGGACCCGGGACCACGAGTACGAAAACGACCACGAGCGGGACGCGATGGCGGCGGCGCTGTACGCCTACGACGACCACGAAGACCAGTTCGATCGGATCGCCGAGAAGACCCCCCGCCAGTTCGACCGTGAGGAGGTGATCGCCCACGTCGTCGCTGGCGGCGCGTCGGTCGAGGCCGCCCTGCGGGAGCTGTCGGACGAGCCCGAGGCCGACGACGAGGAGTCGACCCACGAGGTGCGGGAGCTCTCCGAGGAGGAACAGCGGATCAAGCAGTTGGAGGACCAAGTCGACCGCCTGCAGTCGCATACCGACGACCTCGAAGCAAAACTCGACGAGCGCGACGAGACTATTGAGGAGTACAAACAAGAGCTCTCGGAGGCCCGCCGCGAGGAGCGACGCGAGGCACGGGAGCGTCGGGAGATCTCTCAGCGAAACCGCGAGATCAATCGCTTGGAGCGGGAGCGCGACGAGGCCATCGAGCGGGCCGACGAACTCGAATCGAAGTTGGATCGGCTCAAGGAACTCTGGAAGCTCGACCACTCGAACGTCGACGCTGTCGCTGGCAACCGGAACCTCGTTTCGGTGAAGATGGTAGACCAGTTCACCAACCGCGCCATCGAAGCCGCCGACGAGCAGTTCGGGCTCACGGGCGGCGACATCATCTACTTCCGGGATGCCTCGGGGGCCGGACGCAGTACGGCCGAAATGCTGGCCGACATCGAGCCGCGGGTCGTCCTCCGGGAGGGCGGGCTGTCGGATGTCGCCGACGAGGTCCTTTTTGAAGCGGGGATTCCGGTCGGCCCTGCCGAGGACGTGTCTATTCAGGAGATCGACGAACTCGCGGTGGTCGACGACAGCGAGATCGAGGCCGTGATCGCCGATTGGGAGCAGCGGGCCGAAGAGCGGGAACGCGAACAAAAAGCAAGCATGGTCGACGAACTCATCAGCGAACACCGCGCGGATACGAAATCTAGCGGGAGTTAGCGAACTCGTTACGCACTCCATCGGAGAGCCAGCATACACAATTATAATCTTCTTAATTCCCTCGACAGCGGAGTCGACCACCAGCGTCGACCCGCGAAGCGAATGCGAGCATCGTCGACGAACTCACCGACGACCACCGCGGCGAGACAAAAATAACGGGAGAGCGTCGAGTGCAGGCCATCAGTGAGGCCTGCGTGGGGCCACCGCTCGCCGTGCTATCCGGTCCGAGGCCGGGTCAGTCGTCGATGAATGGCTCGATGAGCTCTTCGACATCGTCTCTGGGAAGCGGGTAGTCGAAGGCGTTGGGGAAGCCGCGGTCCCCGCCGAGGACGCGGACGAACGACGCGTGTCGACCTTCCACACTGTGGATACTGAGTGCGGGCGGAATGAGGTCCGGGTCTTCGATCTCCGTGGCGGCCCCGGCGTAGGCTGCCACACCCGTATCTTCGAGCAGCGCGGCCGTCTCGATGAACTCCTGGGGGTCTTCGACGGCCTCGCCGAAGTCGAAGTCGGGTTCCTCTACTGGATCGCCACCGAGATCCTCGATGACGTCACCGAGAACCTCGGCGTGGATTTCTTCGTGTTCCTGGATGACCTGGATCTCGTCGTGCAGGTACTCGAAGGCCAGATTCCCGGCTTTCTTTTCGACGCCCGAGTCGAGGTGGTCGTCGACTTTCTCGACAATTCCCACGTCGAGGATGTCGTCCTTCTCGATGTTGTCGAGGGCTTCCTCGTAGAACCGCGCTTCCAGGAGTTCGAGCGTGCGGGCGTAGTTCAGAATGTCGACGTCGTCGTCGAAATCGCTGTCGACGGCTTCCGGCGGCTCGTCATCACCGGTCGGTTCCGGACCGCTCCCTGCGAGAGCCGGCATCGTGAACGCGCTGCCAACGCCGACCACACCGAGTGCGCCAGCAGCGCCACCGAGGAACCGTCGTCGACTGTTCGATACTGTGCTTTGCTGTCGGCTGTCGGTCTTGGAGTCGTCTACCATCCGGATAGATGGTAGCAACCCACTGACAGTATTGTTTATTACCCATCTATTATAGCGTTACAGCCTACTGTTAATCAGATACATACCACTCGGTTTGTTGCCTCACCCTCCACGGCAGCGTCGACATTCAGAAGTCATTTTACAGCGCTGACCTGACGAAGGTGTATGGACGCCTACGAGTTGATCACCCGGAATGCCGATGAGGTGGTCACCGACGACGAGGTTCGCACGCTAGCCAACAGCCCCGAGGGCAAGCGAGCCTATGTCGGCTACGAACCCTCCGGCGTCCTCCACATTGGCCATATGCTGACGGCAACCAAACTGATCGACCTCCAGGAGGCGGGCTTCGAGGTCACCGTCCTGTTGGCCGACGTGCACGCCTACCTGAACGACAAGGGCACCTTCGAAGAGATCCGTGAGACCGCCGAACGGATGCAAGAGCAGTTCATCGCCTACGGTCTCGACGCCGAGCAAACCGAGTTCGTCCTCGGCTCGGAGTTCCAACTCGACGAGGAGTACACCCTCGACCTCCACGCCGCCGAGTTGGAGACGACCCTCTCGCGGGCCAAGCGGTCGATGGCCGAGATCCAGCGCGGCGACCACGCCAAAGTCTCCCAGATGGTCTACCCACTTATGCAGGCGCTCGATATCGAGTACCTCGACGTCGACCTCGCAGTCGGCGGCCTCGACCAGCGGAAGGTCCACATGCTGGCTCGGGAGACGCTACCGGAACTCGGCTACGACGTGCGGCCCGCGCTCCACACGCCGATCATCGCTGACCTCTCTACTGGCGTCGGTAAGATGTCCTCCAGCGACGGGGTGACGATTTCGATGGACGACAGCGCCGCAGCAATCGAGGAGAAAGTAAACGACGCCTACTGCCCACCGACGGCCGATCCAGATCCCGACGACGACGGCAACGAGCGGGAGAATCCCGTCCTCCAGCTGTTCAAATACCACGTCTTCCCGCGAGTCGACACCGTGGTTGTCGAACGCCCCGACGAATACGGCGGCGACCTCGAATACGACAGCTACGAGACACTTGCGGCCGATATAGAGTCGGGCGAACTCCACCCGATGGACGCCAAGGGCGCGCTCGCCGCGGAACTCGACGCGCTGATCGCACCGGGTCGACGAAAACTCGAATAACCGAACTGGTCGAAGATCACGGTCGAAATTCAGTATCAACGGTATTCCGGACTGAAACGAGAATACTCACCGGAATACCCGCTATTTTACATTGGATGATTCCTAACCGGCATCTATGGGAGAAAACGAGGGTCGGCGTGACCTCCGAATGCCCAATGACGACGAGGTCTTCGCCGAAGTAACGAACATGCTTGGCGCAAACCGGGTCACCGTTCGGTGTGCCGACGGCACGGAGCGAACCGCCCGGATTCCCGGCCGCATGCAGAAACGTGTCTGGATCCGTGAGAACGATATCGTACTCGTCGAGCCATGGGACTGGCAAGACGAGAAGGCCGACATCACGTGGCGCTACGAGAACTCCGAAGCCGAACAGCTCCGCGAAGAAGGCCATCTGCAGTAACCTCGCCGATAGCTTCTGACGACTATCACGGTCTCTGAGCCGACTGACTGACGAGACTTTTCCCCGTCGATTGCATAGCTAGGCTAATGACCGACGAGTTCGGCCTGGTCGACACCGATGTAACGGCCCCACCCGGCGACGAGTGGGAACAGATCGATGTCAGTGACACTGACGCCGACCGAATCGCCCGCAAGCGCGACCGGGAGTTCGAGGAGTTCCAGGAACGCATCAAGGACGCCGACCAGTTCAAAGTCGAGCAGTCGGTGTTCGATGATGCGACCTTCGGAGCCCTTTATAAACTCGTCGGCGACGGCTACATCGAAGCCTTCGGCGGGCCGATTTCAACGGGCAAGGAGGCCAACGTCTACGAGGCGCTGGGCGGTGAGGGTGAGGAGGTCGCGGTCAAAGTCTATCGAATCAACGCCTCGGCGTTCAAACAGATGCGGGACTATCTGGAAGGTGACCCCCGCTTCGAGGGGATCAGCAACGACAAGGGCCAGGTCGTCCTCGCGTGGGTGCGCAAGGAGTACGCCAACCTCGAACGCGCCCAACGGGCTGGAGTTCGGGTTCCCAATCCGATCGCCGTCGAACGCAACGTCCTGGTGATGGAGCTCGTGGGACTCGTCGAGGATCGAGCCCGTCGACTCGCCGAGGTCGAGGTCGAAAACCCCGAGACGGCCTACGAGGTCGTCCGCGAGTACATGCGTCGACTCTACAGCGCGGGGCTGGTCCACGGCGACCTCTCGGAATACAACATGATCATCCATGACGGCGAACTCGTCATTATTGACCTCGGCCAAGCGGTGACGGTCCACCATCCCAACTCCGATGACTTCCTGGATCGGGACTGCGAGAACGTGGCCTCGTTTTTCCGTCGACAAGGGCTTGAGGTCACCGCCGACGAACTCCACGCGTTCGTGACCGACGTCGAAGCCGATCCAAGTCGGTAACGTTACTCACGCCCTCGATGGCGGGCTGTTGACCGGCCGTGTGAGTGGTCGTCGACCGTGGAGTCGTCGGAGGAACATATTTAAACGGATTCGCCGGGTAGCAGTGGTATGCAACATGTAAAGGTTCCACAGGACCGGATCGGGGTCCTGATCGGCGAGGGTGGCGAGACGATGCGGGAGATCGAGTCCCGCTCGGAGGTGCGGCTCGACATCGACTCCGAATCCGGCTCGGTCGCCATCGAGTCGGTCGGCGATCCGGTCACGGCGCTCGTGGCACCTGACATCGTCCGGGCGATCGGTCGCGGTTTTAAACCTGATGCCGCGCTTTCCCTCCTGGACGACGAGATGCGAATGTTCGATCTGATCGATATCAGCGACAAGACCCGCAACGACAACGACCTCCGCCGGCAGAAAGGTCGGCTCATCGGCGAGAACGGCCGGACCCGCGAGTTGATGGAGGAGCTGTCGGGTGCGGATGTCGTTATTTACGGGTCGACGATCGGGATGATCGGTGACCCCGAGGAGGTCGAGGCCGTCCGGCGGGCAACCGGAATGATCCTGGACGGCGCGCCACACGGCGCGGTCTACTCCTTCCTCGAACGGAAACACCGCGAGCTGACCAGCGGTCCGGATCTGGCCTGACTCGCAGTTCTTTTCGGTCGGTGGCGGTCGACATCAATCCGCAGCCGCCAACCGTTCGGTGACGGATTCGGCGACACCGAGCAGATGGGCCTGCCCGAAGGTGGCGACCACGATCGCCCCGAGGGTGTTGAACATCATATCCCGTACCGTGTCGTCGAGGCCGTGTTGGGCCAGCGGCATCGAGATACCGGTCGTGTCGGCGACGATATCGAGACCGAACTCGAACAGTTCCCAGATCACGCCGAAGGACATGACCACGAGCAGGATGAAGACGAACGCGAACTCTTTCGGGATGTGGATCTCGTCGCTGTGAAGGTCGACCGCCCGCGCGAAGGTGTAGCCGATGGCGGCGATGAGCGACGCCGACATGGCGTGGGTGATGTGATCCCACCACGGGATCTGACTGTAGAGTGCGGCCGACCCCATCGTGTGCAGCGAGACTGCGAGCGTGATCCACAGTCCCAGCCACGGATCGAGCGGGAAGTCGTATTTCCGTTCCATCACCGCCGGGACGAACGTGATGAGCAGGCCCATGCTCCCGTTTGTGATCGCCTTCGGCGCGCCGAAGACGACCCCGTAGGCGACGATCCCGACCAGGATCAGCTGCATTCCACGGGTGAGCCGGCGCTGGGTCCGCACCGAGGGCCGCGGCAGCAGCGTCATCGCCGCACCACCTGACTGAGTCGACGGCGGAGCTGTCGACCGCGCCCCCTGAAGTAGGCGTCGAACAGCACACCGGCGGCGAGCCCCGCCAGCGTCACCCAAATAAACTCACCCATCAGGGCGGCGTTGGCGGCGTCCTGTGTGGTTTCCGGCTCGATCAGAAACTGGGTACCGAACTGCTGGTCCAAATTCCACCGGACGACTGACCACGCCGCAACCGAGGCCAGTGTCGTCAACACGACCAACAGCACCGCGAACCAGTGAGTAAGCCGGACCGAGGTGAACATGTGCAACTCGACGGTGACGATGAGTGCAAGCCCAGCCACGGAGAGATAGTAGCCGAAAGTCCCGAGTTCGCCGCCGAACAACGCCCGGACCCAGATCGGCAACAGCGCCACCGAGAGCAGCTCCCACGGCAGCATCATTCGCCACTCGCGGTAGGCCATCGGCGGAATCAGCACGATCGCGGCAGTGAGCGTGGTAAACAGGATCCAGAGCCGGTCGACGTCGAGCACGCTCTCGACGACAACCAACCCGAGCATCCCCACCAACACCCACGCGATGACGGCGTTCATCCGGCTGCTTTTAAATAGCCGGGCGAGGGCATCGGGCGGCACTGAGCTGTGGTCGCCGTCTGCTGAGTGCATGGACGAATGTTATCACTGGTACTGATAAGTCTTGCAGCCCGGATTGATTCGGTCGACTGTCAGGTCAGTTGGGACGACGCCTCAGTTCCGGTAGCGATCGGGAACGTACTCGGAGAGTACCTCGGGGACGAGCCCGAAGACGACCGGCGCGATGGCCGCCAGCCGTCGGCGGAGCCCGACGTAGACGCCGCCGACCAGTAGCGCAAGGCCGACGACGAGTCGAAACGGGGTGTCCAGGACGACCAGCAGCGGGACCGCGACCGTCGACAGCAACAGCAAATCCCGCGGCGAGCCGTCGTACGGAATCCAGCGTTTGGGTCGCCGCCACTCCCCGCGGACGTGGTCGTAGACCGCCCGCTCGGAGCCACCCTCCCACGGCCGGAGTTCGAGCCCGCCGCCGAAGCGATCCATCTGACAGTGGGCGGCCGCACCCAATATAAAAAAGGCCAGCCCGACAGCCGCAGGGGCCGGAACCAGTGCCGCCAGTCCAACCGCAGGCAGCACGGCCAGCAGGTAGCCTGTCGGGAAGTGGAGCGTCTTCCGGTGGCCACTGTAGAGATCCAGATCCGGGAATACGCCACCAAGTAGGCCGCCAGCAAGCGCCGTAGGCGCGAGATCGGGTGCGAGCACCGCCAGCGGCGTCGCTATCGCCAGCCCAACCATCGCGTGTGTGGGGAGCATCATCGTCGACTGCCTCTATCACCATATGTGACTCTCCGCGGTAATGAGTACTCCGCCTGCCTCGACGAACTGACTTATAAACTACGCCATTGAGACACACTACCATGGTTGAATTCCTTCGACGGGGGCGGGGCCAGACGACCACACACAAAAGGCTTATATAGAATCACAAACAATCACGAGGTGATTATGTCTCAGCGACAACGCATGGGTAACCAGCCGATGATCGTACTTTCCGAGGACAGTCAGCGAACCTCCGGAAAGGACGCGCAGTCTATGAATATCACAGCCGGCAAAGCCGTCGCCGAGTCCGTTCGGACCACACTCGGTCCGAAGGGGATGGACAAGATGCTCGTCGACAGTGGTGGGTCGGTCGTCGTCACCAACGACGGCGTCACCATCCTCAAGGAGATGGACATCGACCACCCCGCCGCGAATATGATCGTCGAGGTCTCTGAGACCCAGGAGACCGAGGTCGGCGACGGCACCACCTCCGCCGTCGTCGTCGCCGGTGAACTCCTCGATCAGGCCGAGGAGCTCATCGACCAGGACATCCACGCCACGACGGTCGCCCAGGGCTATCGTCAGGCCGCCGAGAAAGCCAAGGAGATCCTCGAAGGCGAGTCGATCGACGTCTCCGCGGACGACCGCGAAACCCTCATCCAGATCGCCGAGACCGCGATGACCGGCAAAGGTGCCGAGGGCTCGAAGGACCTACTCGCCGAGCTCGTCGTCGACGCCGTCCTCGCAGTCCAGGACGACGACGGCATCGATCTCGACAACGTCGCCGTCGAGAAGGTCGTCGGCGGCTCGATCGACCAGTCCGAACTCGTCGAGGGCGTCATCGTCGGCAAAGAGCGCGTCGACGAGAACATGCCCTTCATCGCCGAGGACGCCAACATCGCCGTCTTCGATGGCGCCTTCGAAATCGCCGAGACCGAGATCGACGCCGAGGTCAACGTCACTGACCCATCGCAGCTCCAGGAGTTCATCGACGAGGAAGAAAAACAGCTCAAAGAGCTCGTCGACCAGCTCGTCGCAGCTGACGTCGACGTCGTCTTTGTCGGCGAAGGCATCGACGACATGGCCAAACACTACCTCGCCGAAGAGGGCATCATCGCAGCCCGACGCGTCAAAAGCTCCGAGCTGACGGCGGTCGCCCGCGCGACCGGCGCTCGCGTCGTTGCGAACCTCGATGACCTCAGCAGCGAGGACCTCGGACACGCAGGCAGCGTCGCCCAGAAGGACATCGGCGGCGACCAGCGACTGTTCGTCGAAGACGTCGAAGATGCAAAGAGCGTCAGCCTGATCGTCCGCGGCGGTACCGAGCACGTCGTCGACGAGATCGAGCGCGCCCTCGAAGACTCGCTGGGTGTCGTCCGGTCGACGCTGCTCGAAGGGCAGGTCCTGCCCGGCGGCGGCGCACCCGAGACCGAACTCGCACTCCAGCTCCGAGACTTCGCCGACTCCGTCGGGGGCCGCGAGCAGCTGGCCGTCGAAGCCTTCGCTGAGGCACTCGAAGTTATCCCGCGCACGCTGGCCGAGAACGCGGGTCTCGACACCATCGACTCGCTCGTCGAACTCCGCTCGCAGCACGACAGCGGCGAGTTCGCAGCCGGTCTCGACGCCTACACTGGCGACGTGATCGACATGGAGGCCGAGGGTGTCGTCGAACCGCTCCAGGTCAAAACGCAGGCCATCGAGTCGGCCACCGAGGCCGCTGTGATGATCCTCCGGATCGACGACGTGATCGCCGCTGGCGATCTGGCAGGCGGCCAGGTCGGCGACGACGATGACGACGGCGACATGCCTGCCGGCGGAATGGGCGGCGGCATGGGCGGCATGGGCGGTATGGGTGGCATGGGCGGCGCAATGTAAACGTAGGCGCTTAGCCAACTTACACTGCCTCTCTGACCCACCGTCGAACCGCTGTCGACCATCGACCGACGCCTGTTCACACGCCGGATCGATCTCCCGTTTTTTGAGTACCCAACGACAGACTGGCCAGTAGCTGGCTCGCCGCTGGTAACCAGAGATTAGAGGCCGTCGACCGTCTTTCTACTACGATTTATAATGAATGATGTGGCGACACACCGATCGGCTGGCCGCCAGCAGCCTCACCGCGAGCAGTCGGCGGCTGCCGCACTGGGTCCGCTGTCGACGACACTCACCACCGAGTATTGGGTTATCAACGAGACGGGTCGGCTCGCCGATCCAAGCCGGGTGGCCGACCTGCCGGGTGCTGCCGGGACCGACTCGCCGCACAGCCTCGCGGTCGAGACGCCGGCCTGTGAGAGCTGTGCCGAACTCCGCAGAGCGCTCTGGGATCGGCTTCGGTCGACCGTCACCGCCGCCCACGACAGGGGCTGTCGGCTGCTCACACTCGGGGTTCGGCCGGACCTACTGGCCGACGACTCCCCTTCTCCGGCCGGGCAGCCGCCGCCATCGGCCACCGCCGGGACGCGTGTCGTCTTCGAACCCGAGGCGGCCGCGTCGACCGACTGCTACAACACGCTGTTGGCGCTCGATCCCGCTTTCACCTGTGTAAATACGACCAGCCGCGTCGACGGCGGCCAGCGGTACGCCTGTGGGCGGCCGTCGCTGTCTCACAGTGGTGCTACGGGTCGGTATCGCACTGCAGGCGACCACGACACCCCGACGCAAGCGTCGACCGACCGGCAGCCGGTCGCGTGGCTCGACGGCGGCTCGCGGATCGAGTGGCGGTCGCTGGATGCGACGACGCCGACACTATTGGTCGACCTGATCGCCGATATCACAACGATCCTCCAGGAGGCCTCGACGCGGCGGCTCAGTATCGAGTCGTTCGGCAACGGCTTTGACGCCGATCGGGTGGTGTTGCCCGCCCCGGAGTGGCGAGCGATCTACACCAGCGAAGCGATACGGCACGGGCTGTCATCCATACTCGTCCGGGCGTATCTGGAACGGTTCGGTATCGAGACGGGCTGGTATCGGGCGGCCTCGCCGCCGGCCGTCGACGGCGTGTCAGCGAGCGATCTCCCGGCGCTCTGTCGGCAGCGGGCGGCCCAACTCGAAGCCGAACTCGGTATGACCCAGCCCGCTTAGTCGTCGACGGCGGCCGCCGAGCCGGTTCGGCTGGTCGTGAGATCGCCGATCGTCCCCTCGTGGGCGGCGACCCACCGCAGCAGGAGGTACGCGAAGGCGTACTTCGCGCCGATATCCAGCAGGCTGTAGGCCCACGACGTGGTCGCCACGCCGATGACTGCGAACCCCTCGGCACCGAGCGCCCAGAAGATCGGGTAGCCGAACCACAACACGACGGTCAGGGTTTTGAGTGTACTGAATATCTCGGTTGTTCCAGCGACTTCGGCGTCCTCGGGCCACTCCACCAGCAGGACGTAGAGGACCGCCACGAAGAACGCACAGCTAATGAGGTACCAGAACCACCGCAGGGCGTACGAGGAGGTGGTCAACGCGGCTGCGAGTCCCGTGATGCACATCCCGATATCCATCACAATGGCCGTGAAGAGTTTGGTGAGGTTCGACCCCGCAAGCAACCCAAGGGCCAGCAGGATCATCGGCGTCGACAGCGCCCACGTGAGATACCGCCCCCACATGGTCAGGACTGCCTCACCGGCGAGTGCATGGCCGGATGGCATCTCGAGGAAACTAATCGTGAGTCCGGAGGCCAACCCCAGATAGCTCGAAATCGAGACCAGCGGCACCATCAGCGTTGAGACGAAAATCAACTGTGCTCGCGAATCCGTCACGTTGCGGCCCATATAAACGAACAGCAGGATCGAGAGCCCTGCCAAAGCGATGTTGGCCCAAAACGAGAGGTTCAGCGACCCGTTTTCCACGACGCGCTGATAGATCTCCGGCTGGGTCAGGTCGGCCTGTGCGACCGTCAGTAGTTCGGCTGTAGCTGCGATCATGGTCCGACCGGAGAGTCGACGGTCGCCCGCTAAACAGCACACCCTTACTAGTCAGGTCCGGGTCGGAAACCTCCGCTTACCGACTTAATATCTTATATATACGTTTGCTTGGCGGAAATATTTAACACGGTCGCGTGCTAACAGGTCGCTATGTCAGCCCCCCGCGTTCTCTTAGTCCATCCCTCCGACGGACGCGATCGGCTGCGAGCCGCTTTCGAGACAGCGGGCTGTCGAGTCCTGTCCGTCGAGACGGCCTCGAACGCTGTTGCGAGGCTGTCGACCGAGGACCCCGACTGTCTGGTCAGCGAGTTCGAGCTGCCGGGCGACGACGGGCTCACGCTCCGGTCGGCCGTCCGGCGGCTGGAGCCCGACCTCCCGTTCGTCCTGTTTACCGACAGCGAGACCGTCGACGGCTCGGTCACCGCTAGCTCGGAGTGCGACAGCTACGTGCGGAAAAACGGCGCGGAGTCGGTCGACCGGCTCGTTGATGAAGTGAGAACGATGGGGATCGAATCGGAACCTGAACCCACTGAGCCACAGCGGGACGTTTCCGACGCCGAACCAACGACCGAGGAGCTCGTCAGGGCGGTCGAGGCGGCCCCAATCGGCGTCAGCCTCAGCGATCCCTCGCTGGCCGACTATCCGCTCGTCTACGTCAACAGGGCGTGGGAGGAGCTGACCGGCTACGAGGCCGACGAACTGCTCGGCCGAAACCCTCGGCTGTTGCAGGGTCCCGAAACCGACCCCGAAACGGTCGACCGGCTTGCGACGGCGATCGCAGCGGAGGAGCCGGTGAACGTCGAGATCCGCAACTACCGTCGGGACGGCACGCCGTTCTGGAACGAACTCACGGTCGCGCCGATCCACGACGACGGCGAGCTCGCCGGCTACGTCGGCTTCCAGATCGACGTGACCGACCGCCACAAGGCCGAGGCGCTGGCCGCCGAGCGGGCCGACACCCTCGCCGACGAACGCCGCACGCTCCGGCGGGTGCTCGACCGTGTCGACGGACTGCTGCGTGCGGTCTCCGGTGTACTCGTCGAGTCGACCGATCGCGACGAGATCGAACGCCGGGTCCCCTCGACGATCGCCGAGGAAACCGGGTACGCGGCCGCGTGGATCGGCACCGTCAGCACCGACGAGAGCGAGTTCGACGTCTCGGCCAGCAGCGGGCTGCAGGAAGTCCCCCCCGAGCCGACGCCGCTCGCGGCGCTCCCCTCGGCGGTCGGCGCAGCCGTCGACACCGATGGGCTCCAGTGCTGCTCGGCCGCCGACGGCGAGGGCGGTGTCCTCGATCCGTCGACCGTCGGCGCGCGGCGGCTGTTGGTCGTCCCGCTGTGTTACGGCGAGCGTCGCTACGGACTGCTCGGCGTGTACGGCACCGCCGAGACTACCCTCGATTCGCGGGAACAGGAGGTCTTCGGCGCGCTCGGCGGGATGATCGCAAACGGCCTCCACGCCGTCGAGACGACCCGGCTGCTGACGACCGACCACGTCACCGAACTCCGGATCGAGCTCGACGACGCATCGTTCCGGCTCTCACAGATTGCCGCGGCGGTCGGTGGCCCGGTCGACCGCTGTGGGACGACCAGAACCGCCGACGGCGACTGTGTGCTGTATCTGACGACCGAGGCCTCGGTCGACGCCGAGGCGGTCGACTCGCTTCCCTTCGTCGAGGCTGCGCGCGTGGTTTCGTCGACCGACTCGACACGGACGCTATCGGTGCGGCTCTCGACGGTGCCGCCCGCCGACCGGCTCGCGGCATTCGGTGCGGTCGTCACCGAAACGACCGCCACGGCCGACGGGGCTACCCTGACGGTCGAACTCCCACCTCAACAGGACGTTCGAGCGCTCCTGGAGGCGCTCCGGTCGGCCTACGATAACGTCGACCTCCGGGCGCGAACCCACCAAGAGCGACGGACCCACCCCCACAACGAGTTCACCGCCACGATCGAAGATCGGCTCACCGATCGACAGCAGGCTGCCATCGAAGCCGCCCATCTCAACGGCTACTTCGAGTTCCCTCGCCCGGTCGACGGGAGGGAGATCGCCGCCAGCATGGATATCACACGCCAGACGTTCCACCAACATCTCCGGGCGGCCGAGGGCAAACTCGTCGAAGCCTACGTCGAGGCCTCCTGAAGGTCTTCTGTACGTCTCCCGCGTCGGTCGGCGGATGGCTCTCATGTCGGTCCGATCAGTACACCAACGCTATACCAGACAGGTTAGGTATGATTCCTTTTTGTCTCTATATCCTCTTTGTTGATACTCTCGAAGAGCGTTCGTCGGGCAGACCGAGTCCGTGTTCTCGGTGCGGCCGCCGCTCGTTCGGACGTGATTCGGGAGTGTTCCACCCTCCGAGATCGAGCCAACGTTCTTCGTGCGCGGTTGCGGCGGTTGCGGGGGCTGCCGTCGCCGCCGACCCCACGGGCTTTTTTGATCCCGTTCCGTACTACCGCTGTGCCACCTCATTCGGTTGTCGACACCGAGGATGTGCAGATCCGCCGAGCGACGCGGGCGGATCTGCTGGCGATCTCGCGGCTCGAAAAGCGGGTGTTCGATCAGCCATGGGCCTACTCGGCCTTCGAGGGGTTCGTCGGCGAGCCGGCGTTCCTGCTGGCCGAACGGGACGACGAGCTACTGGGCTATGTCGTTGCCGACTGGATGCCGAACGCTGGCGGCGGGCTCGGCCATGTCAAGGATCTCGCGGTCGCCCCCGAGGCCCGACGCAACGGGCTAGGACGGCTGCTGTTGGGCCACGCCGTTTCCCGACTCATCGTCGAGGGTGTCGCCAGCATCAAACTCGAAGTTCGGGCGTCGAATACGGCGGCCAAACGACTCTACACCGACGAGGGCTTCGAGACGGTCCGCCGGATACCCCGCTACTACAGCGACGGCGAGACCGCCCTCGTGTTGGTGTACGTCCGCGAGTAGTCACTCCGGACCACCGCCGTTTTATTCGTCGACCGCCTACCCGAGGCCAATGGGCTATCTCTGTCCGGTCTGTGAGGAGCCGTTCGCCGACGACCAGCAGTGTGCCAACCATCTCGCAGTGACGGCAATCCTCCACGGCGGCCCACACGAGACGTGGCTCGCTGACGCCGTCGCGGATCGTGAGGCGATCGACGATTGGGAGTCGGTGCCGCGTGAGGAGCTGGCGGAGGTCGTCGCCGATCTCGCCGAGGAAACTACCGACCACGACCATCCTGGAGACCACACCCATCCGATCGCTGACGGCCAGCCGGTCGACGGTGAGCAGCCAGTCACCGGCGGCCACCAGTCGGCCACGCAGGGACAGCCAGCCATCACCGAATCGAACCCGGAGACCGCCCAACTGGACGCCGAGGCCCAATCGATTCTCAGCGAAGCCCGTGAGCTGACCCGGAAGATGCAGGACCGCGCCCCCGACAGCGACGAAGGAAAAGAATCCTAACCCGTCTGCTTCTTGTCGACCCATGGAACGTGAGGGCGTCTACGAACCCGAGTCGGTCGAGGCCGCGCGCGAAGCCTACGAAACAGTCGGGCCAGTCGCACAGATCGTGGTCAAAGAGACCACCAAAGCGATGGCCTTCGACAACGCGGAGTACGACGACCGCGTCACGAGCGACGTGATCGAAACCGCCCGGGACGCGCTGTTCGCCTCGCTTTTAAAAGTCTATCACGGCTCCCGTGAGGAGTTCGAAGACTGGTGTGAAGAGAGGCAGTACAGCGTCGACCTCGCTGGGAGCGACGACGTCGAGTCGATCGTCTGGCATCCGGTCGCCGTCGACGAGACGGTCGTCGCCGCCAGCTACCAGAACGAACCCGAGGCGGCCGCCGCAACTGTCCGGCGTCGAGCGTTCGGTCGACACTATCGTCAAGCGGTAGCCGACGCCTAACAGCTGCTCCTGCCGGGTTAGTCGTGGAATACCTTGCCGATCGTTTCGGACTCGATATCCCAGCCGTCCTCCGGCTCGTCGGCTTCTGGCTTGTAGTAGCGCGTCGACGCCATGCCATCGGGGGCAGCGTCGCTCATATACGCTAGCTCGGTTATCTCGATCCACTCGTCGCCATCCGCGGGCTCCTCGTCGACGATCTCCGTAATCTCTCCATCGGCTGCTGTCTGAATCCATCGCGCCATCTCGTTCTCCATATCGGATTACTGATTTATCAGTGAACCGCGGTTGTGTGTGCCAACTACCCAGTCGACCGTGAGAAAACGCGTCGCCGACGTGCCCACGTCACTCCGTGACGAGACGCCGGGAGAACAGCAACTTTATCAGGCGTTCGGGGCGAATTTTCCACAAGATTACTCCTAGGAGGTCAATGGTGACACAAGAGACAACACAACCGGAGGTGAACATCGGACTCGTCGGCCACGTCGACCACGGCAAGACGACGCTGGTCCAGGCGTTGAGCGGATCGTGGACCGACCAACACAGCGAAGAGATGAAACGCGGCATCTCGATCCGACTGGGGTATGCGGACGCCACGTTCCGCAAATACCCCGACACGGACGAGCCCGAATGTTACACCGTCGAGGAGGAACGCGCGGATGGAACCAAAAGCGACCCCCTGCGGACGGTGTCGTTCGTCGACGCCCCCGGCCACGAGACGCTGATGGCGACGATGCTCGCTGGCGCATCGCTGATGGACGGCGCGGTGCTCGTCGTGAGTGCGACCGAGGACGTCCCCCAGTCCCAAACTGAAGAGCACCTGATGGCGCTCGATATCATCGGGATCGAGAACATCGTCATCGCCCAAAACAAGGTCGACCTCGTCGACCGCGAGCGCGCGGTCGATAATTACGAACAGATCCAGGAGTTCGTCGAGGGCACCGTCGCCGAGGACGC
>Ga0208283_10009_pt1 | contig 196174 bp, 219 predicted proteins | sample AntRauMetaRauer1_FD_184785 | JGI IMG/M metagenome (GOLD analysis project Ga0208283, IMG submission 184785) | Saline lake microbial communities from Rauer Lake, Antarctica, in enrichment culture - Antartic Rauer Lake 1 Metagenome Rauer1 (SPAdes)... ...
TCTTTCGTGAGATAAAACGTAGAACATCATCTTTCTCAAACTGCTTTAGCAACGCTTACGCAGAAACTGCTGATCAGTGGCTCAGATCATTCGCCTTTGCATGGAATCAGCTTATCTGAACACGATGGGACGGACTTCGCGAAGGATCTCGCGGGCTCGCTCGAGGACGACCTGAGAGACGAAAAACACCATCACCGGATTCCCTCGCGAGAGACGACCCCGGTTTCGGCGAGTCGGCGGACGTGGTACCGCACCGTCGATCTCGCGAGCCCCGTCCGCTCGACGAGCGTATCGTAGTTCGCGCCATCGTGCTCGGCGATCACTCGAAGGATGTCGTAGACGGCCGTGGTCGACTCCTTCAGCGCCTCCCGATAGATATCCGTCGCGAGGTCTTCGTGTCGCTCCCGGAGCATGTTACGACGGCCTGTCGGCCGCTCGAAGTCCCACGGCGCGGATTCCGGCCCATCAAAGAAGTCGTCGGCGACGAGGTCCGAGCGTTCGATCCCGGCCCATCGTGCGTGCGTCGCGACGACCGCCCGGAGGTGCTCCAGGACATCGTCCCATTCGGAGACGTGCGGGAGTTCTCCCCGATCGACGCCCGCGTACGAGGCCTCGAGCTTCGGGTGGTGGAACGGGTCAGTTTTCGGCTTCTTATGCCACTGATTCGCCTGATAGATCTTTACCTCCGTACTGTATCGCTGGGGATCGAACCCGAGTAGGTGCCAGCGGTCACTTTCGACGAGCGCCTCGAGCCAGCCTTCTTGCTGTCGTCGCTGGTGGGCGTCGATCTCGCTCTCACCGCCCCAATCGATGAGCTGCTTCGACTGCTCGAGCGTTTCGATAGCGGCGTTCTTCTTCCCGATTGCGAACCGAATGTGTGCCTCGGCTTTCGGAACCCGACGTGCGTCGTCGACGCGGTCGTCGAGGTCCACCGCATCGGCACCGTAGACGGCCCGGAGTGCATCGTACATCCGGCGTTCAATCTCAAAGGAGTCCTCGGCCCACGTCGTCCAGGCGAGCAACCGCGTTCCCTCTCCATACGGACACTCGAGCGGGTCACCGCTCTTGTAGACCATGTCGCGGAACTGCGGCATGATCTCGACGTGCAACGCCAGCGCGGGCTTCCGAAGTTCGCGCTCGCCGTCGTCGGTCTCTGGCCCCCACTCGCGGAGCTTCAGGTGTTGCTCGTAGTACGACCGATAGTCGTCACCGCGGCCTGTACCGGCCTTCCACCGCGACGACGTGAGTACGAGCGCGTAGTCGCCTGACGGCAGCCAGTCGGCTTCGAAGTCGTCGACGGCGACGTGCGGCTCGAAGTCGCGATCGCCGACGTGCTCGCGCCAGTAGGACAGCGACCGATCGTACAGCGTTCCGCGTTCGGCACTTCGACCGGCGCGGGGATTTTGGACGTCGTCGAGATGGTTCATCACCGCGGCGCCGTGAGCGCGGGGCTTCGGGAAGGTGTCGGACTCGGACCCGGTAACATCATCGAATTGTACCGGATCATCGGCAGCGTCGACGCTCACAGCGGCCCCTCTCGTGCGTCGCGAACGTCGCGCGTACAGTCGGTGCAGAGACGACGAAGCCCATCGACGGCCTCATCACAGCGCTCGCACTCGCTGTTCTCGACGAGTCGGCTCACTGCAATCCCTCCTCGAGCCTGTCCTCGGCTCGAGCGAGTAGGTTCCCGATCGTCCCCGGCCGCCGATCGGTCCGCCGGGCGAACTCGCGAACACCGACGCCGTTCTCTCGGCAGGCGACGTAGGCCTCGTGTTCGGCTTCGGTGAGCTGGGAGAGATCCAGCCCAAAGTCCACGAGCGTCGCTTGCTCACTCGACATGCTCGGTCACCTCCCGCTCGGGAGTCGCGACATGGCGAATATGCTCGTCCGAGAAGCGGATCTCGACGCCGGTCCAGCCGTCGACGAACGCACTCGCGTCATCACCGCCGACTCGCATCGGCATCACGATCTCGTAAGGATGGCGCTGACACCGCCACCCGAACGTAACGAGCACGTCGAATGCGGCAGCGAGAGCGACGTGTACGAGGTCCGGTTTCTCGATTCGCTGGGACCCCTTCGACTTGACGACGGGATGGCCGCACTCCGGACAGATCTGGATGTCCTCGCCGTCTCGCGTGGGTTCGCGAACGACCGTCGGCGGCATGACACCGAACTGCCCGAGACCGGTTCGGCTCATTGGACACCTCCCATGTCCGCGGAATGCTTGAGCGCGCGCCGAACGTCCTCGTCAGTCGCTTGATGGGCCGGATGGGCTATGGGCGTCCGATTCTCGATATCGTACAGCCGACTCGCCGGGACAAACCCGCTACACATCGGCCTCACCTCCGTGGCGGCCGGGCGATGTTTCCGGATCCGGAATCGAAACGTCGATGCCAGCAGCGGAGCCGCGGCTCAGTCGCGCGAAGGTATCGCAGTTACCACAGCGGTGGGCGCGGTCATCGTCGTCACCGAAGACGCGGTGGAACCGGTCGGTGATATGGGCACCACAGTGGTTGCAGGTCGAATTGTCGACCGACGGCCAGGGCGCGACGGTCATGCCGACCACCTCTCGGTAGTCTGTCGAATACGTGGTAATATACCGAAACCGAGAATTGGATTTTCGGCCGTCTCAGGGGTATGAGCCGCTAAGAGTTGAACACTTGTAAAAATTCGAGTGGGACCGCCGAGAATTGAACTCGGGTCCTACGGACCCCATCCGCAGAGGATACCACTACCCCACGGTCCCGTACCTGAATCGATGCCCGTCTGCCGCTTAAGAGTGTCGTTTCGCGACCGCTCCAACACGGGTTTCCGCCACCCATCGATCGAGACCGCTCAGACCAATACGCGTTCGAGATCCACTACAACACCGCTCTCAGCGTCAACATCGCCGACCAGTTCGCCGAGACACACTGCCGCACCGTCGGGCGTGTAACAGGCCACCAGCGCTCCCCGATCGATCCCGTCGTCGGCCTCGAGCACACCCGGCGCGTAGACCGGCGCGCCCTCGGCTACCTCGCGGGCCGCGTTCCGGGCGATTACAACGCTCGGGATCCCCTCGAGCATGCGCTCTGCAGGCTCGACGACATCGTACAGCGGTTCGGGATCGTCGTCCTCGAGCCAGAAGCCCAGCGCGTCGAGGAAGTCGTGGGTAGTGTGGAGCGTCCGATCGTCGAACGGATCCGTCGCCGTTCGGCGCAGGTGCCCCATGTGCGCGCCCGTTCCCAGCGCCAGTCCGAGGTCGTGACACAGTTTGCGGACGTAGGTCCCGCTCTCGCAGCGCATCCGCACGAGGAGTTGACGGTCCTCGATCTCGAGCACCTCGAGTTCATAGATCTCTCGCACGCGCAGGCGACGGGTCACCGCGCTCTTGCGCGGCGGCTTCTGATAGATCGGTCCCTCGAACTCGGCGATGACCGACTCGGCGTCGGCCGGAACCGGCGCGTGACACTCGAGAACGGCGACGTACTCCTTTCCCCCCTCGAGAAAGACCTGTGCAAGCCGGGTCGCGTCGCCGAGCATCATCGGGAGACAGCCGGTCACCTTCGGATCGAGCGTCCCTGCGTGGGCGGCGCGACCGATCCGCGACTCGACGCCGCGCTCGGCCAGCGTCTCGTCGACGGCGTCGCGGAGCCAGCCGCTGACCTGATGCGAGGACGGACCGGGCGGCTTGTCGAGGTTGACGACGCCGAAGGTGAGCAACTCGGCGGGCGAGCGCTCACCCGGTGGGCCACGGAGCGTCATCAGAAGTCGGTCTCGAGGTCGACGAGCGCTTTCCCCTCGTCGCCGGCGGCGTCGTAGCGTTCGACGGCGGTCACGAGCATATCGAGGACGGCATCGGGCTCCCAGCGGGCCGTGTTCACCGAGAGGTCGTAGATCGTCAGATCCCGGATGTCGATCCCGTAGTACTCCTCGTAGCGTTGGGCCTCGCTGGCCTCGCGGGCCTTCGTCTCCTCGGTCGCGCGGACGGGGTCTTTCTCCTCGCGCTCGGCGATGCGTTCGCCCCGGACCCGCGCCGGTGCGTCGAGCCAGAATCGGAAGTCGGCCTGGTCGCCGGCCAGCCAGCCGGCGAGTCGCGACTCGAGCACCAGATCGTCCGCGTCGACGGCGATTTCTCGGAGCCGCCGGTCGAGATCGCGGTCGATCTCGTCGTTTTCCTCGGCGAGTTTATTGAACTCGAGGGGGGTGTAGCCGCGTTCGTCGGCGAGGTCGCGGAAGATGTCACCGCCGCTGACGTGGTCGAGATCGAAGGCGTCGGCGAGCAACTCGGCGGTCGTGCTCTTCCCGCTTCCCGGCGGGCCTGAGACGGTGAGTAACATAGTCGATCTGCGAGGGGGCAGGTGAAATGGGTTTTGAATGCGCGAGGCCGGTCGATCTGGGCCAAAACGAACGAGAAGAGACGATAGCGACGGGTCAGCTCAGGCGTTCGACGGCGACATATCGATGTTCAGCGACTTGCGGATCAGCTGGGAGAACCCCATCGAACACAGGAAGTACCAGACGATCCACGCCTGCATCGGTCCGAGCACACCTTCCTGCCACTCGATCTCGCCGACGAGGGGCATCACGACGGTCTCTTCGGCGGCCCCGATAGCGCCCGTCCGGATCGTCCAGTACATCCAGAGGAACAGCGGGATCGTCAACAGCATGATCCAAACCATCGGGCGGAACTGCTCTTTGAACATGCCCAGGTTGTCCGCCATGGCCTCCATCTGCTCTTCGCGGGCCTTCTCGATTTCGTTTTCGATGCGTTCGATTTCGGCCTCGCTCGCGCCGCGGTCCTCGGCATCTTTTTTCTTCTGGCGGAGTTCCTTCTGTTCGTTCTGGACGGCCTTCATGCGCTCTTGATACTTGCCCATGACCTCCGTGTTCATCAGATTCGCCTGGAGCAGCGACGAGTAGAGGCCGGTGAGCAGCGCGACCGAGAGGATCACAGCGTAGAACGGTAACGCCGCATCGAGCGGTCCGAGAAAGACGTTGACGGCGTTCCCGACAACGTTCTGGATCGAGTCGAACCAGTATCCTGGCATCAACAGGAGCGCCCCCACGCCGGCCAGCTTGTCCCATTGCGACCAGCTCGATTCCTCCTCGTCGATGTCGACGTCGGCTGCGGCATTGCTACCGTCGCCATCGCCGTCGAGTGCCCGATCGTAGGCCTCGCGATCGGCGATCTCGAACCCTTGGTCGCCGTCGACTAACACACCTTTCTCGATCAATCGCCCCCATTGTCCGCTCGTCAGGTCGTCGCTGACGTCGGCCCACTGGACCTCGCCGCCGTTCCTGTCGGCTTCATCGCGGATCGCCTCGAGGGCGGCCGCCATCGAGGAATCCTCGCGGACGAGGGCGTCGATCTTCTCGGCTGTACGCGTCATCTGGTTTGTGCTAGGGTGGGTCCGATATACAAGTGTTTTTCTTCGGTACTCCCAGTTTAGTCCGTAGAGCAAACGAAAGTTAATTTCGTCGATTAGACGTATGATTGCGCTGACTGTGATTACTGTGTTATTGCAGACACCAGATTCCTACGACCGATAGTACATAGGATTAGCTAACTGGTTGCAGTTGTAACGTTCTCTGTTCCATAACCGATATAAACGGTCTGATCGGTCGAACCTTTTATTATAAGGATTCGCGAATAAGGAAGGCGTATAATGGGTTCACGATGCGATGGCGGAGTTACAATTCCGTCGGTACGCGGACAGTCCACAATGCTCGGTCTCGTGCTATTGATCGGGATGGTCGCCGCCATCAGCGTTGGTATTCTGATTGTTGCGGGAGACGTTATGAGCAGTGCAGAACAACAGTCGGAGAACGAGCGTGTCGAACAATCGTTCGTTGAACTGAGTCAGCAGATGGCGGCCGTCTCGAATAGCGGCGACACACCACGGTCAATGGCGTTTGACGCTGGCAAAAATGGAGCAATTGTGAAGACGAATACGGCTTATATCAACATCTCTGGCGATAACGGCACCACACCGATTCAGGTCGGCGCAATTGAGTATCAGGGCGACGACGGCACTAGGATCGCGTTTCAGGCGGGCGGCGTATTCCGCGAAACTGGAAGCGAAACTCAGGTTGTCTCGGCACCGCCCCTCGAATATGACGAAGAGACGAGCACGTTCTCATTCCCAGTCCTGAAACTTAAGGAGGACACCGAGCTCACCTCGGGTGACGTGACGTTCGACTATATAAATAGTACTCCGCATCGTAACATATCGTACGTTGAAGGAAGTACGATCAAGATCAACATTACAAGCGAGTACTGCGTCGGATGGCAGACATACTTTGAGGAGCAAACGAAGAAAGCTGATGGACGAGCGATTCAGGAAACGTGTAGCGAAGGGAAGACAGACACTCTTCGCGTCGAGTTGGGTCGGATAGACATTGCCGAGGGGACCTTTGAGGATGGAATCGTCGCTGGAAATGTGTCAGGGGATACAGAAGATATCGATATAGTTGAGAAAGATGGTGAAAACCTACCGGACCTTGACTCGATGATCAATCAAATGGTGTCGGAGACGAAAAATAACGATAGCGTCACAAACCTGAACGACATCGGAAACACAGCGACAAGCGGGACGTACTATGCGGACAGCGCCACAATCAACGACGAGTTGACGTTCGACCTTTCCGACGGAGACGCGACACTTATAGTCGAAGACGAACTTATCGTTAGCGGTGGTAACCTTCATGTTGAGAACTGGAAACAACCTGATCAAAACCACTCCCTTCAGATATACGTGAAAGGTGGTTTACATATAGATGGTGGGAACAGCGAGATGTGTGTCAAACCCTGTGAATCAAGTGATGTAGATTCGGAACAACTCCAAGTCTATGGAACGTCAAAGACTCATATTGCGATCGGTACAGGAAAAGCATACTTTGAGGGAATAATATACGCCCCGGGCGACGGGAACTTCAGCGAAACAAACCATTATATCAACAAGGAAGAGCAATTCGTAATTCAATCGAATGGAGACATGGACGGCTCGATCGTCGTTTCATCGGCCCATATCCAAAGTAACGCTCCGGAAGGGACGTACGACGAATCGCTCAAGACGTTCAGCCCAGAAATTGTGCCTAAAGGATATGTGATCCCACCAAAACTTTCTTATCTTAACGTGGTCGAACACAGGATTGAAATAAAAAACATCTAACCAGGATAGTCACTCGGTGACAGTAGTGGCGAAAAACATCAATCCTGATTCGATCCGAATGCGATCGTCGTAATGCGACTTCAACATCCTAACCGGAGACGGACCGCTTAGTCTTTTACGCCGTGTCTTCGATCGTCGCCTTCACGTCCGCCCAGACCTCGTCGGGTGCCTGCTCGCCGTCGACTCGCTCGAGCACGCCTTCTGCCTCGTAATACTCGATAACGGGTTCGGTGTTCTCGTGGAAGACCGACAGTCGCTCCCGCACGGTCTCCTCGGTGTCGTCGTCTCGCTGCTCGAGGCGCGCCTCGACGTCGGGATCCTCCGGCGGGTTGTACTCGACGTGGTAGATGTCGCCCGTTTCGGGATCCATGCGGCGGCCGGTCAGCCGGTGGACGAGTTCCTCCTCGCCGACCTCGAGGGAGAGGACGACGTCGAGGTCGGTCATGCCCTCGAGTTCCTCGGCCTGTTCGACGTTCCGCGGATAGCCGTCGAGAACGAAGCCGTCGGCCTGCGAGAGGGCCTCGTCGACGATGGCGTTGACGACCTCGTCGGGGACGAGTTCGCCCCGGTCCATGTACTCGCCCGGCGTGTCGTACTCGGTGTCCAACTCGGAGATATCCATCTCCTTGTTGTTTCGGAGCGCGTCGCCGGTCGTGATGTGATCAACGGCGAACTCGTCGGTGATCTTTGCACTCTGGGTCCCTTTCCCCGCACCGGGCGCGCCCAGGATCAGGATTCGTGGCTGAGCCATACGTCTTCGTTCAGGGGCACCGCATAAAGGCTTAAAGAATCGAGGACGTCCGTTCGACTATGACTCGCTTCGATGCGACCGAACCCGCCGAGCGACGGAAACTGTACGTCGACGCCATCGCCGCACATCGCGAGCGCGAAAGCACTTTTCTGACGTTCGAGGCCGACGACGCCGTCCTCGAGGCGGACGCAGACGGGACTGACGAGACGGAGACGACGCCCGGTTCCGAGGACGGTTTGGACGATGCGCCGCCCGCGGAATTGGGCGTTCCGTGGATCCAGTTCGGTGACGGAACGGTCAACCTCGACTGTACCGACGCGGAACTGGAGACGCTAAAGACCGTCATCGGGGAGTTTTCGGCGTTCAAGATCGACGAACTGATTCGACCTGAGGAGGCAGAGGGGGTCAACGCCCGGATCAGCGCGAAGGCGGACCCGAATCGGATCGCCCAGTTCGTCGACGAGGTCTTCCTCGAGGTGTATGATCTACCGGCAGGGTTTCGCGTCTGGGTCGCCGAGGTGTGAACGGCCCTCTAGTAGCCACTGCAACGATTCACACACTGATCGGACAGCTGTCGGTCGATCAGGCGTGCAATGACTTGCAGTGGCTACTATAGACGACCAAGCGAGGCCATCGTCCTCAGTCACCGCTGACACGAACGTGTTCGCCTGACTCCGCCATGATCCCCATCCTAGCGGGCGTCATCCGGCCGAAAGAACGATAAAGAAAAGGTCGTCGACGCCAACGACATCGTGATGAGGGGAACTGACGGCGGCGGACGGTCCGCCGATCGAACCACGAACCGCAGCCTGACTCGAGAAACGGGCGCGTCCGGGCGGTTTCCAAATAGATAAGTGCCCCCAGCAACCATCGTCCGACATATAACTGGCCGACAAAAGAGATGAATACAATCTACAGCGCACTCATTGCCCCGATGCAGCGGACCCGCGTCGACGTGTTCGAGAATATCTTCGTGGTATTCCTCGGACTCGGGACGCTCGTCGGTATCGTCGTTGTCGCGTACACATTGTACAACGCGTACAAGTACCGTGATACCGGCGAGGCCGCCGAGAAAGACGAGGATCTGCCATCCGTGGGGGAGTTACCGACAGGCGGAAAGGGCGGCAAAAAACTGTTCCTCTCATTTGGCATCAGTGCCATCATCGTCATTTCACTGGTGATCTGGACGTACACGATGCTCCTGTACGTCGAAGATCCCGGAGACGCCAACCAAGAAGAGGCACTCAACGTCGAGGTGACCGGCGACAGCTTTGCGTGGTACTTCGAGTACGACAACGGGATCGAATCGACGTCGAGGCTCCGAGTCCCCGCAGACGAGCGAGTCTGGCTCCAGGTGACATCGGGCGACGTCTGGCACGCGTTCGGTATCCCCGATCAAAAGGTAAAATCCGACGCGATCCCGGGCGAGTACGACGAAACGTGGTTCGAAGCCGAGGAGACCGGAACGTACGAGATCAAGTGCTTCGAGCTCTGTGGCGAGTTCCACACCTCGATGACCGGACAGCTACAGGTCATGGAACCGGACGCGTACGACGAGTGGATGAACGACCAGCTGACGATGTCGATTACGGTTCAAGATGGGAACGAGACTCCCGTCTCCGAAGAAACCGGATACGGTGATGTCGGATACGAGATGACCCTCGAGAGTCAGGAGTGGGACTTCGAGGAGAGCTACACGGACGACCAGTTCGATAACGGGACGATTACGGTCAGCAACGTCAGCGATATCGAACAAGGCGGCGTCTACAACATAACGATCTCACCGACCGAGGGCGGTCAGCAGTTCGAACCGGTCGAAGGGCAGTTCGACATGACCGGTCCGGTCGACGAGAGCTACACGCTCGAGTTGAACGCGACAGAAAGTGAAACCAATGAAAGCGACACGAACGACGGAGGTGAGGCCTGATGAGTGATCTCCCGCCGATGAAATCGGTCAAGCGGTGGTTGGTGACGACGAACCACAAGGACGTCGGGATCCTGTACATCACGACATCGCTGTTCTTCCTCATCTTCGGTGGTGTCCTCGCCTTGCTGTTCCGCGCCCACCTCTGGGAGTCGGGCGGGTTGCAGTTCGGCGGCAGCGCACTGCTGTCGAACGACCAGTACTATCAGTCGGTTTCCGCACACGGACTGATAATGGTCTTCTGGTTCCTCTCTCCGATCGCGAGCGGGTTTGCGAACTACTTCGTTCCACTGCAGATCGGTGCGAAAGACCTCGCGTTCCCGCGACTGAACGCCATGAGTTACTGGTTCTACCTGTTCTCGGGCATCCTCATGGGAATCTCGTTCTTCCAAGGAGGCACGTTCGCCGGCGGCTGGACGATGTATGCCCCGCTGAACGTCCCGACGTATACGCCCGCGATAGGCGCGACTTCCGGCAGTAACGCGACGATTCTCGCACTGACCCTGTTCGTCGTTTCGATCACGCTCGGATCGGTAAACTTCCTCGTGACGATGCACCGGTCTCGAGCCGAGGGACTCGGCCTCTGGAACATGCCGATGTTCTCCTGGTCGTGGCTGCTGACCATCTGGATGATGCTGTTCGCGTTCTCGGCACTGCTAGCAGCGCTCCTGTTGCAGTCGGTCGACCGCCTGTTCCTCACACAGTACTTCGCCACTGACCAGGGCTCGAGCCTGCTGTGGGCGCACATCTTCTGGTTCTTCGGTCATCCGGAGGTGTACATCGTCTTCTTCCCTGCGCTGGGAATTATGTTCGAGACGTTCCAGACCTTCTGTGGCCGACGACTCGTCGGCCGGAAGTGGGTCATCATCGCGATGGTTCTGGTGGCTGTCCAGTCCTTCCTGGTCTGGATGCACCACATGTTCCTGTCGACGATCAACCTCCCGATCAAGACGCTCTTTATGGCGACGACGATCGGTATCTCGCTGCCCTTCGACCTGATGGTCTTCGCGCTGATCTATACGATGGTCAAGGGTCGCGTGCGCTTTACGACGCCGTTCCTATTCTCGCTGGGTGCGCTCGTGTTGTTCATCCTCGGCGGGATCACCGGCGTCTTCCTCGGTGCGGTCGTTCTCGACTACGAGTTCCGCGGGACCTACTGGGTCGTCGCGCACTTCCACTACGTGATGGTCTCCGGTGTCACTGCACTGTTCGGCGGTCTCTACTACTGGTGGCCCAAGATCACCGGGAAGATGTACTCCGAACGACTCGGAAAGCTCAGCTTTGCGGTCTACTTCCTCGGCTTCAACCTGCTGTACTTCCCGATGTTCCTCGCGTGGGAGACGCCGCGGCGCGTCTTCCACTACGCTGAGAGCGCACAGATCTACCACCAGCTGGCGACCGTCGGGGCATTCGTCCTCGGTGCGGGGGTGTTGCTCGTGTTCATCACGCTCGCGAAGAGTTTCGTTTCGGGGCCCGACGCGCCGGACAACCCGTGGACGTTCTCGCGAACCGCCGAGTGGGCGATCCCCTCGCCGCCGCCCCTCGAGAACTGGCCGAACCGCCCCAGCTACGCGAGCGGCCGGCTCGAGTTCGTCGACGACGCCCCCGCGGCAACCGACGGCGGCGTCGCCCACGGAGCGGCCACGACGGCCGAGAGTCACGAAGAAGAACACGCCGACCACGCCAGCATCTGGCCGCTCGGTATCGGTGCCGGGACCTTCGTCTTCTTGCTCGGGCTCAGCGGCATCACGCCGTACGTCTACTCGTTTGTCGAGTCGAACATCCACAGCGGTGTCGGCGACTTCGTGAGCCTGGCCTCTGCGCCCAACCAGAGCATCGTCTATCCGATTCTGACGGCGCTCGGGCTCGGCCTGATGGGGATCACGCTGTTCCAGTTCGGCCGCGAGCAGTTCGACGCCCCCGAGATGGCGATCGCCGAACGCTGGCCGTTCGAGGGCATCAGCAACGAAAAGATGGGCGTCTGGGTCTTCCTGGCCTCTGACGTCGTCGTCTTCGGAGCCGCGATCGGTGCGTACATTTTCATGCGCATTCACAGCGGCTGGGGTAACTGGTACCTCGATTCGATCACTATGGCAGGGCTGTTCAACACGTACGTCCTGCTCACCTCGAGTTTCACGGTCATCCTCGCACACGTGATGGCCGAACGCGGAAACAAGAAGGGGCTACTCGGTGCGCTCAGCGCGACGATCCTGCTCGGATTCGTGTTCATGGGCGTCAAGGCCTTCGAGTATAGCAGCAAGTTCGCAGACGGTCACTACTGGTTCAGCGGGATCGAGTACTCGTTGTACTTCGTGACGACCGGCCTGCACGCGCTGCACGTCATCCTCGGCCTGCTGATCGCCGGGTTCATGATCTACCGCGTCGTCTCGATCGACGCCTACCTCGAGGATCACATGCCGGTGGAGTACTTCGGTCTCTACTGGCACTTCGTCGACATCGTGTGGGTCTTCCTGTTCCCACTGTTCTACCTGATGTAGCGGCCCGCCGCTACACGGGTTGTTTCGCATTCGGTTGCCGTTCCATTCTTCCTGACGACTACTGAGACGAAATTGCGGCTCTCGGCGTCGCGTTCACTGACGATACCCGTCGGTACCCGATCTGGTGTATCGATCCGGGCAGTCGATTGTCCGCCTGACACTCGAGAGCGCGACGAGACGGCACAAATTCGCCCATCGGCTCAAGCGACGATGTGCGAGACGGAGCGACGGCAACAAAGAGAGTACAGCAGTGGCGGCCGGGGCCACGGTATGAGAACGACTCGAGTTAGAGCGTTAGCCGGCCCAGACGAGCGCGTAGACGAACGTAAACAGGAAGTAGACCAGAAACACGGAGATAGCCGCCTTGAAGTGGAACGTAAAGAGGTCATACTCCTCGTCGTCGCGTTCGGCTTCGAACGCCTCGTATTCGTCCTCGGAACACTCCTCGGCGTGGTCGACACCGATATGGAACGTGGCGTATCGCTCGGATCGGAACGGCCGTCCGCAGTACGGACAGGTCTTGCCGGGTGATTCCTCCGGTGGCACCTCGTACTCCCGCTCGAGTGGCCGATTGGTCGCCATTCGATCGACAATTACGAGAGCGAGAGGAAGTGTTTGCCGGTTCAGTAGTCCGAACGGTCAGTGGGAGAGAAACCAGTGAGCCGGACGAGTAGTGGGTCGAAAAGGAAAGATGTCGAAGAAAGATAGCGGGCGATTAGCCCGGAACGTATGGCGGGCTCATCGACCCCTTGGAGACGAGGTAGAGGCTTACCATCGTGAAAAACACCATCACGACGATGAGCGGATACTGGCTCCTGATCGACTGCAGCTTGCCGGGAAAGAGATCGAAGGAGACGGTGTGGGCGATCCACACCGCGAGAACGTGGCCGAGCAGGATGCCGGCGATTTCGACGTACCCGAACCAGCCCGGGAGCGCGTACCGGGTCGGGTTCGGCGGCGGGTCGAGCGGCATTGCCAGCGCGTCGAACAACGAGGGCCACAGCGAGATCGCGAAGCCGATGTAATGTGCGAAGTGATAACCGGCCGCGATGGCGAGCAGCGGCGCGGCGAAGCGGAGCCCGAGATACTGACGGGAGAGATACGTCTCGGCCCGATCACGGGTCCGATCGATCGCGATCCAGTACACCTTCCAGAACAGGGCGAAGCCGCCCACGAGCAAGAGCAGGTAGACAATCACCGGCGGGATGCCGAGCCCGACGAGCGCTTCGACGGTCCCGACGCCGACGGGGGTGACGATAAACCCGCTGTAGGTGAGTTCCCAGACGAGTGCGAGCACGAACGCCACGACGGAGGTGTCAGTTACCAGATCGTCGTCGCTCAGCCGAGAACCGGGGAATCGCAGTTCGAGCCCGTCGTCCGTGCGCTGAATCGGCGCGACGGCCCCGTAGAGTCGAAACCACAGCGAGAGCGGATCGCCGCGACGGAACCACGTCTCGGGGGAGAAGACGACCGCACTCGAGATCGTAAACAGCGAGTACATGACGAGCACGAACACCAGCGCACGCGCCGACGAGGTCAGCGGGGCGACAACCTCGAGCCAGACGAACGTCAACAGCGCCACGACGGCGGGCCAGGAACCGAAGGCCGACGGGTACGATTCGTAGCCGTTGGGCAGCGCCGCGGCGATCCGCCGCCAGGGGTTGAGCGCCGGCCACGGGTTGCCGACGGTGTACGCGACGATCGTCAGCAGCGCCCGCCCGCCGACGAACGTCACTAGGACGGTCGCACTGACCAACCCGATTGCGGGACCCCGGATTCCGGCGAGCAGGATCAGCGCGAGCCCGAGGAGACCGAGCACGCCGAGCAGGAGCGAGCCCGCAGTCAGGAGTCGACCCATCGTGGTCTCGAGCGTGCGGTCGTGGTAGGTCCCGATCACGTCGCGATCGGTGACGAGCATGGTCAGCAGCGCCGAGGCACCGATGGCACCGCCGCCAGTCGCGAGGTAGAGCCACGTCGGAACCGACACGTCGCTGCCCCCCGAAAGGCCGGCTGCCACGTTGCTCGCGGCGACGACGCCGGTGCTCGCGGCGAGGACCGCGAGGGCGAACACGAACCCGATACCGGTCCGGCGACGGAGAGCCGAACGTCCACTCATTGCCGGCGATTCGCACCCGTGATCCATCTACGTGTCGCTTCCGTGCGGTCACGGTCGGTGCCGCGCGAACGTCGATCGAACACCTCCGTCCGACGGGCGCGCAGACGGCGGCCAGCCCGGCGAGCGATCGTATGAGGAAGGTATAAGTATCCGTCAGTCTCATTCCTCACCAATGGCGAGTATTCGGAACTACGCATTGATTTACGTGGCGCTGATACTGCTGGCGACGGGGAAGTTCGTCTTTTTCCACTTCCCGGAAATATTCACCTACGAACTTGCAGTAGGCGGAACGATGATTCTGGCAGTCATCAAGGTATCCCTGATCGCCGGCTACTTCCAGCACCTGAAAGACGAGCCGCGGTCGATCACCTACCTGATGCTCACCGCGTTATTCATGGTGCTCCTGCTCACCCTCGCAGCAGGGTACTCGATCCAGTAACGCCACCACGCACGGACGGCGCCTGAAACCGAATCACGCCTTCTCTCTCCGTTGCAGTCGATAGCAGTGCCATCAGATCCGATCCGCCGGTCGAATGGCCCCGTCGCTCGAGGCTCACCGGTGACGTGACTGCTCGGGGGAGGCGTCCGCAGCACGAACGGACTCGTGGCGACCTGACCCGGCTGTGTCGGCGTCGGAACTGGAGTCGCCCAGTGGCTGCGAATCGACGGAATACTCCATTTGCTGGCGATCGAGTCGGCATCGAATTTCCTCGAGGTTCTTGTAGAGGAACGTCAATCGATCGCACTTCTCCCGCGGATTCGCGTGGAAGCGCCACGGACTGTCAGACTGGAAGTGAACGTCGGTCTGGGTCACGAGCGCGTGTCCGAGATAGGCACCGAACGTCCGCGGGCGAACGCCGATGGCGTCGCAGTACGCGAGCAACTGCTCGTACACGCAGTCAGCGTGGGGCGTGTCCTCGAGCAGCGTGGCCCGGACGCCCGCCTCGAAGCCGCCGAACGCGAACTCAGCGAGCTTCAGGGTGAAGAAGCCGGGATCGGCAACGGGGTTGCGATCGAGCGCGCTGTACTCCCAGTCGATGACGCGCTCGATCGTGCCGTCGTCGGCGACGAGGACGTTCCCCGGGTGATAGTCCCCGTGCGCGGGGACCCTCGGATACTCGACCGGCTCGGACACCGCCGGCGGTGTCACGTCGAGTTCGTCCGGGGTCAACTCGCGATGTACCGTCCCCGGTGACACCGTTACTCGAGGCCCCGTGTGCGTTCGCTGTAGCCTCCCGATCCAGTCGAGTCCCGTCTCGAGGACTCGAACGAAGGCGTCCGGATCGGGCGGCGTCTCCAGTCGGGCGACAACGTCCATGAGCGGCGTGCCCGCGGCCGGCGATTCCGACAGCACCGGACCGAGCGGGGACTCCTCGAGCGCCACGTCGGGGAGCGTCCCCGTCAGCGGGCTGTCCGCAGCCGCGAGCGCAGAGAGGGTCGACGCCGCGCGTTCGTTGTAGCGGCCGTGGGAGGGAGCGTTCGGTACTTTCCGGACGGACTCGAGGTCGCCGTCGACGAGTTCGAAGACGATCGACCGGTTCGCGCCGCGTCGGAGCACTCGCGTCCGCTCGATTCCCGTCCCCGATTCGGCGTCCGTTTCCGACGCCGACGGCCGCGTTCGACAGACGGCGACATAACTGGGATACGATTGTTTGACGACCCCTATCCTGTTGGCGAGGGTCGCACCGCCCCGGAGCAGCCGAGCGGCCGTCGTGTCTGCCTCGATCGTGTCCAACACCCACTCGAGGGCGTCGGGGTCGGCGACCGGCACCGCCCACCGGTATCGCCTCCCACCGGGGAGCAGCCCGAACAGTTCGACCTCGTCGAACCCCCTGTCCTCGAGGACGGCGACGAGCCGCGAAGGGATCGATCGCCAGACGGTCGCCGGGGATCGATCGCCGGCCATCGCCGACCCGCGCTCGAGGCCGACCAGATCCGTCATTCCGGTCGTTCTGGGCCAGCCGTTTATCTCGGTGATAAGTGTGCCACCGTCCTCGATCGACGGGGCGAGCTCGCCGACGTGATCAAAGAAGTCGCCGTCCGGTGCCCGCGGTCCCGTCGTGACGATCGTCTCGAACGAACGACCGCGGACCGCCGAGGCGAGGTCGTCGCTCGCGATCGACACCACGTCGACCCCCTCCAGCGCCGGTCGAGCCTCGAGGAGCCGACTGCCAGTATCGGTCGGCTGGTACGTGTAGACCGTGTCCGCGAGTCGACTCAAAAGCGGCGTCGTTCGTCCCCAGCTGGGGGTGAGATCGAGGCAGGAGCCGGAGATGTCGTCGGCGACGAGGGCGTACCAGCCGTCGTATCCGACGCCGAAGAGCGACGTGAGTATCGAACGCGGCTCGTCGGCAGTCTCGAGCAGGGTCTGGACCGCCGCGTGTCGCTCACCCCGCTCGAACTGATCGACGAACGACCGGAGGGCTGCCCCGTCGGTATCGGAATCGAGGGGTCGTGTGTTCACATTCCCGATGCCGACTATATCCTATTTTGATATGAACGTATTACCGGTATATAGCGCTCCGGAAGGGTATTGTTACCACTGGAGACGAGCGAGTCGATGGGGGAGCGGTCGTTCTCGTGAGCGCACGAACGGACCGGAATGCCGCGATTCGAACCGGAATGCCGCAAGTCAAGCGTGAGCGGAACGGAGACAGCACGGGCAGGCGGTCACCCGAACGCAGTCGGTCGCCACTCGCGGGAACGCGACGACCGAAACGGAGTCCCGAGCAAAAATCGTGCGTAGAGAATCGGGAGCAAGGGAGCGAAATAGAGGAGGGATCGAGAACGGGGTACGGAAAGCGCCGAGACCAGCGACCGCCGGCGAGACTAGGTCAATAGGGCGAGCGTCTCTCGCGGATCGACGAGCCCGCTGAACGTGATCAAGCACCCCCAGATGCCGACGCCGAGTGCGATCACGCCGGCGAGGGCGATCAGGTTCGACACGTAGGGGACGAAAACGAGGACGGCGACGCCCATCCCCGCGGAGATGAGGGAGATGAGCGCGACCGATCGGCCAACGCCGCCGTAATTGAACGCGATCTCGCGGTACATCACGAAAACGTTGACCGCCGTGTAGATGCCGTAGGTGATGACGGTGGCGAACGCCGCCCCGGCGACGCCGAATCGCGGGATCAAGAGCACGTTGAGGACGGCGTTGGCGGCGGAGGTAACTCCCTTCGCGATCGCGCGGTCGGACGCCCGGCCGAGGTAATCCAGCCCGTTGGTCGTCACGTTGGTGATCGCCTGGAAGATGACGTAGATCGCCATCAGCTGAAGGACGGGGACGGCACCGGCGTAGTCCGCGCCGAACACGAGCCGAATGGCCGGATCGGCGACGAGGATCAGCCCGACGGCCGCCGGGATGTAGAGGAGGAGGACGTACTGCAGCGTCGACTCGTAGATCCGCGCCGCCTCCTCGAGCGCGTCGTTGGCCTTCTGTTCGCCGTATGTCGGCGAGACGGAGAAGCCCAGCGAGCCGGCGGGAACGAGCACGAACTCCGAGATTTGCTTGCTGAGCACGTAGTAGCTCACGGCCACCGGATTGAGGAAGAATCCGACGAGAACCGTATCGATCCGATTGTCGAGAATGCTCGCGCTGGTCGAGGCGGTCAACGGAATACTGTATCGCAGCATTCGATTGCGCAGCGTCTTCTCACCGCCGTCGTCGTCGTAGGTCACGTAGAACCGTCGGTAGAGAAGGGCGATCCCGACGCCTGCCGCGAGCATTGCGCCGACCAGATACCCCATCATCGCGCCGACGACGCCGAGTCCGAGGACGGTAAAGGCGACGACGAAGCCGACCCGCGTGACGTTGTTGACGACGTTGACGACGGCGCTGAGTTCGACCTGATTGAAGCCCTGAAAGACCGTCTGAGTGTAGGAGTTCAGCGACTGGAAGACGAGATAGACGCCGCCGACCAGCAATAGCGTCGCCGCCTCCGGCGTCTCGAGCAGGGCGGCAAGCTGCTCGTGACCGACGACCAGCGTGGTGGAAACGATGCCGATCAACACCAGTCGAAATCCGAGCGATGTCCGGAGGAGGTACGGGATTTTGCCGGAATCGGTCTCCTTGGACTCGGAGATGTATCGGGCGGCCGAGCGAGCGATTCCGAGGTCGGTAAACATCCCCGCGACGCCGATGACCGCGATCACGAAGAACAGCAACCCGTACTCGTCGGGTGTGAGTAGTTCTCGCGCGAGCAGTAGCATCAACACCCCGTTCGCGAGGTTGGTGACGAGACGAGCCCCCAGCGTCGCCTTGAAGCCGTCGACGATCCGCTCAGTAACTGACATTAGTCAACGCGAACACCGGGTCAGTCGGAAGGCGACGACAGCGCGACGTCGTCGACTCCACGAGCGCGAACCGGGGATCTGCCGTCGCACGATCCGACCGGTGACGAACGGCGAGCACGTTCCTGATCACTGCGTTGACCGTCGCCGACGGACGGCATTGTTATCAACCTCCTACCCTCAGTCGAGACGGACTCCCCTCCGGAAGGGATGAAATAACCCGCGCGATGCCGCCCGAGAATCCCGTTCGGTGATCGGACGGCTGTTTCCCAGGCGACGGCGAGGAGTCACCCGTCGGTGTCTCCGTCCCGATCCGTCGTCACCCCTCGAGTTCGGGTTCGGGTTCAGGTTCGGATTCGTCGTCCGGTGCGACGCTTGCCGCCGAAAACGCGGCCCTGAGCCGGACCGTATCGTCGGTTACCTCGTCGATCGCGTCGTCCTCGAGCGGGACGATGTCACCGGACGCGGGTTCCCAGTCGAGCACGGCCGTGATCGAGTCGGTCATGTCCGGTTCCGGATCGAGGGGTGCACGCTCCGCGTCGGCGGCGACGGAACCGAGCGTCTCGCCGTCTGCACTCTCGACGGGCTTGCCGACATCGTCGGTAACAGTAAGACTCATTCCGCCGGCAGTAACGCCCCGCTCCGGAAGCCGTCTCTGCCTGCACGAATCGGGGGATCCCGGTTCCGTCACACCAACTCGAGGGCCGTCCGCAAGTTCGTCGGGAGGAGGACGCGCCGTGACCCATCGGGGACGACGCGAGACCGCCAGTCGATGGCACGCTCGAGACGGATCGTGCGGGCAGACGGATCGCGGGCGGGCATATGCATGCTGTAGCGCTTTGCCTCGAACGGACGGATGGTGAAGAACAGATGGCATTCAACCCGCCGATCGAGTGTCCGATCTGCCGTGACGTACTGGAGCTCGATCGGACGCTCGAGGACCACCTCGTCGGGGCCCACACCCACGACGAAGTCGCCCGCTATCTCGCCTCTCTCCGCAACCGAGCCAAAATGGAGCCGGTCTCGGACTGAAGCGCTGGCAGTCGAACGCGGTCCGATCGCCCGCGTCGACAGCGGTCGGTCTCTCGGCCCTCGTGTCTCACGAGGCGTTCACAGACTGTCCAACCGGCGTGATGTGATCGCGGGGCGGGCGTTACCCCGTCCCGTCGACCGTGTATTCCGGGATCCAGTCCGGCATCGACCGCTCTTTCGACACTCGAACAGCTGGCGCTTCTCGTTCGCGTAGTAGTACCGATACCTCGACGTAGTCGTCGCCCATCCACTCGCCCGTCACCTGCGGCAGATCCTCGTGGCCCTCGAGAGGCCACTCGAGGCCGTGAACCCCATCGTCGTCGAGTGATCGAACGATCGCCCAGCAGCCGTGGCAGTCCGTCGAGTCGTGACCCCAGCGATAGCGCCACTCCTCGTGAGCCGCGTCGGTGTACGACCGGAGAGTGCCAGTTGGTGAGAGACCGCGCCGCCCGGCGAATCAGCGGGTGGTCGGGATGCGTGACGTACAGCGCGTCGGATTCGGGGTAGCCGTTTCGCTGGACCGCCGTCGTCAGTACCATCGAACACTCGAAGACGCTGCTCGTGACGTGGCGATCGACGAGCCACGTCGCGGCTCGCTCGAGGTCGCGATCGAGCCAGAAGGCGTTGACCATTGTCGAGGTACGTCGTGCAGCGGGTTAGATCTCTCACCGGCCGGCGGGACCCACAGTTCGGTACCGACTGGTGCAGTTGCGCAACCGCTCACGGTCTGGAGAACTGAAGAGAAAGGAGTCGGCGTTAGTCGCCGCCGCCGAACATATCGCGCATCATCGGATGCATCTCCATCATCTGCTCCTCGGCGATCTCCTCGTACAGTTTGTACGTGATGGAGACGGCCAGCAGCAGTCCGGTTCCGCTCACACCGCCGATGGTGCCGAGCATGTTGGCCCAGACGGCCAGCAGGCCGACCAGCGCACCGCCGATGACGGTCACCTGCGGAATGTAGCGCTCCATGACCTTCTCGATGACACCGACGTTCTGTCGGAAGCCGGGGATCTGCATCCCGGAGTTCTGGATCTGCTTCGCCGTCGATTCGGGACCCATGTCCGTCGTCTCAACCCAGAAGATGGCGAAGATCGCCCCACCGACGACCATGAAGGTGACGTCGATACCGATTCGGATCATTACCTGCCACCACTCCTGGCCGACGTTCGCCGTGAACCACATCCAATCCTGCGGCGAGTAGATCGGGGACACATAGTAGAAGAACCCGCCGTCGGGTTGGCCCTGCGAGTAACTCCCGAGCCACGCGGGCATCCCCGCCCACTGCTGATTGAGGATCTGGCCCATGAACTGGATGTTCGCCTGCACTGCGCGAACGAGGATCATCGGCAGGACGCTCGCGTAGATGAGCTTCACGGGGAAGCGACCGCGAGCGCCCTTGACCCGAGCGTGGCTCAGCGGGATCTCGACGCGGACCGACTCCGCGTAGACGACGATCCCGAAGATGAGCACCGTCGTGAACAGGGCGATAATATGCCCGTCACCGAGCAGCAGCGTCTGCAGACCGCTTCCCGAGACGAGCGACCCCATCTCGACCTGTCCGGTCAAGATGCGGTACCAGTCGAAGAAGAACCCGCCCTGCACCGGGTTGATGAGCCCGGTGACCAGTCGCTGGCTCACGCCAGCGATGATGAACAGGCCGATCCCGCTGCCGACGCCCCACTTGCTGACGACCTCGTCCATGTAGAGGATGAGGATACCGCCAACGACGATCTGGGCGAACATCAGCATCTGTACCTGCGTCTGATCGAGGGTGAGCCCGCCAAGCTGGAGCTGTGGCACTGCTGGCAGGAAGCCGCCGGCGAACACCATCGGGAGCCCGGTCAGGATGACCATCAGGACGACCAGTACCTTCTGGAGGCCCTGATAGAGAACCTGATCCCGGGGATCGTCCGTATCGAGCCCGAGCAGGTTCGCACCGCCGAGCAACTGCAGGACGATGCTCGCGGTGACGATCGGTCCGATACCGACCTGGAGCACCGATCCGTGCGCTCCCGCGAGGATCGCACGGAACTGTCCGAAGAGGTCGCCCGCCCCGCCGGACTGGTACCCGAGCAGCGAGATGTTCGTCAGGAAGAAGTACAACATGAGGATGCCGACCGTCCACATCAGCTTCCGCTTGAAGGGGACGTGCCCCTCCGGACGGCGTACTGCTGGCATCCTCGTCAGAACCGGTTCAGCGGCTTCCTTCCATCCCATAGTTATTCCTCGTCCTGTTCAGCGTCGGCTTCCTCGTCCTCGGCCTCGGCCGCTCGCTCCTCGCCACGCTCGGAGAGAACAGCCTCACCGCCGCCGGCCTCGAGTTTCTCCTCGGCCGTCTCGGAGAAGGCGTCCGCAGTGACCGTCAGCTGGTTGCGGACCTGCCCCGATCCGAGGACCTTGACGACGTCGACCTCGTGGCCGTCCTCGACGATATCGCGTGCGTCGAGTTCGTAACCGTCGTCGGTCTCCTCGGCGAGGTCCTCCGCGACATAGAGGATCGCGTCCTCGTCTAACTTCTGGACGTCGATCTCCGCGACCGTCTCGCGGATGTCGTGGGGTCGCTTGAAGCCGTGTTTCCCCTTCGGTTCGTAGTTGTGGAACTCGTGTTTGCTGCGCCCGGCACGGCCGCGGCCACCGCGATGGCCCGCACCGCGTCGATTCTTGTGGGAACCGCCGCTGTGGGTCCGCGATCCGCGCTGGCGTCGTTTTTTGCTCGTCATGGTTATCGCATCGATTCTAGGAGGTCGTTAATCTCCCCTGTTGTATGCTTTCCGAGTTGGCCGCCCTCGACGGTCGGCTTTTTGATACCATCGTGACCCCCCCGCGGCGGGTGGAGTCGAAGCGTCGGTGACAGTCCCTCGTCACGAAGTGTCGTCTCCTCGTCGAGCAGCGCGTCGGCCAGTTCACCGAAGGTATCGTACTCGGTGTTGTCAGCCAGCCACTCCTCGTCGACGTCTGCCTGCTTGCCCTCGAGGGGCTCCGCTCGCTTCGCGAGCAGGGTCTCGATCACGTCCGCGTCGGGCTCGCCGACGGCGACGTAGTCGTTGACCTTGGCAATCATCCCCTCGTACGGGTCAGTTTCGGGGACGAGCGTGCAGTGGTTGACGTTGTGGATGTTGAGCATCGACAGAGTGTCCTGAACGTCTTCCTGTCGATTCACTTCGCCACGGATCTGGACGATCGCTTTCATTGGTCAGCCACCTCAGCTTCGTCCCGGCCGCCTCGCTGTCGCGGCTGTCGCGACTGGGAGGCGTTCTCGAGCGCGTTGTACGTCGCTTTCGCGAGGTTGACCGTCGTTCGAGTGTTGCCGTGGCTCTTGGTCCAGGCGTTCTCGATGCCGGCCAGTTCGAGGACGTGACGGACGGTGTCGCTGGCGGCCAGTCCGAGCCCTTCGGGGGCCGGAATGACCTCGACTTCGACGGAGCCGGCCTTGCCGGTCGTCTTCCGCGTCAGCGAGTGGGGCCGATCCGAGCGGTCCTCCCAGGAACCCGAACCGCGGGGCACCTGGATCATGTTCAGCTTCGCGATACCGATCGCCTTCTGGATGGCAGAGCCGACCTGGTCGTCTCGACCCTCGGCGTAGCCGACGAACCCGTTGCGGTCGCCGACCGCGACGACGCAGCGAAACTTCACGCGTCGTCCGGAGTCGGTCATCCGCTGGACCATGTTGATGTCCAGTACTTCGTCTTCCAGTCCGGGGAGGAGCTGGTCGATAATTTCGGGTTCCTTTAGCGGGAGGCCCGAGTTGAGGGCGGTCTCCATGTCCTCGATTTCGCCCTCCTGGACCTTCCGGCCGAGACGGGTGACGGGTTCCCATCCGCTATCGTTGTAGTTACTCATTCGAGAATCGCCTCTCGTACCTCGTCGAAGTGTTCGGGGAGATCCGTTGCGTCGAACTCGCCGCTGTACAGCGGCTCGTCGAGCTGTTCGGCGTAGTCGGCGATATGCTCGCCGCGCGTACGCGACCAGTCAGCGAGTACGCTATCGTTGTGCGGGATCTCGAGGCCGGCGTCGATCGCGCCCTCCTGTACCGCGAACACCTTGTTGCCGGGCGTGGCCGTGTTGAGGCCGATGTCGAGGACTGCCTCCTCGAGACCGGCATCGACGGCTCGTTTGCCGGCCAGGAGGCCGGTCAGATACGCCGCGGAAATGTTACTCGTGGGGGCGTCCCAGCCGTACTCCGCCAGATCGCTCGAGTGCGCGCTTGCAAGCGTCTCGTCTCCCTGAGGTCCGGGAGTGATCAGCTGCGCCGTAGTATGCTTGTTACTCTTGCGAGCAACGAGGCGGGGCTTTCCCGATTTCAGCAGGCGCAACCTCTGGTGGTAGTCCGTCCGGACCTCACGGCGACGCCGCATCGGCACTTTGTATCGTGGTCCTGTCGCCATTATTGGTTACCGTAGTTTTCGTCGATATAGTTCAACAGGTACTGGACGCTACGGAACTCCCCGCCGCCCGCTTTCTTGTAGAGCGTGCGGTACTGTGTGGGCGTCAGTTCGCCCTTGTCGCGGAGGTCGCGTAGCTTCCGGCGCTGTGCACGGATCTTCTTCTGCCATTCTTCTTTCTCGTTCTGGCGTGCGCCCTTCTTGCCGCGACGCTTGCCCTGGCCGTTCTGGTGGCCGTAGGCGCGTTTCGCGTTGCGCTCTCGGGCGCGGCCGCGTGAGTTACCGGAGGGTTCGTCGGCCTGAATGCGACCCTCGTCAACGAGTTCGCGGATCTCGTCACGAGTGATCGCTTCGGCGATGTCTCCCTGTGCGTCCGGGTCGAACCAGACACGGTTCTTGCCGACGTCCATGACGTCGGCCGCCAGTCGCTTCTGTGCGCTCAGATCAGTCATCTGATTCCACCTCGACTTCCTCGTAGGTCGGGTTCAGGACGCGAACGCCCTGGTCTTCGGCTTCCTCTTCGATCCGCTCGCGCTTGCGCGCGCCAACCGCGGAGGCGATCCGGACCGCCTCGCTGTCGCCGTCGACGCCCTCGAGGTCGCCGAGATTCTCAACGTAGACTTCCTCGAAGCCGCTGGGGTGTTTCCCCCGGACGGCTTTCGGCGTGCGGAAACCGGCCTCGACTTTCGGGCCCTTGCCCTTGACGCCGCGGCGCTGCTTGGACAGCTGGCCGCGGGGTCGTCGCCAGGATTCTGGCGTCCGCTTTTTCTTGTGGTAGTCCTGCCGTTTGAACTGCGGTTTCCCCTCGCTCCGTCGGCGGTTGAGGAGCCGCTCCTCGTTCTCGGAGAGCTCGGGCGTCTTCTCGGTCAGCCCGCGGGGCTGCAGTTCCGTCTCGACGTCTTCGTCGAGCGCTTCTTCCTCTGCACTCTCGTCCTCGATCTCGGCTTCGGTCTCGTCGGTGACCTCGAGGTCGCCGACATCGGCCTTGATACGGGCCGCGAGCGCGTTCCCGACGCCGTCGGCATCGGCCAGGTCGTCCTGGTCGGCTTCCTTGATGTCCTCGATGGACTCGAAACCGGCATCGCGCAGCGCGTCCGCTTTGCTCGTGCCGACGCCGCTGATGTCCTCGAGGGTTCGGGCGTCGTCCGAGGCTTGCTCGTCGTTCGATTGATCGTCTGCCATCTTTTAGACGCCTCCTTTGGCGGGTTTGGTGGTGATGTAGACCCCGTCCTGGAAGACGCGGGTGTCCTTGCCGCTGACCTTCGTCAGCTGCTCGATGTCGGCCGCCGTCTGTCCGACATCCTCCTTGTCGGGGCCGGACAGGACGAGTTGCTCCTCGTCGACGGCGACATCGGTCTCACCGTGGATAGTCGTTCGTCGCGGTGCCTTTTCGCCGAGGAAGTTCTCGATGACGACCTCCTCGCCTTCCACGCGGACCTGCATTGGGAAGTGAGAGTAGAAGACTTCCATCTCGTACTCCCAGCCCTCGGTCACGCCGTGGAATGCGTTTCGGATGTGGCTCTCGAAGGTGCCGACGGTCGAATTCGTCTTCGCGTCCTCGGCACCGCTTTCGATGACCACCTGATCGTCGTCGGTTTCGACGGTCACGTCGGGGTACCAGAGGCGGCGCGTCACGCTGCCTTCCGGCCCTTCGACGGTCACGTCGAACCGATCGACCTCGACGGTTACGTTCTCGGGGGTTTCCAGTTCTACTCGCATGGTCAGTAGACGTATGCGATAACCTGGCCCCCAATACCCTGCTCACGAGCCTCGTAGTGGCTCATGATGCCGCTGCTCGTCGTGACGACGAGCGCACCGAAGTCTCGAGCGGGGAGATAGCGCTTCTCCCACTTCTCGAAGTCCTCGGAGCCGACGGCGTAGCGGGGCTTGATGGGGCCGCACTGGTTGATCGCTCCTTTCAATTCGACCTCGAACTGACCGGCTTTACCGTCGTCGACGTACTCGAAGCCGTCGATGTACCCGCGGTCATAGAAGACCTCGAGCACGCTGCCGATTTCGTTCGAGGCGGGCGTTACCTCGTGGGTGAGATGGCCCACACTCTCGGCGTTATCGAGTCCCGAGAGCGCGTTGCTGAGTGGATCGTTTCCGGTCATGTTATCGATACTTCCTGAATCCCATGTCGCGGGCGATCTCGCGGAAGCACTGCCGGCAGAGGTTGATGTCGTACTTCCCGACAAGTCCCTGCTCGCGGCCACAGCGCTGACAGGACTCGATCTGTCCCGTCCGCTTTGCTGCGTGCTCGCCCGTGCGGTCGTTTTCTGTTTCGCTTTCACTCATCGTCTGTGCCCTCTACGGTCACGTCGAAGTTCGCCTCGAGGAAGCGAATCGCGTCCTCGGGGGTCAGTCGGTGGCTCGAGGGGATCGATCGGGTGGCCTTATCGCGCTTGGCGATGCGGTAGCCCGGACGCACCAGGTTGACGGTGACGTCCAGCCCGTAGATCCCGACGTTCGGGTCGTACTCCTGGCTGGGGAAGTCGGTGTGTTCTGCGACACCGAAGCTGAAGTTCCCCGTATCGTCGAACTGCGACGACGAGATGTTCGCCAGGGGAAGCGCCGTCTCGAGGAAATCGCGTGCGTCCTGATCGCGAAGGGTGACCTTCGTGCCGATCGGATCGCCCTGACGGATGCCGAAGTCGGGTTCGGTCCGTTTTGCCTGCGTACGGACGCTCTCCTGACTCGTGACCTCCTCGATAATGTCCTCGGCCTTGCCGAGTTCGCGACCACCCTGGCCGACGCCCATGTGGACGACGACTTTCTCGACGCGGGGCTCGCGCATTTCGTGGAAGTCAGCGTTGTCGGCTTCGCTCATTCGTCATCACCTGTGTTTGCGGGTTCATCGTCCTCGTCACCGGTGAAGTTCTCGTCGATGACGACGACGTACTCTTCGACGGTTTCGAAGCCGCCGTCGTCCATCGAGACGCCGACGTTGTTCGACCCGCTGCCCGGCGTGATGTCGATCGCGTCGATCTCGCCGACCTTGCCACCGTGGTTGCCACGGACGGCCGTCACGAGCGCACCCTCCTCGTACGGGAAGTGTGCGACGACGGATTTGTCGTCGTTGTCGATGACGATCGAGTCCTTCGGCCGGTACTCATCGGAATCGGTGAGGACGTTCGTTCCGTCGTGGAGCGTCAACTGTGTGTCGCCTCCGGGAACCTGCTGTTTGCCCTCGATCTTGCCGAGGCGGCTCCCCGCTGCGTCCTCGTCGATTGCGGTCAGCGCGAGCCGACCGCCCTCGTCGGGGAAGACGCGGTAGTACTCCTCGAGAGCGGGGAACGCGACGATGTCGAACATGCCGATCGGGCGCTGTTCGTCGTTGATCGCGACCCCGTTAATGAGGATCGAATCCTCCGAGAGTGCGTAGCGCGCTTCCTTGCGCGAGTCCACGTAGCCGAGCACGTCCCGCAGGAGGACGACGAGCGGCACGCCGTCCTCGCCGTGCGGGCCGGCACCGGCCTTTACCGTGAAGGTCTCGGTCTTTCGCTCGACCGGCCAGGACTTCGGAACCGACAGTCGCTTCTGGTGTTTCGTCATTCGGTATCACCTTCGAGACGCGCCTCGCGACGCTCGTCCTCGAGGTCGAGCTCCGTGATGCGGACGTTCGACGGGTCCAGCGGCCGCGGCACTTCCTCGCCGTCGGCCGTCTCGACCGTCACGTCCTCGACGTGGATGGTCCCATCCTCGAGGATCGCGCGCATGACCTCGCCTTCCTCGCCGGCGTGGTCGCCGCGCATGACCTCGACCGTGTCGCCCGCGTTGACGCGGGTTCGACGGGTGTCGTACTCCTCGCGGAGGTCGTCGGACAGCGTCGCGTGCAGCTGCTTTCCTCGCTCGTGCAGCGGCGCGTTTCTCGTCTGCGTTCGCTGTTTGTGTGGTTGCGTGGTCATATCTATACGATCATCGTCGCCGTGCTGGCGATTGCTCCGAAGCGTTCCGCGACTTCGCGGGCGATGGGCCCCTTGATCTCCGTGCCGCGGGGCTCCTCGTTCTCGTCGATGATGACCGCCGCGTTGTCCTCGAACTTGAGCCGCGTGCCGTCCGGCCGGCGGATCGACTTCCGCTGGCGAACGACGACGGCCTCGAGGACCTGTCGGCGCATCTCCGGGGTACCCTTGGTGACCGAGACGGTCACCTTGTCACCGATCCCCGCCTTCGGCTGGCGGTTCTTGGTGCCGTGGTAGCCCGCGACGCTGATGACCTTCAGCTCACGTGCGCCGGTGTTGTCGGCACACGTGATCAGGGATCCCTTCTTGAGGCCCTGCGTGACGTCGGCTTTCATCGCCTCCATCACTCGTCACCCTCGTCTTCGTCCGTCGCGAAGTCCTCGTCCGACAGCTCCGGCTCAGGCTCGGCCTGGCTCGTGAGTTCGGCGAGGTCCTCCGCGGTCGCTTCGGCGGTTACTTCGACGACCACGTGCGATTTCGTCTTCGACAGTGGTCGGGTCTCTGCGATCTTGACCGTGTCACCGACCGAGAGCGGCTCGAGCACGCCCGGTACGTGTGCCGGGATGCGCGAGCGTCGTTTCATGTGCCGGTCGTACTTCGGGACCGCCACATCGTACTCTCGCTCGACGACTACGGTCTTGTCCATGTCCGTCGAGACGACCGTCCCCTCGAGGATCTGTCCTCGAACGGAGAGGTCGCCGTAGAACGGACACTTCTCGTAGTCGTATTCCTCCGGATTGTTCGGTTCCGGAGGGGTTTCAACGTCTAGTCCTATTGCCATGGTGAGTCACCATTCGTTTCCGTGCGTCGGGCGGGCCGTGAGAGCAACCGCGATCCATCGACCGTAACGTAGGCTACATCCTCGCCAGCGCAGTCCGCAGCGGGTGAGGATCGTTCCTCGGATCCCGCGGCGGGTTCAGTGTCGGCCAGTTTGGACGCAGTCCCCGATCCCTTCGCGAGATCGGCGGCGTCATCTGTGATCGCGAACTCGAACGTCGAGCCCGACTTCGGCACCATAACGACCCGGGACTCGCCGTCAGCGCGAACTTCTATCGAGAGGGTCTTGGTCGTCTCGATGACGACCCGTCCCTCGAGGCCGACCCGCGAGGAGTCGTCGCTCTCGACGACTCGCACGGGGAGCCCGTTGAGTTCGTGTCGCGGCAGGGTCTCGGGTGTCAGTGCCATTGTGTTGTTTCTTATTCTTCGTCTGCGAGGTCGCCTTCCTCACGCTGGATCGTCTTGATCCGCGCGACGGTGCGACCGAGTTCGCCGATGCGACCCGGATTCTCCGGGGCACCACCGGCGGCGAGAACGGACTTCTGGTTCAGCAGTTCCGTCTCGAGTTCCTCGAGTTCTTCCTCTCGCTCGGCGGGAGTCATGTCGCGGATCTCTTCGACGCGGAGGATCGCCATCAGGCGTCACCTCCCTCGTCTGGGTCCGCTTCGTCGGTATCTGCTTCGTCCGCATCGTCCGAGGGGCTTTCCGACTCCTCGTCCATCTCTTCGACGAGCTCTTCGGCTTCCGCTTCGACGTCTTCCTCGAGCTCCTCGAGCTCTTCGTCGACGTCTTCATCGCCGGGGACTTCGACTTCGTCGAACTCCTCGTCGGCGTCAGCCTCGACCTCTTCTTCGATGACTTCCTCGACGACGTCTTCGTCGAGGTCGGCTTCGTCGGTTTCGACGGCTTCGTCAGCAGCAGCTTCGGCATCGCCTTCGGCGGCCTCGGCCGCCTCGGGTTCGCCCTCGAGGAGTTCCTCGACGCCGCCTTCCGCGTTGACTTCGACGGCGTCCGGAACGACCTCTTCCGGATCCATGTCCTCGCTGACCTGGAAGTCGTCGGGGAGCTCGGCTCCCGGCGGAATGATCTTAACATCAACGCCGATAGTGCCGAGTTTCATGACCGCGACGCCCTGGCCGTGGTCGACGACCGTCTCGGCGGGCTCGCCGTTGTGCTTGATGTAACCGCGGTTGAACTTCTCGACGCGCGATCGTGCGCCGGTGACCTTCCCCGACAGGACGATCTCCGCGCCGAGCGCGCCGGCGTCCATGATCCGGTCGATCGTCGTGTGACCGGCCTTCCGGAAGTACCAGCCACGCTCGAGCGCGTTGGCCAGTCGGTCCGCGACGATTCGTGCGTTGAGGTCGGGTTCGTCGACCTCCTGCACGTCGATCTGGGGGTCCTCGAGGTTGAACTTCTCCTCGAGAGCCGTCGTGACCTTCCGGATGTTCTCGCCGCCTTTGCCGATGACCATCCCGGGCTTCTCGGCCTTGAGGACGATCTGGGTTCCCATCGGCGTCTTGGCGACGTCCATACCACCGTAGCCCGCGCGGCCGAGCTCTTCTTGGAAGAACTCGTCTATCTGGGACCGCTGCAGGCCGTTTTCGATGAATTGGTGTTCGTCAGCCATTAGCTATCGTCCTCCTCGTCTTCGACTTCTTCGACGACGATCTCCACGTCGACCTGTGGCGTATTCCAGGCCGAGGCACGCCCCATCGCGCGGGGCTTGCGGCCCACGGACTCGCCGACCTTGTGGGCGGCGACGTGGACGATCTCCATCGACTCGCCGTCGAAGCCCTGATGATCCGCATTTGCTTCGACGTTCTCGAGCAGATCGATGAACTCCTTGGAGACCTTCTCGGGGTACTTGCCGGCGTCCCAGCCGTCGATATCGGAGCGGTGACCCGCGCCGGTATTGTGGGACTTGAACGGCACCGACTGCTTCTTGTCGATTACGTCCTGAAGGTACGCCCGAGCCTCGCCGACGGTCTGGCCCTTGAGTTGGCGTGCGACCTCCTTGCTGTGCTTGTTGCTCATATGACGCTCCCGAAGCATGGCTTTCGCCGTGGCGTCGGGATCCGCGTCGACTGAGTAATTGATTCCCATGCGTGGATCACTTCAGTGGGACGAACTTGGACGATCGAGTCGCGCCAATACCGGCCTGACCGTGCTCGACGGAGGTTCGCGTTAGCTGGAACTCGCCGAGGTAGTGGCCGATCATTTCGGGTTCGACGCGAACGCGCTCGAACGACTGTCCGGTGTAGACCTCGAAGGTCAGTCCGACGAACTCCGGCAGGATCGGCATATCCCGCAGGTGCGTTCGGATCGGGTCGTTCGCCGTCTCTTCTTCGCCCTTCTCGCTGGCCTCCTCTCGGAGCTTCTCCTTCTCGACGGAGAGGCCGCGTTCGATACTTCGCCGCTGTCGTGCGGGTAACAGTTCCACAACCTCGTCGAGCTCCATCGACTGCAGCTCCTCGAGCGTGTGACCGCGGTAGGTAAACTCACCTTCGCGGCCGGTTCGGTACTCCTGACTCATTTCTTGCCACCTCGACCGGTGCTTCGGGACGCGATGTCACCGACCTTCCGTCCCGGCGGGGCGTCCCGCGAGACGGACTTGGGTTTGCCGGGGTGCTGTCGGCCGCCGCCACCGAAGGGGTGGTCGACGGCGTTCATCGCGACACCGCGGACGCGGGGCCACTTGGTGCCCCGGGACTTCATCTTGTGATACTTGTTGCCGGCCTTGACGAACGGCTTCTCCGTGCGGCCACCGCCGGCGACGACGCCGATAGTGGCGCGACACTGCGGATCGAGGCGCTTGACCTCACCGCTGGGAAGCTGGACGACCGCCGCGTTGCGGTCGTGGGTGATCAGGTCGGCATTGGTCCCCGAGGCTCGGGCGAATCGACCGCCGTCGCCCGGGTTCGATTCGACGTTACAGACCGGCACTCCTTCGGGAACCTCCGCGAGCGGGAGCGTGTTGCCGGGCTTGATCTCCGCCGTGACACCGACTGCGAGCTCCTCGCCAACAGTGATGCCTTCAGGTGCGAGGATGAGGCGCTGATCGCCATCGTCGAACTCGACGGCCGCGATCGGTGCGGAGCGGGCCGGGTCGTGTTCGATGTCGACGACCGTCCCGCGGACGATATCGTCGTCTTCCTCTTTCTTGTGCTCGAGGTCCGCCTTGTATCGGTGCGACGGGGCGCGGAACGTGGAGGTCCCGCGGCCGCGTCGTTGTCCTTGAATGCGTCGTCCCATTCTCAGAACACCCCGATTCGCGAAGCGACTTCCTGTGCGTCGTCCTCCTCGGAGAGGCGGACGATCGCTTTCTTTTTACCCTTCATCGTTACCTGCGTGTTGACGTTCTCAACCGAGATCTCGAAGCGCTCTTCGACCTCGTCCCGAATCTCGGGCTTGGTCGCGTCCGGGTTGACGACGAACTGGAGCTTGTTCTCGAAGTCCATGTCGTTCATCGCCTTCTCCGTGACCAGCGGGTGTTCGATGGCCGAGCTCATCGGTCGGCCACCTCCTCGAGTGCGCTCTCGGTCCAGACGGTGAGTCGTCCCGGCTGTGCGCCGGGTGCGAGATCCTCCGCGTTGACCTCGGCGGCCGTCGTCACGTCTGCACCGGCGAGGTTCCGGGCCGCTCGCGACGGGCCGGTCTCGCTGGATGTGACGAAGAGGATCGATGTCGGCGTCTTGTACTTGCGGCCACGGGCTTTCCCCTGACCGGAGCGGACGCTGCGACCCTCGTCGGCGCGTTCGATGTCGTCCGCGAGGCCCGCTGCCTCGAGGAAGTCGACGACTTCCTGCGTCTTGTGGAGGTCCTCGAACTCGTCGTCGACGACGACGGGAGTCTCGACGTCTTCGTCGAACTCGTGACCGCGCTCGGCGACGAGTTCGGCGTCGGTCGTCGCAGCGATCGCGCTGCGGACGGCCAGTTTCTTTGCTTTCGTGTTGATCGATTCGGACTGGTCCTTCTCGGCTTTCGGCGGGTGCGCCTTGCGTCCCTTGACGGCCTGGGGAACGCGGCGTGCGCGCCCCTCCTGTCGTGGAACGTGGGCCATCCCGCGGCCGCTACCGAACGATTCGGCCGGCGTTCGAAGGCCGGCGAACTCGTCGGCACCGTAGTCCTGTTTTCGGTTTGCCTGCGCGGCGCGCACGGCTCGGCCGATCAAGTCCGGGCGGTACGTGGTCTCGAAGACCGCCGGGAGCTCGACCGTGTCCGCGTCGTCGCCGTCCAGGTTTCGTACTGTTGCGTCCATGTGTTATCCCTGGTTGGATGCGGTGGAGACGTAGCGTACCTCGGGATCGAGGCGCGGCTGGTCTCCGGGTCGGATCGCCGGGCGGAAGCGTACGAGACGCTGTTGCGGCCCGGGGAGCGAGCCCTTGATCAGCGCGTGCGGTCCATCGACTTCGCCGTAGTTGACGAAGCCGCCGTCGACCGTCGCGTCTGCGCCGTCGCCGATGTCGACGAGGCGCTTGTTCAGTTCCGTCCGCTGGTGGTAGCCGGTCTGGCCCTGCTGGGGAACCGTCGACCGAACGCGGGACGGGTTCCAGGGGCCGAGGTTACCGATGCGGCGGCGCCATCCCTGCCGGGCGTGCTTGCCCTTTCGTTTCTGGACGCCCCATCGCTTGACGGGACCCTGGGTCCCTTTCCCTTTCGTGACGCCGCTCGCGTCGACGTACTCGCCGGCGCGGAACACGTCGTTCATGACGTGTTCGCCGCCGTTCTCGATCGTCTCGAGGGCGAAATCGACGCGATCGTCGACGGAGCCGCCGCCGACGCGCGTTTCCATCACGTCCGGTTTCTTCTTCGGCATCGAGGGCAGCTCCCCCGGTACCGTGTGGGTGATGACGCGAACGTCATCGACGCGACCCTCCTCGTGGAGGGAACGGAGTTCGTCCGTGGTCGCGCCGGTGTCGGTCTCGTCACCGGGAAGGTCGAGAACGCGATCGAGTTCGGGAACGAACTCGTCGGTCCAGACCTCGGTTATCGGCTTCATACCGTACGGCGTGTCTTCGTATGCTCGCAGAGCGACGGCGCGCATCGGCGGCGTCTCCACGATCGTCACGGGGACGGTCTCTTCCATCCCTTCGGTCGGCGAGTTCGCTGTATCGTCGACCATGACGACGTGGGTCATGCCGGCCTTGTAGCCCGCGAAACCCTGGAGCGTCGGCTGTCCGTCAGTGTCCGGCCACGAGTTAAAGCGTGGGACCTCGCTGGTCGCACGCTGTCGTGGGCCGAACCCGAGTGAGCCTTTGCGTGGTGTATTTGCTTGTGGCATTCTATCACTCTCTCAGTGAGAGGGGCGCGAGGGTGGCGAACAGAGCTTCTTCCGTTCGCACGACCTCGCTTCCCTGATCCGGAACCGTATTTAGCCAGAGGTCGAACCCCGGATCGGCAGTGGGTTCGACTCCGTTATCCCCGTCGACGGCTGCGTCCTGTGCAGCACCGACGGCGGATTCCTCGATTTCGAGGATAGCCGGCAGCCCTCTCTCGGGCGCGCCGAAGGCGACGGTCATCCCGTCGCGCTGAACGCGTCCGGCCAGCGTCTCGAGCCGCCCGACGGTGAGTTCTTCACCGAATCGGGAGGCCGCGATACGAACGCCGGCGTCCTCACGGCCGAGTGCTGCCCGCAGGTCCGTCTGCTCGATCGAAAGCCCCGGAAGGGGTTCATCGACGAGCTTCGCCCGGACCGGTCGTCGCGAAGAGATCCTGACGGTCACGCGCTCCCCCTCCTCGACCGCCATGTTCGGCGGTATGTTGAGGGAGATCGGGTGTTGCAGTCCGCAATTGACCCGGACGCGCCCTTCAGGTCCGACCTCGGTCACGATTCCTTGTCTTGACGACCCCGAACCGGTAGATTCGGAGCCGGTCTGTGACATGGCGCGGAGCGGCGGTAAGATGCCCGCGTACTCCAGTTCGTCCCGCATCCCCCACGCCTCGTTGCGGAGGTATGGGGGCGTTGCGGCGTACCGCAACACGATGCTGACGAACCCGCCGTCAAATCGCCCGGTTTCCCCATCCCGATCGGGATAGACGACCAGGCGATCGGCCCGGAAGATCGTCGCCGCGCGGGCGACGTATCCAAGTTTGCGAGTTGCCTCGCGTTTGTCCTCGGCTTCCCGGCAGATTGACGACGGCACGAGTACGCTGACAGTCATACCGAAACGCTTCGACGCCGCGTCACTAGACTGTAGCGATGTATTGCGGAGAGGGTCTTAAAAGAATAGCGGATTCGATCCCGGCTGTGAACGCCTCACACCCCCGAATTCGTGCTGAACGGACACACATTCGTCCTTGATAACTGGTTGCATTCGATATGCGCGCTATCCGGAGAAAATTGCCGGATATGCGCTAGATTTATCAGTGCAATTACTCGAGAATCGGCATGCTGCGGCATGCCGAAGGCGGGTCGATTCGCAACCCTTATACATCCGTCCGGCAGTAGATATGAGTGCAGCAGGGCGCTGGTAGTGTAGTGGTATCACGTGACCTTGCCATGGTCACAACCTGGGTTCAAATCCCAGCCAGCGCATTTTTCGATGAACAACAACGACGAGCGTAGCGTGGCGCTACGCGCCACGGAATAGTGAACGGCGAAGCCGTGAGCGGAGCGAGGAGTCTGTTCATCGAAAAATCGTTCTGGATTTGAACGAGAGAAGTCGCAGCCTGTGAGCGAACGAAGTGAGCGAGCAGGAACGTCTTCGCGTTGTTCAAATCCCAGCCAGCGCCTTCTCCAACGACCAATTCCGGAGCACCGATCGCGTCGGCTCGAGCCGAGTCGCTACTGCTCCGATGCAGTCGAGCGAACCGTCAGCACGGGGACCGGTGACGTTCGTACGAGGCGCTCGGTGACGCTCCCCAGAAGGTATCGCTCGAGACCCGTTCGTCCGTGCGTGCCGACGGCGACGAGATCGACGTCGTGATCCTCGATGTACGAGCGGATCGCTCGAGGAATCGATGGGCCGTATTCGACCGTCTCGGTCACCGACCCGACGCCAGCGTCGGTTGCGAACGCCGACGCGTCCTCGAGGATGTCGGTTGCGGTATCCTCGATCATCGTCGCCTGGATATCGCTCCGAACGTCGACGCCGAGACTCGTGGTCTCGATCGCCGACAGGAGGTGCAACGTTGCACCGTCCGCGTTCGCGATATCGGTTCCGACCTCGAGCGCGTCCCTCGCACAGTCGCTCCCGTCGGTCGGAACCAGGACGTTCCGATACGGATAGGTGACCGAGTCGTCGGTCGGCCTGATCGTTAGGACGGGGACATCGGCTCGCCTGACGACGCGTTCGGTCGTACTCCCCAGCAGAAATCGCTCGAGGCCCCGGCGTCCGTGGGTCGGCATGACAATGAGATCGACGTCGCGCGAGTTCGCATAGTCGACGATCGTGCTGTAGGGCTCGCCCTGGCGGACTTCAGTAACGACAGCTACTCCGCGCTCCTGTGCCTGATCAGCGGCATCTCGAACGATCCGCTCGCCGTCTCGTTCGAGGACGTCAACGACATCACCTTGCATCCTGACGACGGTATCTTTCGTCGTATTCGCGACGTTGAGGATGTGAACCGTCGAATCGTGGGCGGTCGCGATATCCAGGAGGTGGTCGAGCGCGTTCGATGCACCCTGGCCCCCGTCGGTCGGAAAGAGGATCTGCGGGAACATAACAGTCTGTCTGAACTCGGGTTACTCTCGAACGTTGAGCGTTCCCTCGTCGGCCGTGCGGGCGTCGCGCCACCAGACGAGTTCGAATTCGATGCTCTGTTTGGCTTCGGTGTCTCCCTCTGACCAGTCGGATTCGCCCTCAAGTTTGAACGTGACCGGCTCCGTCGGGTTCAGGTCGACCGCAGCGCCACCGAGTTCGAGCGTTACATCGTCACCGCTATCGAGTTGATCGGCCAGGTTTCGAAGGTATCGAGCGATTTCCGCACGTGACTGTTCCGCTTCGGTTTCGAGTTCACCCATGCGAACCAACACATCGAAGACGGGTATAAACGGAGGGGAGACTGCCCACGATGGGAGAGTTTCGGTGCGACGGGTTCGATTCGCTCGGACGGATTGCGTTATGGATTCCCGGCGCAACGGCGACTGTCCTTCGGGTGGGCCGTCGCCGACTGACAGCGGTCCGTCTCAGTCGATGAGTACCGATTCCGGTTCGTCCGTCGAGTCGTCGCTCGCCTCCGCCAGATCCGTGAGGGCCAGTTTCAGGTTCCACTTGTTGGCCTTCCAGAAGGCGTCGAAGATAACGCCGAGGAGTGGGACGGAGCCGATGACGGCGTCGATGCCGACGTTCGCGAGCATCCGAGCGAGCGTCGACCGGGAGACGCCCATTCGAGCGGATTCAGCCACGAGATACAGCGAGACGACCGCTGCTGCGGTATCGCCGGCCCCTGGGAGGATCCCGACGATCGGGTCGAGCCCGATCTTGAAGTCCGTCCCCGGGACCCGGACCCCTTCATCGAGGGCGTGCGCGACGACGCGCATCCGCTCGATCGCCGCCTCATCAACGGCGGCGGGGAGGTCATCGCGAAGTTCCTCGAGTTCCGAGCTGAAATCGTCCGTTGAACCGGTTGCCATATTGTCGGATTGGGTGCGTGTGTGGATAAGCCCGCGGGCGGCCGTGGCAAGCGGTTCGCAGATCGGTCAGTCGCCGTCGCCATCCGAATCAGTCCGAGCGTCTCTTGGCCGTCACAACCGGTTGGAGCGCTCGATCCAGTACACACGAATCACGTCTGTAGGGGTCGACTATCGAAGCCCCCGTTCGAACGACCACGTCCACTGGCGAGTGCGACGAAGCGGCCCGTCACGCGGGTCGGGGAAGCGCGATCGCCGCGACGGGAACTGTACTGTGGAGTGAGGGCTCGAGTTTGACCGGAAATAATCGATTGTCGTTGCAAAAGCTCGTATTGTCGCGAGTGTCATCGCTGTGACGCTGGCGATGAGACGCGCAACCAGCCGCTGTCAGTGGTATTTGATGTATTATACTAATAGAGGATGGTATCTCACATATACATACTATTGTCGGCGACGAGTGGCTTTTATACTATGAGTAACTACAGTCTAATACACGATTGAACGATCAGATATAGCAATGCAAACTGAACTCTCACCCGCAGACGGCACGGACGACCTCCAGTACGACCAGCCAAACGATCGGTACGTCTTCCACCACGACGTCGACGGCACCGCCACCATCACCACCACGATCGTCCACGCGCTCGCATCGATCGCGGACACCGACGTCTCGCAGGGGGAATTCTCCCTGTACGATAGCGTCGACCCGGACGCGCTCGACCGTATCTTCAGCCAGAAGGCGGACGGCTCCGATCGTGCGGGCGGCCACGTCGCGTTCACCGCCCTCGAGCACGAGGTGTACGTCTATGCGAACGGCGACGTCATCATCTACCCGCCCGCGGAGACGCCCCGGACGCCGACCACGAACTGACCGCCATCGGTCACTGCCCCGATCCCAATCCTGGTCCCGGTCCCACTGGTCGTTTTTCTCCGCTCACACTGCCGACCGACCGTGAGCACCGCATCCGTTCGGCGCTCACGAGCAGTTGACGGAAACCCGGTGAGATGATCCGTCGAACGCGGTATTTAGGTTCCGCCCGGCTATCAGTGGTCCGTATGACGGTAGTTGCACTACTGAGCGTCGCACCAGTGATCGAGGACAGCATGGCCGGCGAGGTCGCGAAGGCCGTCGACGCCCTCGAGGCGTACGACGTCACCTACGAGACGAACCCGATGGGAACGGTGATCGAAGCCGAGACGACGGCCGAACTCTTCGCGGCCGCGCAGGCGGCTCACGACGCCGTCGATGCCGACCGCGTGAGCACGGTCCTGAAAATCGACGACAAACGGACGCGGGACGTCGACGCCGCGGCAAAGGTCTCGGCCGTCGAAGAACGGCTCGGACGACCGGCCCGAAATCGCGAGATGTAAGACGAGGCCGTCTGTCGGAACCGCAAGCGAGGCGCGGAACAGGGCAGTCCTGTCAGACACCGGTCAGACACGAACTGACAAACGGTTTTACGACGGAGGGTGAATTCGGTGCCATGGAAAGTCTCAATCGAATGGCGATCGAGTTGGTCGACGAGGCCCTCGACTACGCCGAGGAGTTGAATATCGGGGGCTATGACCTCGAGAACGAATCGACGGTACTCGACTTCGGCCTCGAGTTCGACGGCGGTATCGAGGCCGGGCTCCTGTTGACCGAAATTCAGACGGCTGGGATGGCGACGCCGAGCTACGAACTCGGCGAACTCGGCGACGCGTCGATCCCCTTCGTCGAGCTATCGACGGATCAGCCGGCGCTCTCGTTGCTGTGTTCCCAGAAGGCGGGCTGGGAAGTGCTGACCGAGGACTTCGAGGGGCTCGGTAGCGGTCCCGCTCGAGCGCTGGTGGCCGAAGAGGAGGAGTTCCGCCGCATCGGCTACACCGACGCCTTCGACCTGACGGCGCTGGCCATCGAGACGGACGCGGATCCGACCGAGTCCGTGGCCGAGCACGTCGCCGAGCGCGCCGAGGTCGAGACGAGCAGCGTGTTCCTGCTCGCCTATCCAACCGCGAGCCTCGTGGGTAGCATTACGAACGCCGCCCGCGCGGCCGAACTCGCGACGTTCCGGCTCTCGGAGCTCGGATACGACCCCCTCGACATCGTCTCTGCGACGGGGCGCGCACCGGTCGCACCCGTCGCGGGCGACGAGCGGACGGCCATCGCGCGGACGAACGACGCGATCGCTTACGGCGGGCGCACACATCTCACGGTCCGTGAGGACGCCGACATCTTCGACTCGGTACCCTCGAGCGCCGCCGAGGATCACGGCCGGCCGCTCGGCGAGGTCTTCGACGACCTCGAGTGGGACTTCTCGGAGGTCCCGTCGGATCTCTTCGCGCCCGCGACGGTGACGATCGACGTGATCGGCGGGCCGACGTACGTCCACGGCGAAACGGACGAGGACCTGCTCGTCGACTCCTTCGACCTGTAGCCGTGCGGTTCAAGCCGGTCCCCGAACCGCCCGCGGATCTCGCCGCGGTCGAGACAATCCGCCGCACCCTCCCCGCGGCCGCCGGCGACGCCGACGACTGCTGTCAACTCCTCGTCGACGAGACGCCCCTCGAAACGCGCGACGAGGCGGCGACGTGGCTCACCTTCCTGCGCGCGCTCGAGCTCGCGACCGAGGAGCCGGCGGGCTTTCGCCGCCGTGATCCAAGCTCGAGTGCGGAGACCGATTCGGACCTCCAGCCAGCGCTCGAGCCCGACCGGCTCCGTCGCGCGTTTCGGAAGCGGGTGGACGGAGCCGACGCAGTGCTTTCAGTGCTCGAACGAACCGACGGCTCACTGACTGCGGCCGAAGTTGTCGCGGCGATCCCTAAAGCGCGACGACAGTCCAACGAAGGTGGACGGCGCTCGAACGCCACCGAGGGAAATCGGCGCGAACGGATCGAACGGCTGCTCGAGTGGGCCGTCCTGTTCGAGGCGGCAGAACGAGACGGGGAAGGCAGCTATCAGTTCGCGCCCTCGCGCGGGTAGGCGTGAGAAAAAGCGATAGATTCGTCGGCGGGCGGACCTATTCGTCGGAGAGGCGACCGGGAGACCACTCGCCGTCGAACTCCTGGTGCGTGAACGGTTTGGCGTCCTCGCCGGCGTAGGTGGCGACGAGTTGGCCGTCGCCCTCGAGGTGGTACTTGTAGGTGGTCAGTCCCTCGAGACCGACGGGGCCGCGGGCGTGGATCTTGCCCGTGCTGATGCCGACTTCGGCACCGAGACCGAACCGGTAGCCGTCGGCGAAGCGGGTCGAGGCGTTGTGGAAGACGCTCGCGGAGTCGAGACTCCGCATGAAGGTGCTCGCGCGCTCTTCGTCCTCGGTCACGATCGACTCGGTGTGCTTCGAGCCGTGGGTGGTGATATGATCGATTGCGGTTTCGAGCGAGTCGACGACCCGGATCGAGACGATCAGGTCGCCGTACTCGGTGTCCCAGTCGGCCTCGGTCGCGGCCTCGACGTCGGCGAGCTCGCGGGTGCGCTCGTCGCCGCGGATCTCGACGTCGGCGGTCTCGTAGCGGTCCGCGATCGCGGGAAGGAACTCCGCGGCGATATCGTCGTGGACCAGCAGCGTCTCGACGGCGTTGCACACTGCGGGGTACTGGACCTTCGCGTCGTAGGCGATCTCTTCGGCCATCGAGAGATCGGCCGCGTCGTCGACGTAGACGTGGCAGATCCCCTCCGTGTGGCCCAACACTGGAATGCTCGTGTTGTCCTGGATGTAGCTCACGAACTCGGAGCTTCCCCGAGGCATGAGAAGATCGATCGCGTCGTCCATCTCGAGCAGGGCGTCGACGTCCTCGCGGGCCTCGACGTGCTGTGCCCAGCCGTCGGGGATGTCGGCATCCGCCGAAGCCGCTGCTTCTTCGATAATCTCGAAGAGAATTCGATTCGAGTGCAGGGCCTCGCTTCCGCCCTTCAGAATGACCGCGTTCCCCGATCTGAGCGCGAGCGCGGCGATCTGGACGAGCGCGTCGGGGCGGGACTCGAAGACGGTCCCGACGACGCCGATCGGCACGGCGATCTTGTACAGTTCGAGGTCCTCGTCGAGTTCTCTGGCCGAGAGCGTCTTCCCGAGCGGGTCGTCCTGTCCGGCGACGCTGCGGACCATCTCCGCGATGCTCTCGATCTTCGATTCCGAGAGCTTCAGTCGGTCGACGAGGGCCTGCGTGTACTCGCCCTCCTCGAGCAGCCGCTCGCCTTCGTTGACGTCCCGCTCGTTTTCCGCGAGGATCTCGTCGGTTCGCGCTTCGATCGCGTCGGCGATCTCGTGAAGCGCCCCGCTCCGCTCCGCGTCGGACAGTTTCGCGAGCTCGAGGGCCGCGGTCTGTGCCTCGTCGACGTCTCGTTCGATGTCGGTCTCAGTCATCACGCACACCGTTGATGGGGAGGAATAGGGTCCCCACGGGCTTGGCAGTAGCGATCTTTGTGAGGATGTCGGGCTCGGTTGACTTCGCGATGACGGCCGGAATTCCGTGCTCGCTGACGTCGCGCGCGCCCTCGACTTTCGTCTGGATGCCGCCGAACTCGTCGGACGTGCTCTCGGATATGATCTCCTGGACCGTGTCGTAGTTGGTGCCGACCGCTTCGATGCGTTCGGCGTCGGGGTCGTGCTTCGGGTTGCCGGTGTAGACGCCGCCAACATCGGTCAGGGTGACGAGCAGGTCAGCATCGATCCCGATCGTCGTCGCCGCCGAGAGCATGTCGTTGTCACCGATCCGGATCTCCTCGGTCGCGACCGCGTCGTTCTCGTTGATGATCGGAACGACGCCCCACTCGAGCAGCGTCTCGATCGTGTTCCGGAGGTTCGTGAACCGCTCCGGGTTCTCGAGGTCGTGTTGGGTCAGCAGTAGCTGGGCGACCTTCCGGTCGTAGCGCGCGAAGCTCTCGGTGTATCGGTGCATGAGGTGGCTCTGCCCGACGGTCGACAGCGCCTGGGACTCCTCGACGGTGCCGGTCGACGCCCCGACCCGGCCCGTACCGGCCCCGATCGCGCCCGACGAGACGAGGATGACCTCCTTGTCACGGGAGAGGAGGTCCTCGAGGTCGTCGACGAGCTTGTCGAGTTTCTCGTCGTCGAGATTGGAATCCGCGTCGGTCAGGGAGTTCGTCCCCGCCTTGACGATCACGCGATCCGCGTCGGCCGCGAGCTGTCGCGCCGCCGCGACGGCCCCTTCCTCGAGTTCGCTACTCATCGTCCTCATTGGCGAATTCGCTCGCCAGTTCCGCCGAGCGTTCTTCGGCCGCCGTCACCGCTGCGGCGACGTCGGCGTCGGCGTCGCTGTTCCAGAGGACTTCCATCCCTTCGATCGTCGTCCCGTTGGGCGAACAGACGGCGTCGATCAGTTCCTCGACGCTCCGGTCCGACCGGAGGACGGTCTCGGCGGCCCCCTTGAACGTCTGGGCGGCCAGCGTCTCGGCGTCGTCGGACTCGAGGCCGCCCTCGACGCCCGCGTCCGCCATCGCCTGAATAAGATAGAAGACGAAGGCCGGGCCGCTCCCGTTGACGGCGGTCGCAATGTCCATCTTCGACTCGTCGATTTCGGCGAACTCGCCGACGTCGTCGAGCAGTTCTCGCACCTCATCGGTGACGCCCTCGCGAGTCACGGCAGCGGCCATATCTCCCGTTTCGGCCGCGAGGTTCGGCATGATCCGAACGACGTTCGCGTCGGTCCGCGCTTCGACATAGTCGGTGGAGACGCCCGCGGCGATAGAGACGAGGGTTTGCTCCGGCGAGAGATCCAGCTCTTCGAGAACCGCGCCGACGATATCCGGTTTGACCGCGACGATCACGACGTCGGCCTCGGCCGCCTCCGAAACGTCTGACGTCGTTCGATCGACGTAGTCGGCGACCGACTCGAGTGCGTCGGGATCGAGATCACACGCTGTCACCGTGTGATTCCCGGCCCGCCAGAGCCCCTTGATCAGGGCGCTCCCCATGTTGCCACAACCGATAACGCTCGTCTGTACCATCTTATCTAGGGTGTGGAGCCGAGGCGGACATACCAACTTTGGTTTCGATCGGCCGCCGCGGACTCGATCTCAGGGGTCGGTAACGGTGTGACTGGAGCAGTTTCGGTAACGGTGTGAACGGAGCAGTCGGGTCTGATGGAGATGACGAGACGACGCGTCTGCGAGGACTTCAGTCTCAGCGACAGCGCACGCCACTGCATATCTGTCGGTCGATCCGAGTGACACGGCGGTCGTCTCTCTCGATCGGCGCGCGTATTCGCTCGAGGACGTTCCCGACGTGATGGACCGACTCGGCGAGTACGAGACGATGGGGATCCCGGTCTGCACCGAGTTCTGAGCCGGGCGATCTCACTCGAGTCGTCTCATCCGATACGCGCGACCGGCCTGTAGATACATACGAACGGCTCTCGAACCGAGACGGTATGGCCGCAATCGAACTCGAGGGACTCACGAAGGACTACGGGGAGGTGCTCGCCAACGACGGTGTGACGTTCGACGTCGAGCGGGGGGAGATCTTCGGCTACCTCGGCCCGAACGGCGCGGGGAAGACGACGACGATCCGGACCCTGCTGGGGTTCATTTCGCCGACCGCCGGTTCGGCGCAGCTGCTGGGTCGCGACATTACCGACGAGGGGGACCTCCTCGAGGCCAAGCGGCGACTCGGCTACCTCCCCGACAGCCCGGCATTCGACGAGACGGCGACGGGGCGCGAAATACTCGACCTGCACGCGTCGATCAAGGGCGACGAGCGCAGCGGGGAGCTACTTGAGCTGTTCCAGCCGCCGCTTGACCGGCTGGTACGGGAGTACTCTCGGGGGAACGTCCAGAAACTGGGGCTCGTGACGACGTTCATGCACGATCCCGATCTAGTGATCTTAGACGAGCCGACGAGCGGGTTAGATCCCCTGTTACAACAGCGGTTTGCGAAGTTCATCCGCGCTGAACGAGAGCGCGGGCTCACGGTGTTTTTCTCCTCGCACATCCTGAGCGAGGTGCGAAAGCTGTGCGACCGCGTCGGCGTCATTCGGAACGGGCGGCTCGTGACCGTCGAACCGGTGGAATCGCTCCTCGACAGGAGCGGCAAGTTCGTCCGCCTGCACGCCGCGGAGTCGATCCCGACTCGCGCCCTCGAGATCGACGGCGTCCACGGCCTCGAGTCCGAGCGCGGTGCCGGGTCGAGCGCCGGATCGAGCGACGGGACCGAATACGCGTTCACGTTCACCGGCGATATCAATACCCTGCTCGAGCGACTTCGTGAATACCGACTGCTCGATTGCACGATCGAGGAAGCGCCCCTCGAGGAGGTTTTCATGCGGTTTTACGGCGACGAGGAGACGGACGCCGGCTCAGCTGCTGGCGATCGAGTCCCCGCCGGTACCGGCGCGGCGGACGACGGTGTCGGGGGTGACGGCGATGTTTGAACTGACGCGGTACGACGGTCGTCATCGGGTTCGCGGGGGAATCTATCTCTCGATCGGGTTGTCCCTGCTCGCCGCGATGGTCATCTGGGTGTACCCATCCTTCGAGGCCGAGGTCGATCTCGATCAGCTGCTGGCCGCCTATCCGGAGCCGGTCCTGCAGGTGATGGGCGTCCAGACGATGGCGAGTCTGGGCGGCTTCCTCTCGTTCGAACTCTACACGTTCGGGTGGATCATCCTGCTCGGCCTCTATCTGGCCTACGCCACGGCGGGGGCGATCGCCGACGATGTCGATCGCGGTCGCATGGACGTCCTGTTGTCGATGCCGATCTCTCGATCTCGAGTGGTCGCCGAGCGCTTCGCCGCGATGACCGTTCCGATCGTCGGCGCGAACGTGCTGCCACCGATCGTCGTCTACGTCGGCGCGCGACTGATCGACCACCCCCTCGCCGCCGCGGACGTGCTCGCGGTCCACCTGCTTTCGATCCCCTATCTGTTCGCCTGCGCCGGGATCGGCCTGCTCGCGTCGGTCGTCTTCGACCGGGCCGCGATCGCCCAGCGGGTGGCCCTCGGCGTTACCTTTGCGCTGTTCCTGTCGGAGTCGCTGTTGTCCGGGACCGACGCCGAAGCCGTCGGGGCAATCGCACCCATGCGCTACTACGATCCGAACGCGGTCCTGCTCGAGGGGACCTACGATCTCGCCGGTGCGGGGGTTCTCGTCGCCATGACTCTCGGCCTCCTGATCGCGGCCCAACTCTGGTTCAGCCGGAGCGACATTCCGTGAGACTCGCGAATCGATCTCGCGGCCCGATTCACGCCTCGGCGTTCCGACTTCCGTCTCGCACCCTCGATCCACTCCTCGATTCACGTCTTGGCAGCCCGGTTCACTCGAGCGGCATAGCCGTGCCGCGTCATCGACCGAGTTCGACCCGGCTAAGCGGACTCTGCCGATGCGCTATTACGACCCGTCCACCAACGGTCGGATGATGCGTTCCACCGAATGGTTGCAGCGCCACCAGATTCTCGTCTACACGGTCGCGGTCGCACTCGCCGTCGGAATCGGTGTGGGGCAGCCGTCGGTTGCGCCGCTCTTCGAGCGACTCATCACCCCCATTCTGGCGGTGTTGCTGTACGCAACCTTCCTCGAGATTCCGTTCGGCCGATTTCGCGATGCGTTCACGAACGGTCGGTTCATGGCCGGGGCACTCGGGCTGAACTTCCTCGTCGTCCCGGTCGTCGTCTACGGGCTCACCCGGTTTCTCCCGCCGGACCCGGTCGTACTCGTCGGTGCGTTCATGGTACTGTTGACGCCCTGTATCGACTACGTGATCCCGTTTACGGAGCTCGCCGACGGGGACGGCGAACAGATCACCGCCGCGACGCCGGCGATCTTGCTCCTGCAGTTGCTCCTCCTGCCGATCTACCTCTGGCTGTTCATGGGGAGTCGGATCGCGACAGTCGTCGATCCCGAGCCGTTCCTCGAGGCATTCCTCTTTCTCATCGCCCTGCCGCTGACACTCGCGTGGCTCACCGAACTGGGTGCGACGCGCTCGGGGATCGCTCGCGGATGGCAGTCGGCGATGGGATGGCTTCCCGTCCCGATGATGGGGGCGACCCTGCTGGTCGTGATCGCCTCACAGCTCCCCCGCGTGCAGGATTCGATCGGGCGGATCGCGGCGGTCGTCCCGGTGTACGTCGCGTTCCTCGTCGTCATGCCGATCGTCGGCCGAGTCGCGGCCGGAGCGCTTCGGCTGGAGACCGGCGAGAGCCGCGCGCTCGTCTTCACCGCCGTGACGCGGAACTCGCTGGTCGTGTTACCGCTGGCGCTCGCGCTCCCGGCGGGCTACGAGCTGGCACCGGCGGTCGTCGTCACGCAGACGCTCGTGGAACTGACGGGCATGGTCGTCCTCACTCGAGCGGTGCCGGCGTGGCTCGTCCCGGAATCCCCTGACGCGATTTCGGTCCCCGGCATCGCACCGGACGAGTGACTCGCGCGTTACGGCGACTGAGCGTCCGGGTACACCGTGTTCTCGATGAGCGTCTCGACGCCGCGCCGGAAGCGCTCCGAGGTCGCGTTCGGCGAGATGCCGAGTTGCTCGCCGAGTTCGGCGAGTGAACACGACCGCGGAATGTCGAGGTAGCCGGCGTCGACGGCGGCGACGAGCGTCTCGCGCTGTCGGTCCGTTATCCCGTACTGCAAGTGAGAGCCGTCAGTGGGTTCGTGCGTATCGCACAACCGTCGGAGTTCGACGTCGAGACCGCGATCCACAAAGAAGGCGTGAAACTGCTCGAGCGCCTCGTCGCTCGGGAACGCGACGCGGAAGTTCCATCCCTCGTGCGTCGCAGTCACTTCCTGTAAGACGTTGCCCGCTTCGATCACGGTGGGATAGACGCTCACCCGCTGACCGTCGTCCGTCAACTCGAGTTGGTAGAGGCGGCGGTCGCCGAACTCGACTACCTGTAGGGGGGCCTTGACGGTCGGGTCGGTCTCGAGGCCGGCGTCGAATGCTGCCACTCCGCCGTCGACCCAGACGAGCATCTGGTGGTCGCCGACTTCGGTGAGGTCCGACTGTTCCCACGTGACTTTCGTATCCGGAGCGCGCGACAGCGTTTCGCGGAGAATAGGATAATCAATGAGGAGCGTCGCAAGTAGCATCGTCATGAGATGGTACTGATACGTATCAGGGGGGCTTCTCCGTTTCGGCCCATTCGCGGACGACCGTGCGTATAAAGACCGTGAATACTTACGCCCCGCCACTATCCGACAGAACCACCCATTGGTAGCTAATGACTGACCGGGATGGAGAAGGGAGCGAGGATCCTACTCCGATCGATTCGTCGTTTATCGTGTTAAGTGATCCATGTCGTCGGTCCCTCTGTCGGTATGCGATGCGGACGGAGGCGACTCGCGTTACGCGCGAGGAACTCGTCGATTACGTCGTCGAACGAACGCCGGAGCCGGTCGCGGCGGACGCCGACCGGCAAACCGTCTCATTGGAACTCTGTCACGTCCATCTGCCGAAGCTGGCTAACGCTGGACTGATCGAATACGACCGACAGAGCGGCGTCGTTCACATCGATCGCGCGGCGATCACGGACCGCCTCGAGCGGGCCCGTGCAACGATTGCGGACTTGCAAGACGTGTAAGGTATCGGTACCGACGACGTCAGACCACGTCGCCGCGTACCGTCACGCCGTCCTGTTGCTCGCGCCAGGCGTGGAGCTCTCGGGCCGCCGCTTCGGACTCGTCGCCGTCCAGCCCGAGCATCTCGAGCGCCGCGGAGAGCGTCGGCAGGGCGAGCTCGCTCTCGCGGAGCTTCCGGAACGCCTCCTCGCTTCTGGTGCCGTCGGCCCAGAGACAGACGCCGCGGGGATCGAGCAACTGCGTGTAATCATCGCGCAACTGCGCCCCGCGAAGCCGCTGGGTCACGTTGTCCTCGAACGACGAGTTACAGACCTCGAGGTGGATCGGCTCGTCGTCCCCGAGGAGGTGGGCCGCGAGACACTGCTCGGGGGCGGCGTGACCGTTGGCGTTGGCTCGCAGGTGCTGGGGGTACTCGCGGGCCCAGTCGGCCCGGACGGTCTTGCCGACGCCCTCGATGCCATGGGAGTCCCGAAACCGGGTCTCGAGATCCGATCCGTCACCGTCGCCGTCCGCGCTCGAGGCCGACGGCTCGCTGTCGTCGCGCAGGAGGATGTCCTTCGTCACGTAGACGTCCAGTCGCTCGACGGGATCGAGGCCGAGCGCCACGTCGCCGAGGGCCCACACCTCGCGAACGGGCACCGGCATCCGCTCGCCCTCGACAGCGTCGACCAACCCCTCGAGACGGTCGACCGCGCGCTCCCGTTCGAATCCACTCATTACGCGATTCTGGGGTCTCGAGTCGCAAAACGGTTTCCTGTTCGCGCCTCGGTGCCTGACGGAAGAGCCGAATGCACGCGGCTATAGTCCGGCGTTTACGCTCCTTTGGATCGATCCGTCGTCACGTAGACGGTCTTCCGGACGGTCGCGTGCACGGTCCTGTCTTCGTCGACGAGTTCGACCGTGTAGTGACGATCGACGGAATCGGTTTCCGCAGCCGCGAGTTCGGCACGAATCGCCTCGATCTCCTCGTCGGTTATCGTAAACGTCGCGTACAGCGTCTCCTGACCGGGCTTTTTGAACCGGATCTCGGATTCCCTGTCCCAGACGACGTAGCCGTCGCCGAGGTTCTTCAGCAGCATCATCATGTAAAACGGGTCGGTGGCGGCGTACATGCTCCCCCCGAAGATCGTTCCGACGTAGTTCTTCGTCCGCCAGTTCAACGGGAGCTTCACGCGGACCTCCGTCCAGTCTGGTGCGATATGGGTGACGCGGGCACCGGTTCCGCGGTAGGCCGGAAAGATATTGAATCCGATCCGATAGAGACGGGCGCGCACTGCCTCGAGCATGTCCCACTTCTTGCAGGGATTGCCGAAAGCCGTTTGCAAACGCTGCGCACGTGTTCGACCGTTGGATCCGACGCTACCGGCACCACTTGTGTCACGCAAGCAGATTTTTACCGTCTCCCGGCGAACGAAACCCCATGCGACATCGGATCTTCAACGAGGACGGCGACGAAGAACTCGTCTTCGTCATGGGCTGGGGCAACCGCTGGACCCACGAGAACGTGAGCTGGCTCGTCGGGCAGTTGACCGAGGCCGGCTATCGGGTCCACGCGTTCGAACTCCCCACGAACATCGACGACTTCAAAGCCGACTGGCTCGAGCCCGTCGCCGAGTACGTCCGCGACCTCGAGGAGTATCAGCTACTCGGTCACAGCGCGGGTGCGCTCGTCGCACAGGCCCTAGACGGCGCGGACAACCACGTCTACCTGGGTCCGTGGTGGGGGTACGGCGAAGGGTTCCCGGAGCCGCTGCTCGAGGCGGTGGCGAAACTGCCGACCACGTTCCCGTGTCTCCCCGTCGGCGACATGGATCGAGCGGCGCTCGGCTCGAAGGCCACCGACCACCAGATCGCGACGACGCCGTCGTGGGTCTCCCCGGCGTTCGTTCGGGAAACCCGCCGCGCGCAGGATGAACTGCTGACGATCGATCACGACGCCGTCGTCTTCTGTTCGCTGCGGGATCCGGTCGTCAGCCTCCGGGCGATCGGCGAGCGCGTTCCCGCCGAACACGTCGTACTGTACGACGGCGGCCACGAACTGTTCTCGTCCGGGAGCCGCGAGCGACACGTCGACACGCTGCTGGCGGCCCTCGAGGACGGTGCCGAGGCCGTCGAGGAACCCGAGGACGCAGCCGAGGAACGACCGCAGGTTTCCGCCTGAGCGAGTGGACCAACTGGAACGGTTTCCACACCGATCGAACGGTCCGTGGTTCGGAGAGCAACGTGAGCGAAAATCGCACCCCCGCCGTGCTCGCGTGTGCACTGCCGATTAGGGGCTCCGATACTGACCGCGGTCCCGATTACTCGAGGCCGTCAGGGTAACGTATCGCAGGCGGCGCGGTCGTAATACATCGTCGCGGACGCCCCGGCACCTCGCCAGACGAAACCGTGATTGGCGGGGGACGACAACGCCCTGCTAATGGACTGTAACCGGTGCAACGAGGAGGCGATCATGCACGCCGCGTACTCCGGAGCCCACCTCTGTCCGGACCACTTCCGCGAGTCGGTCGAAAAGCGGGTACGTCGCCGGATCCGACGGGACGATCTCGTCCCCCACGATATAACGCCAGAGAACCCACAGACCTGGGTGATCGGCCTCTCCGGCGGGAAGGACAGCGTCGTTCTCACGCAGATCCTCCACGACACGTTCACCGAGGACCCCCGCATCGAACTCGTCGGCCTGACGATTCACGAGGGGATCGAGGGCTACCGCGACAAGTCGGTCGAGGCCTGCGTCGAACTCAGCGAGGAGTTGGGAATCCGCCACGAACTCGTCAGCTACGAGGAGGAGTTCGGCGTCCAAATGGACGACGTCGTCGAAGACGACCCCGAAAACATGGCCCCCTGTGCCTACTGCGGCGTCTTCCGGCGAGACCTCCTCTCGGAGTACGCCGAAGCGCTCGAGGCCGACCTCCTCCTGACGGGCCACAATCTCGACGACGAGGCCCAGACCGCGCTGATGAACGTCCTCGAGGGCGACGTCGAACAGATGGCGAAACACTTCGACGCCAGCCTCGGCCCGCTGTCCGACCGCGAGGAACAGGATGAGTTCGTCCCCCGCGCGAAGCCGCTTCGGGACGTCCCCGAGAAAGAAGTCGCTCTCTACGCCCACGTCAACGACCTCCCGGCTCACATCACCGAGTGCCCCCACGCCAGCGAGGCGTACCGGGGGGAGATCCAGCAACTCGTCTACGACCTCGAGGAGAACCACCCCGGAACCCGGCACTCGATCCTCTCGGGATACGAGGAACTGGCGGAAATCGCCGCCGAAAAGTACGCCGGCGACGACGGTGCCGACCTGCAGGAGTGCGTCGAGTGTGGGTCGACGACGACCCGAGAGGTCTGTCGAAAGTGTTCGTTGCTCGAGTCGCTCGCCTGATCCAGTACGTTCGAAAACCTGTGCGTTTAGCGCGTTTACATCGCGTTTTCGTCGAATTCCCGTTCAGAGACTCGCCGCTCAGTCGTCGGTGGTCGAAAAAGATCGTTTCGGAAAGCGAGACGAGCTGACGGTTCGGGTGAGTGCCGTTAGCGGATCACGTCGACGCCGTTCTGTCGGTCGACGGTTTCGCGGCCGCCGTCGCTCTGCGCGCCGTATTCTTTGCCCGTCTTTTCGACGTTGTTGCTCGCGTCGAAGTCGGCATCGTTCAGGCCCTCAATGCTCTGTCGAGATTTGTCAGCCTGCTTCTGGGTGGTCGGCCCGAGCACCTGTGCGCTCTGGACGCCGGTCATGATCGCCATGACGCGAACCTTGCCCTTGTAGCTCTCCTGAATTCGGGCGCCCCAGATGACGTTTGCGCTGGCCTCGAGGCGCTCGGTGATGTTGTCCGCGATTCCCTCGGCCTCTTTCAGCGTGAGGTCCGGGCCGCCAGTGATGTGGACGAGCCCACCGGACGCGCCACGGTAGTCGACGTCCAGTAGCGGGTGGTTCATCGCGTCCTTGACGACCTCGTCGGTCTTGTTCTTGTCCTGAGTCTCGCCGACGAGCATCACCGCGACGCCGCCCTGGTTCATGATCGTGGACATGTCCGCGTAGTCCAGGTTGATCAGCGAGGGCTGGGTGATCGTCTCCGAGATACCCTTGACGGTTTCGGCGATGATCTGATCCATCACCGAGAACGCCTTGCCGATCGGCAGGTTCGGGACGTAATCGAGCAGTCGGTTGTTGTCGAGGACGATGATCGAGTCAGCCTGTTCGCGTAGCTTCTCGAGGCCTTCCTCGGCTTTCACCGTGCGGGCGCGCTCGACATTAAACGGCGTCGAGACCATCCCGACGACGATCGCACCCTGCTCTTTGGCGATCTTCGAGACGACGGGGGCGGCACCCGTGCCGGTGCCACCGCCCATCCCCGCGGTCACGAACACGAGGTCCGCATCGCCGAGGACCTCCTTGATCGTTCCTTGGGCCATCTCGGTCGCGCGCTCGCCCATCGAGGGGTCGCCGCCGGCGCCGAGCCCGTTCGTGAGCGATTTGCCCACGAGGATCTTCGTGTCGGCCTCGATCATCTTGAGGTGCTGTTTGTCCGTGTTGATCGCCACGGTGTCAGCACCGTCGACGCCGATGTTGTACAGTCGGTTGATGGTGTTGTTACCGGCACCGCCCGCACCGACGATGACGATTCGGGGCTCCCCGAATTCGTCGTCATCGTCCATCGAGGCGTCCATCTCCCGGGCTTCTTCCTCCGCGTTCTCCAAGGCGTCCTGGACGATATCCTGCATCGTTACACCTTGGCCCAGTTGCGTTTGCCGGATTGGTCTGTGGGGCCGTCCCCTTGTTCATTTATCATCTCACGGACGGCCGACCGAATCGCTTCGCTCCGGTTCGGGAATTCGCCCGAGTCGACTAATTGCTCTACTTCATCGATCTGCTGTTTCGGGATTCGCAGTGTCACACGCTCCATGGTTGTATTCCCCGTTTGGGGTAAGACGGTGGCGCGCCCCTGTCAGACGCGGCGTGTCTTACGTTTGAACCGCCCGTCATCGGGCGATTTCCCGTCTTTTCGACGAGTGTAAGACAATCCGTCTTACGCGAATAACCCGATGTTCGGCATATACAATAAAGCTTTCGTCGACAGTGACTATCTTCGTCTTACACCGATCAGAACTGCGTACTGTCGGACTCGAGGACATCCGCCGCGGGCGTCCGACGACCGCAGCTGGGACAGAACGACCAGTCGGATCGGACCTCGTCGCCACACTCACAGAACAGTCGTCGGGAGGCCTTCTCGCCACAGTTGGGGCAGTACATGTGGTCGCCGTCGAGTCGGTCACCACACTGGTTGCACTGCCGTCCGCTGTCTCGTCCGTCGGGGGACTGCGTCTCCGCGCGTTCGCGAGCCCCCGCTGCCTCTCCGTCGTTCGGAGTCGGATCGCGCGCACCAGTCTGGCGCTGTCCGCTCGACTGCGAGTTCCGTTCGCTCGCCTGGACCGCCGCCCCCTCGAGCGAGATGGAGACGTTGACGTCCTGTGGGTCGGGCGACGGCGTCGGATCGCGTGCGCGAGAGTCCGCGCGATCGATGCCGAGTTCCCGGAGTCGATCGTCCACACGCGTGCGAATCAGTTCGTCGATCACGTCCGTCCGTACCCGGTCCGATTCCGAGCGGTCCTCGCCGCCCGCAGCCTCGTCGCTCCCCTCGAGGTACGATCTGAGCGCCTCTCGCATCGCTTCGCTCTTGGAGGCGTCGAGTTCCTCGAGTTGCTCGACGAGGTCATCGTCCGCGCGGAACGTGATCTTGCTCATGGCCGAAGTACCTCCGTGTTATCACCCCTCCTATATCAATCATTCTGCCGTTCAGCCTCAGTTACACGTTTGTCCAGTCTCGAATAATAACCCTTATGTGTACCACGGCGGCTACGTTTGGGTGCCCGCCCTTAGCTCAGACTGGTAGAGCAGTCGACTGTAGATCGACTTGCCCCCCGTTCAAATCGGGGAGGGCGGACTTTTCGTGATTTCAACCGACGAGCGAAGCGAGTCGCAGAAATCACGAAACGGAGACCGCGACACGATTTGAACATGGAAGTCGCACGCCCACGCAGCCGAGCGAAGCGAGGCGATTCGGAACGTCTTCCATCTGTTCAAATCGGGGAGGGCGACTTTCTCCTGAAAACATCGTGAGCAGGTGGAGGGCGGACTTTTTCCTCGTCGATTCCGAGCAGACACCGAATAGCCGCGTCCTGCAATTTCACCCTCTCGAGACGACCACAAATTCTGAGCCGAACACGGATCGTGTCGGGGGTCCGCGCCGTCCTCGAGGAGAGCAGCAAGCCCCTCGAGAGCGAGGGCTCCGATTCGGGTGGACGAGGGACCCAACTTGTCTGGGTGATCGTGCCGCCGCTGCGGTACACTGACGGTGAGGACACCGTCGAGTCGGGAGCGAACGCAGTCGCGTCGCGGTCCTCGACGATTGTATTTCAGTTGGGTTCTCGAGTGGTATCCGATCGACGGCCTGCAGCAACTCACTCGTCGATGAGCTGGTTCGCGCGGACGATGATATAGAGCAGGACGAGTCCGGTGCCGACTGCGAGGATGAACTGGCTCGCGAGCAGGTACAGAAAGCCGAGTCCGGACGTCAACCCTAAGAGGCCGCCAAAGACGGCCCGAAAGAGGAGCGGGACGAGAGCGACCAACACGATGGCCCCGATGAGTCTCGTCAGGGGGATCGCTTCTTCGATGAGCGGATCAGTATCGAGTTCTCCGGTATCGGGATCGAAGAACGGTCTGGAGGGCGGCATCTGCTAGAGATGACTATCTCGTAATAATATATTTTTCGACCGATAGTATCCGAGAGAGCCGCCCGTACTGATGGCGCTTCCGGTGTACAGTCGTATGACTCGCGCGCAGCGAACGAGCCGTCTTACAGGCACTAAGTGAGAGGCGGATCAACCGTCGATTCCGTCGTTTACACAGAGATTCCGAGTATTTCGTTTCCCACTCAGTGGCGTGACCCGCGCGGTTTCCAGAGCACTGCCAAGACCTGCCGGGGAGATTGTAACGTCTCGAGTCGTCGGTCCTCACTACAGTGGTGGCGTGCTCGTCGCGGACGCCGTCGGACGCTGCGTTCGATCCGAACTCGAGTCAGCCCATCGATCCGGCCCAGTGACATCGTGGGTGAGCTGACGGTTTGGCAGTGTGCTCGAGTGGCTGTCGGAGCCGGCGGTGTTCGGCCTCCAGGTGAGCCACGTGAAAGATCGGCCAGTTCGGGTGTCACGGACCGATACAGGGACTTGGGAAATTGCCGTTATTGGTCCAGATGAGAATCACGCTTCAAACAGATGAATCACAGTCGGTCTCACTTGCTCACAGAAAGCAGGGATATGTTGAGAAGTTTTATTTCTACCAGTCCCATAGGTCTTCAAAGCAACCATGACCCTACAAGAAGCTGTTCGCGATGTCAGTGAACAGTACGATATCCCGGACAACGAGCGTCTCCGAGAGCTGGCGCGATCGAACGCGCACCTCCGCGACTAATTCTTATTCCGCGTCAGAGCTACCGTTTTCGGTGCGCAGGAAATCGATAAATCCCGCTTCGGATAGTGCCGGCTCCTGAACGAGGTTTGCTTCCTCCCCTCGAATGGCCAGTTCCTCCACGAATTCGATGCAGTGTGCTTCGTGCAATTTGGCGTATTTCTCCCATGCTTCGTAGTAGTACATATCGAGATCGTAGTCATCGAGGGGGATCTCGATGCCGTGCTTTCGGTGGACGATCTCACACCCGTTCTATTTCAACGTGAGGAAGTACAGGTGCAGAGCGCCAGCATTTCGGCGGCATCCATTTCCTCGAGTTTGCCGACGAGATCGCGCTCGGAGGCAGCTCGGCTGCAAGACGAACGCCTCGCCGACGGCGACCGGATGGCCGGTCGTGATCTGCTGATCGCAGCGACCGCCCGCTCGAGCGGCGATCAGCTGGGTATTGTGGATTCGGGTTTTCAGACTGCAGCGCTCGAGTCCACACTGCAGGTGACGAATCTTCGGGGGGAGTGACTTCTAAACGGCAGGGAACTGTCTCGAGGGCATTCTCGAGGCAGTTTCAGTCCTGAAGCACAGCAACGTGAACGGAATAAGGTTAACTAGTTATAATGGCGAAATAACGGTTATATATTCCTTGACGATTTCAACGTATTTGCTATCCGCTGCATGAGATACTGTGGCTGCCACCAATATTACTACAGCGGTAACTAACAATATAAATGTCATTATTGTTATCAATAGGAGGACTGAAAGGATAAATCGGTTAATGAGGTAATTTGACAGAGAGGTACTTTGTATTTCCGCAAAAAACCCGATATAGGTAATCCAAACTGCTGCCACGAGAAGGAATACCCCCACATTCGCCAATATGTACTTTCCAAGTTCCGTCACCGTGATATCTTCCGGCAGATTGACTGAATAGTATAATATTGGGAGAAGGTAGAAAGCGTATAACGCCTGATTCAAAAAATACACAGCCTCTATCGCTATCATTCCGATAAATGAAAATAACAGGAAGAACATCAGTGTATGTTCAATAGTTCCGCCATAAAGTCTCTCTTGAAGGTAGGTTCGGTTCTCAGCCATATACTTCCCTACTCCAAGCATGAAGATGATAAAAGAAAGTAAAAGCAGGGCTGAATTCCTAACTATAAATAGAGTAAAGAAGGCTAAAAGGAAGAAACCGAGAGAAACCAGCCCATATTGAATTGCTGCTAAGCAACTCTCCCAAGCATCTTTTGCATGATTGAGGTATTGGTTATTTTGACGGATCTGATCTTTTTGTCGAGACTGTATCTGTGATGCATCTACTGTTTTTCTGTCCATCAATTGGTGATCAGTTATTGATAGCCAATGTTTCGGGGTATCGGTCTTTAGGACAGAAAGAGCCTGATATGGTGCCCAAATAAATAACGCCACGATTGTCGATATAGCTGCCAATGCTCCGATCACGAATACTGCTACGAATATGATCTCTGCTGCTCCATCGCCCAATAGAATATTTAAAAGCTCTAATTCGCTGGATATTGTGTCAGGTCCCGTCGTTTGTATAGGGGGTGAAATTCTACCAGATCCTACTGCAAGACCGACCGTTATAAAAATCCCAATAAAAGTAAGCCAAATACTTAGCAATCTGCCTGCCTGTTTATCGATATGTTCTCTTGTTTTAATTTGGATGTCAATCTTCTCATCGAAATATTCTTGAAAGAGCTGAGGTGTGTTATCATCAAAATTTCCCATAGTCCTATTATACTATGTTATGATTCTGCCAGTTATAGTGTTTTGCTTCATCAATCAAATTGTTGCATCCATGTCGCTGTCTTTCTGAGGGATATGATTGTCATCCTGCGTGGTTCGAACCTGTCTCACCGTTCTCAACGTCAATGGCAGAATCTGGTGCATCTTCGCTCGTATCGAGTTCACCATCGAGGTACGCCTCACCGCGCTCTGTAATTACGTAAACACCGTTGCCGAGATGAGTGAGTAAATCGTGCTCTGCCAGTGTCCGAAGACGCCGAGAGATGTGGGATTTCGAAACCCGCACGTAGCCGCTCTCCTCGAGTTTCTTCGGCGAACCGGAGTCCTCCTTTCTAATGTACTCGAGTATACGATCGTCCCAGATCGTCATCCATGACCCAGATTTTCGCATTCCTGTCTCTCTTACACCGTTTGCTCCCCTATTTGCCCCGTATAGTGCCTTTTAGACACGAGAATACATTTATGCAATATCAGGGCATTAGTGGCCAGTGTGGAGCGACCGACTCGGCGAAGATGACTCTCGTCAGTTAGTGAGACCGAACGGCGTCCCAGCGCCGTCCGGCAGAAGCTCCGTGATCCAGAATGAATCTCGAGCGTTCCGTGGGACGAAAATCCCACACACGGCAGGAGGTATCGCCAGCACAAAGATTTGGGGTTCGCCCTCGCTGTAACACTCGAGCCACGACACCCACTAGCGCCACCTCAACAGCGCAGGAGGTGATCCCAATTGCTCCCTGACCCGCGACCGCCGACGTGGATCGAACTCACCGCCTTCCAGCGCGACTGTCTCGAGGCCGTCGCCCGCCGCGAGCGGACCGGACGGCCCTGCGACGAGCGCGGAATCGTCCACACCCTCGAGCGCCGGTATCCCAGCGTCACCCGAACCAGACTCGAGCCGAACCTGCGGACCCTCGTCGGGCGCGGCCTCCTCGCGAAACGCGCGGGAGCCGACGACCGGCCGACCTACACCCTGACCGACGAGGGGCGCGCCCTTCTCATCCAACGCGCCGAGCGCTTCGCGGTCACCTGCGGGATCAGTGCGACCGATCGCAACGCTGGGGCTGGAGCCACCTCGAGCGGGCTCCGGAGACGGACACTCGAGACTCGAGACGAGAAGCCGAAACGGTGTCCCGACTGTGGCGCAACGGTGCCCGAACGCGATCCGCTGGTCGGCTGGTGGTGCTGTGACGACTGCGGGATCCTCCTCGACGACGACGGCGAGCGGCTGACGTGACGATCGACTGCTGTCACCCGGCGCATTCGAACTCCGGCCGCCATCCGGGCGGTCGAACCCATCTCGGAAGCTGACTACCACGGACACCAACCTGTACGCCCACGTTTCAGCGCCGATCCGGCGGACAGTGCGTCCCTACTGCGGCGGAACGTTCTCGAGGAGACGACCGTCACACAACGCGATGGAGCGGCGCTGACGCTCGCATCTCGGAGTGGCTACCCGACCGTTGCCGTGACCGGGAACGGGGTTAACGGAGGTCTTTCAGGGGTAACCGGGTCGAAACAATGTGTCGGTGCGCCGTCCGCTGGCAGTGAGACCCCTGTGAGGATGTTTAACCGATCAGTTCAGGATTCGCGATCGCCGGCGAGGGACCGAACGGACGAGCGCGAATCGACGACGGCCGTTCGCCTCGAGGGAGTTACCCACCGCTACGGCTCGAGCGGGGGCCGGTTCCGATCGGGTGACGAGCGCACGGTGACCGCGCTCCGCGACGTCTCCTTCGACGTCCCGACGGGGACCATCGTCGGACTCGAGGGCCCCAGCGGCAGCGGGAAGTCGACGATCCTGCACGCGGTCGCGGGGCTGCTGGTGCCGACGGAGGGCAGCGTGGAACTACGCGACACCGACCTCGCGGCGCTGTCCGACGGGGAGCGAACCCGGATGCGGCGACACCACATCGGGATCGTGTTCCAGCGGTTCCACCTCCTGCCGTCGCTGTCCGCCCGCGCGAACGTCGCATTGCCGCTCGTGCAGGCGGGCGTTCCCCGATCCGATCGGCGGGAGCGCGCGACTGACCTGCTCGAGGCGGTCGGCCTGGGCGACCGCACCACGCACCTGCCCGGCGAACTCAGCGGCGGCGAGCGACAGCGGGTCGCGATCGCACGGGCGCTCTCGACGGATCCGGACGTGATCGTCGCCGACGAGCCGACGGGCGAACTCGACACGGCGACTGGCGGGGACGTCCTCGAGCTCCTGACCGATATCGGGCGCGATCGGGCGGTACTGGTGGCCTCGCACGACGCGGCCACGCTGTCCGTTGCGGACCGCGTCATCACGCTTCGCGACGGGCGGGTGGACGATGTCCGATGAGACCGACGAGTTACCCGAGGGCGTCGAGACGCGGCGACGAACGCGGTGGTCGGGCCTCGTCGGAGTGACGCTCGCGAGGTGGCGCCAGCGGGCGACGGGAACGACGGTGGGCCGGATCGCGTCGACCGTCGGTGCCGTTGCTCTGACGATCGCGTTCCTGCTCGTCGTGACGGGCATCGCGCTGGCGCTGGCCGACGGCGGCGCGACGAGCAGGGACGACGCGGACGTCCGTATTACGCCGACCGAGGGGAGCACGCTCTCGTCCGTCGACGGGGTCGAAGGCCCCCGACTCGGAGCGACGAACGAACGGGCCGGGGCGATCCGCTCGCACGACGGCGTCGAGCACGCGTCGCCGGTGCTCGTCGAGACGGCGCGACTCGAGTCGACCGACGGCGACCCGCGGACCGTCCGTCTCGTCGGCGTCGTTCCCGACGGCGAATCGCGGACCGTCGCAGGACTGCCGACGGACCGCCTCGAGCCGGGCGATTCCCACTATGCGAACGGATCGTACGACGGCCCGCGAAACGGCGAGATCGTGCTCTCTCGCACCGCTGCCGACCGACTCGGCGCGTCCGACGGCGACGAGCTGGCCGTCTCGAGGGGACCGATGCAGTCGAACGAGACGGCAGTAACGGTGACGGTAGCGGCTGTCGGGGACGCTGGCGGCGAGGGCGGCGAGGGCGGTGCTCCGATCGCGCTCGTGCACGCGAGCGAGCTCCAGTCGATTTCCGGGGCCGCGGACGGTCAACTCGCCGATCGGGTGTTGGTCTGGGGTAACTCCGACACGGCGCAGTCGGCCGCCACTGACGCGTATCCCGACGCGTCGGTCGAGATCGCCGGACGTACCGATCCCACCGCGTTATTCGAGGACGGTCTGGCGTTCGCGACCAGCGTGATCGCGCTGATCGTCGGCGTGACGATCTGTGCGTCGTTCGTCGCGACGACCATGGGTATGACCGTCGACGAGGATCGGCGGACGCTGGCCGTCCTCGAGTCGATCGGCGTCCCCACCCGCGGCCGACTCGCTGTCGTCGCGATCTCGACGGGGATCACCACGTTCGTCGGCTCGCTCGTGGGAATCGCCCTCGGCGCGGGGGGGATCATGGGCGTCAACGCGATCGCCAGCGCGACCATCGCGCCGGGGGCAGTCGCACAGTTTCATCCGTTGTTCGTCCCGTACGCGATCGCCGTTGCCCTTCTGTCGGGCCTCGTCGCCGTCCCCTATCCCCTCGCGGTGGCCGCGCGAACGTCCGTCCTCTCGGAGGTGGGCCGATGAGCGTCGGCGGAGCAATCGTTCGAACGCGAGCCGTCATCGGACTCGCGCTCGCCCAGCTTCGGCGCTCGCCCGGTCGAACCGTCCTCACCGTGCTCGCGGTCACCCTGGCCGTCCTCTCGGTGACCGTTCTCGCGAGCCTCGGCGTGGGCGTCGTCGAGAAGGGAGAGCAGGGACTGGACAGCGCCGATCGGGACATCTGGATCTCTCGCTCCCCGGTCGATCCGGGAGCCAGCGGGACGGAGAACCCGATTTCCGGCGCACACGGCACCGCAGCCGAGCTCACCGCGCGGGACGATATCGCCTCGGCCTCTCCGATCGCGATGTACGACGTCTACCTCGGAACGGACCCGTCGAACCTCCAGCGCAGACCCGCGGTCGGCGTCCAGGAGACCCACGACGGCTTCGACTTCGAGGCGGGTCAGGGGTTCGAGGTGGACAGGGAGACCGCCGCGAGTCCCCCGCCCGACGAGCCCCAGCGCGACGAGATAATCCTCGATCCACGGGTCGCCGACGAACTGGGCGTCTCGGTCGGTGACACGATCTACGTCGGGACCAGCCGACACACGGCGGAGACGAACGAGCTCACCGTTATCGGGATCTCGGGCTACTACTCGCAGTACCTCGGCTCGCCGGCGGTGACGGTCCCGCTGGGCGACCTGCAGGCCATCGCCGGCACATCGGGGACCGATCGGGCAACGTACCTCACCGCCGACGTGGCGGACGGCGCCGACCGCGACGCCGTCGCGGCCGACCTCGGCGAGGCGTATCCAGAGTACGACGTTCGGACCAGCGACAATCAGGTACAGTCGATGCTCGAGGAGCGCACGATGGTGCTCGCGAGCGGCGCGACGCTGGTCGGGCTCGCCGTCCTCGGCGGGATCGTCCTGACGGCCAACCTGTTCGCGCTCGTGGCCCACCAGCAGCGCGAGGAACTGGCGGCGCTTCGCGCGATCGGCCTCTCTCGCCGGCTGCTCGCCGGCACGATCGGCACGCAGGGGCTGGTCATCGGCCTGGTCGGCGGCCTGCTCGCCGTCGCGGTGACGCCGCTGGCCGTGATCGGGTTAAACCGGTTCTCGGCGTCGGTGCTCGGCTTCGAGCGACTCCTCCGGACGCCGCCCGAGATCTACGCCGGCGGGTTCGCGCTGGCGCTCGGTGCCGGAACCATCGTCGCGATCGTCGCCGGCTGGCGCGCCGGCCGTTACGCCCGCATCGAACATCTCGAAGCTTGATACGGTCTGGTGTACCGATGTACCGGAGCAACCGCAGGACGGTTCGCGGTTGCTCCGGCAATGACTTACAACAGACCGTATGAAAGTCTCGAGGCCAGAACCCGAACCAGCGGTACCGACCGAGCCCCGTCGGCGGTGCCGGCTTTCGCACGCCGAACCCATTTTCCAGCCGGTCCCGTACGTCTCGTGATGCGACTACGAACTCCTGCTCGAGATCGATCGCCCTCGCCGGCGCGCGGATCGGAATCGACGGCTGACCACTCGCCGACGGCCGGCCTCGTCAAACACCTTCTCACCGCCGTCGGGATCCTCGCGTTCGCGTACGCCGTGTCGCGGCTTCTGGACTCGAGGGAGTCGATTTCCACGGTCGACGAGGTCCGATGACGAGCCGCGGAGACCGTCCCGGACGAGGTCCGGAGCCGAGCCGTCGACGCCGTCCCCGACGACCGGATCGAGCCGAAAGCGAAACGATAGCGTGAGGATAGCGAAGAGAAACCCACGGCGTCGATCGGGAGTAGCTGACCGGAAACGTGGTCCTTATCCGCCGTTCGTCCCTAGCGCGTTTCGATGACTGACGGGGATGTCGCGGCGTTTACGCACCTCGGGGCGACGGTTCGGGGAGCGCTCTCCGAACGCGGCTTCTCGCAGCCGACGGCGCCACAGCGACTGGCGATTCCGCCGCTGTCGGCCGGCGAGAACACGCTCGTGATCGCGCCCACCGGAAGCGGCAAGACCGAGACGGCGATGTTGCCCGTCTTCGACCACCTCGTGGCAGGCGACGGTGAGCCGAGCACACCGAGGCGATCCTCGTCGGAGGCTCACGCCGACGGCGGTCCACCGGAGGGGTTCGGCGTACTCTATATTACCCCGCTACGGGCGCTCAACCGCGACATGCGCGAGCGACTCGAGTGGTGGGGCGACTACCTCGACCTCGAGGTCGACGTTCGCCACGGCGACACGACCCAGTACCAGCGGGGGAAACAGGCCGAGGACCCCCCAGACGTACTGATCACGACGCCCGAAACCGTGCAAGCGATGCTCACCGGCAAGCGGCTGCGGGAGGCGCTCGCGGACGTCTCTCACGTCGTGATCGACGAAGTGCACGAACTCGCCGCCTCGAAGCGGGGCGCGCAGTTAGCGATCGGCCTCGAGCGACTCCGGGACCTCGCCGGCCCGTTCCAGCGGATCGGGCTTTCGGCGACCGTCGGCGATCCGGGCGAGGTGGGGCAGTTCCTCACGGGCGGCCGCCCCTGCGAGATTCGCGAGATCGACGTCGGGAGCAACGTCGACGTGACGGTCCGCGAGCCCGCGGTGACCGAGGAAGACGAACGGCTGGCCGGCGAACTCATGACCGAGGCCGACACGGCCAGTCACGTCCGGCTGATCCGTGACCTGGTCGAGGACCACGAATCGACGCTCATTTTCGTCAACACGCGCCAGACCGCCGAAGCGCTGGGCTCGCGGTTCAAGGAACTCGACCTCCCGATCGGCGTCCACCACGGCTCGCTCTCGAAGGAGGCCCGGATCGACGTCGAGGACCGGTTCAAGGCCGGCGGGATCGACGGCCTCCTCTGTACGTCCTCGATGGAGCTCGGGATCGACGTGGGGCAGGTCGATCACGTGATCCAGTACAAGAGTCCCCGACAGGTCACCCGCCTCCTCCAGCGGATCGGTCGCGCGGGCCACCGACAGGACGAGGTCTCGAATGGCACGATCGTCACGACGCGGCCCGACGACACGTTCGAGGCGCTTTCGATCGCTCGCCGGGCCCGCGACGGCGAGGTCGAGCCAGCGGCGATCCACGAGGGGAGCCTGGACGTGGTCGCAAATCAGCTGCCGGCGATCGTCCAGAGCCGCGGCGACACGTACGTCGACGACGCCGTCGAGACGGTCACGCGGTCGTACCCCTTCCGGACCGTCCCAGCGGAGACGATCCGCGAGATCATTTCCGAACTCCACCGGAATCGAATTCTCTGGTTCGACGAGGCCGAGGATCGCATCGAGACCACCGGCGGCACCTGGCAGTACGTCTACGCCAATCTCTCGATGATCCCGGACGAGGAGACCTACGAGGTCCACGACATCGCCTCTGGGGGCCAGATCGGGACCTTAGACGAGCGCTTCGTCGTCAACTTCGCCCAGCCGGGGGAGGTGTTCATCCAGCGCGGCGAGATGTGGCGGATCGCCGAGATCGACGACGAGGAGGCCCGTGTCAAGGTCAGTCCCATCGAGGATCCCGCGGGCGAGGTCCCCTCGTGGATCGGCCAGGAAATTCCCGTCCCCGCCGCAGTCGCGGGCGAGGTCGGCGAAATTCGCGCAGTCGCGGAACCACAACTCGAAAGCGGTGCCGACGCCGCCGCGGTCGGCCGCGAACTCGCTCACCGCTATCCCGCCGACGAGTACACCCTGACTGAGGCCTGCGCGCAACTCGAGGCCCAGATCGACGCCGACGCGCCGATGCCGACGGCGGATCGACTGGTCCTCGAGCGACAGGGTCGAACGATCGTGCTCAACGCCCCCTTCGGCCACATGGCAAACGAGACGCTCGGTCGGATCCTCTCTGCGCTGTTGGGACAGCGCGCGGGGTCCTCGATCGGCCTCGAGACCGATCCCTACCGGATCGAACTCGAGGTACCGAACTCGATCGCGACGAGCGACGTGCTCGCGGTGCTCGAGGAAACCGATCCCGACCACGTCGAGGCGATCGTCGAACTCGGGCTCAAGCGCTCCGACGCGCTGGCCTTTCGACTCGCGCAGGTCTCCGCGAAGTTCGGCGCGCTCAAGCGCTGGCAGAATCAAGGGTCGGGTCGCATCTCGAACGACCGCTTGCTCGCCGCGCTCGAGGAGACGCCGATGTACGAGGAGGCGATTCGAGAGGTGTTCCACGAGGACCTCGATATCGAACGCGCGAGTTCGGTGCTCGAGCGGGTCCAGTCGGGGGATCTCGAGCTGGTGACTCACCGCGGGCGCACGCCGATCGGACTGGGCGGTCGTTCGTCGGGCGGCAAGGAACTCCTCGCACCCGAAAACGCCGACGCGAGCGTCATCAAGACGGTCAAGGAGCGGATTCAGGACGATCGGGTCATCCTGCTATGTACCCACTGCACCGAGTGGAAGGTGAAAACGAAAGTCAAGCGAGTGCCCGACCAGCCCGAGTGTCCCGAGTGCGGATCGACCCGGATCGCCTCCCTGAACCCATGGGCTGACGAAGTCGTGCAGGCGGTCCGATCGCAGGAAAAAGACGACGAGCAACGAGAGATGACCGAACGCGCGTTCCGGGTCGCGGGCCTCGTCCAGAGCCACGGCAAGCAAGCTGTCATCGCGATGGCCGCACGCGGCGTCGGACCGCACAACGCCGCGCAGATCATCAACAAACTTCGCGAGGACGAGGCCGAGTTCTATCGGGACATTCTCTCGAAGGAGCGCGAATACGCCCGGACGCAGGCGTTCTGGGACTAACGGGAGATTGACTGGAGATCTGGAACCGCTATCGGCGCATCGTCGAGCGCCACGGCGGCCACATCTGGGTCGACGCCGAACCCGGCGAAGGCTCGACGGTCACCGTCACGATTCCCGTCGACGGATCGCGGTAGCGGCTCGAGGGAGGGCCGCCGTTCTGACCCGTCGATCCGTAACGGCCATACGCCTCGCTCACGTCATTTCGCCCATGAAATTCGCGCCGGGGGCCTGGAAGTACGCCATCGTTCCGCTGCTCGCCGCCCCGTTTGCTCTTCTCATTAGCGTGACGGCGAGCCTCGTCGCGCTCGCGGCCGGTGCCGGGACCCTCGCGTTCTTTCGCGATCCCGAGCGCTCCCCGCCGCCGACGGGCGTCGTCTCGCCGGCCGACGGGAACGTCTCCGTTCTCCGCGAGGAAGGCGATCGAGTTCGGCTGGGCGTCTTCATGAACGTCTGGCACGTCCACGTCGTCCGTTCTCCCTTCGCGGGCCGGGTCACCGACGTCGAACACGTCTCCGGTGCGAACCGCCCGGCCTTCTCGAAGGAGTCCGACCGAAACGAGCGCGTCCACGTCCGCCTCGAGACCGACTCCCCGAACCTGCCGTCCGACGCAGGCACCAACGGGGCTGCAGCGATCGCGGACGACGGCGGGGAGCCCATCGGAGACGAACCCGAAGAGTCAGCCAGCGACGACCCGAACGCACACCCCGACGAACCGGACCACGACGCCGACGTTACGCTCATCGCCGGCGCGTTCGCCCGCCGCATCCACCCCTACGCCGAGCGCGGCGACGACCTCGAGCGGGGCGAACGGATCGGTCACATCGCCTTCGGCAGCCGCGTCGACCTGCTCTTTCCGCCGACGGTCGACCTCGAGGACGTCGCCGTCGATATCGGGGACTCGATGACCGCCGGCGAGAGCGTCGTGCTCGAGTCGTCGGCCGGCACCCTGGCTGGCGAGTTCGACCTCGAGACCTGATTCGGCGATCCTTTATACGATATCGAGCGGCCAACACGACCGTGATCGAACTCGACTGGGTAATCGACCGGATCGAGGGAGTGACGCTGGTTTCTGCGACCGTCGCGACCACCGCGACGACGCCACAACGGGTTCGTATCGAGAGCCGACTCGACGGCCCCCTCTGGCATCCAGGTCGCGGACCGCATCCAGACCCCGAGTGGACCGACGCAGGCTGGGACGGGATCGTGGAACCGAACCAGCACCGCGGTATCGGCTTCGCGAGTCCCGCAGCGCCCGCTGAGCCACCGCTCGAAGTAGTTGCCGCTCGGCGGGCCTCGACCGATCGGTCGGCGAGCGAGGCCGAGGCGCTCGCGTCACTGACCGAGTGGAAACCGACGCCCGACGTTCTCGAACGGCAGCGATGATCGTCGCCGTCAGCGGCGGCAAAGGCGGCGTCGGTAAATCGACGATCGCGTTGAACCTCGGTCGCGAACTGGACGCGGTCGTCGTCGACGGCGACCTCACGACCGCCGACCTCCCACGCGGTCACGGCCCGAACCTCCACGATGTGCTCGCCGGTCGCGCCGACCCACTCGAGGCGATCGACCGCCGCGATGCGGTGCGCGTCCTTCCGTGCGGGCGAACCCTCGCCGGCGCTCGCGCTGCGGACCTGACCGCGTTCGCGCGAGTGATCGACCGGATCGAACGCGCATTCGGTCGCGTCCTCGTCGACTGTCCCGCCGGGCTGGCGCGTGACGTGGGCCGACAACTCGCAAGCGCCCAGCTGACCGTCCTCGTGACGACGCCGACCGAGCCGGCCCTGACCGATGCGCTCCGGACGAAGCGGCTCGCCCTCGCTCTCGAGACGCCGGTCGCAGCCGTCGTCCTCAACAGGGCCGACACTGCGGCCATCGATCGGATCGGTGACCGCGTCGAGCGGTACTTCGGCGCGCCGGCGATCGGGCTCGAGGAACTGCCGGCGGTCGCCGACGCGCAGGCCCACCGGCGTCCCGTTCTCGACGTCCATCCCGACTGTTCGGCCGCCGATGCCGTTCGGACGGTCGCCCGGCGGATCGAACGCTGCGAGAAACGGCTGACCGATCGAATCGGTGTCCACTGATCGGTACGATACCGGAGATCAGGTATGAGTCGGCTACGTCTCAGAGAGCGAGTCAGAACGCGTCACTAGTCGGGGCAACCGTCTCCTCTCCGAACTCGAGTTCGATCGCCTCCGTGGTCGCCCCGTCGGCTCTATACTTCGGAACCGACAGATAGTGTTTGACGTTCGCTCCTGTCTCGGGCGTGACCGCCGTTATCTCGAAGACCGCATCGGCTGCGTGCGTCGTCACTGTTCGATTCGACGGAATCGTATGACCCTTTAGACAGTGTAACAGGCCGATGCTCCCGGTTTCGACCAGTTGCTCTTTGAGGTCGTCGAGAAACGAGACGTACTCGTCACGACCGTCCCGCTCGAGTGCGTTCACGGGATCGACGATCAGCGTGGACGACGCCGGGAGTTTATCGGCCATCGATCTCGCCTCAGCGAGCCCGTTCTCAGCACTGAGACGGCGGACTGTCGGATTTCCCGTCGCCGTCGGAACGGACTCGAGCGCTCGCTGAACGTTGTCCGACGACCGTTCAGTCGACAGATAGAGCGTGCCGCGGACAGCAGTCGCCTCGGAGAGAAACCGTTCGGAGCGACTGGCCGGGGCCGCCACGACCGCGACCATGGATCCCGGTTCCAGCCCGCCACCGAGTGCCCGATCGAGTGGATCGTACCCGGTCCGCAGCAGATCGTCGTCGTACGGTGGAGCCGATCCATCCATCGCGGTTCTCGTCGCTATCGTCGCCGCGATCTCGTCGTAGGCCGCTCGAGTCGCCTCGTCCGTCAGCGGTGCCGTTCCGTCGGGCACCCGGCCCAAAACCGGCACGTCGGTCCACGACCTGACCGTCTTCGGGACGCTCTCGCATCTGTTTACCACCGTTCCGACAATCGGCACCTCGAGTCGGCGGGCCATCTCGATCGTCGTTTCCGCAGCGGAGATGCTGCGCTCGCTATCAGTCGTGACGACGATCACTCCCTCGGCCGCCGAGAGCGGTTCGACGACATCGATCCCCGCCCCCGACGGACAGTCCACGAACGTTCGGATGGTGTCGGACTCGAGCCGGTCGAGCGCCACCTCGAAGTTCACCTCGTTCGACGATTTGGGGGCCGACAACAGCCCAACGTTCGACGTTCGGGGACTCCGTTGGACGACTGATTCGACGTCGGCGTCAGACTCGAGTGCGGCGAGCGTCGGCGTCCGATCAACGCCGCCCACAACGTGCAAGTTCGGCAGTTGGCAATCGGCGTCGACCGCGATCGATGTCGTTCCACGTCTCCCGACGGCCTCCGCGAGTCCGATCGTCGTTACCGTCTTTCCACAGCCACCCTTCGCGCCGGCGATAGCGATCATACTGAGGGTGGTGCGTCATCCTTTTTGAACCTCCGTCCCAGTCCTGAAAGTCGGTCTCTCTGTTTGTCGGGATGACTGTCGCTCGAGGGACGAATCCGATGATGGTCAACTACTCCGCGATTGATCCGATTCGATACCGGTGTTTCTGATCGAGACAGTATCCTAAGAATTATACTTTGCTGAAGTAAAGTAACCGTACATAACATGGGTCGGAAATCGATTCGGACGCGCCGGAACTGGTTGGCGAGTTGTGCGAGCGTTACTGCGGGGCTTGCAACGCTGGCTGGGTGTACGAATAGTGACGAGACGAGTGACGAACCTGAAAACAGCGAGGAACTCCCACCTACCAGGTGGCCGATGTATGGCGTCGACCCACAGAATACTGGCCATCATCCGACAGCGAATGGGCCAAGTGGTGAGGATGTGGAGATTCAGACAATTATTAAGGCAGATGACGCTATACACAACAATCTTACAATTGACGACAATCAATTATACGCAACTTCAGCCGACGGAAGCCTTCTATCAATAGACATATTAGAAAATGAATTAGAATGGGCTAAGAATATCAACACTCCATCTGATGGACACCCACTCATAACCGATGGAAGCATTTATACAGGAATTGATCAAGGGTTAGCTGCAGTTAACCGAAAAGACGGTGAACTTAGGTGGAAACAGGATTCTCTTCTCTGGGAAGTAGCCCCGATCCCAACTAGCGCTGGGGTGATCGGTACTCAAAATAGAATTCTCCACCAATTTGATTCCGAAACCGGCAATGAGGATACCGTATATAATACTCGGGAAAAATCTGCTAGTTTGCCTATCTCAACTGTACCCGCCTTGAATAATGGTACAGCGTATTTTGCTGCAGAAGATACTCTCTTCTCTGTGAATATAGAAAATAACGAGTTAGAATGGACATTTAGAAACCCCTATGGAGAGTTGATGGGTGAAGTTAATCCAACAGTTGATGATAAAACCGTATATATTACCGGGGAAGGTGAGAGGCTGTATGCCATTGATGTGAAAAATGGGTCAAAAAAGTGGTCTATAGATACTTTAGAGAATCCTGGGAGTCCGTCATTAGCAAATGGCGTCATCTATCTAATGGCCGGTGGTTCTGTTCTTACTGGTGGTGATGTTTGGTTGCTAGCTATCAGTGTTGATAAGAAAAAGATAATTTGGAAGAAAAGTCTCGAATCTAGGCTTAAACAAAAGCCGGTGGTCACTACTGGTTCCGTCTATCATTCAAATGGAGATAATATATATTCATTCGACGCAAAAAGTGGGGAACTGCAGTGGCAGGTAATGAACTATAAAGAGAATTTCACAGCATCCCCCACAGTTTCTGATAAATATTTGTATCTTCCTACTGAAAAGGGGAAGATTTGTAGAATAAAGGACTAAAGCTCTCACCTCCCTTTTATACCGGCAGACTGCCTGATGCCTCTTTTGCTATGCAGTTATTTTTTCCATTGCTCTCAAAGCTAGCACCAACACTGTTCCAAGTGGTTGAACACTCTTGTCGCGGTGACTTCGAACTCTTGTATCGCCACGTGTCACCGACCCCCGGTGATCCCATAGCCATCAGTTGTGGACTTGGAACAACGATCGGAATTACAAGGTTATTATCGAACGAGATCGGTTCGATAGACCCGACTGTAAGTTCGTTTTCTTTGGCCCAAGTTGGCGTCTCAATCGTCACGTCCGTATCTTCCCGTATATAGGTCATCTCGCTGCTGCTTGTTGGATCACCACTATTAGCACGTACTTCGAATCGGGCATATTCCCCTTGTACTTCAAGGTAATATGCATCGAGCTGCAAGTAGAACAATGATGGCCACGGCATGAGAGGGAAACCGGGATGTCCGACACCGTCGAAGTATCCAGCTCCCAACGGTGCATGATCTGTCTCATTGATATTATCGATAGAGAGTACATCGCCTCCTTCTGGTCTGACTGCAGGGACATCAGTTCGATTAACAGTTTCTAGCGAAAGATACGTTGGCGATGCCTCGACCTGGTAGTTCATATCCTCCATCAATGGTGAACCCTCGAGCGATGCTCGTGCATCTTCAGGACGCGTTTCGGGATCCGTCATCTGATCAACGAATTTCATTGGACCCCCGAGGAGATCATTGCTAGTATCGAGAAGACCGCCAAGGAGACCATTAAGTATGGCATTACTCTCACCGAGTGTATCGTCGTGCCAGCCGCTAATTCGTTCGATATTATCATATGTGTTCTCAAAATATTGCTTCCGAACCTCTGCACGGAGGAGATCGGCTGTATTGTCGTACGGTTCGGATACGTTTTGATACACTAACTCGCCTTCTAGGCTACTTACATTCTTCTTGACTTTCTTGAGTGGGCTTGGCTTCTCAACCATATTCCAGAGATCTGTCTGATGCGGCTCAGTCGATGTCACAACCTCGTAATGCGTCTGATTAAGTTCGGTCAATACCCACTTGTACAGTTCGTCCTTGTCCCGTGGCTCAACATCGATATCTGGATTAGGGGAATACGAAATCACTCTGTTAAAATCGCTTTCCGTGATTATCGAATGACTTGAACTCTCAATTTTACGTTTAAGTTCTTGTTCCTGTGATTCTACAGAAGTTGAGCTGAGATTAAATGTCTCTCTAATAGCTTCTGTTTCAACGCTTTTGAAATTTTGAACATTTTTATACTCTTCATCCCAAGTATCTTCCTCAAAGAGCGATTGAATGCGGCGAGACCCACGTTCAACTGCAATAGTATCTGAGACGAAATCACCTGTGATATCGTAATTTGAGCTATACGTTATGTTATCTTTCCGGTCCCAGTATGTGTGTGATGATCGGTTTTCGTCCTTGTGTTCCCATTCTGCTTTGACACTAATCGAATTTTTGTATTTAACATCAATTTTGGCTAAATTCACGTCATCAAATCCAGAATTCCTATCACTAGAGCCAATATTAATTGAGACATTAGCATCCGCTGGTGAATTACTAGCATAATAGGTCACATTGATTGGACCAGACCAGTTTCCAGGATTTTGAGCCCATTTCTCCGGTGGGGAAGGAACTGGAAGCATATCATCTTTGAAAGGCCCATTCTCTTGTGTATAGACCTCAACGTTGTATATGTCCTCTATTACCTCTTTTATTCTATTTTGATCCTCAGCACTATCATACATTCCCCTAACACCTGACATCACCTTCTCATCATAGTTCCCCAGATTATCGGCTATCGCTCCGTTTTCCACCTGATTGGAAAAGTAACTATTTAAGTAATCATCATTGAAACGGTCAGATTCCATCAATTTTTTGTTAAACTCTGATTCAACCTCTTTAATAGTCATTCCACTCGCCATCTGCATATACGCGACATCGGCGAACGGATGCGCTTGAATCTCGACATCAGTCTCGACGTTGTCCTCGAGCATCGTCAGCACAATATCCTGTACAGTCGGCGGATCCGGAAGTTCCCCTTCCTGATCGATCAGATCGCTATCACAGAGATTCGTCCGATTAGAGAGGGTACTCGCCTCGCCGTCCGGGAGGAAGTCCGAGGTTTCGATGTCGCCTGCGCTCGAGGCGAGATCACCGGCCATACAGAGCGTCGGCAAAAGCATAGCCCGGTCCTTGTACGGGTCAGTGGTACCGAAGGTTTTCTCCTGAAGCCCGAAGACGGCATCGTTGACCATGACTTCAGTGTGCTCGTTGGGTGTGAGATTGTGGAAGGCGCGATCACCGCTGGCGAGGCGGTCGTAGTAGGCTTTCCCCCACGCGTACGGGTACATCCGAGCGGCGAAGTATCGCCCGAAGCCGTCGTACTGGCCGTCGCTTTCGAAAAAGCCCGTGTTGAGCTGTGATTGGAACTCGTCAGTCCGGTTTTTGAGCTGGTAGAGCGGCGTGCCGACAGTCACCGACAGCTCCCGTCGCTCGGTAACTGGCTGACCCCCCGTTTCGTCGACGGTGAGTTCGATGCCGTCGACCGCAACGGTGAGAACGCCCGATTCGCCTTTCTCGAGCGAAACGCGATCGATCGCCGCTTCGAGGTCGTCGCTGTCGCTCCAGTCGATCCGTTCGACGGAGGCCTCCGCGGTCGTCTCCCCATCGAATTGCTGGTGGGCGCTCGCGAACGACTCCGAGACCTCTCGGTAGATGAGGAGTTTGAGATACTGGTCGAAGACGGCCTCGTCGTCGTCCATTGCGGCGCTGACGGGAGCATCTGCTCCGTCGGTCGACGTGACGGGGGCACCGGCGGCGTCTTCGGTCGCGCGGATGACCGCCTGCCGCAGTTCGGCGATCGCAACCGACTCGGCGCGATCCATGGCGAGCGCCTGATCGGTGTCGACATCCGGGGTTTCTCTAGACTCCAGCACGCCGACGATCGCGATGCTACTGACCAGTAGCAATACGGCGATCAGGGCGAACGGAATCCGGGCTCGGTCGTCGTCTGCGATCGAAACTGTGTGTGGTCTGCGTGTCATACGTACCAGGTTTGAATCGTAATCGTGACCTCGTCAGTCGAGACTTCGTCGGCAAGCAACGCCGCGATCTCCTCGTCGCGTCGCTCGCCGTCGTACTGCTCATCGATCGCCGCGATTTCGTCTGTCAGCGCCGTTTGCAGGTCCGCCTCGAGCCAGTGTCCCAGCCCGTTCCGGCCGAACGTGTCCGCGTCCGCGATCCCGCGAACCACCTGCGCGTTCGCTTCGACCGCGTCCGACTCATCGCGCTTGAGCGGGCCGTGATGAGCCGGAGCCGTCGTCCCCGTGAACTCGTACTCGAGCGGTTTCACCATCCGCTCGTACTGTGAAACGGTGTGTTCGTGGGAGAGCCCCTGACTCTCGAGGGATCGTTGGGTTGCCGCGGGCGGGAAGTAGCCGTCGACGATCGCGTTCCCGATGACCATTCCGGCCGCTTCGAACGACGCGTTCTCCGGGCTCTCGACGAAGTCGGTTCGATCGCCAAGGTAGTCGTTCCAGTACGTATCGGCGTTCAGATACGCGGATTCGATCTCGTCCGAATCGACGGCAGGAATCCCGCTCGAGGCCGTCAGCGTGACGCTCGAGACATCCTCGTTCGGCGGCGGTCGTTCGCCGGCTGTCGCCGTGCCGTTGATCGCCGCGTCGTCGTAGGGTTCCCACTCGGCAGTGACGTAGAAATGGCGGTTCGACCCGATGAGGGCGCTTTCGACGGACGCACCGACGGCCGTTTCGAACTCGTCGCCTGTAGAGCGAATTCGAGTGCCGTCGACATGGACGTTCGCGACGGCCGCGTCCGCGAGGAGTCCGGTGGCCGAGCCGTACTCGGTTCGGTGGTACTCCCCCTCCCGATCTGCGATCGGCTCGGCGTCTTCGAGGCTGTACTGAACGCTGATGGTCGATTCGCCGAGAAGTTCGGCAGTCCGGTCGGCTCGATTCTCGTCGAACTTGTCGCCCGAGTTGTGCAGGTGGATCCCGATCAGCAGGACGCTGGCGCTAATGAGCAGGAGGGCCATCGCAACGTCCATGACCGTACTCACGGCGCGGTCGGCGCTCATCCGTTCCACACCCCAACGAGTAGCGTTCCACCGCGGACCGCACCGGGTCTCGTGGCGACGGCGATGGGACGGGTGGCAACGCCGGCTTCGGCCGGCGGCCCCTCTAGCTCGCCACTCTCGATCGGATCGCGATTCGGTTGCCCGTCAGTTCCGAACAACGCGTCAGCGACGACGGTCTCACGGCCGTCATCGACGACCGTCACCTGCACGTAGACGTTCCGTCCGTGAGGGAGCGATTCCGTCTCGATCAGAGTCTCGAGTTCGTCGTGATCAGAACTGCGAACGACGCCATCGGTCTCGATGTCCCCTTTGATCCGAGTCACTGCCGTCTCTTCGGTCGTCCGGTCGGTGGTTCCTGGAAGCGTATCCGTCAGATAGAGACCGTAGAGTCCGATACCGACGATGAGCGCCGAGACGGCGACGAGCGCGGCGAGCGGCTCGGTCTGCCCGCGCTGTCCGTTAGACGGTGACGAGCGTGACATAGTACGATTCCGATTCGCGATTTCGGTTCACGTATCCGTGGGTCTCGACGATTTCGTTCGAGACGTCGATGGTTTCTCCCCCGGACTCACAGATGGGTACCATCTCACTGCCGCGGTCTGCTCGGATAGTCTCCTCGCAGAGTTCGGTGTTTTCGGCGGTAATATTGACGTGGATTGGAAATTCTAACCAGCTGTTCTTCTGGAAATCGTACGGTCCAGCGGGCGCGGTTTCTCTCGAGGGAGTCGCTTCGACGGTTTTCTCGATGTACGCGTCCTGTTCCTCACTTTGGATGTCAAAGGTCAGCTTCGTGTCCGTGTTCGCCTCGTACGCGAACGTGACGTCGTGGGTCGAGTGCCCCGCAGAGATCGCTTCGACAGACGCGCGTATCGTCGGAACTGGCGTCGTACTAACCGTTCGGACCCGTAACTGGTCGTCCGCGCTCCGCCATTGACCGGAGTTGTCCGCGTAGGCGTCTTCGACGTCCTCGAGAAATACCTCGAGCGCGTTCGTCTCCGTCTCATCGAGTTCCGCGTCATACTCCGCTTCGAAGGGGCGTCCTTCGGAGAGGTTCTCGAGGCGTTCGTGCCCCATCACGGGGACGACGTGGCCGTAGCTGAGACTCGCGCGGGAAGTACCGTGCTCGTTTCGCATCGCGATCGTTCGGCCATCGAACTTGATCTCGGTCGCGTCGTGATCGTACGTGGCACTCGCGTCGTACGAGCTCCCTGCGGTTCGCTCGATGGTGTTTACGGCTCGGTTCGTGTCCGGGGGCGGTCCGGTCGGTAGCCCGAGTGCGATACCGGCGACGGCGGCGCTGATAATCGAGACCGCCAGCCAGACGTACCACGCGTCGGCCGGGGCTTCCAGATCCATGCTGCTGGTGGCCGCGTATTCGTATTTAAATCCGAGTCCGAATCGAAACGAGGCCGGATCGAGAGCCGCGACGCGACGAGCGCGGGACCGAACTGATCAGAGCAAGACGCCGATGACGGCGACGGTCAGGACGTAGAGGATCATCGCCGAGACGAGCGTACGACCGACGTGATACCCGACGAGGGCCCGGTCGAGACCGTGACGAAGTCCGATCGAGAGCGGGGTAATGATGAAACAGAGCGCGATCAGGTAGAGACCGACGACGACCGCGAGCGATTCCGCGGGGAATGCAGCGGCTTCCACCTCGCCCGAAGCGATGATATCCTCGCTCGACATCATGGCGGCCATGCCGACGGTCGCGCCGGCGACGAGCGGAGCGAAATACGCCGCCGTGTTGTCGAGCGTCCCGGTAACCTGCTCGAGGTTTCGTTTCGTCTCGGCTTCGACGGCCTCGAGTTCCTCCAGATGGTCGGCCATGGAGACGATTGCTCGGCCGGCGGGTTTCCCCTCTTCCGAGGCGATCGCGAGCAACGCGGCGGTCCCTCGAGTCCGGGGACTTGGAACGTTTCGAAGGGCACCGTACTGACCGAGAAATGCCTCTCGAACGCCCGTCTGGAGCCGCCGCTGAATCCCGGCGGCGTCTTCGAAGACAGCACCGGTCTCGGCGGGGACGCGGTTGCCAGCGAGTTCGACCGCCGACTCCACGGACTCGCCTTCGGCGACCTGTCGGCCGACGATGTAGAGCGCGTCGGTCAGGTGAGCTTCAACGTCGCGGACGTACTGCCGAACCGCGAGGACGGGACGATACGTTGCGACCAATGCGACGCCGACGCCGAGGCCGATTGCCGCGACCGGTGCGAGGTGGCCGGGGCCGATCGTAGCAATCGTTACGTACCCACAAACGCCAGCGAGGATTCCCCATAGCAACCGCAATCGGAGCCGATCGGGGACGTCCGGATGCCCGTGGTCGATCGCGGGGGGCGGAAACGCGACCGGTCGACGGACGAGCAGCCAGAGGCTCGCCGCGATCAGGGTTCCGGGGAGAACAATGTTGTACAGCAGCACGAACAGCCAGATGTTGACGGAATAGCCGACCATCGGCACCGTCGGAACGAGCGAGACGAGCGCGAGCGGAAGCATGATCCCGAAGGCGAACAGCCCGGTCGCCGGTGCGCGGATCGCCGACGTGAAATCCGCCATCTGGCTGCGAGTACCGTTGAGAACGGCCGAGAGCGATCGGTCGAGCGTCCGGACACGTTCGGCGTCGGGTGCGTCCTGAGCGGCAACGAGTAGATGCGAGGACCGGCGAAGCGCCGGGAACCACTCGGCCCATTCCTCGGCGAATGAGAGCAGACCCGTCCCGGACGTTCCAATCGATCGATCGATGTGGCCGGAGAGACTCGTGGACAACGGGCCGGAGCCGGTCTCGGCCGCAAACCGAACCGCGCTCTCCAGCGCCGGCTGTACCTGCATGCGCAACACCGCCCGTCCGACGAGGTTCGGCGTCTCGCCGAGCGCCTCGGTTCTGCGGAACGCCGCCTGCAAGTGCGGCATCGAATGGACGCTGTGAATCGCCGCGAGCGGGAACACGAGCACGAAAAACAGGACGAACGAAATCGGAGCCGACGTCAGCAACAACGGCAGCGGCATGACGGCGGCGACGATACCGGCTCCGTATCCCGCTCGGACGATCGTCTCGCCATCATAGCGAGAGTCGGTAAACGACAGCGACTCCGCGAGGGCATCACTGACGGCGACATCGGCCGGGTACAGTGCGGCGAGCGACTGAACGAGAAACGGTACCAACGGCATCTCGAGATCACCCGCCGCCCCAATCGGTAGCCGGTGGCTCACCGCCCCGATTGGTAGCTGGTGGCTCGTCGGTCCGATCGGTGTGAGCCGTCTCGTCGCTCCGAGAGAGATCTCCTCTCTCGTCTCCGCGACCGGTGTACGCTGTCGCGACCGCCTGTGGGCTCGTTCGGCCGTCGTTCACGAGCGTCGACAGGAGTTCGGTTCGCGAGGAAATCGCCCGCCGAACGGCAGCGTAGTCCTCGGTCGGCCCGGCGAGTCGGTTCACGATCCGACTCTCGCCACGATCGATCCGCCCCGTCGCGACGGCGCGGTCGCCCTCGAGTTCGTACAGCGGTTCGAATCGGATGTCATCGCCGTTCCCGATGACTTCCTCGACCCTGGCGAGTCGTCGATTTCGTCCATCGGGGGCCCGATAGGCCTGAACGGTGACGACGACGTCCGTTGCGCCGAACGACGACGGTTCGACGCCGAGGTCAGAAACGACCCGCTCGTAGACATCGTCGGCACCGTCGCCGTGTATCGTTCCCACCACTGCGTTGGCGTTCGCACCGACCCGCATGGCCTCATAGAGGACCTGTGCTTCCTCACCGCGGATTTCGCCGACAACGAGGGCTCCGTCGCCGAGCCGAAGCGCAGTCCTGAGCGCTTCCGCAGCCGATATTTCGGGACCGTCGCCGGTTCCGGTTCGAAGCGCCTGCACGTCGCGGCCGACCGACTGCAACGCGTCCACCGGGAGTTCGGGCGTATCTTCGAGTAGAACCGTTCTCGTTTTCGGTGTGAGTTCGTACAGGAGCGTCCCCAGTAGCGTCGTCTTCCCCGATCCCCGGGTACCAGCGATGAGGGTCGCGGCGTTACGTTCGACAGCGACCGAGAGAAACGCCGCGACCGCTGCAGGGACGGTTCCGTTCGCGACGAGCGCCGGGAGCGTGAACTCGTCGGCGGGCTGCTCCCGGAAGGCGAAGGCGATTCCGTCCGCGACCGGATCGGTGACACCCGCGACCCGAATCCCGGTACCGTCTCCGAGCGAAGCCGTCGCGTCGACCGTCGGACTCGCCCGGGAGAACGCCCGCCCGCTGGTGCGACGAACCCGCGATGCGAGTGCTCGTGCACCATTTGGCGTGAGCTGGACGTTCGTCGGCATCGACTCTCCGTCGACGACGACGCGAATCGGGTTCGCTGCCACCGGTGACGTGACGTACACGTCGGTGACGCGCGGATCGGCGAACAGGTCCTCGAGAATCCCGTACCCGCTCGTGTGTTTCGTCAGAATATCCGTCAAGAGCGGGTCGGCCGGCCCGCCGCTGGCGTACTCGATCGCTCGAGAGGGCGCGCGGTCGCCCTCGACGACTCCCTCGGCGATCGCCTCGTATCCCTCGAGGAGCCGTCGCCGATCCGTGTCGGAGAGGGCCGTATCGACCACGTCGAGAGCATAGCGCGGAACGTCGCCAGATCGGCCGTAGATCCGCGCCTCGCTACCCGTCCGTAACGACTGGAGGTCTCTGAGATGCGCGCCGTCGTCGATCGTTCGGTCGATGAAGTACTGGCCAATAGTGAGCCCGACGGTGGCGGGTAGGACCGTCTCGTTGCGCTCGAGACCGGTCGCCGCCGCGATCAGTCCCGATTCGACGCCGATATCGGCGATCGGTCCGGCTCTCGTTCGGACCTCCGAAGCGACGGCGATCGGGTCCCGCGCAGCGGCCGCGGCCAGCCGCTCGTCGCGCTCGCCAAGAAGCGAGATGAACCGCCCGGCAGACTCGAGGAGGTCGACGCCGCGGTCGGCGTACCGGCGTTCGAGGCCGTTCGATCTGACGATAATCCGTGTGGCCGCTCGCTCGGCCAGCGCTTCGATCGCCGTTCGACGGCAGGCGGTCGCGTTCTCGAGGTCGCCATCGCAGTCGGTCGCGTCGAGAACGAGCGTCTCGTCGTCGAACGATGCGGTGCAGCCACACGACGAGGCAGTGTCGGTTCGATTTCCGAACACGCCGCCGAGGCCCAGGTCGTCGATGACCGATCGAAGGCGCGTGGTCCCGTCCGGAGACATACCGATGGTGGCAGCGGCATCCAATTTAAACTCGAGCACGGGTGGCGACAACGATCGGCGTTCGGTTCTCGTCAGCTCGGAGCGACAACACGAGTTGTACCTCACCAGCACCGTCGAGTTCGACCGATTCGTTGCCGTGTGGGTCGTTCCAGACCACCGGTTCGTCGATCACTCCGGTCCGCGTCGTTCCGTCCGCGAGAACGTACCGAACGGAGCTATACCGTCCGGTTTCCGCCACAGTGATCTCGAAATGAGTGACGGCTTCGGTCGTGAGCGAGCCTCGAGGCAATCGCACGTCGACGACTCGCTTAGGGTTCGGATGGTCGTCGGGAGAGATCTCTTCCGTTTCCACGAGGGACGTCGCCGCATCGTCGATCGCCGTAATGCTTGTTTCGACCTGCCGTTGCGTGTTCAGCGATGCACCCCGCTCGATCGCCGGGACGGCGAGGACGATGAGGGCAATCGCGAGCAAAACGGCAACGACGATCCGGATCACGGGAGCTTCGACCGAAGTGACTCAAAGATGCCGCTTCCGGGTTCGTCGTCCTCGTTCGACGCCGATTTCTCGGTCGAGCGGTCGCCGTTCGCCGGGTCCGCGAGCCGACAATCGAGCGCGTCCTGTGTGGCTTGCCTTCCGCTCCAGGTGCTATCGGCGCTCGTCGCCGTTGAGTCCGCTCGATTGTCGGAACCGGGCCCGTCCTGTCGGTTCGGACTCTCGCCTTCGCCGGTCGGTGCTGCGACGATTTCCGTGGCAGTCTGCTCGACGGAGAGCGAACCATCGGTTTGCTCGTTCGCAGTGATTGGCGGTAGTGCCCCGCGACCGTCTCCATCGGTGGCCGAGTCGGGTGCCGCGGCCGTCTTCCCTCGGATCCCCGATCCGTCGCTATCGGACGGTTCCCCTCCGCCATCTGGTGTCTCAGTTCCACGTTCGAGCGCGACGCCCTCTCGGTCGTCGGGGGCAGCCCTCACACCGTCGGAATCGCCGGTATCGCGAGAGCCAAGGACGCGCTCGAGTTCGTCGAGACGGTACTCGAGCCGATCGACAGCTGCGACGGCCCCGTTAGCCCGCTTCTCGACGGTCTCGTTCACGGATTCGACGGAGCCGACGAGTCCGTCGAATGCGTCGATTCGTCCCTCGAGATCGCCGATCCGTCGCTCGTGTGCGTCGACCCGTTCGGTGAGAGCCGCGAGATCCTCGGTGAGGGACGCAGCGTCGTCGACGGCAGCCAGTTCGAGGTCGCCGTCGACGACCGCGCGTTCGACGGTCGACAGCCGCCGTTCGATGCGTTCGATATCGCTCATGGCGAGCGTTGCCGTCCCTTCCCATTTAAACCCTGATCCGAATCGGGTTCGGATCGGTTGCCTAATTGCGGCTATCACTATCGTTTCGATCGGTAAACCGCTCGTTCACTGCGGACGATTCCGGTGAATCAGTCGCGATTGTTCGAAACGGTCGGACCGATATTTGCGTCGTCGCCGAGAATACGTACCTCCCCCAATGGCGAGCCCACCCTCTCCCACCGACCGTCGATCCGCCGACTCGAGCCCGCCGAGCGAACGTCGTGACGACGAGGATGGCATGCTCGAGCGAGCGACACCGGGGCTCGCCACCCCGATCCGCGCCGCGGGATTCTGGGCGGCGATCGCAATGCCGATTCTGTACGTCCCCGTGCTCGCGACCGGGTTGTCGTCCTCGTTCGACGGCGTTCTGTTTCTCGGACTGATCATCGGCAACCTCCTCGCGCTGTACGTCGGCCACGCCCATCGCCAGTAGCGGCGCGTGGACTACTCGCTCGAGCCTCGCGATCGAACGTGGCCGAACTCCCGTCGGATCGCCCGTCGTTTGACGAGGCAGAAGCTGACCGCGATGAGCCCGAATCCGATCAGCGTCGCGGTATCGACCACTTCGCCGAGATAGAGCCAGCCGACCACCGCGGTGACGATCGGTGCGACGTACGAGACCATGTTGATCTCGACGGCCCCCAGTCGCTCGAGCAGGTCGAAGTAGACGAGAAAGCCGATCGCGCTCGCGCCGAGCGAGAGATAGGCCAGCGCACCGATTGCCTCGGGGTGGGTCCACGCGGTCGGCTCGAGCGGCTCGCCGATCGCGACGCTGACGAGGTGTAACACGAGCGCGCCGCCGAGCATCGACCAGGCTTCCATCGTCTCGATCGGCAGCGAGGTATCGAAACGGCGGGTGAGGACGCTGCCGAGCGCGAACGCCGCCGCAGCACAGAAAACGAGCCCCTTCGCCACGATGCCGGTCGCGAGTAGGTTCGACGGATCCGGCCGAACGATGACCGCGACGCCGGCGAGGCCGACGACGACGCCGACGATGCCGACCGGGGAGAGGGCGTCTGCGGGGACGAGCGCTCGAGCGAACCCGGTGCTCAGAACCGGCGAGAGACTCACCAGGATAGCGGCGGCCGCCGCCGTGGTGTGCTGCTGGCCGACGAACAGGAAGGCGTGGTAGGCCGCGATCAGGAGCACGGCGCCGACTGCGACCTGCCGCCACTCGGCCCCGGTACGAGGCCGCCATCGATCGACGGCGACCGCGGCGTAGCCGAGCATCACGATACCGGCGATGTCGTAGCGCAACGCGGCGAACAGGATCGGCGGGATATATGAAAGCCCCGCACTGATCGCGACGAACGCCGCGCCCCACAGCGTTGCGAGCATCAGAAAGAGACCGAGATTTCGATACCGGGACACGGTGACCGTCTCGGGAGAAATCGCCTATGCGTTTCGGTTCGAAACGCCGAGAGCGGGCAGCCATTGAGCCGTCTCCGTCGTGGTCGAAAGAACCGAGATCCGTCACCGCCGAATCGCAGCCTCGGCCAGCCGTGTTACAGCGGGCCAGCCGTGTTACAGCGGCTCAGAATATGCGCGCCTCAGAGCGGCGGCCGTTCGCGAATCTCGGGTTCGTCCTCGGTCTGCCGGAACTGCTCGAGGAGGGGTTTGACGTCCTCGAATCCCGTTGCCAGCACGATGTCGCCGCTTCGCAGGTCGTATTCGATGATGTCGTAATCCTCGAGTCGCGGCAAGTGATTGTGGACTAACGAGACGTACACTCGCTGTCTGCGCTCCTTGTCGACCGCGTCGGCGTGGACGTCGAGTTTCCAAGCCGCGACCTGCGCGACGAGATCCTCGAGGTTCGCAGTTCGGTCGTCCGCTAACTGGTAGAGAAGGTACCGTCGTTCGGATTCCGCGAGGAGAGAGCACGCCGCTTCCATCCGACTGGCGTTCGTCTGGTTCATACTTCGACCAAGTACCAAGTGGTATTACACCTACCGCCAACACAGATAGGGTCCAGATCGATCGGTCGAAACCGGGATCCCCCGCTGATCGGCAGTTCGACTGTCTCAGCCTCAAAATACTCGAAATATTCACTTTTAACTGATATTCACACGTAGTTAGTTTTTCCCGAGGGGAGCGCACCCATATTGCGTCGAACGGCTGATTCCCATGTGAAACAGTGTCATCTGTTACCACGGGCGGTATCGTTAAGTGTCCAAATAACCTACGCGTTTCTATGGCCGCTCACGGCCGGCCCGCACTGCGGGACTTGTTCGACGAGTCGCCCACGCCCCACATCGCCCACCCCCCACGGACCCACCATCGTGATTTCTACGTCGCAACCGACGGGTCCTTCCGAGACTCCGGTGGCGGGCTGGGTGCCGTTATCGAAACGCGCGACGGCACGCGCGTCGCACGCGTCGCGACCGCGGATACGCCGCCGGACAACAACGTCGCCGAGTATCGGGCGTTGCATCTCGGACTTGACGTCCTCGCTGCAAGAGCGCCGCGAGACGCCGCCGTCGGCGTCCTCATCGATCACGACGCGCTCGCCAGCAACGTCAACAACGCCATCCTTGCGACTCGCCATCCCGACGGGAAATCGCCCCGTCCGGTCACCGTCCCGACCGCGACGCAGTATCACTGGCGCGGCATCCGGGCCCGACTCAACGGGTTCGACGAGGTCCGGGCCGCCCGTATCGACAGCGACCAGAACCCCGCCCACCCCCTCGCGAACGCGCCGGAGCAATACTATCACGTCAACCGGGAGCCCGACCGCTGTGTCCTCCCCGAAACGCCGGAGGCAACCGCCACCGAGTTCCCGCCGCCGTCCCGAGCCGACCGCAACGGCGGCAGTGGTGGCAGCGGCGGCGGTCGCGCCTCGGACTGATCGCGGGCCGGCGACCGTGATTTCGGAGACCGGCGTCGCCCGGAACCGCCATCGTTTTCTCACCGCTCGAGCAAGTCGTCTCCGATGAGCCTTCGCGTCGCGGTCGCCGCTCCGTTCATCCAGCACGGCGCGCGTCGCCTCAAGGAAAACGAGGTCGTCGTCGCCCTCTCGCTCGATCGGGACTGGTTCTCCCCCGATCAGGCCAAACGGTTGATCGACATTGCTACACAAGAAGGGCTCCTCGAGCGCGGTGACGACGGCCTCGAGATCACGTTCAACCCGTCGGAGGTGACGGTGCCGGAGGAGTTCGTCCCCGACGAGGACCTGCTGCGGGAACGCTCCGCGTTCGAACGCGTGCTCGATTCGCTGGTCGCCGAAGGGATGGAGAAACACGAGGCCGTCGGCGCGATCAATACGCTACAGCAGGAACTCGGCCTGACCATCGAGGCCGCCGCGGTCGTCTACGCCCGCCGTCAGGGGATCGACGTCGGTGACCTCGCCCCGATCGCCCGGGAGGCCGTGCTCGACACCGAAGACGGTTAATCCCGCCACCCCGACCGACCGGTATGGTCGAAAACCGGATCACCGACGGCCGCCGGATCGCCGAACTCCTCTCGAGCGAAATCGACGGCCGCGAGGACGGCGAACTCGCACACTTCGCCGTAACCAACGCCGATCGAGACGTCGAACCGACGGCCGACGGCGCTCGCGCCTACGACGTCACTCGCCACGACGAGCGGATCGCTCGCGTGTTCATTCACGAAGACAGGGCGCACCTCGAACTCGAGGCCGGACAGGACGTCGCGGCTGAGGCGGCAGCCGACGTGGATCTTCGGGTGCGGCCGAAGGCGACGCAGCCGCCGAGAACGCTCGTGTTCGTCGAGAGCGGCGCCGAGGTTAAGCGAGCCACGGACGTGTTACAGGCAGTGAGCCGGCGGCTCGAGGAACCCGACGCGTAGAACGAATACCGCTAAATTGGGTGTACCACAAGCGGTGGCGCGCGCTGTCGCCCGACCGAGTGCGAGCGAGGGCGGCCGACACCATTGCGCGAGGGATGAGCGAACGCAGTGAGTGAATCGGCTGGGGAGGGCGTGGCGATTCCGTGTGGCCACGATAGCAGGACACGTTGTCATACCCCATTCTATCAGAATACACGGTTCCATACACCTACCGACGCATTGGTTGGTGAGAGTACATTTGGTAAGACAACCGTCTGATAGTTCTATAACGACTTCACCTGGCAACTAGGAGGGCCTCACCCTCCCCAGCCGATTCGCTCGTTCGCTCTGCTCACTCGCTCATCCCTCGCGCAGCGTCGTGCCGCGGTTCATTGGCATTCACCGCGGCCCAGCGCGCGCCACCGCAGGCCGGTCGACCAGTCTCGAGTGATACGCCCTTCTCCTGTACTGAACGATTCCGGGGAGAGCGCAATAGCTCACCGAAAGAAAACGTCCGTCGGGCTGAAAAGGTATCACAGGGGCCGTTTCACTCGAGCGTCGCAACGAGTTCCGGAATCGTCGCTGCGATCTCCCGCTGGTCGACGTGTGTGATCGCGCGCGAATCGGGCTCGGGACCGTCCTCGAGCAGCACCTGAATCGCTCGCATCCCTGCCTCAGTCGCGCCCCGAATATCGGCCTCGACCTCGTCGCCAATGTAGACCGCGTCGGCCGGGTCGACGCCGAGTTCGCCGGTGATCGCCTCGAACGCGCGCGGATCGGGCTTCCCGGCCTCGAGTTCGCCCGTCACGAGCGCGACGTCGAAGGCATCCTCCCAGCCCAGCGTCTCGAGTTTGTCCCGCTGGGCGCGGACGGGGCCGTTGGTGAGCAGGCCGACCCGGTACTCGCCGCGCAGGTCCGCGAGCATGGCTTCGACCCCGGGGAGCGCCTCGAGGTCGTCGGCGATCGTCTCGCGGTAGGCCGTCGCGACCGCGGCCGGGTCGGTGTCGCTCTCGCTGTCCGCGAGCAGGTCGGCGAAGATTGGCTCGCGCGTCTCGGTGGTGAGGTTCCGGCGGTGGGCCGCGAGATACGCGTCACGAGTGAGCGACGGCGCACCGGTTGCGGTCGTGGCATCCTCGAGAATCGTCGCTCGATCCCGCTGGGGAACGGCGAGCGTGTAATCGAGATCGAAGACGACCGCCTGTGGCATAGGTGTGAAAGGGGACTCGAACGGGTTGAAGCTATCCCTTCGGAGACGGCATCACGCTCTCACTCCTGTACCGCCTCGGCAGAGCCAGAGCGCCGCCGCTCGAGCGCCGAGACGACGACGGGTTCGATCCGGCTCGAGTACTGCATGAGCGACGTGCCGAGGATGCTCATGACGAGGACGTAGCCGACGGTGAAGGCGTAGATCGTCTGTGCCGTTTCAGTGGCGATACCGCTGCCGGCCCCTGAGAGCGCGAGGCTTGCGATGATCAGGGAGAACTCGCCGCGGGTGGCCATCCCGAAGCCCACCCGGAGCGAGCGACGGTCGTCGAGACCGTAGATCCGGCCGCCCAGAAAACCGCTGACGAGTTTCGTCGGCGTCGTCACGACGACGGCGGCGACGATCATCCCGAGAATCGAGAGCGTGAACAGTCCCGGATCGGTGACGAGGCCGATCCAGAAGAAGAAGATCGCCGCGAAGGCGTCCCGGAGCGGCTCGAGCAGTCGCTCGAGGTCGTGGACGTGGTCGGTCGACGAGAAAGTCATGCCGACGAAGAACGCGGCAACGGCCTCGCTAACGCCCAGCGCGAGCGCGATTCCGGCGACGAGGATCGTGACGCCGAGTGCCCGGACGACGATGAACTCGTTGGTATCGGCGTCCAGAAAGCGCTGGAAGAAGCCGGTCCCGAAGGTGACGAGTGCGAGCAAGGCGAGGATGACGCCGGTCGCGATGCCGATCTGGCCGGCGGCCGCTCCGACATCGCCGCCACCCAGGACCAGCGCGGACGCGATCGTCAGGTAGACCGCGATGAACAGGTCCTCGTAGACGAGCGTCCCGAGCAGCGGTTCCGCCTCGTCGTTGGCGATCCAGCCCAGATCGATCAGCGACTTCGTGATGATCGCGCTCGAGGAGATGTAGACGATCCCGGCGGTGAGAAAGGCCGCGAGGAAACTCCCGAAGACGAGGTAGCCAAAGACCAGCCCGGTCCCAAAGTTGATCGCGAGATCGACGCTCCCCGCCTTGCCGATCCGGTCCCTGCTCGCGAGCAGTCGGTCCAGATTGAACTCGAGGCCCAGAAAGAACAACAGGAGGACGATCCCGATCTCGGCCCCGACGACGATGAAGTCCGTCTCACCGAGCGCGAGTCCGCCCAGCGCTGCCAGGAGGTCCATCCCGCCGATCGTCACCTCGGGAACGGTGACAGTGACACCGCCGATGCCGACATCGGTCCCGGCGAGCGCAGGGAGTTCACCCAGCACGTTCGATCCCAGCACCATCCCGATGATGATATAGAACGGGATCACCGACTGATCGATCCGACTCGAGAGAATGCCGGCGAACGCGACCGCGGTAAAAAGGATCCCGACGTCGACGAGCGCCGTTTCAGTCGCCACTACCGATCACCCCCGCGGCGGTACTCGTCCCGTTCACTCCTCGAACCCTGCTCCGAGCAGTTTCTCGAACTGGGCGCAGTCCTCGCGGTCGCCGATGACGACCAGCGTATCGCCGACTTCAAGGATCGTCTCCGGCGTCGGCGGCGAGATCAACGTCTCACCGCGCTGGATGGCGACGATCGAGACACCCGTCCGCTCGCGGATGTTCGCCTCGGCGAGACTCTGGCCGGCGACTTCGGCTTCCTCGGCGACGCCGTACCACTCGAGGTACGTATCATCGGAGAGCATCGTCTCCACCTGTTCGGCTTGCACCGGCTGGAAGTACGCCCCCTCCAGGATCGTGCCGATCTTCCGGGCGAGCCGGTCGGATGCTTCGAACATCTTCTCGCTGTCTGCATCCCCGTCCGCCTTCAGATAGACCTCTCGTTTCCCCGTATTGTGCGTCACGATGACGAGTCGCTCCCCGTTCTCGAGTTCGACCTCGAACTTCTTCCCGACGCCGGGGAGGTCGCTTTCGTAGACAGTCATACCGGTACGTTCGAAGCCGACGCATTAAATAGCGTGTCCTCGCGGAGATGAGCGATCGGTGCTCCCCTGCAGTGAGCGCTCCTCGGAGCCGACGACGAACTACTCTGCGAGCACCCGAGAAAACTACTCCGCGAGCACCCGAGAAAACTACTCCGCGAGCACCCGATGAAACTACTTTTCGAGCCCCTCGATGAGGAACGCTGCGGAGGCGAGGTTCGTCGCGAGCGCCGTGTCGCGAACGTCACAGATCCGCAACAGCGCCGAGATATCGGGCTCGTGTGGCTGGGCTCCAGCGGATCCCGGAGGAGGACGATCCCGTCGGGTTTCCCCGCCGCGACCTCCGAACCGATCATCAGGTCCCCGCCGAGCGGTCCTGACTCCTTGCGTTCGACCTCGAGGTCGGTCTCGTCTACGAGCCGCTGCCCGGTGGTTCCGGTCGCGATCAGCTCGTCGGTTCGCAGTTGTTCCTCGTGCGCTCGAGCGAATTCGAGGAGGTCCGGCTTCTTCGCGTCGTGGGCGATCAGTGCAACCCGAGTCATACCCGGTCCGTCCACCCCGCGGAAAATAAGCGCTCGCTCGCGGAGGCCTTCGATTTCGGGTCAGAACTCCTCGACGTGGGGCCGAACGTCGAGCTCGAGCGTCCACGCCGACCGATCCTGCGTCACGAGGTGCCAGTAGGAGTCGGCGATGGCGTCCGGATCGAGGTATTCGTCCTCGTCGCGGTCGGGCTGTAATTCCCGAACCTCCGGGGTTTCGATCTGGCCGTCGATCACGACGTGGGCGACGTGGATCCCCTCGGGTCCGAGTTCACGAGCCATGGACTCCGCCATCCCGCGCACGGCGAATTTGGCCGCGCTGAATCCGAGCGCGCCGCCGCGACCCCGAACCGCCGAGGTCGCACCGGTGAAAATGATCGTCCCGCCGTCCGCAGCGAGCATGTCGTCGACGGCCTCCTGCGAGCACAGCAGGGAGCCGTACGCCGACGTCCGCCACGCCCGTTCGAACTGGTCCGGTGAAATCTCCTGCAGTCCCGTCCACGAACCGCCGCTGGCGTGATTGACGAGGATATCGACGGAGCCAAACGTGTCGCGGACCTCCCGAAAGCCCGCCTCAACTGCGTCGGGATCCGTGACGTCCGTCGGAACGCCGAGCGCGTCGTCGCCGAGGTCGTCCGCGAGTTCCTCGAGGTAGTCTGCCGAACGGGCGAACAGCCCGACCTGACAGCCCTCGTCGACGAATTTTCGGGCGATCGATGCGCCGAGGCCGGGACCGACGCCGGCGATGACGGCTGTTTGCGTCATAGCGATAGCACGAGCGCGCGCCACAAAACAGTGGTCGTGGATCGGTTCGGAAGTCGCAGCGATCGACAGACGGCTCGAGGCGGCTATCGACTTTTGGCACTGGCGACCGACCGCCAACTATGGACGATCCCACCGAGCCCGACGATCGATCGGCGAGACACGTCTGGTCGGCCGGTCGGTATCCCGCGATGGCACCGAACATGCTGCCCGCCATCGCGCGACTGGTCAACACCGCGGGGATCGATCCGGGCAACCGCGTCCTCGACGTCGGCTGCGGGACCGGCAACGCTGTGTTGACAGCCCGTCGAGCGGGCGCGAACGTCGTCGGCCTCGATCTCGCTCACGGAATGCTCGAGTTGGCCCGTGACAACGCCTCGCTCGCCGCCGAAGCCGATATCAGCTGGCTCACCGGCGACGCCGAGGCCCTGCCCGTCCCGGACGACGCGTTCGACGTGGTCCTCTCGAACTTCGGTCACGTCTTCGCGCCGGACTCGACCCGCGCCGGCGCGGAACTCCGACGCGTGACGAAACCCGGCGGTCGAGTCTGTTTCACCGCGTGGTCGCCCAACGGCGTCGTCGGGGACCTCACGGAAGTCTTGACCGACCACGTCGCCGAAGCGCCGAGCGATCCGTGGTCGCACCTGCAGTGGGGCGAGCCTGCTTTCGTCCGCGACCAGTTTGCCGACGTCACCGACTGCTCGTTCCAGCGCCGACTGCTCGAGTTCCGATACGCCACGCCACACCACTTCTGGCGGGAGTTCGCCGAGGAGTCCGGCCCGCTTTCGCCCGTCCTCCGGCGCATGAACGACGACGACGCGCGCGCCGCGCTCCGCCGGGACGCGGTCGCCGCGCTCGAGGACTGGTTCGGTGACAACGCGATCCGCGTCGAGTACCTTCAGGTACGAGCCGTGATCGAGTAACACCGTCAGCGCGATCGCTCGCCGTCGGCGAGCGCCGAGACTCGCACGAAGTTCCTCGAGATGACGGTCACGCATCGAGTACCGTTTCACTTTCCGGAACGGGCGTTTTTGGCGCTCACTCCTGTGGCAGTGACCATGGGCGTGTTCGACAGTTGGGACGGCAAGCGCGTCGCCTGGGTCGTGCTCGGAGCAGTCCTCGCGGCGCTGATCGGCCTCGCTCTCTTCAGGTACATCGGTCCGTTCCTCTTCGCGATCTTCCTGTACTACGCGACGCGGCCGCTCTACCGACAGCTCGATCGAGTCATCGGCCATCCGAACGTGACCACGACGGCCACGATCCTGTTCGTTATCCTGCCGATGATCGCCGTCGTCGCCTACGCGGCCGTCGTCGGGCTCAGGGAACTCGATCAGCTCCTCGCCGCGAGCGACCTCGAGGCCTACCGGTCGACCCTCGAACCGTATCTGCAGCCGATTCGTCAGGGAAACATCGGCGAGCTTCGAGACGCCATCGGGAGCGGAGGCGGTGGCTCGTTTGCGGGCGCGCTTCGACAGGGCGTCCCAGGAGCCGTCGGTCGACTGCTGTCGTTCGCCGGCGAGGTGTTCTCGGTCCTCGCCCGATTCTTTCTCATGCTCACGATTCTCTTCTACCTCCTGCGGGACGACGGGAAACTGCGTCGGTGGTTCTACGAGAGTATCGACCACGACGACGATATCGTCTCGTACACTCAGGCGGTCGACGACGACCTCGAGACGGTCTTCCTCAGCAATCTGGCGGTTATCCTGGTGGCAGCCACCGCCGCCGTCGTCACGTACTACGGGCTCAATTTCGTCGCCTCGGGCGGGACCGTCGTGGGGACGCCGGTGTTGCTCTCCCTGCTCATCGGGATCGGGACGCTGATCCCGGCCGTCGGGATGAAAATCGTCTACGTCCCCTACGGGTTGGTTCTCCTCGGCGTCGCGCTGACGACCCCGAAGCCGCTCTGGCATCCGATCGCGTTCTTCGCGCTCACGTTCGTCGTCGTCGACACCATCCCCGACTTCTTCGCGCGGTCGTTCCTCTCCGCGCGCAGCGGCGTCCACATGGGTCTCGTCCTCCTCGGCTACTTCCTCGGCACGCTCGCGTTCGGCTGGTGGGGGCTGTTCCTCGGTCCGATCGTCGTCGTCCTCACGGTCCACTTCGGGGAGACGGTCTTCCCCGGACTCGCGAGCGATTTCCTCCGGGAGTGACCCTGCCGATGACTCAGCGAGGGCTCCGATACGACCGCTGGTTCAACGATGCGGATTGCAAGACATCATTAAAGACGGTTCGCGGCGAGAGGGACGATACATGAGTGACCAGGTCGTTCTCACCGCGGAAACCGCCCCGGACGCCGTCGACGAGACCCCGCCGAGTGCCAAACTCGTGCTGACGGTCCTCGCACACGAGGGAAGCCTCACCCAGTCTCGACTCGCCGAGGAGACGATGCTCCCCGCTCGAACGGTCCGTTACGCGTTACAGCAACTCGAGGAACACGACCTCGTCGACTCGCAGATATCGTTCGCGGACGCCAGACAGCACGTGTATTCTCTCAATGACGATCTGTTCCCGAAGGCGGACGCCCGAGACTAGCGTTCGTGACGGCCCGAGGGCAGCCTCGACGAGCGACCCGTTGGTTCCCGGGTGTATTGACACTGACCCACATACGTCCGCGTATGCCCGAAGACATTCGCCACAAAGGAGCCGGGATACACCGTCGACGAGGGCCTCGAGGAACTCGGCGAGCGCCTCGTTTTCCCCGAGTGGCTGGAGGACCGACGCGACGAGATCGAGGCCGGCCTGTCGGAACTCCAGCCGGAGGAGTAACGCGGCTCGATCCCGTTCTCACGACCGGCTCACGCGACCGAACTATCCTCGTCAGACGCTGCCACGAGGTGTTCGCTCCCCCAGTCTCGCATCTCCACGATGACCGGCTCGAGCGATTCGCCGAGTTCGGTCAACGAGTACTCGACGCGGACGGGCTTTTCGCTGACGATCTCGCGGTTCACGAGCCGCTTCTCCTCGAGGTCGTCCAGCGCGTCCGAGAGGACCTTGCTCGAGATGCCGTCGACCTCCTCCTCGAGCGCGTTGAACCCGAGCGGTCCGTTCTCGAGCAGTCGATGGATGATGACGGTGTGCCACTTTTTGCCGATCAGCGTCGCCGTGGAGGTGATCGGACACCAGTCCTCGCCCGAACACCAGACTTCGACTCCCCGTGTCGACTCGTCCATAGTCGGCAGTGAGGGCCCGCCGCACCATATAGTTACATCTTGTAACCTACTTACATTCAGTTACCCCTGAGTGAACAGCCGAATGGCGCTCTCGCTACCGAACCGCCGTCACCGGTAGGCGCTTACCATCTCGTAACCGAGTAACGCCATCGTTAGCTGACGTTTATGCGTGAGGGAGCGTTACCGGGTTACTATGAGTAACTCCAAAGGAACGACTCCCGAGTCGAGTACGGACGATGACCGGTACGCCGTCGCCGTCGTCGGTGGCGGCCCGGCGGGGCTGACGACCGCACTGTACGCCGCGCGTCTCGGCCACGAGACCGTCGTCTTCGACCGCGGCGGCGGCCGCGCCGCGATGATGCAGGACACGCACAACGTCATCGGGACCCCCGAATCGGTGTCGGGGGCCGACTTCCTCTCTACGGCCGTCGACCAGCTCCGGTCGTACGGCGCCGACTACCGACGGGAGTTCGTGACGGGGATCGAACGAGTCGACGACTCGTTCGCGCTCGAGACGACCGACGGCTCGGCCGTCGCGGAGCGAGTCGTCCTCGCGACTGGCTTTACTGACGAGCGACCTGAGCCGCCGCTGCCCCGAACCGGGCGCGGGCTCCACTACTGTCTACACTGTGACGCGTACATGTTCGTCGGCGAGTCGGTTTACGTGATGGGCCACAGCGAGAGCGCGGCGCACGTCGCGATGATCATGCTCAACTTCACCGACGATGTCGATCTGTTGCTCCGCGGTGACGAGCCGACCTGGAGCGATGAGACGGCGACGCTGCTCGAGGGACACCCCGTCGATATCGTCCACGAGGACGTTACCGGTGTCCGAAACGGCGACGACGGCTGGCTCGAGGCACTGGAATTCGCCGACGGAACGGTGCGGGAGTACAGAGGTGGCTTCGCGATGTACGGCAGCGAGTACAACAACGGCCTCGCAGCGTCGCTCGGTGCGGATCTGAACGACGACGGCACGGTCGCGGTCGACGACCATGGCCGAACCTCGGTCGACGGCCTCTCTGCCGTCGGCGACCTGACTCCCGGCCACAACCAGATCCCCGTCGCGATGGGACAGGGGGCGAAGGCGGGGCTCGCGATTCACAAGGGGCTCCGCACGTTCCCGAAGTCCCTCGCCGAACTCGAGGCGGAGGGCCCCGTCTCGACGAGCGACGCGCCGACGATGGCCGCCGGTCCGGGAACGGAGACGAGCGAGCAGGCCTCGACCGGGGACGATTGACGGAGCCGCGTCGGCGATGCGGTTCGCGTCTCGAATCCGGCATCGGCTGCGTTCGACCGGTAGACATCATTGGACGGTCGTTCGGGAGAAACGTTGTCCTCGGAGATATCTCTGAAACTATAGTAGTCACTGAAAGTCAATGCGTACCTGATCGCACGACTGCGTTGCGATCAGTGTATAAATCGTTTCAGTGACTACAATACCAGTGAGCGGTAGTCACCTCGAGATCGCCGACAGCGCCCGCTATTCGGGCACGTTCGGGGCGCGAGACGACCGAGCCACTGCCGATTATAGTAGCCACTGCAAGTCACTGCACATCTGATCGCACGACTGCGTTACGATCAGCGTGTAAATCGTTTCAGTGGCTACTATAGGATTCGGCTCGGCGACCCGGTCGGAACTCCCACGAATTGATTCGTATCCACCGCACAGTCCCGGCAGACCGCCGGACGTGACCGACCGCACAGACGGAAGCGTTTTTCTCTCGCGCTCACACGCCCTACACATGACAGCGCTCAGCGCACATCACGTCGGGATCACTGTCGCCAACCTCGAGGAGACGCTCGCGTTCTACCGCGACGTGCTCGATCTGCCGGTCGCCGACCGATTCAGCGTCGGCGGCGAGGCGTTCTCCGACGCCGTCGGCGTCGAGGGTGCGAGCGCGGAGTTCGCACATCTCGAGGCGGACGGTGCCCGAATCGAACTCGTCGAATACGAGCCCGAAGCGAGGGGGTCCCCGACGGCGGGGCTCAATCAACCGGGTGCTTCCCACGTCGGTCTCTCGGTCGACGACCTCGAGTCCTTCGCCGAAGCGCTCCCCGAGGACGTACCGACGCTCAGCGAGCCCCGAACGACCGAGAGCGGCACCACGATCATGTTTCTGCGAGATCCTGAAGGGAACCTGATCGAAGTGCTCGAGGCGTAACGAGTCGGAACCAGAATCGACGTTCGAACACGGCGCGAGAGGGTATCCGAGGTCGGTAGCGCCCCTTCAGGCCAGCGTCGATCGGACCTGTTCGACTTCCATGTCACATCCCGAGCAGATGCGTTTCTCGGTGGCGATATAGACGTCACCACATCGCGAGCAGTGAAAGAGATTTCCGAACGAACTCGAGACGTGATCCGCGTCCCCGTGTTCACTGTGTGGAGACTCGTCGTCCGCCGTCCCCGTCTCGTTCGTCAGCGTCGATCGGACCCGTTCGCGAAGCTGCCGCGAAAACGACATCGCGTTCTGTTGAATTCCCATACAGTGGCAAACGATTATAGGAACGAAGTAGCTGATGTCTAAAGTATTTGGAACGGTTCGGTGTAGCGTGGCACGCCACTGCTCGTCCGCTGTCGGGCCGATGGCACCAATACCGATCCGCTACCGGCCGTTGAACAGCGGATAGCAACCTTTTCGACTGTCGCGTGACCACTCTCGATATGAACTTCTTCGACCGCTTGCACGACCGCATCCGAACGGTCGACAGCGTCGTCTCGGTCGGCCTCGATCCCGACCAATCGCGCATTCCCGATCACCTGCACGAACACGACCTCCCCAGGTGGGCGTTCAACCGGCGCATCATCGACGCGACCCACGAGCACGCCGCGGTCTTCAAGCCGAACGCGGCCTTCTACGAGGACCCCGACGGCTGGCGCGCCCTCGAGGAGACCGTCGCCTACGCCCACGGGAAGGGCGTTCCCGTCCTGCTCGACGCCAAGCGCGCCGATATCGGGAACACGACGCGGCAGTACGCACGGCTGCTCGAAACCGTCGACGCGATCACCGTCAACCCCTACATGGGACGCGATTCGTTGCAGCCGTTCCTGGCGAACGAGGAGGCCGGCGTCTTCGTTCTCTGTCGGACCTCGAACCCGGGCGGCGCGGATCTACAGGACCTCGAACTCGAGACCGGCGAGTCCGTCTACGAGCGAGTGGCTGCGCTGGCTGACCTCTGGAACGAAAACGACAACGTCGGGCTCGTCGTCGGCGCGACCCAGCCCGAGGAACTCGAGGATCTCCGCGAGCAGGTGCCGGATCTCCCCTTCCTCGTCCCCGGAATCGGGGCACAGGGCGGCGACGCCGAAGCGGCGATCGAGTACGGGCTGGCCGACGGCGTCGGACTGGTCAACTCCTCGCGCGGAATCATTTTCGCCGGCGAGGGTCGTGGTGAAGAGTTCGCTACTGCCAGCGGGCAAGCCGCGAAGCGACTCAAAAAGCGGCTCAATCAGTACCGAGACGAGTAGCAGTCCGTCGATATCGAGACGAGTACTAGTTCGTCGCCTGCTCGCTGGCGTTCTACCGGTGGTCCGAATCGGCATCGACTACTCGCCCCGCGATCCGACCGCCGACCACTCGAGCGACGACTTCCACCGTGACTGGCTCCGCCGGCGGCCGCTCCTCGAGTCCGTCCAACCCCTCGACGACGGCGATGTCCATCGGACTCGAGTCGTTCGGGTGGTCGGCGACGAGGGTTCCGTCGTGCTCCTCGAGTCGGAGCCGATACGTCTCGCCGACGCCGAGTGACTCGCCGAGCAGGTCGCGTATCGAGGTCACGAGATTGCTGTCTTCGGTTTCGTCGGTCGGGTCAGAGCTGGTTGATCTCCACGTCGTCGTTCCCGGGGCTCGGCTGTGCCTGCGAGGCGCAGTCGGCACACAACCCCATGCTGTCCTCGTAGTGAACCGCACACACGAGCGTCCCGCAGTTGGAACACCGCTCCTGGGCCGGACGTGATTCACAGATCTGACAGAGACCACTGACGCTCATGACTCGAGGGACGGACTCGAGGGGCTTGAAAGCGGCCCCGGCACGTTCGGCTTGGGCGCGCGGCCACGCGACGATATCGGACACTGCAGGGCGCTTTCGCGGCGCTCGAGTCCCTGCCGGCGTAGTTTTCTTCGGTTCAGGAGTTGTACCATGTCAAACATTGTCAATACACGGGAAGGCTTTTGCCATGTGCCCCGCTACCAGGGGGTATGAGCCGTGACCGGGCTCTCCTCGAGCGAGCCCTGGACCGTGGCGAACAGGACGGTGGCAACGTCGAGTTCAAGGAACGACTGTCACGAGACGTCCACCTCGAGGGTGGACGACGGGAGAGCCTGGCCGCGCAACTCCGACACCGACTCCTTTCGGGCGACGGCGAGGCGACGTACGTCGTCGGCGTTACCGACGACGGCGGCCTCGCCGGGATCGATCCCGACACCTTCTCCGAGACGATGGACGTCCTCTCCCTGCTGGCCGAGGAGGCCGACGCACACATCGAAGACGTGCAGACCTGGGGGATTAACGAGGGTATCGTCGGCGTCGCTCAGGTTCAGGAGGGCGGCGTCCTCGAGACGGACGACGAACACGTCGTCGTCGGGACGGCGGGCCACGTCGATCACGGAAAGAGTACCCTGGTAGGCTCGCTCGTAACGGGCAAACCCGACGACGGGGACGGTGCGACGCGCGCATTCCTCGACGTACAGCCCCACGAGGTCGAACGCGGCCTTTCGGCCGATCTCTCCTACGCCGTCTACGGCTTCGACGACGACGGACCCGTTCGAGTGCGGAATCCGAACCGCAAGGCCGACCGCGCCGAAGTCGTCCAGGAGGCCGATCGACTCGTCTCCTTCGTCGACACCGTCGGCCACGAGCCGTGGCTTCGGACGACGATCCGCGGCCTCGTCGGGCAGAAACTCGACTACGGCCTGCTGGTCGTCGATGCCGACGACGGGCCGACCCGGACGACCCGCGAACATCTCGGCGTCCTGCTCGCCACGGACCTCCCGACGATCGTCGCGATCACGAAGACCGACACCGTCGACGAGGAGCGCATCGAGGAAGTCGAACGCGAGGTCGAGCGACTCCTCCGGGAGGTCGACAAATCGCCGCTACGGGTCGCCCGCCACGGCATCGACGCCGCCGTCGAGGAGGTTAGCGAACGCGTCGTTCCCATCGTCGAAACCAGTGCGATCACGATGGACGGCCTCGAGACGCTGGACGAACTGTTCGATCGACTCCCGAAAACGTCCCAGGACACCGGCGAGTTCCGGATGTACGTCGACCGAAGCTACTCGGTGACTGGCGTCGGTGCGGTCGCCTCGGGGACGGTCATGGCCGGCGAGGTCGAGGCCGGCGACGAACTCCTGCTCGGCCCGATGGCCGACGGCCGGTTCCAGGAGGTCGAGGTTCGCTCGATCGAGATGCACTATCACCGGGTCGACAAGGCCCAGGCGGGCCGGATCGTCGGGATCGCACTCAAGGGAATCACGGAGAGCGCGGTTGAGCGCGGCATGGTCCTCCTGCCCCGCGACGCCGATCCGGACCCCGTCCGGGAGTTCGAGGCCGAAGTCATGGTGCTCAATCACCCCACCCGAATCGGCGAGGGGTACGAACCGGTCGTCCACCTCGAGACGATCGGCGAGGCCGCGGCCTTCTACCCCGAAAACGGCCGACTCCTGCCGGGTGATACGGGCGAGACCACCGTCCGGTTCAAGTTCCGCCCGTACCTCGTCGAGGAGGGCCAGAAGTTCGTCTTCCGCGAGGGCCGCAGCAAGGGCGTGGGGACGGTAACCGACGTCCATCCCGCTGACTGACAGTCACTGCACACCCAATCACACGAGAGGAGCGCGGTTCGAAGCGATTGTTCCGAATTACAGAGCGTCGAGTCCGAGCAGGTCGTCCTGTACCCGCTCTCCGACCCGGATCTCGCTGTCCGCTCGCGGGTACGAACAACACAGTAACACGTAGCCGTCGTCCTCCTGTTCAGGGGTGAGCGCCGTCCCCTCGCGCCCGTCGAGTTCACCCTCGAGTAACTCGCCCGCACAGGAGGTACACATCCCGTTTCGACAGGAGTGGGGTAGCTCAAGGCCGGCACGCTCGGCCGCGTCGAGGACGTACTCGTCCGAGCCGACCGCGACGGTCTCCATCCCGTCCTCGAGGTGGAACGTGATCTCGTACATCTATATCCGCTGGCGGAGCTTGTACAGTTCCAGCGCTTCCAGACGGGGGTCGCCGGTGCCGACCTCGTCGTGCTCGAGGCTGGCACCGCTAATGCTCTCGTTGAACGAGGTGCTGACGCCCTCCTCCTCGAACGGCGAGTCCATGATGTAGGCGACGTTACCGCGCACCGTCTCGAAGCTCTGGCCGAGTTCGTCGGCGGCGTCCTCGATCGCGTCGATTACCTCGTCCTCCGAGGCGGTGAACTCCGCACCGCGGGACAGTTCCTGCAGTACTCCGACGCGGCGGTCGACCTCGCCGAAATTTCGGCCGACGTCGACTCCCGGTTCATCTTCTGATTCCGCTCGACGGCGGGCGGTCTTCCAGCCACCGATCGGCGGCGATCCGGTGGCATTTCGCTGTGATCGCTCGTAACCGCTCGAGTTCTACGACCTGAGTCAGTCCTCTCCTTCATCAGCGACGTCGAGACCGTATCCTCGCGGTATCGCGACTGGTGCGTCTTTGCACAGTTCGACCAGACGGGGGAGTCAGTTTGCGGCTCGCGATGAGGTCGGGGGTAGTGAACGGCTACCGGGACAGGTAATTGATGAGCAAAAAGGCTGCCGCCACTCCGAAGACGCCCGGAAGCGCCCAGACGAACTCCGTGACGACCCGTTCCGGATCGAGGAAGGCGTTGAGAGTGAGATTCGCCCACCCAACTACCATGAAAATGAGTAGTGCCAGTAGACTCACCTGGAGAACGAGAAGGAGGTAGGACACGTCACCCTCCAGATTGTCCGTGCGAGACTCACTGTCCGTCTGGTTCGTAGACATACCTGTTCGAAGGTGAATGATCCATTTAACAGTTGTCGTGCTAACGTGCCACATGGAATGGATTCCATACGCACACCGACAGACCGAGTAATTCCGCCAGATTTTCCCGAAAACACCCGTCGCGACCCACTGTATGGGACGGCTGTCAGACGCTGGCTGGCTGTAATATCCGCTGACCAGTGCGAATCAGTACTCGAGGATCAGTCCGTACACTAACCCGAGCGTCCCGCCGTAGAGTGCCCACGCGACGACGCCGACGAGGCCGCCGACCGTGACGTTGGGAATGGCCATCGGCACGCCTATCGCGACCGTCAACCAGACGGGCACCAGAAAGAGGGAGAGGACCACGCCCACGACGACCCCGTAGCCGTTGCCGAGCGCGAGCGTCGTCGTCGTGAGCGCGGATCGCTTGAGCAGCGGGACGAGGAGTTTCTGGAGGTACTCGTTGCGACTTGAGAGCAGCATGACCTTCGAGACGAACGCGTCGATCGAACTCGAGACGAAGACGCTGAACGGCAGCGCGAACAGCACCCCGAGCGCGAACATCGCGAGCCAGCCGCCGTTCAGGGTCGGGACGCCGAAGGTCGCGCCGATCCGCCTGATCGCGTCGGTATCGTACAACTGGATCACCAGCGCGGCCTGAAAGCCGCCGGCGAGCCCGCCCGCGACGGCGGCTCCAGTCTCTCGAGCGTCGAACTCGAGGGACTCGATCGTCTCGATGAGCGAGGCCGGCGCGAGGCGAGACGACGGCTCGTCGGGGTCGGCGTTCGAGCCGGCGTCGGGCCCGGTGCTGGCGTTGGAATCTGCCATCGTCGATGCCTATCCATCGGTCATCGGTGACGTGCCTCAGCCTTGTTCCGCATATCCGCGGTGGTTTATACCGTCACGCGCGGTTGCCGGACATGATGTCTAAGCTAAGTTTCTCGACTGGGAGACCAAAATCATTTACTACGGGATGTGGGCCGAAACCATATGAGCGAATTATTCGCGCGACGTCTCAGCGGCAAACCGATCGTCGGAATCGACGGCACCGACTACGGGACGCTCGCTACCATCACGATGGATCCCGAATCCGGCTCCCTCCGCGATCTCGTCGTCGACTCCGACAGCGGCCCGTCGTCCGTGATCACCAGCCTCTCTGACGATGACGGTCGACTGCGGATCCCCGTCAGCAACATCGAAACGGTGAACGATCGGATCGTCGTTCGATCCGACGGCTGACACGGTCTGTTGGAACGATGTCCCCGGAGCAACCGCAGGACGGTTCGCGGTCGCTCCGGAAATGACTTACAACGGTCCGTGTAGGGCCCGCGCGGCTCACGGCATCGCAGCCGACGGGGCCGATGAAACCGAGAAAACCGATCGGAACCGAATCGCGAGCGAGCCGACCGCTCAGTAGGCGCTCATTCCGGTCAGCTCCTTGCCGACGATGAGCTTCTGGATTTCGGTGGTTCCGTCCGGGATCGTCATCACGCGGGCGTCCCGATAGTAGCGCTCCATGCGGTTCTCGAGGTCCAGCCCCGACGCGCCCAGCACCTGCAGCGCGTCGCTGGTCGCGTCGATCGACTGTTCGCAGGCGTACCCCTTCGCGAGCGAGGAGCGGAGTCGAGCATCCGGATCCCCGTCGACGAGCGCTTCGGCGGCGCTGCGGGAGAGGCCGCGCGAGGTCTCGATCGCCGTCCGAACGTCGTAGAGCTTCTCCTGAACCAGCTGGTGCTGGCCGATCGGTTCGCCGAACGTCTCGCGCTCTTGGGCGTACGCCAGCGCGTCCTCGAACGCCGCCTCCATGATCCCGACCGCCATGAACGCCATCCCCGTTCGCATGAACGAGAACATGACGACTCGCTCGACCGGACCGAAGAGACGGTCAGCGATACCGTCGACCACACCGACGGAACGGTCAACGAAACGGTTGACCACGTCGAGAACACCACCGGAGACGTGACGGAGAGGGTCACCAGCGAACCGAGCGAGTCAGACGAACGGCTCGTCGAATCGACCGAAGAGACGGGCGATCAGACGGCGGAGACCGTCAATGAGACCGGTGATCACGTCGAAGAGACGGCCACCGAAACCGGTGATCACCTCGAGGAAACGACTGTGGAATCGACTGACTTCCTTCGAGAAACGACCGAAGAGACGACGGAGCCGCTGAGCTATAGTAGTCGTTGAAACGATTTACTCACCGCTTGCACTCGAGCGGCCAGCACCGTCCGTGCTGGCCGCTGATTCGCGAGCGGGAGTGCAATGACTTTCAACGACTACTACAGTATGCAGACGCACGCAATCGGAAGCGACGTTCAGAAACGTGGTGAGAGTGAGAGATGAGCGAATACGAGACGGTCGGCGTCGAAGCGAACGACACATCGATCGAGGCGGTCGACACGTAGATCGTCGTCGGTGCCGCCACAGTCGGCGTTCTCGTCAATCTCACCGGACTGATGGTCCCGCTACTCACTCGTATCGGTGGGGGTGTCGTCGCCGGGTTCATCGCCGCGTACGCCGTCGGTCGAATCGTCCCCGGCATCGGTCACGCGGTGATCGCGAGCGCGATCGGCGGCGGAGTCGCTAGAACGGTGACGGCGTTCCTCGGGACGCTTCTCGGACTGTACAACGAACCGCCGCTGCTGGTACTCACGTCGATCGGCCCGATCAGCCCGATGCTCACGGGACTCGGACTGCCGAGCGTCGTTCTGATCGTGCTCGCCTTCTCGGTGCTGACCGCCATCGACGGGTTCGTCGGCGGACTGGTCGGTAGCGGGCTGCGAGCGCTTCTCCCCTGATGAGACAGATCGCAACGCGTCCATCGCTACCGCTCGACTCCCGTGTCGAAACCGGACTAGGCGACCCGCCCGACGGTGACGAAAAACGGGACCGTTTCCGCGCGACGATACTCCTTCGCCCCCATCTGCTCGACGACGGTTCGCCCCATCTCCCGCCACGAACTGCGGAGGTCGTCGTACTCCGACTCGGTCACCGCCCCCGAGAGGATGGTCTCCCGGTCGTCGGCCAGCCCATCGCCGGTCGCCTTCCGGCGGGCCGCCATCAGCGCGCCGTCGCTATACGGCGGTTCGACCGTTCGAACGTGGTCGTACCGGCGAGTTTCGAGCACCTCGAGCCCCGCCGTCTCGAACGCGTCGCGAGCGCCGGCCCCGAGCGCCACGTCCGTGTCCACGCCCTCGAGGTAGGCCCGCCGCGCCCGTCGCTCGAGTCGGCCTTCCGCGTCGACGCTCGAGTCGATCTCGACCGCGGCGTTGTCGGGTTCGACGGCCGCGACGAGATCGGTGGAGACGCGTGCGAACTCCTCGAGCGCGGCCGTTGGATCGGGGAGATTGATCAGGAGTGCCTGACAGACCACGAGATCGAAGGTATCGTCGGGAAACGGTAGCTGAACGGCGTCGCCGGCAACGGTGGGAACGTGCTCGCTCGCGACCGCGAGCAGGTCGGAATCCGCGTCACAGCCGATCACCTCGCCCGGCGACTCTGTCGCGAGGACGCGGCTCAACTCGCCGGTTCCACAGCCCACGTCCAGAACCCGGTCGCGAGAGTCGAGGGCGAGCGGCTCGAGCGCGTCGCGGGAATCGGCCCACATCCCCTCGCGGGTCCGACTGAGATAGGATTCGGAGAACTCGCGCACGGACGGCGTTTCGAGCGTCTCGAGTAAAAACGGGTCGATTTCTCGGATCCGCTGCAGGTCTGTGACGTTCAGCGCTACCCTGGCGATTTTGGCTACTCGTCGTCGCGAAGCTCTTTGACCCGCTGAATGTTCCACGCGAAGCCGCGGCCGTCCTCCGTCGGCGTCTCGAGCGCGAAGGGGAGCTCCCGAAGATCCGGATGGTTCACGATGGCCTTCATCCCGTCCTCGCCGATGTAGCCCTCGCCGATGTGGGCGTGCTCGTCCTTGTGCGTGCCCACGTCGTGTTTCGAGTCGTTGAGGTGGATGTACTCGAGGTGCTCGAGTCCGACTACGTCGTCGAAGCGGCCGATGGTCTCGTCGACAGCCTCGGGCGTCGTCAGGTCGTTGCCCGCGACGAGCGTGTGAGCGGTGTCGATGCAGATGCCGATATCGGTCTCGGTGCGGTCGATGATCCCCGCGAGGTGCGCGAACTCGCCGCCCAGCTTGGTCCCGCTGCCCGCGTCGGACTCGATGAGGATCCGAACGTCGTCGGGCACCTCAAGGTCGTCGATGACGCTCGCGGCGTTGTCCAGTCCGCCCTCGACGCCCGCGCCGGTGTGGGCTCCGAGGTGGACGTTGACGTACGGAATCCCGAGTCGCTCGGCGGCGTCGAGTTCCGCCTGCATGCTCTCCATGGACTTCCGGCGGAGGTCGTCTTTCGGCGTGCAGAGATTGACGAGATAAGCCGAGTGGATGACCCACGGCCCCTCGAGTCGGTCGTCGCTCGCTTCCCGGAAGCCCGCGGCCACCTCGTCGCTGATCTCGGGCTGTGCCCAGACCTGCGGCGAGGTGGTAAACACCTGCCCACAGTTGCCGCCAAAGGCGGTCTGGCGGTGGACCGCGTTGCGGAGATCGTCATAGGGCGGTGTTTCCTCGTCGGACGAGACGCGCGAACCGGAGATCGAAACGTGTGCGCCGACCTTCATCGTCATGGATTCCCGTCAGTACCGGGTCGTGATAGGTATAACGGAGCGCCTCGAGTTCGGACGGCATCTCCATATCGGCCAATAGACGTGCGGTGGCGCGTGCCGCGCTACGGTTCGCCACTGGCGGACCGTCGATCGAATCCGCGCGAGGTCTTCGTGAACGAGTGAACGAAGGCGTGGAAGACGGAAGCGTCTTCCTGTGGATGAGCGAGGGAAGTATGACCGAGCGAATCGGCTGGGGAGGGTGTGGAAATACCTAGCTGCCAGTATGAGAACCGGTGATCGATTCTGAACTGCCTGGTTAAATCATACCGGAGTAACGGCTGTCACCTGCTTCTGGCAACTAGGGATACCACGTCCCCCCCAGCCGATTCGCTCACTCCGTTCGCTCATCCCTCGCGCGGTGTTCTCCTGCGATTCACTGATCGTTCATCGCAGGACAGCACGCGCCACCGCAGCAATCGTTCGAGCCCGTCTACGAGACGCCGGTCAATCGCCGACGGTCACTGGTTGTCCACCTCGAGCACCTCCCGATCCCGAACCCACGAATCTGTCCCAAACTTCCGGTCGGCGAGGTCCCGAGCAGCCTCGAGTTCGCCGTCGTTCCAAGTCGACTCCCCGGCGTCACACCAGTCCTGCAGTGCCTCGGCGATCGTCGCAACCGCGTCGTCGCGATCAATCCCCACTTCGTCATGAATGCTCGTCACCCGATCGGTGAACGTCGATTCCGCGAGTTCGGTATCGAAGACACCGACGTGTTTCCGGGGCTCGAGATCGTAGCTGATCGACCCGTGCTGGATGACGACATCGCGCTGGCGGTACTGGGCGTTGCCGCTGATCTTCCCCGCGCTCGCGTTTGCGCCCGCCCCCGCGGGCGCGACGATGTCGTGTGCCGGATTGATGTCCCGCAGATAGCACGAGGGCTGATAGATCGCGTCCTGTTCGGCCGACGCGAAGGCAGCGTCGACGCCCATCCGGTCGAACGCCTCGAGAATGGGTTCGCAGAACAGTTCGTAACAGTCCATCAGCTTCCCCGGAACCTCGTCGGCGGGAGCCACGATCGTGTACGAAATATCGGCGTCCCGATCATGATAGATGCCGCCGCCACCGGTCTGGCGACGGGTAACGTCGATCCCCTCCCGTTCGCAGAACGCCCAGTCGACCGTGTCGGCATCCTGCCGGTACCCCAACGAGAGCGTGCTCGGCTCCCACGAGTACGTGCGGACGGTTCGAACGTCGTCCTCGAGGGCCGTTCGTGCGGCGATCTCCTCGAGGGCCATCTGCGTCGCCCCATTCCGAGGTTCGTCCCGGATCAGTCGCCAGTCCCGATCCGCGAGGTCCGCGAGGTCCGTATCGGTCGAACGGTCTGTGGCGTCGCTCATACCCCCCAGTCGCACTCGAGGGGGTTAGAGGTAGGGTTCGGACGGCCCGTGGACCTGACTCCGGAACGGAACCGTGTCCGCAGACGGGTCACCTGCGTGTTCGATTCCCAGTTCCCAAGAACGGCCCGAGATATTTATTTTCTGTCATGAGTTTGGTCAGCGTATCGATGGCGATGATCTCGGAACGCGTTGCGGACGGCGTCTACCGGTGCGGGAGCGAGCGAGTGAACTGGTACCTCCTGGAGACGGCCGACGGCATCACGGTCGTCGATACCGGCTTTCCGGCACACTGGGAACAGTTCGACAGTCAACTCGAGACGATGGGCTACGGCGTGGCGGACGTCGACGCCTGCATACTGACGCACGCCCATCCCGATCACGCGGGGTTCGCCGAGCGACTCCACAGGGAAGCCGGGGTCCCAGTGTGGGTCCACGAAGCCGACGCCGCACACGCTCGAGGCGACGCCGAGGTGCCCCTCACCGAGGGGCTCGTTCGCCTCTGGCGGCCGGAACTCGCCCGATACGCGGTCGAGTTCGTTCGCTCAGGTGGCCTCTCTGTCCCGCCGCTGACGACGTTTCGGACGGTCGTGGACGGCGAGACGCTCGACGTGCCGGGTTCGCCGCGAGTCGTTCACACCCCCGGTCACAACGAGGGACACGTCGCGTACCACTTCCCGGAGCAGGAGGCCCTCTTCTGCGGCGATGAACTCGTCACGACCGATTTCGTCGCCGGTCGCGGCCACCGGCCGCAACTGCTCGCCGACTGGTTCAACCCGGATCACGACCGCGCGTATGAGTCGCTGTCCCGACTCGAGTCGATCGGCGAGGTCCTTATCCTGCCGGGCCATGGCGAGCCGTGGCACGGTCACACCGAGACGGCCGTCGAACTCGCTCGAGAGCGAGAAAAACGGAAGTAACGATTCATCCGCGAACAGCGATACCCGTCAAACCGACGCCCGTTCGTCGAGAGCACGCTGAAATCCGACACGAACACGCACAGTGAACGGACTGCCATCCGGAGGAAGTAGAACGGTAGGGGTGGCTGATTTAGTATATCGGTATATGATTTATAGTATGATGGCGTGTCAGTAGCCCAGCCGACGAGAGCGATGGACACGACTCCCTCGCCGACTGTGACGCACTCGGGCGCTCGTCACGCCGTTTTTACGTACCCGGCGGCTATCCACCCGTATGGTGCGCAACGTCGCCGGGTTACTCCCGGAACTCGAGGCGGAGGACTTCTATCTCCTCTCGGGGGTCGAACAGGGGATGCGGTTCTCCGAGTGGGTCCAGCGGGAGAAGCTCCCGAAGTTCTCCGATCTGAGCGAGGAGGAAGTCAAGTATCGACTCGGGCGCTGTCTCGAGCGCGGACTGATCGAGAAGAAGACGATCCAGTACGAGGGGTACACCCTCCAGTTCGAGGGCTACGATACCCTGGCCCTGCGAGCGCTCGTCGAACAGGACATCATTTCCGAGTTCGGCTCGCCGCTGGGCGTCGGCAAGGAGAGCGACGTCTACGAGGTCAAGTCGTACAAGCCACTGGCGCTGAAGTATCACCGCGAGGGCTATACGAACTTCCGGAAGGTCCACAAGGAGCGCGATTACACATCGGAGAACGACCACGTCTCCTGGATGTACACCGCCCGAAAGGCCGCCGAGCGCGAACACGGCATCCTCGAGGAACTCTATCCCGATGTCGCGGTGCCACAGCCGATCGGCCAGAACCGCCACGCCATCGTGATGGAGAAAATGGACGGCGTCGAGCTTTCCCAGACCCGACTCGAGGACGAGCAAGTCCTGGGCGTTCTCGATCTCCTGCTCTCTGAGGTCTCGCGCGCGTACGCGAAGGGGTATGTCCACGCCGACATGAGCGAGTACAACGTCTTCGTCAACGAAGAGGGCGTGACGGTCTTCGACTGGCCCCAGGCAGTTCCGACGGACCACGAGAACGCCGACGAGTTCCTCCGGCGCGATCTGACCAACATCGTCGGTTACTTCCGGCGCAAGTACCCCCAGCACGTCCCCGACGAACTCGAGAGCGACGAACTCGCCGAAGCAATCGACGACGACTCGTTCGAGACAGTCGCCGAATTCGTCTGAGACCCCTGATTTTCTGCACGTGGCGGTTCGAGCTGATTCCACCCGATACCGGAGCCGTGCGTCTCGACTCCGTCTACGGGGTGTCGGAGTCGGGGTATCGGACGGATACCTCCGGAAACGACAGTGAGTGGACGATCGCCGCGAAAAGCGCTCTCCGCCCCAATCAGTACACGGCTCGCCCACCCGACGGCTTCGAGCAGCGTTTCGAAATCGGTCGCGCAGCGTAAATCGACGGAATTCGGCTCTCCATTCGGGCCAATAAATTTCATACCGCTATATGAAATCCGGAAACGTGTGATACTCGCCCGTTCGAGCAGCGGGCGTTCGAAACGCTCGAGTACCGTCTCAGGCAGCCATCCCGGCGGACCCCGGTCGTGGCTCCGGATTAGCGGGGTGCTCGAGACCGCGAAGCTGGTCGTACGCGCGGGCGGTAGTCGCGATAGTGTACACTGTGACGACTGCAGCGATTCCGAGGCCGAACAGGCGAAGGCGACTTCCCCGGGTCAGCGTCCAGCTGCTTCACGCCCGGACGAAGTTCTGATCTTCGATCGTGACGAACGCGCTCCAGTAGCAGCGGCTGACGAAAGACACGTGAGAAATACGCACCAGCCCGTATATAGTGGCTACTACACAAACCCCGAATATCGGCGCCTCAACCGCTGTATCAGTCCAAAACGAGATATAGAGAGATGTACTGTCGGATCGGTTTTGGGTAAATAGTAACAACTGCAACTAGTTACACACTGATCGCACAGCTGTCGTGCGATCAGGTGTGCAGTGACTTGCAGTGGCTACTATAATTAGCGGCACTATCGCTATGAGAGACGCCCGACTACACGTTCGTCCGCGGCGGCGGTTTACGCGACACTCACACGGAAGACAGGACGATCAGACGGAACCGCTTCCGTGTGCATCCGTGTAAGAAGTCCGCTCTCGGTTCCTGGCAGCCGGTCACTTCCAGTGTGTGTCTCGAAACCCGATGAATGGAGACCTTGATCAGGATCAGATCCGTAGCCCAACATATGAGTGGCACTCACAAGCAAGATATTGACAGCATCGGTATCTGGGGCGGTGGCGTCACGAGTGGACTCATCGCCGGTATCGCTATGGGGCTGGTCCTTCACCTGGGCGGGAACCAGATCGAACTACTCGGCGGACTCGCAACGGAGCCCAGCACGGCGATCGGCGTCGGCTGGACGATTCACCTGATGATCAGCGTCGTTTTCGGGCTGCTGTTCGCCGCCGTCGCCTCGAGGTCGTTCGTCCGGCAGCAGATCGGCTCGTTCGGCGATTACATCATCATGGGGCTCGTCTTCGGTGCGGTCATCGGGCTCTTCGCCGGCGGCGTCGTGTTTCCACTGGCGATGGAACGGGCCGGCGTCGCGGCATTGCCGCTGCCGTTCCTCCCCGTTTCGGGAGCCACAGGAGAACTCGTCAGCGCGCTCGTGTTCGGCCTCGGCCATCTCGTCTACGGGCTGGTCCTTGGAGTCGTCTTCGCGACGATCAACGGGATTACGCCCGGCGGCGTTCGCGAGCGCGTCCCGGTGCGGTAATCCGTCGGCGCGATAGGCGGGCGTTCGCCCGTCTCGCTGGAACCATTCCGGATCGGAGTTCGAAGCCCTTATACTCGAGAGTTGGGTAGGTTCGGTAGACTCGCTGGTTCGCGCGGGCATCAGCGGGCACCTGTACGACGTCACGTCACAGGTCGGGATGTGATCCGCGGGGCGCGCGCCCCGGTCGGGATTGAACCACGCAACGCCCGCGGGTGAATACAATGGCAAAAAGCTTCTATTCCCACATCAAGGACGCATGGAAGGACCCCGACGACGGCAAGCTCGGGGAACTGCAGTGGCAGCGCAAGCAGGAGTGGCGCGATCAGGGCGCGATCGAACGGATCGATCGCCCGACGCGACTCGACAAGGCGCGCGAACTCGGCTACAAGGCGAAACAGGGCATCATCGTGACCCGGGTCTCGGTCCGCAAAGGGACCGCCCGGAAACAGCGACATAAGGCCGGTCGGCGCTCGAAGCGCCAGGGTGTCAACCGCATCGGGCGGCGCAAGAACATCCAGCGCATCGGTGAAGAGCGCGTCTCCCGGAAATATCCCAACCTGCGCGTACTCAACAGTTACTGGGTCGGGGAAGACGGCTCGCAGAAGTGGTTCGAGATGATCCTCGTGGATCCGAACCACCCCGCGATCGAGAACGACGACGATCTCAACTGGATCTGCGACGACGACCACACGAACCGCGCGTTCCGCGGACTCACCAACGCCGGCAAATCGAACCGAGGCCTCAACAACCGCGGTAAAGGCGCAGAGAAGGTCCGCCCGTCCAACAACGGCGGCAAAGGCCGCGCGAAGTAACGCGGACAGTCATCGCAGCCGATTTCACGTCGATTTTTCTGCGCTTCGACTCGAGCGCGATCGCACAGTCACCAGTTCGCCGACCCCGACAGCATCGCCGAGCGCCGGCCACGCGATGGTCGAGACGGGCACTACGTGACCCACTGTCGTGCCAGCGATGTGCCGTGTTCTCAGGTCGCCGCGTTCTCGATCGATCGCGTCCAGGTGCTCGATCAGGAGGGCCGGGTCGACGAGTCCGTTGGGGCACCCATCGAACGGGTGACGGGGATCGAATTCGGACGGCAATCGAATGCGTACTCGCTCCGTAGGAGTATCCGATTCCCAACTCGCCGGGTCCAGAGGTGGACTTATTCCATCAGCGCGCGTATGATCCCGTATGGCACAACACGTTCTCGTGGCGGTCGACGACTCGAATCAGTCTACTGAAGCGCTCGAGTTCGCCTGTACGGAGTATCCGGAGGCAACGATCACCGCGCTCTACGTCCTCGATCCGGGCGATTTCTACGCGGTCAGCGGCATCGAAGGGACCGCGATGGCAAACTACGACGAGGTACAGGGCCACCACGAGGAGCGAGCCGAAAACATCCTCGAGACGGCGCGCGAACAGGCGGCCGAACACGGCGTCGAACTCGAGACGGAGCACATCCTCGGGGGCGTTTCGCGATCGATCGTGGATTACGCCGCCGAACACGACATCGACCACATCGTCGTCGGCAGCCACGGCCGGACGGGCGCGAGTCGAATCCTCCTCGGCAGCGTCGCAGAGACGGTCGCCCGTCGGTCGCCAGTGCCGGTGACGATCGTTCGGTGATCGTTCGTCGCCGTCGGAGTCCGTACTGCAAACACTGACAGCGAATATACGGCGTAGCGGGCGCAGCGACTGCTGGTCAAGTAGTGTGACGTGAAACGGAACGATAAGAGACGGTGCTGATTAGACCGAGACGGTCTGGCCTTCCTGTTCGGATTCGGTCGAGCGCATGTCCAGATCGGCCTTCAGGGCCTCGATGGCCTCCTCGGGGTCGGTTTCGGAGTCAAAGACCCGATCGAAGCCCATCTTCCGGAAGAACGACCGCGTCTCGTCGAAGTCGTCCTGTCCGACGGCGAGATTGCCGCCGATGTAGGTCGTGACATCGATGTCGGATTCGGCAATTCGCTGGTGGAAGCCATCGCAGTCCTGTTTGGCGTGGCCGTAGAGCGATGAGACGAGTACAGCCTCGGCGTCGTTGGCGGACGCGGCTTCGACGAACTCCTCCTGGGAACTCTGCACGCCCAGGTTGACGACGTCGAATCCGGCTGCCTCCAGCGCCTGTTCCAGGATGGTAATCCCGACGACGTGTGCGTCGGACCCGATCACGCCGAGGATGACTGTCTTCGTCATGTGCGTACCTCCACTAACTGGCGGCACCACTATAAACCTAATGATTAATAATGTGGCAACCGTTCGCACGGTTCCCGTCGGGCGATTACTCGGCAGCTGTTGGCGAACGAATCGATCGACGAGTCGTCCGTTCGGTCTCGAGGACGATCGCCGTCCGATCGTCACGTCGGGGATCGAAACTCGAGTCACTCGGGCACCCGGTCGGGCGGATTGCCGTACCGGGTTCCTGGCGCAACTGCGGCCGTCCGACTGCGGCCGTCCAACGACTGAACTGAACACGATGGACAGCAGTCCGTATCAGACGCTGACGAGCGAGCCGATCGGGGCGTCGGTGCGTTCGCGGGCGCGCCGAATGCCGTCCTCGCCGGCAGCGATGAGCGCGAAGACGCCGGCGACCTCGGCCTCAGCGGTGTGGGCGATGTCCAAGAGGAGTTCCTGAGTCTCGCCCGAGCGAATGAGGTCGTCGACGACCAGTACCGATTCGCCCGGATCGATCGCGGAGGCGGGCAGATAGTAGGTGAGTTCGATTCCGGACTGGAGTCGCTGGCGGGCCTCGATGAACTCCTCGACGGCGGTCTCCTTTTGCTTTTTCGCGTAGGCACACCGGACGCCGTAGTAGCTCGCGAGCGCGGCCGCGAGCGTGATCCCGTCGGTCGCGGCGGTGAGGACGACGTCGGGTCGCTCGAAGTCGAAACCGTTGGCCACGACCGGGGCGGCCAGATCGAGGAAGGGCTGATCGAAGACGGTCGCCGAATTGTCCACGTATCCCTCGTCGTCGACGCGGATGCGCGCGTCGAGCTCCTCGGCTAACGCCTCCCGGCCGAGCTCGTCGACGACCTCGCGCGCGCGATCGGTACCGGGAAGGACGTGCCCGTTGACGTATCGGTTGAGATCGCCCGCAGGCAGCTCCGTCGTCTCGGCGAGTTCGTCGTAGGTCCGCGTCTCCTTCAACATCCGCAACACGTCGACGGCCCGCAACTGGAGGGCTGCCTTCTCGGCTCTGTTCATACGGATATGCACGATTCCGCAACTATGGGTATTACGATCGAATTCCACTCGTGAAATCAGCACGAATGTGGTTCGTACTCAGGCGGGGAGTGTCTCACTCGAGTGATTCCGAACGAGCGACCGAGAGGGCCGAACGAACCGCCGATGCTTCAGAACGAGCGGCTACTGTGGTACCACACTGGGTGAGAAAAACCGAAAAACGGGGTAGCGGTCGTTACTGCAGGAAGTCCGGTTCGGTCCGCTGTTCCTCGATTTCGTCCTCGAGATGGCTCTGGAACGCCTCGATCGCAACATCGTACTCCTGGTCCTCGAAGCGGTCCCGGACCGAGATATTACCGTCGTCTTCCTCGTTGTCGCCGACGATGATCTGATAGGGCACTCGATCGTCGTGGGCGGCGCGGATCTTCCGCTCTAGGGTGCTGTCGCGGCCGTCGACCTCGACGCGGAAGTCGTCGAACTCGTTGGCGACGCGGTGGGCGTAACCGAGATTGTCGTCGGAGATGGGCAGCACGCGGACCTGTTCGGGCGCGAGCCAGAGCGGGAATCGACCCTCGTAGTGCTCGATGAGCATCATGAAGAACCGCTCGTAGCTGCCGTACAGCGCGCGGTGTATCATGACGGGGCGGTGTTCCTCGTTGTCCTCGCCGACGTAGTTCAGGTCGAAGCGCTCGGGCATGTTGAAGTCCAACTGGACCGTCGGGCCGTCCCACGAGCGGCCGATCGCATCCTCGAACGCGAAGTCGATCTTCGGCCCGTAGAACGCCCCGTCACCCTCCTCGATCTCGTACTCGTGGCCGTGAGAGTCGAGGACGCTCTCGAGTTGCTCCTCGGCGCGGTCCCAGATTTCGTCGCTCCCGACCGACTTCTCGGGGCGCGTGGCCAGTGCCATCTCGTACTCGAGGTCGAACGTATCCAGTACGTCCGTGATCATGTCCATGATCTGTTCGACTTCCGACTTGATCTGCTCGGGGCGGACGAAGAGGTGGCCGTCGTCGATCGTGAAGGCCCAGACCCGCGAGAGCCCGGAGAGTTCGCCGCGTTGCTCTTTGCGATAGACCTTCCCGTTTTCCGCATAGCGGATCGGCAGGTCGCGGTAGCTCCAGGAGTGATCCTGGAAGATGGCGGCGTGGCCGGGACAGTTCATCGGCTTCAGGCCGAACTCGTCGTCGCCGACGTCGAAGATGAACATGTCGTCCTGATAGTTCTCGTAGTGACCCGAGCGGTGCCAGAGGTCCGTCTTGAAGACGTGGGGCGTCTCAACGTAATCGTAGCCCGCGTCTTCGTTGAGATCCTCGACGAATCCCTCGAGTTCCTTGAGCACGGTCTTCCCGGCGGGATGGTAGAGCGGCAGGCCGGGCCCCGTCACGTCCTGAATCGAGAAGAGATCCATTTCGTTGCCGATCCGGCGGTGATCGCGCTTCTCGGCTTCTTGCTTGCGATTGAGGAAGTCTTCGAGGTCGCTCTCGTCCTCGAAGGCGGTGCCGTAGATGCGCGTCTGCATCGTGTTCTCCTCGTCGCCGCGCCAGTAGGCGCCCGCGATCTCGAGCAGTTCGACGGCACCGATCTCGCCCGTCGACTCGACGTGCGGGCCGGCACAGAGGTCCTCCCACTCGCCCTGCCTGTAAAACGTGACCGTGTCTCCCTCCTCGGCGAACTCAGCGAGGAGTTCGAGCTTGTAGGGCTCGTCGGCCAGTCGTTCCTCGGCCTCCTCGATCGAGACGACCTCACGCTCGATCTCGAAGTCCTCGGCGATAATCTCTTCCATTTCGTCCTCGAGGTCGGCGAGATCTTCCTCGTCGATATCGAGGTTGTCGAAGTCGTAGTAGAAGCCCTCGTCCGTCGGCGGGCCGATGGCCAGATCGACGTCGTCGTAGTGGCGTTCGACGGCCTGGGCGAGACAGTGCGAGGCGGAGTGGCGCATGACCTGCAGGTACTCCTCGGATTGGTCCGTGACGATCTCGAGTTCGGCGCCGTCGTAGACCGGTTGCTCCTTGGCGACGAGGTCGCCGTCGAGTTTGCCGGCGACCGTGTCGCTGCCGAGTCCGGGGCCGATCTCGTAGGCGCAGTCCTCGACCGTCGCGTCTTCGGCGACCTCGAGTTCCGATCCGTCGGGTAGTACGACCGCTATCTGCCGCTGTGAATCTGATTCTGACATGACTGTGGATGTGGTGAAAATCCCGGTGGCGTGTCCGCGCCGTCCCGCACATGGTCGGCCGTGGCCGACACAATACGCGGTAGGTGGGAATTAGAAACGGGCAAACGCCCCTGTAAAGCGGACACCTACCATCGTAGCTACGGCTACTCTCGAGCGGGATAAAAGTATTATGATGGGGCCGAGTCGGTCAGAACTGGTCGATCGTCGTTGCGATCGTCTCGTCGGCACCGATCTCGTTTTCGATCTCGGACGGGTCCGGTGCGGGAAACGTGACCTCGGGATCGGCATCGGTGACCTGTTCGACCAGCGTCTCGAGTTCATCGAACAGCGCCGGATGGTCACCCGAGCCCGTAATGTGACACCACGCTCGCGTCCGTGTAATTCCGACGAACGCCTCGTTTCTCGGCTTGACGCGGTTGTCGTGCCAGTAGGGATCCGGATCGTCGAGGTAGTCGATTCCGAGCAGGTACACCGACGCGGCCTCGTTCCCCTTGGCCCGATTAATTCCCGAGATCGTCACTGCATCATCCTCTCTGAAAACGCTCGTGTTGCCCTCCCAGACGAGGTTCACCTCGAGCGAGCGCTCGGTCAATCGATCGGCCAGTTTCGCTCCGGTTGAGCGGATCGCAGACGGCGTGCCAAGCGGGATGACCAAGACGTTCGTCGGATCGATTCCGTGCTCGAGGACATCGGCGACGATCGCGTCAGCGACCGCGTCTAATTCGGCCGATTCCCGATCGAACAAATCGAACGTGACGAACGGTTTCGCTTCGGGATAGTCGGCGAGCGGATGCGGAGAATGTTCGTCGGGTCGATGGATCGAGACCGGTTCGCCTGTTCGGCGGAAATCGCCGTCCAGAACGTCGTACCCGATATCTTCCCACCCATCCTGAGTCGTAATAGCCTGTACCGCACCGCGTGCGCTCGTTACTCCCATTCCGAACGCGTGGGCGAGCATCAGCACCGAACGGGGCGTTCGGTAGGATTTCCGCATGATCTGACTCTTCTGGATACCACCGGGATAGGTTCCACTCAAATCGACGTTCGGCTCTCCGTTGTCGTCGACGCCGAACACGTTCTTCGGGCTCGGTGCCGAGAGACTCGTCAGATTCTGTGCCTCGTCGTACGCCCAGATCAGTCGTTTCGGCGGCTGGAGCGCTCGGTAACACATCTGGTAAAACGCCGGTTCCATGTCCTGGGCCTCGTCGATGAGGATCGCATCGTACTCCTCCTGAATCGGCGCGTCCTCAACGAGTTCCCGACAACAGGCCTCGAGGAGTTCGTCCGGGCTGCCGTCACCGAACGCGTCCTTTGCAGTCCCGACGGTCCGCGGCGTCCTCCCGGCACTCTGGGACACCTTGTAGTACATCCCGTGTTCGGATTTCCCGCCCCAGCCATGGAGTACCTCGAGTCGATCCCAATTCGGCTCTTCACCGCCGAAGTCAGCGTAGAACCGGCGAATCGAGTCGCGGATCGTCTGATAGAGACTTCGGGTGTTAAACGATACCGCGATCCTCCAGTCTGGATGTTTCGCGTGCATGGCAGCCGCCTTGCGTGCCAGCAGTGCGGTCTTTCCTGATCCCGCGATCCCGCGGATCTGCTGTGGGCCATCAGGGATCTGGACGCCGATCTCTTCTTGCCGGTCGTCGAATCGTTTCAATCCCTTCTGGACGATCTCGTAGAGACCCGCCTTCGTATCGTCGTCGGCCAGAACGGGACCGCGCTCGCCGCTGATCGCCTGTCCACCGCCGAGAACCGCTCTTGCGTCCGCATACTGTTCTTTTGTGAGAACATTGTCGACTGGCAATGACTCGAAAACGTCTCGAAGTGAGCGCTGCGAAAGATCGTCTTGCAGAATGACGCGGGGTGACGACGGGAGCGTATCGAAGCCGCGGTGCTCCCATTCCGCTCGAGTCACGTTCGGAAGTGCGACCACCGGTGACATGACGATGTGACAGTTCCCGCGTTCATCGGCCAACGACGGCTCGCGCATCATCGGCGACCGAATTCGAAACCCGTGGTCGCGGGCCTGTGAGTACGGTGCAGTAGCGTCCTGCGTGGTTCCCGACAGCGACCACTTCGCGCCGTCGATCGAGTCGATGTGGTCGATCTCGTATCCCTTGCACTCGATCACGACGAGACCGTACTTCCGATGAAGAACGACGAAATCGGCTTCGCGGTCCAGATCGTTGTTCTGCCCGTCGATTATCGGAAACCGGTAGTAAGCGACACCGATATCGGTGGCCGTGAAACATCGTTTGAGGCGGTCCCACACTGCCAGCTCCGCCTCGACCCCGCTCCCCGTCTCGTCGTACTCCGCAGCGACGAACTTCACGGCTGGTGTCAAGAAACCGGCGGTAATAAACGAATCGGCTGCGCCAACCGACCGCCCGCTACCGGTCCGCGTCGGCCAGCAACTCGCTCGCGGTCACCAGCGCTTCCAGCTCCACACCGGCGTCCTCGATGTTCTCGCGGCCCCCTTCCTCGCGGTCGACGACGACCAGCGCGCGCTCGACGGTCGCGCCCGCGTCTCGGAGCGCCTCAACGGCATCGACGAGGCTCGTCCCCGTCGTCACGATGTCCTCGACGACGACGATCTCCTCGCCCTCGGCGAGGCGGCCCTCGATCAGGTTGGCCGTCCCGTAGTCCTTGCGTTGCTTTCGCGCGATGACGTAGGGGACGCCGGCGGCGACGCTCGTCGCGGCGGCGAGGGGCACCCCACCCAGCGCGACGCCGCCGAGCTTGTCGTCAGCCGACAGTCGGTCTGCGAAGGCCTCGGCGACCAGCTCGAGGCAGTCCGGATCGGTCTCGAAGAGGTATTTGTCGACGTAATACTCGCTGGTGCCGCCGTGGGAGAGTTCGAACTCGCCGAACTGGACGGCCTCGGCCGCGCGAAGGGCGTCGATGAGGTCCTGATTCGTCATTGCTCGAGAGAGCGCGCCGAACCGAAATAAGCGGTGTGGAACGGGACTGGGAGGGAACGAGCGGAGAGTGCCAGTACATATACATTTTTGTAGCTGCCAGCGTGTGTGTTCCCTGATGACACCATCCAGTGCAGCCGAGCCGCATCCGGACGTGCAGGCGTTTCTCGAACTCTACGAATCGCTCGACACCCCGGAGTTCAGCGAGATCACGCCCGAGGAGGCCCGACGGATGTTCGAGGAAATGCGCGTCGTCGAGGAGTCCGACATCGAACTCGCATCCGTCGAGGACCACACCATCGACGGGCCACACGGCGACCTCGCGGTGCGGAGCTACGACCCCGGGACCGAGGGCGAGGACCGGCCGCTGCTCCTGTACTTTCACGGGGGCGGATGGGTCGTCGGCAGCATCGACACCCACGACGGTGTCTGTCGAAAGCTGGCCGACGACACCGGCTATCCCGTCGTCAGCGTCGACTACGGGCTCGCGCCGGACCACCCCTTCCCCGAGGGGTTACAGGACTGTTACGCCGCCCTCGAGTGGGCGGCTGCGGAAGCCGACGAACTGAACGCGGATCCCGACAAGATCGTCGTGGGTGGCGACAGCGCCGGTGGCGGCCTCGCGGCGGGACTGTCGCTGCTCGCTCGAGACTGGGGCGGCCCCGAGATCGCGTATCAGCTGTTGCTCTACCCCAGCGTCGGCGACGCGACCGTGACCGAGGCCTACGAGGAGAACAAGGAGGGCTACTTCCTCACGGAAGACGACATGGAGTGGTTCCGCGGCCACCTCTACGAAAGCGATATCGACCTCGGAAACGTCTACGCGCTGCCGTTGCGCGCGAACGACCTCTCGGAACTCCCGCCGGCGACGATCATCACCGCCGGCTTCGATCCGCTGCGCGACATCGGTGCGAACTACGCCGACCGACTCGCGGACGCCGGCGTCCCCGTCGAGTACCACAACTACGACGACATGATCCACGGCTTCTTCAGCATGATCTCGGATCCGATCGATCTGGATCGAGCGCACGAAGCCCACGAGGACGCAGTCGCGGACATGGACGCGGCGCTCGAGTGAGTAGCGATATCGCTCGAGACTGTGTTCAGCAGCGGACCCGTTCAGTAGAGGAACGATCGGACCGGTCCGGCATACAGCGATCGATCGACGAGTTAGCCGTCAGGGACGAACTGCTCTGCCGCCGTGAGCCGGTCGGCGAGGGTCGCCAGAAATCGGGCCGCGTCGGCACCGTCGACAATTCGATGGTCGAAGCTCAGATCGACGTTCATCCGGTTCCGGAACTCGATGCCGTCGTCGCCTCGCTGCGGGCGTTCCCGGATCCGATTCACGCCGAGAATCGCGATCTCGGGCGGATTGATGATCGGCGTGAACGAGTCGATACCGAGCACGCCGAGGTTCGTGACGGTAAACGTACCGCCGCGGAGGTCGCTCATCGAATGCTCGCCCGACTGGACGGACTCCGTGACCCGCCGCCGTTCGGCTGCGATCTCGTCGAGGGGTTTCGACCCGATATCGCGGAGCACGGGAGCCACGAGCCCCGCTTCGGTATCGACTGCGACGCCGACGTTGTGCTCCTCGTAGAGCCGATGCGTTTCGTCTTCGAACGTCGCGTTGAACGCGGGGTGTTCCTCGAGGGTCGCCGAGACCGCACAGAGCACGAGATCGATGACCGAAACGTCTCTCTCGAGTTGCGCGTCGGCGGTCTCGGTCGCTCGCACCAGCGCCTCCGCGTCGACGTCTCGACTTGCGGTCACGTGGACCGCGTTCCGATAGCTCTCCTGCAGGCGATTCGCGATCGTCCGTCGCGTTCGAGAGAGCGATCGCGCTTCGCGGACGGTACGACCCGATCCGCCGTCGGTCTCGGACGACTGTTCCTCGCTCCGGTCGGACTCCGTATCGGTGGGTGGCATAGATGTGAGAGGGTGTTCCGTCGTGTGCGTTCGAGGGGCCGGACGCCGCTACTCTGGGCGAATCCAGGCGAGGACGTCGCCCCGCTCGAACTCGTCGTCTTCCTCGAGGACGAGCTCGTCGAGCGTGCCTGTCACCGGTGCGGGGACGTCGACGCTCACCTTTTCGACCTGGTATTCACAGAGGGCGTCGCCTTCCTCGACGCGACTCCCGTCGCTGAGGAACCAATTGACGACGACTCCCTCGTCTTCGTCCGCATCGTCGGGCCAGACGTCGGCCGTATCGACGGCGACGCGCTCGTCGTTCGCACTCATTCGTTCGATCGAACAGTTCGAATCGCGTTCGTAATGTCGTCCGCGTCGGGAACGACCTCGTCCTCCATCGGCCGCGCGTACGGGATCGGGACGTCGGGAACGGCGACCCGCTCGACGGCCTCGAGGTCGTCGAGGCCGCCTTCGGCCACGCGCGCGATGATCTCACCGGTGACGCCGTAGGACTGGTAGTCCTCGTCGACGACGACCAGATGGCCGGTCTTGGCCACTGATTCACGGACGGTCTCGGTGTCGAGGGGAACGAGCGTTCGGAGGTCGACTACCTCGACGTCGATCCCGTCGTCGGCGAGCGATTCGGCGGCCTCGAGCGCGCGGTGGACGTGTAGTCCGAGCGTGACGACGGTCACGTCAGCTCCCTCGCGTTTGACGTCGGCGCTGCCGAAGGGAATCGTGTACTCGTCTTCGGGAACACCGGTCTTCGGGCCGTCCGGTGCGGGGAGCCAGCCGATCCCCATCAGCCGCTTGTGGAACAGGTAGACGACCGGATCGTCGTCGCGGATGGCGTTGTGCATCAGCCCCTTCGCGTCGTAGGCGGTCGACGGCACGACGACTTTCATTCCCGGGAGGTGCGCGAAGGTTCCGTACAGGGTCTGGGAGTGCTGGGCGGCGTCGTTATACGTTCCCCCGACGGCGGCGGTCAGCACCATCGGGACGTTCACGTTCCCGCCGCTCATGTAGGTGTTCTTGGCCAGCTGGTTGTAGATCTGATCCATGCCGACGCCGAAGAAGTCGACGAACATGAGCTCCGCAATCGGCCGCATTCCCGCCTGCGCCGCCCCGACGGCGGCGCCGATGTAGGCCGTCTCGCTGATGGGGACGTCCATGATGCGGTCGCGGCCGAACTCCTCGAGCAGGCCCTCGGTGCTGTCGAAGATCCCGCCGTAGTCCGCGACGTCCTCGCCCATGTAGAAGACCTCGTCGTCGTCGCGCATCTCGTGGGCGATCGCCTCGACCATCGCCCGGCTCATCGTGAGCGATCGATCCGTCTGCCGTCCTCGTCGTTCCGGTTCCTCTTGCGCCATCAGTCGTCACCTCCGGTCTCCGCGGCGGGCGGTTCGCTCTCGGTCGCGCCCGACGGCGGGTTCACGAACACGTCCTCGTAGGCCGCGTCCGGCTCGGGTTCGGGCTGGTCTTTCGCCCACTCGATCGCCTCCTCGACGCGCTCGCTGGCGCTCGAGCGAAGGTCGTCGATCGTCTCGTCGGACACGTCGTGGGCCCGAAGCTCGCTCGCCAGTCGCTCGATCGAGTCCCGCTGCTCGGCCGCCGCCTTGTCCTCGTCGGGACGGTACCCCTCCGCGTCGCCCATGAAGTGACCCATGCGTCGGTGAACCTGGACCTCGAGCAACGTCGGCCCGTTTCCGTCGCGGGCGCGGCCGATAGCCTCCCCGGCGGCCTCGTAGATCGCGACGGCGTCGTCGACGTCGACGCGAGCGCCAGGGAGGTCGAACCCGCCAGCGCGCTGTGCACCGTTCTCGACGTCGGTGACGCGCTCTTTCGGCATGCTGATGGCCCAGTCGTTGTCCTCGATTACGAAGACGACGGGGAGGTTTTGAACGCTCGCCAGGTTCAGCGACTCGAGGAACGCGCCCTGATCGATCGCGCCCTCGCCGAGGAACGCGACGGCGACGCTGTCGGTGTTGCGCTTCTTCGCGGCCAGTCCGGCGCCGACCGCTGGCGGACAGCCCTCGGCGATGATCCCGCTGCACGCGAAGTTGACGTCGGGATCGAAGAGATGCATGTGGCCGCCTTTCCCCTTGCTGAGGCCGGTCTCGCGGCCGAAGATCTCGGCGGTCATCCGCTTCAAGTCGACGCCCTTCGCGATGGCGATGTGGTGGGGTCGGTGGGGAGCCGTGACCGTGTCGTCGTCCCGCAAGTGCTGGCAGACGCCCGCGCCGGACGCCTCGTGACCCGCGGCGAGGTGCAACTCGCCGGGAATCGGCCCGGCGGAGATGTCGAACGCGGGCTGTTTCCCCTCGAGATACTCCTCCTGAAGGCGCTCTTCGTAGTGACGCGCTGTCACCATCTCCTCGTACATCCCTTGTAGTTTGCTAACAGCTACCATGTGGCTCTGTAGAGGTGTCGTCACGAACCGATATATAGCTATTCACGCCTCGAGTCACCGATAGAACCGTTTTATGATTTTTCATACATGTATCTAAATTCACTGTTCCGAAGGGGGTTCGAGAAACTCCTCGAGGAAACCCTGGTCAGTACCAAACTCGACAACTACGAGACGAGCGTGAATCGACGGACAGAAAGTCGAACGATCGCCGTTCCTCGCTGATCGGATACTGTCGGAACGCGTTCGAGAGAAACAGACGGGATCGCGTGCGTTCTCCGAGCCGTTCGGGGCGACTACCAGGGCTCGTTCTTCAGCCCCAGTTTGTACGCGATCATGTTCGTCGTCACGTGGAGGATCGGCGTGAGCACCACGACGACGAGGATGACCTCGAGCGTGAACCACTCGCTGAACCACTCGAAATCGAGCAGGGCGACCAGCGGGAGGGAGACGACGACGAAATCCAGTTGATCGAGACCCGGAAACATCGCGCCGCGCTGGCGGCCGCTTCGGCGTTTGAGGAACGACGCGAGGATGTCCCCGAGCATCGCGCCGCCGGCGAGTCCGAGCGCCGCGAGCGGCGTGAACTCGGGAACTGCGAAGCCGAGCGCGTCGCTGGCGGCCGGCTTGACGAGGGTGAGCACGGCGGCGAGCGCGAGACCCGCGAGAATGCCCATCGCCGTCCCGCGCCAGGTCTTCCCGTCGCCCAGTACGCGCTTGTCGCCCCACGTCCGGCCGCCGTCGATCGGCCGGCCGCCGCCGGCCAGCACCGCGGCGTTGTTGGGGACGTAGGCGGGCAACATCGCCCAGAACGCGATCACGATTGTCTCGAGGATTGCCATATTCGCCGGGACGAACCGACGTGTCTTAACCGGCGGTGGTTTGGCGGAAACGATTCGGTGGGACTCGAGTCACGGTCCCAGACGGCGCTCGACGCGTACCGATCGGTCACAATCGCATCAAAACAGTATTGTAAACAGTATCTGTATCTTCTGTACACGAAAAGCTTTTAGTTCTCCTGATTGATGCTCCTCGTAGAAGCCCTGTTATCATGCCACGAGAGCATATCTTCGACGAGGCCGAGTACGAGCGCCGGGTCGCTCGGACCAAAGAGCGGGTGCGCGAGGAGGACCTCGACGCGATCGTCGTCGCCGATCCGGCGAATATGAACTACCTGACGGGGTACGACGGCTGGTCGTTCTACGTCCACCAGGCAGTGGTGGTCACCCCCGATCGCGACGAACCCGTCTGGATCGGCCGGGATATGGACGGCGGGGGCGCGCGCGCAACGACCCATCTCGGCGAGGAGAGCATTCGCGCGTACAGCGACGATCACGTCCACTCGCCCCACGACCTCCACCCGATGGACTACGTCGCGGGCGTCCTCGAGGAACTCGAGGTCGCGGACGGCCGAATCGGCCTCGAGATGGACGCCGCCTACTTCACCGCGAAATCCTACACGCGCCTGCAGGAGAACCTCCCCGAAGCGGAGTTCGAGGACGCGACGCTGCTAGTCGGCTGGGTCCGGATCAAAAAGTCCGAGCAGGAACTCGAGTACATGCGCGAGGCCGCGCGAATCTCCGAGAACGCGATGCAGGTCGGACTCGACGTCATCGAGGAAGGGGTCCCGGAGTACGAGGCCGCGGCAGCGATCTACGAGCAACTGATCACCGGGACCGAGGAGTACGGCGGCGACTACCCCTCGATCGTCCCGCTGATGCCGTCGGGCGACCACACCGGGACACCCCACCTGACCTGGACCGATCGCGAGTTCGAGGACGGCGACCCGGTCATCATCGAACTCTCGGGCTGTCGCCACCGGTATCACTCCCCGCTGGCCCGCACCACGTTCGTCGGCGACCCGCCCGACGAACTCCAGGAAACCGCCGACATCGTCGTCGAGGGACTCGAGGCCGCGCTCGACGCCGCCGAACCCGGCGTCACCTGCGAGTCGGTCGAGAAAGCGTGGCGCGACACCATCGCGCAGTACGGCCTTGAGAAGGAAGACCGAATCGGCTACTCGATGGGACTGGGCTACCCGCCGGACTGGGGCGAGCACACCGCGAGCATTCGACCGGGCGACGAGACTATCCTCGAGGAGGACATGACGTTCCATATGATCCCCGGGATCTGGACCGACGAGATCGGCATGGAGATCAGCGAGACGTTCCACGTCACGAGTAACGGCGCCGAAACCTTGGCCGACTTCCCGCGACGACTGTTCACGGCCTGACGCCGCCGGCCGCCACGACTTCCCACCACTGCAAACATATACTCATGAGCACGACACCATCCGCGGACGAGACTGTATCGGACGACGACCTCGACTCTGCATTGATCACCGCCCGCAGGCAACTCGAGCGAGCCGCGACACATGTCGACGTCGATCCCGGCGTCGTCGAGCGGCTGAAACACCCGACGCGGGTTCAGCAGGTTTCGGTGCCCCTCGAGCGCGAGGACGGCAACGTCGAGGTCTTCACCGGCTACCGAGCCCAGCACGACGACGTTCGCGGGCCCTACAAGGGCGGTCTACGCTACCATCCCGAGGTCAGCGCGGAGGAGTGTACCGGGCTCTCGATGTGGATGACCTGGAAGTGCGCGGTGATGGACCTCCCCTTCGGCGGCGGGAAGGGCGGCATCGCCGTCGACCCGAAATCGTTGACCGACGACGAGACGGAATGGCTCACCCGCCGGTTCGCCGAGGAACTGCGCGACGCCGTCGGGCCGACGAAGGACGTTCCCGCGCCGGACATGGGCACCGACGCCCAGACGATGGCCTGGTTCATGGACGCCTACTCGATGCAACAGGGCGAGACGATCCCCGGCGTCGTCACCGGCAAGCCGCCAGTCATCGGCGGCTCCTACGGCCGCGAGGAGGCCCCCGGCCGCTCGACGGCGATCGCCGCACGAGAAGCCATCCAGTACTACGATCGCGAGATTTCGGACACGACAGTCGCCGTCCAGGGCTTCGGCAGTGTCGGTGCCAACGCCGCCCGGCTGCTCGAGGACTGGGGCGCGACCGTCGTCGCCGTGAGCGACGTCAACGGCGCGATCTACGATCCCGAGGGGATCGACGTTGATGCGATCCCATCGCACGACGAGGAGCCGGAAGCGGTCACCAGCTTCGCGAAGGAACTCAACGACGGTGACAGCGTCCGTCGGCTCTCGAACGCCGAACTGCTCGAGTTGGATGTCGACGTCCTGATCCCGGCGGCCGTCGGCAACGTCATCACCGCAGACAACGCCGACGCGATCTCGGCCGAGATCGTCGTCGAAGGCGCGAACGGCCCGACGACGTTCGCCGCCGACACAATCCTCGAGGAGCGAGACGTCCCGGTGATCCCGGACATCCTGGCGAACGCGGGCGGCGTGACGGTGAGCTACTTCGAGTGGCTGCAAGACATCAACCGCCGCCAGTGGACGCTCGAACGGGTCAACGAGGAACTCGAGGAGCACATGCTCGACGCCTGGGACGATGTCCGCGCAGAGGTCGACGCCGAAGGACTGACGTGGCGGGACGCAGCCTACGTCGTGGCGCTGTCACGGATCGCAGAGGCAAAGGAGACGCGCGGACTCTGGCCGTAGCGGACGGGCCGGCCGTCACGATCGGAGCGCGACGCAACGCGGCCGCCGTCGACGCCGCTCTCCTCATCGCCCGCGTTCGAACGAAAGGAAGGTATCATGTCCGAGCAGTTGTACGCTAGAGACATGAGGTCGTGGAAGCGTGTCTTTGCGAGCGGACTGATCGTTATCGGTCCGATACTCGTCACGCTGTACGTCGTCTATCGGGTTTACGCGATCATCGCGGGGGTCGTGCCAGTGTTCGTCTTCGATAGCGAACTGTTAGGCGGCCTGATCGGTCACGAGCCGACACGCGAGTTCGCGGTCTATCTTCTTCGCGTCGTTGTTCCGCTCGGAGTGTTCGTCCTGATAGCGACCGTCGTCGGCTCGTTCACCCGAACGACGGTCGGCGACGTGTTCTCGCGGAGCGTCGACGGCGTCGTGAACCGCGTTCCGGGGCTTCGCGTCCTCTACAACGCGTCGAAGGTCGCCGCCGAGACCACGTTCGGCGAGGAACAGGCGCTGCAGGAATCGGTCAGCGTCGAGAGCTGGGATGGGACCCAGATGCCGGCGTTCAAGACCGGACACACCACGAGTGACGGACGGATCGTCCTGTTCATCCCGACGGCGCCGAACATCTCTTCGGGGTTCACAGTCGAGGCCGACCCCGACCGCGTCACCGAAACTGACGAGTCCGTCGAAGAGACGCTCGCACGGGTATTGAGCGGCGGGTTCGGGGAGTCAAAACATCCGAAAACGGAGCGGCCGCGAGCACCGCTCGACACGTCCAACGAGCGGTCGACGGACGACGAGCGGTCGACGAACGGCGAGCGGTCGACGAACGGCGAGTGACCGCAGGCCGGTAGATGGACGACGAGTAACTGCGCCCTGCTCGACGGACAAAGAGTAACTGCACCCTGCTCGAGGGCGATAGCGCGTTACCGCGAGAGCCCGGCCGCGACGCTCTCGATCGGATGGGGCGGATCGTCACAGCCCTCGTACTCCGAGAGTTGCGTCCGACAGGACGCGCCCGGCGCGACGACGGTCTCGCCCTCGCTGTCGTCGACCTGATCGAAGAGGATCTGCCCGATCGATCGGCTCAGCGAGTAGTGCTCGGCCTCGTAGCCGAAGGAGCCCGCCATCCCACAGCAGCCCGAATCAAGCGCGTCGACCTCGTAGCCGACCGTCCGAAGGACCGCGGCCGCGTGACCGTCCTTCTTCGTCGCTTTCTGGTGACAGTGGCCGTGATAGGTCAGCCGTTCGTCGAGTTCGGCGGTCGGGAGTCCGGCCGCCAGGTCGAACCGATCGAGATACTCCATGACGCCGTAGGTGTTCGCTGCGACCCGCTCGGCGTCGCGTCCCGAGAGGAGGTCGAGGTAGTCCGACTGGAGCATCACCGCGTCCGAGGGCTCGACCAGGACGACCTCCCAGCCGTCCTCGACTCGCGGAGCCAGCGCTTCGACGTTGGTTCGGGCGCGCTCGCGCGAGCGGTCGAGGAACCCCTTCGAGTGGGCCGGCCGGCCGGTCGAGGTGACGCCATCGGGGATTTCGACGTGAATCCCCGCCGTCTCGAGCACCTGCACGGCCGCCTTCCCCGCTCGCGGGTGGTTGTAGTTGGTGTACGTGTCGGGGAAGAGCAGGACTTTCCGGGTGGCTTCCTCGAGCGGAATCCGAGAGCCGCCACGCGCTGCTCGCGCCTTCACCGCTCGCTTTTTCGAGGCGGCTTCGCCGCCTCGTTTCTCGAACCAGTCCTCGAAGCTCTCGCCGGCGAAGGTCGGGAGGTCGCGCTCGCGGGCGATGCCGACCGTCTTTTCGGCGATCGTTCCGGCACCGGGCAGCGACGCGGCCCAGTTCGAGAGCGGGGCGAGCGCGGAGGCGACGGCGTTCAGCCGGTCGACGTTCGCGAACAGCTTGTCGCGGAGGCTCGAGCCGTTTTCCTGATGGTTCGCGTGTTCGACTTCCGCCTTGAGTTTGGCCATGTCGACCTCGCTCGGGCAGTCCCGCGCACAGCCCTTGCAGCCGATACAGAGGTCCATCACTTCGGCCAGGAACTCCGGATCGGTCGACTCGGCGTCGAGTTCGCCGTTCATCGCCCCGCGGAGCATGTTCGCCCGGCCGCGGGTGCTCAGGCTCTCTTCCTCGGCCGCGCGATACGTCGGGCACATGACGCCGCCGGTCGTCTCCTGCGAGCCGCGACAGCCACCGCAGCCGTGACAGAGTTCGACCATCCCCTGCATGCCGTTGTCGTTTGCCCACTCGAGGGCGGGCTCGAAGCCCGCGTCGAACTCGTACTCCGGCGAGAACCGCAGATGCTCGGTCATGTCGTGGTCGCCACAGACGGTGCCGGGATTCAGGAGCCAGTCGGGGTCGAACGCGGTCTTCACGTCGCGGAAGAGCGACCAGACGTCCTCGCCGTAGAGTTTGCGGTTCCACTGGGTTCGGGCGCGGCCGTCGCCGTGCTCGCCCGAGACCGAGCCACCGTACTCGACGACGAGATCGGTCACGGCGTCGGAAATCGCCTCGAACTGGTTCAGCCCCGCCGGGCTCTTGGTGTCGACCAGCGGCCGCATGTGCATGCAGCCCGGTCCCGCGTGGGCGTAGAAGCTCGCGAACGTGTCCTGTTCCTCGAGCACGTCCTGAAAGTCAGCCACGTAGTCCGCGAGGTTCTCGGTCGGGACGGCCGTATCCTCGATGAAGGAGATGTGCTTGGCGTCCGAGGTTCGGGAGAGCAGGATCGGTGCCGCGCTCTTGCGGAGCTTCCAGAGTTCGGCGCGGTCGTCGGGCGCGTAGGCCTCGAGGGCGTCGAACGCGCGGACGGGGTCCGAATCGGGAGTCGACTCAGTTGCAGTCGCGCCGCGGTCGGATTCCGGCGCGCTCGAGTCGGGCAATCGATCCGCGAGCATCGCCGCTACTTTCTCGCGAGCGTCGTCCTCGCTCTCGGCGTAGAACTCGACGAGCAACGCCGTCTCGGTTCCTTCGGGAAGGTTCGCCGCGACGTCGGCGAACTCCTCGGTATTCCGGGCGAGCTCGAGCAACACGTCGTCGATCGCCTCGATCGCCGCGGGGTCGAAGTGCCGGACGATGGTGTCGACGTCGGCCATCGCCTCGAGCAGATCCTCGTAGGTCAACAGGACGACGCCCGTCGTCTCGGGGACCGGCTCGAGCGAGACGGTCGCCTCCGTCACCACGCCGAGCGTTCCCTCGCTCCCGGCGAAGACGCGGGCGAGGTTGACCGTCGCGTTGGGGTCGGGTTCGCCGTCGATTGCAACCGTCTCGTCCGTGTTTTCGTCGAACGCCTCCGGGTCGCCGTAGGCTTCCGCGACGAGTCGGTCGAGGTTGTAGCCGGAGACGTTCCGCTTGAGTTGCGGGAAGACCTCGCTGATCGCCGCGGCTTCCTCGTCGACGACCCGGCGCAATGCTTCGTAGATCCGCTCGAGCAGCTCTCCCTCCGGATCGGCCCGCTCGCGGAGTTCGGCCACTGTCACCTCGCCGAAGCACTCGACGGAGCCGTCGGCGAGGACGACTTCGACGTCCTCCACGTAAGCGTCGGTCTTGCCGTACTGTAGCGAGTGTGCGCCGGTGGAGTTGTTGCCGATCGCGCCGCCGATCGTGCTGCGGTTTCCGGCCGCCGGGTCGGGCGCGAACTTCAGGTCGTGTGGCTCGAGCGCGCCGTTCAGGTCCGCGAGGACGGTCCCCGCCTGCACCGTCGCGTGGCGATCGTCGGCCGACAGCTCGCGTAGCCCGTCCATGTGCGTCGTGAGATCGAGCACGACGGCTTCGTTGACCGCCTGTCCGGCGAGGCTGGTGCCGCCGCCGCGCGGGAGGACCGGAATCCCGTTATCTGCGCAGTAGTCGACGACTGCAGCGACATCGTCGGTCGAACGCGGGAGGACGACGCCGACCGGCGTCACCTCGTAGGCGCTCGCGTCGGTCGCGTAGAGTCGCCGACTGTACTCGTCGAAGCGGACCTCGCCGTCGATGCGTTCCTCGAGCGCCGAGACGAGTTCGGGGCGATCGATATCGCCGCCGACGTAGTCGTACTCGGCGCGGGGATCCGCTGCGGGATCGTCCGCTCGCGGATCCGACTGCGGCCCGAGAGCGCTCTCGTCCGAGGTCGCGGTCTGGTCGCTGTGGTCGGTCGTGGAACGCGAGTTATCAGCTGCCATCTTACGCTCCGCTCGAGTCGGGCTGATAGACGGCGTTTTCGAGGTCGCCGCCGGTCTCGAGCGCGTCGACGTTGCCCGCGACGATGTCGGCCAGTCGGTCCCAGTGTTTCGGCGTGTGACCGCCCGTGTGGGGCGTAATGAGACAGTTCTCGAGGTCCCAGAGCGGGTGATCGGCGGGGAGCGGTTCGGGATCGGTAACGTCGAGTGCGGCCCCGCGGATCCCCTCGAACTGCAGCGCCGAAACGAGCGCGTCGGTGTCGATGATGCCGCCGCGAGCGGCGTTGACGACGACCGCATTCGGCGGGAGCGTGGCGAGTTCGTCTTCGCCGACGAGCCCGCGGGTCAGGTCGTTGAGCGGGCACGCGAGGACGACATAGTCGCTCCGGGAGAACGCCTCGTGGATATCGTCCTCGTCGAACCCCAGCACCTCGTCGGTCGGGCCGCCCTTCGAGGGCGTGTAGCGGATGCCGATCGTCTCGACCTCGAACCCCTCGAGGCGCTGGACGATCGCCTGACCGATCGAGCCGAGGCCGACGATCGTGACGGTGCTGTCGGTGAACTCGTGTGACTGGAAGTGCCGCCACTCGTCGTTTTCCTTCCGCCGCCAGCCCTCGTGGAGCCGGCGCGCGAAGACGAGCATGTTGCCGATCGACTGCTCGGCGATGCCGGGCGCGTGGATACCGCCCGCGTTGGTGACGGCGACGCCGTGGTCGGCCAGCGCGTCCATCGGCACGTGGTCGGTGCCGGCGAAGGTACACGCGAACAGCTCGAGCCGATCGGCGCGCTCGAGGAGATTTTCCTCGATCGTGATGCCTGTCACGACCCGCGCCTGCGGAACGAGTTCGCGTTCTTCCGTCGGCGTTCGCGCGAGCGCAACGGTGTAATCGGGCAACCGTTTACGCAACGTTTCGGCGTACGACGCCATCGACAGCCCTTCCGTCCCCTCTCGGAGAACGACGATGTCTGGATCCGTGCTCATGGAGAGTTCCGTGTTGGCCTACCATTGTCACGCGCTCTCTTATCCTTTTTGTGTACCCGTCGTAAACACTGATTGTGTATAATTAAGTTACTGGGGCGCGTCAGTACCCCGCATGACCGAGCCGATACGGGACCGTCTCGTCAGTCTCCGGCGCAGCTTCCACCGCCACCCCGAGCCGGCGTGGCGCGAATTCCTCACCACGGCACGGCTCGTCGATGAAATCCGAGCCATCGGCGTCGACGAACTGGCCGTCGGACCGGACGCCTACGACCCCGCCGATCGGATGGCCGTCACCGACGACGACCTCGAGCCCTGGATCGAACGCGCCCGCGAGCGCGGCGCGGACGAGGATCTCCTCGAGCGGATGACCGGCGGTAACACGGGTGCAGTCGCGGTCCTCGAGCGCGGCGAGGGACCCACGATCGGTTTGCGGGTCGACATCGACGGGCTGTTCATCGAGGAATCGACCGATTCGGAGCACCACCCCGCGGACGAGGGGTTTCGCTCGAAGATCGACGGGACGATGCACGCCTGCGGCCACGACGCCCACATGACCTGGGGGCTGGCCGTCCTCGAGCGAATCGCCGAGAGCGACTTCTCGGGGCGGCTGGTCGTCTTCTTCCAGCCCGCGGAGGAAACCGGTGGCGGGGGCTGCCCGATGGCGAAAAGCGAGTTCGCGGATAACCTGGACTACCTGCTCGCGATCCACGTCGGCCTCGACCATCCCACAGGCGAAGTGGTTGCGGGGATCGAGAAGCCCCTCGCGATGTCCCACGTCGACGCGACGATAACCGGGACCTCCGCACACGCGGGGAAGGCACCGAACGAGGGAGCCAACGCCATGCACGCGATGGGAGCCGCGATCGTGAACGCCTACGGGATCCCCCGGCACAGCGACGGCATGACTCGAGTGAATATCGGCAAGGCCGAAGCGGGAACCGCGAGCAACGTCATCGCCGAGCACGCGTACATGGAAGCCGAGGCCCGCGGCGAGACGACCGCGCTGATGGAGTTCATGGAACGGCGACTCGAACGCACGATCAAGTCGGCGGCGAAGATGCACGGCTGCCGGGCCGAGGTCGACGTGGTCAGCAAGTCACCGCGGGCCGACAGCGACCCCGAACTGCAGGCCCTGGTCAGCGAGATCGCAAACGGCGTCGAGGGGATCGACCACGTGCTACCAGCCGCCGACTTCGGCGCGAGCGAGGACGCGACCTTCCTGATGGAGCGCGTCCAGGACGAGGGCGGGCTGGCGACCTACATGATCGTCGGGACCGACCACCCGACGAGCCACCACACGCCGACCTTCGACGTGGACGAGGCGAGTTTGCAACACGGCGTCGACGTGCTCGTCGGCACGATCAGGGAACTCGAGCGCCGACATCCGGTTCCGCGTGTCGATGACGGGGCGACCGTGGAGCACGGGGAAAGCGGGCCACTCGGGGAGAGCGGAGCGCTCGGCGAGACCGGAACGCGCACTGAGGACGACGGATGAGCAGGGACCGCGACTCCGACGAGGCGCTCGTCGCACTCGAGGACGTCGAAGCGGCTCGAGAGCGGATCGCGGACGTCGTTCACCGAACCCCGCTCGACACCTCCCGAACGTTCGCCCACATGAGCGATGCAGCCTCGGTCGGGCTCAAACTCGAGAACGTCCAGCGGACCGGCTCGTTCAAGATTCGCGGCGCATACAACACGATGGCCCAGTTGTCACCCGAGGAGCGCGAGGTGGGCGTCATCGCCTCGAGCGCGGGCAATCACGCACAGGGCGTGGCGCTGGCCGGCGATCTGCTCGACATCGACACGACGATCGTGGTGCCGGAGGTAACGCCGGCCGCGAAGATCGAGGCCACCCGCGGCTACGGGGCCGAGGTCGTCGTCGAAGGCGACATCTACGAACGCTCCTACGAGTACGCCCTCGAGCGGGCCGCGGAGACCGGGGAAACGTTCGTCCATCCCTTCGACGACGCGGACGTCGTTGCGGGGCAGGGAACGATCGGTCTGGAGTTGCTAGAGCAATACCCCAACATCGACACCGTGTTGGTCGCGATCGGTGGCGGTGGGCTCATTTCGGGCATCGGAACGGTCCTGAAGGCCGCTGAGCGCGATGTTCGCGTGATCGGCGTCCAGCCCGAGGGAGCCGCCCACGCGAAGCCGTCGCTCGATTCCGGCGAAATCCGCCAGCTCCCGGATGTCGACACCGTTGCGGAGGGGATCGCGGATACGCGACTGCTCGAGACGACGTTCGAAATCGCCCGCGAGGTCGTCGACGACGTGGTCAGCGTGAGCGATCGGGAGATCGCCGCCGCGGTCACCCTGCTGGCCGAACGCGCGAAGACGGTCGCCGAGAGCGCCGGCGCTGCCCCGCTGGCCGCCGCGCTGTCGGACGACCTGGACCTCGAGGGTGAGCACGTCGGCATCATAATCTCGGGCGGGAACGTGAACCTCACCGAGCACGCCGAACTGACCAGAACTGGGCTGCACGAACTCGAGCGCTACACCGAAGCGAGACTCGCGCTCGCGGGCTGGCCGACGAGCGTTGGCGCGGTAGTTGAGACGGTGGAAGCCGAGGGTTCCGAGCTGGATGTCCTCGAGCGGGCCCGTCGCACCGCGGTCGACTACCCGAATCGGACGCCCGTAACGATCGGGCTCGAGGGGAGCGGCCCTGGGCATCTCGAGGGGGTACTCGAAGCGCTGTCGGCGCTCGAGGGGGTGTCGGTCGTGGAGCGCACGCTCGAGTGACGACCAACGGGGCCGAATGCTCGGTCGCCTTACGGACGAGCGGGACGGCGTATTAGCGAAAGTTTTTAGATTTCTGTCAGGTAAGTGTGAGTGTGAATCGACTCCTCGTGTATCACGTGTCCCAGATAGTCGTCGGTGGCGGCCTCCTCCTGTTCGCAGTATCGTCGGTTATGGGTAACGGGCTCGACGACGCGTTCGACGGCATCTTCGTGGCACTGATGGGGATTAGCGGGATCGGAATCGTTCTCGTGAACTGCTATCAACTGCTCCGCTCCGATGCCGACCCACCCGAGCTGACTCCCGCAGTATTCCGGCTCTCGGTGGCTGGAGCGGGACTCATGGTGCTCGCAGGGATACTGTGGGTCGTGCTCTGAGAACTGGCGAGAAACGGAATCGGCCACGAGCCACACGCGTTCTCTTTCACTCGTTGTTTAGCCGCGAATCGAAACGTAGCCCATCCGCTACCCCGTTCACGGTAAGTCGGATGCCCCTCGACACCACGTGTGAATCAGTATTCGTGTATCAGACTGTTCAGAACCGATGAGAAAATGCGCTCGAGCCGCTCGGAGAAACGAAACCCGATCGGAAAATCAGCGGTCGCAATTACGCCGCTTTCGCGTTCGGGCTAACGGCCTCGATCGCCTCGCAGAAAATCCCGATCCCGAGTTCGATCTCGCGCTCGCTCGAGTCCAGCGGCGGGAGCAGCCGGATGGTCTTCGTCCCGCAACCGAGGGTGAGCAGGCCGCGCTCGAGGGCCGCCTCGACGACGCTCGTCCGGCGCTCGGGGGTATCGAACTCGACGGCCAGCATCAGACCCTTGCCGCGGACGTCCACGACGGAGTCGGGCGCGTCGTCGCGCAGGAGTTCTTTTGCCTGCTCGCCGCGGCGAGTGGCGTTCTCGAGCAGGTCGTGTTTCTGGATCGCCTCGAGCGTGAACGCGCCCATCATCGACCCGAGCATGTCGCCGCCGCCGAAGGTCGATCCGAGACGGTTCTTCTCGCTGGGGAAGACCTCCGAGCGAGAGATGGTCGCGCCGACGCGCAAGGCCTTCGCGCTGGCGATGACGTCGGGTTCGATTGCGTAGTGGTCGGAGGCCCAGATCTCGCCGGTGCGACCGACGCCGGCCTGGATCTCGTCGACGACCAGCGGGATGTCGTAGGTGTCGGTGACGTCGGCGACCTCCTGCATGAAGGCCTCGCTGGGGAATCGGTAGCCGCCGACGCCCTGAATCGGCTCGAGCGTGAGAAACGCGATCTCGTCGGGGTCGATGTGACCGCCCTCGGGCGCGAGCATATTGCGAAGCTGTGAGCCGCCGCCGGCGAAGAAGCCACAGTCGCAGCTCTCGGCGTCACAGCCCCGATCGTCGCAGAACGGGACCGTCTCGATCCCGCTGATTTCGGGGTAGTGGCGCGTGTAGACCTCCTTGGACTTCGTCAGCGAGAGGGTGCCGAGCGTGCGGCCGTGAAAGCTCCCCGAAAACGCGACGCCGTACTTCGACGGCGCGCGGTAATCGTTCGTGATCTTCATCGCGTTCTCCATGGCCTCCGCGCCGGAGTTCGAGAGAAAGACGGTGTCCATCCCGTACTGACTCGAGACCTCGGTGAGCTTCTGCATGAGGTGACTCGAGCCCGGGAAGTCGGCCTCGTCGGGGCTCGGGCCGGAGCCGAAGTACATGTCCTGGCCCGCGATCTTCATCGGTTCGACGAGGTCGAACTCGCGGACCTTCGAGAGGACCTTCTCGTTGTTGTATCCAAGCGGTGCCGCGCCGATGTGACAGGTGAAATCGAGGAGAACATTGCCGTCAACATCGGTGACGAAGGGGCCGTCGGCCTCGCGGGTCACGTCCCAGACGAACTCGTGGGAGTACTCGCTGGGGGCTGAGTACTCCTGATGGAAGTCGACCCACTGCTGGGCGTTCGGCCCCGGAAGCGCGTCCGCGTCGGGTTCCGCCGTGTCCCTATCCATACACAATTTATGTGTACCTCATACATTAAAACTTGTTATCGGTTGGCGAGGCGGTCGTCGCAAGAGAGGGGGCGGGCATCGACGGTGCGAAAAAACGGACAGCATGACGGCCGAAGCGGATCGGCCGGAGAGATGGCGGGTCGCGGACGGTTCAAACGGACTACCGCCAGTCCGTTTCAGTCGTCGTCCGATTCGACGGGACCCCCTGGCCCGGGTGACTCCGGCTCGGGTTCAGTTTTTGCACTCGAGCCGATGAGGACGGTTTCGTCCTGCAGTAGTACCCGGCCGTAGCTCGAGCTGAAGTCCGTGATCAGCGAGAGCATCGCGAGGAAGCAGACGAACGCGAACGGCGCACCGGTGATGATAACCGCGTTCTGGAGCGCGCCCGTCCCGCCTTCACCGCCGATGATCATGAGGATAGCGGCGGTCAGACCGAGGACGACGCCCCAGAAGACCCGATTGATGGTCGAGGGTCTCGCTTTCCCGCCGGTCGTCATCATCGAGACGGCGAGTGTCGACGAGTCCGCCGAGGTGATGAAGAACGTCGTCACGAGGATCATGAACGCGATCATGAACACGGTCCCGAGCGGGAAGGCGTCGAAGAGGATGAAGCCCGAGATCTCCGGCGTATTGTTGGCGATCACGCTGCTGAAGTCGGCCGTTCCGTTGTGGTGGTATCGCAGCGCGGTGCCACCGACGAACGTGAACCACGGAATGGTCGCGGCCGAGGTCGCGCCGATCCCGGTAAAGGCGACTTCGCGGACGGTCCGACCCTTGGAGATCCGGGCGATGAACAGGCCGGCGAACGGCGACCACGAGAGCGCCCACGCCCAGTAGAAGACGGTCCAGGAGTTCATCCAGCTCGTCCCGCCATCGGAGCCGGTACCGGTGTAGAGGCTCATGGAGGTGAAGTCGGCGATCATGCCGCCCATCGCCTGTGAGCCGAGCAGGAGCAAGAACAGCGTCGGCCCCAGGATGAACGTCGCGAGCATGAGCGTGACGAACAGGATCATGTTGAAGTTCGACAGCCGGCGGATCCCCCTGTCGACCCCGAGAACCATCGAGATGGTAAACAGGAGCGTCATCGTGGTCACCACGAGGAGAATGCCGACGTTCCCCAGATCGATTCCCCACTGGTAGTTGAGACCGGCGATGAACTGACTCCCGATGAAGCCGAGCGACGTCGCCACGCCGCCGATCGTCGCGAAGACGGCGAGGATGTCGACGACTTTCGCGGCCGGGCCGTCGAGGTTCTCCTTCCCGAGGATCGGCGTCAGCGCCGAGGAAACCCGAAGCGGGACGTCTTCATAATTGTACGCGAAGTAGGCGATCGCGAGTCCCATGATCGTGAACACGGCCAGCTGGGGGAGTGCCCAGTGGAACAACGTCTGCTGGATCGCGATCGGAATCGCTTCGGTCGTCCCACCCTCGACGCCGAACAGCGGCGACGGGTTATCGTAGTAGAACAGCGCTTCCGTCGGTCCCCAGAACACGACGCCCGCTGCGAACCCGGCGGAGTACAACATCGCGAAGAACGACAAGAAGCTGTACTCCGGATCCTCGTCCCCCATCTTGATCTTCCCCCACGGCCCGACGATCAAGAACAACAGGAAGAGGACGATCAGGAACACGATCACCAACAGCGCCCAGTTCAGGTACTCGACGACCCAGCCGTACACGGTCCCGATCGCTTCCGTGACAGCACTCTGGTTAATGAAGAACGCCGCGATCACACCGACGGTCAACAGCGCCCCGAACGCGAAGACGACCAGGTCGATCTCCTCGAGGAACTCGTCGACCATCCCCTGATCAGCGTCGCTCATCGTCCCACCCCCGGTATCGGACGGCAGCGGAACGATCTCTCGTGATTCCACCGACCATTCGCCATGCTGCATGATGGCATACCGCCACCATTAACGGCGTATACAATAAGTGTTTCTCACTCGGGTAGATTATCTACAGATTACGTTTAGTATGTGTTTCTCGAGAACCATACAGAATAGCTCCACTCCTGCATTGTTCATGGTTAAATTTACCGTATAGAAATACAATCTATACCCTCCTCGAAGGACAATACAGAGTTAGTCAATCGAGATGTCAATCAGTAACTGAGGACAACCGTGTCTGATGGGGTGGGGAACGACGGTGAGACCGACGATTCGTCCGACCGAAAACGAAATCCGAAGACGGCTCCGTCAGTTCGTCAGTTCGTCGAGCGTCTGCTCGCGAGTCTCGGTGCTCTCGGCCACGCGCTCGGTGAACTCGTCGACGCGCGCTTTGATCTCCTCGCGGGTGTCCGACGGCGAGAAGCCGTCTGACATCGTCAGCAGGCGCACGAACGCCCGCAGTTCCTCGTCGGTGAGTTGGGCAAACTCCTCGTTCTCGAGTTTGTCGACGACTTCGTCGACGTCGATCTGGCCGACCGGTTCGACGTTGAACTCGACGTTGACCATCCGGTAGTTCGAGCCGGCGAGACGCTGTTCGGCCTTGCCGACGCCCTCCGAAAGCATGTCCTTGAACGGGGTGTGATAGCCGATCGTCCCGAGGTGGAGAAAGGCGAGCATATCGGTGATTCCCTGGGTGTAAGCGTCGCGATCCTCGGCGTCGGGATCGAAGACCGTCTCTCGGTCGCGTTCCTCCATGTACTCGAAGAGGATGCTGAAGTCGAGCATCGCGTTGCGCACCCGGCGTCGGATCCGGTTTCGCTTCTGCTTCTTCGAGTGGTCGGTGTAGTCCGTCTTTCGACCGAGCAAGAAATCGCGGTCGGAAGGCGTGAGAATGCCGCGCGGGCGATCCGAGTCCGCCGCCGTCCGCAACGACTCCGGAACGTCGTCTTGGCTCATAGGGGATACACGGAGAGCCCGCGAATTAACGTTTCCCATTCAGCGAACGTGATTCTCGACGGACAGAAGCGTCCGTTCGACTGTCAGTCAGTATTGCGGTTTTCGACGAGAGTTACGGCGAACCGTCCGCCGGGTGAGCGCCATCAGATGGTTACAAGGGGCGTCTCAGCCCCGATCGAGAGCCAACCGCTACGGCCGCCGACGGGAGAGTTCGGTCGCCGTCTCGGTGAGCAACGTCACCCCGACCTCGAGGCTGTCCTCGTCGATATCGAACGTCGGCGTGTGGTGGCTGGTCGGATGGTCGGTCCCGACGAGGACGTACGACGCGAGCCCGCCGTTTTCTTGGACGCGCTCCATCAGGTAGGTCACGTCCTCGCTGACGCCGAACTCCTCGGTCGGCACCACGCGCTCGACGCCCTCGACCTCCCAGGCGACGTTGCCCACGAGGTCCCGCAGGGCAGGGTGGCTGTCGACGCGGGGGGACTCGCTGATCACCCGCGGCGTGACGTCGCAGTCGTGCATCTCGGCGGCGGCGTAGCAGACGCGCTCGAGTTCCGTGCGCGTGTACTCCATCAGCGCGGTGGTCTCGCCGCGGACCTCGGCTTCGATCGTGACCTCCTCGGCGATGACGTTGCTCGCGGTACCGCCTTCGATTCGGCCGACGTTGATCCGCGTGAGCCCGTCGCTGTGTCGCGGAATCCCGTAGGCGTTCTGAATCGCGGTCGCCGCCGCCTGCATGGCGTTGGCCCCCTCGTTCGGCGCTTTGCCGGCGTGGGCGCTCGCCCCCTCGAACGTCGCGGTCAGGTGTGCCATCGCCAGCGGCTTCTCGATGCCGGCGACGATCTCGCCCGTCGGATGATCGAGGCCGATGTGAAGGGCGAGGAGGTAGTCGATGTCGTCGAGATAGCCGCTCTCGGCCATCGCCTTCCCGCCGCCGGAGATCTCCTCGGCGGGCTGGAAGAACACCGTCAGCGTTCCGTCGAACTCGCTCTCTTTGACCCTCTCGAGCGTCCCCAGCGCCATCGCGAGGTGGGCGTCGTGGCCGCAGGCGTGCATGTAGCCGTCGTGTTCGGACCGGAATCCCTCGGCGGCCGGCCGGTGCTCGCGCTCGTCGGATTCCCGCATCGAAATCGCGTCGAGATCGACGCGCAACCCGATGCAGGGACCCTCCCCCTGCTCGAGGGTCGCGATAACGCCAGTGTGACCATCGGCCGTGCGCTCGAGAATATCCGACCGAACACCCGCCTCGCGGGCGCGCTCGATCCACGGCTCGAGTTCCGCCGCCGGCGGCACGGCCATGCGCTCGTCCGTCGCCAGCGCGTCGCGGCCGACGGCGATCTCGTCGACGCCGATCCGCTCGAGTTCCTCGACGACCCGTCCGGTGGTCCGAAACTCGCGCCAGCCCGGTTCGGGATGACGGTGGAACTCCCGCCGTAATTCGCGCAATCTGTTTCGCGCTTCGTAGGACATTCTTGCCGGTTCTACGCGCGGGAGATACTTAATCGTAGTCGATAATCGTATACTGATTACGTACGATCGATGTAGATAGTCGGGGGTCGACGCAGATTCGAGCGGTTTACACGAGCAACCGACGCGAAGACCGCGACGGTCCCAGCGCAGAGACGGTCGAGGGGAACGGCGGTCAGAGAGGCGTGCGGAAGACAAGACTGGCCGCCGCGTGGAGCCCGCTCTTGCGCTGCGTCGTGATTCGCGTCGCCGAACGAATCGTTCACGGGTCCGCTCGAGACGAGATCACTCCTGAACCGAACTCGCGGGGTTTGCAGACACGTTACCGCTCGCTTACTTCGAGCCAGCCGCACGTTCGAGCGATCGACGCACCGTTTTGCGGACGCACATTCGCGTTTGGTGCCCGCCAAATCCATCACGGGATTTAATTTACAACCCCTCGATGGATGGACCATCGATGCCGCCCCTCCCAACGTGGATCGACGATCGGATCGATCCTGCACTCGACAAGAAACTCACGCAGCAACACGTCGTCGAGGTCATGCTCGAGTCCGAGCGGCCGTTCTTTTCAATCCAGCAGCTCCGTGCTCGGGTCAAGCCGACGGTCAGTACGGAGACGGTCCGAAACCGGCTCGACGAACTCCGCGAGATCGACGTCGTCGCCGCGGAAACGTATCCGGACACCATTACGCTGTACTACGTCAACCATCCCGAATCGCAGTGGCCGCTCTCGCCGGACGGGAAACGGGCGCTCGCTCACGATTCACCCCTCGAAACGCTGTCGGCGCGTGACTTCCTCCGACTCCGGAACCCGGCCGGGATCAGGACGCTGGTCCTGGCGGGCTTCCAGCTTAGCCTGGTGCTGTTCTGCGTCGGCGTCGGGATGATCGTGCTGTCGATAGAGGCCCCCGTCGACGCGAGTCACGGGCTGTGGGCGGCCGCCGGCAATCTCTTCGTCGTCTGTCTGGTCCTCCTCTTCGCTGAACGCGCCGTTCGCAACCGTCGCGACGACGGCGCCAACGGATCGATTCCGACGCCTGAACGGACCAGTCCGAAGTAACGCGACGCAACTGACTGTCACCCGACTGACACCCCAGAACACGTACCCATGTCGACTGACTCCACCCCGAACGAATCGCCGCCTCCCGAATCGACTTCGACCGAACCCGGCCCGTCGATCCTCACGGAGCGGACGCTCCTGGGGATATTCGTCCACTTCATCGCGATCCTCCCGTTTCTCGGGTTCGTCACCGCCGGGATCATCTACGCGGTATCGGAACACGAATTCACGCGGGCCAACGCGCGGAACGCGCTCAACTGGCAGCTGCTGGTCAGCGGATCGTTCCTCGCGGTGTTCGTCCTCGTGTTCGGACTGGACGCGCTGTTCGAGTACGTCGCGCTTCCGGGGGTGATCGAAACGGTCGTCTTCGTCCCCGTCTTCGCGCTGGCGCTAGTCTCGATCCTCCTCGGATTCCTCAATTTCTTCGTCTGGATCGTCGCGATGGCAAAAGCCATCTTCGGCGACGCGTGGCGCTACCCGTTCGCGCCCGAATTCGTGTGATCGAGCCGGCGTTTCTCGGTCCCGAATCGCTCAGCCCAGATACGCGGTCGCGTCTCCCTCCACGCGGACGTCCTCGGGCAGCCGCGAGACCTCCACGCAGACTCGAGCCGGCGGCTCCTCGCCGAATCGGCTCCCGTAGGCCTCGTTGACCCGCTCGTAGTCCGCGAGATCGGTCAGGTAGACGGTGACTTTGACGACGTCCGCGAGGCCGTCGCCGCCGGCTTCGTCGACGACGGCGGCGATGTTATCGAGCACCCGGTCGGTCTGGGCCTCGATATCGCCGTCGACGACCTCGCCGGTTTCGGGGTCGACGGGGCCGTAGCCGGACACGTACAGCGTGTCGCCAGCGCGAACCCCCTGCGAGTAGGGGTTGTCGTTGCTCGGTGCATAGTCGGTTTCGATGGAATCGGTGTCGGACATGGAATCGGTGCCGGACATAGAATCGATGTCGGACGTGGTGTGGGTAGTCTCGTCGCGCTTTCGCACCGCTCGAGTCAGGCGGTCTGGGTCGCTTCGGCGGTCACGTCGTCGATCGCCTCGACGATGACGTCGAGTGCCGTCTCAGCCAGGTCGTGCGTGAGCACCAGCGGCGGCAGGAATCGGAGGACGTTGCCGTGGCGGCCGGCCGTCCAGATCAGGACCCCGCGCTCGAAGCAGTACTGCTGGATCGCGTCGACAAGGTCGCCGTCCGGGTTACCGTCGCTATCGACGAACTCCGCGCCGATGAACAGCCCCTTGCCGCGGATGTCGGCGAGGTGCTCGTTGTCGTTGGCAGCCTCGCGAAGCCGGCCCCGAATGTACTCGCCGAGATCGCGAGCGTGCGCGAGGAGGTCGTGCTCCTGAATGTACTCGATGGCGCGGGTCCCAGCCCGCATCCCGACGACGTGGCCGCGGTAGGTGCCGGCGTGGTCGCCCGGCCCCCACGTGTCCAGATCCTCGTGGTAGATGGTCGCCGAGAGCGGGAAGCCCACGCCGCCCAGCGCTTTCGCGGAGGTCATCACGTCGGGAGCGACACCCTCCCAGTCGCTGGCCCACCACTTTCCGGTGCGGCCCAGCCCGCTCTGAATTTCGTCGAAGACGAGGACGACGTCGTTGTCGTCTGCGATGTCGCGCAGTCCCTGCAGGAAGCCCTCCGGCGGCGTGACGATGCCGCCCTCGCCCTGGATCGGTTCGACGATCATGCCGGCCGGATTGGCCAGCCCGCCGTAGGGGTCCTCGACGATGGCCCGGACCTCCTCGAGCGCGTGATCGACCGCTTCCTCGGGCGTTTTCCCCTGTCGGAACGGGTGCGGATAGGGGGCATGAACGACATCGGCGAGCAGCGGCGTGTAGTCGGCCTTGAACTTCTTGTTCGACGTGACGCTCATCGCCCCGGTCGTTGCACCGTGGTAGGCACCGCGGAACGCGATGAGGCCGTCGCCGCCGGTGTTGTACTTGGCGAGTTTGATCGACGCTTCGATGGCGTCGCTGCCGGTCGGGCCGCCGAAGACGACCTTGTTCTGGCCCTGCAAACCAGCAGGAACGATTTCGTCGAGTTTCTCGATCAGCTCGAGGCGTGCCTCGGTCGGAAAGTCGACCGTGTGGACGAACTTGTCGGCCTGCTCGTGGACCGCCTCGAGGACGTATGGGTTCGAGTGGCCGACGTTGAGCACGCCGATGCCCGCGAAGAGATCGATGTAGGTGTTGCCGTCGGCGTCGCGGACCGTCGCGCCCTTCCCCTCCTCGAAGGCGATGGGGATGTCGTCCGGATAGGCGACCGCGCTACTGTCGATCTCGCGCTGTTTCTCGAGCAGCGCCCTGGTGTTGGGGCCGGGGACGGAGTCGACGTCCGGTGCGTCATCGAAATGGAGTTCGTCTATCGGCGGACCTGCCGTCATACGTAACGGCAAGTGAAACAGTTATAAATAACTTGTCCACAGTATCCATGAAGAACGTATACAGATACTGACCACGTGACTCGTTTCGAAACCCGATACGGATGACACCGGTGACGGAAGTCGTAGACGGGGTAGAACGATCTGTACAGGGAACCTCTGTATCGCTCAGTCTGATCAACCGACGTGCGGTGGCGCGCGCTGTCCGCCGACCGAGCATCGCGAGGTGCGAACACAGTGAGCACCTCGGAGAGCGAACGGTGACCGAAGGGAACCGTGAGCCAAGCGAGGGCGTCGGACGACACTGCGCGAGGTCGTCGCGAGTGGAACGAGGGACTGCTCGGAAGACGCGGGGTGTCTTCCGTTGGATGAGTGAGCGAGTGCAGCGAGCGAACGAATCGGCTGGGGAGGGTGTGGCCTCTCCGTGTTGCCACGATAGCAGGACACTTCTTTCACTATAGTGCCAACTGAAAGTCAATGCACACCCGATCGCACGACAGCTTCGCGATCGGTGTGTAAATCGTTTCAGTTGATACTATAGATTCCTTTCAGAACCCACCGTTCCATTTCCCGTCTATAGTGAACGGTCGTTCAAATCGTCGCTTTCGCATACAGAACGACGATCGGGCACGTTCGAAGATGCCGAATCGAGATCGAACGCTCACCGGCAAACTGAGCCGAGCCAACGCCTACGGAGGTCAACAGCTATTTGCCCCCCACGACCGAAATTACATATAAATCGGTCTCTGTACGCGACACCCGCGTCACCGCCCCTCCCGGGGACAGATCTCCAATGGAAGACACCTCGAAATATCTTATCCACGCAGACGTGACGGCTGACGGGATCGTCGAGCGAAGCGACGTCGTCGGCGCGATCTTCGGCCAGACCGAAGGACTGCTCGGCGACGAGCTCGACCTCCGCGACCTCCGCCAGTCGAGCAAAGTCGGTCGTATCGACGTCGAAATCACGAGCACCGCCGGTCAGTCACACGGACAGGTGACGATCGCGACCAGTCTGGACAAGGTCGAAACCGCCACCCTCGCCGCCGCCCTCGAGACCATCACCCGGGTCGGTCCCTGCCGGGCCGACCTCGAGGTACGGGAGATCGAGGACGTGCGCGCGGCGAAGCGAAAAGAAGTCGTCGACCGCGCGAAGGAACTGCTCCGGACGGGGTTCGACGATACGATCATGTCCTCCGACGAGATCCTCGCGGAGGTGCGCCAGCAGGTCCGCGTCGAAGACATCACCGAGTACGAGGGACTCCCCGCCGGCCCCCGAGTGACGGACAGCGACGCGATCATCGTCGTCGAGGGCCGGGCCGACGTCCTCTCCCTGCTCAAGTACGGCATCAAAAACGCCATCGCGGTCGAGGGGACGAGCGTCCCCGACGCCGTGGCCGAACTCACTCGTCACCGCACCGTCACGGCCTTCCTCGACGGCGACCGCGGCGGCGACCTCATCCTCGAGGAACTCGCTCAGGTCGGCGACCTCGACTACGTCGCCTTCGCGCCCACCGAGAGCTCCGTCGAGGACCTGAACCACCACGAACTGTTCGCCGCGCTCCGGAACAAGGTGCCCTACGAGACCGTCTCGGAGCTGAACGAGCCCCGGGACGCGATTGCCGCGACCGACGGGAGTACGACGCCGGCACCGCCGCCGTCCGAACTGTCGACCGCGTCACCGACGACCACGGAACCCGACGACGAGGGTGATCTCGAGTCGAGCGAGCGAGCTCCCGACTCGAGCGCCGCCCTCGAGACGCCGTCGGCGGTCGATCCGGAACGAGCGGCGACGAGTCGGGCGCAGTCGGGCGCGTCCGCCGAGGAGGCGGAGACGGAGTCGGAACGGACGCGCCAGGACGAGGCCGCGACCGACGCCGAGTCAGATACCGATCGCGCCCCCGAGACGGTCTACGGGCACGCGACCGCGGTCATTCGGGCGGGGACCGACAGCGTCCGCTTTCTCGACGCCGAGGCCGACCCGATCGACGACGCTGACGCGAGCGAGGCCTACGAGACGCTCGAGGCCCTCGAGACCGTGCCGACGACGGTCGTCCTCGACGGGATCCTCGACCAGCGGCTCCTCGATCTGGCGGCCGACCGCGGCGTCGATCGAATCATCGCGCGCTCGCTCGGCCAGTTCACCAAGCGGCCGACCGACGTTCGGATCCACGCGATCGACGACGTCGCCGAGCAGCGGCCGGACGCGGAGTGACTGGCGATTTTTCGCAACTGAATCCGGCCGTCGAACGGAGAATGGGTAGCCAGTACGGTACGTGCCCTACGAGCCGTGTCCACAGACCGAACGGTCACGGTGTGACTGTCGGCATCGTTGGACGCTTCGAAGCCGGGATCGGTTCTGCCCCTCAGGAAACGGCGATCGAGAGCACCAGGAGGGCGCTGACGATCGCGCCGGAGAGCGTCGCCAGGAAGTTCACGCCCTGATTCCCCAGAATCGTTCCCTCGAGCGTCGCCCCGAGCAGGCTATCGACGGTCATGCCGGCGATACCCGCGGCGACGATTATCGCCGCGCCGACGAGTTCGATGTCGGGGAAGAGCCCGTACGCGATCGCGGCGACGACCGCTGCGCCGACCACGCCGGCGAGTTCTCCCTGCCAGGTGACGCCGCCGTCCGTGCCGGGATCGACCGGCTCGAGGGTGGTGATCAGCCGCGGCCGGTCGAAGACGCTGCCGATCTCGCTCGAAAGGGTGTCGCTCATCGCAGTCGCGATCGAGCCCGCGAAGGCGAAGAGGAACAGTTCGGGCTCTCGAGGGAGGAAGCCGGCGTCGCTGGCCGCGTAGCCGAGCACCGCGACGAGCGCGACGGCGGCGTTGCCGAGGACGTTCCCGCTCCCCCGAGCCCCGTTGTTATCCTCGGCGACGCCGAGTTCCGTCTTCCGCTCGTAGCGGAACTTCGTCGAGAGGCCGCCGATGGCGAAAAAGGAGATGAGGACGGTGAACCAGCCGTAGCCGCCGAGAACGATCGTTAGCAGCCCCAGCAAGATTCCGGTGAGCATCCCCGCGATGGACGCCGTCTCGAGGGCGTACGATGCGTAGCCGAAGGCGACCGTAACGGCGAGTGCGATGACGATTTCGCCCGTCCCGATAGTCGGCTCGAGTTCCGCAAGCAACCAGAGCAGGAGGCCGACCGAGAGGACGATGATCGGGTCGTCGGAGGGGAGGAGTACGTCGCGAAGGAGCGCGGCGAAGAACGCACCGCTGGCGGCCAGGAAGACGACCAGCGGCAGTGCTGATGCGACGGCGTCACCGGTGAGCGAGTGGGTGAGCGCCTGTCCGGCGACAGCGGCTGCGAGTGCCGCGAGACAGAAGCCGCCCACGCGAACGACATCGGTGTCCGTTCGTAGCCTGACGAGTTGCGCGCCGAGGTTGCCGTAGCCGACCAGCAGTATCGTCCCGACGAAGACGGCGATCGGCATCGACGCCGCGGTCGCCATGAGACCGAGCGCGACCGCCGCGAGAACGAACGTGATGAGACCGTAGAGTCGTGAATCCTCGTAATCGCCCGGATACGCCAGCAGGTCAAAGAGCGGGCCGTCGGTGATCACGTAGGCCCCCAAGAGGACGACACCGGCGACCGCGGCTGCCACCCGCGGTTCGACGAGCGGAACGGCCAGCGAGAGCGTACAGAGAGCCGCGAACACGCCGGCTCGCCGAACGGGTGCTGTCACGATATCGGTCCATTTCTGTGGCGATTACTTCAAGGTTCGTGAACGCTGCTCGAGTCGGTTTTCACCGCGTTTAACGGCTCATTCGGGCTGTACGTATCGTCGCTGGGCGTCCGTTAGAAACCCGAAACTCGTATCACAGTCGCCGGGAAACTCACGCGTGTGGGATTGTACGAACGGTACCTCGCCCTCCGGATCGCCCGTCACGACGGCGACCCCCCAGACCACGTCGCGCTCGTGATTACCGAACGCGATCTGTTAGAGCGAGGCGCCTACGAGACGCTCACGGACTTCTTCGAGTGGGCTGTCGAGTACGCCTCGCAGGTGACCGTCTACGTGAGCGTCCTCGACGCGGCGGCGGTGCCGGCCTTACAGCGCGAACTCGAGACGATCGACGCGCCGCGGCCAGTCGCCGTTCGCGGCCCGGAGGACAGGGCGCGTGCGGACGCGCCGATCCGGATCGGGATCGGCCTTGGCGGGAAACACGAGTTCACCAGCGCGGTGCGGACCCTCGCGGAGCGGGTCGAGTCGGGCGACCTCGAGCCCGACGAGATCGACGACGAACACGTCGAAGACCACCTCGTGTTCCCGTCGGAGCCGGATCTGGTGATCAAGACCGGTGCGGAGCGGCTCTCCGATTTCATGATCTGGCAGTCGGTCTACTCGGAACTGTACTTCACCGACGTCAACTGGCGGGACTTCCGCAAGCGAGACTTTCTCCGGGCGGTCCGTGAGTACTGCAACCGGTCGCGACGGTACGGCCGTTAGTCGGCAGAGTCGCGCCGCTGTGAGGTGTTCGTCCCCGTTGACTCGATCGTACCGGCGAGTTCCGCGACCCGATCGTCCGCGACGACGACGGGACGTTCCAGATGGACCGTGTCCGTCTCGCGGTCGTACTCGAGGACGTCGCGCGCCTCGAGTTTCGGCAGGACGACATGGATGAGCGAGACGCGAACGGTGCGTTCGTCGGCGTCGTCCCGACCGGCGACGGCGTCGGTCAGCCTGTCGACCGGGAGCGGTGGTTCACACGTCGAGAGCACGTGGAGGGTGAGACGCGTCCTGGGGTTCGCGAGGAGCGCGTACGCCTCGTCGAGCGGGACGTTCGTGAGCCGAACGAATCGCTCGACATCGACGACGGGCGCACTGTTTGGAGCCGGCATCGCAAATTGTGTTGTCATACTGATTGATAAATGTCTTGCGGTGAGGGTAGTTAGCAACCCACAGGGATCGGTGCCGCCCGATCGCCCGGCAGCTCTGCGATCGATGGATACGCGGGGAGGCAGTGGCGGACGGCGGCGGGCAGTAGCCGACGGCAGGACGATAGTGGCCGTACAGCGGGGTCAGTCCGCAACCTGACTGCTCGAGTCCCCGCTCTCGAGTTCCCCGGTGTCGGGCTGTTCGCCCGATGGGAGCGAGTCGCGAAACCGGTCGACGATCGAACGGGCTTCGGCGAGTTCCGGCTCGCTGACCGCGCCGAGCAGGGCCAGTGCACGGCGAGCGCGGGTTCGCCGCCAGGATTCCTCACGATGTTCGTAGGTTCGAATCCCGCGGAGGAAGTCCGTCTTGGAGAACTCCGGCCAGAAGGGCGTACAAAAGAAGACGGCCGCCTCGTTTCCGTTGGCGTGCCACGGGAGGAAGTTCGACGTTCGCTCGTCGCCGCCCGGTCTGATGATGAGATCGACATCTCGAACCGGCTGATCGTACAGTCGGCGCTCGATGTCTTCGACATCGATCTCGTCGGGCTCGAGGTCGCCCGTTTCGACGCCCGCCGCGACCCCGCGGGCGGCCTCGAGCAGTCGCGAGCGACCGCCGTAGGCGAGCGCGATGTTGAGGACGAACCGATCGTAGCCACACGTGCGCCGTTCGGCGTACTCGACGGCGTTTTGAACCCGCTCGGGAAGCATTTCCGTTTCGCCGATGGCGCGGATGCAGACGTCGTTCTCGTGGACGCGGTCGGCGTCCGCAAACTCGTGGAGTTTCTCACAGAGGAGGTCGAACAGCGCCTCGTTTTCCTCCGCCGGCCGCTCGAAGTTCTCCGTCGAGAACGTGTACAGCGTCAGCTCTTCGACGCCGATGTCCTGACACCACTCGAGGACGCGTTCGGTCGTTTCGGCACCGGCCCGGTGGCCCTCGTGGGCGTCGCCGCCCCGGCGGCGGGCGTACCGCCGGTTCCCGTCCTGAATCACTGCGACGTGTGTCGGCGCGCCGGAGATTTCCCTGGAGAGTAGCCGCTCGTAGGCCGAATCAACACGTTGGCGGAGCCACCGCTTCATTACTCGGGTAAAAGTCACCGAGACCTATGATTCTTGCGTGTCACCCTCCCTCAGCGAGACGGAGCGACACCCTCACACTCCTGGGCGTGAGGACAGGGTCGCTCTCTCCGGGATGAGTCACTCGCGCCGTCGGAATCGTGACGGCTATCAGGCCGGCCCCGTACGATTCCGATATGACAAACACCAACTCCGACGCGCTCGACGAGGATCTCTATCAGCGGACCAAGGCGCTGCTCGAGCCCGGCGACATTGCCCTCAACGGGGCGATCGTCCACACCGACTACGACGGCAGTGAGGACGTGCAGATGATGCAGGCGACGATCGACGTCGGCGACATCATCGCCGAACAGTCGGGATACGACCCGCAGGACTGCTACGTCTACTCGGGCAACGACGACACCGACTTCTCCTCGAACCAGCACCAGGGGCTGACCCTCGAGGACGAGGAATTCGTCTGGGAGTGCCAGCAACTGCTGCGCGAGGGCAGTTTCGACATCGTCATCTACTACGAGGCGAGCGCGGACCACGAGGCGATCCTCGAGGGGATTCGAGAGCTCGGTTTCGACGTGACGGGCGTCGAAGGGGAGTAAGCTCGTCCGTCGGTTCTCGCCCGGGAGGCACATCGGCGATACGAGCCTCCAGTTCCAGTTCGCTTATACACCGCCAGTCCCGAGACCCTCGTATGACCACGGACGTCGACCTCACGGAGCGCGAGCGGGCGATCGTCAACGCCTTTCAGGGCGGCTTTCCCGTCGTGGAACGGCCGTTCGAGCCCGCCGCGGCCGCCATGCGCGAGCGCGGGGTCGACATCGACGCAGCGGAGTTACTCGAGACGATTCAGGACTTGGACGAGCGCGGTGTTCTCTCGCGGTTCGGTGCGCTCGTCAACGCCCAGGAGATCGGCGGCGCGGCGACGCTGGTCGCCATGCACGCCCCCGAGGACCGGTTCGACGAGATCGTCGAGCGGGTTAACGACCACCGCGAGGTGGCTCACAACTACGAGCGCGAGCATCCACACCTGAACGTCTGGTTCGTCGTCAGTGTCGCCGACGAGGACCGCGTGGCGGACGTTCTATCCGAAATCGAAGCGAAGACGGGCCAGGAGACGTACAACCTCCCCAAACAACAGGAGTTCCGCGTCGAGGCCAAGTTCTACGTCGACGGACCGTTCGACGGCGACGGGAACGACGAGGCGGCCGGGATCGATTGCTCGGAGCAAGGATCCGACGTGACGCCGACCGACGAATCCACGCTTACCCCGGCCGAACGCGACCTCGTCCTCGAGATACAGGACGGCTTCCCGCTCACCGAGACGCCGTACGCGGACGTGGCCGATGCGATCGATCAGGATCTCGAGTGGGTGCTCGAGACGGTCAAACGATTCGAGCGCGAAGGAAAGATTCGGCGGATCGGCGTCGTACCGAATCACTACGCGCTTGGCTACACGGAAAACGGAATGACGGTCTGGAACGTGCCGGACGAGGTCGTCCCCGAGGTCGGCCCCGAAGTCGCCGCGTTGCCCTTCGTCACCCACTGTTATCAGCGCCCGCGTCACGAGGGAGTCTGGCCGTACAACTTCTTTGCGATGACTCACGGCCGCAGCGAGTCCGAGAGCCAACGGCGCATCGAGCAGGTCCGCGAGACCATGGCCGAGTACTGGGACGTGACCGACGACGACTGGGACTCCCTGTTTTCGACGCAAATATTGAAGAAAACCGGCATCCGGATGGCGGAACGTGCCGATGCTAATACCAGGGAGCGATAACGTCGGACATTCATGTCCGAACTACACCAATGATTCCACTCCTGCACGATTTTACTGACGCGACGGTGCTCGTCTTCGGCGGCGGCCCCGTCGGTGCCCGGAAGGCCCGGCGGTTCGCCCGCGAGGCGCGGGTGCTCGTCGTCAGTCCGGCATTCGCCGATCGGGACTTCGGCGGAGCCGAGCTGATCCGCACCGCGCCCGATCCCGACGATATCGCGGGGTGGCTCGAGCGAGCCGTGCCCGCGCTGGTCGTCGCCGCGACGGACGACGAGGAGATCAACGAGGCCGTCGCCGACGCGGCTCGCGAGCGAGGGTGTCTCGTCAACCGGGCGGATCGGTCGGGCGAACGCGATCCCGATAGCGTCGTTGTTCCCGCGACAGTCCGCGAGGAGCCGGTAACCGTCGCGGTCGCGACCGGTGGCACGGCACCCGCGCTGAGCAAGTACCTTCGGCAGGAACTCGAGGAGACTCTCGACGGGGCCGGCGAGATGGCCCGAGTCTGTGCGGGGTTGCGCGAGGAACTCAAAGCGCGCGACGTGCCGGCCGACCGACGGCGACGGGTCGTCACCGACGTCGTCAATTCTCCGGATCTTTGGACAGCTTTACGTACGGGTACTTCCAACTGTCCGCAAGTGATCGAGGACGTGCTCGGCGAACAACCGTCTACCGGGAGTGATCAGCCGTGATTTCGACCGGGGTCGTTACGGCAGCGCGGGTGACACACGACAGCGGTAGTGTCGACCAACTCGCCGCCGCCAGCCCCGAGAATCAGGAGGCCGCCGTGACGGAGCTGCTGACCGTGCCCAACATCGAAGAGGCGTACGTCCTCTCGACGTGTAACAGAGTAGAGGCGTACGTCGTCGGGTCGGACCACACTGTCGGCCGGGCCGCACTCGCGGAGTTTTTCGCCGCGATCGACAACGAGGCCGTCGTCACCACCGACCACGACGAGAGCCTGCGGCACCTGCTGCGAGTCGCCGCCGGCCTCGAGTCGGTGATCCTCGGCGAGGACCAGATTATCGGCCAGGTCCGGACCGCCTACGAGGACGCCCGCGACGCCGGCGGCATCGGCTCGATGCTCGAGGCCGCCGTCACGAAGGCCATCCACGTCGGCGAGCGCGCCCGCACCGAGACGGCGATCAACGAGGGCGTCGTCTCGCTGGGCTCGGCCGCGACGCGACGGGCCGCCCGGGAGATTCCGCTCGAGGGAGCGACCGCGCTGGTCGTCGGAGCCGGCGAGATGGGACAACTCGCCGCTCGCAGTCTCGCGACCGCCAGCGTCGACGAACTCATCGTCGCCAACCGGACCGTCGCCCACGCCGCCCACCTCGTCGACGATATCGCGGATGAGACCGATGCCACCGCCGCGCCGCTGGAGGCGCTCGATACCGTCGCGACCCGCGCCGACGTCGTCGTCACGGCGACCGGCAGCGAGGAGCCGATACTCGAACCCCAACATTTCGAGGGGCAGGCAAGTGAACAGGTGATCGTCGATCTCGGGCAGCCTCGCGATGTCGCACCGGCGACCGCCACGCTGCCCGCGGTGCGGATCTTCGATCTGGACGACCTCGAGTCGATCACCGCAGAGACCCGCGACCAGCGAGCCGACGCGGCTCGCGAGGTCGAATCGATGATCGACCGGGAGTTCGACCTGCTCACGGAGCAGTACAAGCGCGCCCGCGCCGACGAGGCCATCGCCGCCATGTACGAGTCCGCCGAGCGGATCAAGGAACGAGAGGTCGAGACGGCCCTCTCGCACCTCGAGGGCGACGAGGGGTCCGACGAACACCGCGAAGTCGTCGAGGCGATGGCCGACTCGCTGGTCAATCAGTTGCTCGCACCGCCGACCAAGAGCCTGCGGGAGGCGGCGGCGGAAGACGACTGGAGCACGATCCATACCGCGCTCCAACTGTTCGATCCGGATTTCGGCGCGAACGACGGGCCGATCGCGCCGCCATCGATGGCTGCCGCCGTCACCGGTGACACGACGACCGGTGACGCGAGTCTCGGCGCGACCGACGACGACTGACGACGCGGCGGAGTTCTATCGCTCTCGAGTGCGTTTTGTGAGTTCGTTCGGCAGCGTCCGCTCCCGTCGGACAGAACGCCATCGCTCGGTCGCAACTGCGACCGGAAAACCCCTACCCGGATCGTCTCCCGTCGGGAGACGCGACCCCGCTACCGATTCGGCGCGCCGTACTCGACGTGGACCGTCGGGACGCTCGCGGAGTCGGGCGCTTCGTTGCCGTTCCAGTCGACGAGTCGGACGTTCGCCATCTCGCCGGAGAAGCGAAACCGCTGGACGCCGACATCGATTGCCCCCTCCGCGACGCTCCCCGAAAGGACAGTTCCCTCAGCCATCGGATCGCCCGCTAGCATCTCGAGGTCACCGTCGACGGCGATCTCGTAGTTCGAGGGGACTCCTCGACCGACGATCGTGACGAGGTTCGGCAATTGTGTGTCATTCGCAGCGTTGGTAGTCCGGTTTTGTACCGGCGTGTCGCGTGCCATGCACCGATAACCAGAGCATCCCGGCATAAGCTTTCCTGTCGATTAAATGGTAAGAATACATGAATGCGGCTCCGAGACTCGCCGACGATTCGTCAGTGGCTGCGCGGCCAACGTGTACGGAGAGCGGTGGTGTGGTCGCCGTACGCAGGATGCTCGCGCTCTATCAGGCGGAGGACTATCCACACAGCGCGGACGTCCGCGAGAAGCTGACGGCCCTCGGCGGTTCGTACGTGACTCACACCCCCCGCTGACCCGACGGCAACCGCGAGGTGCTCAACGAGTGGCGTCACGGGGCGATGATCGATCTGGGCGGCGAGGACGCGATTCCGTTCCTCGTCGACACCGACCGCGAGGAATCGCGCTACGAGAGCGACGAGATCGTCGACTACCTCGAGAAACATTACGGGTGAGCCACGACGAGACGCCGACCGCTCGGTTCTCAGTCGCTCGAGGGAACGAGGTCGCGAACGAATATCTCGCCGGTGACGTCGGGAATCGTCGGGCGGACAACCGATTCGCTCGAGTCGATCGCGTGTCCCGTCTCGACGTGATGCTCGATCGCCGCCCGCGAGCGGTCGCGCTGTGACGGTTCGCTGGCGGCGTTTAGATGCCAGTCGCAGTCGAGGCAGTACTTCATCGTAACTCCGTCTCCGACTGGATCGTTGAATTCTTTGTGGTCTTACCGATATCCTCACTATCGGTCCCGAGCGAGATCCGGCCGTCGCTCTCGACGTGCGTGAAATCTGCCCCGATTCGCCGCCTGCAGGAGAGAGAGAGGATCTCGTGATCCGTGCTCTCAATTTTCACACGTTCTCTCAGACGCCCACCGAAACGGGTGCTCGCCGTGAAACGTCAGTCGGTCGCCGATCGATGCGGTCCATCGAACCCCAGTTCGTCGAACGAGCGGACGCGGTGATCACCGAGCACGCACCGGCCCCGCCGCTCGTGGCCGACGCGTTCGACGTGAATTGCGTCGAGTCCGGCGTTCCACGCCGCACCGATGTCGCAAGCACCGTCGCCGGCGAGCACACCCCGGTGGCCGTTGTGAGCGACACCGAGATCGGTCATGACGCGCTCGACAGGGTCCGGGTCGGGCTTCCAGCCCGTCTCCTCGGTACAGCACAGACGCGCGTCGAACCAGTCACGGATCCCGACGTGTTCCAACACCGGCTCGGTGAGGAACTCCTGACAGTGTGTGACGAGCCCGACCGGTGCCTCGAGGTCGGCGACGAACGCGGCGTCCTCGTGGAGGTAGGTCTGTTCGGCTCGCACCAGCGGTTCTTCCTCGTCGTGGAAGACCTCCCAGAACGCCTGCGGGTCGACCCCCCACTCCTCGAGCTGGCGATCTCGGGAGCCAGTCAGGCCGTTCCAGAGGATGTCGGCCTCCCGGTCGGTGAACCCCCGCCCCAGCCGGTCGCCGACCCGGTCGAACACCTCGCGGGTGTAAGACCACTCGACGTCGACGAGGGTCCCATCGAGGTCCAGCAGCCAGAAGTCGTACTCGGATTGCTCGAGGGCCATTCGGACACAGATGTACGGGGTTCTCCAGTAAATGCCTGTCGACCGTCGCGGAACGGCCACTGATGGAGAAAACGGCCGATCGCGGCGGAAATCGGAGACGCGATCACTCCGCCGTCGGCCGGACCCGGTCGGCGTACTCGGCGACGATCGGCTCGTCGGCGGGCCGAAACTCGTCGGTCCACACGGCGTCCGGATCGATCGCTCCCTCGAGCAGCGCCGTCTCCGAGAGCGTCTCCCCGAGTCGCCGCCAGCGGGCCGGATCCTGCACACCCCAGCCGTGATCCTGAGTATACGGCGTGAACTGCAGTCGGTTCGCGGCGGTTTCGAACTTGCGCCGTTCGATCTCCCGATTGCGCTCGAGCGTGGCGTTCCGGTCGACGAGCACGTCGATCGCGCGCTCGGGGTCGCGAGTCGCGGCAGCCCAGCCGCGCGCGGTCGCCCGCAGGAACGACCGAATCGTCTCTGGGTTCTCGTCCGCGAACTCGGGGCCGGTGACGAGCGTCATCCCGTAGATATCCAGATAGTCGCCGATCGGGAGTTCGTCGGCCGTCCGATCGTGTTCCCGGCCGATTTCGATCCCGTTCGTGACGACGCCGACCGCCGCGTCGACCGTCCCGTCGACCACCTTGTGCTGGACGCGGTGGTGCGTGTGCGGGTCGACTTCGAGGAGTTCGACCTCGTCGCGGATGCCCGCGTTCGCGAGCAACTGAGCGGTGAGGATCCGCGTCTTCGTGGCGGAGGGCGCAACCGTTCGGCCCGCGAGCTGTTCGGGTTCGGTGAGTTCCTCGCCAAAGACGTCCCGCAGGGTGTAGACGGCCGCTGGCGTCTTCTGGGTCACCGCCGCGACCGCGAGCGGCTCGAAGCCTTCGCTTTGTTTCGCCAGCACGGCGCTCGCGCCGGCGAGCGCGATATCGCTCTCGCCGCGAGCAGCGCGTTCGACCGCGAACGGCGAGCCGTGTCCCTCGACGAACTCGACCTCGAGGCCCTCCGCCTCGTAGAACCCCGCTTCCCGGGCGAGGAAGTACGGCGACTGGAAGCCGTTGGGTTCCCAGTTGAGCTGGAACGAGATGGGCTCGCTGTCCGTCGCGGTCATGCGTCCACCTCGAGGGTCGGCCGGAACAGTCCGTCCGGGAGTTCGTCGACACCGAGCGCGTCCGCGCCGGCGACCGCGCGCAGGTCGTCGAACAGCCGCTCCATCCCCTCGACCGTCGACTCGTCCCAGTCGGGAACGACCATCTCCCGCCACCGATCGCGGACGGCTCGGATGACCGCGGGGTCGTCCTCGTACATGAGTTGTGCGCCGATCTCGTCCCAGAGTTCGTCGTCGCGTTGCAGTCGCTCGACGGCGTCCTGAAACGCGCTCTGAAACCCGTGGACAGCATCGGGATGGTTGGCGAGATATCCCTCACTCGTCAGGAACGTCGAGACCGGAATCGGGCGATCGCCGTCGGTGTCAGTGTCGATGTCGGTGTCGGTACCGCCGTCCGCGAGGCGGTCTACCAGCCGCGACATCGGCAGCACCTCGCGGTAGGGTCCGGTCTCGACGATCTCCGGGATAATCTGCCAGAACTGGAGGATCGCGTCGACCTCGCTCTCCTCGAGCAGCCGAGTGAGTTCGACCTTCGAACCGGCCTCGACCGGCGTCGCCGTCTCGTCCGGATCGAAGCCGTGGAACTCTCGACAGGCCGCCCGGACAAGGATCCAGTTCTTGTCGAGGCGTCTGACGACGCCGATTCGGTGGCCCGAGAGATCCGCGAGCCTGTCGATCGGCGAATCGTCGGGGACGACTAGCCCGCCGACGGTCTGGCCGTAGGGGTGGAAGGCGACGATCGGCGCGCCGTCGGCGCGCTCGCGGGCCGTCGAGATGTAGTCGATGTCGATCAGGTCGGCGTCGCCGTCCTGGAGTTTCGCCTCGACGGTCTCGCGGCCCGCCTCGAGTTCGTCGGAGACGAGTTGCAGGTCGAGGTGAAAGCCGTGGTCGTGGTCGTAGCCGAACCGTTTGATCGTATAGAGCATGTACCGCGGGCTGCCGTTGTGTTCGAACCGCGCCCGCAGAACGGGACGGTCGTCAGGGCCGCTCTGGAACTCGTCGATCGCGGCCTGTTGGGAACTGATATCGATATCGGTCATGGTGGGGTTTGGATGGAGGTGGCGCTTGGGGCGTCTCGATGCGTGATCACAGCGGCGCGACGATGTCGTCGATCGTCGCGTCCTCGCCGATCAATCCGCGGGCCTGCATCCACTCGAGGTGGTCGTCGAGTTCCCCGCGGTCGGCGGGCTCGGGGACCTCGTACTCGGGCACGTCGATCTCTTCGCGGACGGCGTCGACGTCGATCTCGTCGAACAGGTCTGGCGCGACCGCCGCGTCAGCCTCGAGTAACTCGAGATACGTCCCGCGGAAGGCGTCGGGATCGGCGTTGATGTCGTCGACCGCACGGCCGTAGGTCCGCAGGAACGCCTCGAGCAGGTCACGATCGATTTCGGCGCTGCCGACGATGCCCATGTGGTTGTCGTACTCGAGGAGTCGTCGGAAACCGAGGTGGTCGGCGAGGGTACTGTGGGGGTCGATGAGCGTCACGGCGTCGACGCGCCCCTCGCGAAGGGCCTGCAGCCTGTCGGTCGGCATTCCGCAGCCGACGAGGTCGATCTCGTCGGGCGGGACGTGTTCCTCGAGCGCCTTTCGCGCTGTATACTCCTGCCCGGTTCGCAAGTTGACACCGACGGGGACCTCCGCGAGGTCGGCCGGGGTCTCGATTGCGGAGTCGGGACGGGTAAAGACGGTGTACGGCAGGTTCGCGAAGGTGCCGTTTGCGACGATGCGGCCGTCGCCCATCTCCCACGTCCGGCGGATGCTCTCCCACTTGCAGATCGGGTAGAGGTCTACGTCGTAATCGTCCGTCAGCGTTTCCTCTGCGGGGATATACTTGACTTCGACGTCGCGTCTGTCCCGTTCGACCAGTTCGACCGTGAGCCCCTCATCGCGGAAGTAGCCCTCTTCGGCCGCCACCCGCTGGGGCAGCATGAACGAGAACGGGAGGTGAAACAGCCGGACGGATTGGTGTGTCAACATGTATCAACCGACACCGCTGAGATGCTTAAAGCGTTTTCACGATACGTTTATCAGTGATGGCGTGGGGAGTGTTGCCTGCTCACATGGAGAAACGATCGACGGACCGGGCGGCGTTCGAGGAGGTCGCTGACGGCGTCCACCTCGCGGCGCTCCCCACCGGAGACCGAGCGGGCATGGTCTACTGGCGGATCGAAGCCGGAGCGACGCTACCGGTCCACGCGCACGACAACGAACAGATCGGGTTCGTCCTTGAGGGGGAACTCACCGCAATCGTCGAGGGCGAGGAGTACCCGCTCACGGCCGGCGACGCGTATCGATTCGCGAGCAGCGAACGCCACGGCGCGGAAAATCGGGCTCGCGAGGATGCGTTCGGTCTCGGGGTCCTCGCGCCGCCGCGGGAGGAACCGGAGTGGCGGCAGACGCCGTCGCCCTCGCGGGTCGATAGTTCCTGAGGGGAGTCCGCTCGTTGCAAACTCGCTCGAGGCCGAACGGTGCGGACCGCTGCAGTCGATACTCGCTCGAGGCCGGTCGACGCTGCTGCCACGGCTAGCCTCATGTCCCCTCCCGTGGTACTTCCCGACATGGACGCTGTCGATCACATCAACGTCGACGTCGACGCGCTCGAGCCCTGTTACGAGTTTTACCGCGATGTCCTCGATCTCGAACTGGTCAGACCGCCCGACGATTTCCAGGGTGCACACGCGATGTTTCGGGCCGGCGAGACGGTCGTGACGCTGGCCGAAACCGGCCGCGCCGAGAACTGGGATGAGCGTGGGCTCGATCACCCGCTCGACAAGGCCCACCTCGCGTTCGCAACCGATCGCGGACCCTACGAGTCGCTGATGGCCGACCTTGAGGGACAGTTCCCGAAGCAAGGACCCTACGACTGGGGGGAGTTCGAGGGCTTTTACTTCCTCGACCCGGACGGCAACCTCCTCGAGGTCATCACGTACGATTCACCCGAAGACGAACGAACGCGCCCGTTGCTGACGCACGACGATGTCGAGTAACAAGTGGCTGTACCCCTCGAGTGACTGCGGATTTCGAGTCTCGCGCGCCGGACGGAACGCGGTCAACTCGCGGCGCGGTCACGACGCATCCGTCACTCGAACGCTCGAGCCCAGATACTTCGACAACACCTCGGAGACATCATCGGCGTTGAACGCCTCGAGATCCGCCTCGATCTCCGATTTCAGCGCCTCGAGATAGTCCTCGTCGGCCTGCAGTTCGCGGAAGTCGACCGATTCGACGGTCCGCTCGGGAACGCCGAGCCACTCCGCGGCGAGCCGGCGGGCGTAGTCCTCGTCAGATACCTCGCCGCGCCACAGCGTATTCCGGAAAAACAGCCAGCCCTCGGTACCCGGCTCCGGGGCCCCGCGAAAGAGCGTGACCGTCGTCTCGGCGCTGCTCGGCTCGAGGGAGACGTTCTCCTGGGCGGGCTCGAGTCGGACACGCACGCGGAAGACGTAGCGGGCGTCCATCGTGTGGGTACTGTGATTTCAGTCGCCGCGTTCGGACTCGATCAGTTCGGCCATCTCGATGTCATCGTCGGTGATGCCGCCTTCCTCGTGGGATGTCAACCGGATCTCGACGCCGGCGTAGCGAATGATGATCTCGGGGTGGTGAAACTGCGCTTCGGCGATCTCGCCGACCATCTGTGCGAAGTTGACGCCGCGAAGATAGTCGTCGAACTCGTACACACGAACGATCTCGTCGCCCTCGCGGTTCCAGTCGTCGGGGAGTTGCGTCTCGATCTCATCGTCGGAAAGCAGGTTAGTCATGTGGTGGCGAACGTAAGCCACCCAAATAACGATTGTGCCGGGTTCCCATTCGGCCGCCGCCTCGCGATCACAATCCGTCGCGGCCGGTCGACTGGCGCTCACTCGAGCTGTGACTCCTCTCCCGCGGGCTGGAGTTCAGCGTCGACCAGCGTCTCGTAGGCCCGCCGGAACCGCTCGGAGAGCGCCTGATGGGAGATTCCGAGCTCCTCGGCCAACTCCTCCATCGACACCCCGCGCGGAATCTCGAAGTAGCCATACTCGAGTGCGGCCTCGAGGGCTTCCTGCTGTTCGGGCGTCAACCGAGTCTCACAGCCGTCGGCGTCGGTCACGTCGGTCACGCGCCGGAGATCGGCGTTGATCCCGCGGCCGACCAACCGCTCGTAGGCCTCGGTGAGCAGGTCGCGGTCGCGGTACCGAACCGTCACCTGCCACCAGCCGTCGGTCGCCCGCGCCTCGAGCAGCGAGCCGCCGTCGAGAAGCAGGTCGTTCCAGAGGATCCCGGTCCCCGTCTCATCCGCGAAGGTCACGTCGTACAGCAGTCTCGAGTCCGTCTCGACGAGGAGTTCCGCTGCCTCGACCGAGGGGTCGGCCGCGAACGCGTCGTCGACCGTCTCGCGATCGACGCCGGCGACCCACAGCGACGGGCGCGTCTTCGACACCGAGGACTCGAGCTCGAACGTGGCCGTCGGCGCGCGCTCGAAGGCGGTTGCCAACGCCGTTTCCGCCGCCGGCAGTCGAAGGTCGGCTATCGTCGACATCGGGCTTCGTACACCACCGTCGCGTAAAAACCGCTGTTGTGGCGCAACTGACTGTCTAATTCGATGATATCGATCCGAGGAAGACGTGACTCGAGCCGAGCCCCCTCAGTCCAATCTTCCGCTGTTTCTCCGGAATGGTAAACGACTGGGCGGTGGCGCGCGCTGTCGACCGACCGAGCGTCGCGAGGTGCGAACACAGTGAGCACCTCGGAAAGCGAACGGTGACCAGAGGGAACCGTGAGCCAAGCGAGGGCGGCCGAAGTCGTGGTAAGTACAGGCGAAGCACATACCGTTCAGTGCAAAACTACAGATACCGCACTATGTGGGTAAACTCATTTCGTCGTATTTGCGCCGCTCAGTGAAGGAATATACTACCATGACTGCGAGTGTGAAACTGATCAGACCAGTGACTGTCTGACTGGAACTGAGTAACAGTACGCCACCACTGAGGAGCAATACCAGACTCCCGATGTGCAGGCAGCCGATTGTGTCTATACATATTAAAATATACAAAGTTGTGACAAGTATTTGGGGTGAACGACTACCCTTAATCGATTTATCGATAAGTGTCGTATATAGTTCGAGCATTGAATACACTCATTGACGAGACGCTTCGATCAAAGACGGAAGTTGTCAATGATCAACCATCGCCCGAAGGGGATACCACTTAAACACGTAGATAGTGACCAATTGGACTCACAAGCGTATAGTGCATAGAAATCTAGTAGATGACTAGCACAGATATCCCTGTTAAGCATTCGTGTGATGAGAATGAACCCATCAGTCAAACAGTCGTAACCGCTGTCGCAGAGGTAACCGGCTGTGACCCGATAGAGTTGGACCCTCTCTATGAATACATCGACCCTGACGCCATGGATGCCCTCTTCCACCCTCGCTCAAATGATGATGTGGATCAGAGTGAACTCCACATAGAATTCAGCTATACAACCTATCGTGTAACAGTGACCAAAGACTACGTTCATATCTCTAACTCTGAGAAATAATAAGAGAGTTGGCCAGAATTCCTGTAAAACGTCCCATGTCAAAACCCCATTCAATTGACAACGTTGAATCGTTACGTTCCGCTCTGAGGGAGGTCTTAGAAGAAGCCCAGACTAATGATGTCGAGATAGAAGGTAGCCTAAGAATTCAAACTCCGTCTGATCATTCGGTAGACTATGAACTTCAGATTTGGGAGATTGAATAAACGGTAATTGCTGAATGGACTTCCGATGATCAGTTCGCCCACGTAGTTGCTGTTCAGTACAGTGAATAAAGACGAGTCGCTACCGTGGAACGGGATTCGATGAGGTTCTGCTTTTGCCGGTACTGATCTATCTGATCAACTCCCCCAACCATTACTCTCGAGTCCCGGAACTGGCCGGCCACACCGTCAAGGCTCGCGGTCACCGAACGCGAGTATGCCAACACGCCTCGACGCCGAGACTGACTTCGAGGAACTAACTGCCCGCATTCGGACCCAGTCACAGCAAGCGCCCGGCTCGGGCGCCGAACGGGTGACGATCCGCTCGATCGAGGCCGTGAGCTCCGACTCGCTGGCGACCGTACTCGAGGCCGCCGAGAGCGAACACCTCGAGCCGGGGAGCCTCGTCTTTGTCCTCTCGCGGGCCAACGCCGAACGCCTCATCGAACGGGAGTTCGACATCGACGACGTCGCGGAACTCGAGGAAGTGCTTGGGCGACGGGTCCGCGTCGAGGACGAGATGCCCGACGACACGATTCTGCTGTTGCATCCCGACGCCGTCGACGGCGAGGAACTGGTCGAGCCCGAGGCGATCGCTTGCGGGGTCGTCGGCACCGACGACACGGACGACTGAGTCGACGGTCCGGGCGACCCACTGATCGACCCCGGCAACCACAGGAACCCGTCCACTGCCGCCCCGAGGACTATCCGCGACTCGAGTGTGGCCCCAGTATGCGCTATCTGGAGATCACGGTGCCGGAGGGGAAGCGACGGGCCGTGCTCGACATCCTCGAGGACGAGGGATTCGACTACGTCGTCAGCGACGAGACCAGCGGCCGGGGGTATGCAGCGGTCGTGCGGTTTCCGATCCCGACGCAGGCGGTCGAACCGCTGCTCGATCGGTTGCAGCAGGCCGGCGTCAGCGACGAGGCCAGCGTCGTCGTGATCAACGCCGAGACGGTGGTCTCCGAGGGGTTCGAGACGCTCCGGGAGCGGTACAGTCGCGGCGGCCAGACGGGCTCACGCACCTCGAGACAGGTGTTGCGCACGAAGGCGGACGAACTCACGCCCCCGTTTGCGATCTACACCGTCATGCTGTTGATCAGCGCGGTCGTCGCCACCGCCGGGTTGCTGGCCGATTCGCCGGCGGTCGTGATCGGGGCGATGGTCATCGCGCCGCTGCTCGGCCCCGCACTGGCCGCCAACGTCGGCATCGTGACCGGTGACGACCGGCTCAAATCGACCGGCTTCAGCTACCAGGTCGTCGGCGTGACGATGGTCGTCGTCGCTTCCATCGCCCTCGCGGTGCTGGCCCGCCTGGCCGGCCTCGAGCCCGCGGGGGTCGACATCGTCGCCGCGACCGAACTCGAGGAGCGGGTCGCGCCCAACCTGTTCTCGCTCGCGGTCGCGCTGGGCGCGGGGATCGCCGGCATTTTGAGCCTCACGCGGGGGTTTTCGGAGGCCATCGTCGGCGTCATGATCGCCGCGGCGCTCATTCCGCCATCGGCCGCGGTCGGCATCACGGTCGCCTGGGGGATGTCCGGTGCGGCGATCGGTGCCGCCGTCCTCGTGGTCATCAACCTCCTGTCGATCAACCTCGCCGCGCTGACCACGCTGTGGATCGCCGGCTACCGCCCGCAGGGGCTGTTCGAGGTGTCGCCGACCCGGACGCCGACCTACACGTACGCGGCCGTCTTCGGTGTCGGCCTGCTGGTGCTGACCGCGCCGCTGGCCGGCGTCACCCTGCTAGATTTCCATACGACCGAACTCCAGTCGGCCGCCGAAGACGAGGTCGAGGCGGTCCTCGAGGAGCCCCAATATGCCGCCCTCGAGAGCGACGACGTCGAAGTCATCCTCGACGGCGACTACCCGATCCAGTCGGTCGAGCGGGTCGTCGTCACGGTCTCCGGACGGGAGCCCGGCCCGCATCCGGGCCTCGCCGACCGGCTCTACGAGGCAATCAGACCCCACAGCGACGACTCGCTGATCGTCGAGGTTCAGTACGTCGTTGCCCAAGAGCGCGGCGGAAACGCCGATGGACGGGAAACGGTCCGGTCCGCGAGCCGACCGCCGGAACAAGACTTATAGTGTAGTTAGCCCAACCATTTCGCATGGGTTACACGCAGTCTCGAGGGCGGTACGTTCCGGCATCGACGTGGTCCTCGCTGAGCTGGTCGACCATGCGACTGGTGACAGCCGTCACGGTGCTCGCACTCACGGCGTCGATGGCGCTGGCATCGATGGGGATCCCCGAAGACATCATGCTCGTCGCGCTCGCGACCGTCGCCGTGCTCGCCGTCGGCCTCGCGCTCGTTCGGCTCTTCGTCTTCCTCGAGCGAAACGGGGTTCCGCTGTTCGAATCCGACATCGCCGCGACCGCATAGCGCACCGACTGACGATCCGTTTTCGAGCCGGTACCGATCGACTGATCGATGAATCACTGTGGGACCGCTACCGGCGTCGACCGTGGCCGGGTCGGCGACGGGCGTCTCGAGGCCCGACCGCTGGAGCCCGAACGAGACGTAAATCGTCATGTACGATTCAATCTATCCGTTCTGGATATCCGCCGTCCGTGACTCGATCTCGGTCCAGTGCTCCCCTCGAGGGTCTCGTCCGCGTCGTCGAGCGCGGTCTGGGCTGCGTCTTCCCACGACTCGCTCGACGTGCCGACCAGTTTGATTAGCTGGCAGTTTCGCTCATGGTCCGCGGAAACGGACACCGCTGGACGGCACAGTCCTTGGCCGGGGTATGCCGGTTCTGCTCGGGCTGGCCACGCTCCTATCGCCGTTGTCTCTCCGCTCAGCCGGCGTCCGACGACGGCCGGTACCGCCGGCTCACCGCCTTCCAGCGGCCGCTGTGGAACAGCCAATAGTTGATCCCGCCGGGCACGCTCGTCTCGAGGAAGAGCGCCAGATAGAGGCCGCCGACGCCGAGCGGCGTGACCAGTCCGAGCGCGGCCGCCGGGAGCGCGAAGGCGTACCGGCCGAGCAGGGAGGCGACGAACGGCCAGCGGGTGTCGCCGGCACCGAGCAAGGCCCCGGCAGCGGCGCCGTCGATGCCGTAGCCGACCGAACTGATCGCGCCGACGGCGACGAAGGTAGCGGCCTGCGTGACCGCCGCGGGATCGCTCACGAACAGCCCCGCGATCGGCCGAGCGAAGATCACGACCAGCGCCCCGATAACGACGTAGAGCACCGTCGAGAGCCGGATTATCGCCGCGCCGTAGGCTCCCGCCTCCCCTTCCTCATCCGCGCCAAGGTGTTGGCCGACCAGCGAGCTCGCAGCCAGCGACAGCCCCCAGTTGACGCTGTTGATCAGCGCTCGCACCCGTCGGCCGACCTCGAGCGCCGTCACGACGACGGGGCCGAAGGAGGCGGCGATCCACAGCAGCGGGAAGACGACGAGCCCCTGTGCGAGCCGGCGGCCGATCTCCGGCAGCGAGACCTCGATCAATTGCCGCAGCAGCGTCGGCTCGAGCCATGGGCCCGACGGCGTGATCGGGACGGGGCTGGGTTCCATGCCGAGCCGGCCGTACGACCGGCCGAGCATCCCCCACGCCAGGACGACCGTCACGAACCCGCTGGCGAGGGTCGTCCCGATGGCCGCGCCGGCAGCGCCGAGACCGAACCCGAAGATCAGCAGTCCGCTGAGGACGACGTTGAGCACTGCGCCGCCGGCGCGGGCGACCATCTCGGTGAACGTGTCGCCGACGCCGGTGTAGGTGCGGCTCGCGATCAGGTTGAGCACTTCGAAGACCACGGCCGGCGCGACGTAGACGAGGTAGATCCGCCCGTGGACGAGCGCGTCCGATCCGGAGCCGAGCAGGCGGATCAGGGGCCCGGGAATGGCGACGAAGAGGAGCGCGATCGGGACCGACAGCCCGGCGGCGAGGACGACGCTCTGGTTGACGGCCACCGACGCGCGATTGGTCGCCTCGCCGCCGTAGTTCTGCGAGACGAGCGTGACTGTCCCGCCCGCGACCCCGAGCCCCAGCAGCGTAACGATCTGCCAGTAACCTAGCGCGAAGGCCAGTCCCGCGGTGCCGGCCGTCCCGACGGCGGCCCCGACCATCGCGAGGTCGGCCGTCTGCTTGGACATGATCGCGAAGCCGGTGACGATCCGCGGCCAGGCCAGTTCCATCGTCGGGCGAAACCGCTCCCCGTCGATGATTCCGGCCCGCTCGAGGATCGCGGCCACGAACGCGAGCGCGGCTGACCGCCACTGCCGCCTCGTCATCTATCCCTCGTTTCGGGACCGCCGCCTTCGGTCTGTCGACTCCGGTACTCGAGGGGGGTTATCGCTCCGCGGGTCCCAACCGATCTCGAGCGGATCTAGCCGCGGAGCCGCGAGAGCATGGCTTTCAGGTGGGTCGGCGAGACCAGCGACGTCGGTCGGTCCATGTGGACGCCGATCTCGCCCGAGAGCGCTCCGAGGCCGAGCCGTTGGACGGGCTCGGGCAGCGAGTAGGCCCGCCGAATCCAGCGCCCGAGTTCCTGTTCGCGCTCGAGGTCGTCGCGCCAGGCGCGTTCGTAGGCCGCGAGCGTGGTCGGCCGGTCGGGATCGATCTCGCGAGCGGCGTGGTCGGCGCTGGTCATGCTATAGAGAATGCCGCCCCCGGTGAAGGGCTTGGTCTGGGCGGCTGCGTCGCCGATGAGGAAGGCCCGACGGGTCGTCACTCGGTCGGGCGACCCGACCGGGATCGCCCCCGAACAGCGGTGGGAGACGTCGATCTCGTAGCCGTCGATGAGCTCCTCGAAGTGCTTGGTCACCTGCACGCCCGGCGGGGCCGCGAGGCCGTACTCGACGCCGGCCTCGCCCCGGGGAATCCGCCACGCGAAGAAGGTCGGCGGCGTGAGGTGGACGTCAACGAAGTCCTGGTGGTCTTCTTCCTCGGAGAAGGCGAGCACGCCGTGGAGGAACTCCTCGGGCGTGGGAAGTGCGAGTTCGTCCCGCACTCTCGAGCGCGGACCATCGCAGCCGGCGAGCATCTTCGCCTCGAACTCGACGGTTCTGTCGGGGCCGCTGGCGACGATTTCGACTCGATCCCGGTGTTCGGTGACTGCAGTGACGGTGTGTTCCTCGCGGACATCCGCACCCGCCTCCCGGGCCAGGTCGGCGAGGTGGCGATCGAGGCCGACGCGGTCGATGACGTTCGACGCGACCTCGTCCTTGTAGAACGGGTAGGCGTCGCTGCCGGGCCCGCCGACGTGGAACCGCGCGCCGTAGATTTCGTTCTGGAACAGTTCCTCGCGAGCGCCGTCGCCGGTGAACTCCCAAATGTCGGTACTGACGTGGCCCGAACAGGCGAGTGGCTCGCCGATCTCTCCTTTCTCGAGGGCGAGCACGTCGTAGCCTTCTTCGGCGGCCCGGCGGGCGAAGCGCGCGCCCGGCGGCCCGACGCCGACGACGACGAAATCGTACATGCTCGTCACGTTCACGGCGGAGAGTAAATAGTTACTCGAGACGCGTCGATCGGGATCCCAGTGCCGACGAGGTGTCGATAGCGGCCGCTCGTCGGGGTGGCCGTTAGCCACCCCATTCCCGGCAATTCGCTCACCCCGCCCGTGATTCGGCCGATAGCACTTGATACGCTGCGATACCCACGAGGACGACCGACAGCCCCAACGCGGCGTACTGGACGTACCATGCCATCGTATCCAAGAGGAGCAGACCGACGACGTTGAGCGACATCCCCACGGTGAAAAGAGCGACCCACGACGCGGATTCCGTCTCCATGTCCAAACCTACACTACCAGATTCATAATGATTCTCGTTTTGCATGTGTCTCGCAACAGTAGTGGCCGCGGCCACCGGAACTGGCCGGTCTAGAATCCAGCGGATCAGAGTCACTGTTAACTGGGTTCCCCAAATCGTGGCGACTATGAGCGACTTGGTAACAGCCGACGAGACCACGCTGATCGACCTGAGCATCGGCCTCGAGGACGGCGTCGCGAGCGAGCCCACGCCGCCGAGCATCGACGCGTTCGATCACGAAGCCGGTGCAGAGCGCCTCGCCGAGACGCTGCAGGCCCAGGGCTACGACGTCGACCCCGAGGACTTCCCCGACGGGATGGGACTCGCGTGGGAGGACCTCGCGGTCATCCCCCACGCCGGGACCCACCTCGACGCGCCCTGGCATTACGGCCCCGAGGTCGACGGCGAACCGGCGAAGACGATCGAGGAGATCCCCCTCGAGTGGTGTCGTGGAAACGCAGTCGTCCTCGATTTCCGGTGGATGGACCCTGGCGAGGATATTTTGGCGCGGGATCTCGAGGACGCCCTCGACGACCTGGATCACGACCTCTCGCCGGGCGAGATCGTCCTACTCCAGACCGGGGCCGACGAGCTGTGGGCCGGCCCGAGTACCTGACCGAGTTCCCCGGAATGAGCGCCGAGGGGACGAAGTACCTCGTCGAGCAGGGCGTGAAGGTGATCGGCACGGACGCCTACGGCTTCGACAAGCCGTTCGCGGCGATGGGCGAGCGCTACGTCGAGACCGGCGACGAGGACGAACTGTGGCCGGCTCACTTCGCGGGGCGGGAGGTGGAATACTGCCAGATCGAGAAGATGGCCAACCTCGACGAGCTACCCCGCAGGACCGACGTGCCGATCGTCGCGTTCCCCATCAAAATCGAGGGCGGAAGCGCGGGGTGGGTGCGGCCGGTCGCGCTTATCGGGGACGAGACGGGAGGTGAGACCGCATGAAACTCGCGACCTTCGAAGTCGATACGCCGGTCGGTCCCGTCGAACGGATCGGTGCCGTCGACGAGTCGAGCGAATCCGACGATACGCCCGCCGGCGAAGCGACGCTCGTGGACCTCACCGCCGCCTACGGGGCCGCCCTGGAGGCAGAGGGCGAACCCGCGCCCGCGGATCTGGCCCGCGCGCACGTCCCGCCGGAGATGATCGCCTTCTTAGAGCGGGGCGACCGGGCGATCACAGATGCGAGAGAGGCCCTGGAGTTCGCGGCAGAGACGGACGCCGAGCGCGGTCCCGGCGGCGCGAAAATCCGGTACGAACCCGGCGAGTACGACCTGCTCGCACCGCTTCCCCGGCCGAACTCGCTTCGCGACTGCATGGCGATCGAAGAGCACGTCCAGAACAGTATGGACGGCGAGATCGCAGACGTCTGGTACGAACTCCCGGTCTACTACAAGGGCAACGCCGACAGCGTCGTCGCGCCCGGCGAGACGATCGAGTGGCCAGACTACTCGTCGATCATGGACTACGAACTCGAGATCGCGGCCGTGATCGGGAAGCGGGGCCGGGACATCCCCGCCGAGGAGGCCGAGGTACACATCGCCGGCTACACCGTTTTCAACGATTTCAGCGCCCGCGATATTCAGGGGCGGGAGATGGAAGGGCGATTGGGCCCCGCGAAGGGGAAGGACTTCGCGAACGGACTCGGCCCCTATTTCGTCCCGCGCGAGGACATCGACGTGCTCTCCGCCCCGATGACCGCCCGAATCGACGGCGAGGTCTGGTCGGAGGGCACAGTCGACGAGATGTACCACTCCTTCGCGGAGATAATCGAACACGTCTCCCAGTCCGAGACGCTCCACCCCGGCGACGTCATCGGCAGCGGCACCGTCGGCGAGGGCTGTGGGCTGGAACTGGGGAACTGGCTCGAGGACGGCGACACCGTCGAACTCGAGGTCGAAGGGATCGGCACGCTCGAGCACACGGTCGTCAGGTAGCCCGCCGCTCGCGGCGTTACCGGGCGTCGCGCCCGGTCTCGAGCGCCGCGGTGCTCGAGGCGAGCAGAAAGCCGACGACGCCGAGATAGGCGACGAAGAGTTGGCCGCTGACGTCGGCCGTCGTGAGCTGTCGGCTGACGGCGACGGGACCGATACTGAGGCCGAAGAGGCCGACCGCGTAGCCGAGCCGATCCGTCGATCGGTCGAACGCGGGGAACTCGGCGACGAGCAGCCGACGATACGCGACGGCGAAGTACCCCCAGCCGGCGTACAGCGCGACCACGGCGGCGACCAGGAACCAGTTCGACCCGAACGCGATACGGAGGGTGCCACCGGTGACCAGCCCGATGCCGAACCCGGCAGGGAGCGCCCTGTTCACGGTTCGTATCGTTACTCGAATGATAAAAACGTGTACGTCTCCGTCAGTCGTCGCCGGTGCTGGCCACCGTCGGTTCCGCCCCCTCCGCGACGCGGGTCACGTCGGCGTAGCGCGCCCATAACGCGAGCATGCTCGGGAGGACGAACACGCTCACGAGGAACGATGTGACGAGCGCGAGCACGACGAGCAGTCCGAGGCTCTGGAACTGCGGATGCGGGTGCAAGAGCAGGGCCAGGAACGCCGCCGAGGAGGTGAGCGTACTCCCGAGCAGTGCGCCGCCCGTGCCGACGACGGCCGCCTCGAGCGCCTCGTAGACGCCGCCGTGACGGCCCAGCTCCTGCGCAAACCGGTCGCTGAGGTGAATGTTGTAGTCGATCCCCAGTCCGATGACCAGACTCATCAGGAGCGCGGTCAGCAGGGTCAGGGGCACGTCCAGCAGGTACATGCTCCCGATGACGAGGCCGGCAACCAGCGCGATCGGGACGACCGTCACGGCCCCCAGCGTCGCGCTGCCCTCGCTCAGCCGGTAGATGCCGATCAGGGCGACCGCGATCACGCCCAGCGCGAGGAGCAACACGTAGAGGATTCCCTCGGTGACTTCGCCCAGTTCGGCCTGTGTGACCGCCGCCAGGCCGGCCGCGGTCGCAGTCAGATCCGCGTCACCGTCTTCGATCGCCGCGGCGGCCTCCTGCATGCCGTCGGCGCGCTCGTCGTACGTGTCGCCGCGGTCGACGGTGACGAGCATGCGAAGCGATCGGTACTCCCCCTCCTCAGTCCGCTCGATCACCTGCCCCGCCTTCGCGGGGGCGACCTCGAAGAGGTGATCGTAGACCGACTCGAGATCCCGGTCGGGAACCCCGTCGTCGTCCGTATCGGCCGACTCGAGGGTGGCGGCGAACGACTCGTTGTCCTCGGCCGCGGTCGCCATGACCGACAGCGGCGAGACGACCGATTCGACGCCCTGCTGATCGAAGGCGACGCCGGTCTCGCGGGCCGTCTCGGCTCCGCGATCCAGCTGTTCGAGCGATCCATCGGCGGTCACGTCGCCTTCGATCAGTATCTCCGAACGACCGGCGCCGTCGTCGCTGGACTGGTACTGCTCTGCGACGTACAGCCGGTTTTCGACGAACTCGGACTCCTCCCAGGCCATCGGCCCCGGCAGCTCCGTCTTCCAGTCGGCGACCGACTCGGTCCGCTGCTGGAAGCTCTCCTGTTCCAGTGCGGGCCAGGCGACCGCGCCGGCGGTGCCCGCGACGAGCGCGATGACGATGACGACCGGCGCTGCCCGTCTGGCGAGGGTCACGCTGCCGCCGAGGATCCGACCGAGATAGCTACCGTAGCCAAGCGGCCGCTTGCGTCGATCGAAACCGACGCGCTCGAGGAGGCCGTCGATGCCGATCTTCAGCGCGGGGACGAGCGTGACGAAGATGACGAGCGCGGAGAGCACGCCGAGCGTGATCCCGATCGCCATGTCCCGGATCGAGGTCACCGGGTTGACGACGTTCGAGAGGAAGCCGATCGCGGTCGTCGCCGTGACCAGCGCGACCGCGACCGCGACCGAACGAAGCGACCGGGTCATCGGTGGTCGAATCCCTTCGTCGTTCCCCCGCTGTTCGCGATACCGCATGAAGACGTGGAAGCCGAAGTCGATACTGAGCCCGGCGATCATCACCGGGCCGATGATCATCGTCATCCCCGCGGGGACGCCGAGCCAGCCGAGGATACCGAACATCCAAAGGATCGAGACGACGACGCCGATCATGCCGACGACGACGTCGACGAAATCGCGGTAGGTGAACGCGAGGATGCCGAGAATGAGCGCCAGCGCGATCGGCAGAATGAGCGTCGTCGTGTTCGAGACCATCTGCTGGTTGAGGTCGGCGACCGCGTGGTCGCCGAACGTGAAGTAGTTCGGCTCGTCGTGCTCGGCCGCCGCATCGTAAAGGGCCCGCTGTGCGTCGCTCGGAACCCCCGCCGAGTCGTCCGTCCCGTCCGTCTCGAACCGGAAGACCATCCGGTGGCTCTCGGCCGTCGTACTGCCGGGCTCGTAACTGGCCGGCAGAAGCGAGAGCGCACCCGACTCTTCGGTCAGCGTCGCCTCGAGAAGCGCCTCGTACTCGTCGTCGTCGGTCGACTCGAGGGCGGCGATCTGTTCGTCCAGCGTCGCGTTCGCGTCCCTGGCGGCCCGCGCCCCGACGACGTTGGCGACGCCGGTGACGCCTTCGTCGTCCGGGAGCGACGCGGAGACCGACTCGTTGTCCAGCACCGTCCGCTGGTACTCGAGGGACTCGATCAGCGCGTCCTTCGAGAGGGCGTTGCCGCCCTCGTGTCGGAGATAGACCGGCGAGGCGGAGACGTTCGACTCGTCGCCGGGATCGTCGTAGTTGTCGGCGATGTACTCGGCCTTTTGCGCGGGCGTCGTTTCCCCGACGTCGCCGCTGCTCGCCTGATTGGACGTATCGAGGTTCCCGATTCCCATGACCATGCCGGCGGTCATGAGCAGCAAGACGACGATCACGATCCGATTGTGAGTCGTAATCGCATCGATCCACCTGTCAAGTGCGTCACGTGGCATTTCGTTTGCCGTTCTATCGGGGAGTCATATAAAGCGGGAATCACGATTTCCGGGCCTGAAGTTCGTCACCCACCACAGCCGTGGCCGTGCCGGACCGTGGCGTCAGCCGCGGGTCGCTGCCGACCGCGCGACCGGAGCGGGAGCGACGGTCGCGATGCTACTCGGGACGACGAAACGATCGGAAAACGGACCGCGAGCCGACGGTTACCCCTCGAGCAGCTCCCAGAAGCGCTCGGTGTCGCCCTCGAAGCGCTCGAGCAGGTCGCGCATGTCGGTGCGGTGGTCGTCGGTGACTTGCACGTGGACCATTCCCTCGTCGGGCTGGCCGTAGACGACGCTCGCGCCCTCGCGCGCGGCGACGATGGCCGGCAGCGCGACCAGATCCTCCTCGCCGTCGACCAGTATCGTGGTCGGGTCGTCGGTCGAGAGCGCGCGCCGGAGCGCGCGAACGACCGGCACGGAGAGTTCGGCGGGCGGGTTCCGCACCTCGATGCTCGCGCCCTCGGTGACCGCCTCGCGGATCTCCTCGTCGACCTCGCTGCGCTTGGTCCGGCCGTCCACGAGCGCGACGTCGGGCCGGTGGCCCGCCTCGAGGAGGTGGTAGGTGACGACGTCGCCGACGGCGATCAGGGGTCCGTCGACAGTCTCGAGGAGTCGGTCGGCGTCCGTTTCGATCGGTCCCATCGGCTCCTTGAGCTCGTGGCGGAGGTCGTCAGGTAAAACCAGTAGCTGGTCGTCGGCGGCGGACACGTCGTCGTTGTCGTCGCGGGTCACGCCAATCAGCGAACCTTCAGGGCGTACGCGCCCGATTCGGTGATCTGCATCTCCGTCGCGATCTCGCTTTCCTCGGGGTGGGCGATGATGACGTAACCCGCCCAGTCCTCGGTCAGCGACGAGGAGTTGCAGGCGTCACAGGTTTCGTTGTCCGGTTCGTTGACCCGGTGACACTCGCGACAGACGAGACGGTCGGATGCCATGGTTATTCACCTGCGGTCGCTTCGCGTTTCTCGCGTTCTTCCTCGAGCCAGCCGTGTTTGCCCAGCCCCGGCTGTTTCGCGGTGAGGCCGATCTTCGAGTCACGCGGGTTGCGCTCGTCGATGCTCTTGGTGACGATGCGGGCCCGGACGGCGTCGTCGACGCCGAGCGAGCGGGCGGACTCGTTCGAGGCGAGTCGCTGGTTCTCGCCGTCGAAGGCGAGATACTCGTCACTGATCTGGGAGACGTGCAACAGGCCGTCGACGGGACCGATGCCGACGAAGGCACCGAACTCGACGACTTCGACGACGGTACCGTCGACGACTTCCTGCATCTGCGGATCGAACGTCACCGCGTCGAACTCGGCCTCGTAGTAGACGCCCGGCCGATTCGGCAACACCGTCCCCTCTCCGATATCGTGGACGTTGGTGACGGAGACGATGCTCCCCACCTCCTCGTCCATGCGCCCCTCGAGTTTGTCCTGGAGCAGTCGTTTGACTCGATTCGGCGAAACGTCGCCGAGTTCTTCCGGCGGTACTTCTACCGTGTCCTTCAGCCTGACCCGTTTGTACATCTATGGTTGAGTGATCGCTAACTTGTTTCTCCCGCGTAATGCAATTACCGGTCTGCTCGCCTCGAGCACCCGGTCGCGCAGCGGGCGATCGTTCGTGACGACGTAGTCGACGGTTCCTTCGCGAGCGAGTTCGACCAGAGCGTCGTCCGCGTACGACGCCTCCGTGTCGACGACGAGACAGCGCTCGGTCGCCAGATCGTGGCCGACGGTCGCAGCCGTCCCCTCCTGGCCGCCCTTCTCGGACAGCCGCCGAAGCTCCTCGAGGACGGCCTGTGGAATCGTCGGCTCGAATGAATCGAGCAATCGTTCGAGTTCCTCGAACAGCCGCACGTCGAGTTCGACCGGCATCATGAGCGCGCTCGTGTCGAGGGCGACCCGCGTCCGCGTGCTCATCGCCTCAGTCCGTGAGCGTTCCCAGGCCGATCAGCCGCCAGCGCGCACCGATGCGGCGGTTGATCGCGATTTTCGTCCCTGGATCGGCGGCGACGGGCCGCTTGAGTTTGACCTCACACTCGCCGCTGCGGGCACTGGTGACCGAGCCGACGGTCGTCGCCGTGCCGACGGTCATCATCAGCGGCTCGCCGGTGCTGATCTCGTCGACCGTCTCGCCGCTCTCGGCCCCGACGACCCGCTCGAGCAGGTCGACGTCCATCGTGAACTCGTTCCACGTCGGCGGGAGCGTACCCGGCGGTCCGGCCATCCGGCCCGCCAGCGCGTCGCCTTTCGTCAGCGAGGGGTCGAGCTTGGTTCCGACGCCGAGCAGGCCGCCCGGCGTGACGGTGTCGACGGTCTCGCCGCCGGCCTGCAACGAGCGAATGCTCGTCTGAATCGGGACGTACTCGCTCTGGCCGCCCTCCTCGACTTCGCGGCCGGGTCGGATCTCGATATCGTCGCCGACCTCGAGTTCGCCTCGGACCAGACTACCGCCGAGAACGCCGCCGGCGAGGTCTTTCGCCGTCGTCCCGGGTTTGTTGATGTCGAAACTGCGGGCGACGTGCATCCGAGCATCGGTGTCGGGATCCCGCTCGGGGGTCGGGATTTCCCCCTCGATCGCCTGAATCAGCAGGTCGAGATTGACCTCCTGTCCCGCGGAGACGGGGACGATGGGTGCGTCTTCGGCGACCGTTCCCTCGACGAACTCCTTGATTTGCTCGTAGTTGTTGCGGGCGGTCTCGGCGTCGACCAGATCGACCTTGTTCTGGGCGATGACGATGTTGTCGATGCCGATGATGTCGAGCGCCATCAGGTGCTCTTCGGTCTGGGGCTGGGGGACTGGTTCGTTGGCGCTGACGACCAGCACCGCGCCATCCATCAGCGACGCGCCCGAGAGCATCGTCGCCATCAGGGTCTCGTGACCCGGGGCGTCGACGAACGAAACGGTCCGAAGCGGCTCGCTTTCCGAGCCGTCCGGACACTCCTCCTCTACGGTGTAACATTCGGGTTCGTCCGCTCCCTCGCAGTAGCGGAAGGTCGCGTCGGCGTAGCCGAGTCTGATGGAGATACCGCGTTTCATCTCCTCGGAGTGCTGGTCCGTCCACGAACCGCTCAACGCTTGCACCAGCGTCGTCTTGCCGTGATCTACGTGACCGACGAGCCCGATGTTCACCTCCGGTTGTCGATTTCCTACCATAAGACGATGAGTAATCTTGGGTAGTGATTCCGCTGTGCGACTGATAAAGGTTGCGAGCTATCCCTTCGGTTTCGGCGACGATACGACCGAGAGGTTACCACGCACACGGTCGGCTTCGAGCCACCGAACCCGACGACTTTTCTCGCCCGCTGCCCTCCCCACTACCGTGTCAGAGTTCGCGTTCGAACTCGAGTTGTGCGCCCACCTCGAGTCCCACCGGGAGGGGATCGTCGCCCGCCAGCTCGGCGGCAGCGTCGCCGATCCTGGCGGGCGGATCCTCGACGTGCTCTGCGTCGAGCCCGGTCCCAAATTCGAGGATCGCGTCGCGATCACGAGCGAGTCGATCCCCGACGCCGCCATCGAGTCGGCCGTCGGTACCGGCCGAGCGCGCTACTGGAAAGACGCCTTCGACTGCCACCCCGAGCGCGCCCGGAGCGCCCTCGAGCGCGCGCTCGAGATCGGCTTCTTCGAACGCGATCACGCCGCCAGCGCGGCCAGCAGTCGCGACCACGTTCGACAGGTCGCCCGCTATCCCGACTGGTACGGTCGCATCGTCGGCATCGAGAACAAGCCAGATCTCGGCCGGCCGGGCGACCTCGAGGCGCAACTGCGAACGGACGTGAGCCTCGCGCTGGTCGACGCGGTCATGCTCGCGACCGAGAGTTACGTGACGCGCGCGCATCTAAATCGTCTCCCCGAGCAAGTCGGCGTCTGGCGGGTTCACCGTGACGAGTTGGACGGCGGACGCCCACTCGAGGTCGAGGTAATTCGCGAACCCGCGTCGCTGCCCGTCGCCGAGCCGGGGATCGAACCGCTCGAGTCCCATCCCGGCCGGACCGAGATCGAGGTCGTTTCCCCCGCGGCGAAAGCTCGGGCGCGCCGGCGGATCGCCGAACGCGCCTATGGAAAGGGGTGGCGAACGTACGACTTTCCGGCCTGTTCGGCCTGTCTCCCCGACGACGCTGGCGGCGCGACGCTGCCGTACTGCGAGTGGAAAGAGCGGGTCGTCGACGCCGCGGCGGAGTGCGGACCGGCGTGTTCGGGTTACGACGCGGCCGCGGAACCCGAAATAGCTCTCGCGGACGAGCGCGACCGTCGGAGCGCGTGGATGGCCGACCCGGGCGGAAAGCGACGGCAACAGTCGGGACTCGATCAGTTCGACTGACGGCGTTCGATCGTGTCCGCTCGACCTCTAGAGGACGTACTCCTCGCCGTCGATCGCCAGCGGTTCCTCGAACGCCTCCTCGGCGGGGTAAAAGTGCGCAAGGTGGACCAGTCGCGTCCGGTCGGCGTTCAGCTGCTCGGCCATCGCGAGCGCCCCCTCTCGAGTCATGTGTTTCGTGCCGAACGTCCGAGGGGTGCCCTCGCTGTCCTCGTGGCGACCGCCGAGGGGGTGGTGCTCACAGAGGCTCGCGGGGACGATCCCGTCGGCGAGCAGGAGGTCAGCGTCGGCCAGTACCGCGCGGGACTCCTCGGGAATATCGTAGCTCGTATCGCCCGTGATCGACAGCTTCGCGCCCGTCCATGGATCTTCGATAGCGAGACCGTAGCAGACCAGCGGCGGGTGTTCGACGGGGACTAACGTCACGTCGAGCCCGCAGCTGTGGACCGTCTCGAGGGGCGTCGTCGGAACGACGGTGACGGGATCGAGATAGTGGTAGTCGTCCCGGACCGTTTCGGCGACGCTTTTGTCCGTCTGGGGATCGGTCTCGTCGGCCGCGTAGACCTCGAGTGAGTCCACGACGCGAAAGACGTTGCCCAGCCCGTCGAGATGGTCGAAGTGAATGTGCGTGATGACGGCCGCGTCGGGAAGCGGGATGCCGTCGCGGAGGAACTGGTAGCGAAAGTCGGGGCTGAAGTCGATCAGCAGCGACTCTCCCGTACGCTCGTTTTCGACGTGAACCGAGAATCGCGTCCGCTCGACGCCGCGCTCACGGGCGGCCGTACAGGTGTCGCAGTCACAGCCGACGGTCGGCGTCCCGGTCGTGTCGCCGGTACCCAGCAGCGTTACCCGCATCGTCACGTTGTCCCTCCGAGACCGTCCCTGAAAGCACTGACTCCGATGGTGCCGCTGGAACAGCTGGGAACCCGCGCGACGCTGTCGGTCCGTCGCTGCCTACACATACGCCGTCCCTTCTTCGAGCGCCGTCCGGACGAACGGGTGCTCCCGTTTCGCTTCGAACCGATCCGCCGGCAGTACATGCACCGAGAAGACGACGCCGTGCTCGAGTCCGACCGTCTCGGCGAGCGCCTCGAGTTCCTGTTCGATCGCTTCGTCGTCCTCCTCGAGGACCAGCAGGATCTCGGTCCCGGTGTGGACGCCGCGGTCGTCGCCTCGGACAGCGGCCCCGAACGCGACGAGGTGACGGATCGACTCGCCGTGGGCCGCCTCTGCCCGACTGGCGAACGCCGTCGCGGCATCCCCCGCTGTCGCTCCATCGCTCATGCAGTGTGCTAGACGGCCGTCGCATAAAGGGTATACTGTTCATCGACTGGGCGCTGTTCAGAGTAGAGTGTGACGGAGTGAAGCGGTGGAATTCGTTGTGCTCTGCCAGAATTCGACCGCCTCGACGGATCTAGCATCGGGATCGAGTTAGATTCTGTGGAGCACGAGCAGACACCGCGCGAACTCATGGAACTCAGTATCCAGCTCCAGTTATGCGAATTATCACTTCGCGCTCGACGAGATCGTGGCCCATCTCGACGATCAGCGCTACTGGCTGTACGTTGCTGTCGATCCCGAAACGAACAAATGTCTCCACGTCAGGCTGTTTCCAACGCGGAACGAGGGTGTTACCTCGATCTATCTCTCTGAACTCACCGAGAAACACGACGTCGACGACACCGTGTTTCTCGTCGATTCTGGACCGTGGCTGAAAGCTGCACGCAACCGACACGGTCTCCGATCGAAAAGATATTAACTAATCAAGACTGGCCGTACCTCTCGATCAGTCAGGAGTCGTGCGCTGGTTTCCGAGCCTCGATAGTGGCAGAGACGAGGTAGTCACCGAGGTCGCGATCGGCGTCCCAATCACTGATGAACTCGGTGCTCTCATCCGTGGGCGCTATCTCGATTGCTTCGAAGCCAGCACTGTCGAGCATCGCTTCAAGATCCTCAACGGTTGACGCCCCGGCGACACAGCCAGTTAGCGAGTTCGGGTCCATCTTGACGTCGTCGGGGAACGGCGCGGTTTGGACGACATCCGAGATGGCGACGCGCCCACCGGGCTTGAGGACACGGTAGGCATCGTCGAACACGAGTTGTTTTTTCGGGGCGAGGTTGACGACGCAGTTCGAGATAACGACGTCGACGGTCGCGTCGGCAACGGGGAGGTGGCTGATCTCGCCGAGGCGAAACTCGACGTTGTCGGCGTCGTTCTTCGCGACGTTCTCCCTCGCTTTCGAAACCATTTCTGGTGTCATGTCGACACCGATGACGGCCCCATCCTGTCCGATCTCCTGTGCAGCGAGGAAGCAGTCGAAGCCCGCACCTGAGCCAAGGTCGAGCACTGTCTCGCCGGGCGCCATCTCGGCGAACGCCTTCGGGTTTCCGCACCCGAGGCCGAGGTCTGCACCGTCGGCGACCGACGCGATATCGTCCGTGTCGTAACCGAGACGTTCGCTCCCGGTCGCGTCTGCGTTGCCGTTACAGCACCCACCGTCATCGGTGACATCGATACCGACGTCACCACAGCAGTCCTGACCGTCCGAAGCGATTGTCCCGTAGCGTTCGCGCACCATCTCCAGAGTCTCTTCGGGGTCACGATCACCGGCCACCGTATCAGTATCGTTACTCATGGGCACCTCGCAGGTCGTCGAGTGTTTCGAGGAGAGCCGCGGTCGTCTCAGTCGATTCATAGTATCGCCAAGACCCTTCCTTGCGGCGCGTGACCAGTTCTGCGGTGTACAAGCGGGAAAGCGCCTGGCTGACGGCGCTCTGACTGACCCCGACCGCGGCTTCGAGATCGCAGACGCAGACGCCATCATCGGCGTTCGCGATGCGGCGAAGTAGTTCGTATCGCGTGTCGTTCCCCATGGCGGTCAGTACTTGGAGGTCCGTCGCCATCGCATCTGAGTCGATGTCTCCGGGCGGTGCACAGCAGGTGTCGACCCCTTCCGTGGTTTCATCAGCGATTGCACCGTCTCTCATATCAGCACTAGCTTATACAATCAGATACTAATATTTTCCCCCTGTGGGACTACCACCGAACGAATTCGGCCGCTGCAGTTGGCGGCCAGTTTGCGGCCGTCGGTAGCCGTTTCGTCGACCGTATTGACGTGGCCGTCAGCCGTTCGCTCAACGACGCGTACTGAACGTCCCGTTTACTGCAAGCAATGACTGGAGTCGTGGATTCTGCTATAGTAACAACTGCAACTAGTTACACACTGATCGCACAGCTGTCGTGCGATCAGGTATGCAGTGGCTACTATAGTGACTGCGTGAAATGAAGCGACCTGCTATCGTGGCATTACGGAATCGCCACGCCCTCCCCGGCCGATTCGTGCGCGGTTCCCTCCGGTCACCGCTCACAGTATCGAGGCCGTCACTCCGTTCAGGTCTCGCAATTCGCCGCGGCCCAGCGCGCGCCACCGCACGCCAGATGGTCGGTCTGGAGTGAGACGTGGTTCCCGTGTATCGAACGGTTCGCGGTTCGCGACCGCTACGCTCGATCGGCGATCACGCCCTCGAGTCGCTCCCGATCAAGCTTCCCCATGTCCGTGACGGGCAACCCCTCGAGCACGACGACGTCGCGGGGCCGCTTGTACGGGGCCAGTCGGTCTGTGGCCCACTCGAGAAACTCGTCTCTGGCGAACGAGTCGTCGGCGGTCGTGGCGGTCGTGACGGCCGCGACGACTTCCGACCCTTTGGTCTCGTGGTCGCTGCCGGCGACGGCGGCGTTCGCGACGTCGGGATGGGTCTTCAGCACTTCCTCGACTTCGGCGGGCGCGATCGAGTAACCACTGGACTTGATCATGTACGTGCGTCGTCCGAGGAAGTAGAGCGCGCCGTCGTCGGTCATCCGGCCGATGTCGCCGGTCAGGACGTAGCCGTCGTGAAACGCCGCTTCGGTCTCCTCGGGTTTGCCGAGATAGCCCTCGAAGAGCGACGGCGACTTCACGGAGATCTCGCCGGTTTCGCCCCGGGGGACCTCCTCGTGGCTCTCCCAGTCTCGGATCACGATATCGGTCTCGTAGACCGGTTTGCCGACGAACCCCTCCTCGATCACGCCGAGGCCCTGCGTGAACGTGTCCCGCGTGTGGGTCTCGGTCAGGCCGTAGGACGCCTCGTACATCGCCGAGTCGGTCACCGCTCCCCACCGTTCGCAGAGGTCCTCGGTCAGCGCCTGTCCGAAACTCGTCACCGGCATCGACTCGAGTGAGTCAATCGATCGCTCCTCGGCCTCCAGCAACGGCAGTAGCTCCCGGACCATCGGCGTGGTGATCCAGCCGTCGGTCGGCTCGTGGGCCGCGAGCGCGTCGACGTAGGCCTCGGGCTCGTATCGGGTCAGGAGGACGGTCGTCCCGCCCTGAATCATTGGGGAGTCGACGGCGTTGAGCTTCCCGGCCACGTGGAAGACGGGCATCACCGCGAGGTGACGCGTGTGTTCGTCCCGATCGGTCAGCGCCGAGGACGTGGCTGCGGCGAACAGGACGTTCGCGTAGCTGTGCATGCAGCCCTTGGGCAGGCCGGTCGTTCCCGAGGTGTACTGCAAGAGGCAGATATCGTCCATCGCAACCTCGACAGCCGGCGGCTCGGCGGGCGTTTCCTCGAGGATCGACTCGAGGTACCGAACGTCATCGGATTCGGGCTGTCGCGGCATCTCGATCGCGTCCGCCATGTCCTCGTGGATCGCGGGCACCGGCTTGTCGGGCAGGAACGTCTCGAGGCGCGTGTAAACGATCTCCTCGAGCGGCGATTCCTCGCGGACGGCCTCGAGCAGCGGCGCGTGGGTGTCCCCCGCAACGACGATCCGCGCGCCCCCGTCGGACAGTTGATAGCTCACGCGGTGTTCCTTCGCCATCGGGCTGCAGGGGCTGACTCGCATCCCTAATTTTTGGGCCGCGTAGTAGGCGATCACGTACTGCGGGCAGTTCTGCAGGAGCAAGAGGAGGGTGTCCCCGCGGCCGTACCCGCGCTCGGCCAGCTCGGTCGCAAAGCGATCGATCGCGTCGCCGAGTTCCCCGTAGGTGAGCCGTGCGCCGTAGTAGTCGATCGCGACGCTGTCCGGTCGTTCCGCCGCGTAGTGGGCGACGTACTCGTGGAGCGGTTGCTTCCCGAGAGGAAAATCCGGTTCGCTCGGAACCCCGTCCGGAAACTCTGCGGGTGCTGTGGTAACCATGGGCACGACGACACGACGAACACCTAAATTCGTTCCGTCGGATTCTCCCCGTCCGGCCGTCTCGGTCGGGTTAGCGCTCAAGAGGCTCGACTCCGTACTAGCCGTCGTAACTGGACAAACTAATTAAGGTCCACTACAGTCTGCATTACATGAACGACCGCTACGACGTAGTCATCGCCGGTGCCGGTCCCGCCGGCGCACAGTGTGCCCGCGATCTCGCCGCCAGGGGGTACGACGTCGTCGTCCTCGAGACCGAGGCCGAAGAGGAGTTCCCGCGACAGAGCAACAAGTCCACTGCGGGTACCTTCCACTCCATGATGGCGTCCTTCGGCATCCCCGACGACGTGGTCATGCAGTACACTGACAGCGTCGTCCTCGAGTCGCCGACCGAGCATTACGTCCGCGACCAGACCGGCGCGGTGCTCGAGTTCGCGGATTTCAAACGCTATCTGGTGAAAGACAGCCGCGACCGCGGCGCCGAGTATCGATTCGACGCTCGCGTCACCGCGCCGATTATGGAGAACGGCGAGATCGTCGGCGTCACCTACAACGGCGACGAGGAGGTCTACGGCGATATCACGATCGACGCGACGGGGCCGAGCGCGCCTCTCGCGAAGAAACTCGGCGTCGTCGATCTCAAGCGGGAAAACCACGCCATCGGTATCGAGTACGAGTTCGAAGGGATCGACATCGATCGCCCCGGCTTTGCGGACCTGCGCGACGCCATGATGTTGCGACTCGACCACGAGATCGCACCCGGCGGCTACTCCTGGATTTTTCACACGGGCGAGGACACCGCCAAGGTCGGCCTCTGTTACATCCAGAACGGCAGCCACGAACAGTACAGTCGCGACGATTTCACCATCGACGACTACCTCTCTCACTGGCTCGAGACGGACCCGCGGTTCCGGGACGCCGAACCGATCGAGGGCAAACAACACCGCGGCTCGGCGCACATTCAGGCGCCAGGGAAACTCCACACCGATCGGTTCATGGCTATCGGCGACACCGTGCCGAGCCTCGACCCGCTCTGGGGGGAAGGAATCAACAAGTGCATGCAGTCCGGTCGCGCGGCCGCCGCCACCGCCGATAGCGTCCTCAAACACGACAGCGTCGAGCCGACCGCCGAGACCCTCGAGGTCTACGACACCCTCTGGCACCGCGATGTCGCGCCCAATGCGAAGAGCCGGCTGCTGATGACCCAGCTCCTCTATCTCGCACCGAACGACCGCTACGACAAGCTCATGCAGGACCTCCAGCGCCTCGACGACGACACGCTTGCCGAGGCGAACAAGGGGAACGTCCGCGCCATCGCGGACCTGATCGAACTCGAGGACGCGCCGTTGCTCGCCCGGTTCGCGAAACAGCAGTTGGATTTCGACCTCCGTTCTCTGATCTAATCCGCGCGGTAAACGCGGAACCGGGTTTCAAGCGAGGAACTGTGCTTCGAAGGATCGGACGCTTTCGTCCGTTCCCGCGAGGACGGCTTCATCGCCCTCCTGGAACGTGAACGATGCCGGATCGAACTCCGTGATCGTCTCGCCATCCCTGACCGCGGCGAGGACGGTACAGCCCGTTCGCGAGCGAACGTCGGCGTCGACGACCGTCCGTTCCGCCAGCCGCCCGGCGGGGAGCTTCACGACATCGATCTGTCTGTCGACGGCCAGTACCTCCTCGTCTTCGAAGACGGTGGAGGCCAGCATTCGGCCGCTGACCGTCGCCAACGACTGGACGTAGTCGGCACCCGCCCGGTACAGTTTCTGGACGTTTTCCGCGTCGTTCGCCCGGACGATAATATCGACCGACGGGTTCAGATCCCGCGCGACCAGCGTCGCGAAGACAGCGGTCGTGTCGTCGTCGAGGGTGACGATCACTGCGGACGCGTCGTCGATCCCGGCGTCCCGGATCGCCGTCGGATCACGGGCGTCACCGACGATGTCGACGCCGTCCTTGTCGGCACTGTCGAGGACGGTCACTCGAGTGTTCGTGTCGGCGAGCGCATCACCTGCTGCCGCGCCCCCTTCACCGTAGCCGGCGATCAGCACGTGCTGGGCCGAGAAGGGCTGGACCGTCGACATCGCCTCGGATCGGAGGGTTTCGATTCGTCCCGGCTTTCCCGCGACGAGCAGCCGCATCCCCGCGTCGAGCTCGCGGCCGGGCGGAATCGGACTTTCGAATTCGCCGTCGATCCAGGCACCGATTCCGTCGACGACGAACCGTTCGCGCGGCTGGACTTCGGCTGCGGTCCGTCCGCAGAGGTCGCTCCCCTCGGCGATCGAGAGCTCGACCAGTTCCAGGTCGTCCCCGATTTCGATCCCCTCGTCGACAGCGGTCGTCACGGCCGTCGGCACCCGGTGGGCGAGGCTCTCGCCGAGCAACTGGCGCGGTGACAGTACCTCGTCAGCGCCCGCGATTTCGTGGTACTCCCCGAGGCGATGGTCCTCGACCAATGTCACGATCTGCACATCGGAGTTGGCCTCGCGAGCGGAGAGGACGATACTCGCGTTCGTATCGTCGGCCGAATCGGCCACGACTGCCGTCGCACGTCCGATGCCGGCGTTCTCGAGCACCGTCGTCGATTCCGGATCCCCGTAGACGACCCGATACTCGTCCTCGTGTAGCGTTCTCGCCGTTTCCTCATCGGACTCGATGACGACGTACTGCTCGCCGCGGGACTCGAGGTCCTCGATGAACGCCTCGCCACGAGACGTGTACTCGCAGATGACGACGTGATCCTCGAGGTCGGGAACCGCCGACGGCGGCGTGACCGCCAGCGTGTTTCGGAGCCACGGCACCGCGAAGACGTCGACCGCGGTGAGGATCAGGCCGATTCCCATGAGTTGTAGCCCGATGGTCAAGATGTACATTTGCGGCGTCGACCAGCCCGCATCCTCGCCGTAGCCGGTCGTCGTGAACGACTGAAACACGATTCCGAGCGATCGAAAGAGCGGCTGCGGATCGTTTTCCCACGTTGCCATTCCGTAATTGTACAGCAACGTAGAGCCAATGGTCGTCACGGCCACCAAAACGAAATAGTGGCGGGTGCGGCGGGAGCTCCATAGAGACATACGCTACCTACCCGACGGACGGCTGTTGATGGTATCGGTCGATCCGACGGCTCTCAAAACTCCCGGCTGGCGTGGCGTACGACGACCCCGTCATACGGGGGTATCGTTGCGATAACACGGCCGAAGAGTCCGCTTCCGCCGTCAATTTAAAGGCGTAGCTCGAGACATCAGTAGATAGTGCTGCTGGAGAACCTCGTGTTAGTGTTCGTCGCCGGGCTGATAACGGCGCTGGCGACCGGCCTCGGCGCGCTGCCGTTTTTCTTCTTCGAGGGGATCAGCGATCGGCGAAGCGTCATTCTCTGGGGGCTCTCGTCGGGGATCATGGTATCAGCGTCGCTGTTCGGCCTCGTGGAGGAAGGACTTGCCGAAGGAACGCCCCTCGAGATCGCGATCGGGATGGCGGCCGGCGTCGCGCTCGTCGTCATCGCTCACGACGTGCTAATGGACACCGACATCGACCCCAAGCAGTACGAGGAAGCCAATTTCAAGAAGCTCATCCTCATCCTCGGCATCCTGACCGTCCACAGCTTTCCCGAGGGCGTGGCCATCGGCGTCTCCTTCGCCGATCTCGGCCTCGAGGGGGGAACCCAGTTCCTCGGCTTCACCGTCCCGGTGCTGGCGATCTTCATGACGATCGCCATCTCGATTCACAACATCCCCGAGGGGACCGCGATCTCGATCCCGCTGCGCTCGATGGACGTCGCAAACTGGAAGCTGGTCTGGTGGGCCGTCTTCTCGAGTCTCCCACAGCCGATCGGGGCCGTCCTCGCGTTCGGGTTCGTCCGTTACGCCCGCGAGTTCCTGCCCTACGGCTTCGGCTTCGCCGCCGGCGCGATGATCTACCTCGTGCTCACCGAGTTCGTCCCCGAGGCGCTGGACATCGGCGAACGGCTCCCGCGGGGCGGCAAGCCAGAACTGGCTGGCGGCATCGTCGTCGGCATCCTCGTGATGGTGCCGCTAGCGTTCGTTTGAGTCGCGATCCTCGAATCCGCACCCCCACTCCACTACCTGTCGTTTCGGCAGGAATTTTACGCCGGCCGGCGTAGACCGGGACGATGTTCGACACGATCCTGCTTCCGACGGACGGCAGCGACCACGCCGAGGCCGCCGCCGAGACGGGTATTGATCTCGCGAAGAGCCACGACGCGCGGGTTCACGTCGTCTGCGTTGCCGATACCGGTCCGCTGGCCGACCTCCGTCTCCCCGGCGACGCCGCGAGCGCCGAGGACGCGATTCACGGCCGGGCGCAGGAATACGTCGACGCGGTCGTCAACCGGGCCGAGGCGGCCGGACTCGAGGTCACGGGCACGGTGCTCGACGGCCCGCCGGAGGAGGCGCTCCTCGAGTACGCTCGAGAGATCGATGCCGACCTCATCGTGATGGGGACTCGCGGCCGCGGTGGCGTCCACCGGATGGCGATGGGGAGCGTCACCGATCACGCCATCCGGTTCGGCGACGTTCCGGTTTTCGTCGCGAACTCGGGATCGAATCCGGACGAGTAGTCGTCGCGAGTGGCTTCTGGAGCCGTCGGTCAGCGGACGATCTCGTTGATCGCCTCGGTTCGGCGGCCGATCGACCACCCGAACAGCGCGAGGCCGGCGTAGATCCCGATCGCGGGCAGTGCGTATATTCCGATCAGCCCGTCGAGCGGGATACCGACCGCGTCGAGTACGAGCAGGATCAGTGCCGAGATAAGAAGGAGCGCGGCCCCGATATCCGCAGATCGCATGTTCGGAAACTCCTGCTCTTGCGGAGCAGCGGTTGCGCGACCGAGCGCGTAGAAGACGAGCGTGTACGTCACCACGCCAGCGCCGAGCGTCAGCACGGTCAACAGGACGGTATCGGGAAAATATCGCGGCAGGAATACCAGGTGAAGTATCACCGTTACGAGCAGCGAACTACCCAGTAGAACGAACAACAGCGGCCGTCGATCACCGTTCATCACCTACACTGACTGTCTCCCCATCCATTACTATTGTGACACCGGCGGCCGGACAGTGTGACAGATCGTGGGGGATGAGACTCTCGGGACGGACCGTGGCTATCGACTGCCACGCTGGGACTCGAGGACGCGTCCGTGTTCGTCGATCTCCCCCGCGACGATCCGGGTCGACGAGATCCGGTCGCCGTCGTCGGCGTAGACGTACGGTGCGACGATCCCCGACAGCGATTCGAACCCCTGCTCGCGCCGCAATCCGTTGATCGCCTCGAGTTCGGGGGCCGTCTCGGGGGAGACCACCAGCGCGTCGATCGACGGCTCGTCGGTCGCGATCCCGTACTCGGTCTCGAGGGTGCGGATTTCGATGTCGCGGTCCCACTCGTCGATCTCGCCGATCGCGTCGGTCACGGCCCGGGTTCGCTCCTCGAACGACGGAATCGGACGGGAGTCGTGGCGGGTCTCGACAGCCAACTCGTCGCTGGTCAGTGCGACGACGACGCCGTCCTCGCCAAACCGGAGCGCGTGCTCGAGCAGGGTTCGATGCCCGTCGTGGAGCGGCCCGAACGTCCCGGCGACTGCGACTCGCATAGGTAGCCGTGAGAGAAGGCGACACATAACTGTACTGCGGACTGTCGCGAATCGATACGGCTCTCGACTCGAGCCGATCGGAAGCGAGCGACTCAGACGGACTGCTGTCAGTCAGTTCCGGAGCAACCCGGAACCGTCCTGCGGTTGCTCCGGTACATCGGTATAACAGACCGTATCAGCCCTCGCCGAGAAGTTCGGCGGTCGTCGCCACGTCGGCGAACTCTCCCTCGAGGTGAGCCAGGGCCGTGCGGTGGGTCGTCTCCGCGTCGAAGGTCTCTCCGTCGAACGCTCGCTCGAACGTCGCGGTCGCATCGCTGACGACGATCGGGTCGAAACCGAGGTTCTCCGCCATCCGCGTCGTCGTGGAGACGCAGTGGTCCGTCGTGAGTCCCACGAGGACGACCGTCTCGAGGCCGTGATCGCGAAGCCACTCCTCGAGAGCCGTTCCGATGAACGCGCTGTTGACGGATTTCACCATCGTCTGCTCTCCCTCGAGCGGTGACGTTTCGGCTTTGAACGCGAAGCCGGGCTCGTCGCCGCGGAGCGGGGAACCGGGCTCCGTCGAATCGTGGCGAACGTGGACGATCGGTCGGGTTCGATCGCGCCAGTGCTCGAGCAGGCGCGCCGCGTTCGTCTCGGCGTCGGGGTTGTTTCGGTCGCCCCACGAGGGGTCGTCGAACCCCCACTGGAAGTCGATCAGGACGAGAGCGGCGTTCGCGAGTCGATCGTCGTCGACGGCCGATTCGTCGGACTCCGCTGCCGGCCCAGCGCCCGTCATCTTGCGGTAGCGAGGAAACCCCGTCCCTTGGGGCGGGGGGGAATCGCGTTCGTTCGTGTCTCAACTCGCCCTACAACGGCCCCTCGGTGTCCAACGATCTCGCCCCCTGGAGCAACATCCCCTTCCAGGTGAGGCCGTGCGCATCCTTGATTTCGCTTAGACGGTCGTACTCTTCTTGATCTACTTCGACGTTCAGGTTGGGCATCTACATACATGGTTACTTTTTCATTAGTTTTAACTATTATGCTCTCGTACTCGTAGTTGTGACGACGACCGCCACGAAAACGCTCGAAGCCACGCTCGCTCCGCCCACTACGGGCAAAGAGCAACGTCTCGAGCGAACCGTGGCGACCTACCGCCGTGCGCTCTCGGACGCTTTCGAGAGTGGTGCGGACACGCAGAACGCGGTCAACGATATCGTCACGCCGTACACGCTCACGTCCTACGCCAAGGACGCCCTCAAGAACTACGTCCCGCAACTCCGGGACACGTACAACGCGTCGGAACTTGAGGACGACCACCCGGTTCGATTCACGAACCGCGGCTTTCGCATCGATCACTCCGACGACAGAACACACGAGTTCTGCTGGCGCGTTCCCCAGGCAGGACGTGGCAACGCATTCTGGATTCCGCTTCGGATCAACCCTGAGCAGGAATCGCTCTGGTTCGACCTGTTCGACGAGGACGCAACGGTCGGCGAGTTCCGACTGCAACAGCACCGCACGAACTGGGTGCTTCACGTCACCGTCGAGTACGAGGTGGCCGAACCGGAAACGTCGGACGACCCTACTCGAATCGGCTTCGATATCGGCGAGTCCAAGCTTCTGACGGGCTGTGCCTGTCAGAACGACACTCCAACCCAACCGTACATCTACGACGGCGGACGTGCGCGAGCACTCCGCAAAGAGATGTACACGACGCTGAAGCGCCTTCAGGAACGTGACGCCGCCGACTGGCGAGTAGAAGAACGCTTCGACCACTACCAGAACGCCTTGACCGATATCGTGGAAAAGGCGTCTCGCGAAGCCGTCGAGTACGCCGAGTCCTTCGAAGACCCGGTGATCGTACTCGAGGACCTGTCCAACATCCGTGAGAACTTGGACTACGGGAAGTACATGAATCGACGCTTGCACGCGTGGGCATTCACCCGGCTCACCGATCGCATTGCGGACAAGGCTCTCGACGCCGGTATTCCGGTCGAGTTCGTGAACCCGCGCTACACGAGTCAGACGTGCCACGAGTGCGGACACATCGGTTCGCGTGGGTCGCAAGCCAAGTTCAAGTGTACGAACAGCGAGTGTTGGGTCACGGAGTATCAAGCAGATATCAACGCGGCCGCAAATATCGCCGGTCGCTTTGATCCGTGGGGAGAGAGCCTGCCTTGGAAATCGGCAGGCGATGACTCGCCACGGAATGGGAGCCGTTGTGACACGGCCACAGGACACCGCACGCCGAGTCGGCAATCCCGACAGACGACGCTTGCGACCTTCGAGTCCTGAAACCTCCCTCGACGCGAGGCTTCCCTTGTAGGAAGCCCCGCCGTTTACGGCGGGCGAGGATGTCACGGGAGCTGTGCGGCGGGTTTGGGATGCGCTCGAGTGATCGTGATCGGACACGTCGACGGCGCTTGTTCGTCGTCCGCCGAGAGCATGTACTGGGGCCACTCCCGGTCGCCCTCGACCCCCCAATCCCCGAGGTCGGCGTGCGGACAGACTCCATCGTAGCCCTCGAGGCGACCCTGAATGACGTCGCGAGCGTGTTGGCCGGCCTCGGTGTCACCGGTTACGCCGAGGGCCTCGAACAGCGCCCGCGGCTGGAACGTGATCTCGAGGCCGACGGGACAGTAGCGACTCTTTCGTTGCTCGTAGAACGGAGCCCGACAGGTCGGGAACATGGGCTCGCCGCCGAGACAGAACTCCCAGTAGGGATCGTCGGGGTCGGTGGGGATGTCCGCGGGCCAGGGCTCGGGATCGTGGAGGTGCAGCGTCTGCAGGATGTGCCACAGCGTCCGGTGGTATTCTCGCTCGGACAGCGATCGTTCCGGCGGCTTGAAAAACGTCACCAGCGACGCGCGGGCCGAGTGCTCCTCGCGCACCGCGAGGTACTCGAGGATCCGATCCCGCAGCGTCAGCAGTGCGTCGGCGTCGCTCAGCGACGGCACTGCCGTGTAGAGCGGGTCGCCGTTTTGCACTGATTCGGCCCCGAAGAAGCACGGGAACGGCGTCTCGTTTCGCTCGCCGAGCAGTCCATCGCGAAACGACTGCCAGTGATCGGCAACCCACTGGGGGGCCGCTCCGGTCCGAACGCGCCGGTCGAGCGTTTCCTGGTCCATCAGCGACTGGATCCCAGACTCGTTCATCAGTTCCCACTTGTACTCCGCGAAAATGTAGGTTTTGTTTTCGCGGGTGCGGGCTATCGGTACATATGTAGGGTATTACGGAGGAGAAGCGCTAGATCCGTTCGACTCGATCGCCGGTCGCCACGGTGGCTCCCTCGAGGATCCGCGCTCGGAGCCCGCCGCGGTGAACCAGCGCCTCCCGAATCCCATTTTCCGCGAGGTGGGACTCGAGGGACGAACATGGCTCGCAGAGTTCGACTCCCTCGCAGACGACCTCGCCGATCCGGAACTGCACGTCGACCAGATGATTCAGCGCGATCCCCTCGGTCGTGATATTCCGGCGGTGGACGCCAGGCTCGAGATCGATCTCGTAGTCGCGCTCGACCCCGGCCAGCGCCTCGCTCTCGATGAGCGTAACGTCGCTGCCCTCGCGGTCGGCGAACGTGCCGTCGGCGCGATAATAGCGATCGCCCTCGAGGCCGCACCCGGCGACAGCTCGGACGCGATCGACACGTTCCGTCGGTGCTCCCTGTTCCGGCGCGACGTGGATCGCCCGGACCGTTCCCGTCGATGGCATGGGTACGGAGACGGCCGCGGTCGAAGTATAGTGTTCGATGCGCTCCGCGAGCGGCCGCGATCTCGGATCGATCATTTCGAGCAGTGATCCGTCGGCGAGAGAATTATGGAAGCGGCCTCGAGAGGAACCGGTAGCAATGTTCGATCGCGGCGAATCGGCGGGCGCGCAGATATGCACCGACTGGTCCGACGGGGTAAGTTGGATGGCTCATCCCGAAGAAGGCGGCCAGCGCGTGAGCCACGCGATTCGAACGGCTGACGGGGTCTGGCTTCTCGATCCGTTAGACGCTCCCGATATCGATCGCGTGCTGGCGGATTTCGGTGCGGTCGCCGGCGTCGCCGTCCTCTCGTGTTGGCACTCCCGTGACGCCGATGTGTTCGCAGACCGGTACGACGTCCCCGTCTCCGTTCCCGACTGGATGGGACGCGTCGAGCAGCGTATCGACGCGCCGCTCGAGCGCTACAGTGGCTCGTTCCCGGACTCGAGTATTCGCGCGATCCCTAATCGACCGTTTTCCATCTGGGACGAGATGGTCCTCTCTCACGAGGCCAGCGGAACCCTCATCGTTCCCGATTCGCTGGGGACGATCGATTCGTTCCTAGTCGGTGCGGAACGACTCGGCTTGCAGCTGTTACGTCGGCTCAGGCCGCCGCGCCAATTGAACGACCTCGAGCCGGAACGCGTCCTCGTTGGGCACGGGACGGGGATCACGGAGAACGGGAGCGCTGTCCTTCGGGCAGCGCTCAGGTCGCCTCGGAGACGGGTTCCACGAGCGCTCGTCGAAAACGGTCCTGCGACCCTCCGGAATATCATCAGAACGGTCGGTTGAACGCCGTTCGGCTGCGACCGGTTACTTGCCGGCGCTTGTCGCCAACCGGAGTGAAGATTCGCTCTCGTTGCGTCGACGTCGACAGCGGAAAAAGATTCGTCCTGACAAAAGCCGTTAGGCGGATCCAGGCCGGTTACTCGACTGTGAATTGTCGTTGGAACTAATTACGTATCCGATGGCGGCTCCGAGGAAAACGAGTACAAGAATAAACCCATACAGAAGGAAATGAGACGGACTGTCAGGCGAAATGATGAAACGTATCAGTATCATTCCGGCAATGAAAGCCAGAATACCGCCGATAAGTAAACTAGAAGGGCGAACATCACCTACTGTCGACAGTCCAAGGCCAGTTGCTACAGATAGTCCGATCAATACTACTAGCACTATCAGACCCCTTTCCGGCCCTTCAGCTATCACTGTCCACCACTGCCAAATGGTATCGTTAGGTGGCCAGAGGATGAAACCAGCGATAAAAATAACGACACTGCTTAAAATTATCTCACCCAATCTCCGCCACATATAACTAATCCCTCTTCCGGTACATGAAAAACTTCTGAATGATGAATTACGCCCCTGATCCTCCTTCCTCTGCACTCTTATCCGATCCTCACCGTAACGACCGATCACACCGTTTCAGGCAACCAGCCGCCGTCGACCTCGAGATTCTCCCCACTGACGTAGCCGCTATCGGGATCGAGGTAGAAGTACAGCGGCGCAATCAGATCTTTGAAGCTCGCGGGTCGGTCGCGGGGCAGTTCCTCGGGGAATTCGTCGGAGTTCTCGACGACGTACGGCGAAATGGCATTGACCGTGATCCCGTCGTCCTGCGTGTCGGCCGCGAGCATGCGCGTGAACATCAATATCCCCTTCTTGGCCACGAAATAGGGGAAGTTCTTCGGGCTGACGAGTCCCTGCTCGCTCGAGGCGTAGCCGATGTTCACGATTCGGCCGTATTCGGTTTCCCGCATCTCGGGTAGCGCCCGCTTCGAACAGAGGTAGGTCCCGTTGAGATTCGTCTCGAGGACACGGTTCCAGGTCTCTAACTCGAGGTCGGCCCAGTGGGCGGGCGCGAAGTCGCCGACGTTGTTGACCAGCACGTCGACGCCCCCGAGTTCGGCTTCGACGGCCGCGAAGAGGCCGTCAACGCTCTCGGGATCGGTGACGTCGCCCTGAACCGTCATCGCCGCGCTTGCGCCGCGATCGCGGGCCGTCTCGGCCACGTCGCGGGCCGCCTCGGCGCTGGTGTGGTAGTGGACCGCCGTCGCCCCACCGCGCTCGGCCGTCGCCAACAGCAGTTCGCGCCCGACGCCTTTCGCGCTGCCAGTGACGAGGACCGTTCGCCCCGTGAGATCGGGTCCGTCCATGCGTCCGTAGTCGACGACAGAGCGGAAAAACCGTCCGGAACGGGTTGTACTCGCCGGCGACGGCCGGTGTTTCGTGACGTGCGATCGGGTTCCGCGACTCGCGCTCGCGTTTCGCGACCTGCGTACGTGCGTGTTCTGCGACCAACATCCATGTTCGGCGACCCGCGGATTTACGGTGGTGTGCGGTCAATCCGTCATCCATGCTAGACACAGTGTTACTCGCAGTCGGACCCGGTGACGCGGACCGCAGCGACCAACTGGCCGAAGCGGTCCTCGAGGTCGCGAAACCCGCCGGAGCGACAGTCGTCCTCGCACACGTGTTCACGAGCGACGAGTACAACCAGGTGCTCGATCGCCTCGACTTCGACCGGAACGTCGGCGAGATCGACCCCGACGCGGTCGCGTCGCGCCACTCGACGATCCACGATCTGCAGGACGTCCTGGACGAACACGACGTCGACTACGAGATCCGTGGCGCGGTCGGCGAACACGGGCCGTCGATCGTCGATCTGGCCGCGAGTACCGGTGCCGACCGGGTCGTCGTCGGCGGACGGCGTCGATCGCCGACGGGGAAGGCCGTCTTCGGCTCGACGGCCCAGGAAGTACTGCTCTCGGCGCCATGTCCCGTCACCTTCGTCCGGAGCGAGGAATTCGAGGACTGATCGCCGCCGGTCCGCCCTCGAGCGACAGCGCGTCGGCGGAGAGCGGGGGTTCCCGGCCACTCATACGGTCTGCTGTAACGATGTACCGTTGCGTGCGACCGCGGGTCGTATCGCGGTCGCATCGGAAATGACTGACAGCAGTCCGTATCACGCGTCGTTCCTCGAATACTGCAACGACGAGAATACTTAAGCGGATGGCCCGAACAGTGTGCCGGTATGGCAATCGATACAGTACTTCTCGCAGTCGGACCGATGGACACAGTACGCGCACCGGAGCTCGCCGAAACGGTTCTCGAAATCGCCGATCCCCTCGGTGCCACGGTCGTTATCGGCCACGCCTTCACGAAAGACGAGTACGAGGACGTCCACGACGACCTCGATCTTGAGGCCCGCGTCGACGACATCGATCCCGATGAAGTCGCCGCCCGGCGCGCACCGGTTCCCGAACTCGCCGAGCGCTTCGAGGAGGCCGGCGTCGACTACGAAATCAAAGGTGCACTCGGCGAGGTCAGTTCCAAGGTCGTCGATATGGCGATCGACGTCGATGCAGATCGAATGGTCGTCGGCGGTCGGCGACGTTCACCCGCCGAAAAGGCCGTTCTCGGTTCCGTCTCCCAGGAGATCATCCTGCAGGCCCCCTGCCCGGTCACCTACTTCCGCGATCTCGACGTGATGGAGTAGCGACCCACATCGCGGGACTCACCGCCGATCCACTGCGCCGCTTTCGTCGGTCTCCTCACAGCTCATCAGCGCGTCGCTTCCACGCTCGCTCCTGTCGACGCTCGCGGACGTGGCGCTCCCCGTCGGCCAACTCCCGTCGAATCCGTCGCTCGAGCGACCGCGTCTCGGCCAGCAGGCTCTCCTGGAAGTTCTCGAGGACGTCGTATGACCACCGGTCCTCGTCGACGACGCCGTGGGGAAGGAGGTCAGCCCGAATCGCCGCCGCGAGGTCGTCGCGGCCGGCCGCCCTGAGCAACTCCTCGGCCCGGGAAAGGTGGTCCATACCGTGGCCCGTCGCGTGGTGGAACTCGAGCAGACAGCCCTGGGCGCGCTGGGCCCACTCGAGCCCCAGTTCGACCTCGTGAAGGGCCTCGATTTCCGTCTCGGACAGCGCGGGGGTCGGCTCCGATTCGGCCGCTGATTCCGGGAACGTGTCGTCGGTAGTCATATGATAACGTACGTCACGAAGTGGCATACATATGTTGCCGGATCGCCGAGGGAATTGCTATCGTCGTTGCCATCATCGCCGCCACATCGTCGTCGCCGCCACACCGTCGTCGCCGCCGATACACCCAACCGCGGCGCTCGCTATCGACGCCACAACGTATCGAAATCGCTACTCGTTGTCGAGTATAATCTGGGTAGTTAAGTACGGCCGCGGTCGTCCCTAGAACAGCATGGTCTACTATGCGGGCGTCGACCTCGGTGCGACCAACGTCCGGGCCGTCGTCGCCGAGGCCGACGGGACGACGGTCAGTGCGAGCCGCCGGTCGACGCCGCGCGGGCCGACGGGAATCGACGTGACGGAGGGTGTTCTTCGAACGCTTCGCGACGCCTGTGGCGAGGCCGATGTCGATCCCAAGCGGATCGCAGCCGCCGGGATCGGCTCGATCGGTCCGTTCGATCTCGCGGAGGGAACGGTGATCGATCCGGCCAACTTGCCGGACTCGATCGATCGAATTCCGCTGACGGGACCGATCGCGAAGCTGATCGACAGCGATGACGTCTACCTCCACAACGACACCACTGCGGGCGTCATCGGCGAGCGGTTTCACGCCGCCAGCAACCCCGACGACATGGTCTACATCACCATCTCCTCGGGGATCGGTGCCGGCGTCTGCTCCGACGGCCGGATCACGAGCGGCTGGGACGGCAACGCCGGCGAGGTCGGCCACTACGTCGTCGACCCCCGCGGTCGACTGACCTGTGGGTGCGGCCATGACGGTCACTGGGAGGCTTACTGCTCCGGCAACGCGATCCCCGACTACGCCCGACTGCTCGCCGACGACGATCCGACGATCTCGACCGACCTCCCGCTCGAGGGGCCGGATTTCACGGCGAAGGACGTCTTCGATCTCGCCGGCGAGGACGAGCTAGCCGATTACGTCATCGAACAGCTCGCCCACTGGAACGCGATCGGCGTGACCAACGTGGTCCACGCGTTCGCGCCGATCGTCGTCTCCGTCGGCGGCGCGGTCGCGTTGCACAACGAGGAACTCGTCGTCGACCCGATTCGCGAGCGCGTCGCGGAGATGGTGATGACGAACGTCCCCGAGATCCGCCTCACCGAACTCGGCGACGATGTCGTCGTCGAAGGGGCGCTCGCCAGCGCCATGACCGAAGGGACCGGCGACCGGCGACGGCTGCGCCGCTGAGCCGCTCGCGGATGGCTGCTTTCTGGACTCACGTACGCATCTGTTTTTGCTCGCGCGCTCGGGCGCTGTTCAGATTAGAGTTTGAAGAACGAGGCAGTTGGAGTTCAAGGTGACCATGCCCGAATTCCAACGCCTCAGTGGATCTAGCATCGGGATCGAGTTAGATTTTGTGGAGCGCGAGCAGACAC